>WPCI01053353.1_pt1 | contig 142718 bp, 127 predicted proteins | sample 5399871 | NCBI WGS metagenome assembly WPCI01 (sample SAMN12869469, study PRJNA574797) | sludge metagenome | isolation source: wastewater treatment of pH7 | place: China:Beijing | collected 2019-05-20
TGCAGCATGCCAGCCGCGTGATTGGTGACTGGATACGCTTTTATAACCATCAACGGCCCCACCAGGCACTGAAGATGAAAACCCCGGCTCAAGCCTACGCTTTAGCCGCATAAGTTGAGCAGGTTCTGCTGGGTCATTACAGTCTCGTAAGGCACGCAGAAACTCGGGTAGCTCACGTAAGGCCAGGAACGGATGATGTGCGACCGGTGGTTTGGGACGTGCCACGACATCCAGGTCAGCAGCAGGATTGTTGTCCAGCCCGTCAACAACGACCAACGCATAGCGGTATAGCTGGTTGAGCCAGGTACGCACCTTTTCTGCTGTCGTCAGGGCACCGCGCATTTCGATTTTTCTGAGGAGATCCAGCAGATCAAACCGTTTGATTTCGTGGATCGGCAGCCTGCCCACCTTGGGCAAGACGTCCTTGCTGAAAATCCGCCGCATCTGCGACAAGGTACTTTGTCGTCCGTCCTGCAGTTCGAGTCTGCGGTGCGCCAGCCATTGTTGGTAGATCGCTTCGAAACTGTTGGCCTGCGCCAGACGAACAGCTTGCCGTTTTCGTTTGCGGTCGAGCCGGGGATTGATGCCCTTGCTGAGCAGGGCACGGGCTTGGTCGCGCAGGTATCGAGCATCGCGCAGGGATACCTCAGGATAGGTGCCCAGTGACATGCGTTTCTGTCTGGCCTGCCAGTAGTAGCGGGAAGTGCCACGACTTGCTGCCTTGAGCAGAAACCGCCAATGAGAGCCCATCCGAATCGGCCAGTGTATAGGGATGACCAGTAGCTTTTGCTTGTCGTGTCGCAGAATCCGTCAGGCTCATGATGTTTCCAGAAAAAGGCCTGGATTGAAACATCTCTGCGGGCAAGCTGCCTGAAAGTCAGTCCATCCTGCCGCGAGCGCGGCTCAAAAAATGGACTTAAAAATGGACTGAAATCTCGTGGATTTAGGTGGATGTCAGTAGATGTCGCTGGACGAAAAAAAGGCCGAAACACAAAGTTTTCGGCCTTCTTTCAATCATCTATGGACGTTGGTGGATGTCCATGGACGAAAATTCTGGAGCGGGAGACGAGTCTCGAACTCGCGACCTCAACCTTGGCAAGGTTGCGCTCTACCAACTGAGCTACTCCCGCATTTTCGCGCCATTGCAGCAGCGAACAGACTGCAATAATACACCTAAAAATTTGTTTCTGACAAGTCAGGTGGGTGTTGCCTGGGTATTTTCAGTTTGCGCTTCCTGGGCGGCTTGCTCGAACCAGGCCAGGATGGCCTGCCAGTGGGCGTCGCCATACCGTTTGCGGAATCGCCGGGTTTCTTCTGCCTCGGGGTTCCGCCAGGTGGCCAAACGCTGGGCAATGAAGGTGGCGGTCAGGGGAATGCCACATTCGCGCTCGATGCAGTGGCGCCATTGTTCATAAGTGCGGGGGATGAGGGCGGACATGACGTTCTGGCTCCAGCGGAAATGAATCTCAATTTAAATATGTTATAACATTTCATATTCTGTGGGGAGTGATGGCAATGGTGGGCAGGTCTGTAGAGGAATCCTGGGGGGCGGCGGCAGGGAGTGTTCGTTCATGTTGACAGGCAAGCTTGATGTCCTGGTGGTGGGCGCGGGAGCCGCCGGGGTGGGGATGGCTGTGGCGCTGGCACGGTTGCCAGGGTTGCGCTACGGCGTGCTGGAAGCGGGGGAGGTGGGTGAATCGTTTCGGCGCTGGCCCAGGCAAACACGGTTCATCACGCCTTCGTTTCATAGCAATCCGTTTGGGCTGGCGGATCTCAATGCGGTGACTGAGTACAGTTCCCCGGCGATTTTCAGTGGCACGGAGCATCCGTCGGGCGCGCAGTATGCCGATTACCTTTCTTTGCTGGTGGCGCGCCACGATTTGCCGGTGGTGCCGCGTTGCCGCGTGCAACTGGTGGAAGCCTTGCCTGGCGGCGGGTTCCAGGTGCGCACGCAGCAGGGCGTGCTGCAGACGCGTTTTCTGATCTGGGCTGCCGGTGAGTTCCAGTTTCCGGAGCTTGCGCCGTTTCCTGGCGCGCAATGGTGTCATCACTATGCCCAGGTGGAAGACTGGCAGGCATTCCGGCCCGTGCACCAGACGGTGATCGGCGGCTATGAAAGCGGCGTAGATGCGACGGTGAATTTGGTGCGGCAGGGCTGCAAGGTGCGTTTGCTGGTGCGCAAGCAGAGTTGGGACCCGCAAGGGAGTTACGACCCCAGCCTGTCACTGTCGCCTTATAGCCGTGAGCGTATGTATGAGGCCCTGGACAGCAAGCGCCTGGAAATCGTGTTCGGCGTGGATGTGACGGGTGTAAGTCGCCTGCGCAGCGGCGGTTTCCGGATTGAAGCGGCGGATGGCAGGCAGTGGAGCGTCACCCAGCCGCCTGTGCTGGGCACGGGGTTTGTCAAAGGGGGCGGCGCTTGCCAGATTGCGGGCTTGTGGGACAGGCGCACCGATGGCGCGATTGCCCTGAGTGCTTGCGATGAGTCTACCCGCGCGGCAGGCCTGTTTCTGGTGGGGCCGCAGGTGCGTCAGGATGATCGAATCTACTGCTTCATCTACAAGTTCCGGCAGCGTTTCGGTTTGGTGGCCGCCCAGATCGCAGAGCGCTTGGGGCTGGATGCAGGACAGCTGCAAGCCGGAGCCGGTGCATGGGGGCCGTTTGGCAATAGCGAATGCTGCGAGGGCTGCGAGTGTTGAAAACGATGAGCAGGCAATGGCCGGGCGCGGGATTTTCCCTGTTGCTGGTGGCTGCGATGCTGGGCGGGGCGCTGATTGGTGAGGTGGCACCGCCGGTAGCCGCTTGGCTGGAGGTTCATGTCGATGCGACCTTGCTGTGCCTGGTGACTTTGCTGTTGTTTGGCGTGCCTGGGCGCCGTGGCGTGACTGGCGGGTCTGCAACCCAGGTTGGTTTCTTGGTTCTGGCTGTGGCGTTGAATTTTGCCGTCGTGCCCTGGCTGGGGTACGCCATTGCGTGGTTGGTGCTGCCGGGGCAGCCTTTGCTGATGCTTGGTCTGGCGATCTATTTCATGGCGCCATGTACCGACTGGTTTCTGGGCTTCACGCGTCTTGCCAATGGCAATGTGGCCTTGGGAACGGCGTTGATTCCCCTGAACATGGCGATGCAGTTGTTACTGTACCCGGCGTATCTGCCGTTGTTCGCCGGGCAGGATGTGATGGTGAGCGCTGGCATGCCGTGGATAACGCTATGGCAATGGTTTTTGTTGCCGCTGGTGGTTGCGGTGCTGCTGCACCAGGGTTTGCGCCGTTTTCTCGGCGATGGCCGTTTCCAGCAGGTGCTGCGTTGGGCAGACCGTCTCGTGCCCTGGGTGCTGGCTGTCCTGGTACTGGAGATTTTCTCCGCGAATATCACGGTGATTGTGTCGCAGGCTGAAAATTTTGCTTTCCTGTTGCTGGGCGCCATGCTGTTTTTTGCTGCGACATATCTGCTGGGCGAAGCCGCCAGCCGCCGGTTCGCCTTGAAGTATCCCGAGCATGTTCTGTTGACGATGACGCTGGCTGCGCGTAACGCACCCCTGATGCTGGCCGTCACGATGGCCGTATTGCCGGGGCAGCCGTTGGTGCATGCGGCAATCGTGGCTGGCATGTTGCTGGAGTTTCCTCATCTGGCCTTGCTGCGCCATGTGTTGCTTGGCCAGAAGGCGCGCTGCGGTCCCGCCGTGCCGATGGCGCGGGCTACAATCCCGGATTGATTCTCATCGTCATCAAAATAGGTGAATTTATGGCACAGCAGTCCGGTATCGCAAGGCTTTTCAAGGTATGTGCGCTGATAGAGGCAATTACCTGGGCCGGCCTGCTTCTGGGCATGTACCTCAAATACGGCTCGGGCACGACGGATCAGGTGGTCTGGTGGTTCGGCCGCCTGCATGGGCTGGCGTTCCTGGTCTATTTCGTCGTGGCTATCGTAGCGGCGAAACGCTTGCGCTGGCAGGCCAGCGATGCCTGGTTGGCTATCCTGGCTGCGATTCCGCCGCTGGTAACGTGGCCGTTGGAAATCTGGTTTCAGCGACGCGGTTTGCTGTCGGGGCATGTGGCGCAGCGCTGATCATCCGGCAGGGCCAGGCCGTAAGGCTTGGCGTGCTGGCGGTTTTTTCCTGGGCCCGGTCTGCGGTTCAGCCTTGCTCTGCCTAGTGGGGGGCGGGCCGGGTTGACCGGCCTGGCTGATAGGCACTGGGCGGCTGCCCGAAATGCTGCCGGAAGGTGGCGCTGAAGGCGCTGGGGCTGTCGTAGCCATGCGCCAGGGCCACTTCCAGCACGGAAGCCCCCGACGCCAGCATGGGTACGGCCAGCAGCAGGCGCGTACGCCGGCACCAGGCGCCGAAGTTCAGCCCGGTTTCGCGTTGGAACAGGCGTGCCAGCGTGCGGGGATGCATGTGCAGGCCATCGGCCCAGCTTTCCAGGCTGGCGGCATCGGCCGGACTGGCGATGAAGGCCCGGCAGCGTTCGCGCAGCCCGGCATGGGCGGGCATGGGCACATGCAGCGCCAGCGGATGGGCGGTTTCGATCTCATCCAGAATCAGGCTCATGATGCGTTCTTCCCGGCCGCCTGCCGGGTAGTCCAGCGGCAGTCGGGTTGCCGCCAGGATGAGCTGCAGCAGCAGCGGCGCAACTTCGATGACCTGGCAGTGCGGCCAGAGGGTGGGGCGCAGGCCCGGTTCCACGAAGATGGTGCGCATGGCGACGGGTTGGTTGGCCATCCGGATGTCGTGGCAGATGCCGGGCGGCACCCAGACCGCGCATCCCGGCGGCACGACCCAGCTGCCGTATTCCGCACGGATCAGCATGACGCCTTCGGTAGCGTGCAGCAATTGTGCCCGCCTGTGCGTATGAGGCGGAATATGGGCGTTGGCCGGCATGTCCGTGCCGTAGGCCACGACCGGGCTGGCGGTGTGTTCGCCCTGCATGGGCGAGGCATGCGGGTCTGGCACGCGGACCAGGCCGGGGCGCGTGGTCGCCCACTGAAGGTCTTCGGGTGAAGGTTTGACATCTTGCATGGACATTCCTGGCAGCTTGTCATTTTCGCGACGATTGTTGTGCTTTTTTCGCAGGATTGCAATTCGGCCGATCTTTAAGATGCGTTGATTCCCATTTCCATTTACCTGTATCGAGGAATCAATGATGTCCATGCCATCCATGCCTGCCCGCCCGTCCGGGAGGGCCTCATGAACCGCGCCCGTCTTGGCCTGCTGACGGGTACCCATGCCGTCAACGATTTTTACCAGGGGCTGGTGCCGGCCCTGCTGCCTTTCTTGGCGCTGGAACGTGGCTATAGCTATACCGCCGTCAGCGGGCTGATGCTCGCCGCCACGGCCTTGTCCAGTGTTGTCCAGCCGCTGTTCGGCCTGTACGTGGATCGTGCCGCGCGCCCGTGGATGGTGCCCCTGGGCTTCATGGTGGCGGCCATCGGCCTGGTGCTGATGGGCATGAGCCCGACCTACTGGGGCAGCTGGATTGCAGCAACGCTGTGTGGGCTGGGCATTGCGGCCTATCATCCGCCGGCAACGGTTGCCGCCCGGGGGGCGGGTGGCGCTTCGCAGAAAGCCATGAGTGTTTTCTCGGTGGGGGGCACGATCGGGGCGTCGTTCGCGCCATTGCTGGCAGCTGCGGTTGTTGGTGGCGGCGCCCTGGGCCACAGCTGGCTGCTGGTGATCCCGGCGCTGTTCATGCTCGGTGTCTGGATGGTCTGGACCCGCAACGATGGCCGCAGGCGGGTGGTGGCGTCGCAGTCGGCAGCGCTGGCCGTGGTGGGCAGGAAGATCCTGGCGGAGAATGATTGGAAGGCGTTTTTCCTGCTGTGCGGGGTGATTGTCGGCTGGTCGATTCCCTACGTGACGGTGGTGTCCATGCTGTCGCTGTATCTGACGCGCGAATTGGGCGGCACAGCGTTTGAAGGGGCGGCGGCATTGACGACATTCACGGCGGCAGGCGCTGCAGGCACTTTGCTGGGCGGCTGGATAGGCGACCGGTGGGGACGCATGCCAGCCATTCGCATGGGCTATCTGCTGGCACTGCCATCGCTGGCGGGGCTGGTGCTGGCGTCTTCGCCTACCATGGCCTGGGTCTGCACCTTGCTGCTGGGGCTGTGCATGTTCCTGCCGTTTGCTCCGCAGGTGACGCTGGCGCAGGATTACCTGCCGCGTAATCAGGCGACCGCCAGCGGTATCACCCTGGGGCTGGCCATGTCCATCGGCGGCATGGTGGCGCCGCTGTTCGGCCTGTTGTCGGATTCCATGGGCCTGCGCTATACGCTGGGTGCAGTTCTATGCGTTCTGTGCGTGGCCTGCCTGCTGGCCTGGTGCATGCGCAACCGCCTCAATACGCAGCAGCAGATACTGGCACAGGCCTGATTCGTCGCTCAGTCTTCCATGCGTGCCATGCTTCATGGCACCGGCCATTGGGCCGGCCCGCACCAGCAGATAAACTAGATGATTTCGCCGATCCCGGTCATCGGGGGCGGCAGGGTGGCATGGAAGAGGTTGCAAGAGATGAATGCACGCAAGGCGACTTTGGTGGGTTTGATTGCGGTGGTGCTGTGGAGTGCGATTGTTGGCTTGATTCGCGGCGTCAGCGAGTACTTCGGGGCAACGGGGGGCGCGGCGCTGATCTATACAGTGGCTTCCATTTTCTTGCTGCTAACGGTAGGCCCCAGCCGGATACGCGAATTTCCCCGCCGCTATCTGTTCTGGGGCAGCTTGCTGTTCGTGGCCTATGAACTGTGCCTGGCGCTTTCGATTGGCTATGCGCATACCAGTCGTCAGGCGATTGAAGTCGGCATGGTCAATTACCTGTGGCCGGCGCTGACCATGGTTTTCGCCATTCTGTTCAATCGGCAGAAAGCCAGCTGGCTGATCATTCCGGGTTTTGTCATCGCGATCGCAGGCGTGTGCTGGGTGCTGGGCGGTGATCAGGGGCTGGATATCGGCGGCATGTGGGAAAACGTGCGCGACAACCCCTTGAGCTATGGCCTGGCCTTTGCCGGCGCGGTGATCTGGGCGGTGTACTGCACCGTGACGGCGCGTATGGCAGAAGGCCGCAATGGCGTGACCTTCTTCTTCATGCTGGTCGCGCTGGCGCTGTGGATCAAATATGCCGCCATGGGCGGCGAAGCCATGAATTGGTCATGGCAGAGCGTGGCGTACCTGTTGCTGGCGGCAGCGGCCATGGGGTTTGGCTATGCGGCCTGGAATGTTGGTATTCTGCATGGCAACGTCACCATCCTGGCCGGGGCCTCATATTTCATACCGGTGCTATCGGCGCTCTTGGCCGCGATTCTATTGAATACGCCGCTGTCCCTGGCGTTCTGGCAGGGGGCGGGCATGGTGTGCGCAGGCTCAATACTTTGCTGGGTGGCAACGCGTAGCCGTGCACACACAGGCTAGGTCAGCCGGGTGGCCTGCACGAACGCTACAACAAAGGTTCTATCGGCAGAATGGACAACAGGCGCAGGTACGTCCGCTTCCAGAATGAGGTTGACGGTTCGCTGGTATGCCGGATGACGCCATCAGGGCCTTGTTCCAGCCAGGCGATTTCATGCTTGTCATCCAGTTCCAGCTGGTAGGCGTAATGGGGCACGCTGTGATCGAAGGCCTGGGACATGGCCTGGGCCAGTGCGGCGCTTTCGATCACAAAGCCCAGTTCGGTGTTCAACTGCGCCGAGCGCGGGTCGAAGTTGAACGAGCCGACGAAAACACGTTCGCCATCGACGGCAAAGGTCTTGGCATGCAGGCTGGAGCCTGAACTGCCGAAGGGGCCGGCCTTTTCCCTGGGCCGTTCGGAATCGGAATTGCGCCGCAATTCGTATAGCTCCACGCCTTGTTCCAGTAAGGGCACGCGGTATTTGGCGTAGCCTGCATGTACTGCAAGTACATCAGTGGCTTCCATGGCGTTGGTCAGAACCCGTAAATGCACCCCTTGTTCAGCCAGTTTGCCGAAGGCTTCCACGCCCTGACTGGTAGGCACGAAGTAAGGGGAAATCAGGTCGACCGAATGGTTTGGCGTGCCTAGCACGTCTGCCAGGCGCGCCATCAGTAGTTTGTCGGGCGAAGCCTGGCCCAAGGCCTTGGCAGGGTCGTCGCTGACCAGGCGTACCGGGGCCCAAAGGAAAGCCAGTTGGCCGGCATGCAGGTTTTCGATGAAGCGGGATTGGGTAATGGCCTGCACGTAGGCATGGGCCTTGGGCACCAGCGCGGCGTTGGCTTCGTCCTGCAGCAACGCCTGGGTTTTGCGGCTGCCGGGGGGGGAAATCAGTTGTTCCAGCGGATAGGCGGACGGACTGTTCCAGTAGCGGTCGAAATCCAGGGAAACAGCGTTGACGGCCGGGCCGGTTACCAGTACATCCAGGTCGGCGAAGGCGACAGCTTGCGTGGCGCCGAAATACTCGTCACCGATATTGCGCCCGCCGACGATGGTGGCCTGGCCATCGACGGTGAGGGATTTGTTGTGCATGCGCCGGTTCAGCCGGCGAAAATCGGTAAGGAAGCCCAGCGGCTTGAAAACACGGAAGGGGAAGGGGTTGAACAGCCGCACTTCGACGTTGGGCTCGGCGTTCAGCAGTGCGAGCTTGCTGTCCAGGCCATTCGTGCCGTTGTCGTCGAGCAGCAGCCGTACGCGTACCTTGCGTTGTGCGGCGTCGTGGAGTGCTCGTAGCAGCAGGTTGCCAGTGATGTCGTCGCGCCAGATATAGTATTGAACGTCGACGCTGCGTTCGGCAGCGGCGATCAGCAGAATGCGGGCGGCGAATGCATCCAGTGAGTCCGTCAGCGGCAGTACGCCGGACAGGCCGGGGTGCTGTGCGGCCAACGGTGCCAGGCTTTGGCCCAGCCGTGTATCCAGTCCTTCTTGCGTCATGGTCGCCTGGGATTCACTGCGGTTATCCAGCGGGGGCAGGCCACAGGAGGACACCAGGCCTGCCGCGATGATGGCTATCCCGCTACGTAACATGGCTGTCCTCTGCCTGGTGCGTCTACGTGTCGATGTCGTGTGGGGATTGTCACATAAATTTCCGGCGCTGGCGCAGCGCGGGCCTCTGCCTACTTGCGGGATTCAGGCAGTGTATTTCTGGCTGGCACGCCTTTGCTGCGCCCGCAGCAGGCCAGGCCGGCATACACTGTCGGTCGATTCCATTTTTCGCGGTTTTAGCGATCCGTTCTATTGTGACCCAGACGCCATTTTCTTCCTTGCCCCTGTTGCCCGCCTTGCTGGAAAACCTGCAAAGCCTGGGTTTCGAACAGATGACGCCCATCCAGGCACAAAGCCTGCCGCTTATCCTGGAGGGCCGTGATCTCATCGCGCAAGCCAAGACAGGCAGCGGCAAGACGGCTGCCTTCGGCCTCGGGGTGCTGCAGACGTTGCGGCCGCACCAGCAGACGCCCCAGGCGTTGCTGGTCTGCCCCACTCGCGAATTGGCCGAACAGGTGGCCCAGGAGCTGCGCCGGCTGGCGCGCCTGATTCCTAACGTCAAGATATTGACGTTGTGTGGGGGAACGTCGGCACGTCCGCAAGTGGAATCACTGGCGCGCGGCGCGCATCTGGTGGTGGGGACGCCGGGCCGCATCCAGGACCACCTGGAACGTGGCAGCCTGGACCTGTCCGGCCTGAGCACGCTGGTACTCGACGAAGCCGACCGCATGGTGGACATGGGTTTTCATGACGATATCGTCGCCATCGCCTCGCGTTGCCCGTCCAAGCGCCAGACACTGCTGTTTTCGGCGACCTACCCGGAAAACATCCGCAAACTCAGCGCTCGGTTCCTGCGCAACCCGGTCGAGGTCAAGGTGCAGGCGCAGCATGATGCCAGCCGCATCGAGCAGATCTTCTATGAAATCGAAGACAACGAAAGGCTGGATGCCGTGGCAACCCTGCTGGGGCATTTCCGGCCAGTATCGACGCTGGCGTTCTGCAATACCAAGATCCGCAGCCATGACCTGGTGGAACGCCTGCAGGCCGCAGGCATCAGCGCGCAGGCGCTCAATGGTGACCTGGAACAGCGCGAGCGCGACGAAATTCTGATCCAGTTTGCCAACCAGAGCTGCGCCGTGCTGGTGGCCACCGATGTGGCGGCCCGCGGCCTGGATATCCAGAACCTGGGGGCGGTGATCAACGTGGACGTGACCAAGGATACCGAGGTTCATATCCACCGTATCGGCCGTAGCGGCCGGGGCGACCAGAAGGGGCTGGCGCTCAACCTGTGTTCGCCGGACGAAATGCGCTGGGCCAACCTGATTGAGCAATACCAGGGCACGCCACTGGTCTGGGCCGACATCAAGGCCTTGCGGCCCAAGGCGGATCGTCCGTTGCGCGCGCCCATGATCACCCTCTGCATCCAGGGGGGCAAGAAAGACAAGCTGCGCCCGGGCGATCTGCTGGGGGCGCTGACGGGAGACGGCGGTCTGGTATTCGAACAAGTGGGCAAGATCAACATTACCGAATACAACGCCTACGTGGCCCTGGACCGAAAGATCGCCAAACAGGCGTTTTCACGGCTTTCCAACAGCAATATCAAGGGGAAACGCTTCCGCATGCGTTTTCTGGAGGAATTCTGAATCAGGGCCTGCCATGAAATGGATGGGCCAGGTTCGTGGCAAAATTTGCCTGGCTCAAACGTTTCATACCAAGGTACTGATGTCCAGTCTCCCTTTTTCCCGTTCCCTTCTTGCGGTCAGCGTCTTTTGCGCCGCTACGCCGGTCTACGCGGCATTGCAACCGGTCTCCGAAGCGCCCCTGGCCGGTGAAATCGAGTTCGACTGCCAGTTCAACGCCGACAACAGCACGGATTGCCTGAGCACCTACAGTTTCACCATCCTCAAGCCCAGTGGCCGCGACATGCTGTCTCGGATTGACCGCAGCTATGCCGAGAATGACAGCCTGACGGTGGAAAAAGCTGAAGTGACCCAGCCGGGAGAACCACCGGTTCCGCTGGACGCCTCGCAGATAGATACGCGGATGGCGCCCAATCCCGACCAGGGTTTTCTGCGCGAACACCAGACATCCCTGGCGTTCCCCAACCTGCGTGTCGGTACCCGTATCAGCTACACCCTGCGCGAGCACTTTTCTGCCCAGCCGTTGAGCACGCAGTTTCACTATGTCTTCAACCGCCAGCCCATGCCGGTGCGCGATGATCGTTTCGAAGCCAGGTTCACGTCGGAGCGGCCGATGGTCATGCGTGGCGAGATGATGGATGCCTATGACATTGAACAGAGTGCCGACAAGAAAACCATCAGGCTCAGCCTGAAGCAGCCACCGCTGTACCTGAATTACATCAACGAAGCCGGTAACGCCTACCTGCGCCATGCACCTCGCCTGGAACTCGGAAGTTCACTGGATGTGCAGGAAAATATCGGTCCGTTCGCGGTGCGTTACAACGAAATTCTCTCTGCTGAATTGCCCAAGGGGGTGGCTGCGGCGGTTGCTGCGGTGCAGGGCAAGCCGGTGGCGCAGCAAGTGGCCGGCTTGATGCAGTACATCAACGACACCTATCGCTATCTGGGCGATTGGCGTGCCAGCGGGCGCGGCTACGTGCCCTTTACGCTGGCGGAAATCGAACGCAACGGATATGGCGATTGCAAAGATCTGGCGGTGCTGCTGAGCGCCATGCTCAAGGCTGCTGGCATCAAGGCCGAACCGACGCTCGTCAGCCGTGGCGACATGGCCCGTGACCTTCTGATTCCCGGCATGTACGCGCCCAACCATGCCATCGTGCGCGCCGAGGTGGATGGCGAGGTCTGGTGGCTGGACCCGACCAACCCGGTATTTGCTCCTGGTCGTACCATGCCTGATATCCAGCAACGTTGGGCATTGGTACTCGGGACGGACGGACAGGTGCGACGTGAAACTATTCCAATGGAATTGCCCAGCGATATTTTGCTGGTGACACGCAGCGAGCATTACCTGCCTGGTGGTGAAGCCCGGGTTGAAGCGCAGGCGGCCTTGTCCAATGCACTGCTGATGGATGTCAGCGTGACTGACCGCTTTTCCGGCCGCACCAGTACTGACCAGGAACTATGCCGGAAATTTGCCAAGGAAGTCAGGGACTGCACACTGGAACGTGATGACAGTACCTTTGTCGTGCAGCCCGGCTATGTCATCAAGGCCCAGCTGACTGACGGCCGTGCCCTGGAGCGTCGTGGCGCGCAGTATTTCTATGACCGCGAAGACCTGGCTGGCCAATGGGAAGCGTTCATCAAGTACCGCAGCGAAGGGCAGTTGGCTGATCTCTACCAGGGTGAACCGCAGATCGTCACTTATGACGTCACGCTCTCCGGAGGCAAGATCGACGAACCTGCCCAGCAGTGCAAGGTGCGCAGCACTTGGTTCGACATCGACCTGCAGGCCGAACCGACGCCTGAGGGCTACCACTACCGCTACCGCGAAGCGCAGAAAATCAGCTGGTTGAGCCACGACGAAATCAACAGCACCGAGTTCGGCAAGCTGATCGAGGAAAGCCGCCGCTGCATCGAAAAATTGCACCTGGCGGTTCAGTTGCCCCAGTCTTGATGGTCAGTTGCCGTCAGCCTGAATGGGGCCAGGGGAACCCTTGCGGGCTGGCTGTCTCTTGATGATGCAGGCCATGGCTTGAAGCCGTGGCCAGGTGGCGGGCACCCAGGCGTTCTTGGCTGAACATCTGATGACGACAGGGGGATTGGCCCTGGCATGGCGCAGAAAAATTGCCTCGGGCGCCGTGCCAGGCTGCTCGAGGCAATTCGGTCTGGATCAAGAGAAACGGATTGGTTGGAAAAACGTCTGAAAAAACCTGGGAACAACGGACGACACTATTGGGCTTGTTCCTGGATTTTTTCACCGCCACGTTCAATGTCCTTGCCTATGCCATCCACCGTATTGCAGCCGGCAAGGGTGGTGGCAAGCATTGCGATTGCGAGGATAAGGGCTTTTTTGTTCATACAACCTCCGTGAAAAATCAGGATAAGGATGGAAGAACTGATGGCGGCCCAGGCGGGCAGTGCCTGGTTCATGAGCATGCGGCGCAACGTTCGCCGCGTAGCAGGTGTTGATCTCCAGAATAGCAAAAGTTGGCATTCCTGCCGCTGCTTGGAAGACACGGTTACGAATGTCCCGCGTTTTGCGTTTTGTGCCTTGTCATGTTTGGCGCGTTCTGGCGGATGATTGCATGGCGGCCTCGCCGAGGTTTGCCGGTATTCGCCTGCGGATACGGGTCGATACGACTGGACACGAGGGGCGCTGGTTGATCCCGTATCATGTTCAGCCTGAATTTGTTGCGCCGCCGCGTGGACAATCCAGGGCTTCAGGCCGGATATCCGGAAGCCCTGGCGGCGGCCCGTTGGAAAATGCCGCACGAAAATCATGGGAGCAATGGATCAAATGCAAGCTGAGGCGCCGATTGAAAATACCACGCTGAGGGACGTGGGCGAGGGGTATCGGGTGCTATATGCCACCGGACTTTCGCCGGAAATAGACCAGGTCAGCTGGGAAGACGAGGAAGGGGAATACGCCGTGGTGTCCTTCATCGACGGGACGGAACTCAAGGGGGCCGGCAATCTTGCCGTCCATGCGGTATGGCACGAGGATGCCGCCAGCTTGACGCCCGCCCACCTGGCACAGGCGCCAGCGCTGCCCGCGCCGACCCAGAGCATGGAGGCACGGGTGGATGATGCCTACGATGCCTATATTGCCGGCGATATTGAAAATGCCAGGGCGCAGCTTGCGTCACTGGCCGCAGAACGCTTTACCGGCGACTACATTGCTTGGGTGCCGGTGTCGTTTGGATTGTCCCTGCTGGCCTTGATCGAAGAGCAACGTGGTGAGACAGGCTGTGTTGCCGCCCTGACCGCCATGCTCGACGAAGGCTGCCGGTCAGGGGAGGATCGCAGCCCGACGCGTGGCCTGGCCCGTAAACTGGCTTCGCCCTTGCCGCAGGAAGTGTCTGCCTCCTCCTTGCAGGACATCATCTATCGCTGGGCGCATGGCGAGGGGCTGTGCGATCGCCAGGCCCTCAAGGCCGCACATGACCGCATGCTTGCCGCGTTGCGGGCGTCAGTGTGAAGCGTGCGGCGGGCCATGGCTGTTCTGGCCGTTGGCCGGGTCTGCACTTTGCGTGATTGCTGTGGCACCCTGGTGCGCGGGGGCCGCCCGCCGGGGCTGCCTGGCATTGCATACCTTGCCGTACTGTGAAGGCGGCAGGGCACATAAATTGGAAATGACCCTATTATGATCAAGATCGCAGACCTGGGCAGTTTTGAACAGGTGCCGCCCGTTGTCGAGGCATTGCTGGCAGGGGATGCTGACGCCCTGGATGCCTTTTTATCTTCAGGCTGGGATATCGAAGCCCCGCTGTCCTTGAGCAAACACATCCAGGAAAGGCCGCTGGTACTGGCCTTGTGCGTCAATGCGCGTGCCTCGGTGCGGTGGCTGGTTGAGCATGGCGCCAGCTTGAACCAGGCCGATGAACCGGCTTTTCCGATTGCTGCACGCTACACCGATCCGGCCATGATGCGCTATCTCGTACAGCAGGGCGCCGATGTGCATGCCGAACGGAAAGTGGGCGGCGATGCCTATATGCAGGCCCTGTACGGTGGAAAAACCGAACACCTGGCGGAAATCCATGCCCTTGGTCATGCCGCAGCGGAACATGGTGGTCAGGCTTTCCGTTCAGCCGTCTTCGAGCGCAAGAAACGGGTGGTTGATTTTTTCCTGTCGCATGGCGTCGACGTCAACTTCAAGGAAAAGGACCAGGTTTTCTCCGATAGCGCGACCCCGTTGCTGGTAGCTGCGCGCAACCGCGACAAGGGCATGTGCCGCCTGCTGGTGGAGCATGGCGCGGACGTCCTGGCAACGAGCCGGGATGGCGAGCGCCCTTACACGGTGGCTCTGGAAGAAGGCGACGAAGCCTTGGCGGCCTATTTCCGGTCATTGGAACCTGCCGAGCTGCATAGCGTGGCGCACAGGTTGCGTGAGCTTGAACCCTACAAGCTGCCGCCGGAAATGCTGGCATTCCTGCAGGGAGAACAACGGCGTATCGAATTGCCGGATTGCGACTTCGGTTTCTTTGAGTTCTTTGCGCTGACAGACATCTTTCCGATGAAAGCCGGCCGCAGGAAGGTGTTGCGGCTGAGCAAGGAATCCGGCGATTACACCGATGTCGTCCTTGTCTGGAATCCGACCAAAGGACGCATTGGCTACTGGGACATCGAGCACGAGGAATACGCCGACCTGGCCACCTTCAAGGCCTTCATGGCGAACCCTGCCAAGTACATGAATGGCGTGCTGGACGGCGATTATCAGTGAGGCATGGCAAGCGCCACCGGCTGTGCCGGCGCTTGCCCAGGACGCCGGCGCCGCATTTCCACCACTTTCCCTTCACCCACGGCGCGTGCACGCAACTGCCCGCAGCCGGCGTCCACATCCTGCCCGGCACTGTTCCTGACCTTGGTAAGCACGCCATTGCCGTGCAGGTATTGCATGATGTGGCGGATCCGTTCCGGATCAGGGCGCTGGTAGTCATCGCCTTCCAGGCTATTGAAGGGAATGATATTCAGCACACAGAACTTGCCTGTGAGCAGACGCAGAATGGCGTCCAGCTCGTCATCGCCGTCATTGACGCCTTTGAGCAGTGTCCATTGGTACTGGATGGGGTAATCCGTCGCACGTGCATATCGTTCCCCCATTTCTATCAAGGCATCCGGCGCAATCTTGGGCGCGCGCGGCAGCAAATGCTCGCGCAAGTCAGCCTTGGTCGTATGCAATGAAAGCGCCAGGGCCGGTTTAACGCGCTGCCTGGGCAAGGCATCGAAGACACGCGGGTCGCCCACGGTGGAAAACACAAGGTTCTTGTGTCCGATATTACCCTCGGTGCCGAGCAGCTCGATTGCCTCTAGCACGTTATCCAGGTTATGGGCGGGTTCGCCCATGCCCATGAACACCACCTTCTTTACCGGGCGCAGACGTCGCGCAAGCACCACCTGGGCCAGTATTTCCATACTGCTCACCTGGCGCAGCAGGCCACTCTTGCCGGTCATACAGAAGCGACAGCCCACCGCGCAGCCCACCTGCGTGGAAACGCAAAGCCCGCCACGCGGCAGCAGCACGCTTTCCACCATTTGGCCGTCGGCAAGCTGTATCAGCAGGCGTGAGCCATCATTGCCCGAATGTTCCGAATGCACGTGGGCCAGCCCATCGAGCTCCGCCGTCAGGGCGGGCAGGGCCTGGCGCAGCCTCAGCGGCAGAAAATGCTCGGCGGGCCGCCGCTGCGTTCCACTATCGAGCGCCTGCCCGCTCAGCCAGGCGCGCAGGATGCGGCCGCGGTGAACCGGCAGGGCATTGAGGGAGGTCAGGCGCTGGATGAAATCAGAGAAACGCATGGGAGCGGATTCTACCTTGCCTGCAGATGGCTGCGCAGCCCGATAGGAGCATCGGTCGTCCATCGCTGCATGCGTTGAACCGATGGCGTGACGATGCCTGTGCCATGCCAATCATGGCGGCAGGTGCTGGCCTATGCCTGTGCTGGTGGCGTTGAGTTTTTCCCGTTGGTGGGCAGAAGCACGGCTGTCGGGGCGTACTTGCCGGACTGGAGAGGCGAGTCGTCGGTTTTCCTTTTATTAGAGTACCCTGTATGGATATCCCGGCCTAAGTGCCATCTTGTCGTTCATGCTTTTTCAAAGGAGATTGAAATGGGTCGTGTAGCAGGAAAAGTCGCTCTGGTTACGGGCGCTGCACTGGGTATCGGCAAGGCGTCGGCAGAATTGCTGGCCCGGGAAGGGGCCAAGGTCGTGGTAACCGATCTGAAAGTCGAAGAAGGCCAGGCCGTCGTCAGCGGGATCAAGGCGCAGGGTGGCGAGGCCATCTTCGTGCAGCATGATGCTTCCAAGGAAGATCAATGGGAAAAAGCCATTGCCGCCACATTTGATGCCTTCGGCAAACTAAACGTCGTGGTCAACAACGCCGGGATTGCGCTGGGCAAGAATGTGGAAGAAACCACGCTGGCCGAATGGCGCAAGGTTCAGGACATCAACCTGGACGGTGTGTTCCTGGGCACGCGCTTCGGCATTGAAGCACTGAAGAAAAGCGGTGGTGGCTCCATCATCAACCTATCTTCCATCGAAGGCCTGATCGGTGACCCCAACCTGGCCGCCTACAACGCCAGCAAAGGGGGCGTGCGCATCTTTACCAAATCAGCCGCCCTGCATTGCGCCCAGGCCCGCTACGGCATCCGCGTCAACTCGGTTCATCCGGCCTATATCTGGACGCCGCTGGTGCAGGAACTGGCGCAGGATGAACAGAGCGATGCCTACAAACGCCTCGTCAGCCTGCATCCGGTGGGCCACCTGGGCGAACCCAACGACATTGCCTACGGCATTCTGTATCTGGCCTCGGATGAATCGAAGTTCGTGACAGGTAGCGAACTGGTGATTGATGGCGGGTATACGGCGCAGTAAACGGTTCTGCGGCAGCCTTGGCAGCGTGAGACTTTTACCTTGCCGCCGATGACGCGGCAAGGTGAAAGCATACTGGCGGGTTGGGCTGTCGCGACAGGTTGGTATTTCATCCCGAATCAAAAACTGGCGGTCATGCACAGCCTGACTCAGCAGGTGGGCGCATGCACTAGTATTTTGATATCCGACGATGGGCTAGGGCTGGATTTCGCGGATTATCATCCTTAGATGACCTGCTGGAGTCCAGCAGCATCAAACGCGATTAGCGTTCCGTGATAGTGATGATTGCGCTTGAAGCCCCTTTGCTGCAGCTAGGGGCTGCCGTCGCTATGCGCCCAGGGTAGCTAGCGTGTTGCGGCCAATGCCAGCGCAGGACGCAATGAGGTGGCAAAGAGTTCACCGTGACTTTGCTCCGGGAACGCCTGGAAGGTAATGTCCATGCCTTCATGCGCGAGCCTGTTCACCAGCGCATGCGTGCTTTCCCGGCCAGGCGGAATCGTGGAAACCGGGCCGGATGAGGGGGCTGGGGTAGCGTCGGGATTGGCGGCGGGACGTCCTCGGCCTACCAGCACCCTGACGATGGCCTTTGGCGCCTGGTCTGCATGAAACCTGTTTGCGCGTTTCAGCAGCGCGTCATCGCCCCAGCCGACCGAAGGGTCGCCGGCGACATAGCGCTGGAACATGAGCGGCCGGGTGATCAGGGTGTAGAGGGTGAACAGGCCGCCGAACGAGTGCCCCCAGAGGGTTTGCCGCGCCGGGTCCAGAGGGACGCGCGCTTCGACAGCGGGTCGGATAGCGTCCTGGATGATATCCAGGAAGAGGTCAGCGCCTCCGCCGGGACGGCCCCGGTTCACGGTACCTGTCTGTGCTGTACCGTCCGGGTTCAGGATCGGGGGCGTGTAGTCGAAAGCCCGCGCCATCACATCGTGCCGGGAAGGCACGTCGTAACCGATACCGACCAGTACCGGAGGGTTGTCCGTGAACAAGGCGGCCAGATCCTGGTCTTGCAGGGTATGCATGGCGGCGTTGCCATCGAGCATGTAGATGACCGGGTAACCTTGGGCCGGCGCCGGCTTGCGCGGCACTCCGATATACACCCGGTAATGGCGCTTGCCATCTCGGGAATCGAACAGCAAACGATCAAATTCGTAATACTCAGACGGCAAATCCGCGACCGTCGGGCCAATCGGCTCGTCCCAGCGGCGTCTGGGGGGATGGGATTGGGCGGGGGCTGTGGGTGACTGGGCGAAGGGACAAGCCGGCATACATGCAGCCATGAGCAGGAAGCGTCGACGCAACATAAGGTTTTTTGAATTTATTGTGAATGATATCAATAATCAGTCATTATAAATTGACGTCGAAAACCTGGGTATTCAGTATGAACCATACTAGGCTTGCGCTGCAGCCGGCCTGATTTTCGGATGCCGGTGAAACATCACGGCAACTGGAATACCGCTCAGGATGACCATCGAGCAGAAAGTGCAGATCGCGGCATTCATGCCCCAATGATCGGCAATCCAGCCTATGCCCATCATCGGAACCATGCTGCCGACATAGCCAACCACCAGGTAGGTGGCCAGCAATCCTGCGCGGTTATTGGCTGTGGCAAGGCGATTGACCATGCTCATGCCGGCAATCATGGTCATTCCATGGCCCAGTGCAGTGAGCAGAACGCCCAGCGCAAACAGGGTTGCTGAACTGATCCAGAGGTTCACCATCAGCAGCGCATTGCTCAAGGCCAGGCTGATCAGACCGAGCGCGCCAGTCAAGTGGGTAGGCAGGCGTGCGGTCAGGACTTGCACAGCGGCGGAGGTAAAGAGAATCAGGGCGATAGTGGTACCGCTCACCACCGGGCCATGCCATGGCAGCAGCAGATCCAGGAACAGCGGCGCCATCGAGGTGTAAAGGCCAAAGACGCCAAATGCCATCAGGGGCAGGCAACAGGTGAGCGCGAAGGCCTTGGAGGCGCTGGCTTCCGGCCAGGTCAACGAGGGCAGAATATCCTGCACACGCAGCCGCTGGCCCGGCGCAGCCCGAGCGCTCTCAGGCAATTTCAGGCGGTACAGCGCAGCCAGTGCCAGGGCGCCAAGCAGCAGGGTAGGGATATACGTGATGACCAAAGGTGCCGGACCCCATTGACCGATAATTCCGCCCACCAGCGGCCCCAGGCCGAAGCCGAATGCCATCAGAAACCCCGTCATCATGGCGACATGCTGAGGGTTGGCATGCCGTGACAGCCTGGACAGCCCCAGTGTCGCGCTGGTAGTGAGCATGCTCGACGCCACGCCCACGATGAAGCGCCCGACATTCAGGCTCGTCATGTCCCAGGCGAACAGGCTAATGGCGGTTCCAATCAAGGACAGTGCCAGGCCGCAAAGCATCATCGGCCGAAAGCCGACGCGGTCGGGCAGGCGCCCCAGGAACAGCAGGCCGAGCAACGCGCCGCCCATATAGACAACGTACATCAGCGAGATGTCGCTGGTCTGCAACTGCCAGGTGTCTTTGTACAAACCGTACAGGGGACTGATGAGCGCCGTCCCCATGACGCCCACGATCATGGCGAAACTGACCCAGGAGAATGGCGATCCTTTGATTTTCATTTTTCAGTGACTATGTTTTGCGGGAGTGTATGGGGCGGCCGGCATTCAGCCTGGCTCCCTGTGTTGCTGGGATATTCGCCCGTCTTATCAAAGTGAATTGAAATCTTTCCCTTGGCTTGGCGAGTGTCTTCCAATGCTTGCGGCGACAGCCCGGCAAGAATGGTGTGCTTCATCTCCCACTCTTGGTCAGGATTCCTGCGGCAATCTTGCGGACCGTAGGCGTCAGAACGATATATTTTGTGCGCCGATCGGGCCGGTTTGCAGGAACAACTGGGCACCTGCGCCTTGTGCAATTGCGTTAGCACCTGCGTCCAAGATGCGGAATCTGGATACAAGGTATCCGCCAGGCCTTTCTGGCGCAAGGGCTGTCTTTCATGCGGCGCACCAGCAGCGTCATGCGCGTGGCGTCGGATAGACCCGGCAACAAGCCGCGACAGCCGTCACCCGTACCGTTGTGGGTGGGGCAGTATTGATTGATGGTGGCTGGACTGCAGTGGAACTTGCAGCAACGAAAAAGGGGCCGAAGCCCCTGTTTTCAATGACTTGCAGACTTCCGTGGAACTCTGCAGAACTATATATGGAGCGGGAGACGGGCTAATCGACCACCGAGCAATCCATTGATTCAAAAGGTGTTTCTTGTGCACCTCGGTTAATGGATGACTGGATTGTGTACTAGTTGGGGGCGGTTGGCAAGAGCAGCCTGAAAGCAGTAACTGTTCAACGCAGATCACTACGGCGATACAGGCTAAGTGCTAGGCCCTGGATTTGTCCCCCCGTAAATCCGGACACCAGATCACCCTTGGGTTAATGATTCCTGGTGCTGTATGAACTCCTTGGCGGATCGGTATTTCAGCGCGTTATGGGGGGCTGCTCGTTGTAATGCTCGAAGGCAATGGCCAGATTCTGCAGTGCCGTAGGCACGTCAGGTTTGGGCATGAAGGCGACGTAATCACGCTTGATTGTCTTCACGAAGCTCTCAGCCATGCCATTGCTCTGGGGACTGCGTACTGGCGTGGTGACAGGTTTCAGGCCGATCTGCTGGACGAAGGCCCGTGTTTTGCCAGCGATGTAGGCCGACCCGTTATCGGTCAGCCACTCGATCTCCGAAGAAGGGGCATGGTCGGCGCCGCCGAACCGGTGTTCTAGCGCGGCCAGCATCACATCGCGTGCCACTTCGGCGCTGTGACCGGCAGTGATTGCCGCCCAGCTCATCGCCTCACGGTCGTAGCAATCCAGAGCAAAGGCCACCCGCAAGGAGCTGCCATCATCACAGCGGAACTCGAACGCGTCAGAGCACCAGCGCTGGTTGCTGCTCAGGACAGCCACATGATCATCGTGCCGGCGTTTGAGGCTGCCTGCGGCGCGATAACAGCAAGCTGTGGTCTCGCATCACCCGGTAGACCCGTTTAGCGTTGACCGGCGCTGCATCATCCAGTGCACGGCTCCGACGCACCAGCGCTCAGACTCGGCGATAGCCGTAGCAGGGAAGCTGACCGATATGCCGCTGGATTTCCTCAACCAGTCCACTGTCCCGGGGCGTGCGGACCTTGCGGCCATCACGCCAATCCTGCGACCTCGCCAAACGTACTGCCATATTCGAGCGCGCAATCCACTTTTTTAAGCGGCCATACTCCATCGCTTCGCGCAGATTTTCGTTCTCCATGGTCTTTTTACCCAGCATCCGTTGATGCTCCCGGATCTGCTTGAGTGCATCGGCCAGTTCCGAGGCTGCCACCACCTGCTCACCAGGATCCATAGCCAACAAGTTATTACTCATCCGCATAATTCTTACGAAAATGAGAATGATTATTATATGATATTATAGTAATTTATCGGAGTTGAGCTGTTCGCAAGGAGCAGGAATGCAGGGTATTAGATGGCTACCTCCACGTACGGATATGCTGGAGCATTTGATGGTACGTTGTGCCAACATCAAAAATGTACACCTGTTTCTGACCGCTTTGTTAGCAAGGCTGTATTTGAATTATTTTATCTTGTCACGGAAACGAGGATGCTATTAACGATAAAGATTGATTCGGAATGTATGATAATAAATCGACCATTAAGATGATTTTTAGAAATATGAGCAACGACAAATACGACTATAGGTTAATAAAATATTGGGAAAACGGACGCCCCTTTTCCGATCGTGGTGTCCACTTAATGCCGACGCAGGAAATTGTCGCGGAACAGATGCCGGGCGATGATATCCTGAATCTCATTGCAAATAATATTTGTGCTGTTTGCGGAGAAATAAATTGTCCACACTGGAAGAAGGAAAAGTCGTACCAGGATGTAGTTGGTGCCTACCGAGATGGGGCTTTTGATAAATTGCGTCGTATATTTAAAATAAAATATGCTGCCTTGCACATGTACGACGCAAAAAAAAATGAAGAACTGGAAAAAAATAAATGCAGATAAAGAAGAAATTAAAGAGTCAGTGAAGTTTGCTGCAGATTTCCATAAGGAAACATTCGAAAAATATGGAGAAAAAGCTGAGCACTTGTCAAAATCGTTGGCGGACAAGACTCAAGGTAAGAATGTACGAAATGTCGATGATGCCCTGAAGGCTTACGAAAAATATAGAAAAGATATTAACAAAAAAATCAATAGGAAAGACCGCGACGCCATTGCAACGGCATTGGAATCTATTGAGGCCGGTGATATCGCAAATAATTTTAAAAAATTCAGTAAGGGTCTTGGTTATACTAGCGGGGCTATTGATTTTGTCGATTGGCTAAGTGAGTTGGCGAATGCTGTAAAAACCGATAACTGGCGACCATTCTTCATTAAAACCGGATCTATTGCCGCTGGTTTGGGTGCGACAACGGTTGCTGGGCTGGCATTCAGTGTGCTACTGGGTACTCCTGTTGGGATTTTAGGCTATTCGTTGATCATGGCAAGTCTTGGTGCTCTCATTGATGATGAATGGATAGAAGAAGCCATTGGTCTCGTCGGAATCTAAGATGCCTTGCCCTGACTGAATGCTTTCTTGATAAGAAAAGCTAAGGTAAATATGATAAGAATGGGGGCGGTTAGGATAAATATGGTCCCCCAATACGCACCCAACAACCCAGATATTCTTGCTGAGCGACTGAATGATGCATTAGACCAGAATTCCTTTTTTGTAATGCTTAATGTAACTCGCTCAACTATCCATTTTGCAACTGGGTAAAAAATTATTCCAAAAATAGCAATGGCAAAAACAATCTTTTTGTATGCAAAATCACTGTTCCAGAATGGATATGTTATCGCGGCCCCCCCGAGCCATCCAAAAATCATATGTGTAATGTAATATTTTTTAGTGACAAGGTATTCTTGTCTTATGCAATTATTCATGATTTTGTGCGTTGCGCGCTCAGTCTTAGGGATGGGTTGATGATTTATTTTTCAATTTCCTCAAAATTGCCAGAGGAATTGAATTGACCATAAGCTGAAGTGAGTTTACATGTACTATTATTTCATGGCCCTCAATCGAGAGAAACTATATTCAGCGATCCGGTGCTTCGCAAGTGCTGTGTCGATTTGGTTGAATAGGGTGCATACTTCAAGGCTTGGTCAGCAGCAATTTGCGTGCATCCTTGAGCAGAAGCAGCAGTTGTTGTTCCCGCACAGGAGAGGCTTCGAAGCCGAAGCGTAGGTAGAACTGTTCAGCCTCTGCGTCGATAGGATGCGTTAACAAGGCCCGCACGCCAGCCTGTTCGGAAATCGCCACGGTGCGACGGATCGCGTCTTGCAGCAGACCAATGCCCAGACCCTGTCCATGCAATTGCCGGGCGACTGCCAGCCGCGCCAGAATGACCACGGGGATGGGGTAGCTGCCCATGCCACGGCGCACCCGTTCAGGCGCTTCCAGCGTGTCGATTTGACCCACGGTGAGGCTGTAGTAGCCAACGACACGCGGATCCTGGTTGGGCGCGACCACATACGTCTTGGCGGAGCCGCTGGCTTGTGCTTGGCGAGCATGACGAATTAGCCATTCGTTCATGCTGTCCTTGCTGCAATCAAACTCGTCAAGGATATGGCTGGCATCCAGCGCCTGGGGCGCTGTCAGCGACATCAGCGATCCCACGGCGCAGTACGAGAGAACAGGTTTTGAAGACCTTCATTGGCCTGTGCTGGCCGGTCGAGCAAATCCAGCAGAGCCTGCGATTGGCTACCCGCAACCAAGAACAGGCGCTGATCCAGCAGGGTTTGCTCGGCGGCCTGATAGGCACTGTCAAGGATGAAGTCGGTCAAGGACTTGTGGCTGACTTCGGCGGCTCGCCGCAGCACGGCTTCTTGCTGCGGGAGCACTCGAAAACCGATGCGTCCAGAACGCATTGTGGTTGCGGTCATGGGAACCTCCGGTGTGTGATGAAATTGCTATTTGTTGGTCATGTTAGCACAAATGACTAACGTGTTGTGCTTTGCGCTTTGATGGCCAGGTTATGTCGAAGGAGCGGCAGGCCTCGTCGTGCCGGAGTATGAGTGATTTGTTTGCTGGCATCACTGCAGGGTGAGAAATACGGTTGCGCCGAAGTTCGGATTGTTTGCTGCGGCACCGCCCCGGATCGACTGTCATGAAGTTGTCCGGCCATGGGCCGCAACCTCTGAAAGACAACGCCATGATGATTGCCCGTTCCCAAGCTGCTACCAGGAGCAACACCCCTGACGATATTCCTGTGCTGCCTGCCGTTCCCACTGCTTTGTTGCTCGACAAACGGCTGATGCCGCTGGAGCGTAACGCCTGGATGGTGCTTCACGCCAGTGCCAATGCGGATGGAAATGTCACGGGGATCAGCTACACGCAACTGCGCCAGTTCCTGGCCTGCGTACCCGACAACCCACAGGCGTCACGCGAAACGGTTGCCCGTACCTTGACTGTGTTGCGCCTGACTCGCTGGATTCACATTGATGCCCATGTTCGCAACCCGCTGACCGGCCATCTTTCCACTAATCACTACGCCGTTCACTTGGGACCGTTGCCCATCCGAACCGCCAGCGAACTGGGCCTGACGTGGGCAGATTTGCTGGAGCAATCCTTTGCCCATGCCAGCGCCGCTGTGCGCCAGATTGCCCTGAGTGTTCTCACGGAAGTTGTCGCCGACTCAAGCTTGTTGAGGCAGATGCCTATCGCGTTGCGCATGCGTGCCCAGCAGCTCGGTTTGCAAACGTCGCACGCCCCCCGTATTTGCGTGTACTAAAACGTGTACGGCTGTTGGGTGGTTGACAGTGGAGACCGATAGGCTCCGCTGGACGATTCGTAGACCGAAAACGCTTTCGAATCAATCGACTTTCGATGAACCGAGAATTACGCAGACGAAAAAAAGCCCAGACCGCAGTCTGGGCTTTTTAGAATCTGGAGCGGGAGACGAGTCTCGAACTCGCGACCTCAACCTTGGCAAGGTTGCGCTCTACCAACTGAGCTACTCCCGCATGGCTTGTTTGCTATCGTTGCTGGAATCTTCTTTCGAAAGATTTCCCCGAAGGCTTGCCCAGGTAATGCCTGAGCAACAAGCGAAGAACGCAACTATAGCATAAGATTACGGCACTATGTCAAATGCTCCAGCCCCCCTTTTCTCCATGGACCCAGCTGCTTCGGATATGCCTGTGCTTGCTGCCGCTGCGCAGGATTTGCGCGCGTTGAATACCCTGGGCCTGCCGGCCCGGGCCGCTGCGTTTGTGTCGGTGACTGATGCTGCTCAGTTGCCCGCTTTGAGCCGCTTGGTGCGTGAGTACGCGTCGACATTGGTGTTGGGGGGCGGCAGTAATCTGGTGTTGCCGGACGAGGTGGATGGGCTGGTGGTGGCGGTGCGGTTGCCCGGTGTGCGCCATGTGGGCGAGACGGATACGGCGATACTGGTTGAAGCTGCCGCCGGCGAGAGTTGGCATGGTCTGGTGCAGTGGTGTGTGGCCCAAGGGCTGGGCGGCCTGGAGAATTTGGCTTTGATTCCCGGTACGGTGGGCGCGGCGCCAGTGCAGAATATCGGCGCCTATGGGCTGGAAGTGGCCGAGCGGCTGGTGCAGGTGCATGCCTGGGATATCGTGGCTGCTGAACGGGTGGTGCTGCCTGCCAGCGAGTGCGGCTTTGCTTACCGTGATAGCCGGTTCAAGCAGGCTGGGCAAGGGCGCTGGTTGATTATGTCGGTGGTGCTGGCTTTGCCCAAGGTCTGGGCGCCGCGTATGGAGTATCCGGATTTGCAGCGCTATGTCGGGTTGCAGGATAAGTCCGCAGCCGGGATTCGCCCGCAGGATGTGTTTGATGCGGTGTGCGCCGTACGCCGTGCCAAGTTGCCGGATCCGGCTGTGCTGGGAAATGCCGGGAGTTTCTTCAAGAATCCTGTCGTCAGCGATGAACAGGCGGATGCCCTGCAGCAGCGTTTCCCGGATATGCCGCGTTATCGGGTGGCGGACGGTCGCAGCAAGCTGGCAGCCGGCTGGTTGATTGACCGTTGTGGCTGGAAGGGACGGGCGTTGGGTCCGGTTGCCATGCATGAGAGGCAAGCATTGGTGATGGTGAATCGTGGCGGTGCGCGTGCGGCAGATGTCTTGCGGCTGGAGGCGGTGGTGCGTGCGGACGTCCAGATGCATTTTGGTGTGGAGCTGGAGCGTGAGCCCATTCTGGCGCCTGGGCGTGATTGACGATCAGGGTCGAGTTATCCTGCTGCCAGTCCAGTCCAGTCCAGTCCAGTCCAGTCCGTCTGATTGTGGACTGTCTACAGTCTGCCTGCCGCCGCTTGCTTGCCCCTGATCCGGCGTCTGCTTGCCTCAGGCGCCGCAGGTCGCCTGTTTCCGGGCGGACCGAAGCAGGCATAAAAAAACCACCCCTGCCTGTTGCGGCGGGGTGGTTGTCTCGATGGATGGCGTGTCGGTGGTGACGGCAGGCTTGCCGCCGGTTTTCAAATGGCCAGCACATCCTGCATGTTGAATAGGCCGCGTTCGTGCTGGCCCAGGAAGCGCGCCGCGCGTACGCTGCCTTCGGCGTAGCCTGCGCGGCTGCTGGAGCGGTGGCTGATTTCGATGCGCTCGCCGGTGCCGCAGAAGTAGACGGTGTGGTCGCCGACGATGTCGCCGCCGCGCACGACGGAAAAGCCGATGGTGCCGTCCTGGCGCGGGCCGGTTTCGCCATAGCGGGTCCAGACCGCGACATCCTCCAGTTTCTGGCCGCGGGCTTCGGCAATAACGCGGCCCATGCCGATGGCGGTGCCCGAGGGGGCATCCACCTTGTGGCGGTGGTGGGCTTCGAAGATTTCGGTGTCGTAGCCTTCGTTAAGCAGCTTGGCGGCCATTTCCAGCAGGCGCAGCGTGGCGTTGACGCCCACGCTCATGTTGGGCGCGAAGACGACGGCAATTTTTTCGCTGGCGGCATGGATGGCAGCGTGGCCGGCAGCATCGAAGCCGGTGGTGCCGATTACGATTTTGGTGCCGTGGCGCACGCAGGCATCCAGGTGGGCCAGGGTACCCTCAGGGCGAGTGAAGTCGATCAGGCAGTCGGCCTGGGCCAGGTCTTCGATGTTGTCGCTGATCAGGACGCCCGTACTGATACCCGACGGGGCGCCGGCATCCTGGCCGATGGCGGCGGAACCCGGGCGGTCCAGGGCAACGGCCAGGGTCAGGTCCTTGGCGGCGAGAACGGCGTCGATCAGCATGCGGCCCATGCGGCCGCTGGCGCCTGCAATGGCGATGCGCATGTGTATATTCCTTGAAATGGGGGCGTGGCTGCCTTCCGGCAGCCGCGCGCGAACCTTACAGCGGCATGGGGGCCGGGCTGGCGGCGCCTGGCTCGGTGATGGGGGTGGGCTGCAATTCGATATGCAGTGGCACCGGGTCGCCGTCGATATTCAGGTTGTCGGTGATGCCTTCCTGTTGCCCGCTTGCTGGGGCGGCGGGAGCAGCAGGCGCGGTTTCCGCGATCTTGTCGACTTCGATCAGGTCGATCTGGCCATCCTGGGCGCCTTTCTGGAATGGCTGCACTTCCGGAACGGCATCGCCTTCCCAGCGCACCAGCCTGTCATTGTCGAACCAGACGGTGAACAGGCGATGCTGCGGCTGGCCGCGGCCGGGCTGGTAGTAGTAGGTGTAATCCCAGCGGTTGGAGTGCAGGATGCTGGTGAGCATCGGGCTGCCCAGGGCGAACTGCACCTGGTCGCGGCTCATGCCGGGTTGCAGCAGGGCGACCTGGCTGGCGGTGATCCAGTTGCCTTGCTGGACGCTGGCGCGGTAGGGGAAGCCCCATTTGCCCGAAGTGCAGCCTGTGGCGCCTATGGCCAGCGCGATGAGAAGGGCGCTGAGTCGGGCGCGAGAAAACGATGCATAAGCTTGAGGCATGCTGCGATCCATGGAATGGGCTCGTGTCGGTTGCGTGATGAAATCTTTCATAAGTGTAGCCGGGGATGGTGCCGGCGGTCAGGCCGGGTCCAGGGCGCCGGAGCGGGAGAGCATTTCTTTCGCGTGCTGGCGCGTGGTTTCGGTCAGGGTAATGCCGCCCAGCATACGGGCGATTTCCTCGATCCGTCCTGGATTGTCGAGTGGGACAATTTCCGAGCGTGTGAGTTCGCCGTCCGAGCTTTTGCTAACCTGGAAGTGGCGTTCGCCGCAGGCAGCGACCTGAGGCAGGTGGGTTACGCACAGAACTTGGTGGCGTGCGCCCAATTCCTGCAGCAACCGGCCGACCACTTCGGCGACGGCGCCGCCGATGCCGGTGTCCACTTCATCGAAGATCAGCGTGGGCACGCGCGCGGCGCGGCTGGCGATTACCGATAGCGCCAGGGAAATGCGCGCCAGTTCGCCGCCGGATGCCACTTTGGCCAGCGGCCTGGCGGCAACGCCGGCATGGCCGGCCACCAGAAAGACGATGTTTTCGTTGCCGTGGGCGCCGGGGCTGGTGTTTTCCAGCTGGATGTCGAAGCGGCCGCCATCCATGGCCAGGGTCTGCATGGCGGCAGTGACACGTCGGGAAAGGTCGAGCGCGGCCTGGCTGCGGCCTTCGGAGAGCCGAGCGGACAGGGCTTCATAGGCCTGGCGGGCGGCGGCTTCTTCCTGTTTCAGGTGTTCCGCATCGCCGGAAACGCGCAGGGATTCGGCTTCCTGCTCCAGCCGTTCCTGCAGTTCTGGCAATGTTTCGGGGTCTGTCTTGAGCTTGCGTGCCAGTTCGAAGACGGCGCTCAGGCGCGATTCCGCGCTCGCCAGGTTTTCCGGGTCCAGGTCCACGCGTTCCAGGTAGTCGCGCAGTTCGGAACTGGCATCGCTGGCAGCGATGCGCGCCGATTCCAGCGTGTCGCGGATGGCGGTGAGGCCGGCATCGTGGCGCAGCAGGTGATTCAGCTTGCCGATGGCGCCGGACAACAGGTGCAGCGCGCCCTGGTCGTCGTCCAGCAGGCCCAGCGCTTGGGCGCTGCCGTCCTGCAGGGCCTGCGCATGCGCCAGCCTGTCGTGTTCTGCCTGCAGGCGTGGCCATTCGCCGGGTTGCAGGTTGACGCCATGAAGCATGTCCAGCTGCCATTGGATTTGCTCGGCACGTTCCTGGCGGGCATCGGCATCGCGCTCCAGCTGTTCGATCTGGCGGGTCAGCGCGTGCCACTGTTTCCAGGCCTGTTCGGTCTGGCGTGCCAGCGGCATGAGTTCGCCGTGGGTATCGAGCAGGTCGCGCTGCGCATCGTTGCGCATGAGGCTCTGGTGCGCATGCTGGCCATGGATGTCGACCAGTTGTTCGCCCAGTTCGCGCAACTGCGCCAGTGGCGAGGGAGCACCGTTGATATAGGCGCGGCTGCGGCCCTGGGCGTCGATGACGCGGCGCAGGACCAGTTCTTCGCCTGCGTCCAGGTCGTGCGCCTGCAGCCAGGCATTCAGTTCCGCCGTCGGTGCGAAGCTGGCATGGATGTCTGCACGGCTGGCGCCTTCGCGCAGCACGCTGGCGTCGCCGCGTGCGCCCAGGCAGAGGGCCAGGGCGTCGATCAGGATGGACTTGCCGGCGCCGGTCTCCCCGGAAAACACGGTAAAGCCCTGGCCGAAGCTGATTTCAGCTTCGTCGACGATGACGAAATCGCGGATGTGCAGCGAAAGCAGCATGATGGTTCACTCGTCCTGGTCATCCATGCGGGGCATGACATTCCAGTGCAGCTTGTGGCGCAAGGTGGAAAAAAAGCTATAGCCCGGCGGGTGTAGGAAGCGGATGGTATTGGGGGCTCGCAGCACTTCGATGCGGTCGCCTGGCTGAAGTTCCGACCAGGATTGCATGTCGAAGTGGATGCTGGCGCCAGCTTCTACCCGGCTCATGGAGGTCAGGGTGATGCTGAGTACGCCGCTGGGCGGCAGGACGATGGGACGGTTGGACAGTGTCTGGGGTGATACCGGTACCAGCACCATGGCCTCGATGCCCGGATGGACGATGGGACCGCTGGCTGCCAGCGCGTAGGCGGTCGACCCGGTGGGAGTGGCGACGATGATGCCGTCGGCGCGCTGGGTGTTCATGTAGACCCCATCGACTTCCAGCCGCATTTCAATCATGCCGCCGCGCCCGGCGCGGCTCAGGACGACGTCGTTGAGGGCACAGGCCTGGCACAGAATTTCGCCATTGCGCAGTACGCGTCCGGTCAGCATCATGCGGTCTTCGGCGTTGTAGCGTCCGGCCAGCAGGTCGCGCAGCGCGTCATGGGCCTGAGGCAGCGGGATATCGGTGATGAATCCCAGCCTGCCATGGTTGATGCCGGCGACCGGTACGTTGTAGGGCGCCAGTTGGCGGGCGGCGCCCAGCATGGTGCCATCCCCGCCGACGACGATGGCCAGTTCCGCCTGGCGGCCGATTTCATCGTAGGTGGCCAGCGGAAAACGCTTCAGGCCCGTGTAACGGGCCGTCTCCGCCTCGACCAGCACCTGACGGCCGGCATCGGCCAGTAGATCCCCCAGGCTGCCCAGCAGGGCATCCAGGTGGGTATCCTGATAGCGGCCAATCAGCGCGACGGTGGAGAAATGCATGAAATCCTGGCAAGGTTTGTGGTGGCAAAGTACTCCGTCCGAGGGTTGGCGCAGCTGCGCTGCCCTTGGGGGAATCCTTCATCCCCGAATTAAACATGCCTCGCTGGGCCCTGCCGTTGCCGGCAGAGGCTGCGCTCTGGCGCGTGGTCCGGCAAGGCGCGGCAAGGTGCCCGCGCCAGGACCAAGCGGCCTGACGGACGCGGGGCTGACGTTACTGGCGCGATTATATCGACCGCCATGTCTTCATAGGTACTGAAAAGCATCCTAAAATGAACCCATGATGGATGATCGCGCACGCTCTCTGCTGAAGGCCCTGATAGAACGGTACATCGCCGATGGACAGCCTGTCGGTTCGCGCACGCTGTCCAAAGTGTTCGATCTGTCACCGGCCTCCATACGCAATATCATGGCGGACCTCGAGGAATTCGGGCTGATCCACAGCCCGCACACGTCTGCCGGCCGGGTGCCGACGCCGCGCGGCTATCGCGTTTTCGTCGATACCCTGCTGGCTGCGCGTCCTTTTGAACCCGACGGGGTCAGCTTCGAAACCCGCTTGCCTGTGGCCGATCCGGTACGTACGGTTTCGGCGGCTGCCAGCATGCTGTCCAATCTGACTCAGTTCGCCGGAGTGGTGCTCACGCCCAAGCGCTCGCAGGTATTCCGCCAGATCGAATTCATCCGGCTGTCGGAACGCAAGGTTCTGCTGATCATTATTACGCCGGATGGCGATGTGCAGAACCGCATCCTCTTTACGCCGCGCGATTACAACGAATCCGAACTGCTGGAAGCGGCCAATTACTTCAACATGCATTTTGCTGGCAAATCCTTCGATGTCGTCAAGCGTACGCTGGCGTCGGAACTGGACCAGCTGCGCGAAGATATTTCGCGCTTGATGATGGCGGCGGTGGAAACCAGTGTCGATGTCGAGAACGAAGGCGATGCCGTGCTGATTTCCGGCGAGCGCAAATTGCTCGAGGTCGAAGACATCACGTCCGACATGGATCGCCTGCGCCGCATGTTCTCGTTGTTCGAAAAGCGTACCGAACTCCTGCAGTTGCTGGATGTATCCAGCCGCGCACAGGGAGTGCAGATCTACATCGGCGGCGAATCGCAGTTGATGCCCTTCGAGGATATCAGCGTCGTGACAGCGCCCTATGGTGTGGACGGCAAGGTCGTGGGCACGCTGGGCGTGGTCGGGCCGTCGCGCATGGCGTACGACAAAGTGATTCCCATCGTGGATATCACTGCCAGGCTGTTGTCGAACGCGCTCAGTCAGCCCAACTCTTGAGACTAGGCCATGAAATACCTGTCAGAACCCCGGCGCTCCGACCTTTTTGAAATCAAGCCAGCGCCCGACGGGGCGGGTGCGTATGGCCGGCAGGGTGTGCTGTTGCTCAACCTGGGGACGCCGGATGCGCCCACCCCGGCGGCGATCCGGCGCTATCTGGCGGAGTTTCTCTCGGATACGCGTGTTATCGAGCTGCCCGGTTGGCTATGGAAGCCGGTGCTCTATGGCGCCATTCTCACGCGGCGCCCGTCACGGCTGGCGCCGCGCTATGCCAGTATCTGGATGGATGGCGGCTCGCCACTGCTGGTCTATACCCAGCGCCAGGCACAGGCTGTGCAGGCCGGGCTGGCGGCCAAGGGGCTGGATGCGACAGTGGCCGTGGGCATGCGCTATGGGCAACCTTCGGCGCAGCAGGCCTTGCAGTCGCTCAAGGAAGCGGGTTGTGAGCGCATCTTGTGTGTGCCGCTTTATCCGCAGTACGCCGCCAGCACCACGGCCACGGCCGTGGATCAGGTCATGCGGACGGCCGCCCGCATGCGCGACCAGCCGGAACTGTCCTTTATCAAGCGCTTTCATGTCGATGCAGGCTATATCGCGGCGATGGCGTCTGCCATCAACCATCGCTGGAAGGCTGAGGGCGAACCGGACCGGCTGCTGTTGAGCTTCCATGGCCTGCCGCGTGCCTGCGTCGAGCAGGGCGACCCCTACTATCGGGATTGCATGCAGACGGCGCTGGCGCTGGTGGCACGCCTGGGCTTGTCGCCGGAACGCTATGCCGTGACCTTCCAGAGCCGCTTCGGCCCGGCCAAGTGGCTGGAGCCGGATACCGAGGGTACGTTGAAAGCCTGGGGCCGGGCTGGCGTCGGCAGTGTGGATGTGGTGTGTCCCGGCTTTACCTCGGATTGCCTGGAAACGCTGGAAGAAATCGCCATGGAAGGACGGGATGCCTTCCTCGAAGCGGGCGGACGCCAGTTCCGCTACATTCCCGTCATGAATGATGCGCCCGCCTGGCTGGCGGCCTTGACGGACCTGATCGCGCAGCGGCTGGATGCCGCCCCGGCAGGCGGTGTGGCCGGCTGAATGATGGTGGCCCGGCCGGCCCAGCAGGGCGGCGGCTGGGCTTTCTGTGGCATTTGGGCTTGAAACCGGCGGGACTGCCCCCAGTTATAGGCGCGGAGGTACCATTCCCGCGATAGCGGATGCGGTGCCTGCAGTGTGCAGGCCAATGCGCGTGTGACTGCTTTGCCAGTTCAGGGCAGGGCTGGCCGGTGGTTCCAGAAACCGCAGGCCGGTGGCCTGGCGCATTGGTGTTACAAGGCTAGGCGCGTGGATGCGCAGTGCCGGTTCAGCGCCGGCCTGTGCTGACGGGCCCAGCCATTTCTTATGAATTTCGCGGAGATAATCGACATGACGGATAGCAATTCGCCCGAACAGGTGCACCCGGAAGACCAGGCGGAGCAGCAGGCCGCTGGCGCAGAGGCGCAAACGGACCTCCAGGCGCAGCTGGATGAAGCGCTGGCCCAGATCGCCGAATTGAAGGACCAGGTGCTGCGTGCCCATGCCGAGGCGGAAAACGTGCGCCGCCGGTCGCAGGAAGACGTAGCCAAGGCCCGCAAGTTCGGTATCGAGTCGTTCGCTGAAAGCCTGGTGCCGGTGCGCGACAGCCTGGAGGCTGCGCTGGCCCTGGAAAACCAGACCGCCGAAGCCCTGCGCGAAGGCGTGGATGTGACACTCAAGCAGTTGTCGGCCGCTTTCGACCGCCATCAGCTCAAGCAGATCGCCCCGGCGCCAGGCGAGCGTTTCGATCCCAACCTGCATCAGGCCATTTCCAGCGTGCCGTCGGAGCAACCGGCCAACACCGTGGCGAATACGCTGCAGGTTGGTTACCTGATTTCCGAGCGCGTGCTGCGCCCGGCGCTGGTGATGGTTTCGGCCGGGCAGTCGTAACGGAAAGCCATGGGACGCAGCAACTGGCTGCATATTTTCAGCGGGGACGCTTGAAATTGCGTCGATCGTCCCCAGATAGTCCAGCATGAGGGCGTGATGCCCGGCAAGCAACGAATCTGACTATTTGAGCAAGGTACTCTAGACATGAGCAAAATCATTGGTATTGACCTGGGCACGACCAACAGCTGCGTGGCAGTTCTGGAGGGCGGCCAGGTCCGCATTATCGAAAACGCAGAAGGTACGCGTACCACGCCTTCTATCGTCGCCTACATGGACGATGGCGAAACGCTGGTCGGCGCGCCGGCCAAGCGCCAGGCCGTGACCAACCCGCAGAACACCCTGTTCGCGGTGAAGCGCCTGATCGGCCGCAAGTTCGACGAAAAGGCCGTGCAGAAAGACATCGACCTGATGCCTTACTCCATTATCAAGGCCGACAACGGGGACGCCTGGGTGGAAGTGCGCGGCAAGAAACTGGCGCCTCCCCAGGTATCGGCGGAAGTTCTGCGCAAGATGAAAAAGACCGCCGAAGACTACCTGGGCGAAGAAGTGACCGAGGCCGTGATCACGGTGCCGGCTTACTTCAACGACAGCCAGCGTCAGGCAACCAAGGACGCCGGCCGTATTGCTGGCCTGGACGTCAAGCGCATCATCAACGAGCCGACGGCTGCTGCCCTGGCTTTTGGCCTGGACAAGAGCGAAGCCGGTGACCGCAAGATTGCCGTCTATGACCTGGGCGGCGGTACTTTCGACGTTTCCATCATCGAGATCGCCGATGTCGACGGTGAAAAGCAATTCGAAGTGCTGTCCACCAACGGCGACACCTTCCTGGGTGGTGAAGATTTCGACCAGCGCATCATTGGCTACATCATCGACGAGTTCAAGAAGGAACAAGGCGTTGATCTGTCCAAGGACGTCCTGGCGCTGCAACGCCTGAAGGAAGCCGCTGAAAAGGCCAAGATCGAGCTGTCGTCCAGCCAACAGACCGAAATCAACCTGCCGTACATCACGGCAGATGCTTCCGGTCCCAAGCACTTGAACCTGAAGATCACCCGCGCCAAGCTGGAAGCCCTGGTCGAAGACCTGATCGCACGCAGCATCGAACCCTGCCGCGTGGCCATCAAGGACGCCGGCGTCAAGGTTTCCGAGATTGACGACGTGATCCTGGTCGGCGGTATGACCCGCATGCCCAAGGTGCAGGAAGCCGTGAAGGAATTCTTCGGCAAGGAGCCGCGCAAGGACGTCAACCCTGACGAAGCCGTTGCTGCAGGTGCTGCCATCCAGGGTTCCGTGCTGTCCGGCGACCGCAAGGACGTGCTGCTGCTCGACGTGACCCCGCTGTCTCTCGGTATCGAGACACTGGGTGGCGTGATGACCAAGATGATCCAGAAGAACACCACGATTCCGACGCGACATGCGCAGGTGTTCTCCACGGCTGATGACAACCAGCCGGCCGTGACCATCAAGGTGTTCCAGGGCGAACGTGAAATCGCCGTCGGCAACAAGATGCTGGGCGAGTTCAACCTGGAAGGCATTGCACCGGCTCCGCGCGGCCTGCCGCAGATCGAAGTCACGTTCGACATCGACGCCAACGGCATTCTGCATGTGTCGGCCAAGGACAAGGGCACCGGCAAGGAAAACAAGATCACCATCAAGGCCAACTCCGGCCTGACGGAAGAGGAAATCCAGCGCATGGTGCAGGACGCCGAGGCCAATGCCGAGGAAGACCGCAAGGTCGCCGAGCTGGCCCAGGTTCGCAACCAGGCGGATGCCCTGGTGCACGCCACCCGCAAGTCTCTGGGCGAGCATGGCGACAAGCTGGAGGCGTCCGAGAAGGAAGCCATTGAGAAGGCCGTGGCTGACGTCGAGACTGCGCTGAAGGACAACGCCGACAAGGCCGAACTGGAAGCCAAGGTCGAAGCGCTGACGACTGCCTCGCAAAAGCTGGGTGAGAAGATCTACGCCGACATGCAGGCGCAGCAGGCCCAGGCCGGTGGTGCGCAGGAAGAAGCGAAGCCGGCTGACGACAACGTCGTGGATGCCGACTTCAAGGAAGTCAAGCGCGACCAGTAAGCACCGGCAGTCCGGTACGCCCTGCAGTGGCAGGGCGCGCCGGCTCCTGGTTCCAGGTGATTTCAACGGGGGCTGCGGCTCCCGTCATGCCCGGCGCTGCCCTTGTTTGGCGGTGGCCGGGTATGGCTTTATGGGGTTGACGCATCCCGTGTGGGCTGCGTGACGGATCCAATCATGGCAAAACGCGATTTTTACGAAACGCTCGGGGTGTCCAAAAGCGCCTCGGATGACGATATCAAAAAGGCTTATCGCAAGCTGGCAATGAAGTACCACCCGGATCGCAATCCGGGGAACAAGGAAGCCGAAGAAAGATTCAAGGAAGTCAAAGCCGCCTACGAAGTGCTGTCCGAGGCGGACAAGCGCGCGGCCTATGACCGTTACGGCCATGCGGGTGTCGATCAGAATGGTGGCATGGGCGGCGGGCAGGGTGGCATGGGCGGTTTTGCCGAAGCATTCGGCGATATCTTCGGCGATATCTTCGGTGCGGCGGCCGGTGGCCGACGCGGCCCGCAGGTGTATCGTGGCGCGGATATGCAGTACAGTCTGGAGATCTCACTGGAACAGGCCGCCAATGGCTTCGATACGGAAATCCGCATTCCGGGCTGGGATGAGTGTGACAGCTGTCATGGCAGCGGTGCCAAAAAGGGCTCCAGCAAGAGTACTTGCCGCACTTGCGGCGGCGCTGGCGCCGTGCGCATGCAGCAGGGCTTTTTCAGCGTTCAGCAAACCTGCCCGACGTGCCATGGTTCGGGCGAGGAAATCACCGACCCTTGCGACAAATGCGGCGGTGCGGGACGCCTGCGCCGCAACAAGACGCTGCAGGTCAGTATTCCGGCCGGCATTGACGACGGCATGCGCATCCGTTCCAGTGGCAACGGTGAACCCGGCCTGAATGGCGGGCCTCCGGGCGATCTGTACGTGGAAGTGCATATTCGCGAACACGATATTTTCCAGCGCGATGGCGACGACTTGCATGCCGAGCTGACCATTCCGTTTACGACGGCGGCGCTGGGGGGGGATATTCAGGTTCCCACGCTCAATGGCAAGGCGGAAATCACCATTCCGGAAGGCACCCAGTCGGGCAAGACTTTCCGTTTGCGCGGCAAGGGTATCCGTGGCGTGCGCTCCAATTACCCCGGCGATCTCTACTGCCACCTGGTCGTGGAGACCCCCGTCCGCCTGAGTGACGAGCAGAAATCCCTGCTGCGGCAGTTCGAGACTTCACTCAACCAGGGCGGCAGCGACAGGCATTCCCCGCAGAGCAAATCCTGGACGGACCGGGTCCGTGAATTCTTTTCCTGATTATGGGCCTTCGGGCTGATTTCCGCGGCAGGTGTGTCCTGTCCATGATGCCGGCCCGCGTGGCCGGCATTTTTTTGTCCGGCCCTGTGAGGGAGGGTGAGGCGGAGCAGGGTGGGACGCTGTTGCCCAGCTGCAGTGAAGCGAAATGAAAAAGCTTTACAAACTCCGCTGGCGGCACGCAGGAACATCGGTCTAAACTGGCCGGCCTGCCGTGTCTGATTTATTGTTTATATCTAATGTTTGTGCCAGCATTGGGCATGGCATGTGCGGCATTGGGCCGCCACTCTGCATACGTGGCACCATGGCATGGCGCCATGGGCATCGCGGAGCAGCCGCAGTCATATCAACTGATTTCTGGGAGGGCTATGTCTTTCAATCTTAATAGAGTGGTTAAGGGTTTGATGGCCATGGCGTTGGGACTGGTCGCACCGCCCGTACTGGTTGCAGCAACCCTGCCTGCAGGGGTGTCCAAGGTTGCGACAGTCGAAGGCGTCAGCGAGTATCGGTTGGCCAATGGGCTGAAAGTAGTGCTTGCTCCTGATGCATCCACACCGGTGACCACGGTCAACATGACCTATCTCGTGGGGTCTCGTCACGAAAACTACGGTCAGACCGGCATGGCACACCTGCTGGAGCACATGCTGTTCAAGGGGACTCCCACCACGCCCAATGCACTGGGAGAATTTTCGCGGCGTGGCTTGCAGGCCAACGGTACGACTTCTACCGATCGCACCAATTACTACGCCAGTTTCGCCGCCAGCCCGGAAAACCTGGAGTGGTATCTGCGCTGGCAGGCCGACGCCATGGTGAACTCCACGATTGCCAGCGAAGACCTGGCCTCGGAAATGACAGTGGTGCGCAATGAAATGGAAAGTGGCGAAAACAGCCCTTTCCGGGTGTTGATGCAGCGCATGCAGTCAGCCGCCTATCTATGGCACAGCTATGGCAAGAGCACCATAGGCGCGCGCAGCGACGTCGAGAATGTGGATATTGCCCAGCTGCGTAATTTCTACCGTGTCTATTACCAGCCGGATAATGCCGTGCTGGTCCTGAGCGGTGCTTTCGATGAAGAGGCGACGCTGGCCATGATTGCCGATGCCTTCGGCAAGATTCCCCGTCCGCAGCGCGAGTTGCCGCGTGAATATACCGTGGAGCCCGTGCAGGATGGCGAACGCAGCGTCACCGTCAGGCGCGTTGGCGGAACCCCCATGGTGGCGGCCCTGTATCACGTGCCTTCCGCCGCAGCGCCGGACTATGTCTATTTCAACCTGGCGACCATGATGCTGTCCGATACGCCGTCGGGGCAGTTGTACCGGGACCTGGTGCAGAACAATCTCGCAACCGGCGTGTTCGGTTTCGCCATGGCGCGGCGCGATGCCGGCGTGGCCATGTTCGGCGCGCAGTTGCAGCCAGGCATGAGCGAAGACAAGGCTCTGGAAGCGCTGACCGACGTGCTGGAGTCGCAGGGCAAGCGGGTGATGTCGCAACAGGACCTGGACCGTGCCCGCAACCAGTGGCTGACCGATTGGGAACGAACCTTCGGCGATGCGCAAAGCCTGGGCATTGCGCTGACGGAAGCCATTGCCGCCGGCGACTGGCGCCTGTTCTTCCTGCAGCGCGACTGGGTGCGCAATGCCGGGCTGGACGAAGTGGAATCGGTGTCGCGCAGTTATCTGGTGCGCAGCAACCGTACCTCGGGCCGGTACGTACCCACGGACAAGCCGGTGCGTGCGCCCGAACTGGCGGCACCCGATGTGGCGCAACTGGTGGCTGATTACGCCGGGGATGGCCAGGCGCCTCCCGCAGAAGTCTTTGATACCAGTCCCGCCGCCATTGACGCGGCCACCATGCGCAAGACCTTGACGCTACCCAACGGCAGCATCGGCATCGCCATGTTGCCCAAGAGTACCCGCAGCCAGCGTGCCGAAGCAGTCTTGAAGCTGTACTTCGGTGATGCGGAGACTCTCAAGGGCCACCGCGTCGAAGAAGAGATCGTGGCCGATATGCTGGGCATGGGCACCAAGACCCGTTCGCGCCAGGAGATCAATGACGAGATCGACAGCCTGCGCGGTACCCTGGGAATTTCTGGCGGCAAGGGGCAGGTGGAGGTAACGTTGTCCGCGCCGCGTGAGAACCTGCCCAGGATGATTGCGCTGGTGTTTGACCTATTGCGCAATCCGGTGTTTCCGCAGGACGAGCTGAAAACCTACCTGGGCCAGGAAAGCAACCGGCTGCGCAATGCCATGAGCGATCCCATGGGGCTGGCGGGCAAGGCACTGGCGCGCCATGACAACCCCTGGGCCAAGGATGACGTGCGCTATCAGCCGACCTTCCAGGAAGAACTCGATGACCTCAAGGCGGTCAAGCGGGAAAAGCTCAAGGCTTTTCACGAGGCGTTCTATGGCGCCGGCCAGCTGACGTTCTCTGCGGTGGGCGATTTCGATGCCGAAGCCGCTGAACAGGCATTGGTGGAAGGTGTTGCCGGTTGGCGCAAGGCGCCCAGCTATACCCGCGTGGATAACGGTTATCGCAAGGTCGACGCCCAGCAGTTCGAAATTGAAACGCCCGACAAGGCCAACGCATTCTATCTGGCTGGCGGTAGCTTCGAGATGCAGGACGACAATCCGGATTACCCGGCGTTGATGCTGTCCAACTTCTTGCTGGGCGCTTCGGAAACCTCGCGCCTCTGGATGAAAATCCGGGAAGAAGCGGGCCTGTCCTATAGCGTGCGCAGCCATGCCACGGTATCGGCCTTCGAACCGGCGGCACGCTGGCGTGTCTATGCCATCTTCGCACCGTCCAACCGCGAACGCCTGGAAACCCTGATCAATGAGACCTTGAGCGAGGCGCTGGAGAAAGGCTTTACGGACAAGGAAGTGGCAGAGGGCATAGAGGCGTTGTTGAATTACCAGCGCCTGTCGCGGACGGTGGATGAAAATCTGGCGCAGCGCTGGTCCAACTACCAGGAAACCGGCCGCAGCTTTGCCTGGGTCGAGGCATTCGAGCAGAAACTGCGCCGGCTTGACGCAGCGGAAGTCAACCGCGTGCTGCGCAAGTACATGCATCCGGACGACTGGAGCCGTGCCATTGCCGGTGACTTTTCCAAGAAGCCATAGCCGGAAAAAGGATGGGAATGGGGCGCGGCCGGCATCTGCCGGTGCGCTGGAATCCGTGCCAGCCGGGAAACCGGTCGCGGGTTCCGGCGCGGCGCTACCCGGTGCAGACCCCTATTGCGCTGTTTCCCTTGGCTTGTCCTCGGTTTGGCCGAAGATGAGAGCTTTTCTTGCTATACTCGTTGGCGCCCTCAGGGCGCCTTTTTTCGGCGTCTTCGGCTCCAGAACCGATGCCGGCCTTGCGTGCTTTTCCCCACGGCGCAAGCCAAGATCCCTTTCTTGTCGTCGAAGCTGATACAGGCCCGCAATAGTGCCAGGGTGCCGTTCGTCCCCACGGTGAACGGCGCTGCATGCATCGTGCCTTGACCGGCCGATGCTGTGCTGCGCGAAGTATCCGCGGTTTCCGTGATTGAGCAAGTTAACGAGAAAAAATGTCTAACACGTCGAAGATCCTCTACACCCATACTGACGAAGCACCCGCGCTGGCTACCCAGTCGCTGCTGCCCATCATTCAGGCCTACACCCGGTCCGCGGGCATCGCGGTCGAGACCCGGGACATTTCGCTGGCCGGTCGCATCATCGCCACCTTCCCCGAATTCCTGACGGACGCGCAGAAAGCGTCGGACGATCTGTCCGAACTGGGCCAGCTTGCGACCCGCCCGGAAGCCAACATCATCAAGCTGCCGAACATCAGCGCCTCGATTCCGCAGCTGAAGGCTGCGATCAAGGAATTGCAGCAGCAAGGCTACGCCCTGCCGGATTACCCGGAAGAGGCCGTCAGCGACGAACAGAAGGCGATCAAGGCCCGTTACGACAAAATCAAGGGCAGCGCCGTGAACCCGGTGCTGCGTGAAGGCAACTCTGACCGCCGCGCTCCGCTGTCGGTCAAGAACTATGCCCGCAAGCATCCGCACAAGATGGGTGCCTGGTCGGCCGATTCCAAGTCGCATGTTTCGCACATGGAAGATGGCGACTTCTACGGCAGCGAAAAGTCCGTGCTGATCGCCGCCGACGGCAATGTGAAGATCACCCTGCATGGCGCTGACGGCAGCGTCAAGGTGCTGAAGGAAAAGACGCCGGTCAAGGCTGATGAAATCCTCGACAGCGCCGTCATGAGCAAGGCTGCCTTGCGTCGTTTCCTGGATGCGCAGATCGAAGACGCCAAGCAAAAGGGCGTGCTGTTCTCGGTGCACCTGAAGGCCACCATGATGAAGGTGTCCGACCCGATCATGTTCGGCCAGGTCGTCGAAGCCTTCTACAGCGACGTGCTGGCCAAGCACGCCGACGTCCTGAAGGAAGCCGGTTTCAATCCCAATAACGGTATTGGCGACCTGTACGCCCGCCTGGCCTCGCTGCCGGCTGACAAGCGTGCCGAGATCGAAGCCGACATCAAGGCCGAATATGCCAAGCGTCCGGCGCTGGCCATGGTGAACTCCGACAAGGGCATTACCAATCTGCACGTGCCCAGCGATGTGATCGTTGACGCCTCCATGCCCGCCATGATTCGCGAGTCCGGCAAAATGTGGGGCGCCGATGGCGGCCTGCACGATGCCAAGGCCGTCATCCCGGACCGCTGCTACGCCGGCGTGTACCAGGTCGTCATCGAGGATTGCAAGCGCAACGGCGCGTTCGATCCGGTCACGATGGGCAGCGTGCCCAACGTCGGCCTGATGGCCCAGGCTGCCGAAGAGTACGGTTCGCACGACAAGACTTTCCAGATCCCATTCGCGGGCGTGGTTCGCGTGACGGACGATGCCGGCAACGTGCTGATGGAACAGAACGTGGAAGCCGGTGATATCTGGCGCGCCTGCCAGGCCAAGGATGCCGCCGTGCGCGACTGGGTCAAGCTGGCTGTGACGCGTGCCCGCGCCAGCGGTGCACCCGCCGTGTTCTGGCTGGACCCCAAGCGTGCCCACGACGCGCAGCTGATCGCCAAGGTCGAGCGCTACCTGAAGGATCACGACACCACCGGCCTGGATATCCGCGTGCTGCCGCCCGAAGAGGCAACCCGCCTGTCGCTGGAGCGCATCCGCGCCGGCAAGGACACCATCTCTGTCACCGGCAACGTGCTGCGCGACTACCTGACCGACCTGTTCCCCATCATGGAATTGGGAACCAGCGCCAAGATGCTGTCCATCGTGCCGCTGATGGCCGGTGGCGGCATGTTCGAAACGGGTGCTGGCGGTTCCGCACCCAAGCACGTCCAGCAATTCCTGGAAGAGGGTTTCCTGCGCTGGGATTCGCTGGGCGAGTTCCTGGCGCTGGCCGCTTCGCTGGAACACCTGGGCGACACCTACGGCAACGCCAAGGCCAAGGTCCTGGCCAAGACGCTGGATCAGGCCACCGGCCGCTTCCTCGACGAAAACCGTTCGCCGGCCCGCAAGGTCGGTGGCCTGGATAATCGTGGCAGCCACTTCTACCTGGCGTTGTACTGGGCCCAGGCGCTGGCCGAGCAGACCGAAGACGCAGGCTTGCAGGCGCAATTCGCACCGCTGGCCAAGGCGCTGACGGCAAATGAAGCCAAGATCGTGGCCGAGCTGGCCGCAGTGCAAGGCAAGCCGGTCGATATCAAGGGCTACTACCGTCCCGACCTGTCGCTGGTGAGCCAGGCCATGCGTCCGAGCGCCACCTTCAATGAAACCCTGAAGCAACTGGCCTAAGGGTTCCCGCGCCCGGCTTGCCCAGGCGCGCAGGAAACACGAAGGCCCCTGTCCCGGCAATCCTTTTGGAGGTTGTCGGGCAGGGGCCTTTTTTGTCGCCGGGCCGCACCAAGACAAAAACGCCCCCTTGGGGGGCAGCAAGCCGAAGGCGCCGCGTGGGGGCCCTTTTTTGTCGCCGGGCCGGGCTTACTTGCTGGCGCGTTGGCGGATCAGTTCGATATATGTGTCGCTGTCCAACGGCGTTCCCAGGCGCTGCGATTCCCAGACCACCTGGCCCAGGCATTCCATGATTTCATGGATGGCGTGGTGGCGGTCGCTGCGGTTGGCCATGCGTTCGAAAGCGGCGCGTATGCCGCGTGGATGGTCGATGGACAACTGCTCCTCGATCGCAAGGTGCATGGAGAGATGCAGGAAGGGGTTGGTGCGGCCTTGTTCCACGGAATAGTCAGTGGCCAGCGCTTCTTCGCTTTCGAGATCCTGATGGTATTCGGGATGCTCGGCCATCCATTCCACGGCCATGGCTTCCAGCGGGGTCTGGACTTCGCCGGCCCGGTGCTTGCGCCATGCTTCGATGAAGAACTGGCGCACCTGATCGCGTGACGGATTGAACATAGTGCGGGCAACCGGAAAGAAAACGCAAAACATCATTTTACGCTGTCGGGGCGTCTGGACTGTGACTGACTGAAATCTAGGAAACGAAGGGACACATCGTTATCGTTTCAGCAAAGTGCTGGCGGCGCTACACTGTCGGTCATGATCCTGCTGTGGTGCAGAAGCCGATAGTCCAGCGATATTCCAGGCATTTCTTGTCTCGATGCTTGGGCTTGTGTTATCCTTTAGGGCTAACTATGCCTGTATGGCTTTTGCCAGACAGGTTTTTGCCGGGCTATGGGTTCAGGTTTTCATGGCCCGTACGGTTTCGATTATCAGCGGCGCGGTCGAGCACACTCTGTAAGCGGTCTGTCGCCAGTTCAACAAGGAAAATCCCATGAAAGTGGTTGCTTCGCTCAAGAACGCGAAAGAGCGTCATCGTGACTGTCAAGTCGTGCGCCGTCGCGGCAAGATCTACGTGATCTGCAAAACCAATCCCCGTTTCAAAGCACGCCAGAAGTAATTTGCCTGCCCAGGCTTGCTCTGGGCTGCAGAACCGCTAAACTTCAATAGTCGGGAATTTCTGCCGGCTGTCCATGGCTGTTCGAGTTCCGGGTACGTGTCGCGTGCCTGGGTGCATCATAAAGTTTCGGCGACGGGGTAGTCGTGCGTTTCTTGGCACTTAGGAAGCGCGTCGGCAGTGTGCGGTCGAATGGTTTCGGTGGCTGGGCGTGGTGTCCGTTGCCGTAAAACCCGAGTTAACCGCGTTCTATCTGGAGAGAACAAGTGGCATCGGATAAGATTGAACTCAAGGATAGTGGGCTTAAGGTAACCTTTCCCCGCCTGAAAATTCTGGATGTGTTTCGCAACAGCGAACAACGTCACCTGACTGCTGAAGATGTCTATCGCCTGTTGATGGCTGATAACATCGAAATCGGCCTGGCGACGGTGTACCGTGTGTTGACCCAGTTTGAACAGGCTGGCCTGCTCAAGCGCAACCAGCTCGGCAGCAACAAGGCTGTGTACGAGTTGAATGACGGCGAGCGCCACCACGGTCACCTGGTGTGCAGCAAGACCGGCGAGGTCAAGGAGTTTCACGATCCCCAGATCGAGAAGCGCTTGCACAAGATTGCCGAGGAAATGGGTTACACCCTGTCCGAGTACACCATCAACGTCTTCGCCACGCCGAAGGCCTGAGTAGTACTTTACTTCTGCCTGTTCCGCAGGCAGGAAGTGAAAAAGCGGCTGATGTCTTCATCAGGCCGCTTTTTTATTGGCAGTGCCCGGGAGGAGGCAGCTGCCATCCGGGCACTGCCAGGATGGCAGCTTGGCTATTTATTCGCGCCAGTGCAGCCAGCCGGCATCCAGCCAATCTGTCAGGTATTCACGCACGGCCAGCCCGATACGGCGCTTGCGCCAGTCGGTGCAATGCAGTTCCCTGGCGTCGGCCAGTGCGCGCAGCAATGCGTCTGGCGGGCATTCCAGGCATTCCCCGTTGATGAAGCACTGGCGCTCGCGGTAGAGCATCCGGGTGCGCCGGTCCAGCACCAGCCGGCCATGGGAAGGCAGGCTATCGGGCAGGCTGTTGGCGGTATCGTCGCTGTCTTCCAGACTGGATTCGAATACGGCGTTCGGGTGCGGTTCGCTGAGCCAGCAGCCCAGGAATCGTGTCGCCAGCGCTTCGTCGAAACGCACCTTGGCAACGCTATCCAGTGCATGCTTGACCAGCTTGCCGGGGATTTCCGCTGGTGTGGCGGTGGCCGGCTGGCCCGGATCGCGATAGCGCGCGGACAGGTCGGGGCCGGGCAGGAGCGGCTGGGCATAGGTGCCGCCGCTGCAAGTGGCGCGTTCCATGACCTGATCCATGGCCGCTTCCAGCATGCCGCGCGCCAGCGTCGCCCGGTCCGGCGAGCGAAAACCGATGGAAATCGTCATGCAGTCATTGCCGACCGCAATGCCGTCGTGCGCGGCCTGGGGGGGCAGGTACAGCATATCGCCGGGCTCTAGGTAGTATTCGGCGTCCGGCTGGAAGTTGCTGAGTATCTTCAGAGGCAGGTCCGGGACCAGATCAAGGTCGCGCTGCTGGCCGATGCGCCAGTGGCGGGTACCCTGGGCCTGCAGCAGGAAAACGTCGTAGCTGTCGAAGTGGGGGCCAACGCCGCCACCGTCGCTGGCAACGCTGACCATGACATCGTCCAGGCGAGCGTCGGGAATGAAGCGGAACTGCTGCATCAGGTGCGCGGCAGCATCGTCGTGCTGGTCCAGGCTCTGAACCAGCAGCGTCCATTCACGTTCATCGCGCTTGGGCAGGCGTGCGAACGGCCCGTTTTCCATCTGCCATTCGCCGTCCTCTTTCCAGATCAGCCGTGATTCGACATCATCCTCGCGTGCCAGCTTGCGCAGCCCCGGGATTTTCACGGGAGGCTTGATGCCAGGAACGGCCTGGCGGATCAGCAAGGGCTTGCGCTGCCAGTAGGTGCGCATGAATTCTGCGGGGCTGATGCCGCCCAGCAGGGTCAGCGGAGTATCCAGGTTCATTGCAGCAGGCCTTTCAAGCGGTAGAGGGCGTCCAGGGCTTCCCTGGGCGTGAGGCTGTCCGGGTCGATATCGGACAGCGCGGTGACGGCGGGATGGGCTTCGGCCTCGGCAGCAGGGGAGGGGGCGGGGGCGTCGAAGCCCTGGCTGAACAAGCCAAGCTGCGGCGTGGGCTGGCCCTGGCTTTCCAGGCGTTCCAGTTCGCGGCTGGCATGGCGGATGACGGCCGCTGGAATGCCCGCACGTTGCGCGACCTGGATGCCATAGCTGCGGCTGGCGGGGCCTTCTCGCACTTCATGCAGGAACACGATGCCGCTGGCAGATTCCGCCGCTGCCAGATGCACGTTGGCAGCCTGCGGAAACTCCGATGGCATGCGCGTCAGTTCGAAATAGTGGGTGGCGAACAAGGTCAGCGCATGATTGTGGGTGAGCAGGCGGTGAGCGATGGCCCAAGCCAGCGCCAGGCCGTCGTAAGTCGAGGTGCCGCGCCCGATCTCGTCCATCAGAACCAGGCTGTGGCTGGTACTGGCAGACAGGATGGTGGCGGCTTCGGTCATCTCCATCATGAAGGTGGAGCGGCCGCCAGCGAGGTCGTCGGCGGCACCGATGCGGGTGAAAATGCGGTCCAGGCTGCCGATGCGCGCCTGTGTGGCGGGCACGAAGCTGCCGATGCGGGCCAGCAGGGCGATGAGAGCGACCTGCCGCATATAGGTGGATTTACCCCCCATGTTCGGGCCGGTGACCAGCAGCATCAGGCGGGTGGAGTCCAGCTGGCAGTCATTGGGGGTGAAGCGTTCTATGGCGTTCTCCACCACCGGGTGGCGGCCGGCTTCGATGCTGATTTCTGCCTGGTCGGACAATTCCGGGCGTACCCAGGCATGCGTGCGAGCATGGTGGGCCAGGGCGCCCAGGCTATCGAGCTCGGCCAGCGCGGCGGCGCACGCCGACAGCGCCGGTGCGTGCGGCGCCAGGGCATCCAGCAATTGTTCGTACAACCATTTTTCCCGGGCCAGGGAGCGGTCCTTGGACGAGAGGATCTTGTCTTCCCAGCTTTTCAGCTCAGGCGTAATGTAGCGCTCGGCATTCTTCAGGGTCTGGCGGCGGCGGTATTCCGTCGGGACTTTCTCTGCATGCAGGCGCGACACTTCGATATAGAAGCCATGCACGCGGTTGTACTCAACCTTGAGGTTGGAAATGCCGGTGCGTTCACGCTCGCGGGTTTCCAGCCGCATCAGGAATTCGCCGTTGTCGCTGGCAAGGCTGCGCAGTTCGTCCAGTTCGCTGTCGTAGCCGGTGGCGATCACGCCGCCATCACGGATGGCAGCTGCGGGTTCAGCGGCAATGGCGCGTGCCAGCAGTTCCCCCAGCCCTGGGTCGATTTCCAGGCTGGCGGCCAAATAGTGCAGGTGCGGGACGGCGCTGTCCTGAGGTAATGCCAGGGCCTGAAGGACGCCGGGCAGTGCCAGCAGCGCTTCGCGCAGGCTGGCGAGCTCTCGTGGCCGCAAGGTGCGCAGCGCCAGGCGCGTTGCAATACGTTCCAGGTCGGGAATCGGGCGCAAGGCGCGTTGCAGTCCGTTGAGCAAGGCTTCCGTCTGCCAGGCCGAGGCGCCGGGAGCCGCTGCCAGCAGGGCTTCGATGGATTGCTGGCGGGCCAGCACCGGTGCATTGTCGCGCAGGGGGTGATGCAGCCAGCGCTTGAGCAGGCGGCTGCCCATGGGCGTGTGGCAGTGGTCCAGCAGCGAGAACAGCGTGGGGTTTTCCTCGCCGGAAAGCGTACGCGTCAGTTCAAGATTGCGGCGGGTATAGGGATCCAGCACCACATACTGGCCGCTGCGATCCACCTTGAGCGTCTGCACGTGCGTCAGCGTCTGTGCCTGGGTGCGAGTGGCATAGCGCAGCAGGGCACCCGCGGCGCATTGTGCGGCTTCCAGGTCTTCGGCATCGAAACCGGCCAGGGAATCCGTGCGGAAATGGGCCAGCAGATGGCTGCGCGCACCTTCGTACTCGAAATGCCAGTCCGGCGTGCGGGCAATGGCACCGTCGAAGGCGACCGACAATTCAGCCTGGTCGGCGACGATGAGTTCCGCCGGGGCGATCCGGTGCAACTCGGCTTCGAGTTCGGCAGGATCGCACTCCGACACACGGAAATCGCCGCTGGCGAGGTTCAGCCACGCCAGCCCATGGCGCAGCTTGCGGGGCGCCTTGCCGGTCGTCGACAGGGCGGCCAGGATACGGTCGGATTTGCTGGGCAGCAGGGCATCGTCGGTCAGCGTGCCGGGCGTCACAATGCGGACGATCTTGCGTTCCACGGGCCCCTTGCTGGTGGCAGGGTCGCCGATCTGTTCGCAAATGGCTACGGAAATATTCTGCGCGACGAGTTTGGCGATGTACTGGTCCACCGCGTGCACCGGAATGCCGGCCATGGGAATCGGCGCCCCTGCTGAATTGCCGCGCTTGGTCAGCGTCAGGTTGAGCAGTCGCGCGCCGCGCTCGGCGTCCTCGTAGAACATCTCATAGAAATCCCCCATGCGGTAAAGCAGCAGCAACGGGCCGGCTTCCTGTTTGAGTTCCAGGTATTGCCGCATCATGGGGGTATGGGCGGAAAGATCGTTCTTTTGCATCGAAACTTTGGAAATGGTCAGGCGGCGCCTGCGCAAGGCTGCCATGGCGGCCGGTGCCCCGGTGCAGGGATGCGCCGGGGGCCAGCGCCTGGAACACCATGCGGGCGTTTGCGGCGGAATAGGGTATTTGACCATGTTAGCCCTGCGTGACGCTACCGTTGCAGGCGCCAGCTGGCATCTCAGGCTGCATCATGCGCAGCGCGCCGGAGCTGCAGCTTTTCCTGCTCCAGCACCAGCGCGCTTTCCGCCCGTTCCAGGGCCAGTTGCGCCTGTTCCCGCGCTGCGGCGCGGAAGTCGGCATTGCCTGTGCGGGCCAGGGCGTTCAGGGTGCGTTGCAGGCGCACCTGCACTTCTATCATGCCGGCGCTGTTGCGCGAAATCAGCGTAAAGGCGTCGGCAAAGAGTTCTGCTGCTGTCAGCGGGGCGACGCGGATGCGGGGATAGAGCGTGGGCTCGGCAACTGGGCTGGCACAGCCGTCGGCCCAGCGTTGCAATAGCCGGGCCATGCGGCCAATGATATCTATCGCGGTACCAGGGTCATTGACGGCGCGAGCCCCGATTTCGCCGATGACGGCCAGGCAGAAGCGCGGGTCCTGGTCGAAGGCGCGCTCCGCGCCCAGGGTGAAGCAGGCGTGGCAGGTTGTCAGGGCGGATTCTGGCAAGGGCTGCCCGTCGGCGCGATGGAGCCAGGCCAGGGGCGTGTCGGTGTAGGCAAAGGTGCCAGGAATGGCCGGTACGTAGGCATCGCAATCGTGCTGTTCGCAGCAACGCGCCAGGGCAACCATATCGAGGAACTGTACATTGCCGATGGCAGCTGCCATGACCGGCACGGCAGTAGCAGGAACCTCCGTTTTGGGGGCATGGAGCGGCAGGCCGCCCAGGTAAGGATGCACGAGCCGGGCGTCCAGGGCTCGCCTGGCCGTGTCTTCAATGCGGCTAGAGGTATCGGTTACGCGTCCGAGGCGGGTGAGGTGGTCGATCCAGCGCAACAACGAAATCACGACCAGGGCGATGACGGCAATGGTGACGACGAACATCACGAACCGGCCGCGTTCGCCGTAAGCGCCGGTCTGCAGGACAATGATGCCGACGATGCTGAAAATGAAAGAGCCGATGAATGCTGACAGGGCGTTCTGGGTAATTCGGTCTTCCATGAGCAGGCGCGTGGCTCGTGGGGTGACATTATTGGTCGAGGCATCGTAGGCCGCGTTCATGATGCTCAATGAGAACGTGGTGACGGCCAGCATGCTGGATGCCATGATCTGCAGCAGGGTGAAGACGGAGTTGTCGCCGATATTGGATGGCACTTCCCAGGGAGGGGCGTAGCGCTCCACCAATGCGGCAAGCATGGCCGCCACGACGCCAAGCAGGCCAATGAGAGTGGTGTGCACCCAGAGCCGGCGTGAAAGCTGTCGCAGTACCCAGCGCCAGCCGGAGGGAATGGAAGTGGCGAGGGCGGGGCGACGGCGCTGAGGCATGACAGGCTTCCTTAAAGCGGGATAGGCAACCTACTATGAATTGGAACGACGAGCTATTGCCTCTTATTGAGGTGTGGCTCAAGTATAGGGGCTTTGCCGCTGCAGCGCTGGCTGGCGGCGACGTCCGGCTAGGCAGCAAAAAACGCCGCAACCCGGGCGGGTGCGGCGTGCTAGACAGGCTGGCGGCGGGTGTTCAGAGCGAGAAGTACTGCAATGAAGCCTGGATGGAAGGCAGCACGGAACTGGCCAGCAGCAGGGCCATGCTCCAGTTGAACCAGCGCATGCGCCGTGCGTCCGCAGCCAGGTCCTGGAGGCGCGAGCCCATGTAGGCCCAGGCACTGACGGCGGGCAGGCTGACGATGGTGTAGATCAGGCCGAGCGTCAGAAACAGCGTCAGGCTGCCATTGGTATTGCTGGTGTAGGACGTTACGGCGCTCAGCGTGATGATCCAGGATTTCGGGTTGACCCATTGGAACAGCGCGGCGCCAACGAAGCCCAGCGGCCGGCCTCTGGTATTGCTGGAAGACGAGGACGCGCCGGCCGTGGCGATGCGCCAGGACAGATAGAGCAGGTAGAAAATGCCCAGCACGCGGATGGTCTCGAACAGGGCAGGAGAGCTTTTCAGCAGGTTGCCTATGCCCAGCCCGACCACGGCCACCATGACGCCGAAGCCCATGGCCACGCCCAGGATATGGGGAATGCTGCGGCGGAAACCGAAGTTCAGGCCGGAGGCAGTCAGCATGATGTTGTTGGGCCCCGGCGTGATGGCGGTGACCAGTGAATAGACCAGGAATGAATAGAACGTAGCCAATTCCATGATGCGCAGCGAATCAAAACAGATAGTGGGCACGGCAGTTGCCGTGAATCAATAGAGAAAGGAGTTGCGGTTCGCTCGCGGCGGTCCGCCCTGCCCGGGATGGGCCTGGATGCTGGACAAGACGTGGATCGCGGAAAACATGGGTGGTGACTTAAAATATTCAGCGTTTCATCTAATTTAACTTATATCGTTCTGTTGTTTGAAGGGGGATAAAGGCTGTGGAAGAAAAAACGAATCGCATTAGGAAAGGCGCGGGGGGCGGTGCGGCCTTGGATGATGTCGACCGAAGATTGTTAAGCCTGATTGCCGCCGATGCGACACGTAGTTATGCTGCCCTCGGCGAGGCCCTGCACCTGTCGGCGCCAGCCGTGCATGAGCGCGTGAAACGGCTGAAGCAGGATGGTGTGATCAAGGGAACCGTCGCGGTGTTGGACGGCCCCGCGATTGGCCGTCCGCTGCTGGCATTCATTCAGGTCAAGACCCGCAACTGGGCGACGACACTGGAACAGAATGACTTCACCGGCCTGCCGGATATCGAGGAAGTGCATACCATTACCGGGCAGAGCGACGTGCTGCTCAAGGTACGTACCCGCGACACCCAGGCGCTGGAAGAAATCCTGGCGCGTATCCAGGGGTTCGAAGGCATAGATGGCACCCATTGCATCGTGGCCTTGTCCACCTACCTGGAGCGAGGTCCCAGTCCTTGAGTTGGGGGGAGGGGCGCTGCTGTTCCTGATGCTCGGCAAGACCATCGAACGCCGGGAACGGCGCGGCCCGATATTGCGGCTTGGTGATCGAGCCCGCCCAACCGCGCACCAGCAATACATGAAGCGGCAAGCAAACCGCGCAACCCAGTCAAACCGGGCAACGCCAGTCCTGAAGCGGCCCTTGGCGGCTTGCCTGAGGGTAATTCCTAGATAGTTCCAGTGCCTGAATTTGGCTACATTGCTTTAAAAGTAAAATATGTATTTATAAAATAATTTCCGGCCGGGCCTGTCCTGGCGGGTGCTCAACCCGAGGTAATCATGGAAGTTTCCGCACACGTCGATACCTTCGCTCGCGATAACCTGCCGCCGCAGGACACCTGGCCTGTCATGCTGGATTCCCCGGACACCGACTATGCCGCCCGCCTGAACTGCGCGGTGGAACTGGTGGACCGCCATGTCAGTGAAGGCCGGGGTGAGCGGATCGCGCTACGCTGGCTGGGGGAAGACGGTGCCCAGGCAACGATGAGCTATGGCGAACTCCAGGCATTGACCAATCGCATGGCCCGCGTGCTGACCGAAGAAATGGGCCTGGTACCGGGCAACCGCGTCTTGCTGCGCGGCGCCAACCACCCGCTCATGGCGGCGGCCTGGCTGGCGGCGATCAAGGCTGGCATGGTCACTGTACCGACCATGCCGCTGCTGCGTGCCAAGGAACTCAAACAGGTTATCGAAAAAGCGCAGATCAGCGCCATGCTGTGTGACTCGCGCCTGGCCGAAGAAGCGGAATTCTGCCGCACCCCGGGTCATGAACACTTCTGCAGCGACCTGCAGCAGATCCGTTACTTCAACCAGCCGGGCAGCGCATCCCTGGAAGCGCGTGCCGCCGCACAGCCGGACGACAAGTTCATGGCGTGCGACACCGCAGCCGATGATGTTTGCCTGATTGCCTTCACCAGCGGTACCACGGGCATGCCTAAGGGATGCATGCATTTTCATCGTGACGTGCTGGCCATGTGCGACTTGTTCTCGCGCCATATATTGCAGCCCGGCCCGGATGACATATTCTGCGGCACGCCGCCGCTGGCGTTCACCTTCGGCCTGGGCGGCCTGCTGTGTTTCCCGCTGCGCGTTGGCGCAAGCGTGGTGCTGGCCGAAAAACTCACGCCAGCGAGCCTGCTGCAAGCGGTGCAGGATTTTCGCGTTTCCATCGTCTTTACTGCGCCGACCTTCTACCGGCAAATGGCTGCGCTGGCGTCCCAATACGACCTGTCCAGCCTGCGCCGGTGCGTGTCGGCCGGCGAAGCGTTGCCTGACGCCACGCGCCAGCTGTGGAAGGATGCCAGCGGCATTGAAATGGTAGATGGCATTGGCGGCACTGAAATGATCCACGTCTTCATCTCCAGTCGTCCGGAAAACGTGAGGCGTGGCGCCATCGGTCAGGTAGTGCCGGGATACGAGGCCTGCGTTGTGGATAAGGACATGCAGCCTGTGCCCGATGGTACGCCGGGGCGCCTGGCGCTGCGTGGCCCTACCGGTTGCCGCTATTTGGCGGACGAACGCCAGAAGGTCTTCGTGCAGCAAGGCTGGAATCTGCCTGGCGATGTCTTTGTACGTGATAGCGATGGCTATTTCTTCTACCAGGCGCGCAACGACGACATGATCGTTTCTGCTGGCTACAACATCGCCGGCCCGGAAGTTGAGGATGCGCTGCTGCGTCATCCGGCCGTTGCGGAATGCGGAGTGGTTGGCTGGCCGGATGATTTACGGGGCCAGGTTGTCAAAGCCTATGTCGTGCTCAAGGCCGGAAACGCGCCGGACGAAGCCATGGTGGAAACGCTGCAACGCTTTGTTAAGGACAGTGTTGCACCCTACAAGTATCCGCGCCTGGTCGAATTCGTCGATAGCCTGCCGCGTACCGAAACCGGCAAGTTGCGCCGTTTCGCGCTGCGCCAGGAAGCCCGCTAGCCGGCGGCAGGCGGCGGTGCCTCGGTGTTTACCCGGGAGGCGAGCCGCGCGCCGCCGAGGGCAAATCAGGACAGCGTAGTATCAAGCAGTGCCAGCCGGCCAGCACGAAAAAAGGCCGGTTTCATAACCATACTGGAGACAACACATGATCAGGAAAACCCTCACTGTCGGCGCGCTGCTGGCAGGGGCTTGCGCCGTGGCGCAGGCCCAGGATCCGGTACGCATCGGTTTCATCACCACGCTCTCCACACCGGCCGGCTACATCGGCGAAGACCTGCGCGATGCCTTCAATCTGGCGATAGAAGAAGGCGGCGGCAAGCTGGGCGGCGTTCCGGTAGAACTGGTGGTGGAGGACGATGCGCTCAAGCCTGCCAATGCCAAGCAGGCGGCCGACCGCATGGTGCAGTCCGGCGTCCCCATCTTCACTGGCGTCATCTTTTCCAATGTGCTGGCGGCCGTGGTGCCCAGCGTGACCAAGGCCGACGACTTCTACATCAGCCTTAATCCCGGCCCGTCGAACTTCGCTGGCCAGCGCTGCGACCCCAATTACTTCGTCGTGTCCTACCAGAATGATGCCTTCTATTCGGCAGGCGGCGTGGCGGCCAACGAACTGGGCTACAAAAAGGTGGCGGTGCTGGCGCCCAACTACCAGGCCGGCCGCGATGCCATCGCCGGCTTCAAGGAAAATTTCCAGGGCGAAATCGCCGCGGAAATCTACACCAAGCTCGACCAGTCCGATTTCTCTGTCGAACTGGCGCGTATCCGCTCCATTGCGCCGGACGCCGTCTACCAGTTCCATCCCGGCGGCACCGGCATCAACTTTGCCAAGCAGTATGCGGCGGCAGGGTTGAACAAGAGTATCCCGATGATCATTCCCAGCTTCTCCATGGATGCACACATGCTCAAGGCGACGGGTGATGCGGCAGAAGGGGTCTATACCACTGGCATCTGGTCGCTGGATACCGACACGCCGCAATCTCGCGCTTTTGTCGAAGCCTTCCAGAAAAAATATGGCCGCGTGCCGACCGATTACGCCATGCAGGCCTACGACACGGCGCAGCTGATGGGTACCGCGCTCAAGGCCGTCGACGGCGACATGTCGCGCAAGGATGAATTCCGCGAAGCCATGCGCAAGGCGGATTTCGAATCACTGCGCGGCAACTTCCGCATGAACGTGAACCAGCACCCTATCGAGGACTACTACCTGATGCAGATCGTCCGCCAGGATTCGGGTGAGCTCGCGCCGCGTACCGTGCGCAAGCTGATGACCGATCACGAGGATAGCTACGCCAAACTCTGCAAGATGCCATCATGACTTTTTTCCTCGAACAGTTGCTCAACGGCTTGCAGTTCGGCGCCATGCTATTCCTGCTGGCAGCCGGGCTGACCCTGATCTTCGGCATCATGGGGGTCGTTAACCTGACGCACGGCTCGTTCTATATGGTGGGGGCCTATTGCGCGGCCTACGCCATTGCCAATACCGGCTCTTTCCTTGCCGGCATCCTGGCGGCACTGCTGGGGGCGGGAATCTACGGGCTGGTCGTCGAAGTGCTGGTGATACGCAGGCTGTACCAGCGTGACCACCTGTACCAGGTGCTGGCAACGTTCGGGTTGCTGTTGTTCACCAACGAGGCGGTCAGCCTGATTTTCGGGCGCCGCCCGCCGCTGGTGAATATCCCTGACATCCTGCAGGGATACGTGACGCTGGGCCCGGGCTTCCAGTATCCGGTCATCCGCCTGGCCTTCATCCTGGTGGGGGCGCTGGTGGCCCTGGGACTATGGCTGCTGGTCAACCGCACCCGGATCGGCATGTTGATCCGGGGCGGTGCTGATGACCACGGTATGGTGGAAGCGCTGGGCGTGGATATCCGCCGCCTCTATACGCTGGTGTTCGGTCTGGGCGCATTGCTGTGCGGCCTGGCCGGCGTCATGGCCGCGCCCTTGCTGGCAGTGGAAATCGGCATGGGCGAGCGCATCCTGATTACGACTTTCGTGGTCATCGTGATCGGCGGGGTCGGTTCTGTGCGCGGCGCGCTGGCCGGCGCGCTGCTGGTAGGCATGGTGGACAGCCTGGGACGCGCCTATCTGCCGACGTTGCTGGGGCATCTGTTTCCCCCGACGATCGCTGATCCGCTGGCGGCAGGCTTTGCCTCGGCCAGCATCTACGTGCTGATGGCCATTGTTCTCATCATCAAGCCTGCTGGCCTGTTCCCGGCGCGGAGCTGAAACATGATTCAAAATTCCTTCAACGCCAGGCGGGCCCTGTTTGGCTGGGGCGGTCTGCTGGTCCTGGCCCTGTTGCCGCTGCTGGCTGAAACCTTAGGCTCGCCGTATTGGGTCAACCTGGCAACGCGCTTTCTGATCTACGGCCTGGTGGCCGTCAGTCTGGATCTGGTCATCGGTTATGGCGCCATGATCAGTTTCGGCCATGCCATGTTCTTTGCCATGGGCGGCTACGTCGTCGGCATCATTTCCTTTCATACCTTCGAGGCCGGTCCGCTGTTTGGTTGGGCGGGCAGCAATGAGGCCTTGCTGGTGTGGCCGCTGGCCCTGGCCTGCAGCGCATTGCTGGGCCTGGTGACAGGCTACCTGGCGCTGCGTACGCGGGGCGTGCAGTTCATTATGATCACCCTGGCCTTTGGCCAGATGCTCTACTTCATCCTGGTGTCGCTGCAAGTCTATGGCGGTGACGATGGCTTGCTGCTCAACGAGCGCAACCATCTGCCGGGCGTGGATCTGTCCAGCGACACGCAACTCTATTACGTCTGCCTGGTCCTGTTGGCGCTTTGGACGCTGCTGTGCATACGTATCGTCAATTCGCGTTTCGGCATGGTGCTGCAGGCGCTGCGCCAGAGTGAACGGCGCGCGGTGAACCTCGGCGTGGCGCCGGTACCGCATCGGCTGACGGCGTTCGTGCTGTCGGCGGTGGGCACCGGGCTGGCAGGTGTGCTGTGGGCCAATTACTCCGGGCTGGTCACGCCGGATATGGCGGCCTGGACCAAATCTGGCGAATTCATGGCCATCGTGATCCTCGGGGGCGTAGGCACCCTGTTGGGGCCGATCGGCGGCGCGGCTGTTTTCCTGGGGCTGGAGCAGGCATTGTCGGCAGTGACCGAACACTGGCTGCTCTATATGGGGCCGCTGCTGGTACTGGTAGTGCTGCTGGCGCAGCGCGGGCTGTTCGGACGACTGCTGGAGAAGCGCAATGGCCAATGAGCAGAACAACCACCAGCGGCAGGATGGCGCAGCCCCCTTGCTGCGCATTGCAGGCTTGCACAAGGCTTTTCATGCCGTGAAGGCAACCAACGGCGTGGACCTGACTGTCTTCAAGGGGGAGATCCACGCCATTATCGGCCCCAACGGAGCGGGAAAATCAACGCTGATCACGCAGATCTGCGGCGAAATCCTGCCCGACGCCGGGGTGATCGAACTCGAGGGGCGTGATGTCACGCGCCTGCCGCCTTATCTCAGGGCGCGTCAGGGCTTGGGGCGCTCATTCCAGATCACCGAGCTGTGTCAGGAGTTCAATGCGCTGGAAAACGTGATTCTGTCCGTCATGCTGCTCAAGTCGCGCGGCTTCGGCATGTGGCGCAATCCGCGTAACGATGGCGCCATGCACGAGCGTGCCATGCACTGGCTGGAAAAAGTCGGCCTGGCGGACCGCGCCCTGGCACGTACCGCCGACCTGGCGCATGGCGAGAAACGTCAGCTGGAACTGGCCGTGGCCCTGGCGCGTGAGCCGCGCCTGCTGCTGCTGGACGAACCGATGGCTGGCATGGGCGGGGATGAGTCGGCGCGCATGACCCGGCTGCTGGCGGAAATCAAGCAGGATTACGGCATTCTGCTGGTCGAGCACGACATGGATGCCGTATTTGCGCTGGCTGATCGCGTCAGCGTGCTGGTCTACGGCCGCATCATCCATACGGGTGATCCAGTGTCCGTGCGCCAGCATCCGGATGTTCGCGCTGCTTATCTGGGAGAAGAAACATGCTGACGGTTCAGGATCTCGCAGGGGGATATGGCGGCAGCCAGGTGTTGTTCGGCATGTCTTTCGAGGCTGGCGAGGGCGAGGTGATCGCCCTGATAGGCCGCAACGGCATGGGCAAGACGACTACCGTCAAGACAGTGATGGGCATGCTGCCTGCGCGTGGCGGCCAGGTCAGTTTTCGTGGCAAACCACTGGAGCGCCTGGCACCCAGCGTGGTGGCGCGTCTGGGCGTCGGGCTGGTTCCCGAAGGCAGGCGCGTGTTCGGATCGCTGACGGTGGAAGAAAACCTGCTGGCGACGGCCAGGCGCGAACCGGGGCGTGATAGCTGGGATCTGAAGCGGGTCTATGCGCTGTTTCCTCGCCTGCTGGAACGGCGCAAGCAGTCGGCCCGTACGTTGTCGGGCGGTGAACAGCAGATGCTGGTGGTAGGGCGGGCTCTGATGACCAACCCGCATTTGCTGATTCTCGATGAGGCGACCGAAGGCCTGGCACCGCTGATCCGGCAGGAAATCTGGTCATGCCTGCGTCAGCTCAAGACGGAGGGGCAGACGATTCTGGTGATAGACAAGAACCTGCCGGAAATGGCTACGCTGGTCGACCGCCACTACATCGTAGAGAAGGGCACGGTGGTGTGGTCAGGCAGCCCGGCCGCGCTGCAGCAGGAAGCGGGGCTGGCGAGCCGGTATCTGGGCGTATAGCTTCCGTTCCTGCTTGTTAATGGGCTGAACAAAGGTGGGGGGCGGGTGGACAGGCGTCGCGGGCGCTCTGGCCAATAATGTTTGCTCGAAGGCCGACGCTTCCTGCAGGCTGAGGGAACGGGGTTGTGTGCCTGTCGCGCAGGCAGGGACCGGATGGTCCTTGCCGAATCCAGACTGGACGGGGGGCGTATCAGCGTCCTAGCTCTTTCGCGCTGACGCCTGCGATGCCCCAGTTTTCCTTGGGGACTTCCTGAATCCAGACACGCACATTGGCGACAGGGGCGTCGAGTGCCTCCACCAGTGCCTGGGTGACTTTCTCGATCACCGCCTTTTTCTGTGCTTCGGTGCGGCCTTCGAGAATATGGATTTGTGCGAATGGCATGGCATCTCCTGTCAGAGTGAAAGATCATCTGAGGCCGGTAGCCCCGGGGTGGGCGCAGGCCGGCCCCGGACTGGGGAAAGGGGGCGGGAAGCCTTAGGCAAAGCGCAGCGAGACGCTGCCCATGCCGTGCACACGCAGGCAGACGTGATCGCCGGCGGCGACGGCGACGGCTTCCGTGACGCCACCGGACAGGATCAGGCTGCCCGCCGGGATTTCCTGGCCCTTCTTGCCCAGGTGATTGGCCAGCATGGCGATGGCGGCTGCCGGGTGGCCCAGCACTGCTGCGCCTGCGCCCAGCGCGACCGGTTCGCCATTTTTTTCGAGCACGATGCCGACCGTGCGCAGGTCGGTCTGGTCCGGCCGCAACGCCTGGCCGCCCACGACGAAGCGTGCTGCCGAGGTGTTGTCGGCCACCACGCTCTTGAGGTCGAACTTGAAGTCGCGGTAGCGGCTGTCTATGACTTCAATGCCGGGCAGGACGAATTCGGTGGCAGCCAGTACGGCGCCGATATGGCAGCCCGGCCCCTTGAGCGCATGCTTGAGCACGAAAGCGATTTCCGGCTCGACCTTCGGGTGGATCAGGTCGCTGGTCTTGATTTCGGCGCCTTCCGGCACGCTGTACTCGTCCACCAGGAAGCCGAATACCGGGGTTTCCACGCCCATCTGCTTCATCTTCGCATGAGAGGTCAGGCCGGCTTTCAGGCCGACCACTCGCGCACCCCGGGCCAGCTTGCGGCGCAGGATTTCATCCTGGATGGCGTAGGCGTCATCCCAGTCCATGTCAGGGTGGTCATTGGTGATCTTTGGCGTGTCGCGGGCTTCCAGCTGGCAGGTTTCCAGGTGCTCGGCCAGTTGGGCGATGGTTTCGGGGTTCAGGGCCATGTCGTCTTCCTTCTATGTTCAGAGTGATGGCCTGCCGGAGATCCGGCAGGCAGCCGTAATGCAAGGCAGGGAAAAAGGGGGCGGCAGTATGGGGTGTTCAAACGAAACGGACCGAGCAACCGCCGATGCCGCCGATGGTGACGCGCAGGTTGTCGCCCGCCTGGACCGGCACCATGGCTGCCAGTGAACCGGACAGGATGACCTCGCCGGCCTCCAGGGCGATGCCCAGGCGTCCCAGCGTATTGGCCAGCCAGGCCACGGCATTGGCTGGATGGCCCAGGGCCGCTGCGCCTGCGCCAGTTGCCACGATCTCGCCGTTTTTCTCCAGGACCATGCCGCAGGTATATAGATCCACGTCGCGCACATCGACCAGGCGGTCGCCCAGCACGAATACGCCGCAGGACGCGTTGTCGGCCACTGTGTCCTGGATCTTGATCTTCCAGTCGCGGATACGGGAATCGACAATTTCGAAGCAGGCCATGACGCCTTCGGTCGCAGCCAGCACGTCGGCAGCGGTAATGCCCGGCCCCTTTAGGGTTTTCTTCAGCACAAAGGCGATTTCACCTTCCGCCTTGGGCTGGATCAGGCTGGCGGCAGCAATGGGTTCGCCTTCGTTGTAGACCATGCCATCGGTCAACCAACCGAAGTCCGGCTGGTAGACGCCCAGCATGTTCATCACGGCCTGGCTGGTTACGCCGATTTTCTTGCCGACCACGCGCTCGCCGCTGGCCAGGCGCAGGGCCTGCATGGCCTGCTGGACGGCGTAGGCATCTTCGATGCTCATGTCCGGATGACGTTCGGTCAAGGGGGCGATGACCTGGCGCTGGCGCAAGGCCTGGTAGAGTTCGGCGCCGAGAGTCTGGATCTGCTGCTGGTCCATGGCTAAGTTCCTGTTGTTGCTGTCAAGGTTCGAGATTGAGGACAGTGCGAAAGCCCACGTGCATGGTGGACATGGCGGCCTCCTGGGGCTGGCGCGAGGCTGGGCGGTAACGCACGCAAAAATTCGGGGCGCAGAGGAAGGAGCCGCCCTTGATGACGCGTGTGGCAGCCTGGCGGCCAGGCGCGAGGTGGGCTTGGGCCGGGGGTTCTGAGGAAGCCTGCGGGTCGTGGTAGGGGCGCCAGGGGTCGCGGGTCCATTCCCAGACATTGCCGACGGCATCCCACAGGCCATGGCCGTTGGCGGGAAAACAGCCTACGGGCGCGCTGCCGGCATAGCCGTCACGTACCAGGTTCTGCGCCGGGAAATTGCCTTGCCAGGTATTGGCCATCAGGCGGCCTTGCAGGTCCGGCGTATTTCCCCAGGGGTAGGTAGCGCCTTCCAGGCCGCCACGCGCGGCATATTCCCACTGCGCTTCGGTCGGCAGATCGCGCCCCAGCCAGCGGGCATAGGCCTGCGCATCTTCGTAGGCGATGTGAACCACCGGATGGTTTTCCAGCCCTTCGATGCCGGTGTCGGGGCCGCCGGGATGGCGCCAGTTTGCACCGGGAACCCAGGCCCACCATTGATAGGCGCCATGCTGCTCGGTTGTTCCATGGTCGTCATGGTCGTGGCCCGCGCCCGCATGCCCGCTTGATGGCCTGGCAGGTGGGACGAAAACCGCTGAACCCGGTTGGCGGTAGGCATCGGGCACCTGGATGCCGTGGGGGAGATCTGGAGCGTGTTCGGCACGGGTGACATAGCCGGTCGCGGCGACGAAGCGGGCAAACTGGGCATTGGTCACTTCATGGCGATCTATGAAAAAACCGGCCACGGCCACCGGATGCACCGGTTTTTCTTCAGGGTAGCCGTCGTCGGCACCCATCAGGAAGCGGCCGCCGGGAATGGCAACCAGGCCGGCACGGTTGGGTGCTTTGTCCGTGGCAGGGCCGAAACCGTCGGGAATGCCGCTGTAGGCCAGGCAATCATGCGCTGGCGCCGGGGCGGGCAGCGGCGTGGCGGCCCCCGCCAGCGGAGGGGCGGCCAGTCCGGCCAGCCCGGCCAGCAGTCCGGCTGCCAGTACGCAGCGCGCCAGCGTGAGGCCATTACCCGGACGCTCAGAGGCTTTCATCAAGGTCCTTGTAGTAATTCAGGCTGTTGCTGTAGCCCGGGCGGGACGCCAGCCCTTCGAAATCCATGACGCCGTTGCGGTTGGCATATTGCTCATACTCCGAAATCATTTCCTTGAGCTTGTCCGGGTGCTCGGCGGCCAGGTCTTTCAGTTCGGTGCGGTCGGCGGCGATATTGAACAGTTCCCAGCGGTCCTTGCCCCAGGGGGCATTGGCGTAAACGATTTTCCAGTCGCCCACGCGCATGGCGCGACGGCCATTCAGCTCCCAGCCCTGGCGGAAGGTATCGTGCACGCTGTCGCTGCGGCCGGCCAGCATATCCACCATGGAGCGTCCTTGCATGGGGACGATATCACGGCCGCGATATTGCTCGCCGGGCTGTTCGACCTGCGCCAGTGCCAGGATGGTGGGCGCCACGTCGGTCACGTGCGCAGGGGCGCGAACGAATTCACCTTGGCGTTTGCCGCCAGGCAGGCGCACGATGCTGGGCACGGAAATGCCGCCTTCATACATGAACGCCTTGTAGAGGTTGAACGGGGTGGAACCAAGCTGCGCCCAGCCTGGCCCGTATTCCACGAAAGAGCCCGGCCTGCCGGTATTCTCGTAGCTGTTGTCGCGATGCTTGTGGGCCCAGGCGCGGGTCGCGCCTTCGTCCAGCACGGTATTCCCGTCCGCACCGTTGTCGGACATGAAAATGACGACTGTATTGTCATACTGGCCGGTTTGCTTCAGATGGTCGATGACCCGTCCGATCTGGGCATCCATGGCTTCGACCATGGCGGCATAGACGGCCATGCGCCGGCTTTCCACGCGTTGCTGCTCCGGGCTCAAGTCTTTCCAGCGCGGCCAGGCCGGGTTACCGACATAGCCTTGCATGTCCTGGGGCACGAGGCCCAGCTTTTTCATGCGTGCCAGGCGTTCCTCGCGCAGCACGTCATAGCCGGCGTCGTAGCGGCCTTCGTATTTGCGGATGTATTCGTCCGGCGCCTGGAGCGGCCAGTGCGGTGCGGTAAAGGCCAGGTAGGCAAAGAAGGGTTGGTCCTTGCGCTGGTCGGCGTCGATATAGGACAGCAGGCGCGATGCGAAGAACTCGCTGGAATAGAAGTCGTCCGGCAGCTGGACTTCCTTGCCGTTCTCCCGGTACAGGGCGACGGGTGCCTTGTCCGCGTCAAACGTGATGATGCCGCTCTGGTCGTAGTGGCTGGCGCCGCCGTGCATCAGGGCATAGGACTGATCAAAGCCGCGTTGCGGCGGTGAAAATTCTTCCTTGACGCCCAAATGCCATTTACCGGCCATGTAGGTGCGGTAGCCGGCGTCCTGCAGCACGACAGGAAAGGGCAGCGCGCGATCGCTCAGGTAGCCTTCGTAGCCTGGCAGGCTACGCTGTTGCGGTGTCAGCAGTTCGGCCATGCTGCCAAAGCCGACCTGGTGATTATCCGCGCCAGACATCAGCATGGCACGGGTGGGAGAACAAAAGGGCGACGCATAGAAGTCGGTCAGCGCCACGCCATCCTGAACCAGCGCATCGAGATTCGGCGTGGCGATTTCCCCGCCGAAGGCACCGATGTCGGAATAACCGAGGTCGTCGGCGACGATCAAAAGGATATTGGGGCGTTGCGGCTGGTCGGCGGCGCTGGCCGCCATGGCACAGGCAGCCAGGGCCAGGCCGAGCAGGCGCGGCATCAGGTAGGGTTTGTGGTGGATCATTGTTGTTATCCCTGATTATGGTTTTGGTGGATTTTTTCTAGGGCCTTGCCATGGGCGAGCAAAAAATGAAACGGTTTGCGCAAAGCGCTGCTTCATGGCTCTGCCGCCACAGCGAGTAAAAACCGGGCCGGCACAGCCAGCCCGGGGTAATTCAGGGTTGCTTACAGCCCTGTTATGCAGGCCGCTCAGGCGGCTTCTTTTGTATCCTGGCGCGTGGCGGTTTGCCGGTCTGCCAATGCCTTGGGCTCGGCCTGTCCCGCTTCGGCGAGGAAATCTCCTACCAGACGGGAAAAGCGCGCTGCATGTTCGATCTGGGTCCAATGGCCGCAGTGCCCGAACACATGCAGTTGAGACCGTGGAATCCATTGCGACAGCGTGAGCGAGTTCTGCAGCGGAATGACCTGGTCTTCGCGGCCATGAATGATCAGGGTTTCATGCGGCAGGGTGCGAATGTCCTCTTCGTGGCTGGCCAGCGCATCGACCCAACGCTGGCGCGGGGCGGGGAACATGGCACCGAAGGCTTCCTGCACGCCGGGGCGGATGCTGGCCTGGTAGCGCAGCTGGGCCAGTTCATCGCTGACCAGATTGCGGTCGTGGGCGAAGATATCCAGTACCTGGCGCATGCTTTGCGGCGAGGGCGTGTAACCCCAGACGGAATCCAGGCCGGGAGTCAGGGCGAAGGGCACGCCTACGCTGCCCATTAGCACCAGCCGGCGTACCCGCTCCGGGTGGCGGATGGCCAGCGCCAGCGCCAGGGCGCCGCCAAACGAGTTGCCGACGATATCGGCCTGTTCGATGCCCAGGGCATCCAGCACGCCCAGCGCCTGTCGTACCCAGACCCAGGAAAACAGGTCATGGCGCACGCCCGGCAGCGACAGATCCAGCCCTTCGCTATAGCCGAAGCCGGCCATGTCGGGCGCGATGACGCGGGCACGTTGGGCCAGCGTCGGCATGACCGTGCGCCAGTTGGCCCAGGCCGACACGCCGGGGCCGGAGCCGTGGATCAACAGTACCGGCGCACCCGAGCCCATGTCATGAACATTGGTGCGCAGGCCGCTGGCCATGACGCTGCGGCCGATCTCCGGATTGGTATCAGAGCTTGATGCAGACATTTTTCAACTCCGTGTAGAACTCCAGCGAATGCACGCCGCCTTCGCGGCCGATGCCGGAATGCTTGGCGCCGCCAAACGGCGTGCGCAGGTCGCGCAGGAACCAGCTGTTGACCCAGGAAATGCCAACCTTCATACGTTGCGCCACGCGGTGCGCGCGCGCTACGTCGCGCGTCCAGATGGCAGCGGCCAGGCCGTACTCGTTGTCGTTGGCCAGCCTGAGGGCTTCTTCTTCAGTGTCGAAGGGGGCGATATGGCAGCACGGACCGAAAATTTCTTCCTTGATGACCCGGGCCGTTTCCGGCAGCCCGGTCCAGATCGTCGGCTGCACCCAGGCGCCGTCGGCCAGTGCGCCCGCCATGGCCGGTTTGCCACCGCCAGTCACGACCGTTGCGCCTTCTTCGGCCGCCAACTGATAGTAGGACAACACCTTCTGCTGGTGTTCGCGGCTGACGAGCGGCCCCAGTTTGGTGTCCGGGTCTTCGGGCAGGCCGATCTTCCAGCCTTCAATCTGACGCTTGAGTTCGGCGACGAAGCGCTCGAACAGGGGGCGCTCCACGTACACGCGCTCGGTGCCCAGGCAGACCTGGCCGCTATTGACGAAAGCCGAGCGCAGCGTGCCCTCGATGGCGGCGTCGAAGTCGCTGTCGGCAAACACGATGGCGGCGTTCTTGCCGCCCATTTCCATGCTGACCGGACGGGCGCCCTTGGCGGCGGCCTTCATGATGACTTCGCCCGTGCGGGTTTCGCCGGTGAAGGTAATGGCATCCACATGTGGGTGGGTCGTCAGGAATTCGCCCGCTGAATCCGGGCCGAAGCCGTGCACCACGTTATAGACGCCCGGGGGGATGCCGGCTTCGTTCATGACTTCGCCCAGCAGCGCGGCGGTTTGCGGGGTTTCTTCCGAGGGCTTGACCACGACGGTGTTGCCGCAGGCCAGCGCCGGGCCGACTTTCCAGGTCATCAGCAGCAGCGGCAGGTTCCACGGACAGATCACACCGACCACGCCCACCGGACCACGGTAGCCGTAGTTGATCGCGCCACGGCCGTCCGGCGTCTGCATTTCAAAGAACTCGGTCGGCACATTCTTGATGACGTCGGCGAAGATCTTGAAGTTGGCCGCGCCACGAGGGATGTCGATGTGGCTGGCGATGCTGCGCGGCTTGCCGGTATCGGCGCACTCGGCCGCCAGGAACTCGTCGAAGCGGCGGTTGATGCCATCGGCCACGGCATACAGGCGCTCGACGCGCTCGGCCACCGTCATCCTTGCCCAGGGGCCGTCCAGCGCGGCGCGGGCAGCGGCCACGGCGCGGTCGACTTCGGCCTTGCCGGCTTCGTGCACTTGGGCAATGACGCTGTGGTCAAGGGGCGAATGTTTGGCGAAGTGTTTCTGTGTCGCCACGTACTGGCCGTCAATGAAGTTGAGAATCTGTTTCTGGGTCATGGCTGATGTTCCTGTTGCCGAGTTGCTGCGGCCGCGCCGCAGGCGGGGTTAGTATTCCTGGGCCAGTGCTGCGAGCCCGGCCCCGGCGATGATTTCGTCCTGGGCTTCGCTGCCGCCAGAGACGCCGATGCCGCCCAGGCGCTGGCTGTCGATCTCGATGGGCAGGCCGCCGCCGAAGGCCACGAAGCGCGGCCGGCGCAGCAGGCCGTCGCGCACGGCAGGTGAATGCGATTGCAGGGCTTCGGGCCACTGCCCGGTGGCCAGCCCGAAGCTGGCAGAGGTATAGGCCTTGTCAATGGCGATGTCGATGGAGTGCAGGGGAGCGCCGGGCTGGCGGATGAAGCCGACCAGCAGGCCAGCCGCATCGGCGACCGCGATATTGACCTCTATGCCCAGGGCCTCGGCTTGCCGCAGGGCGGCATCGGTCATCACCCAGATGGCGCGGGCGCTCAGCGCGGTGCGCGCCACGGTGAGGCCGGCGCGGGCGGCGGCTTCAGTTGCGAGGCCCGCAATGGGGGGCGTGCTCATGCCAGTCTCCTTGCTGGGGTGTCAATCAGCCTGCCGTACAGCGGCAGGCGGTAGGAAAAGCTGCCTGGCTACGGGCAGCGTCCCGCAGCCAGGCGTGTGGCCGGGGGCGGGATACGGCCCGGCAGATCAGGTATAGACGTCGGTGAACGAAGGCACGAGGTCGCCGGTGTGGTAGAAAATCCCGCTGCCGAGCATGTCTTCGGTCCAGGTGGTCACCGGACGATCTGGCTGGGCCAGGTAGCCCAGGCCCGCAAAGGTTTCATTGCGGTTGCCGCTGGGGTCGAAGAAATAGATCGTCTCGCCGCGCGTGATGCCGTGGCGCGTGGGCGCGACGTCGATGCGCACCTTGTTCTTGGCCATGATGTCGGCCGACTTCAGCACGTCATGCCAGGAATCCAGGAAGTAGGCGATGTGGTGCAGGCCGCTGGTCGGGCCGCCCACGAAGGCGATGTCGTGCGGCGTCGTGGTGCAGGCCATCCAGGTCGCGGCCTGGATGCTGTTGTCCGGGCCGGCCAGTACCTGTTCGGTCGTGAAGAAGCCCAGGACTTCCTGCATGAAGCGCGTATTGGCTTCCACCGTGTTGATGCCTGCCTCCGGGTTCAGCTCGCACATCAGCAAACAGTGGTCCAGCCAGTGCACGCCGCAGCCCTTCAGGCCATCGGGCCAGGGGTCGGGGTTCAGCGAGCCTACGCCCGTGCCGGCGAATTCCTTGTCGGCGTACAGGCGCAGGTCGTGGCCGCTGGGCAGGTGGAATTGCAGCTGGCGGCCGGTGAAGGGCAAGGCGCCTGCCGGAATCATGGTCGTGCTCAGGCCCCAGTTCTCGATGCGGGCCTGCAGTTCGTCGAGTACGGCGTCATTGCGGACTTTGTAGGCCAGGTGGTTGAGGCCGCCCTGGTCCGCCTGGGTGAGGATCAGCGAGAACTTGTCCCACTCGTCCCAGCATTTCAGGTACACGTGGCCGGCGTCGTCCTGGTGCACCACTTGCAGGCCCAGTACGTCCTGGTAGTGGTGGATGGCCGCCTGCATATCCATGACTTTCAGGCTGGCGTGGCCGATGCGTAATACGGGGCTGCTCATAGTCTGTCTCCTTGTCTTTCTGGTTGGGTCCGGGGCCGGGCCCCGGTTCACTGCCTGGTCTGGCCGTTCACGGCCATGTCAGGACAACGCCAAAGCGGCGCGGTCCTGCGATTCAATAACGGGGGGAGCTGTCACCTGGGGCTGGCCGGCCGTGGCGGGCGTCGTGGGAGCGGGACCGCCGTCCGCAGGGGGGCACGTTCCCGGCGTCTGGCATGGCGGGCGGCAGAAGGGCTTGCGCAGCAGCGGGCTGACTTCCAGCACCACGGCTTCCAGCGGCGCCACGCGGCAGGCCAGCGTGTAGCCCTGGGCTTCTTCTTCCTGGCTGACATGCGCCCGGCTGACCGGGCCCAGTGCCCGCACGCTGCCTTCTATGATCCTGACCTTGCAGACGCCGCAGCCGCCGCTGACGCAGCCCACCGGAATGCCCTTGCGGCCGAGCTTCAGCATGCCCTTGAGCAGGCTTTCTTCCAGCGAGCATTGGTAGGTCTCGTCCGATTGCACGACGCGGACCGGCACTTTCTGGCAGGGTGTCAGCGGCAACATATGCGTGTCTCCTTCCGTTGCTGCATGGCGCGGTATGTTCCGCGTTTCCATGCATCCCAAGATTCGATATCGGCCTAGATGCGTTTGAACAGCGCGCTGCGGACGTTGTTGGCGTCCGCCGCCGAGAGGAATTTCTCGGTATAGATGTCGCGTTCGAACAGCCGGCCTTTCATCAGGGTGCCGATACAGGCTTCTATCATGGGCGGCGGGCCGCACAGATAGGCCTTGCGTCCGGAAAAATCACCGGCCAGGTGATGCTGCGCAACGTCGTGCACGAAGCCGCGCGGGCCGTCCCAGCCGGAGTCCTCCGGTTCGTCGGACAGCGCGGCCACATATTCGAAGTTGGGATAGCGCTGCGCCAGTTCCCGGAATTCCTGGTCGTAGTAAAGTTCGGCGCGGTTGCGCTGGCCGTAAACCAGGGTGATGGGATGGTCGCAGCCGCTTTCCAGCAACTCCAGAATCATGGAGCGCGGGCTGGACAGGCCGGATCCGCCCGCCATGAACAGCATCGGCATGGCGGCCGAGCGGCGCACGAAGAAGCGTCCGTAGGGGCCGCTGACATCGAGTTGCTGGCCTTCCTCCAGGCTTTCGTGCAGCCAGGTGGTGCCGGCGCCGCCGGGAATGCGGCGCACGTTGAGCTCGATTTCCGTGGCCTGGCCATCGGCGCCGGGCGGATTGGCGATCGAGAAGGCGCGGGTGCCCTCGATGCCGGGGATGTGAACCTGGACATACTGGCCAGCCTGGAACTCGATCGGTGTATCGAGTTTCAGGTGAATGGCCTTGATGGTGGGCGTGAGGGTTTCGATGCGGGTCACCGTGCCGGCGAAGTCGCGTACCGGGATGATGCGCGCGTCCGGGTCTTCGTCGATGTCCGCCTCGATCACGGCGTCGGATTCCAGGGTCGCGCAGCAGGCCAGGGTTTTGCCTTCGTCGCGCTCGAAGTCCATCAGTGCGAACGGGTTGGCGTTGCCATGATCTATGTCCCCTTCGGCGACTTCGACCTTGCAGGTTCCGCACAGACCGTGTCCGCACGCATGCGGGATGTAGATGCCCTGGCGTAAAGCGGCATCCAGCAAGGTCTGGCCTTCCTCCACGTCGATGGTGGCGCCCAGGGGTTCTATCGTCAGCTGATAGCTCATGTTTGCTTCTCCTGTACTGTCTGCGCGTCGCTTAGCTGTGGCTGCCGGCGATCCCCGTCAGCCCAGGTGTGCGAAAGCGGATGACGTCCTTGTGGCCGATGCCGTTGTCCGCCAGGCTGCGCTCGGCCTGAGGCTGCCAGGCTTGGCCGTCTTTCAGCCATTCGACCTTGTCCCAGTCGATCTGGGCGAAGTCAGGGTGCTGGCTGTAGATGGTCGGCAGAATGCTGTCGCGCAGCGCCGCGAACGGCGTGTCGGGCGGCACCGGCAGGCAGACCGGCGAGCAGAAGGACAGGTGGCCATCCCAGCCGATGTACAGCAGTGGCGCCGGGAAGCGGTCCTCCGTGTCTCGTGCCGGGAAGTCATACGGGGCGAGCGTGCGCAAAGTCATGGCGTGTCTCCTGTTCAAACGCTGCGGCCAGTCCAGCTGGCAAAGTTCTTCTGGTCGGGCGAACCGTCGAATTCCATGTTGTCCACGCCCGGCTGGATGCCGTACCAATCCAGCACGGCGGCCAGCGGATCGAAGCCTTCGGCGGTTGGATCGACATCGGGCTTGAAGCAATTGCCCTGGTAGATCTGGTGCACCGGCAGCCAGGACTGGATGAATTTCTGCGGTTCGTGGTCGAAGACCTGCTTGCAGCCGTCGCTGCAGAAGTGGAACTTCTGGCCCAGATAGGTGCTTTCGCGATAGCAGATTGCCGTCGGGTCGCCGGGTTCGGTGAAGGCCATCGGAATCTGGCAGGTATTGCACAGCATGGGCAGCGCGTTGTTGTAGAAGCGCTTGCCTTCCTGTTGCAGCTTGCGGTAATGCAGCAGGCGCGGACGGTAGAGCTTGTCGAAGGTATCGGGGTACTTCTGCGACAGCCAGTCCAGTTCCTCGTCTTCGGGCACCCAGGTGTGCATGGCTGCGGCGCCGCAGTAGTTGTAGAAGATATTCCATGCCTGGTGGCTCAGGTGGTCCTTCTCCTCCATGGCCTGCTTCCAGCCCAGCGGTTCGCGGATGCCATAGCGCGCCAGGTCGCGGAACAGCGCGCCGCCGTTGGCTTCGCCGTACATTTCCCAGGCTTCCTTCCAGCTCATGACGCGCTTGGGCAGCATGTAGTCCTGCATCATGGCGACCAGCGTCAGCACGCGGTAGCCGCGCCAGAACCATTTGTCGATCCAGCCCTGCACGATGGGCACGTTGGCCGGGTCTTGTTCCAGCATGAACTTGATGCACTCGATGCCCAGCGTCATGTGGCGGGATTCATCCGATTGCGCCGAGAAGCCGAAGGTCACGGTGGACAGGTCGCCGTTGTGCGCCGCGCCGGACATGAAGGGCACGAACAGCAGATTGGTCAGCACATACTCGAACGAGAAGCTGATGGCGGTCAGGAACTCGAAGGGGCCGGAAGTCAGCGCATCCTCGAAGAAAGACTTGGGCACGGACAGGTACCAGACACGGTCGAACCACTGGTTCGAGTTGTGCATGCCGTTGAAGTACTTGTTGTAGTGCGACAGCGCGTGCGTTTCGGTCTGGAAGTGGCGCAGTTCGTCAATGGCCTGCATCTGCGTGGCCACGCGCGCGCCTTCGCCGGTGAAGTGGCGGCCCAGGTGGGCAAAGCCGCGATAAGCGTAGTACTCCAGCGGCGTCACGCCCTGGATGAACAGCTTGAGCGCATTGATGTAGCGGGCGTCAGAGACGCTCAGCTGGCCGTTGTTCTGGGCAAAGGCCTCGATCACGGCATAGAGCTTCTTTTCCTTTTCGCCCTGGTATTTCCAGTAGGCGTCCATGGTCGGGCGGAAGGGGTCTTCCCATTTGTCCCAGTCGTGGATCTTGATGCCTTCGAACTTGTCATAGGGAAACACCTTGTCCATGGGCTGGTAGCTGGTTTCCCAGCCCAGGCCGCGGGTCATGGTGGCGTAGCGCTCTTTCAGGCCGAGCTTCTTGCGTGTGACTCTGGTATCCATATCTTGTCTCCGTTTCTGTCTGTTCTTGGCAGGGAGGCTCAGGCGCCCCAGCTCAGGGTCAATTGGTCGTCGTCCTCGTCGATGTTGCCCGACAGGGTGACGAGGTTGACGTGCAGCTGCTGCAGGTCGTACGGCTGGCCCGTATGCTCTTCGATCGTGGCGCGCTGGATGCTCAGGCGGCCCGGGGCGTCGATCTTCACCAGGCCGGGCGAGTAGACGGCACTGGCTTGGGGGTTGTCCTGCAGGATGGCATCCACCACCGGGCGGGATTCTTCATTGGCCTGGAAGGCGATGAATACATTGGAGGTCGTGCTGGTCATGGCGGTGATCCCGGGTCAGTTCAGGGCGAGGCCGATCTTGGCCATGCGGGTATGCAGTTCTTCACTGGCGGCGCGCAAGGCGGCGGCTCCATCGTCCTGCATGGCAAGCTGGGCAACCGGCGCCAGGACTTCCTGGGCACGGGCACCGTGGCGGGCCAGCCATTCCTGCAGCTGTGCCTTGTTTTCGGGGGATTCCGCCGCCATGACCTTGAGCAGGGCGTCGGTCCAGCGGGCCGATTCCTTGTGCCATTCGGGCATGAAGACCGTCAGCATGGCCAGCGGCGTACCGCCGCGCTGGGACACATAGCCGTCGATGTACTGGCCGTAGATGAGCGGGTAGAGCAGGCCGTCGAGGACGACGTTCTGCAGTACGAACAGCTCGACCGGGTCCATGACGACGAAGGAATCCTCCAGGAAGCGGCGCAGCGGCTGCCAGGCCGGGGCATCCAGCCAGTCGGCCTTGCCTGCGTCCAGCAGCGTCGTTTCCGCACCCATCAGCAGGCCCAGGCGCGTCAGGTATTGCGCGGCGCCCAGGTGGTCCATGGCGTGCATCAGCACCGGCGCGGAAAACGCTGTGCCATAGCTGCGGCTACAGATGCTGCAATTGTTCATGTTGCCGCCCCAGGCGACGTGGCGCAGCGGCATCAGCGTGGCGGCCACGTTGGCGCGCAGGGCATCAGGCATCATGTCGAGCAGCTCGCGCGATTCCACGAACTGGTAGTTGGCATCCATGGCTTCCTGCTGGCGGGCGCGCGCCATGGTCCAGGTGGCGTAGTAGAACTGCCGGGGGTCGCGCAGCGAATTCCAGTCCGCCATGCGGATCGCCGTGCGGCGCTGGTCGAACAGTTCGTACTCGGGCTCCCAGGTGGCGCGGTAGTGGAAGTTCTCCGTGGGCTGCGTGCTCAGGATGGCTTCCAGGTAACGCGACGCGGGCTTGTCGCCGGTATAGGCTTGCACGCGGTCGAAGGTCTGGCGCAGGGGCTGTATTTCCCGTGCCTGTAAATCAATGTTCATGCCTAGTCTCCTGTTGTTGTCGGTATGGCTGCATGGATGCTTCAGTCTTCGTGTCCGTCCTCGTGCCCTTCTTCGTGCGGCGGCAGCATCTCCACGTGGTTGGCTTCGCAGAAGGCCTTGAAGTCGGGGGGCATCAGGATCAGTTCGACGACCAGTTCCTGCCAGCCCACGGAAAATTCGAATTCGATGAACCCGTTGTCACGCTGGCCAGTGACCCTGACATAGCGTTTGCTCAGGTCAACGGCGGGCAACGGGATGGAGGTGTCGTCTGTCGTCAGGGCACTCATGGCGATTTTTCCTTTTCGGCTGTCTGTACAGGCCTACTTGCAATAAGCGTGCCAGCTCGCAGGAATATCGATAAAACCAGGGAAAGCCCTTAAAAAAACAGAGCCGACCCCCTGTTTTCAGGGGGCGTAAAGAGAATCATATTTATTTGATCGTCGCTGATTTTCGGCTCATTGCACTGCATCATGATGAGATGATGAATTCATCCGGCGGCAATGAACGAATTCCGCATCAGGGAAAACAGCAGGATGCACGGGATCATCAAAACCCGATAATCAGGCGCATAAATATCGATAAAAAACGAGACATGCCCGAATCCAACACCCCTGTTTTCCCATCCGACCGGGACCTGCGCAGGTTGCTGCGCTTTTCCCGCATGGATGGCCGGATCTGGCTGGCCGGCCAGCGCATGCTGTTGATGCATGTGAATACCCTGCGTGCGATGCGCAAGGAAATCATCCAGAGTTTCGGGCTGGAGCAGGCCAGGACCCTGTTGACGCGCGCCGGGTATTCGGCGGGCGAGCAGGACGGCTTGCTCGCCCGCCAGGTGCGCCCCGACCAGAGCGTGTTCGAGGCCTTTGCCATCGGCCCGCAATTGCACATGCTGGAAGGTGCGGTGCAGGTCGAACCCCTGGTATTCGATTACCAACCGCATGCCGATCCGGTGCGGCGCCATTTCCATGCTGTGTTCAATTGGTCGTACAGCTGGGAAGCTGAAGCGCACATGCAGGAATATGGGCAGCAAGATGACCCGGCCTGTTGGATGCAACTGGGGTATGCCTCGGGATACTCGACGGCGTTTTTCCAGCAGCCCGTGCTGTTCAAGGAGGTTCGATGTACGGCCTGCGGGCACGCGCATTGCCAGATCGAAGGCCGTTTCCTGCATGAATGGCCGGCAGCGCAGCGCGACGAACCCGATGCCGGGCCGGTATCGGTTCAGGAAACCGTGACGGCCCTGCGCCAGGAGGTCGAGGCCTTGCGGGGTCAGCTGGACCAGAACCGCCATCGCAGCCAGCTGGTCGGCCAGTCGCCGGCGTTCGAGCGCGCTTTCATGTTGCTGCAACGGGCTGCGCCGACCCAGGTGACGGTGCTGCTGACCGGGCCGACAGGCGTGGGCAAGGAACAGTTTGCCCGCGCGCTGCACGCCATGAGCGACCGTGCCGAGCAGCCATTCGTGGCCATCAATTGCGCCGCCTTGCCTGCCGATCTGATCGAAAGCGAACTGTTCGGTGTTGAAAAGGGGGCCTATACCGGCGCCGTGCAGACCCGGCTCGGGCGTTTCGAGCGGGCCGATGGCGGCACCTTGTTCCTGGATGAACTCGGGGAACTGCCCCTGGCGGCCCAGGCCAAGCTGCTGCGCGTGTTGCAGCAGGGTGAAATCGAGAAACTGGGAGGCACGGAAGTGCGCAAGGTCAACGTGCGCGTGGTTGCGGCCACCAACGTGGACCTGGAAAAGGCGGTGGAGGCTGGCACATTCCGCCGGGATCTGCTGTATCGCCTGAATATCTACCCGATACAGATACCTTCGCTGTGCGAACGCCTGGACGACATTCCCCTGCTGGCGCGGCATATGCTGGAGCAGTACTGTACCTTGCACGGCAAGCGCGTGGCGGGCTTTACCGGCCCAGCCATGGCGGCCCTGTGCAACCACGACTGGCCAGGCAATGTGCGGGAGCTGTCCAACCTGATAGAGCGCGGCGTCATCCTGACGCCGCCGGAACAGCCTATCGACGCCGGTACGCTGTTCCCGTCGCTAGATATGCCGCTGACGGATCATTTGGCGGCGTCGGGCCAACTGGCTTCGGCCGACGATGAAACCAGCGAGGGTGACGCTGCGACGCTGTCGCAGCCGGGCAGCCTGCAGAGCGCCAGCGGCGTGTACTACCTGTTGCAGAAGCAGGGCCTGGGCCTGGATGATCTGGAAAGCCTGCTGCTGCAGGAGGCATTGGCGCAGGCAGGCGGCAATATGGCAGCTGCGGCGCGGGCGCTGAAAATGACGCGGCCGCAGCTCAGCTACCGTCTGTCCCGCATTCGCGGCAAGGGAGAGGAATAGCCATGTCGAAGCGATCGTTCATGGCGCAACTGTCCGCTGCGCTGGAATGCGGTGAAGGGGACGATGAGCTGCGCACCCTGACGGAACAGACCTATGCCAGGCTGCGCGCCGATATCATCGAAGGGCACCTGCAGCCGGGCAGCAAGCTGCGCATTGACCACCTGCGCGGCCAGTATGGCGTCAGCGCCGGCACGCTGCGCGAAGCCCTGACTCGCCTGGTCAGCGATGCGCTGGTGACGGCGGAAGGGCAGCGCGGCTTTCGCGTGTCGCCCATCGCGCTGGAAGACCTGGAAGATCTGACCCGCTTGCGTGTTCATATCGAAACCCATGCCTTGCGGCTGGCCATCCGTCACGGCGATATGGCCTGGCGCAAGGCGCTGGAAGCCAGTTTCGAGGCCATGTCGGAATTCGAGCAACCCCTGACCATGGCGCGCCGACGCCAGTGGGAAGTGCTGAATGCGCGCTTTCACGATGCCTTGCTGGCCGGCCATGAGTCTCCCTGGACGCGCCGCGTGTTGCGCCTGCTGACGCGCCATGGCGAGCGCTATCGCTGCTTTGCCATGCAATTGCCGGGCATGACGCGCGACGTGCACCTGGAACACAAGGGGATTTTCGAACTGGCAATGGCCGGCGAGGACGCGCGAGCCGCGTTGGCGCTGGAAGCCCATATCTGCGCGACGCCGTATTCGCTGATCCGTGCGCTGCGCGATGGCAGCATCGTGTTGCCCGGCAGTGTCGATGAACGCAGCGTGGTGGCATGAGCGGCGCAGGCCTTCTGGTGGGATGGGTATCTGGGCGCTGCGTCAGGGACTAAAGGGGCAGCAGAGCTTGAGTGTCTCAGGGCGCCAGGGCTTGCCAGAGCATCTGCGCGCACAGCAAGGCCATGGTGATGCGAAAGCCCAGCCGGAAATAGCGCTCCGGCATGTTGTCGAGCAGGCGCGTGCCGGCATAGGTTCCCAGCACCCCGCTGGCAATCATGCAGGCCAGCAGGAAGGCCCACTGGGCATAGGCGAAGCCGAGGACGCCGAACGCCAGGATTTTCAGTCCGTGCTGGATGCTCAGGCAGGTGGCATGGGTGGCAACCAGGCGTTGCTTGGTCAAGCCGATTGCGGCCAGGAGCGCGGCGACTAGCGGCCCGGTGGCGCCGACGATCATGGTGGCGAAGCTCGTCAGGGCCCCGCCAGCGATCAGATAGGGCTTGCCGGGCGGGCTGGGCGGCGGTTTCTTGCCGAACACGGCCCACAGGATGAACACGGCCAGCAGCAGCTTGGCGCCGCGTTCAGGAATATACGCAGCGACAGGGCTGCCCAACGCGATGCCGATGACACTGCCGATCGAAAACCAGAGCACCAGCGGCCAGATAACGTACTGGCGCTGGATGACTGTGCGGCCCAGGTTGGAGCCCATCTGGACGATGCCGTGTGCCGGCAGTACGCTGCTGACGGGCAGGCCTGCGGCCATGATGGCCAGCATTGCCACGCCACCGCCCAGTCCCATGGCGGAAGTCAGCGCCGAAGTGAAAAAACTGGCGATGACGAGCACGATGGCAAAGGCGTGCGTGACTTCCGGCGGCAGGGTGATGAATTCGAACATGGCCGGGGGCGTTCAGCCCAGCACCGGGTGGCCTGTGAGACGCAGCAGTTCCGCCGTCTCATGCAGCGGCAGACCCATGACGCCGCTGTAGCTGCCGTCCAGCCGTTCGATGAAAACCGATGCCAGGCCCTGGATGCCATAGGCACCCGCCTTGCCTTGTGGTTCGCCGCTGCGGCAATAGGCCTGGATTTCGGTATCGCTCAGGGACTTCATCCAGACCAGCGATACGGATTCGCGTTCATGTGTCTGGCCGTTGGCTGGGTCGTACAGCGCCACCCAGGTACGCACCTCATGGCGCGTGCCGGACAGGCGGTGCAGGATGCGTGCGGCATCGTCGGCGTCGGCTGGCTTGCCGAGTATCTCTTCACCCAGCGCGACAGACGTGTCGGCGCACAGGATCAGGCCTGGGGGCAGGCTTTGCTGCTGCACCCAGTCCACCGCACGCCGGGTTTTTTCCAGCGTGGTACGCCGGGCGTACTCGCGCGCGCTTTCATTGGCGAGCCGGGGTTCGTCTTCGCCAGGTGGCGACGGCACGCGCAGCACGCTGTGGGCCAGGCCGATCTGGCCCAGCAGTTCGGCGCGCCTGGGGCTGGCGGAGGCCAGGTAGAGTGGCAGGCGGGAGGCTGAGGGTGTGGCGGTCATGGCGATGGCCTGGAGCTGGATTTCAGCTGCGGTGATAGGGGTGGTTCTGCAGGATGGTCCAGGCACGGTAGAGCTGTTCGGCCAGCATGACCCGCACGAATGGATGCGGCAAGGTCAGCGACGACAGTCTCAGGGCCAGGTGGCCGCGCTGCTTGAGGCTGGCATCCAGGCCATCCGGCCCGCCGATGATGAAGGCGACGTCACGGCCTTCCTGGCGCCAGTCCTGCATGGCCTGGGACAGCTTCATCGTGGTGTAGTCGCGGCCGTGCTCATCCAGGATGACCAGTGTGCATTGCGGCGGCAGGGCGGCCTCGATGCGGCGCGCTTCTGCTTCCATCATTTGTGCCGGCGTCTTGCCGCCGCTGCGCGGCTCAGGCTTGATTTCCCGCAGCACCAGCGGAAAGTCCGCCGGCATGCGCTTGGCATATTCGTTCCAGCCGGTTTCTATCCAGTCCGGCATGCGCTGGCCTACGGCGAGGATGTGTAGTTTCACGACGATGGCGTCGCAGCGGCGCGGGCGCTGCGCGAAAAGAGGGGCGCCATTCGCGGATTATCCCGGAACGGCGCTGGTGGCAGGGAAGGGCTCAGGCGTCCTGGTCCAGGCCCGGGCGCTGCTGGATGGGAGCGATGGGTACCGGACGCGTGGATTCCGGCAGCAGTTTGACCTGCACCGGCTTGTCGCCCCAGATTTCTTCCAGGTTGTAGTACTGGCGGATTGCGGGTTGCATGATGTGGACGACGATGTCGCCCAGGTCCACCAGCACCCATTCGCCCGTTTCCAGGCCTTCTTCGGCCAGGACGGGAATGCCGAGTTCCCGGGCGCAGTCGCCGACGCTCTTGGCCAGCGCACGGGTTTGGCGGTTGGAGGAGGCGGAGGTGATGATGACACGGTCGAACAGGCCGGTCAGGTGGGTGGTATTGAATACCTTGATGTCCTGTGCCTTGACGTCTTCCAGCGCGTCAAGCACGGCGCGTTGCAGTTTTTGTATATCCATGCGGGAAATATAGCGCGATCAGATGCAGCGTGGCTGCGGGAAAGAGGCGTTTTACGGGAATTATGCCGGGAAGCTGCGCCTGCCTGCCTGCCTGCCTGCGTGCGGAGCGCCGGCGCTTCAGGCGGAACCGGCGTCCCGGTACAGCCCGTGGGCGTCGATGTAGCTCGCCACGGCAGGTGCGACCAGACCGTGCAGCGAGTCGCCGTGTGCCTGGCGTGCCCGGATATCGGAAGCCGATACCTGGCGGGGTTCGAAGGGGATTTCTTCCAGCTGGCGGCCATGTGCGGTCAGCCATTCGGCCAACGCTGGCGGTGCCTGGAGGCTGGAGCCGGGGCGCTGGGCCACGGCAAGATCGACGCGGGCGACGATCTCCTGCCAGTCGTGCCAGGTGCAGAAGTTGGCAAGCTGGTCGGTGCCCAACAGCCACACGTAGCGGCTGTCCTGCGGCAACTGCCGCACGGTATCTATGGTGTAGGTCGGGCCGCCGCGATCCAGCTCGGCGGTATTGATGGAAAGCCGTTCCTGTCCTGCCAGGGCCAGCCGCAGCATGTCCAGCCGCTGGTCGGCGCTGGCCTGGAGCGGCCGGCGCTGCCAGGGCTGCGCCGCCGGAATGAACTGTACGCCGGTCAGCTGCAGGTGCGACAAGGCCGCCTGCGCCAGGGCAATGTGGGCCAGGTGGATGGGGTCGAAACTGCCGCCCAGCAGGCCGATGCGCGGCAGCGGTTCAGAAGGAACGGCGTGAACGGGTGTGATCAAATCCAATCCCTGGGGGTCAGGAACTCGTACAGCCGCGCTTCCGGCGTGCCGGGTTCCGGCTGCCAGTCATAGCGCCACTGGGCCATAGGGGGCATGGACAGCAGGATGGACTCCGTGCGTCCGCCGGATTGCAGGCCGAACAGCGTGCCCCGGTCGAAGACGAGGTTGAATTCCACGTAGCGGCCACGCCGGTAGGCCTGGAAGTCGCGCTCGCGCTGGCCGTATTCCTGGCCGATGCGGCGTTCGACGATGGGCAGGTAGGCCTGCAGGAAACAGTCGCCCACGGAACGTGTCAGCGCAAAGCTGCTGTCGAAGTCGGGCACGTCCAGGTCGTCGAAGAAAATACCGCCGATCCCGCGCGTTTCCTTGCGGTGCTTGAGATAGAAGTATTCATCGCACCAGCCCTTGAAGCGCGGATAGTATTCGTCGCCGAATGGCGCCAGCGCGTCGTGGCAGGTCTGGTGGAAATGCCGGGCGTCTTCTTCGTAGGCGTAGTAGGGCGTGAGGTCCAGCCCGCCGCCGAACCAGTAGCGGTCGCTGTCGTCTATGCCGGGCCGGGCCTTGGCCACGAACAGGCGCACGTTCATGTGCGTGGTCGGCACATAGGGGTTGCGCGGGTGCAGCACCATGGAAATACCCATGGCTTCCCAGGGGCGGCCGGCCAGCTCGCGGCGGTGGGCGCTGGCCGAGGGCGGCAGGGTCGCGCCCTGGACGTGGCTGAACAGCACACCGCCGCGTTCCAGGAACTCCCCGCCCTCGATCAGCCGGGAGATGCCGCCGCCGCCTTCCTCGCGGTCCCAGCGGTCTTCGCGGAATGATTCATTGCTGACTTGTTCCAGGCCTGTGACGATGCGTTGCTGCAGGTCGAGGAAGTATTGCCTGGCTGAGGACAGGGGAATGGACGGCATTGTGCGGCTCCTGCGGGAAGTGGTAGGGGTCAGGCCGCGCCCGATCCGCGCTTGAACGCGCGCCAGCCGATGTCCGTGCGGTATTGGCGTCCGTTGAAATGGACGCGCTCCACGGTGTCATAGGCCAGATCGCGGGCAATGCGCAGCGAATCTCCCAGGGCTGTAACGCACAGTACGCGGCCGCCGTTGGTCAGGACATCCTGGCCGTCGTAGCGAGTTCCGGCATGGAACACCATGACATCGGAATTGTCAGCCGGCAGGCCGGTAACGGCGTCGCCCCGGCGGGGTTCGCCGGGATAGTTGGCCGCTGCCAGCACGACGCCGATAGCCGTGCGCCTATCCCAGGTGATTTCCGCCTGGTCGAGCGTACCTTCCACAGCATTTTCGAGGACATCGACGAAATCGCTTTTGATCCTCATCATGATGGGCTGAGTTTCCGGGTCGCCCATGCGGCAATTGAACTCCAGCACCTTGATCGGGCGGGCCGGATCGTCGCCCGGGGCGATCATCAGGCCGGCATACAGGAAGCCGGTGTAGGGGATGCCGTCGCGCGCCATACCCTGCACGGTGGGCAGGATCACTTCGCGCATGATGCGATGGTGCATTTCCGGTGTTACGACCGGCGCGGGCGAGTAGGCGCCCATGCCGCCCGTATTCGGGCCGGTATCGCCGTCGCCCAGGCGCTTGTGGTCCTGGCTGGTGGCCAGGGCGAGCACGTTGCGGCCATCGACCATGACGATGAAGCTGGCTTCCTCGCCTTGCAGGAATTCCTCGATGACGACGCGGGCGCCGGCCGCGCCCAGCGAACCGTCGCCCAGCATGGCGTCCACGGCTTCGTGGGCCTGTTCCAGGGTTTCCGCCACGACCACGCCCTTGCCCGCCGCCAGGCCGTCGGCCTTGATGACGATGGGTGCGCCCTGGGCCTCAATATAGGCATGCGCCTGGGCCGGGTCGGTGAAGGTCTGGTAGGCCGCCGTCGGAATGTTGTGGCGGAACAGGAAGGCCTTGGCGTAGTCCTTGGAGCTTTCCAGCTGGGCAGCGGCCTTGGTGGCGCCGAAGATCTTCAGCTTGCGGGCGCGGAACACGTCGACCACGCCGGCCGCCAGGGGCGCCTCCGGGCCCACCACCGTCAGCGCGATCTGTTCGCGCTGGGCGAAATCGGCCAACTGCTCGGGATCCGTGATATCCACGTTTTCCAGGTTGCGGGCGAGTGCGGTACCGCCGTTGCCAGGAGCGACATAGACCTTGTGGACGCGTTCAGATTGCGCCAGGCGCCATGCCAGGGCATGTTCGCGGCCGCCCGAGCCGATGACCAAGAGTTTCATTGTTTGAATCAGTAGGGTGGTTGCCACGACCAGCGTGGAGGATGCTGCCAAGGCCTGCGCCCGTTGCCGGGCGCAGGCTGTTTCTTGTTCTGCAGGCGGCCGCATGGGCGGCCGCGCGAGTGGACGGCCTTATTCGGTTTCGTCCAGGACTGCGGTGGTGAAAACTTCCTGGACATCGTCCAGGGCTTCCAGCGCATCCAGCAGTTTTTGCATTTTGACGGCATCTTCGCCGGTCAGCTCGGTTTCGTTGAGGGCTTTCATGATGATGCCGTCGACTTCCGGCGTCAGGCTGGCTGCCAGCAAGGCATCGCGCACGGCAGCGTAGTCGCCTGGGGCGGTGATGACTTCGATCACGCCTTCGTCATCGGTCTGGATGTCCTCGGCGCCGGCTTCCAGTGCAACTTCCATTACCTGGTCTTCAGAGGTGCCGGGCGCGAAAATGAACTGGCCGCAGTGCTTGAACATGAAGGCCACCGAGCCTTCCTGGCCCAGATTGCCACCGTTCTTAGCGAAAGCGTGGCGGACTTCGGCGACCGTACGGGTACGGTTGTCGGTCATGGCGTCTACGATGACGGCCGCGCCGCCGATGCCGTAGCCTTCGTAGCGGATTTCCTCGTAGTTGGCGCCATCGGCGCCGCCAGCCCCGCGCGTGATGGCGCGCTGGATGTTGTCCTTGGGCATGTTGACGTCGGTGGCCTTGTCCCAGGCCAGGCGCAAGCGGGGGTTGGTGGCCGGGTCAGGGCCGCCGGCTCGCGCGGCGACAGTGATTTCACGGATGATCTTGGTCCAGATCTTGCCGCGCTTGGCGTCCTGACGCCCTTTGCGGTGCTGGATGTTAGCCCACTTGCTGTGTCCGGCCATAGTGCTCTGAAATAAAGGAAAAAAACGGAAAGAACCGGGATTTTAGCTTGCTTGACGCCGCAGGGGGAGAATCGCTCCTGCGGCGTCAGGGAAATGCGCCGGGAGACGCCGTCGGGCAGGCAACTGTCCGGCATTGGGCGTGGCTGCCATTACTTCCCGGGCCGGCGCGGTACCGGCCCCGACAGCGAATCGGGGAAGGTCATCTCATCGAGCCGCACGAAGCGGCCGCCCTTGACCAGCCGGTAGCCCAGCCAGATCAGCAGGAACAGCGGCAGGCCAATATAGGTGGCGACCACGCCCAGCCAGTCGATCTGGTCATTGAGGAAGGCTTCATAGTTCTGTCCCAGCGTGATGATCAGGCACAGCACGAAGGCAAAGATAGGGCCGAAGGGGAACAGGCCGGCGCGGTAGGGCAGCAGGTTCAGGTCGCGGCCCTGGTGCATATAGCCCCGCCGGAAGCGGTAGTGGCTGATGGCAATGCCGAGCCAGGCAATGAAGCCGGTCATGCCAGAGGCATTGAGCAGCCAGATATAGATCGCGCTCGGACTGAAAATGGAGGCCAGGAAGCACAGTGCGGCCACGGCGGCGGTGGCCAGCAGTGCGTAGCGCGGGACGCCGTTGACCGACAGGCGGGCGAAGATGCGTGGCGCCTTGCCTTCCAGCGCCAGGTTGTACAGCATCCGGGTGGATGCATACATGCCCGAGTTGCCGGCCGACAGCACGGAAGTCAGGATCACTGCGTTCATGACTGCCGCTGCCGAGAGCAGGCCGGCCTTTTCAAAGACCAGGGTAAAGGGGCTGACGCTGATGTCCGACACTTCGTTGCGCAGCAATTGCGGGTCGGTGTAGGGGATCAGCAGGTTGATGACGAAAATCGCCAGGACGTAGAACAGCAGAATGCGCCAGAAAACCTTGCGCACCGCCCGGGGAATGTTGCGCGCCGGGTCTTCCGATTCGCCGGCGGCGATGCCGATCAGCTCGGTGCCCTGGAAGGAAAACCCGACCACCATGGCCACGCCTATCATGGTGGCGACGCCGCCTGCGAATGGTGCGTCGCCGATTGTCCAGTTGGCCAGACCGCTGTGCTCGCCGCCCTTGAGAATGCCCAGCACCATCAGGAAGCCGGCGCCGATGAAGAACAGCACCGTTACCACCTTGATGGCGGCGAACCAGTACTCGGTTTCAGCAAAGCCGCGCACCGACTGGTAATTGAGGGCGAACAGCAGGCAGAGGAACAGCGCGCTCCAGATGACGCCAGGGACGTCCGGAAACCAATAGGCCATGACCAACTGGGCGGCGACCAGGTCGACGGCAATCGTGACGGCCCAGTTGTACCAGTAGTTCCAGCCCAGCGCGAATCCGAAACCGTCATCGACGTAACGTGCGCCATAGGTGGCGAAGGACCCGGATACCGGCATGCAGGCTGCAAGCTCGCCCAGGCTGGTCATCAGAAAATAGACCATCAGGCCGATCAGCACGTAGGACAGCAGCGCGCCGCCCGGGCCCGCCTGGGAGATCGTCGCGCCTGATGCGACGAACAGGCCGGTGCCGATGGAGCCGCCGATGGCGATCATGGACAGGTGCCGGGCTTTGAGTTCCCTCTTCAGGCCGCCGCTGGGCGGAGAGGATGTCTGGGATGAGGCAGATTGGCTGCTTGTTGTCACGGCTAAACGAGCATTGCCATCCGTCCGGTACCGCTGGGGAGGTACCGGACGGATGGCGGCGCATGAGATGAAAAACCGGCGAATGATAGCAGCGTCCCCGGTTCCGGGTCATTGAAAACCTCGTCGCGCCTGGGCCAGGCATGCGGAAAATGAGTTGCGCCTGTGTCAAAGACGGGAAAGTCGGCTGCGATACGGGTGTGAAAGCCCTAAACTGCGTTTTATTTGCTTCCCGGGAAGAAACCATGAGCGCCGACCCCATTCTCGTTGCCCGCAATGCCGGAACGGACGTCCATCTGCTGCCTGCGCTGGCCAATCGCCATGGCTGCATTACCGGGGCCACCGGTACCGGGAAGACCGTCACCCTGCAAGTGCTTGCCGAGTCCTTCTCGCGGCTGGGCACGCCGGTATTCATGGCCGACGTCAAAGGTGACCTGACCGGCCTGGCTCAGGCCGGGGAGGCCTCGCCCAAGCTGCTGGCGCGCCTGGAAAAGCTGGGTTTGCCGCAGCCCCAATGGGGCGCCTGCCCGGTGGAGCTTTGGGATGTGTTCGGTGAGCAGGGCCATCCCGTGCGCGCCACCATCTCCGATATGGGGCCGATGCTGCTGTCGCGCATGCTCAATCTCAATGCGACCCAGGAAGGCGTGCTGTCGCTGGTGTTTCGGGTGGCCGATGACGAAGGGCTGTTGTTGCTGGACATGAAGGACCTGCGGTCCATGTTGCAGAACGTGGCAGATAGGGCGGCGGAACTGCGTACGCGCTACGGCAATGTGTCCAGCGCGTCGGTGGGGGCGATCCAGCGGGCCCTGCTCACCCTGGAAAGCCAGGGGGCGGACCAGTTTTTCGGCGAGCCCATGCTGGATATCGCGGACCTGATGCGCACGGATGCGCAGGGGCGTGGCGTGGTCAATATCCTGGCCGCAGACCGGCTGATGCAGTCTCCCCGTCTGTATTCCGTCTTCCTGCTGTGGCTGCTGGCCGAACTGTTCGAGCGCTTGCCCGAGGTCGGGGATCTAGACAGGCCGCGGCTGGTGTTCTTTTTTGATGAGGCCCACCTGCTGTTCAACGATGCGCCGGCGGCGCTGCTGGAAAAAATCGAGCAGGTCGTGCGCCTGATCCGCTCCAAGGGCGTCGGGGTGTACTTCGTGACGCAGAACCCGGCCGATATTCCGGAAACGGTACTGGGGCAGATGGGGAACCGTGTGCAGCATGCCTTGCGCGCTTTCACGCCGCGCGACCAAAAGGCAGTGCGCACGGCGGCCGAGACCATGCGGCCGAATCCCGGCCTGGATATCACCGCTGCGATTACCGAACTGGCCGTGGGCGAGGCCCTGGTATCACTGCTGGATGAGCAGGGCCGTCCAGGCGTGACGCAACGTGCCTGGATATGTGCGCCGGGCTCGCAAATTGGTCCCATTCCTGTGATGCAACGGCAAGCGCTGCGCCAGGCATCGCAAATGGACCTGCGCTACGGTCAGGCGGTTGACCGGGAATCCGCCTACGAGATCCTGGCTGCGCGGGCCGTGACCTCTGTCGCAGGGACGCCGGCGGCGCCAGCGGGCAAGGCGGCCAGCCCGGCTGCCGAGCCGCAGCAGGATGATGGCGGCAATCCCATGCTCAAGGCCGTCAATGAGTTGCTGTTTGGTTCGACGGGGCCGCGTGGCGGCAAGCGCGATGGGGTGGTCCAGAGCGTAGTGAAAAGCACGGCACGTTCCATGGGCAATTCCCTGGTGCGCGGCATTCTGGGTTCGCTGATGGGGTCCAAGCGGCGCTGAAGCCGTGGCAGGGCCGGCATCAAGTCAGGGAGCTGGCGGTGGTTCGGCTGTCTCGGCTGGTGCCGCCGCCTTGTTGCGTGCGGCCAGCACGATGGCGCTGACGATCAGCGCCGCGCCCGCCAGCATCCGCCCCGTAGGTTGGGCGCCAAATAGCCACCAGGCGCCGGCGATGGCATAGACGGGCTCCAGCGCAATAATCATGCCGCTGCCGCGTGCGCTCAGTCCGCGCAGGCTGGCCACGAACAGACCATGCGCGAGCCCGGTGCACAAAATGCCCAGCAAGGCCAGGTTCAGCCAGTCCAGCCCGTCGAGTCGCATCAGTCCCCATGAGGCGAATGGCGCCAGGACCAGCGCTACGGTCGTGTTCTGCCAGAACGCCACCTGTATCGCGGCCAAGCCGTGCACGGCGCGGCGGTTGGCGGCAGCCAGCAGGGCGAACGAGAAACCCGATGCCACGCCCCAGAGCAGGCCGATGGTGCCCTGGTCGGAGGCATGGAAGGCAGGCGTCACCAGCACCAGACCGGCGCTGACCAGCACCAGCAACAGGCTTTCGCTGCGGCCGATGCGCTCGCGGAAGAGCCAACGGTCCAGCAGCGCGATGAATGCAGGAAAGCTGGCGAAGCCCAGGGTGGCCATGGCGACGCCACCGGTTTTTACGGAGATGAAGAAAGTGATCCAGTGCAGCGCCAGCAAGATTCCTGTGATCATGAGCAGGGCGAACTGGCGGGGGGCCATGCGCTGATGCAGTCCATGGCCACGCCAGCAGGCAAAGGCGGCAAGGGCGAGACAGGCGAACAGTGCGCGCCCGAAGGTAATGGTGACGGCATCCGCATGGATCAGCGCGCCGAAGATTGCACTCAGGCCGAATAGCAGGGCGGCCAGGTGGGCGCACAGCCTGGCGGTTGCAGGGGATGCGGGCCGGAAGACCGGAGAGGCGTGGCGGCGAGAGGTCATGAATGATGCAGGGGAATAGAGGGAGATCGTTCGGGCCGGCCCTAAAATGATTGCACGAAACCAGGGCGGCGCGCGAGCCTGCCAGCGTGGATCATGCTGGCGCCAGCCGCAGGTTTGTTCATCCCCCGACAGGAGCAACGACATGAGTACACAGGCCAAGGCAATGCGCATACGCCGTTACGGCGGTCCGGAAGTGCTGGAATGGGTGGATATCGACGTGCCACCGCCCGCCCCGGGCGAGGTCACTCTGAGGCAGACTGCGGTCGGGCTGAATTTCATAGACATCTATTTTCGTACCGGCCTGTACCAGCAGCCGCTGCCGCATGGCCTGGGCTATGAGGCAGCCGGCGAGGTGATTGCAGTCGGCGAAGGCGTGACCCGCTTGGCGCCGGGCGACAGGGTGGCCTATGGTCAGAGCGAGCTGGGTGCCTATGCAAGCGTACGTAATATGGAGGCCGGTCGCCTGGTCAAGGTACCGGCGGGCGTCAGCGATGAGGAAGCCGCAGCGCTGATGCTCAAGGGACTGACCGTGCAGTATCTGTTCCGCCAGACGTATCGGCTGCAGGCCGGGGAAACCATTTTGTTCCACGCCGCTGCCGGCGGTGTGGGGTTATTGGCCTGCCAGTGGGCCAGGGCGCTCGGGGTCAAGCTGATCGGCACGGTCTCCAGCCCCGAGAAAGCCGAGCGCGCGCTGGCGGCAGGGGCCTGGCAGGTGATCGACTATTCGCGGGAAAACATCGTGCACCGCGTGCTGGAACTGACCGAAGGACGCAAGGTACCGGTGGTGTATGACGGGGTGGGCAAGGATACCTGGGAGGATTCCCTGGATTGCCTGGCGCCGCGTGGCCTGATGGTCAGTTTCGGCAATGCCTCCGGCCCGGTGACGGGTGTCAACCTTGGCATCCTGGCAGCCAAGGGGTCGCTTTATGTGACGCGGCCTACGCTGGCGACGCACATTGCCACGACTGAAGCCCTTCAGGCCGCGGCGGATGAGCTGTTCGAACTGGTTCTGGCTGGCAAGCTCGCGGCGCAGATTTCTCGGCGAGCGCCGTTGGCCGAGGCCGGACGGGCGCAGGATGCCCTGCAGCGGCGCGAAACCACCGGCGCGACGATATTGCTGCCGTGATGTCTGGGCGTAGCCGCTCGGCTACGCCCAGACACAATGGAAATAATTTGTTTAGCTCCTGCCAGACTAGAATTCAGCGGATTTTTTGAATACCTGCCCAGGGCGAGGCGCCGTTCCAGGTGGACGGCGTCCGGCCGGGCAGGTTTCTTTTTCCGCAGCTGGCCTTGGCAGCGTGCCCGCAAGGCCGCTGCCGGGGCAGGCATGCTTCCATGGAGCGACACATAATGAATGTTTCCTTGCGCAAGTCGTGGCTTGCGCCGTTTTGTTTGAGCCTGACCCTGGCGGCCTGCGGCGGCGGGGATGATTCAGGCGGCTCGGACGGCGGCAGCACTCCCCCTGAAGACAATACGCCGGCAGCGAGCATCGAAGCACTGGAGCGGGATGGCACCTTGCCCGCGCTGGACCGCAGCGACAGCCTGGCTGGCGTGGATGCCGATGACAATGGCGTGCGTGATGACATCCAGGCCTGGGTGACGCAGCTGCCCGCCAACGAGACGCAGAAACAGGCGCTGATGCAGCTGGCCGCTGCCAATCAGAAGGCTTTGCTGGTTGACGTCGCCGACGAACCTGCGCTGCGCCAGGTGGTGTCCCAGCAGATGGCTGGCGTGAAGTGTGTGGTACGCCGCGAAGCGGATGTGCTGGCAGGCGAAAATACCGTGACCGGCCTGCGCGACCGTACGGCCAACACGGAAACGCGTGCCCGCGCCTATATGCGCTACATGGAAGCCGTCAACGGCTATGTCATGAAATCTCCTGACGGCAATGGGTGCGGCGATGAATAAGCGGTTCGGGTTTGCTCCCTTTCCCCTGGCGCGTTCCTATCGTTCGTTCGCGGCTGGCCTGGCCGCTGCGGCCACGCTTTCGCTGGCGGCCGTGCAGCCCGCACTGGCGCAACAGGAACCCGCCAGCCTGTGCGAAACCAGCGGTTATGTGCTGGGCTTTTTCAACGGTGTCTGGAACGATCCGACCGAAGCCGCGCACGGCATGGAGCGGCTGATGCTGCTGGCCGGCGACAGCCATGATGGCGAGCGCGTGACGTCCGAACTGTTCTACAACACCTCCGGCAAGCTGGCCGATCGCCCGGATGTCACGAGCCTGGAAGATGTTGCAGAAGTTTTCATCCAGCGTTCCGAGGAAATCGACGGGGTGTTCGCGCAACGCTGGGAGTATTTCTGGAGCACACTGAGCGGCGCTGGCGAGTCTTCGCTGTGGGAACGCCTGAAGGATAGCCACCAGGCGTTCGGCGACGCCTACCAGGCCTGGCGCGACACCGTGAAGGCCAAGATGGTCTCGTTGCTGGCCGGCATGGCATCCACGCCGCCCACGGAGGCGGATTACATCCGTCACAACGCGCGCATCCAGGGGCTGGTGACGGAACGCAAGAAGTTGCTGCTGGTGGCCCATTCCCAGGGGAATCTGTTCGTCAACAAGGCCTATGACGAAGCCGTCAGGGTCAGCGGTTCCACGGCCAGCGCCAAGGTGGTGCATATCGCCACGGCGGCGCCGACGCTCAATGGCGAATACACCACGGTGGATATCGACCTGGTCATCGGCGGCTTGCGGGCTGTGGCCGGCAATACGCCTGCCGCCAACCTGAATATTCCGTTTTCCAAGGTAGACGCTTCCGGTCACAAGCTGATCGAAACCTATCTGGACGGCACGCGTGCTGCACGCGGCCAGGTTCAGGCGCAGATGCAAAAGGCACTGGATGAGCTTCAGACGCCGACGACGGTCGGTGAAACTGGTTTCTTTACCGTGACGCTGACCTGGGATGGCGAAGGTGATGTCGACCTGCACACCTTCGAACCGCAAGGCGCGCATGTCTATTATGCCAGCCGGCCCGGCCAGAGCGGTTATCTGGATACCGACAACGTCATTGCCTATGGGCCGGAACACTACTATGCCAGTTGCGATGCGAACGTGTTGCAGGCGGGCGTATACCAGATTGGCATCAATAATTATGCGCGTGCTGCAGGACGTACCGCCACGGTGCAATTGTCCTCTGCCAAAGATGGGGAATTGCTGACGCGTCGCCTGCCGGTGGGCGAAGTCCGCGGAAATAGTGGTAATAATTCACCGATACCGGTCTTCAATGTGAAGGTAGCTCAAAGCGCCGAAGGCGTCTGGAGCGTCACACCACAGTAAGTGCGCCGCTTGAGCTTGCGGTGAACGCCAAACGGCCCGCCCGGTTTCTCATGATCGGGCGGGCCGTTTTCCGCTATGCCTCGTTCAGCCGGATGGGCTGGCCGGGCGAAGGCCGCATGGGGGGGCGGGCAAATGCCAACCCGGGGCGGCCGGACGGGATCAGCGTTTTGCTGCGTCCGCTTCTTGGTGGTACTGGCCGACGCGCTCGACTTCATTGCGCGAACCCAGCACCACGCTCACGCGCTGGTGCAGTTGGGTGGGCTGTACATCAAGAATTCGCTGGCGGCCATCAATGGCGGCGCCACCGGCCTGTTCGACCAGGAAGCCCATCGGGTTGGCTTCGTACATCAGGCGCAGCTTGCCGGGCTTGGACGGTTCGCGGGCGTCCCAGGGGTACATGAAAATGCCGCCACGCATCAGGATGCGGTGCACATCGGCCACCATGGACGCTACCCAGCGCATATTGAAGTTCTTGCCGCGCACGCCGTTTTCGCCGGCCAGGCACTCGTCGATATAGCGCTTGACGGGGGCATCCCAATGGCGCTGGTTCGACATGTTGATGGCAAATTCCTTGGTGTCTGCCGGGATCTGGATGTTGTCATGCGTCAGTACCCAGGCGCCGATATCGCGGTCCAGCGTGAAACCGACCACGCCATGGCCGAAGGTCAGCACCAGCAGTGTCTGCGGGCCGTAGACAGCGTAGCCGGCGGCGACCTGCTGCTTGCCGGGTTGCAGGAAGTCGGCTTCAGTGGCGTCCTGGCCTGCGTGTTCCGTCTTCAGGATGGAGAAAATGGTGCCGATGGACACGTTGACGTCGATGTTGGACGAACCGTCCAGCGGATCGAACAGCAGCAGGTATTCACCCTTCGGATAATGGCTGGGGATCTTGCGGATCGTATCCATTTCTTCGGATGCCATGGCGGCCAGGCAGCCGCCCCATTCGTTGGCTTCGATCAGGATGTCGTTGGACATGACATCCAGCTTCTTCTGCACTTCGCCCTGGACATTTTCGCTTTCCAGGCTGCCGAGCACGCCGCCCAGCGCACCCTTGCCCACGGAGTGGGCGATGCTCTTGCAGGCGCGGCCGACGGTTTCGACGAGCTGGCGCAGCGCTTCGGGCACGCACTGGTGGTCGCGCTGCTGCTCGATCATGTATTGAGTCAGGGTTTTACGGGACATGTTGTTCCAGAAAATAGTGAAAAAACAGGAAATGGGGATTCAAAGGGCCAGGGCCTTGGCGGTGATCTCGTCGACGTTGCGCGACAACGGCTGGTGCGCGCGCACGCGTTCGATGGCGGCGCGCATCGGGGCGCTGAGCGCCGGGGCATGGGCGGCCCAGTTGTCCAGCGCACGCGCCAGGCGGGCGGCGATTTCCGGGTTGATGGCATCCAGTGCCAGGACTTGCTCGGTCCAGAATGCGTAGCCTGCGCCATCGGCCTGATGCAGGCCGGCCGGGTTGTTCAGGCAGAACTGGAAGACCAGCGAGCGGGCCCGGTTCGGGTTGCGCAGCGTGAAGGCCGGATGAGTCAGCAGGCGCCGGGCGGCGGCGACGTCGGTGGCGCGTGAACTGGCTTGCAGGGCGAACCATTTGTCCACCACCAGCGGGTCATGCTTCCAGGTTTCGTAAAACGCGGCCAGGCGTTGCTCGGTGGCCGCATCCCGGCTGTCATTGACCAGGGCGGTCAGCGCCGCCAGGCCGTCGGTCATGTTGCTGGCGGCATCGTATTGCGCCAGCGCCAGCTCGCGCGCGCCTTCGGCCTGGCCTGCCAGCAGGTAGGCCAGCGCCAGGTTGCGCAGCGCGCGCTTGCCGGCAGAAGGAGCGTCGGGCGAATAGGGGCCGGCGACCTCATTGGCGTCGTAGGCGGCGCGCCACAGCGGCGTCAGGGTGCGGCCCAGTTCGGCGCGCAGGAAGTCGCGTGCGGCAGCGATTGCCGGCGGGTCCATTTTTTCCATACGCTGCGCCAGCGCTTTCTCGGAAGGCAGCGCCAGGGCACGGGCGCGGTAGCCGGCGTCCAGGCCGGGGGCGCTCAATTGGGCGCGCCAGGCGTCGACGAATACCGGGTCTGCGTGCATTGGTTCGCCACCGCGCAGGCGTGCCGCATTGGCCAGCACCTGGCGGGCGGCCAGTTCCTGGCCGGCTTCCCAGCGAGCGAAGGGGTTGCCGTCGTGGGCCGAGAGCAATGCCAGGTCGGCATCCTGCCAGTCGTAATCGACGATGACGGGGGCGGAGAAGTTGCGCAGCAGCGACGGCGTCGGGGCCGAGGCCATGTTCTCGAAGCGCCACTGCTGGCGTGCCTCGGTGAGTTCGAGCAGGAAGGTATCGGCTTGCTGGCCGTTGAGCACGGGTGTCAGCGCCTGGCCGTCGGCCGCGATGAAGCCGATGGCGAACGGAATGTGCAGCGGGGCTTTGATGAAATCCGCGCCGCGTTCCTTTTCCACGCCTACCGGCGGGTTGCTTTGCGACAGCGTGACCACGCACGAGCGCGTGGCGGCGTCGTAATCCAGTTCGACGCGCACACGCGGCGTGCCGGCTTGCTCGTACCAGCGGCGGAAGACGGCGAGGTCCTTGCCGGAGTGCAGGCGCTTGTAGACCGATTCCATTGCATTGACGAAATCGTCGCAGGTGACGGCCTGGCCGTCATGGCGCCGGAAATATTCGCGTATGCCTTCCTGGAAGCCGGCTTCGCCCAGCAGCGTGTGCTGCATGCGGATGACTTCGGCGCCTTTCTCGTAGACGGTGGCGGTATAGAAGTTGCCGATTTCCTGGTAGCTGTCAGGGCGAATGGGGTGCGCCATCGGGCCGGCATCTTCCGGGAACTGCGCGGCACGCAGCACGGTTACGTCGTCGATGCGCTTGATGGTGCGGGCGCTGGCGGCTGCTTCGGCATCCAGGCCGGCAGCCATCATGTCGGCGGTGAATTCCTGGTCGCGGAAGACCGTCAGCCCTTCCTTGAGGCTCAGCTGGAACCAGTCGCGGCAGGTGACGCGGTTGCCTGTCCAGTTGTGGAAGTATTCATGGCCGATGACGGCCTCGATGGCGCGGTAGTTGGCGTCCGTTGCTGTCTGCGGGTCTGCCAGCACATAGGCTGCGTTGAAAACGTTCAGGCCCTTGTTTTCCATGGCGCCCATGTTGAAGTCGCGGGCGGCGACGATCATGAAGCGGTCCAGGTCCAGTTCCAGGCCGAAACGTTGCTCGTCCCAGCGCACGGAACGTTCCAGTGATTCCAGGGCCCAGGCGGTCTGCGTGCCCGAACCGGGGTCGGCATAGACCTGCAGCAGCGCTTCCCGTCCGCTGCGGGTACGCAGCCGGCTTTCACGGCAATCGAATTGACCGGCAACCAGAGCGAACAGATAGCAGGGCTTGGGATGGGGGTCTTCCCAGACGGCCTGGTGCCGTCCGCCATCCAGCGTAGTGGTTTCGATCAGGTTGCCATTGGAAAGCAGCAGCGGATAATCGGCCTGGCTCGCGCGCAGCGTGACGCGATAGCGCGACATGACATCGGGGCGGTCGGCAAACCAGGTAATGCGGCGAAAGCCTTCGGCTTCGCACTGGGTGAACAGGCTGGCACCAGACACGTAAAGACCCATCAGCGTGGTGTTCTGCGCCGGGCGGCACAGGCTGGTGATCTGTACCTGTGCATCGGCGGGCAGGCCGTCGATGCGCAGCGTGCCGCTGGCATCGTCCACCTGGTAGCGGCTGGCGTCGAGCAGTTGGCCGTCGACATGGATGGATTGCAGCGTCAGTGCTTCGCCGTCCAGCACCAAGGCAGCCTGGGCAGGCGCATCTGGCTTGCGCTGCACGTGCAGGCGGGAGATGACCCGGGTGGTTTCAGCTGCCAGGTCGAATTCGAGTTCGATCGACGGAATCTGGAACGGATAGGCTTGATAATCCTGGCGCAGGATTGTGGTCGGACTGGCGTGGCGCATAGCGATGTCATCATGCTCGAGATTGGACGGCTACATTGTAGTCGTCCGCACCGGAGAACTGTGCCGGTTGGACTGAAGCCTGTTCCGGGCTGCGCGCCGGCCCAGCGGCAAGGCGTGCGGAAACCCATGAAAACAGGAACAAAACCGCCGGCACAAAACTTTTCGGGCGCGGGACAGTCTTAGCAATAGAATATTCAGTCAGGCTTACGACTCACGATCGCCAGGAGGTATCTCATGTCCCGGACAACAGGAATCTCGCACAGGGGGCGCTGGCCCGGCTGGCGCTTGGGCCTGGGCCTGACCGTCTTCATGCTGGCAGGCTGCGCGTCCAGCATCTCGGCGCGCGTGACCAGCTTCCAGCAGTGGTCGGACAGCTATGAAGGCCAGACCTACCGGATAGACACACCCGAACAGAGCCGCGGCAACCTCGAATATTCTTCCTATGAAGACATGCTGCGCGCCGCGCTCGGGGCAACGGGTCTGGTCGAGGCCAGAGATGGCGCGCCGGCGCGCTTCCTGGCAGGCTTCAGTTACCAGATCAAGCCGGTGACGGCACTGGTCGAGGAACCGATCTGGTGGGGCATGGGGCCGCCCGGGTTCCGGCCACGTTTCTATGGCTACGGCTATGGTTATTGGGGCGGGCCGCCCGAATGGGTGACGCGCCCGGTGGCCGCCAAGGAATACCGCCTGACGGTAACGATCCAGGACCAGGACAACGAAGGCAAAGAAGTGTATCGCTCGACAGCCGAGCATGTGGGGGCCGGGGATTCCGAAAGCCTGGAAGTCGCACCTTATCTCTTCAGGGCGGTCTTCGATCATTTCCCTGGTAATAACGGCCAGGTGCGGCGCGTGAATTATCAATTGAGCGACTGAAGCGCCTGGGTGAAACCTGCTACGATCCTGTCGATGCGCCGGCGTGGATGAACGCTGGCAGCAGGCGGCAGGCATCGTGTGCCTGCCGGCTATCGCGTTATCCAGGGGAAACTGCATGTCGGAACTCGCGGCGCAAGCATTGGCGGCTGATTCAGCCTTGCCGGTGGCAGGCATACAAATGGTGTCCACACCGGACGTACAGGAAAATCTGGCGCAGGCCGAGGCCTTGATTGCCCAGGCGGTCGCTGGCGGCGCGCGGCTGGTGGCCCTGCCGGAATATTTCTGCCTGATCGGCCTGAAGGACGAGGACAAACTCGCCATCATCGAAACGGATGGCGCCGGCCCCTTGCAGGAATTCCTGTCGGCGCAGGCGCGCCGCCATGGCATCTGGCTGGCTGGCGGCACCATTCCGCTGGCAAGCGGTGATGCGGGCCGGCTGTTCAATGCCCAGCTGGTGTACGGGCCGGATGGCCAGCGCGTGCAGCGCTACGACAAAATCCACCTGTTCAGTTTCACTCGCGACCAGGAGTCTTACGATGAATCCCGCGTGATTCGCGCCGGTAGCGAAGTCCGCACGTTCGATACGCCTTGCGGGCGGGTCGGGCTTTCGACCTGTTACGATCTGCGCTTTCCGGAAATGTACCGGGCCATGGGCAGCGTCAGCCTGTTGCTGGTGCCTGCGGCCTTCACCTATACGACCGGCAAGGCCCACTGGGAGCTGCTGCTGCGCGCGCGCGCCGTCGAGAACCAATGCTATGTGCTGGCGCCGGCGCAGGGCGGACGCCATGCCAGCGGCCGGCGCACCTGGGGGCACGCAATGCTGATCGACCCCTGGGGCGAGATTGTCGACGTACTGGAAGAAGGGCCGGGTGTGGTCAGCGGCGTCGTCGACCCGGCACGCATCGCCAGCATACGCACCGACCTGCCTGCATTGCGCCATCGCGTGCTCTGATTCCGCCGGTGCTGGCTGCCGGGAAACGAGCCGCTGCCCGTGCGGGTGACGGTTCCGGCGGCCCAATTAATTGTTGAAGAGTCTATGAAACGAATTGATCCCGGGCTGGATGCCCTCAATACCGCCAGGGCCGTCCTGCTGGACCCCTGGGGCCTGGATGAAAGCCACCTGGCGCGCGCGCTGGGTGAGATTTTCACGCACCGCGTCGATTATGCCGACCTGTACTTCCAGCACACCCGCAGCGAGGGCTGGAGCCTGGAAGAAGGCGTGGTCAAGAGCGGCAGCTTCTCCATCGAGCAAGGTGTGGGCGTACGCGCCATCGCGGGTGAGAAGACCGCATTTGCCTATTCCGATCACCTGTCGGCCGAGGCCTTGCTGGCGTCGGCGCGCACGGTCCGCGGCATTGCCCGCCGTGGAGCGGGACGGCAGCAGGTGCTTGCCGGTGATGCGCCGGTGGGTCGGGCGCTGTATCCGTCTTTGGACCCTTTGCTGACCCTGGATGCACCGGACAAGGTGGCGCTGCTGGAACGCGTCGAGCGCATGGCCCGCAGCCGCGATCCGCGCGTCATACAGGTCATGGCAAGCCTGGGGGCGGAACATGATGTGATCCTGGTGGCCGGCAGCGATGGCCGGCTGGTGGCCGACGTCCGGCCGCTGGTGCGTCTGTCCGTCAGCGTGATTGCCGAACAGAACGGCCGCCGGGAAATGGGCCATGGTGGCGGCGGTGGCCGCGCCGGCCTGTCCTACTTCACCGATGCCATCCTGCAGGGCTATGTGGAACGCGCGGTGCATGAGGCGCTGGTCAACCTTGAGGCGCGGCCCGCGCCCGCTGGGGAAATGACTGTGGTCATGGGGCCGGGCTGGCCCGGTATCCTGCTGCACGAGGCAGTCGGCCATGGCCTGGAAGGTGACTTCAACCGCAAGGGTTCCAGCGTCTTTGCCGGCCGCGTCGGCGAGCGCGTTGCCTCAAAGGGCGTGACAGTCGTGGATGACGGTACGCTTGAAGGGCGGCGTGGTTCGCTCAATGTTGATGACGAAGGCAACGCCACGCAGCACAATGTGCTGATCGAGGATGGCATCCTGCGCGGCTATATGCAGGATTCGCTCAATGCGCGATTGATGGATGTGCCGCTTACCGGCAACGGCAGGCGGGAATCCTATGCCTATCTGCCCATGCCGCGCATGACCAATACTTACATGCTGGGCGGACAGACGCCGCCCGAGGAAATCATCGCTTCGGTGAAGAAAGGCCTGTATGCGGTCAATTTCGGCGGCGGGCAGGTGGATATCACCAGCGGGAAATTTGTCTTTTCCGCGTCCGAGGCCTACATGATCGAAGACGGCAAGGTGACGTATCCGGTCAAGGGCGCGACGCTGATCGGCAACGGCCCGGATGCCATGAACCGTATCAGTCTGATCGGCAACGACATGGCGCTCGATGGTGGTGTGGGAACCTGTGGCAAGGAAGGGCAGAGCGTGCCGGTCGGCGTGGGCATGCCGACCTTGCGCATGGATGGCCTGACCGTGGGCGGCACCGCCTGAACCTTGCCTGCAGCGGTGTGGCTGGCACCCGCATATGACAAACATGGCGGCCAGGCCGCCGTGTTAGTATTTTCGCCACGTTTAAAGAAAACTAATGCATAGCCTGAAAATGAGGCGTGACGGCGGAATTTTTTGTGCTACCATGAATTACATGAACATCCTCAATGCACGATTTTATTTTGCGTACTATTTTCCGATGCCGCTGGCGGAGGAAGGGACGCGTCGTACCTGAGGTTTTCTACCCGTTTCCCTGAAAAAGCCGCCAGCACTGTCTGGCGGCTTTTTTTCGTATGTCGTCGGGCGCAGTTGGCGCAGAAATTATCTAAAACAGGAGTGTCTCCGTGTCTCACAATACCGATGACCTGCGGATCAAAGAAATCATGGAACTGGCTACACCAGCTGAGGTAATCAGCGAATTGCCGTGTTCGGCAAGAGCTTCCACTGTTGTTCATGATGCCCGCCAGGCGGTGCACCGGATTCTGCATGGCGAGGACGACCGGCTGGTGGTCGTGATTGGCCCGTGTTCCATTCATGATCCCGCTGCCGCCCTGGAATATGCCCGCCGCCTGCAGCCCATCCGCGAACAGCTGTCCGACCGCCTGGAAATCATCATGCGGGTGTACTTCGAGAAGCCGCGTACCACCGTAGGCTGGAAGGGACTGATCAATGACCCCGGCCTGGACGGCAGTTTCAATATCAACGCCGGCCTGCGCCTGGCGCGCCGCCTGCTGCTGGAAATCAATGAGCTGGGCATGCCTGCCGGTTGTGAGTTCCTCGACATGATCACGCCGCAGTACATCGCCGACCTGGTGGCTTGGGGTGCCATTGGCGCTCGTACCACGGAGAGCCAGGTGCACCGCGAACTGTCGTCCGGGTTGTCTTGCCCGGTGGGTTTCAAGAACGGCACGGATGGCAACGTCAAGATTGCGCTGGATGCCATCCGTGCGGCGTCGCAGCCCCACCATTTCCTGTCGGTGACCAAAGGTGGGCGTTCTGCCATCGTACGCACGGCTGGCAACGAGGATTGCCATGTCATTCTGCGTGGCGGCAAGCAGCCCAACTACGACCATGCCAGCGTCGAAGCTGCCAGTGCGCTGATGCTGGCCAATGGTCTGGACCCGCGCATCATGATAGATGCGAGTCATGCCAACAGCAGCAAAAAACCGGAAAACCAGCCGCTGGTCGTGGCGGATATTGCATCGCAAGTCGGTGCAGGCGATGGACGGCTGGTCGGTGTGATGGTCGAGAGTCACCTGGTGGCCGGCCGCCAGGACCTGGTGGAAGGCAAGCCGCTGGTCTACGGGCAGAGCATTACCGACGGCTGCATCGGCTGGGATGAGTCTGTTGCGGTGCTGGAGCAGCTGGCCGCAGCGGTGCATGACCGCCGCGAAGTGTTGGTATAAAAATGCTATCCTAAACGCAGCCTGTCCTCGCGGGAAGATTCCTGCGGAACGGGCCCGTTTCCTGCGGGGAGGCGCAGGCGCTGGACGAGATCCTGCGCGTGGCGCCTCCCCGCGCTGCTTTTCAGGCGTCTGCCGTGCGCAGGCCCGTGGGCGGCCGGAATGCGGGCGCGGCGGGCAGTGCGGCTGCGCGGCCTGGGCCGCGTCTCTATTGATAATAAACGGCGCTGAAATCCGGCCCTGAGGGTGACGGCGATTTACGCGCCAGGAAGACAAACCATCATGAATGCCCATATCGAATCCATCCAGGCGCCTCGTGCCATCCCTGCCGTTTTCATGGAACGCCTGCGTGAACGCTTCGGCAGTCGCTGTTCGGAAGCGGCTGCGGTGCGTGAACACCATGGCCGCGACGAATCTCCTTATCCCGTCATGCCGCCGGATGCCGTCGTGTTTGCGGAATCGACGGAAGAAGTCGTGTTCGTCGCCAGGCTCTGTAATGAATTTGGCGTGCCGTTGATTCCCTATGGCGCAGGCTCGTCGCTGGAAGGACACGTATTGGCGGCGCAAGGTGGCGTGGTGCTGAACCTGCAGGCCATGAACCGCATCCTGTCGGTGGATGCAGGCGACCTGACCGCTACCGTGCAGCCTGGCGTCCTGCGGCGCCAGCTCAACGAGGAGTTGCGCGATACCGGCCTGTTCTTCCCCATCGACCCGGGAGCCGACGCCAGTATTGGTGGCATGACGGCAACCCGTGCCTCGGGCACCAATGCCGTGCGCTATGGCACCATGCGCGAAAACGTGGTGTCGTTGACGGTCGTAACGGCCGATGGCAGGGTGGTGCGTACGGCAGGCCGGGCGCGCAAGTCTTCCGCTGGCTATGACCTGACCCGCGTTTTCGTGGGCAGCGAAGGGACGTTGGGTATCATCGTCGAAGTGACGGTGCGCCTGTACCCGCTGCCGGAAGCGGTATCGGCGGCAATCTGCAACTTCAGCACACTGGACGACGCCGTACGCTGCGTGATCGACACGGTGCAGATGGGTGTGCCAGTGGCACGCGTGGAATTCCTGGATGCAGCCTCGGTGCGTGCGGTCAACCAGCATAGCAAGCTGACGTTGCGCGAAACGCCGCTGTTGGCTTTCGAATTCCATGGCAGCCCTGAGGGCGTGCGCGAGCAGGCTGAAATCGTGCAGGAACTGGCGCGTGAACATGGCGGCGAGAATTTCGAGTGGGCGGAACGCCCGGAAGACCGTAACCGCCTGTGGTCGGCGCGCCACAATGCGTACTTTGCATCGGTGCAGCTGCGTCCGGGTTGCCTGGCAAGCACGACTGACGTGTGCGTGCCCATTTCCCGCCTGGCGGAGAACGTCACGGCAGCGGCGGAAGATCTGGCCAAGGCTAGCTTTCCGTCCACCATTCTGGGCCACGTCGGTGACGGCAACTTCCACGTGCTGATGATGCTGGACCCGGAAAGCAAGGAAGAATGGGAAGAGTCCGAGGCCATCAACCACCGCATCGTGCGCCGCGCAATCGACGCCGACGGCACTTGCACTGGCGAACATGGCGTGGGCTTGCATAAAATGCAGTTCCTGACCGAAGAGCATGGCGAGGATGCGATTGCACTGATGCGCTCGCTCAAGCATGCCTTCGATCCCAACAATATTCTGAACCCGGGCAAGATCATCGCCTGGTAAGGCCTTGCCTGACCCGGGCATTTCACTGTCATAGACGGCGGCGTGGCCTGTCGCGCCGCCGCACTGCGAATTCCATGACTGCTTCTCCTTCCGCTCCTTCCCGCGGCCGTGTCGTGATCGGCATGTCCGGCGGCGTCGATTCCTCCGTTTCCGCCTGGCTGCTCAAGCAGCAGGGCTATGAGGTCGTCGGCCTGTTCATGAAGAACTGGGAAGATGACGACGATTCCGAGTACTGCTCCAGCCGGCAAGACTGGTTGGATGCCGCCAGCGTTGCCGATCTGGTGGGTGTGGATATCGAAGCGGTGAATTTCGCTGCGGAATACAAGGATCGGGTGTTTGCGGAATTCCTGAGGGAGTATTCCGCCGGCCGCACGCCCAATCCTGACGTGCTTTGCAACGCGGAAATCAAGTTCCGCGCTTTCCTGGATCATGCCATGAGCCTGGGCGCGGACTGGATTGCCACCGGTCACTATGCCCGGGTGCGTCGCGTGCCCTCAGGCCATGGCGTGCGCAGCGAATTGCTCAAGGCGCTCGACGGCAGCAAGGACCAGAGCTATTTCCTGCACCGGCTGAGCCAGGAGCAGTTGTCACGCGTGTTGTTTCCGCTGGGCGAAATTCCCAAGACTGAAGTGCGCCGTATCGCGGCGGAACTGCAGTTGCCCAATGCCACGAAGAAAGATTCCACCGGCATCTGTTTCATCGGGGAGCGGCCTTTCCGTGAGTTCCTCAACCGTTATCTGCCGACCCAGCCCGGCCCCATCCTGACGCCGGAAGGTGAACGGCTGGGCACCCACCAGGGCCTGGCCTTCCATACGCTGGGCCAGCGCAAGGGCCTGGGCATAGGCGGGGTCAAGGGACATCAGAACGAGGATGGCACCGCTCAGGCCTGGTATGCGGCGCGCAAGGATCTGAAGAAAAATGTTCTCTACGCCGTGCAGGGGCACGACCATCCGTGGCTGCTCAGCCACACGCTGACGGCGCAGGATGCCAGTTGGGTGGCTGGCGAACCGCCGGCGCCAGGGCGCTATGCCGCCAAGACCCGCTATCGTCAACAGGATGCGGCCTGCACCTTGACGGCGGACGGGCAGGGTGGTTTCACACTGACCTTCGATGAACCGCAATGGGCAGTGACGCCCGGACAATCGGCGGTGCTGTACCAGGGCGAAGTATGCCTGGGCGGCGGGATCATTCTCTGACGCAGAGCCGCGCCTGATAGGTGGGCAAGTAAAACAGCGTCCTGGCCGGAGAGCCAGGACGCTGTTTTTTCATGGAGGCTCTGCAGGCCAAATGCAACGGTGCGAAGGCTGGCACTGCCGGCAGCCTGTGGTCGGCTGGAGGCGCCGACCGGGTCGCTTTACTGCTGGGCGCTTTGCTGCTGGGCGCTTTGCTGCTGGGTGCTTTGTTGCAGGTTCTCGGCAAACGAAGGGCGGGCCAGCAGCTTTTCGTGCAGGCGCAACAGGTTGGCGTGGCTCGCACGCCAGTCCAGCTCGGGGAATTCCTGGTCCAGATGGCACAGCGCGCAGCCCACGGCGATATCGGCCAGGCTGAAATTCACGCCCATGCAGAAGGTCTGCTCGCCCAGTTGCTGGTTCATGACTTCGAGGGCCGCGTGCACGGTTTCGATTTGCCTGGCGACGATGTCCTCGCTGCGCAGGGCTTCGGGGCGGGCGCGTTCTTCCTGGATGGTACGGCAGGCATCGAGCAGGCCGTCCGCCAGTGCTTCCCAGCCCTTGGCGGCGGCGCGTTCGCGCCCCGAAGGCGGAATCAGGCGGCCGACAGGCGAGAGGGTATCGAGGTATTCGACAATGACGCGCGAATCGAAGAGGGCGGCGTCATCCTCCATGACCAGGCAGGGCGTCTTGCCCAGCGGGTTGTAGGTTCGTACCGATATTGAGCCGGTCGGGGCATCCTCGACGTCCAGCTGGACGTTGAGTTTCTTCTCGGCGAGGACGATCCGTACTTTACGTACGAAGGGGTTGTTCAGCGAACCTAACAGTTTCATGAAAGCGACGTGATCAGGCAAATGCGGTGGCAGTATATCCCAGTGCGGTAAATCACCAGACGTACCCTGCCAAGACATCATGTGTCCGGAGCGGAGGGCCATGTTTCCATGGCGGCGGGCAGCATGCCGGCTTGAGCGGCAGTTAACTGCGTGCTATCCGGAACAAAGCGTGATGTTCCCGGAGCTGGCCGGATGCGGCAAGCAGCCGATGCGGCGAAATCATGCCATAGAGCGGCTCCACGGGAGTGTAGCCCGGCCGTGCACGGTTTCCGGATGCTAGAATCCAAGACTTCGCAAATTGTTGTTTTTTTGTCAGAAATCATGCAAATCGCCGATCAGATCAGTTCCCTCAATGCCCTGTCGCCGCTTGACGGGCGCTACGCCGGCCGGGGCGATGCCCTGCGTGGCCTGTTGTCCGAAGCTGGCTTCATGGCCCATCGGGTGGAAGTTGAGATCGCCTGGCTGATCGGTCTGTCCGAAGCCGGCCTGCCCGAGCTGCCACGCTTTTCCGAGCGTGCCCGCCAGCGCCTGCTGGCCTTGGTGGCAAACTTCAGCGAAGCCGATGCCGCGCGCATCAAGGCTATCGAACGCACCACGAATCACGACGTGAAGGCGGTGGAATACTGGCTGAAGGAACAAGTGGCCGGGGACGAGGAACTGGACCGTGCCGCAGAGTTCATTCACTTCGCTTGTACGTCCGAAGACATCAACAACACCTCGCATGCGCTGATGCTGACCCGCGCCCGCGAGCAGGTGTTGCTGCCTGCCCTGGAAAAGGTCTACGCCAAGCTGGCGGCCCTGGCTGCCACGCACGCGGAACAACCGCTGCTGGCCCGTACCCACGGCCAGCCTGCCAGCCCTACGACACTGGGCAAGGAGTTTGCCAACGTCGCGGCCCGTCTGCGTCGTGCCATCGACAATGTCGCCAAGGTGCAGCCCTTGGCCAAGCTCAATGGCGCTACCGGCAATTACAACGCCCATTACTCGGCCTATCCCGAAATCGAATGGCCTGCCTTCAGCGCACGCGTGCTGGGCGGCCTGGGCCTGACGCAGAACCGCCACACAATCCAGATCGAGCCGCATGACTGGATGGCCGAACTGTTCGACGCCGTGGCCCGTGCCAACACTATCATCCTCGACTTGGACCGCGACATCTGGGGCTATGTCTCGCTGGGTTATTTCAAGCAGCGCCTGAAGGAAGGCGAAGTCGGTTCCTCGACGATGCCGCACAAGGTCAATCCCATCGACTTCGAGAATTCCGAAGGCAACATCGGCCTGGCCAATGCCATGCTGCGCCACCTGTCGGAAAAGCTGCCGGTGTCGCGCTGGCAGCGTGACCTGACGGACTCTACCGTGCTGCGCAACCTGGGCGTGGCCTTCGGTTATGCATTGGTGGCCTATGACGCCTGCCTGCGCGGCCTGGACAAGCTGGAAGTCAATTCTGCCGCCATCGACGCCGATATCGACGCCTGCTGGGAAGTGCTGGCCGAGCCGGTGCAGACCGTGATGCGCCGCTATGGCCTGCCGCAGCCCTATGAGCAGCTCAAGGCGCTGACGCGTGGCAAGGGCATTACCCAGGAAGCGTTGCGTGAATTCATCTCCGGCCTGGCCCTGCCTGACGAACCCAAGGCCCGCTTGCTCGACATGACGCCCCGCAGCTACCTGGGTATGGCCGTCAGCTTGGCACGCGACCTGTGATAATTTTTTCTCGCAGGCCACTTGTGCTGTGTTTGAATTTACGTGCTATAATTTAATTCTTATCGCAGTACAGGTTTCGCCGGTGTAGCTCAGTTGGTAGAGCAGCGCATTCGTAATGCGAAGGTCGGGAGTTCGACTCTTCTCACCGGCACCAAAATGAAAAGGCCCAGTTCAATGAACTGGGCCTTTTTTCGTTCGCTGCTGTTGGAGCGGAGCCGCGCAGACTGCTCAGTGTTGATGTCCTGGTGCTGCAAGGCTTGATTGCGTCCTGCGCGTTTTTCTCCTTCCAGTATTCCCCTTGTGCGCTTGCGTGTTCAGCGCTGGCCGTAGCTGGTTTGTAGCGCGGGGATGCCAGCATGCCTTTCCCAGGTATGGCTCGGACGTTTTGAAGCCAAGGCTACGGCAGCCATCTGTTTGTGAGGACGGGCTGTGCCTGGCCGCTAGTTACCGGATAATGCCTGACGGTTTCTTCATTTTGATCAATAAGTGATCATTTTCTTCTATCTATTTGATTTTTATGGCACTTATTGATGTTTTCAAAGAGTGCCAACAGGCTTATTCACAGTTGCTGTGGGTAAATGGAAAAAAAGGACTAGGCGGCGGGTGTGGCAGGCCTTTGTGGCGGCGATAGTCTGTTGCAGGGGGAGATTGCCTGTGGAAAGCCTGGCTTTGCTGGTCCGGGAAGCGGAAAACAGGCCGGAAAACACTATCTGGTCAATGATTGATCAATGTGTTTCATCTCATTGTAATCATTGGGAGTTTTTGCCCTGTCCCACAAGTGCCAACATGCTTATTCACATTTGTTGTGGGTAACTGTCCCCAAGCTGGCGCTTCGGATGGATGGGCGAGGCGGCACACAGCTGGCTTGGGCAGGAACATTGCCCATCGGGGTTTGCGCCGGTTCGGTCTTGTCTCAGGCAGCTTTGCGCAAGGTGAAGTTCAGGCGCTGGGCGCCTAGCAGCGGGTGTGGGTCGCCCTTGAGCGGCAAAATGCCGTGATAGCGCATCCGGTCGGGGCCGCCCCAGACCACCACATCGCCGTGCAGCAGGGTGATACGAGCGGTGGGATCGGAGCGGAGCAGGCCGCCGAACAGAAAGGTAGCGCTCATGCCCAGAGATACCGAAACGATGGGTGCGCTGGCGTCGCGTTCGTTCTTGTCCTGGTGCAAGGCCAGGCGCGCGCCGGGAACATAACGGTTGACCAGGCAGGCATCCGGCTGGAAACCAGGGAAGCCGGCTTCGGTGGCTGCTTCGTGCGCCAGCTTGGAGAAACTGGCAGGCATGGAAGGCCACTCACGGCCATTGGCCGGGTCGGTGCGTGTGTAACGGTATCCCTGGCGATCGCTGGTCCAGCCGTAGCGGCCGCAGTTGGTGAGCGCCACCGACATGGTAAATCCGCCAGGCGTTTCCATATGGCGGAAGGCGGCTTGCTGCTCGATGGCGGCCAGGTCGGCGAGCAGGGTTTCAGCCCGTGCCAGCGCATAGCCGCGCAACACGATGGCACCCGGCCCCAGGCGGTCGCGCTGGCCGACGTGCAGGTCGGGAAAAAGGTCTGCGGTCATGGCGTTATGCTAGCGTGGATGGATTGTCCAAGGGGTTGCAGCAGGCTGGCAGGGCTGCAAAATTGCACTGTTTCTGACCAAAGAATGACAAGGCTTTGTAAGAATTAGTGTTTTCCCGTATATCCCCCATCTGCCAACAGGTTTATTCACAGTGATTGTGGGTAACTTGCAAACTGTGCATAACTTTGAAGGTGTTTGTAACTGGGTGGAACAGGGCGGGCCGTATAATCGAAGCCTTATGATGTCTTGCTGTTCAGGGAATGCCGTTCGCCATGCCAAAAACTACCGATGACCGCCCCCGCAAGCGCGTCAGGTTGTCGCCTGCCGTGCGGATCGAGCAAATTCTCGACGCCGCGCTGGTGGAGTTTTCCGACCACGGCTTTGGGGCGGCGCGCATGGAAAACATTGCCAAGCGCGTAGGCATGTCCAAGGCGGGGCTATATGCTCACTTCTCGGGCAAGGAAGCCATCTTCGAAGCGCTGCTGGAAAAAATCCTGGCTCCTGACTTTCCCAATGAGGTCTGGCTGCGTCAGGATGGCCGCACGCTGGAACAGGTGGTCGACGAGTACATGGATGAAATCTACTGCACGATTGGCGACCCCAAGGCCCTGGCGGTGTTGCGTCTGGTGGTATCCGAAAGCGGACGGGTGCCGCAGCTGATGCAGAAATGGCGGACGGACCTGCTGCGCCATATTGAAGAGCAGCAGTGCATCATCAACCAGTGCACGTCCGATGGCAGTCTGCGCACCAGCGCACTGACCGATTGTTTTGCCATTGCCTTCTCGCCGGCGATCTATTGCGCCATATGGCAATTGATCCATGCGGATACCGATTGCACGGAATCGCTGGATGCAGTTCGCAAGGCCCACAAACAATTGATGCTGGACAGCCTGCGTCCCAAACAGGCGCCCGGAGCGGAAAAAGCCTAGGTGGCTTTGCCTGTGTTCAGACGACGGGCGTCTGCAGGACGGTTTCCTCCGCCCAGGGCTGGATCAGTACTGTCTGCGGAACGAATTGATACCAGGCCAGAAATGCCGTGGCACATACCATCCACAGCAACAGGGCGCGCCGGATTTTGCCGGCAAACAGCCAGACCACACACAGGGTTGCGCAGATAGCGATCACCATCGCCGCCAGTTCGCTCCAGCCTGCCGTTTGGTAGAGCAGCGTGCGGATACTCCAGGCGCTGGAGGCAGTCAGCAGCATGACAAACACCGCCGCCTGCATGAGATGCATGAGGCAGATCCTGGCGGTGCACTGACGGTCTGTAGCGGGAGTCGTCGTCGTAGACATGGCGGAATGGCACGAAAAGAAAACGGAAAGCCTGCGTAGCTTCAGTATTCAGGGCTCATGGAAGAGGCGGCTGCCATGGGAGTCATATGGCCGGACGATGGATATCGCACTGGCTACAGCAACCGTCAGCATGCGGTGATTTTATACCGACTTTTCAGTCGGTAAGGGTTTTTGTGCAGAGAAATTTTTTGTCGCCGGGCCGTTCAAGACAAAAACACTCCTTGGGGGCAGTTCAGCCGAAGGTGCAGCGTGGGGACTCATTTTTATCTGTCGCAAAATGTCATCCTCGCGCGCGGGGCAGGGAGGATGAGCAAGGGCGCGGGGAGCGTGGCGGGTGTTCCTGGCAGCGGCAAAACGGTTTACCATATAGCATAAGTTTTTTCTGTTATTACCATAGGTAATTAAGAGGTCGTTCATGAAAGACGCGCTCATCGAATCCTTCTATGACGCAGACACCGCGACGGTGACGCATATCGTCGCGGATCCGGATACAGGTCAGGCGGCGGTCATCGACAGCGTGCTGAATTTCGATGCCGCAGCTGGAAGGATTTCACACCAGAGCGCCGACCGCATACTGGCGCTACTGCGGTCTCGCGGCTGGCGCTTGCAGTGGCTGCTTGAGACCCACGCGCATGCGGATCATCTGTCGGCTGCCCCCTACCTGAAGGCCCATGCTGGCGGCGAGATCGGTATAGGCAGCCATATCCAGGACGTGCAGCGCGTTTTCAAGGGGATTTATCACCTGAGCGATCTTTCGACGGACGGCAGGGAGTTCGATCGTCTCTTTGACGATGACGAAGCTTTTTCGCTGGGCCGGCTGACGGTGCGCGTCATGCATACGCCCGGCCATACGCCGGCATGCCTGACCTATATCATCGGCCGTGATGCTTTTGTGGGCGATACGCTGTTCATGCCGGACTACGGCACTGCGCGCTGCGATTTTCCCGGCGGCGATGCCGCCACGCTGTACCGATCCATCCGCCGGGTGCTTTCCTTGCCGCCCGAAACACGCCTGCACCTGTGCCACGATTACCCGGCAGAGGGCGTCGAGCCGCGCTGGGTGACGACGGTGGCAGAACAGCGGACAGGCAATATTCACGTGCACGATGGCATCAGTGAAGCAGATTTTGTGCGCATGCGTACCGACCGCGACCGCACCCTGCCCATGCCCAGGCTGATACTGCCCTCCGTTCAGGTCAATGTCCGTGCCGGCCGCTTGCCGGAACCTGAGGAAAATGGCGTGCGCTACCTGAAGTTGCCGCTGGACCAGTTCTGAGCCAGGTGGCCAGGCGGGGAGAGCGGCCGGTGTTGCACCGTCTGGGCAAGGCTGGAAACATCTGGCATTGCGCCATAGGTCAGTTTGCAGATACGGTCTAGAATCCCGGTTGGAATAAGTTCCATTTTCATCAACCAGGATGCACCATGAACCAACCGGACGCGGCACAGGCCGGCGCCATCGCTATTCCAGACAAGCGCCTGGTGCGCTTGACCATTTTCCTGAGCGTCAGCCTGTCGACGCTGGGCGTGACGATCATCCTGCCCATCCTGGCGCCCCTGATCCGCGAGTTGGGACTGAGTGAAAGCCAGGGGGGCTGGATGGTGTCGGTTGGGTCAGTCGTCATGGCGCTGTGTGGTGCATGGTGGGGGCGGCGCAGTGATGCGCTGGGCCGCAAGGCCGTGATTCTGGCTGGGTTTGCGGGCCTGTGCGGCAGCTACCTCGTCTATACCGTCATCATCGGTCTGGGGCTATATGGCGTCGTCGGTGGCATGGCGCTGTTTATCCTGTTGCTGGCAGGGCGGGCCTTCGTAGGCGCTTTCCTGCCTGCTGTGCCGACCGGCGCGCAGGCGTATATGGCTGACATCACCACGCCCGAGGAGCGCAGCAGCGGTATGGCCGTGATCGGGGCCGCCAATGGCGTGGGCATGGTTCTCGGACCGGCATTGGCGGGTACGCTGGCAATTTTTGGCCTGATCTGGCCCATGGTGCTGGCAACCGTGCTGCCGCTGTTTGCCTGGTTCGTCGTGCGCCGGGTGTTGCCTGCTGCACCGCCGCGCAGTCATGTGGACGGCCCTCGTCTGAGCCCGCTGGACGCCCGCATCCTGCCCTGGCTGCTGGTTGGCCTGATCAACATGCTTTGCATCGTGACCTTGCAGATCACTGCCGGTTTCTATTTCCAGGACCATCTCGGGCTGAGCGCGGGCAGTACTGCGCGTGTTCTGGCCGGGGCGCTGACGCTGGTGGGTGTGGTATTGATGCTTACCCAGTTTGTTCAGATACGTTTTCTGCAGTGGCAGCCGCGCCGGCTGGTTGCTGTGGGGGCGCCGCTGGTGGCGGTGGGCCTGCTGGTGCTGCTGCTGACCCGCAGCATGCAGGCCTATTACCTGGCCTATGCCTTCATTGGCTGCGGGGCTGGCATGATTTTTCCGGGTTTCATGTCTGGTGCGTCTGTCAGTGTCGACCGGCAGCACCAAGGGGCAGTCGCTGGTCTGGTGGCCGCCACGCAAGGGACGGCGGCCATCATCGCCCCGATCGCCAGCACGACGCTGTATGAAATGTCCTCGACCTGGCCATTTTCCGTCTTGGTCTGCCTGATGGCGGGAGCATGGCTGATCGCATTGTTCTGGTTGCGCCGGACGGGCGCAGGAGCAGCGGCCTGAGACGGCATGGGGGGCCCGGCAGTCCTCGCGCCTTTTGTGACTTTTATGCCTTTTGTGCCTTTTGTGCCTTTTATGCCTCCGGTGCTTCTTGCACCCTGCATACCGGACCGCCGGGCTAGGGCCGCTGAGCCGCGTCGGCGGGGCCGCGCATAGTTCCGGTATTCACAGGCAAATCCGGCTGCACGGTAAGCTGCCCGGAAGCCGGCAGGCTGGTGCGGCCCGAGCGCAGCGCACGATAGCGGTACGCGCAGGCCAGCAGGCCATGCGCGGCCAGCGGCACGGATAGCGCCAGCCATGTCAGTGTCTTGCCTGGCAGCACGGCACCTGCCAGCGCTGCCGGAACCAGCAGGCAGATGAGGGGCCAGCAACGCCAGCCCCAGCGGCGTCCCTCGGACATTCCACCCAGGGCGATCGTGCCGCAGGCCAGCAGCAGGAACAGCGCGGCCTGGCTCCACCACGAGGGCCACTGCCCCTCGGACCAGACATAGGCCACCACCACGCAGAACAGGATGATGCCGCCGCTGGCGACCAGCCACGCCGGGGCGGTGCTGCGCGGGGCTGGCGCAGCATTGGCGGGTTTCAGGCCCAGGTAGCGCAGCACGGGGTCATTGCTGGCGCGAAAGGGGTTTTCTGAAGGCGCCATGCCAATGACGCCATAGCTCAGCGGGGCATCTGCATGAACGCGTTCGAACGTGCCAAACAGTTTGTCCCAGAAAATGAAGCTGCCGCCGAAGTTTTTGTCGATGTAGCGCTCGTGGGTGCCATGGTGCACGCGATGGTGATTGGGCGTTACCAGCAGATATTCCAGCCAGCCCAGCCGTGGCGTGACGGCATTGTGGTTAAAGAGCTGGATGGAGTAGTGCAGCGTTGAAACAGCCACGAACATTTCTACCGGCATGCCCAGCAATGCCAGGATCAGGAAGAACGGGATGGAGGTCAGCGAGGAATACCAGGAGTTGCGCACGCCCAGGGACAGGTTGAATTTTTCACCCTGATGATGCACGACATGGACAGCCCAGAGCAGGCGGTAGCGGTGGTGCAGCCGGTGCAGCCAGTAGAAGCAGAAATCCCAGGCGAGGATGCCTGCCGTCCATTGCAGCGCCACGGGCATGCGGGTGAACCAGTCCAGGCTGGCATGGCTGGCAATCCAGCCGAACAGTGCGACTTCCATGCCGCGGAACAGCCAGAGCACGATGTGCCCGGAATTGAGGTTGAAGATCGTATCGCGCCAGTCATGGTCGGCGCTGCGGCGCCAATGCAGCCAGCAGGCTTCCGCCAGCACAATAAAGAGCATGAAGGCGATGGGCAGGGCCAATGCGTTCATTGCAGTGTCTCCCGTTGGGCAGGATGATTGGCGGAGCGGCAGGGGGCAGTCCGGCGCGCTGCTGCAGCCGGCAGCGCGCGCTTGCCAGCCAGGCCGCAATACATTGCTGCGGCCTGGCCCAGCAACAGCCCGGCGATCAGGTCAATGAAAAGATGGCGGCGCAGGACGATGATGGATAGGGCAATCAGCCCGCCCCATAGCCAGAGCGCGAGATTGTAGGCGCGTGTACGCGTCTGCGAGCCATCCCGGTGCAGCGCGTGCATGCACAGCAGCGTCAGTGCGGCATGTAGCGAAGGCAGGCAATTCTGGGGGGAGTCCACTTGCATCAGGCCGTGCAGCAGCCAGCCTGATATCGTGCCCGGGTCTGGCGCAGGGTAGGCGGCCAGTGTGGTGGGGAACAACATAAAGCACAGCCAGGCGGCAGCGGCGCAGCATTGCATGGCCGCCGCCAGCGCATATTGCCGTTGCGGCGGGCAGCGCAGGTAGGCCAGCGGCACCAGGATGAACATTGAAAGGTAAGGCCAGACTGCCAACGGATGGAAGGGCAGCAGACGATCCGGCAGCAGCTCCGGCAGCGAGCGCCCGGCACCTTGCAGCCAGTGGGCACTGCCGTAGGCCAGGCCGATGGCCCCCCAGCCGATCAGCATCAGCCACAGGCGCTGCGGCAGCCAGCCGGGGCCGCAGCCACGCAGCAGGGGCAGGAACCGGAAAGTGCGGGCGCCCGGGCGGGTTTCATGGCCAACGTCTTGAACCGGTTCTGTCATGGCGACTCCCGTTGCGCCGCAGGCGTGTCTCCATGCCGTAAGCGGCGGATGCGGCGGCGTTTCTCGTGTGCGGCCTGTGCTGGTACTGCATCGGCCAGCGTCCATTGCAGGCTGGTCGTGTCTACGCCATGGCGTTCAAACAAACCGGTCAGCGCGGCCTGGCAGCGTTGCAACTCGGCGGGCGAGCAACCGGCCGCATACAGGGCCAGGGCGGTGTCCCCGTGCTGCCACAGGCGATAGTCTGCCTCCAACGGCAGGGACAGGGCCAGTACGCGGCTGCAGACATCGGCAAACAGCGTGACATGTCCGCCCTTCAGGGCTGGCAAGCGCAATTGGTCGTCGCGTCGGCCTTCGATGGCTTCCAGCGCCAGGGTCGGGCGGCCGCATGGGCAGGGCGTGGCGCGCAGCGTCAGGATGTCATCCAGGCGGTAGCGCACGATAGGCTGTGTCCGCCGGGTGAAATCGGTAATGATGGGCTGGAATCTCCGTTCATCCAGCCATTCCGGTTCGATATGGATGAACTCTTCGTTCAGGTGCAGGCTGCCATGTTCGCAGGTCGCGCCCAGGAAACCCTCGGTTGCCTGGTAGACCTCGGCCACTCGGGGAAACCGTTGCTGCAGGGTTTCCCGTTCCTGGTGTTCCAGCACTTCGGCGACGGAAATTACCATGGGCGGCGGAATGTCGATCCGGCCTTGCTCCAGCGCCTGGGCGAGCGCGCCCAGTACTTGCGCCGGCGCGACGATGATGCTCGGGCGATAGGTTTCCAGGCGGGCATATTGCCCGTCCAGCGGCTGGAACAGGTCGAAGAACTCCAGCGTCAGCCAGCGGCTGTTCACGCCTTGGTACAGCGAATTGTCGGCGCGCAGGAACAGCGCGACGCGTTCACCGGCGAACAGGCCGCGCGGCAGCAGGCGGGCAAGGATGGTGCCTGCCCATTGGTTGCGCTCTGACGGGCTGGCCACAAACAGGCCGCGGCGTCCGGAGGTGCCGGAAGACAGGCCGGGGCTGTAGGCGCCAGCCATTTGGGAGAAATCTCGGCTGCGTTCGGCATTCAGCGCGCATGCCAGCAGTTCGTCACGCCGCAGGCTTGCGGTATTCATGCGATCGAACTCGGCCATCATCAGCGCCTTGTCCATGAGTGGCCATTGCGCCAATGGCAGGCCGATGAAGGGCTTGAAGTAAGGACTATGGCGCAGCACTTCATGCTGGAAGCGCTGCAACTGGCGTTCCTGGTGCGCCAGCAAGGCGGTGCGACTGGAAAACCGCAGGCGCCGCGCGCGCTGGTAGTGCCACAGTGTTGCCAGGGTATCCCGCAAGCGGCCCATGTCAGATATCCCCCTCGTGGCTGAGCAGGATGCGTACCTGGCCACCATGATGCAGTTCGCCCAGGCGTCTCAAGGTATCGTAGTAGGCGGGCACGTCATGCAGGACGAGATGGGCCAGTCGCGAGGGGGGCGTGCCGTCACGGTAGCTGGCCGGTGCCCAGGCAGCGTCGCTGGCCAGCAGGGTCCAGCCGCCCGAAGTCTGCACGAATGCGCCCAGGTGCCCGGCGGCGTGGCCGGGCAGCGCGACGATGAAGACCTCATCCTCCGCACCGGGCAGCGTCCACCCCTGTTCGAACGGTTGCAGGGCGGCTGGCAGGCGCACGGCGGGCAGTTGTTCCACTACACGCATGCGCGTTTCGAAATCCTCGGGAATCAGGCCTGGAACGTAGGCCTGGCGCAATGCAGCCCAGCCGCGCAAAGGGCGGGTGGCAGTCCAGCCGGTGCCGGAGCAGTAAATCGGAACGCCGGGGAAATCGCGTAGCCCGGCAATATGGTCGCCATGAAAATGCGACAGCAGAATGCCATCCAGCTCGCCAGGAGTGACGCCGTCGGCCCGAAGCTGGCGCACCAGCGCTTCTTCCTCATCAAAATGAACGGGCGTGACACGCCGGTACAAGCTGATCAGCCCACGCCGCGTCTGGGTATGGAAATGGCTGGCATAGCCGGTATCCCAGATCCATTGGCGCTGGCGTGTGCGTATCAGCCACGCGCGTGCAGGAAAACGGCAGATGCGCAATCCGGCACCGCGCAGGGCCATGCAGGCCGGATGTGTGCAGTAGCCGGCGATGTAGGTTTGCAGCTCAGCCACCGATGCCTCCGTCGGCATCAGCGCCGCGCAGCCAGGCGGCTGTCAATGCGACAGCCGCCTGCAGACCGACGGGGGGCTGATAGCCCAGTTCGTTGCGGGCGCGCGCCTGGCTCAGCGTCATATCGAAATTCACGGCGCCAACGCTGTAGCGCGTCAGCATGGGCTCGCGTCCGCTGATCCTGGCGGCGGCTTCCATTGCCGCCGCAGCGGCATGGAGCAGTCCATAGGGAACGGATTGAATGGAGATGGGGAGCTTCAGTTCGACTGCCAGCAACTGGTGCAGAATGTCGGCAAGCCGCACGGGCTCGTGGTTGCTGATGTTGTAGGCGCGCCCATTGGGCAGCGAGGCTTGTGCAGTCGCCAGCGCCATGGCGTGCACCACGTTGCCGGCATAGGTCATGTCCAGCAAAGCGGTGCCGCCCCTGGGCAGCTTGAGCGTGCCGCCGGCTGCCCCTTTCAGTTGCGCGAGCAGGCGCGGCAACAGGACGCGGTCGTGCGGCCCGAAAATCGCGCGCGGACGCAGCAGGGTAAAGCGGGTAGGGCTGTCCGCTGTTGCCAACGCGGCGAGCGCCACTTCGGCCTCATGCTTGCTGCGGGCGTATTCGTTGGCGAAACGGGCAGCGCGGAAATCTTCGTCGACATCGTAGCGGTGCTGGAAATCGAAGTAGAGCGACGGTGTGGATATATGGATGAAGCGCGGTACGCCGGCGCGCATGGCGGCGCGGGCCAGCGCCATGGTGGCGTCGACATTGATGCGCCGGAAGTCGCGAGCAGGGCCCCAGGGCGAGGAGAGCGCGGCGCAGTGCCAGATGGCCTCGACGCCAGCGACCAGCGTATCCAGTTCCGCGGCGCCCGCGTCAGCCAGGTCGCAGCGCTGGAACGGGATACCCTGTGCCGCCAGGGTGGCGCCCGCAACGGGGTCGCGGCCAGTGCCCCGGACGGCATGTCCGTGCTGGCACAGCCACTGGACGGCATTGCGCCCCAGGCCGCTGGTTGCGCCTGTCACGAGAATGCGCGCGCCGGGACGTAGCGCGGGCGACGCAGGGGAGGCCGTATTCATAGTTGCCAGACCAGGCCGGCCAGCGTTAACCCGGCGCCGGTGCCGATCAGCGCAGCTGGTGCGCCCCGAGGCAACCGACCGCTGCCATGGGCCTCGTGCAGTGCCGTGGGCAGGGACGCAGCAACCTGGTTGCCGTGCGTGGCATAGATATCGACCAGCTTGTCGTTGTCGATGCCCAGGCGCTCGCGCATGTGCGACATGCCCAGGTGGCTGGCCTGGTGGGGAATCACCCGCTCAATATCTGCCAGTGTCAGGTGCGCGGCGGACAGCAGGCCATCCAGCATGGCCTGCATCAATGGCGCAGTCTGCCGGAACAACCGAGTTCCCTGCATCTGGAACAGGAAATCGGAGTCTTCCATGCCGCTGCGCGGATTGCGGCGCGTGCCGCCTGCTCGGATTTCGCAAAGCGCGGCATGGCTGGGATGGGTGTGCTGGCGGAAGCCCAGCAGGCGTTGCATCCCGTTACCTTTTTCGACAATGGCGCACGCGGCACCGTCACCAAAGATCAGGGATGACTTCGGATTCTGCCAGTCGACGCCACGCGATGCCAGGTCGGCGCAGACAATGGCAATCCGCCGGTAGGCGCCGCTGTTGAGCAAGGCTGCCGCCGTGTGCAGGGCAGTGATGAAGCTGACACAACTGGCGTTGATGTCGAAACCCGGCGTGCCGTCAGGCAAGCCCGCCTGTGCCAGCACATGGGCGGCCGAACATGGCAGCGCCTGCACCGGAATGGCGCTGGCGCTGATCAGCAGGTCTATGGAGGCCGGGGCGATATCGCCCTGGCGCAGGGCGTCGTGCAAGGCCTGTGCCGCCAGCACGGCCTGGTCGTCCCCGGGATCGGCCAGGTGGCGCGACTGGATGCCGGATTGGGCCAGGCTGTAGCCCTGCGGGCGTCCCAGCCTGAGATCGAGCTCCGCGGCAGTGATGCGCTGGCCGGGGAGGGCCTTGCCGGTGGCGATCAACGTCATTGGCAAGGGGGTAATGAATGAAGATTGGTCTGGCATGCCTGCTTTCTAATCCTGCTGTCGCCGCAAGGCAAGAAAAGCGGGCAGCGGGACCGATCTCAATTATCTCAAATTGTATGTCCGGCGCCCAAGATTCCGTGCATGCAGCTGCCTGTGGATTGCGCAATGTTTGCTCACGGCCTGGAAAGCCGCATGTTTGCTCATTGTTCACGGAATGCCCAAAGGATGTTCCCAGGGTTGTTCACAATGTGTGTGTGTAAACTGGATTTGGCTGCGCACAGGCCTGACGGCATCCATGCAGGCACTGCAAGATATCCACAGTCTCATGGGAAGGCTTGCAGGAACTGTTCGCATGAACAGTGTTTTTTCCACAATTTGTGCATTGCAAGAAAAAAAGACACGGTCCGGAGCCGGACTGTGTCTTTTTTGAGCAGGGAATTCCAGATGCTTGAAATAACAGCGTTTTTTTTCATCATCTGAGGTCTGCCAACAGGGTTATTCACAGAAGTTGTGGAAACTCTGGCTGTGACGCCTCCTGGGCGATCTATCCACAAGGAAGGCCGTGCCCGACCGCCTTCCTTGCGAAGCAGAAGGACTTACTTGCCCCAGTTCCAACCTGTCAGCGGGACATAGACCTGCACGCCATACTGAACCGGCTGCGAGATTTCCGTGCTGGAGAACGAGAAGTTGAAGTCGTAGGTATCGAAGTTGCGGTCACTGTCCCAGAATGCCGGTTTTTCTGCGCGTTGCGGTGGCATCGGGGGCAGGACCATCTTGAAGACGACTGATTCTCCGGCCTTGATGACATTGGGCAGGCCTTCGAAGCGTGGCTGGTAGTTCGCAGCATTTTCGAAGTCACTGCTGTAGTGGGCGGGCGTCTTGCCATCGCTGGGCATGAACTGCTTGACGCTCGTCGAGACATCGCTGATGGGGAAGTCCTTGCCGACAGCCGTCAGACGGTAGTACTTCACGGTGCCGCCGTTCTTGAAGTCGTTGTAGAACGCCTGCCTGCCCGCCATGTCGTTGGGGGAGGTGCCAAGGTCCAGTGAAGATGTGCGGCCATCGAGACGGCTCACCGTATTGAAGCTGTTGGGGTCCTGTTCGCCGACGACTTCCTCGTAGCCGGATGCGCCTTCCACACGCAGGGATTCCAGTGTGAGGGCAGAGGCATCCGCCGGTGCTGGTTCGACGCGTACCACCAAGCGCTGAACCTCGGTCAGTTCCGAGCCATCGGACACCTGCAGGGTGAATTTATAGTCTCCCGGAACGTCTATATTGCAGATCTTCAGCGACATGCGGTTGAACTCGACCGGATTGCTGAACGACGGCTGGATATTGCTGCCAGACGGTTGTTCGACGGAAAGGCGGTAGTAGAGCTGATCGCCATCGGGGTCTAGCGCCGTCGCCTGGATGATCAGGTTTTCGACGTCACCCATCTTGAGGGTATTGCCCCAGCCCAGCTTGGTGGATGCCAGGTTGCCGAAGTCGCAAGCCAGACCATCCTGCGCCTTGGTGCCGTTGGTAATCAGGGTGTAGCGGTAGATGCCTGCCTCTTCATCCAGCGTACCAGGCGTGGTTCCGATGAAACGCGCCACAGGGGGATTGTTCCTGGCCTTGACCATTACTTTGCCGACCTTCGGATAATCCGTCCATTCCGAGGCGCGGCTGGGCGTGCCCGTACTGTCGTAGACGATCAACTCCGCTTCATAGGCGCCAGCGACGTCTGGCACGAAACTGGCGCGCGCTTCATTGGCGTGCTTGAGTTCCGCCTGGCTGCTGGCCGGTTTCATGGCCCAGCGCCATTGGTATTTCATGCCATAGGTGCCGTCGTCCGGGTCGGAGCTCTTGGTGCCGTCGAACCATGCTTCGATGCCGGTCATGACACTGCTGGTATCGGTACTGACCACAGCTTGCGGACGGCGGTTGGCGCCACTGCGTACGTGAACGGTCTGGGAGGTGCGTTGGCTGTCCACCTGACCGTCATTGACGGTCAGGTACATGGTGTAGTAGCCCTCGACCGGGCTGCCCGTTGCGTCGCCAGTGGTGGTCGGACGGAAGCTCAGGGTGTTGCGGCCGGTGTAGCCGCTGACGTCGGGACGGGTGAAGCCAGCCGGCGTATCACCCCATTCCCATTTGTAGGTCAGACTATTGCCATCCTTGTCATAGGAATCGCTGAAAAAGTAGATGTAGGCAGAACTGGTTTTGCTGGCGCTCAACAGCTCCGCTTCATTCAGCGGATAGTAGTCGCGCAGCACGGCGACGGGCGGAGTGTTGGCGGCGCCTTCAGGACTGCTCACGGTGACGGTGGCACGTGCGGGCGAGCTGAGGCTCGTTCCATCGAAGGCGTACAGGTCCAGGTTGTAGGAGCCAGCAATATCTGCCGAGAAGGTCGGGGTGGCCGTGTCGGCGTTTTTCAGCTGGACATTCGCGTAGGCGGTCTGGGGGCCATTGGCGAGATAGGGCGATAAGCGCCAGCTGTATTGCAGGGTATCGCCGTCCGCATCATAGCTGTTCGAGGCGTCCAGCTTGATGGCTTGGCCCGTGCTGCCCGTATAGGGGCCGCCTGCCAAGGCGACCGGCTGTGTATTGGCCTGAGAAGCGTGAATGGAAATCACGAACTCGTTGCTGCTCTTGCGGCCGTAGGTGACGACCAGCCGTGCCAGGTACACGCCGGGGATGTCCGGGGTGAAACCGGGCTTGGCTGAATAGGCGTCGAAAAGCTGTACGGCTTTGCCGTTGGGATCGGTGACACTCCAGTTGTAGCTCATGCCCTGTACGTCGCCCCCTGCCGGCGGCGTGCTGTCGCTGCCGTCTAGTTGCGCCCAGCCATTGACCAGGGCATTGACGGTATCGGTGGGGCCTGCGGCGATAGGCTCCGTACTGCCAGCGGTAACGAGCACGCGGCTATGGTTGCTGCTGCCGGATGCGTTGCTGACCACCAGGTCCAGCTCATAGCGGCCGGCGAGGTCGGCGACGAAGCTCGGCGTGGCGCTGTCTGCCTTGCTCAGGACGGCATTGCTGCCTTCGGGCTTGCTCACCAGCGTCCAGGTGTAGCTGGTTGCGGCAGTGCTGCCGCCGCCATTGAGCGTCACGGTTGCGCCAACCTGCACGGATTGCGCTGTGCCGGCATTGGCGACCGGCGTGGTGGCACTCGTGTCGCTGCCGGTCCAGTCGTCGGACGCGCCGTTGCCGCCGCCGCAGGCGGCCAGAACCAGCGCGGCACCGAGGCTCAACGCAAGATTGCGGATAGTGGGTTTCATTGAAGGTTCCTCGGGGTCGGAATCAGAATTGCAGGGTGACGCCCAGCCTGGCGGTACGGCCGGGCGCGGGGACCAGGCCCAGGCTCAGTGCATCCAGGTAATAGCGATCGGTGATGTTGTCGATGTTGAAGTCCACGCTCATGTTGTCGTTGACGCGATAGGTGGCGAACACGTCGAAGATCCGGTACGAATGCCAGGGCACGGGGCGCAGGAAACCATTGCGCGTGTCGTCGAAGGCGGTGGGCATGTTGCGCTGGCCCATGAACGTGCCGCGCACACCCAGCATCAGGCGGCGGTCGAACAGCCGGGTGCCGATGCGCGACGAGGCATGCCAGCGCGGCGGAATCATGTTCGTGACGTAGCTGTTGGCCAGGCCGTAGTCGGTGCAGTCATAGCGCCGGTAGGAAGCATGCTCGCAGACCGCGATATGGTTGTAGCGGGTGCCTGCGGCTTCGAAGAAGAACACGCCGGCGTCGTATTCCACCGACAATTCGGCGCCGCGCACGCTGACCTTGTCGATGTTGCGCATGCGGAAGACGTTGCGGCTGTCGGTATCTTCCCAGCCGTAGCTGACGGTACGGGTGAGGTAGTCCGAGGTGGTGTTGCTGAAATAGGCCAGCTTGACGCGCAGCTTATCGGTGTCGGTGAACACCGCGTCGCGCAGCAGGTTCATGCCGATTTCACGGTTGTAGGCATGCTCGGGCTTGAGGTCTGCGCCGATGGTCGGAGCGACGGAGAAGCCGCTGGTATTTTCGAACAGGCTGGGCATGCGGATTGCTTCGGCGTAGCGCAGATACACTTGCAAGCCGTCCGTAGGTTCCCAGGTCAGGCTGGCCAGCGGCGTGGAGCCGCTGTTGCGGCTGCTGTAGAACACCGGCAGGCATTTGCCGAACGCATCAACGGCTTCGCACCAGGCACTGCCGGCGGCCGGCGTCTGGGCCTTGTGATCTTCGGACTTGTAGCGGCTGTAGCGCAGGCCGGCATCCAGCGTCAGGGAAGGCAGCACTTCCCATTTGATGGCGGTGAACAGGTTGTACTCGCGCCGTTCGCCGGCACGGGCATCGCCGTCTGTGCCGAAGATGTCCGTGCCATTGCCGGCCTTGCCGTCCGGGCCCACGGTTTCGCGCTGCAGCGAGAAGCCGTAGCGCCATTCCGGCATGCCCCAGACGTCGAAGCGCGAGGTGTTGCTGATATCGAAGCCGGTGCGCTTGTAGCGCTCGGTGACGTTGCTGGATTCCGTCGTGATGCCGCTGGCGAAATCGCCGGAGACGGCATAAAGATCGTTATTGCTCTTGGTGTTGGTATGCCACAGGTTGGCCTTCACATCGAAGAAGGCATTGTCCGCAGGCGTCCAGCGGTAGCGGCTGGTATAGGTATTGGCCGTGACATGACTGTTGTTGGTCTGGGCAATATCATTGGTCCACAGCAATTGCGACGGCATTAATTCGCCGTAGCTGCTGTCATAGCGCAGCCAGCTCAGTTCCAGGTCGTGGTCGGCGGGCAGCAGGAACTTTGCCTTGACCAGGGTCGATTCGCTTTCGAAATTGGTATTGGCAATGCGTTCGCCGCCACGGAAACGCGTGGCCCCCTGCAGTTCGGGACGGACTTCCGTATAGAAAGGCAGTTTGCGCTGGTCGGAAAAATCGACGTACGGCGTAGGGCCGTGCGTACCGGCGTAATAGTTGCCCTGTTCGCGGCGTGCATAGGCCGCCACCAGGTCCACCGCCGCGAAGCGCTGCGCCAGCGCAATGCTGCCCGCCCAGCTCTTGGGCTTGTACCAGTCCGGTCGGTCCATCCCTTCGTCGGAGGCAAAGCGGCGCGGCATGGCATGGGTACCGCCGCCGGGCCTGGCTTCATTGCAGATTTCCGGGCTGGAGCAGTTGATGCGCCAGGCGCCGTTGTCCACGCCGCCGCCGCGCAGGAAGTAGCCGGAGGGCGTGCCGGGTTCCGGCGCCGACCCGCTGTTATTGCCTATCATCTGCCCGCGCACGCGCACGCCGAAGGTCTGCCCGTCGCGCAGGATGTCATCTGCACCTATGGTACGGGCGCTGACCAGGCCGCCGGTGGCGCCTTCGCCGCCCGCCGACATGGTGGGGCCTTTTTCGATCAGGATGCCGCCGATCAGGTCGGGGTCGATATAGCTGCGCGAGGACACGCCGGAATAGCCGCGATAGACCGTGGTTTCCTGGCGGGCACCATCGACCAGCACGGGGACGCGGCCCTGGCCCTGCATGCCCCGGATATTCACGTCCAGGCCGCCGGAGTTGCGGTTTTCACCGATCAGCACGCCGGGAATGCCCTGGAAAATATCGCCCACGGACGTCCCGCGGAACAGTTCGATGTCATCGCGAGACAGGACTTTCATCGAACTGGCGCTGCGAAACGGCAAATCCTTGTCTGTGTCGTCAGGCGCGGCCCCCTGGACTTCGATATCGCTGAACTGGAAGATGCCATCGCGCGTGGCGGGAGCGGCTTCCAGCGTATAGCCGGTGGCGCCGGCTCGTGCGCTCAGTCCGCTGCCGTTGAGCAGTTGCTCCAGGCCGGCGCGGACGGTATAGCTGCCTTCCAGGCCGCGTGAGCTCAGGCCCTGCACCTGCTCGGGCGTGAACGAAAGATTCAGGCCGGACTGACGCGCGAACTGGTTCAGGCGGTCGGCAAGCGGGCCAGGAGCGATGTGATAGGTCTGGACGCTATTGGCGCTGTTTTGTCCCTGAGCCTGTACCGGCTGCTGCGGATAGGCCAATACCAGTGCCGCTGCCAGCGCCAGCGGCGGGCAAAGACTGAAGGCGCGGGAGCGCGCACCGGGCGCGGTGCGGAGTGTAGGGGCTGACTGTCGGCCAGGAGGATGGAGGGGCATGACGGCAAGATCCGGAAGTGTCTTTCCTTCTATGCCGTACGAAAATGCAAAACCCGACAAAAATTTCTACGCGATTCATTTCCATTCCTATTCCGGCGATAGCCGGACGGCAATGGCAACGCGCGCCGACAGGTTTCAGGCCTGGGCCCTTACTGTCGTCCAGTAACGTGTGCGCTGGCCGATTTCCACCGGCAGGACGCGTGGCAGCAAGGCCAGCAGGCTGTCCGTATCGCGCAATTGATACGTACCGGAAATACGCAACGAGGCGATCTCCTGCGTCCAGTCTAGGCGTCCGTGGCGGTAGCGTCCGACTTCCGCCAGGAAGTCCGACAGCAGCATGTTCTGTGCGACCAGCTGGTCTTCGGTCCAGGCCAGCATGTCCATGCCCGGATTGGCGATGGGCCGGGCCGCAGCGGCAGTCAGTAGGTAGTCGCCGGGGGCGGGCGCCAGCGTCGGGGTCGGCATGTGCCGTCCTTGCGCCGGGACCGTTCCGGTTTCTACATGCAACTGGCTGCCGTTAGCCAGCTGGCGCACGGAAAAGTGGCTGGCCCTGGCGTCCAGCCTGCCGTCACGGGTTTCCACGCGCAAGGGCATGAACGGCGTGTCGTGCCGGGCCGTGACGCTGTTCAGACTGATCTCGCCGCGATCCAGCAGAATCAGGCGTTCGTCCGGGCCGAAACGCAGGCGTATCGCGCTATCGGTATTGAGGTGCAGGCGCGAGCCGTCGTCCAGTGTGAGCAGGGCGCGCTGGCCGATGCTGGTGGCGTGGTCGGCGCGCAGGCGCTGCCAAGGGGTGTATTCGTGTGCGATCCAGCCTGCGGGAACGGCCAGCGCCAGCAGGCTGCCGAATTGTCCCAACGCACGGCGGCGTGACAGGCGATTGGTCGATCGGTGCAGCAGCGTGGACGGGCTGACCGGCAATCCGGAGGGAACCTGTTGCACGTGCTGGCGCAATTGGCTGTAGGAAGACTGTACCGCCTGCCAGGCATGCTCATGGGTGGGATGGCGCTGGCGCCAGTTCATACAGGCTTGCTGCAGGCTGGCATCGCCGGGCTGGGATTGCAGGCGTACCAGCCAGAGAATCGCCTGTTTTTCCAGTTTCTCGTTGCCCGTGGACATGGCGATACTCATGCCGAACGCTGCATCAACTGATGGCAGTGGAACAGTGCGTCTGCCATATAGCGTTCCACCGTGCGCACGGAAATACCCATCTGGCCGGCAATTTCGGTGTAGCTCATGCCGTCGAGCTGGGCCATCAGGAAGGCGGTGCGGGCCTTGGGCTTCATGGCTTCGATCAGCCTGGCGAGTTGCTGCAGGGTTTCGAGAATCAGGGTGTGCTCTTCGGGAGACAGCGCCATTGGTTCGGGCTGTTGCGCCAGGGCATCCAGATACGCCTGCTCCAGCGATTGGCGGCGCCAGAAGTCGATGACCAGGCCATTGGCAATGGTCTTCAGGTAGGCGCGTGGTTCCTTGAGTGTCTGGCCGTCCAGCGGTTGGACCTGGTTGCGAGAAAGCATGCGCACGAATGTGTCTTGTGCGAGGTCGGTCGCCTGGCTGGGGTTGCCCAGTTTGCGCGCCAGCCAGCGGAATAGCTCGCCATAATGCGCACGGTAAAGGCATTCAATAGTGCTGTGGTCGGCGGAGGCCTGGCGCGACATGGTCTGGCAGTGGCGTAAGGAGCAGTTCGGTGGAACGATGGAGCGGCAAGGACAAGCCGTATGAATCAGGTAGGCTTGCCTGGCGATTGGAGATGCGTGCTGTCCAATTCTTTATGCTATAGAAAATGAAACTTATTATCAATAGTGGTCTGGAAAATACAACAAATGGCGCGGCGTTTTTCCTCACACCGCGGCGACGGCGTCCTTCTCCGGCAACGCGGGCGTCAGCTATGATCGGCAACAGCAGTCATGCGGCCTGCACAAGGAAAAATAGAATGAAGACCATAGACCTCAACAGCGATCTGGGCGAGAGCCTGGGCGCATGGAAAATGGGTGACGACGCTGCCATGCTAGACATTGTCAGTAGTGCGAATGTCGCCTGTGGCTATCATGCTGGCGACCCGGCCGGCATTCTGGCAACCCTGGAGGCAGCGCGCCGGCGTGGCGTGACTGTGGGCGCGCATGTCGCCTATCCTGACCTGCTCGGATTCGGCCGGCGCAATATGGATATCGCCAGTGCCGACCTGACGGCAGGCGTGATTTACCAGATCGGGGCGCTGCAGGGGCTGGCCCGGGCTGCTGGCTTGGCGGTGCGCTACGTCAAGCCGCACGGCGCGCTCTACAACACCATTGCGCATGACAAGCGCCAGGCCATGGCGGTGATCGCAGCCATCCGGGCCATAGACGCCAGCCTGACGCTGGTGGTGCTGGCTGGTTCGCCGCTGGCAGCGTGGGCGGCCGATGCAGGCCTGCGCACAATGGCAGAAGCCTTTGCCGACCGTGCCTACACGCCCCAGGGAACCTTGTTGTCACGCCGCGAGCCGGGCGCCGTGTTGCATGATCCGGGATTGGTGGCCAGGCGCATGCTGCGTCTGGCTGAGGAAGGCGTGATCGAGGCCGTGGACGGCAGCCTGGCGCCGGTGGTGGCGGATTCCATCTGTGTGCATGGTGACAGCCCGGATGCCGTGGCCATGGCGCGCGCGGTACGCGATACCTTGCAACAAGCAGGGGTGGCGGTGCGCGCTTTCGCCTGATGGCGAAGGCGATCTTCTCATGCCATGCTATGTCGGCCGAGCCGAGCATGAGCGGTCATGATCGCCGAGCCGCGACGGGTTTCCCTGGTCGTTGCCGGCCTGTTTGTCCTTGATTGAGACTGGAGTGTTGCCCTTGCGTTTTCTTCCTGTCAATTCGCATGCCATGCTGGTCGAGCTTGAAGATCTGGCGCAGGTACTGGCCTTGTTCGAGGCGCTGCAGGCCGAGCCTCTTCCGGGTGTCGAGGAACTGGTGCCGGCAGCGCGTACCGTGCTGGTGCGTTTCCAGCCCGCATTGATCTGCCGCGAGGTGTTGGCCGGGCACATTGCGGCGTTGCGTACGCAGACTGGCGCGCAACAGCCAGGCGAACTGGTGGAAATTCCGGTGCGCTATGACGGCGAAGACCTCGACGAGGTGGCCCAATTACTGGGGCTGAGCCGGGAAGAAGTGATACGGCGTCACACAGGCAGCGCATATAGCGTGGCCTTTACGGGCTTTGCGCCAGGTTTCGCCTATCTGGCCGGTGGCGATCCGGTATTCGACGTACCGCGCCGAACAAGCCCGCGCACTCGAATTCCGGCGGGAGCCGTCGGCCTGGCAGGCCGGTTCAGCGGTGTTTATCCGCAGGCCAGTCCAGGCGGTTGGCAGATTATTGGCGTGACCGATGTGCCCATGTGGGATGCCACGCGCGCCGTACCGGCCCTGCTGCAACCGGGAATGCGGGTGCGCTTCATCGAGCAACGCGGGCCTGTCGGGGCGCCGGTCTTCAGTCGCTCCGGCCAGCATCAGCCGCACTCCCGTCCCCAGGCCCGCTTGCCGGCCGTCGGGTCCGTAACGGCTGCGGCTGCCACCGGCATGTCCGCTTGCGTGATGCGTCAGCCGGGGTTGCTGGCGCTGTTCCAGGACCAGGGGCGGCCAGGGCTGGCGAGCCAGGGCGTCAGCGCTTCGGGCGCGCTGGACCAGGCGGCGCTGCGCGAGGCCAACAGGCTGGTCGGCAACGCGGCAGGCACTGCCTGCATCGAGTTCGTGCCCGGTGGTTTTGAAATCGAATGCCAGGGCGATGTGGTCATTGCTGTGACCGGCGCGGACGCGCCGCTGATACTGCGCGACCGTGAGGGGCGCCATGCCGGCCTGCCCAGCCATCGCCCGCTGGCATTGACCGATGGCGAACGTTTTCAGGCCGGTCCGGCCCGGGCCGGCAGCCGGGCCTATCTCGCAGTGCGTGGCGGCTTTGCCGTTGAGACATTCCTGGGCAGCGCCTCGAGCGATACCCTGGCCCATATCGGCCCTGACGCCTTGCGGGCCGGAGACAGGCTACCTGTGCTGCCCGCCCGCCACGGCTGCGTGGGCGAACCGGCTGTGTCCCGTCCGGATATGCCCGCGCCTGGCGAGACTGTCTGGCTGGATATTACGCTGGGGCCGCGCGCCGATTGGTTTACGGATGCAGCGCTGGCCCTATTGCTGCAGCAAGCCTGGCAGGTGACCCCGCAATCGAATCGCGTGGGGATACGGCTGCAGGGGGCGGTACCGCTGGCCCGCAGCCTCACGGCCGAATTGCCCAGTGAAGGAACGGTTGCAGGCGCACTGCAAGTGCCTCCCAGCGGCCAGCCGGTGCTGTTTCTTGCTGACCGCCCCTTGACTGGTGGCTATCCTGTCATTGCTTGCGTGGCGCCCCACGACCTGGACCGTGCCGGGCAGATACCGGTAGGCGCATTGGTACGCCTGCGTGTGCTGGAGCCGTTCCAGCCCATCATTCCTGAGCGCCGGCCGATTGCTGGCGACGTGTCGGCAGCCGCTCCGGCTTCATCTCCTTCCATCCTGCCATTGCCATGAAAAAAATCCTCATCGCCAATCGTGGTGAAATTGCCGTGCGCATCGCCCGGGCCTGCGCCGATTACGGTGTGGCCTCGGTAGCGGTCTATGCTGACGCCGATTTCGATGCGCTGCACGTGCGCATGGCCGACGAAGCCTATGCGCTGCATGGCGAGCGTTCCGTCGACACCTATCTGGATATCGGCAAGCTGCTGGAGGTGGCTCGTCGCAGCGGGGCCGATGCAGTGCATCCCGGGTATGGCTTCTTGTCCGAAAACGCGGCGTTCGCGCGGGCGGTTATCGACGCTGGCCTGATATGGATAGGCCCGCCGCCTGCCGCCATCGAACAACTGGGCGATAAGGTGCAGGCGCGCAAGCTGGCCATGAAGGTTGGCGCACCCTTGGTGCAAGGCACCAGTGATCCGGTGCGCAATGCTGGAGAAGTCGTGGTGTTCGCACGGCAACACGGCTTGCCGGTTGCGATCAAGGCGGCTTTCGGTGGGGGCGGGCGCGGCCTGAAAGTCGCCCGGAAACTGGAAGAAATCGAAGAACTGTATGCATCCGCAGTGCGTGAGGCCTCAGCCGCCTTTGGCCGAGGCGAATGCTTCGTCGAGCAGTTCCTGGACCGGCCCAGGCACGTAGAAGCCCAGGTGCTGGCCGACCAGCATGGCAACGTCGTGGTTGTGGGCACGCGCGATTGCTCGCTGCAGCGGCGCAACCAGAAATTGGTAGAGGAAGCGCCGGCGCCATTCCTGAGCGATGAACAGCGTGAACGCATCCACGGTGCCGCGCGCGATATCTGTCTGGCGGCTGGCTACGTCGGGGCCGGAACGGTGGAGTTCCTGCTTAGCGTCAATGGCGCCATCTCGTTTCTGGAGGTTAATACGCGCTTGCAGGTCGAACATCCCGTGACCGAAGAAACAGCGGGTGTGGATTTGGTGCTGGAACAGCTGCGTATTGCGGACGGCGAAATGCTGTCGTTCCGTGACACGCCGGCGCCTCGTGGCCATGCTTTTGAATTCCGCATCAATGCCGAGGATGTCGGGCGCGGATTCCTGCCTTGCCCTGGACCGGTACGGCGCTTTGACCCGCCATCCGGACCCGGCGTGCGTGTGGACAGCGGTGTGACGGCAGGGTCGGAGGTATCCGGCCATTTTGATTCCCTGCTGGCCAAGCTGATCGTGACGGGCGCGACGCGGGCCCAGGCAATCGCCCGGGCCCGTCGCGCGCTGGCCGAGTTCCGGGTCGAAGGCCTGGCGACCGTCTTGCCCTTTCACCGTGCCGTCATGGCGCATGAGGATTTCACCGGGGCCGAGCCGTTCAGGGTGCACACGCGCTGGATAGAAACGGATTTTGCCAATATCTTGCCGGCCGAAACGCCTGCCCGGCAGGCGCTGGCGCCCGCCTTGCAGCGCCTGGATATCGAGTGGGACGGGCGACGGGTAGCATTGGGCCTGCCGCTCACCTTGTTGCAAGGCCTGGCGGGCCTGCCTGCTCAGGCCGCAGGACGGCATTCAGGTGCTGCGCCGGACATTGCGGCCACGCCTTTGGAACAGCCGCCCGCAGTGCTGGCCCCGATTGCCGGTATGTTGCAGCGCTGGAAAGTGGAAGATGGCGCTCACGTCGAAGAGGGTGACTTGCTGGCCATCATGGAGGCCATGAAAATGGAGATGAACATCGTGGCGCCGCGGGCTGGACGTATTGTGCTTTTGGCTGCCGAGGGCAGCCAGCTGGAGGCTGCGGCCGCACTGGCGGACATCACCTGATTCCCTCCACCATGCCGGGTGTTGCCGCCGGAATCCGATGGCGCGCATGCGGGTGGGCAACACCGGCAAGGGCAGGCGGAAGATGGATGGTGGAAGGACGAAAACACAGATCAGGGCAATGTCTGGTCTTTTTGCGCAAAAAATATAAATAAAGCGAAAAATTAATAAGTTTTGATTAAATTAGTATGTATCGGATAATGCGATTCAAATCCGTGGCTCATCTTGCCCGCGCAGCGGTTTGCCGAGCGGTGGCATTGCGCTTGGGGAACCCAGGGATATACTGCCGGTCAATAACATAGCAATAACCAGATAAGCCAGCCTCCGACTGCTGGTGGCGTGCAGTGGCAGGCATGCCGTGGCGGAAGGTCCCCATTGCGGCTGGCGTAGGAATAAGTACCATGGCTGACGCATCCGAAACCTCCAAGGAACCGCAGATCTTCGATCCGCAGGCTCAACCATGGACGCCAATCCCTGTAGAAGCACGCCTGCCGGCGGAATTGCTGACTGGCGACGCGATCCAGGCGCGGCTGGGCCAGTTGGGACCGGCGCCGGGGTCTGTACTAGGCGGCGATATCGGCTTGAGCCTGCGTGCCTTGCCTGCCGCCATGCGGCCCGTGCCTGCGGCGGTACTGATGCCTATCGTTATGCGGGGCGATGGCGCGGGCATGCTGCTGACGCAACGCAGCGCCAACCTCAGCCATCATGCAGGACAGATCAGTTTCCCCGGTGGACGCGCCGAACACAGCGACGCTGGCCCGGTGGCGACGGCACTGCGCGAAAGCCACGAAGAAATCGGTTTGCGGCCTGATCAGGTGCGGGTGCTGGGCACCTTGCCGCAATACCTGACCGTCACCGGTTTTGCCGTCACGCCGATTGCGGCCTGGGTGGAGGGCAACCCCTCGCTGGAACCGGCGGCGCGGGAAGTCGCCGAAATTTTCGAGGCGCCGCTGGAATACCTGCTGGACCCGGCCAACTACCGTATCCATTCCGCGCAATTGCCCGATGGCGCCAGCCGCCGCTACTACTCGGTTTCCTGGGACAAATATTTCATCTGGGGCGCCACGGCGGCGATGCTGCGCAATCTCTACCTGGCGCTGCGCCCGGCTAAATAAGGGTAGGGCCATTCCCGCTCGGACAGGGCGAGCTGTTGGTGTGCGGGCACGTGTCTCAATAACGTTGCCCGGCTTCCAGTTCGTCTAGCAGGCGCAGGTACAGTGCATAGCGTCCCGTGTCGATGGCGCCGCTTTCCAGCGCTGCCAGCACGCCACAGCCGGGTTCGCGCCTATGGGTGCAGTTATAGAAGCGGCAGGACGGGATATGCGAGGCGAATTCGGGAAAACCGCGTTCGATATCGCCGGCCGACAGATGCTGCAGGCCGAAAGCCTGGAATCCCGGTGAGTCGATGAGGTCGCCGCCGGGTGCCGGCAGGTGGTACAGCCGGGTGCTGGTGGTGGTGTGCCTGCCGGTATCCAGCGCCGTCGAATGCTCGCGGGTGGCGGCGCCAGCCTCGGGGGCCAGGGCGTTGAGCAGGGTTGATTTGCCCATGCCGCTTTGCCCCAGCAGCAGGCTGGTGCGGCCCGCCAGCTCGGGGGCCAGGCGCGCGCGGGTGGCTTCGTTATCGTGGGCGCTCAAGCGCAGCACGGGCACACCCAGCCGTTCATACGGGGCCAGGCGGGTTTCCGCCAGGACCAGCCCTTCGGCCAGGTCGGTCTTGTTCAGCAATATCAGGGGTTCGATGCCTACCGACCAGGCACCAGCCAGCGCCCGTCCCAGCAGGTCATCGGAAAAGGTGGGTTGTACCGCAACCACGATCAGCAGCCGGTCGACATTGGCGGCGAATTGCTTGGTGCGCATGGCGTCCGAGCGGTACAGCAGGTTGCTGCGCTCGCGCACGGCAGCAATACTGCCGCCGTCCAGTCCTTCCGGGGCGATCGTCACATAATCCCCCACGGCCGCGGCTGCGGCCTTCTTGCCGCGCGGATAGCACTGGCGCAGGCTGCCGTCCTCCAGTTCCACTTCATAGTGCCGGCCATGGGCGGCAATGACGCGGCCTTCCAGCGTGCTGCTCATGCTGCCTGCTCCAGCTGGTTGAGATGGGCGATACGCAGCGCGGCGGGCGGGTGGGTGTCGTAGAACGCGGAATGCACGGGGTCGGGAGTCAAGGTGGCGGCGTTATCGTTATAGAGTTTGAGCAGGGCCGCGACCAGGAATGCAGGCTGGCTCTGTGCGGCGGCATAGGCATCGGCCTGGTATTCATGGCGGCGCGACAGCCAGCTGCGCACGGGCGTCAGGAAAAAGGTGAAGACCGGGCTGACCAGGAAAAACAGCAGCAGGGCCATGGCGGGCTGGCTGGATGCGTTGGCCGGGACAGCGTTGAACGCGGTGTAGAAGCCTGGCTGGGCGGCCAGCCAGGCCAGTATGCCCAGGGTCACGAGCGACAGGAATTGCGCCAGCAGCAGGCGCTGGCGGATATGGCCGTGCCTGAAGTGCCCCAGCTCGTGGGCCAGCACGGCTTCGATTTCATCATGGTTCAGTTTGGCCAGCAAGGTATCGAAGAAGACGATGCGGCGCATTTTGCCCATGCCGGTGAAATAGGCATTGCCGTGCGCCGAACGGCGCGAGCCATCCATGACGTACAGGCCATTGAGGGCAAAGCCGCAGCGTTGGGCCAGCGCGTGGATGCGCGCGCCGAGCGCATCGTCGTTGAGCGGCGAGAAGCGGTTGAACAGTGGCGCGATCCAGCCGGGGAACACCAACATGATGAACAGGCTGAAGGCTGACCAGAGCAGCCACGCGTAGAGCCACCAATAGGGGCCCGATGCCATCAGCGCGAGCACCGCGGCGGACAGCGGGGCGCCCAGCAGAATGCTCAGCAGCGTGCCCTTGATCGTGTCGGCGACAAACAGGCGCTGGGTCATGCGATTGAAGCCGAAACGCGCCTCCAGCCGGAAATGGCGCCACCAATTGAAAACCAGGTCGATCGGCGCCATGACCAGCAAGGCCAGGCCTAACAGGGCCAATTGATGCGCCAGCGGCGGCCATTGCCAGGCAGCGATCCAGCTGTCCAGCGCCGCCAGCCCGCCGCCCAGTGTCAGTATCAGCAGGACCACGGCGTCGGCGCAGGTGTTCAGCCAGCCCAGCCGCAGGCGCGCGACCGTATAGTTTGCCGCGCGCTGGTGACTGAACAGGCCGATATGGCCGGCAAATGCTTCCGGTACGCGGTCGCGGTGAGTCTGCACATGGCGCGCATGGCGCCAGCCCAGCAGCCGCTTGACCAGCAGGTTCAGCACCAGGGCGGCAAGGAACAGCCAGGTCAGGGAGGAAGGAAAGGCGTCGGGCAGGAGCATGGAGGCTGGCGGTATGAGAAAATGTCGTGTTTTAAAGGCAGATTATATGGCTCGGAACGAAAATCGCCTGGTCTGGCTGGACATGGAAATGACTGGCCTGGACCCGGAAAAAGAACGCATCATTGAAGTGGCTGTTGTTGTAACGGAACCGGACCTCAGCGTCGTGGCAGAAGGCCCGGTGCTGGCGATCCACCAGGACGACAGCCTGCTCAACGCGATGGACAAATGGAATACCGCCACGCATGGCCGCAGCGGCCTGACCGAACGGGTGCGTGCATCGACGACGACGGAAGCCCAGGCAGAGGATATCCTGCTGGCGTTCCTGGCGCAGCATGTGCCGGCGGGAAAATCGCCGCTGTGCGGCAATACCATCAGCCAGGACCGCCGCTTCATGTTCCGTTACATGCCGCGTCTGGAACAGTTCTTCCATTACCGTAACCTGGACGTGAGCACGCTCAAGGAGCTGGCGCGGCGCTGGAAGCCCGAGGTCTATAAAGGCTTCGAGAAAAAATCGCGCCACGAAGCCCTGGCGGATATCTACGAATCCATTGATGAACTGAAATACTACCGCGAGCATTTCCTCAAGGTGTAAGGCGTGCCAGGGCAGGGATGAATTGTCCAGGATGCCGCGACCAGGCCGGCCAGGCTAGCGTGCCCGGGCCGGCTTTTTCATCCCTGGGCGGGCTGGCTCAGCGGTTGTCCTGCAGGGACTGGCGCGAGACGCGCCGGTACCAGCTGTGCAGCAGGGCCGCCGAGAGCGCCAGGCCCACTGATGCCATGAGCCACATGGTACCCGCGCCTTGCGGCGATCCCGGAATCAGTGCTTCGCGCATACCATCCAGCAGGCCGCGGCCCGGGCCCAGGCCCAGATACCAGCCGCCGGCCAGGCCGACGCCGCCCAGCGCCAGGCCTTGCAGCAGCATGGGCACGAAGGCCACTTTGTGGGCTCGTAGTAGATAGGAATTGATGCACTGCATGCAATCGACGATATGGAACAGCACCAGCAGTGGCATCAGCGTCAGCACCACGGCGGCGACATGCGGCTCGTCGGTGTAGGCGCGCACGATCAGGGGCCGTCCCAGCACCAGGATACAGACCGTGACCACGGCGCCGCATAGCGCCAGCACGATACCGGCGCTGCTGATGCGGCGCGACAGCATGGGGTCGCGGGCGCCCAGCGCGCGGGCGGACAGCGCTGCGGTAGCTACGCCGATGGCCATGGGCATCATGAAGCAGAGGGCCGCCAGGTTGGAAATGATCTGCTGCGCGCCGATGACATAGGTGCCTTCGCGGGCGACCAGCAGGGCCATGAATGTGAAGGCGGACACTTCGATCAGGTAGGAGCCGCCCATGGGCAGGCCCAGGCGCAGCAGGGTTTTCTGGTCGCTCCAGCGAATTCGGCCCATGCGCAGTGCGAACTGGCGGAAGAACGTGTCGTGTCGCAGCACCAGGATGCCGGCGGTCAGTGAAATGACATAGACCAGTGCCGTGGACAGGCCGGCGCCCTGTGCGCCCAGCGCCGGCAGGCCAAGGTTGCCGTAGATCAGCAGCCAGTTGAAAAATGCCTTGAAGCCGATGCCGGCCAGATTGATGGCCATCACGATTTTCGGGCGCGATACGGCGTTGCCCAGGGCATAGATGGTCCGGAAAACCAGTGCGAAGGGCAGGGCCAGCGCCAGCGCCCTCAGGTAAGCGGCGATGCTGGCTCGCACTTCCGGCGCGACGTCGCCCGACAGGCTCAGCCACATGTCGGGGAACAGCATCAGTATCGCGCCGATGACGGACAGGGCCAGCGCCAGCCAGACACCCTGGCCCCAGGTGCGGCCCAGCTCATGGTATTGCTTGGCGCCGAATTGCTGGGAAAGGATGGGAATCAGCGCATGCAGCACTCCCATCAGGCCGACGAACACCGTGACGTAGATAGAGACAGACAAGCCCATGGCCGCCAGGTCCGTGGGAGAGGCGTGGCCCGTCATGGCCGTGTCGAGTACGCCGAAGGCAACGCCGGCCCACTGGCTGATCAGGACGGGCCAGGCGTTGCGGGCGATCAGGGCCAGGTTGTGCCGCAGCCCGGGTAGTGCAGCGGCACTCATGGTGCGGCGCGCCTGACCAGGAAGAACACCTCGTGACGGTCCGCGGTACGGCCGCCGCGCCACAGGATCTGCCCTTCGCGTGCCAGAGAGGGCAGGCCAGCGCTTTCCAGCCTGCGATTGGTCGTTTGCAGCAGTACCAGATTGCAGTTGCCCGAGAAATCGAAATTCAGGTTGGAGAACACCTGGAAGGCGGCGCGCTGCGCCAGGCCCAGGCCGGCGCTGCGTACGCATTCACCGGGCCGGATATTGGCCGCGATGGCCTGCGACAATTCCTCCGAGGTGGCACGGTAGCTGCGCGCGTAGTCAATGGCAGGCAGCCACAGCAGGGCCAGCAGGGCCCAGGTGGCCGTCAGGCCGCAGGCGGACAGGATGGTGCCGCGCCATAGGGCCGTGGGCTGGGTGCGCAGCCGCCAGCTCACCAGCGCAGCCCACAGGCCGGTGGTGACCAGGGCCAGCAATGTGGCCAGGAGATTGATGTGGGGTTCGAACCCGGTGGTCTGGCGGGCAATATTGCCCGCAATCTTGGTAGGCCAGCCGAAATGCAACGCTACCCACCCCAGCCAGACGGAGGCCACGGTGAGCGAAAAACACATGATGGCGAACCAGTCCAGCGTATTGACCACGCCACGGCGCAGGGTGGGAAGCGCGAAAGCTGCCAGTACGGCGAAAGGCAGCACCAGCATGGCGAATTCGGGTTCGAAGGGTTCGCCCATGGCCAGCAGGCAGAGCACGGCGCCGGCTGCCAGGGAGGCAGGCAGGCGGATGTGTGGTGCGGCAGTCCATTGGCGCCAGCGCCACAGCGCCAGCAGCGCCAGGGGCCAGGTCGGCCACAGGAACCAGGACAGGTCGCGCAGGGTGCGCAGGATGACCGTGGCCTTGGGCGCACCGAACTGCCCCAGGTTCCAGCCCAACCATTGGTCTACCCAGTAGGGGTTGGCTGCGCGTGCAGGCATATACCAGGCCAGGAACAGCAGCGCGGCCAGCGCCAGCGCGGCGACCAGCCACTGGCGCGGCAGGCTGACGTGGCGCGGTGCGGGCAGCAGCAGGATGAGCATGGCCAGCAGAATCGGCAGCGCGCCCGGCAGGCCACGCGTCAGCATGGCGCCGGCCAGCGCCAGCCCCAGCGTGGCAGCGCCGCTCAACGGCTTGTCCAACATGCGAGCCATGCCGTAGTAAGCCAGCGCCAGGCAGGCCAGCATGGCGGGCATGGATGAGCTTTCATGTACGCGCAGCAGGATGCCGACGGTCGCCAGCACCAGCAGCAGGGCGGTATCGGCCAGCATGCGGCCGTAATCGCGCGCCTTCGGCTCGCCGCCGAAGGGCAGTGCCAGGGGTTGCGCTTCCGGACGGCGGCCCAGCAGGTAAGTACCGTACCAGGTGGCGCTGGCCATGATGCCGAACCAGATCAGATTGGGCAGCCGAGCGGCGGCGAAATCGCCCATGATCGGGCCGGCGAGCCAGATGGTGATGGCGCCCGCCCAGGTGGGCAGCGGGCCGCCCTGGGCGTAGGCATAGTTGCCGATCTGTGGCAGCAGCCAGCCCAGCGGGCCTTCGCGCAGCGCGGTCAGCATGGTGGCCACGCCGATGATATCGTCGCTTTTCCATGGGTCGCGGAAAAACAGGCCGGCCAGGATATAGACGGCAGCCAGGCACAGCAGCGCCATGCGGGGCAGTTTCCGGGTGGCAGTGGCGGTCAGGCGTGAAGGTGTCGCGGTATGTTGGGGGTGCACGAGGAGGCAGGATCGGAAAAGGAAACGCCTCCCTTGCGGGAAGCACGGCTATGGATACGAAGTGTATAGCTGAAAAAAAGGCAGCCGTCACGGCTGCCTTTTCTATCTGCGCCTGTGGCGCGGAAGGAACGAGTCGGATTACGACGCGTTGGCAGCCTTCTTGGCGCCGGCGGTGCGGGCGAAGCGGGCGCGGAACTTCTCGACGCGGCCGGTTTCGACAACGCGGGTTTGCGCGCCGGTGTAGAAGGGGTGCGATTCGGAGGTCACGTCGCACTTGAACAGCGGGTAGGTCTTGCCGTCCAGTTCGATGGTTTCACGCGTTTGCACGGTGGAACGGGTCACGAACTTGGTGCCAGTGATCAGGTCCTGGAACACGACTTCGCGGTAGTCGGGGTGAATGCCTTCTTTCATGGAAATATCCTGTGTGTATGTCGGGTCGCCAGCAGGTTTCCATGCGCAGTGCCGCCCATTGCGCCCGCCAAAGTGCGCCAGGCGCGTCTATCGGCGAAAACAGAAGACAGAAACCGGACGAACCGGCCGCAGGAAACCAGCCACGTTCCCTGGCTGGTCGGTAAAAGCAACTCGCGATTCTAGCATGATTATGCCAATCGGGTCAGATGCTTGCGACGGTTTTTACACTCAGGTCGCTGCCCAGCCGCGTAGTTGGTAAACCGCCAATCCGATGTATTCCTTGATGATGGAACGGCTGGCATCAAAGGCGCGCCGATTGGGCATCCAGGCCCACAGCGCGCCGCAGTCTTCGGGCTGGACGATCTGTGGTGCGGCAGGGGCAGGGATGACGGTCACGCCCTGTTTGTCGAAAGTGGCGACAGAACGCGGCATATGCAGCGCGGACGTCACAAGCAGCACGCTTTTCAGATTGTGCTGACGCAGCACGCGCGTTGTCAGGTGCGCGTTCTCGTAGGTGTTGCGGCTGGCTGTTTCCAGCAGCAGCGCTTCCCGGGGGACGCCTTGCTGGCGCAGCATCTGCGCCATGCCTTCGGCCTCGCTCACCGTGCCTTCAGCCGCTCCGCCTGAGGGCAGGACGTAGGGCGCGCGCCCTGCCAGGTAGATTTCAGCCGCCCTGGCAGTACGGCTGGGCTTTTGCCTGGGTAGCTCGGGCAGGAACCAGTTGGGCCGGCCGTTGGCGGTCTGGCCGCCCAGCACCACGATGACATCGGCTGCCGGCAGTTCGGCGGCGGGCTGGTACGGATAGGCGCTTTCCAGCATACCGCCTGCCCAGATCGACGTGACGGGCAGCGACCAGGCCAGCGACCAGACCAGCGCTACGGCCACCAGCAGGTTACGCAGGCGGCGCCAGCGCAACAGGCCGACCACCAGCGCGCAGGCCAGCAGGAAAAGCGAAAGGTGCAGCGGATAGACCAGGGACGAGAGAAGTTCGACGGGCGATGTCATGGTGATGTCAGGCCGGATCGGCGAGCAGGCTGGAAATGCGGTTCAGGACTTGATCCAGGCCAGGCCAGTTGTGCTGGTCGCCCATATAGTTGGCAAATGGCGACCACGGGCGGCTGTCGTCCGGGTCGGACACGCCGAACAGGGTGAGCTGGCGCGCGGAAGCCGCAGCGGCAATATGGGATACCCCGGAATCGTTGCATACCACCAGCGCTGCGCGCGTCGTCAGGGCGGCGAAGGCGCGCAGGGGCATGGGAGGCAGCAGCAGGGCGCTGGGCGCGTTCTGCCGGGCAATCTCTGTTTCATCAGGGGGCGGCGCCATGACGACTGCCCAGCCTTTGGCCTGCAAGGCCCGGGTCAGAGCTTCATAGTGTGGCCAGACTTTGACCTTGCCGCGATGCAGGCCGGTAGCCGTGGGCGCGATCATGATGAACGGCTGATCCTGCAGCCCGGCCTGTTCCAGGCATTCGCGGGCCTGCTGGTGGTCTTCCTGGCCCAGGCGCAGCGGGGACTTGGGCGGCGGTGTGACGGAACCGTGCGGCAAACCCCAGAGGCGCAAGGCCTGACGGGTTACTTCGTACCAGGATTCAACTGCGTGCATGGCCTGGGGCGGTTTCTGGATCGGCCAGCGCAGCAGAAAGCTGCGGCCATCGTCGCGGTAGCCGGCGCAGGGCAGGCCGGCCAGCCGGAAACTGAGCGCGCTGGAAAGGGAGTCGGGCAGCAACAGCCCCACGCTGCGTCCGCCAGGCTGGGGGTGGGCCTTCATGTGGGCCTGCACCACTTGCCGGTTCTGCAGGATCTTTCGCCCGAAGGGCAGATAGTCCTCAAGCGGCATGTGCGCCAGCAGGTTGGCGCCCCAGGCGCGCCCGCACGCCACGACAGGGATGCCGGTCTGGTTGAGAAGCTCCAGCGAGGGCAATGCCATGCAGGTATCTCCGACCCAGTTTGGCAGGCGGAGATAGATTCTGGTCGGTTTCGGAAAAGTGCGCATCAGGAAAAACAGGTGGTGACGGTACAATCTTCCAACATTGTATTCAGCCTTGGAAGCGAGTCTGCATTGAAATCGAAAGAAAAACCCGCGCGTGCCGGTAAAACCGTGTCTCAAGAGCGCATGTTATGGGGACGGATCTACGCGAGGGTCGGCCAATACTGGAAGGGGCTGGCGCTGGCGATCGCGCTGATGACAGGCGCAGCGCTGACGCAGCCGGCGCTGGCGCTCATCATGAAACCTTTGCTCGACGACGGTTTCAGTGGTGGCAATCCTGACTATATCTGGATTTTCCCTCTGCTGGTCATTGCGATGATCGCCGTGCGCGGGGTGCTCAGCTTCTTCAGCGACTATTTGCTGGCCTGGGTGGCCAATAACGTGCTGCTGGGGCTGCGGCGCGACATGTTCGAGCGTCTGCTGGGCTTGCCGGACGAAGCTTTCCGCGCAGGCGAGAACGGCCGTCTGCTCAACCGTTTCACGATCGACGCCGGCAACGTCACGGGCTATGCCACCAGTGTCATGACAGTGTTGATCCGCGAATCGCTGATCGTGCTGTCCATGATAGGTGTGCTGTTCTACATGTCCTGGCAGTTGTCGCTGATCGTGCTGGTCATGTTGCCGGTAGCCGTGCAGGTGTCGCGTGCCTTCATCCGCCGCCTGCGCCATATCAACCGCGATACCGTCAACATGAATGCCGAGCTGACCCATGTGGTCAGCGAAACCATTGCCGGCCAGCGTGTCGTCAAGCTGTTTGATGGCTATGAGCGCGCCCGCCAGGGCTTCGGCTATGTGAATGGCCGCCTGCGCCGTTTTGCGATGCGTTCGGCAACCGCAGACAGCGCCATGACCCCGGTCACGCAGATGTGCGTGGCGGTTGCCGTGGCTGGGGCGATAGCCGTGGCGCTGCATCAGGCCAACCAGGGCACCTTGACTGTCGGTAGCTTTGCCGCCTTCATCACGGCCCTGGCCCAGATTTTCGATCCTGTGCGCCGTCTGACGCGTGTCTCTGGCGGTATGCAGAAAATGCTGGCCTCGGCGGAAAGCGTATTCCAGATGATCGACGAACCGGTCGAGCAGGACCAAGGCAAGAAAGTCATGGAACAGGCGCGCGGCCGGGTTGAATTCCGTGGCGTGTCGCATCGGTTCTCCGATACCGATCGTGAAACCCTGCAGGATATTTCCTTTGTGGCCGAGCCCGGCAAAACCATTGCGTTGGTCGGCCGTTCCGGTAGCGGCAAGACTACCCTGGTGAACATGCTGCCGCGCTTTATCGAACCCACTGGCGGCAGCGTCCTGCTCGATGGCGAGGAAATCCACGACCTGACGCTGGCCAGCCTGCGGCGCCAGATTTCCCTGGTCAGCCAGGATGTGGTGCTGTTCGATGGCAGCATTGCCGAGAACGTGGCCTACGGTGCAGTGGCATCTTCCAGTACCGATGAAACCGTGCGCGAAGCCTTGCGATCGGCCAGCCTGCTGGACTTTGTCGAGCGCCTGCCCAATGGCATCCATACCCAGGTTGGCGTCAATGCGGTACGGTTGTCTGGCGGCCAGCGCCAGCGTCTGGCAATCGCGCGCGCCTTGATCAAGGATGCGCCCATCCTCATCCTGGACGAAGCAACCTCGGCGCTGGACAACGAAGCAGAACGCCAGGTGCAGGCGTCGCTGGAACGCTTGATGCGCAACCGCACCACGCTGGTGATCGCACACAGGCTGTCAACTGTCCAGAGCGCCGACATCATCCTGGTCCTGGATGAAGGCCGTATTGTCGAGCGCGGCAGCCACGACGAGCTGATGCGCAGTCCGGACGGCCTGTACCACGCGCTTTACCAGATGCAGTTCAGGGGGAGCTGATAGAAATGGGCGGCCGGGCGCAGCATGGCCCGGCTTGTCCGATAAGCGGCTGTTGCACCGAGACTCCCAAAAGAACGGGCCGGGCAGTGATTCACTGCCCGGCCCGTTCCCTATTGCCGGTAAGGAGATGCGCTGGCCTTACTTGCCGCTTTTCCAGCGGCCGCCCAGTTGCGCGCAGCTGGCAGGCAGGGAGGCCAGGTCGTCGGCGGCGCGCTCATAGTAATAGGCGCCGCGTTTCAGTCCGGCCAGGTCCTGGCAGATGCCTTGCGCGGGCGTCGGGCACTGTTCCAGATAGGTGATTTTTCCTGCCTCGCCGCCCATGGCGGCAGACGTGTTGGCCAGTTGCTCGCAAGAGGTCTTGAATGCCGCTTCGTCTTCTGCCGGGTCCGACTGCACGCAGTCCTTGGATTTGATGACCTGGCCCAGGAGGTTGAAAGAACCCTCGATCATGCAGGCGCCATCCCTGGCCATCACAGGCGCGTTCAGCAGCAGGCAGGCGAGGCCGGATGCGGCCAGCAAGGTTGATTTCATGTGGGATTCCTTTGGTTGGTGCGCCGGATTATAGGAACGGACCATTTCCGAATTGCGATGAAGTGATTCCGTGGATTTCAAAAAATCACCGGTATCACTTTGCTCCGGGTGGATATCCGGACGGCGGGCAGCCAGGTTGTTCCGGGTGGATGGTGGGCTAGGCTGTACGGTTCATGCACGCTTCCTGCCGCCGCTGTGTTGGGGGCGGCAGGGCAGCGGCGGTAGCTGCTTGGCCGCCGGTCGCGTCAGAGCAGGATGATGTCGTACTTTTCCTGGGGGTAGATGGGTTCGACCTCCATGGAGATCGGCTTGGTGACAAAATCACCCAGCATAGCCATGTGCTGGCTCTCTTCTTCCAGCAGCAGGTCGATCACGGCCTGTGAGGCCACGATGCGGAATTCCTTGGGGTTGAATTGGCGCGCCTCGCGCAGGATCTCACGCAGGATTTCATAGCAGATGGTACGGGCCGTCCGCACGGACCCCCGGGCTTCGCAAACCGGGCAGGGTTCGCAGAGCTGGTGCGCAAGCGAGTCGCGCGTGCGCTTGCGGGTCATTTCCACCAGGCCCAGTTGGGTATAGCCGTTGATGGTCATGCGTGTGCGATCGCGCGACAAGGCTTTTTGCAGTTCCTGCAACACCATGTCGCGGTGCGAAGGATCATCCATGTCGATGAAGTCGATGATGATGATGCCGCCTAGGTTGCGCAGCCGCAATTGCCGGGCAATGGCGCGTGCGGCTTCCAGGTTGGTCTTGAATACCGTGTCGTCGAAGTTCCGGCCGCCGATGAAGCTGCCGGTATTGACGTCCACCGTGGTCAGCGCCTCGGTCTGGTCGATGATCAGGTAGCCGCCAGACTTCAGGTCTACCCGGCGCGAAAGCGCCCTGGCGATTTCTTCATCGACATTGGCGGTATCGAACAGGGGGCGTTCACCGCTGTAATGCTGGATGCGGTCGGTCAGCGCGGGCGTGTAGACCTGCGCCCAGTCGGTCATCGCTGCCTTGGTGCTGCGGGAGTCCACCAGAATCTTGCCGGTATTTGGGGTAACGATATCGCGCAGCACCCGCTCAGCCAGTGTCAGGTCCTGGTGCAACAGCGAAGGCACGCCCTGCTTGCGGGCCGATTGCTGGATGCCTTGCCAGAGCTTCAGCAAGTATTCCACGTCGGCGGCCAGTTCTTCATCGGTTGCCCCTTCAGCCTGGGTGCGCAGAATGAAACCGCCATGGGGGTCTTCGGGCAGCAGCGCCGTCAGTTGCTGCTTGAGGCGCTTGCGTTCCTCCTGTGATTCGATTTTCTGGGAAATGCCAATGTGCGGATCATGCGGCAGGTGCACCAGCATGCGGCCGGCCAGGCTGATCTGAGAGGACAGCCTGGCGCCCTTGGTTCCCAGCGGATCCTTGATGACCTGGACCATGATGGTCTGGCCCTCGAACAGGATTTTCTCTATGGGGGTGATGGTCTGGCCCTGGGTGCGTTCCTGGCGGTTCTCGCGCAGGTCCGCAATATGCAGGAAGGCGGCGCGCTCCAGTCCGATGTCCACGAATGCGCTTTGCATGCCCGGCAGGACGCGGTTGACCCGCCCCAGGTAAATATTGCCGACATGGCCGCGCTGGATACTGCGTTCGACGTGCAGTTCTTGCACGGCACCTTGTTCGACGATGGCAACTCGGGTTTCGAAAGGCGTAACGTTGATAAGAATGTCTTCAGTCATGGGCAAGCTCGGGTGTGGCCTGGGGCTGCGCGGTGGGAAATCCCGGCGCCGCTGGTGAGGCGGCTCCGGCGATGCCGAACGGCGGGCGCCTGCATATATATAGAGAAGGCAGGCAGTGCATGGGGCGTGGCGCTGACCATATCCGCCGCATCATTGTCCTGTCCTTGTTCCTGGCGGGCGCGCCCGCCAGGACTGCCTTCTATATATAGAGATGCCGGACGCCGGGTTCAATCCACGGCGAGGCCTGCGATCCTGATGGTTCAATAACAATAGATGCAAGCATTCTATGCCCGATGGCGGATTTGCGTATGTATGGCCGGGCAGGAGGGCGTGGTGTCGCGACGCCGGTGGCTACGGTTGGAGCGAGGGTAAGCCCTTGTCCGGTGTCTTTGGGTTTTCTCGCATGGTTCTCGAACAAGCACATGCGCATAATGAAGTCGTGACCAGTGTTGGCCGCAGAGGATGCTCGACCGTCTGAGTCTCGGCGTAAAGCTCCGGAATCCAGGGCGCGACGGGCTGGCGAGCCGCTCTTGGTAGATATAAACGCAGAGATTTTCCCGTTTTCAGCGGGAGGAGAAAGATTTTCTTCGAAAAGTTTTACACGGTGATGAAAAGCGTGCTATATTTCATTTTCTGTTGAGCGACGCAACAAATTCTTCGGAAAGCGAAGCGGAGTTCGACGGGGGCCGGAAACGGAGTTTGTTTTCAGGTGCTGCGGTTTGATCCTTGAGGACGGCCAGGCGGTGCGGGAAGCAGGTTCGGCAGGGTTTTGAAGAAAGGTTCAGCAAGTGTTGACAAGCTTCAAAACTTCATGTTATAGTTTCTAGCTCGGTTGCTTAGTAACTCAGGGTT
>WPCI01494494.1_pt1 | contig 137437 bp, 180 predicted proteins | sample 5399871 | NCBI WGS metagenome assembly WPCI01 (sample SAMN12869469, study PRJNA574797) | sludge metagenome | isolation source: wastewater treatment of pH7 | place: China:Beijing | collected 2019-05-20
GAGAAAGAAGTGTACGTTCCATATTTCTCTATTAGCGCAACGGAAAAGAATAGCTACACATTAGGATTTGATTTTGAAGAGAACAACTTCTTTATTAAATTGGAACAGCATCCTGCTCTAGAAGTTATCGATTTAGAAATCGCAGAAGTTAAAGAAGAAATTGAATTTGCAGTAGACTTTGACGAAGCAAAAGATGCTGTTGAAAAATTAAATGGTCTATACGAGTTGCGAAAAGCTACAGAAGCTTGTGTTAAGAGCATGGAAGAACTTGAAAAGTTGGCTAAGTTTGTGTTTGCTATGCAATTATGCAAATGTATTGAAATGAAATAAAGAGTAGGGGGAGTTATTATGGGTACAGGAGCAACGATTCGAGAGCCAGTCTTCATCGATATGGAGACTGGCTCTCAGATAGCAAATGGAATAGAAACAATAAATCTATCTAACTGGGATATGGATATGTCATCGTTGATACGAAATGAAGCGTATTACTATGGTTCTCTGACAGTCAAGAAACCTTTAAACAGTTATTTAAGTCAAGGAATTGAAGCAGGAATGCATCATGAGTTTCTAGCAAGACAATATAACCAAAAACTAAACTAATCGAAAAGAGGAAACTAACCATGTTAAAAGATATTCTTACAAATCCAGTAATGCTTACAGATGTTTATAACTTATCTCATCAACGCCTTAAGGTGAATACTGATTGGGAAGTATCACATATTTACAATCGCAAAGAGGGAATGATTTTATATGGCTTCGCTGAAATGGCAAATAGAATTCTAGAAATTCAGATTACAAATGCAATGATTAAACAAGCTAAAGAGTCGGCTGAGATTATGGGTGTTATCTTCCCTACAGAGCTGTTTGAGCGTGTTATAAAGGAATGTAATGGCTATGTACCAATTCAAGTACAATCGCTCGCAGAAGGGACATGGTGTCCTGCAGGAACGCCATTTGCACAAGTTAGTAATACAGTTGAAGGCTTTGGTGAATTAGTAACTTGGTATGAAGGAATCTTCTTACACGCCTCATTCCCTTGTGGGACAGCAACAGAAGCATTCAAGATGCGTAAATATCTTGAAGAGATGAAAAAGATACATGGCTTCGATGATAGTTTCCTAATTCGTTTACACTCATTTGGATTCCGTGGACATCGTAGTTTAGAGGATGCTTACTGGGCAGGAACTTCTTGGAACATGTTCTTACATGGCTCAGATGATTTCCATACTATGATTCATACTCCAAACGCTAAAGTTAGCTCTATCCCTGCACTAGCTCATAAAGTTACTCAGCAGTACGATGTAGAGTACGATGGATACATTCATACGATTGATGCTACGGCAAAGGCAGGCGAAAAAATTGTTGCCATCGTTATTGACACTTACGATGCAAATCGATTCATTGATAGTTACCTAGTTCCACTTGCACACTACGCAAAAGAAAAAGGTGTTCACTTAGTTATTCGCCCTGATAGTGGAGATGTAAATGAGCAAGTGGTGGATGTATATCACAAGGTTCAAGCATATGAACTTACAAATGTTACAGCAATCATTGGAGAAGGCATGAGCTTCCAAAATGTAATGCGAACTGACTTCTTCTTCAAAATGCGACAAGTACCATTAACATTTGTAAGCTATGGAGTAGGTGGTGGATTCTACAATCACATTAATCGTGATACGTTGGGATTTGCAATGAAGACAGCATTTTCAAATGGCGCACCACGTATGAAGTTCGGTATGAATCCATTGAAACGCTCAATTCCTGATGCAGTAAATGTTTTACTAACAGATGATAAAAAGATGTATGTAACACGTCAGAGCGCAGATAACATTAACGATTGCTTATATAAATTAGTTTATCACCATGACGATATGATGGATGAGCCAATTGTCAACTACCCGAAATGGGAAGAAACTCAAGAACGAGCAATGTCTTATATCCATGAAGAGAATCTGCAAGAGCATATCTTGCTACATGATGATATTAAAGAGCTTGTTAAAGAGTTCGAAAAGACTTACAGTTAAACAAAATTATTGAAAGTAGCAGGAGGAAATCATGAAAACATTTAAGCTAGGATTCGTTATTGGTAGGTTTCAGCATATCCATTTGAGTCACAAGAAGATGATTAACACTGCTCTACAATCTTGCGAAAGAGTCATCCTTATGGTTGGCTCTTCCCAAGAGAGTGGAACAGAAAGAAATCCATTCAATCTATATACTCGTATGAACTTGATTCGAGAAGTATTTAAAGAAGAGATTAAAAATGGTACGTTGCTACTCGCTCATACTGACGATATGACGCATGAAGATGACCATAGCACAGCATGGGGAGACTTCCTTATCAAGAAAATTGATATGTGGAAAGGTCATTATGCTGTTCAAGATGAAGTTGACTGCTTTATCTATGGGAATGACGAAGAGAGAACAGCTTGGTTTAAACCAAAGGATATCGAGAAGATTAGTCACATTGTTTTATCTCGAAAGGCTGACAATCTTAATGCTACAAATGTTAGAGGCTTAATGGCTCAAAATAAGAAGATGTCGTGGAACAATAATGTTCCATTGGAAATCATACCAATGTACCAAGAATTGAGAAAAGAACTTATGGATATTCCATACTACAAAGAACTGGGGGAAAATAAATAATGACAGCAAAAGTTACAGAACTATTCAAGAACAAATGGAACACAGTGGTGGAGAAAGAAATGGACAACGGTTGTCGCTACGTCTACAACAAGGCTGAATGGTGTAATAGTCAAGGTGTAGCAATCCTTCCTTTTAGAAATGTTGTAGTAAATAATTGGGGATTCACAGAACGTGAATATCTTGGTCGATTTGAAGTATGTCCTGCACACTCAGAAGAGATTGAGTTATGTTCAATTACTGGTGGAATGGATAAAGAAGGCGAAGCTCCAGTTGTGACAGCGTGGCGAGAGCTTATTGAAGAGGGTGGCTATAAAGTTCCTGTTGAGAACATTATTTATCTTGGAACTGTGCGACCTAGCAAGGCTTCTGATACAACTACTCATTTATTCGCAGTAGATTTAGGAGATGGCTTTGAAGAAGTAGAGGCGACTGGTGACGGAACTATTGGAGAAGAGGGAGCATACTGTGACTGGATTACAGGAAAACAATTAGCAGATGCAAAAGACCCTTTACTACATGCGATGGTTATGCGATTACTTACAACAAGTAAATAAAAATATATTAAACAAAAGTATTGAAATGTAAGTTGTGATGATTTATAATATCATTACAACTTACAAATAAGAGAGGAGAACGACATGAAAGGCGTAATTCAATTAACAGTTGAGGTTGATTACAACCAAATGATTACAGAAGATAAGCTAGAAGCATTACATGATTACACTGGCAAGTCTACAGAAGAAGCTTTACGACAATATCATTTTGAGCAGTTGTGCAAGGGAATTATGGCAACAGTAGATAATCGACCATTTACTCGATTTGATATTCAAGGAAGCTTCGTTCCAAATGAGATTCCTCAAGAAGAGAATATCGTTGCAGAAGAAAAAGAGGTTGAGGAAGAAAAAATTGATATCAAAGTAGCCCAAGAACACATCGAGAAGATGGGTGAGGCAAGTCGTGCTGAGTTGGCTATTGAGCATCTTGACAAGGATATTGAGAGTATTTCTCTGACAAAAGGAATGCCTACTTTAATCAAAGTAAACGAAGCTATGAAACATGCCCTAGAAAACAAGACTGGTGTATTGGTAAACTCTGAGAAAGAGAATAGCTTAATAGCATCGTATCAAGGATTCCCAGTCGCTATAGAGAGTATGGAAGAGCTTTATATTATTGAGTACAAAGAATATATCACAAGTGAAACACAGCAATATCATAGAACAGCAGAGGAGCTAAACTAGATTTATGGAATTATTATTTAGCATTAAGATAGAAACAATTGGATTTATTCTTCAAACATTAGGAAGTCTATTATTACTGGGTGGGTATGCTCCGCAGATTATCAAGCTTCATAGAACAAAGATACCAACTGGAATAAGCTTGCTATTTTGGACAATGGTTGGGATTGGTTGTACAGCAATCAACGTAAATATGATTATCTCGAATGCACCATTTGAAGTAATCTTAACGCAATCATTAAACATGATTGGTGCATGGTACACTTTATTCTTAGTCATGTACTGTCGCAAGCTACATGGTATGCCAATCAAAATTAACAAAACAATTGGTTTAATCGCATCGTTCTTAGCAGGGACTATGGTTTATCAGATTCAAGTTTTACCGATGGCTCAAGTGGGAATCATGTTCCAAACGATTGGTACTGTAGCATTATTAACAGCTTACATTCCACAAATCGTGTATCTTCACAAGGTTAAAGATGCTACTGGAATCTCACGATGGCTATTCATTGTAATTGCAAGTGGATTACTGATGGTTACTGTTAATATGATTATTAGCAAGGTTAATATTGAAATCATTATTACTGAGTTCGTGAACATTGCATTAATCCTAGTTCAGTATGCATTAACCGTATATTATCAGAGCAAGAATAAATAAAAAACATTGAACAAAAGTATTGAAATAAAATGAAAAAAGTAGTATACTGATAAGGTGAGTAAGAGGCTGTAAAAAGCCTCTAATCCTCACTGAATTTAATTGTAAATTAATTAAGTCAGTGATTAAACAAAATTATTGAAATAAACAAATCACTGATTTAAACGAAGTTATTAATTAAATTCAAATACAAGAAAGAGGTAGATTATTTCATGACAAATTTAGAGAAGACAACAGAATTACAAAAAGGCAAATCTTTCGTAACATTAACTGGTAAAGTTAAAATCAGCGACAAGACATTCGGTGGGGAAATTACATCACCAACAACTGGTTACAAATATGCTCGTATTAATCTAGGTGTTGAAACTGCAGAAGGTAACGTGGTTTACGGAGAAATGATGGGTGGATATGCTCCTTCTAATCCAGTAATTTATGCAATGGATAAGGAAGGTCAAGCAATTCAAGTAAACTGGGCAGACCGCTTAAATGAATCAGTAGTTGAGTCAATCGCAGACTTTAAATTACACAAAGTTGGCGTTGAAAAAGGTGAAGATGGTCGTACAATCATTAAGAAATTCTTATCTCCAATTGATGTTGAAGCTTATTTAAAAGAGCATCTTAAAGATGGTATGGAAGTAACAGTTAAAGGTTCATTTGGATTCTCTGAATACAAAGAAGATACGCAACGTAAGTTCCAAATTCAAAACATCTTCTTAGCTTACCAAAAGCGTGACGAAAAAACGAATGAATTATTGCCAGTCGATTACCGTGCAGACTTCGTTCAAACTATCTTACTTGATGAAGACTCTTTCAAGCGTATTACAAAAGATGACGCAAAAGAAGGCGAAGTTGTTGTTCAAGCAAAAGTAGTTGACTATGTAGGTAAACGTGACAATGTAGTAATTAAGAAAAACATGCCATTCTCACTTCCAATCGTAGTGAAAATTAATAAAGAAAATCCTGAGATGACTGAGAAAATTCTTAACCTTCTATTCAAAGTTAAGAAAGGTCAAGTTCGTGAACTAGGTATCGAAGGTCACATCGTTGAGGGCTATGAAAAACAAGATGTAGGAAGCGCTGATATTAAGCTATCTGCTGAGATTCAAGAATTAATTGCAATGGGATTATACAGCGAAGAAGAAGCTAAGAAGAAAATGACTGTACGTGGAAACAAAGTTTCTAAATTGGTATTCGCTCGTCCTCTACTTGTTAAAGATGAAAAGAACCCAAATGGTACTCTTGATATGAACGATAACAAGTACAAGCCTGAGGATTTAATCGTTGCACTTCCTGAGAAAGAAGAAGCAGACCCATTAGCAGATGTGCATGACCAAGGTTCTTCTACTGGTGGCGAAGGCGGTAACGACTGGATGAAAGCTTTAGGAATCTAATATTAAACAAAATTATTGAAACAATGGTTACGGGAGTTCCATTTAAAAACTCCTACTAAACAAAATTATTGAAACTAATAAAATTTAAAATAAGAAAGAGGTAATTATATTGTCAATGTTCCGTAAACCATCAACTAAAAAATTAGGTCTTAAAGTTCTTGTTCTAGGTGAAAAGGGCGTAGGTAAATCAGTATTCTCACTTTCATTCCCACGAGTTTATGCAATCGATGGAGAGACTGGTATGGCATTCTATGAGAGTCACCCACGATTTGGTCAAAACTTACTAGGTATTGTGAATACACAAGACTTCAATGAATTACAAGAAGCAATTGATGAATTAATGGATATGGGCGCAGAAGAAGTTGGTACATTGTCAATCGACTCTGAGACAAAAATCTATGAAAACTTAACTGATGCAAGCTTACAAGTTGAGGAGAAAAAGGCTCGTAAAAATGGTAAGGATGTAAATGATTCAAGCGTTAGTATGCGTGGTTGGGGACGCATTAAAGCAATCGCAACACGTTTACAGAATCTTAAGATTGACCTATCTGCAAAAGGCATCAATGTTATCTCGATTGCACAGATTGACGATGTTAAGCAAAAGGTTGGAGAGAACTTCGTTAAAGTTGGCGAGAAGCCTGTAATGAAGAAGAATTCTGAATATGATTACGATATTGTTATCAAGTTATTCACTGAAACTGATGCTAAGGGAGATGCAATCTACAAAGGTATTATCCTTAAAGATAGAACTGGTGTAACAAAGGTTAATCAAGTTGTTGAAAATCCTTCATACGACACTTGGAGACTGTTCTTAGAAGCTCGTGATGGAGCAGATACAATCAAGTCTAATCTTGCACAAGACAATGCGAAGTCTCAAAAAGCTCTTGAAGAAGAAGATGCAGAAGCTGAAAAGACAATCGTAGACAAACTAAAAGAAGCAATGGCTATGAGTGACGCTCATCAAGCAAAAGCAGTAGCTTTAATTCAAGAAGCAGGAATTAAGAATCCTCTTTCTCCTACTGCAACTGAGTTAAACAAACTACAGAAGATTGTTGAAATTGTATCTGAAATGTAATTAATGTAAGGGGAGTTGATACCAACTTCCCTTTAAACAAAATTATTGAAATAAGTAGGAGTGGGGTTAGGATGGCAAAACCAACTAAGTTAGACAGAGATAAGATTCATTATTGTTACTATTGCGATGGGATTATTGAAAGTGTAAATGATATTGCGTGGAAGAAGTTCCCTATGCAGACACGAGCAGGAGAGAGATGGTACAACAGAAAGCTTCATGTAGAGTGCTTGTCAAAATATCATGAAGAAATTCAAGATGCTGAGCTTAAGAAAGAGGAGAATTCTGACTGGGATGCTCTCTATCAGTATGTTAAGCATGAAATCTTAGGGGAAAAGGTTACAAAGTTAGACCAAGAGAATCATAAGAGCCACATTGCCAAACGATTACTTGGGTTAAGACTTGGTCAATATTACCCTAGCGGTAATAATACTCGTATTCTTCCTAGAGGGTATGGATTTAAAACTATTCTACTAGCGTTCAAGGTTGTAAAACCAAAGCTTCTACCTTATTTAGCTTCTACTGAGTTTGCTAATCACAAACATAAGATTGATGGAATGATGAGATTTGTCGTTGGTGAGGTCGCAGATGTACAAGCTAGATTAGAAAAGCAGAAGCAATCGAATGAGAAGCTTACGCAAGAAGCTACTACTCCAACTCAAACTACAAGCCATGACTACACGAGTCATCTTAAGCGTAAAGAGACAACGAAGAAGATTAAAGACAGCGTTGATACAGGAGGATTATTATGAGCGAAGACTTATTAAAGAAGAAAGAAGAATTTAGAAAGATGCTCGTGGAAACGAAGCAGAAAGCAGAGATGTATGTCGCTCTTAGTATTTATAAGAGTAGCGAATTATATCACGATGCAAACCTTACAGTAGATGATTTTAGCTCGCTAGAATGGAAGTTCTTCTTCTCTATTGCAAAGAGATTAATTGATGATAAGAAGAACACGTTGGACGATATTACAGTTGGACTTTGTGTTGGTGACAATGAACAACTTCAAAAGATGTATGATGAATTTGGTGGATGGGATACAATCCAAAAGGGTATGTCATTTGTTAAAGAGGACAACTTTGAAGGGTATGTTCGAGATATCAAGAAGTCTAATGCATTAATGAAGTTGCATGACCTAGGCTTCCCAGTAATGGATAAGTTTGAAAACTATAAGGTTACTAGTCTAGAGCATATTCAGCAGAAATTAGAAGAAGTATTGGCAACTGTATTTGCAGACGTAGATGTAGCTGAAAAAGTTGAAGATATGAGCAATAATCTATGGAAAACTGTAATGGATGCCCATGAAGGTAAAATGCGAGGCTTCCCTTATTCTTCATCTCTTCTAAATGAGCATGTTAATGGACAAGCATTAGGGAATATCACGATGGTCTCTGCGAACTCAGGGATTGGTAAGACAGCATTAACACTAATGCAAGTGCTTCCTAATATGATAGAATACAATGAAAACCTTATGATTCTAGCAAACGAGGAAGACATATCTAAATGGAAACGTGAAATTATTACTTGGGCAGTTAATAATATGACTGGTGGAGAATTCCAAAAGAATCGATTTAACTTTGGTCAATTCACAACAGAAGAACTTACTATGCTTAAAAAGGGTGTAGACTGGTTAGATGAGAAGATGGAAGAGGGAACGATTAGATTCATTAACTTTAACTCTTTCAGCATGAAAAAGGCTATCAAGATGATTAAGAAGGAAGCTACGCTGAATAAAGTTAAATACTTCATTCTAGATACATTGAAAATGGATTCTGATGAGGTAAACGAGAACGCACAGGCATGGCTTCAATTGCAACAAAATATGGTTAAACTCTATGATGTTATCAAGCCATCAAATAAGAATGTTCATGTATGGGTGACCTATCAGCTCGGTAAATCTGCTATGCTAACACGTTATCTATCTCAAAATAGCCTAGGTGTTTCCAAGAACGTTGTTGACGTTGTATCTACACTTATGCTTGCGAGAAAGGCTCTCGAATCGGAAAAATTAGGCGGTAAAAATGAAGTAAGTGTCAAAGCCAGTGATGGAAAGATTATCAAGATGAGCAAAGATAAGGAGTATTTCATTATCTTCCTTGGTAAGAACCGAATGGGTGCGACTCATAGACAGCTAGTGTTTGAGATTGATTTGGGGCGCAATACCATGGTCGATTATGGTACATGTCTAATTGAACAAGATATCTAAACAAAAGGAGAGTCGAATCGTGATTATTACAGCTTGGATTTTATTGATATGCTTTGGAGTATTCGCTTTAAATGGATTTTTCAAGTTCTTTTTTGGTAGTGGCATGAATTCATTTCACGCTATCTCATGGTTTATCTCGATTGTCATTTCTGCTCTATCAGCAGGAGTAATTTGGGGAAAGCTATTCCAGTAACTAATTAAACAAAAGTATTGAAATAATGCTGATAATGTGATACAATTGCGTTATCAGCATTATTAATGTAGGTGAATTATATGAGTATGAATTCTGCTAAGGTAAAGGAATACCTAAAAGAAGATGTAGAAAGAATCGAAAGACTCCTAGAAGAAGTTGGATGCCATATGTTATGGCGTACTGGAGATGAAGTTAGGGGAGCGCCTCCTAATGGTCGCAATCATACCGCAGTCTCTGTTAACACTGAGACTTTGTTCTGTAGAGTGTATGGAGAGGGAGAGACATTTCGTGGTGACATCTTTCAACTAATTAGCATGTTTAGAAAAGAAGAGTTTAAGCAATCATTCGCTTTTACGAAATCACTATTTGGTCTTGGTGGCAAGTTTGTAAAAGATAACAGGAAAGACCCATTGGCATTATTTAAGAATATCAGAAAACAGCATAAGATTATAACTGATATCAATGAGGTTGAAGTACCTAAGTTTGGCATGGAGTCGTTAGCTGACTTTGTTTTACTGCCTCATATTAACTTGTTCTATGAAGGTATCACTACTCAGACACAAGAGATATTTAAGGTAGGATATGACCCTTACTTGGACAGAGTGATTTTCCCTCACTTCGCTTATGACGATATAAACGCAGTCGTTGGAATAACAGGGAGAACTCTTAGAAGTAAGGTTGAAATGGAAGCATTTAAAATCCCTAAGTATTGGAATTATATTAAGGGATACAAGAAGATGTATAACTTATATGGGTTTAGCCATTCCTTACCTTTCATAATCAAGAGTGGTAAGATTATCATTTTTGAAGCAGAAAAGAGCGTTATGAAGCAATGGTCGCAAACAAGGAATAAAGGATTCTCTGTATCTGTTGGTGGTCATGAAATATCAGAGGTTCAAGTCCAATTGATACTCAAAGAGACTCCTGCCGACACAGAGGTAATTATTGCTTTTGACCGTGACGTACAAGATATGAAAGATGACGATGGAAACCCTATAGGAGAACAGTATCTCATTAAGCAATGTAAGAAGTTTTCAAAGTTCAGAAAGGTGTCCTATACGTGGGACGCTAATAATTTGCTAGAAGAAAAGGATGCTCCAATTGACAAGGGTGTTAAAGTATTCAACGAATTATTAAACAGTAGAAAGGTTATTAATTAAACAAAAGTATTGAAATGGAGAAATGTATGAGTAAATTGTATTTAAGATATGGGACAGTAGATTCATCCAAGACAGCTAGATTGCTAATGGATGCACATGATTATAAGAGACGTGAAGAGAACCCATTGCTAATCAAATCAGCATTAGATACACGTTCGTCACAGGGAATGATTGAGAGTCGAACAGGTCTATCAGCGCCGTGTGTAGACATTGATAAGGACGATAATATTGTTCACATTGTAAACAAGCTAATTGAAGGACACCTTCGACCTGTTGTAATTCTTATTGACGAAGCACAATTCTTAACGTATCAACAAGTCATTCATTTACGCATAATTGCAGACCAATACGACATCCCTGTTATGTGTTATGGTCTTAAAGTTGATTTTATGGGCAACTTATTTGAAGGCTCTAAGGCTCTATTTGAGCATGCTAACGTGCTAGAAGAAGTAAAGACTATGTGTAGAGAAAAGGGATGTACTGCGAAGGCAATGTACAACGGTAGATTTAAAGATGGCAAGCCAGTATTCAATGGAGAAGTTGTTGTAATAGGAGATACAAAAGAGGATGTAGATGATTACTACTATATCCCTAAATGCTCAAAACACTTTTTCAATGATTTTAATGAATATAACAAAACAAGAGGGGTGTAATTATTGGCTCGATTAAATAGAGAACAATTAGAATTAATTAAAGAGAAGTTCAATGTAAAGAATTTATGGTCTTTCTCAAAGGTATCAACATTTGACCAGTGTACACATTTGTATTTCCTTAAGTACGTGAAGAAGATTCGTGTAAAAGGAGACAATTGCTATACTTGGTGGGGAACAGTTTCCCATGACCTTATCCAAGGGTTGTACGATGGAGAACACACGTATGAAGAGATGATTCAGAAGCTAGAAACTAAAATTGTGGAATATAGCCTAATTACTGACCCTAAGCTGAAATTCCCTGAGCAAAGTCAATTTGACAGCTATATTGCTAATCTTCGTCATTACTTTTCCAACGTTAAGCAGTTACCATACAAAGTTATTAATGAGCGTCCAGTATTAGCTGTATTTGAAGGTTTAGAAAAGTATGTATTCCAAGGTTATGTGGATAGTGAGTTTGTAGATGAGGATGGGAACTTTGTAATTCTCGACTACAAAACATCATCAATTGGTGAATTTACTGGAGCGAAACTGCTCAAGAAGTCCCAACAGCTTATGATTTATGCTTTTGGTATCAGCACATTTGGTAGACAAATAGATGGCGAGATGAAGAAGTTCCCTCTTGAAAAGATTAAGATTCGATACGATATGATGAAGTATTGTAAAATCTCATACTTGCAGAAGAATGGCACAGAGAAGGTTACAAAAGCTGAACGTAGAGCTTGGGTTGCACATATAGCAAACCCTATTCGCAAGGACTTTGAAGATGTACCTAAGAACATTGAGAAAGCAGAGAAAGAGATTGCTAAGCTAGATAAGAAGCGAAATGCAAAGGTTCGCACAGAAGAGGAGAAAGTAGAGCTAACTGCCCAAATCGCAGAGATTGAGAAGGAGATAGAGGCGTTAAAAGCTAACTTATTCGATATCATCCAAATCAATGAGATGATGGAAGAGGCTATTAATTCTAACAGTCTATCTAATCTACCTCAGTTTATTCAAGATAAATATACGGTTACTGATTGTTATATTGATGTTGAGCTGACGCAGGAGATTATCGAAGAGTTCAAATCTCACTTAATTTCTACATTGGACAAAATTATTGAAAGTGAAAAAGAAGAGGATAAAGAGAAGGCGTTCACAAGAGGTCGTATTGAACAGGGCGATTCATTCTATTGTACGAATCTATGTGATATGAAAGACCACTGTTCATTCTATCAAGAATACAAGGCTCATATGGCTATGTTCTTAGATAACAAGAAAGATGCGCCAAGTGACGCAGATATACTGGCGATGTTTGGATTATAAAGAGTACGGAAAAGATGCAGGAAAAACTTGCATCTTTTTCTTTATTTTCATTGACATATATAATAGTGTGATGGTAATATAATAATGTACTTAATAACTAACACATAAGCTAACAGGAGGGACAATGATATGTCTACATTAGCGACATGTAATGCTTGCAGAGAGGAGTTTGAAAAAGGTTTAGATAACTGTCCTAACTGTGGTAAAGACCAACGCTCGTTCCTTGATAGATATAAGATGCCGATATTCATTGGTATCATACTTGTATTGGGAATGGTTATGGGCGCAACTGGTGGCTAATATGGGATTACGGATTAGAGGATGGAAATTTCCGTCCTTAATATAAAAATATCTAAACAAAAGTATTGAAATGATTATTAAGTTATGATATGATAAGTACATCAAATAACAACAAAACAAAAGGAGATTTAACTAACATGGAAATGGAATTTGTAATGGCTTTACTATCAATCATCTTAATCGACATCGTACTAAGTGGAGATAATGCAGTGGTAATTGCTCTAGCATGTCGAAACTTACCACAAGATTTACGAAAGAAAGCAGTCTTTATTGGTAGCGCAGGAGCAATTGGTTTACGAGTATTTCTAACATTTATCGCTGTTTATCTAATGGCAATACCATATGTTCAATTCATTGGAGGATTGCTGTTAGCATGGATTGCGATTCAACTATTAAATGGTGGAGAAGAGCAACAACTTGAAGGTGGAAGTACAATTTGGTCAGCAGTTAAGACAATCATTGTAGCAGATTTCGTAATGAGTATGGATAATGTAGTAGCAGTTGCAGGTGTTTCAAATGGTCATACAGGACTTATGGTAATTGGATTACTAGTTAGTATTCCATTAATCGTTTGGGGTAGCCAAGTGTTAATGAAACTTATGAATCGATTCCCAATCATTATCGTAGCAGGCTCAGCATTACTTGGGTACACAGCAGGTGAAATGATGTTAAACGATAAGAAGGTTGGTCAATTCATTACTGAACACTTCCCTGCAGGACATTATGTAATCCCTATCGCAACAGCAGTATTAGTAATTTTGGTTGGCAGACTTATGGGCGAACGCTCTGAAAAAGCTGTCGCTTAAAACTAAAGTATTGACAAAATCATAGTCTAGGGCAAGTGGTTCTAGACTATGAGATACATAAAATAAGAAAGAGTGATTAATATGCTTGGATTTTTCAAGAAGAAAGTGAAGAATATATGTAATCATAAATGGCATCATCTGCAAGATACTTATATATGGAATGGGGTTGACCATGACGATTCATGCTACATATTCTGCTCTAAATGCGAAAAACAGATAATTGTTCTTGAATCTGAGTGGAATAGAATCAAGAAGAAGCAGGAGATAATGGATGACTTAACTCCTAAGTACAAATATGTTATTAAATTAATCCATTCAAGAAATTCATTATGGGAAAGACTTGTCGTTATCAAAGGTAATCATATCAATGAGACAAGAGCAGATACAGTTGTTATTGATGGAGTTGAAATAACATTTGGACTCCATGAATTTATACAAGAAATTACTACTTACAAGTTATAAGGAGGGTAATCATGATTAGATGTACAGATGGCTCTAGATTCAATGGTGTTTTAAAAGAAGGTCAAGTTTGGGTTAAGGGTAGAACTGTAAGAGTCATAGTTCGCTTCAATGAAGATGTTATGGTCTACAAATCCAAGACAGATTTCAAGAACAATACAGTTACTACTGTTCGAAGAAGTGTATTCCGAAGGTGGTTACACAGTGGAGAGAAAGCAATGCTATATGTGTTTCCAAAAGCTAACTGCTCTAGCTGTGATAATGAAGTAGAATTAAGAAGTCATATCAACAGATGCGAATGTGGAGCTGTACTAAAGGTACTAGAATAGGAGGAAGGCTTGTGTTATGTGATGAAATTAGCTTTATTGATTTGAATAAACTAGACTCTGTAGCGACTACCTTGGAGAAGGAGAAGGATAAACTCATTTCTCTTCTTCCTAAAAGATTTTCAGAAAGATTAAAACGAGATTTGTTTATAAGTGGTGGATGTATATATAGCCTATATAACAATCAAACTCCAAAGGATATTGATACATTTATCCAAGACAAACATCTTGTAGATGAAGTTATAGATTTCTTTTCAAAACAGAGGTTGTTTATGGGGAGAAGTAATGGAGTCAAAAGAGGAATGTATAGAAATTTAAATCTTATAGTAACAGATAATGCAATCTCTATTGGGAAATATCAGATAATAACAAAGTGGGTAGGTACTCCACAGGAAGTTGTCTCCCAATTCGACTTTAAGCATAATATGTTCTACCTTCAAGATGGGGTTATAAAGGCAATGACAGATTTAAAACACTTGACTAGTAATAAGCTGTCTTACAACGAAGGCAGGGCAAGGGATATCTGTGGGACTATTATACGAGTATCTAAGTTTGTAAAACGTGGGATGGAAGTTACGAACGAAGAGGTTGCAAAAATGCTTTTAAAACTTAATGAAGTTGGATTCAATGATAGAGAACTAGAGATATTGTCTAGCCATCAATATGATAGAGGTTTTGGTTCATAAACTAATAAAATCATCATTTTATCAATTCTTAGGAGGAATAGAAATGAAAGTAACTGACGAGTTAAAAACTGAATTGATTTACTCTTTACCAAGCAGACGCATATTGGATGTTGTAAGTAATTTAGCTGTAAGAAATCCATATACAAAAGAGTTGATTTTTCTAAAGCAACGACCATATTACGAGAATACTCCAATAGAAGAGTATATCGAATACAATGAGAAACATGATATGCATCATGACTACAGAGAGTTGATTTCAAAGCATGTAATCATAGACATTTCACTGTTGCATCGAAGAGCAAGGGCATTGCTATTTAAAGAACTTATAAAAGCAAACCCACCAAAATGCAACACTTGTAACACTGTACTAACTATTGGCTTATCAGCGATTATGAGCAAAGCGACTCAAAGGTTAACAGATGTTGACGGCGAGAAAGTTAAAGGGTTTTATTGCAAGTGTTGTGCTGAGCAGGCTTACAAAGACTTGATAGAAAGTAGACTATTTGAAGAATATAAGGGTAACAAAATCTACCGCAAAGATGATATGTATTTTCCCTACTGGAACTGCGCTTATCATTTCAAAACAGTTGAGGAATGTAGAATTAGAATCGATGCCAATATTTCGATTGCGAAGAGTGGGATGATTAATTTAAAAGAGGTTTTCTCATGAGAAGAATCGATATGGTCAAAAACAAGAAGATGAAGAACATAAAGCATGCAGAGATTCTTGATAAGAAGAGAATCAAGATTGTATTCCAAAACAACGAAGAGATTGTCTTGGAAGCAAGAATCGAAGGCTACGCAGAAGATAGTGGTATTTATATTACGAAGGATAATATCTAGGAGGTAATCACTATGGGTTGGATGTCAGATGTGACAATTGAATCTATCGTAAAGGATATAGATAAGAAGATAGAAATTGAAAGTCTTAAAAATACTAATCCTCAACAGGCAGAGTATATTGTACAAGGATTAAAGTTGGCAAAGGAAATAGTAGAAAGCCATTACTAGGGAGAGGTAGAAATGAAAGATTATTATATAGTTAAATTAAATCAATTATTTGTGTCAAACTCTACATTGGAGAACATGCATAACCCTTTTGATGTGATTGAGCTTATTGGGGAAAAACAATGCGCTTACAAATTCGACAGTGAAACAATGGCAAGAGATGTAGCAAACAAGATAAATGGACAAATAATTATGATTAAACGAACAGTGCAAGAGGAAGAGATATATATTAAATAAACAGTAAAGGAGCAATTAATATGAAAATGGCAATTTTGAAAGAGACAAACGAGGTATTAACTGGCAAGCAAGGCGTAATGGGAGTAAAGAAAACGTTTGGTCAAAAGCTTAGTACTCAAGGTCATTATGCAAAGGATTTGCGACTTGTAGAGGTTGATACTTCTAGAATGGGAATCGCAGATGAATACGTGGTAGTTAGCAAAGGGTATCTAGAATCACTTGAGGCAGACCGATGAAAGCATATCAAGTAAGCAATGGCGAGTATTCACGCATAGCGTTTGCCGAAACAGCAGGACAAGCTAGAAACTTTGGGATGTGTGAATTTGGCATAGACTTCATTGCAGTAGAAGTTAGAAGAGCAAAGTGGGCTGACGAATATGGTAGTGAGAGCCAAATACCAAAATGGGCTTATCTTTTGAACGGTTGGTGGTGGGAATGCCAATGTGGTCATCCACAGTATGATGAGACAGCAATTGTAATTGAGGATATGGTTTACTGTGAGGTTTGTAAGCCTAACGAGGAGGAATGTGAATGATTATATCAGGGAATGCCTTTATAGAATTTGATTACGTTAACTGGAGAGGCGTAGAAGGTCATAGAGAGGTAAGAGCGATTAGAGTATTCTTCGGCTCAACAGAGTATCATAAAGAACCACAATGGTTGATGGAAGCGTGGGATTTAGTTAAACAAGAGAAGAGAATATTCTCTATGAAGGATATGAGTAACGTAAAAGATATATGGGGTATGAAATATGATTGATAAGAATAAGCTTTTCCCTTCGAGCGAACTATTCAAATTCAACACAGATAGTCCTGCTATTAATAGAGCAGAGAAGAGGGTTAGGAAGAAAGAGCTTGCAATTAAGTATACAAGGAAGACAGTCAGGGTGTATCAAAATAAAAAGAGCCTTGCCTTACTTGTAGAAAAGTTAAAGAATTGTATATATCAACACAATAAATTCGACCTATTCAAAGTGGTAGAAAGGGAAATAGATGAGCGATTATCTCAGTCTATTAAAAGTCAATTCGATAAACTTGAGGAGGTAAAAAAGATTGGATAATAATGGATTGTTGGGAGTATGGATTGCAATCGTCATCATGCGGATGTTTATCTTATCTTATTAAAACAAAAGTATTGAAAGGATGGTTGTCATGGCAAAAGCTAAGAAGAAGGAAATGTTTCTTACATCTAAAGGCATTGCAGTTTATGTTGATGAGTTTAGTGTTAAAAACCTAATGAAGATGGTTACAAGAGGCGAAATCGTCAATATGACTACAAGAGTCACAGAGGATGGAGTCATGTTTGATTATTCAACTGAATATAGTCATGGCTCAATGTTCTTGAACAATTTAGGCAAATAGGAGGAGTCGTTATGGCGCAAATCAAGATTGATATTAAAGAGTGTGAGCAGTGTCCTCATTCACAAGCCTCAAGGGTTTACACAGCAGATTCATTTGAAACTGTAAGGAATGTTCATTGCAAGCTATTAAAGAAAGATGTTCACAAATATTTAGACTGGAACGACAACTCACCAGTTCCAAATGAATGTCCTATAAAAGAGTAGAGGAGTAGTTAATATGATATATTTCATAGTTTTATGTTTATTAATTTGGAATAGTGTTTTGACCATTATTATTCTAAACAAGTATCGAAAACATATTTCTCATCTGTATAACGCTGTTACAGAAGAAGTTGAGGTTACAACCAATATCTCTAGCAGAGTGGCAGTACTAGAGGAAAAATCAAACGTTATGGCTACAAAAGCAGATATAGATGGCTTGTTGGTAGTAGTAAGCAAAATGAATGTAAATAAATAAAACCATATTTTACAAGGGAGACAATACTAATGACTAAATTAATCGATTTAACTAAAAAGGCACAGGTTGTATTAGAAAAGAAGAAGATTTTTGGTGAGAAAGCTCAGGCTGTATATATTACTGATATCTCAGTATCTATGAGAAGTCTTTATAGTAATGGAGTAGTACAAGAGCTAACTGATAGATTGCTTGGAATTGGCATGAATCTAGACGTTGATAAGAGTATTGATATGTTTGCATTTGGAAGACATGCACACGAAATTGGTTCTGTAACAGAAGGCAATCATCAAGGGTTTGTAGATAATGTTCTACTACGTAAAACATCGTTAGAAGGCTCAACGTACTACGCAGAAGTGATGGATATGGTTGTTAATAAGTATGGCCAGCTACCTGCACAGAAACAAGGATTCCTTTCAAGATTAATTGGAAGCAAGACTCCTACTGAAAAGCCAACTGTACCTACATTAGTATTCTTTGTAACAGATGGTGATAACTTCGACAAGGCAGAGGCTGAAAAGATTATTCGTGAATCATCTAATCAAGCAATCTTTTGGCAGTTTGTAGGAGTTGGTAGAGCAAGCTTTGACTTCTTGCAGAAGCTTGATGATATGAATGGAAGATTCCTAGACAACGCAAACTTCTTCCATGTTAATGACCTTCGTCAAATCAGTGACGAAGAGTTTATGGACAGAGTATTAAATGAGTTTCCGCAGTGGATTAAGGAGGCAAGAGCGAAAGGGGTATTAGCATGAACATGACAAAACAAACATTATTTAAAGTGCCTGTAGGAGACTGGTCAAAAGATGGTCATAACGTTTCAGAAAATTACTATGTGTACAGCAATTATCCTTTAGAGAAAATGCAACAGGCGTATAAGGATACATGTAAGAAGATTGGACTACAAATGAATGATAGCTCAACAAATTATACAGGTTTAGACGATGGGGTGGGGACAAGACGTGGATGGAGATGTTTATTGACTGAATATGAAGAGACTACAATCAATAATGAAGCTATTCATATTCTAGCTGAACATGGTTTTGACTTTAATAGTGTTTTCAAGGACGAGAGTGATGGAACTATGTATTTCACATCCAAGGATGTATTCAAACTATTCATGTGGTTTATCTCCTATAGCATGCCAAAAGATTTCGAGTGGAAAGAACTGAGTCTTGACGCAGAGGCAATTGCTGGATATTGGTCAGAATCTTTAAACCATCAAATTGGATATGGAGTATTTTGCTAGGAGGTTATTCTGATGTGCGAGACTACAGTAGTTAACAAGTATCACAAATTACCATATGACGTGTATATTGGTCGTGGCTCGAAATGGGGAAACCCTTTCAGCCATCTACCTAATACACAAGCTATATTCAAAGAAGAAGCTATTGAGATGTATCGAAAATGGATTATGTATAAACCAAATCTATTAGCAGAGTTGCATGAGCTGAAAGGAAAGACGCTTGGATGTTTCTGTAAACCCAAGTCATGTCATGGCGATGTATTAATAGAGTTAATAGATAGATTAGTTAAGGAGGAGTAATAGTGAAACTGTTAAAAGAAGGATTCCATTATGTATATCAAAAGAAGAATAAAGGAAAATATGTATCATTGCCATGGAATATCATTGACCATCAGCGCAGTGAGCTAAGTGAAAAGATTAGAATTCTACTAAGAGAGTGGGATTGTCCATATATTATTCAAAGCGACGATGACGCAGAAGGTTTATTAGATGATATTAGTGATAGCGTGAAGTCTTACGATGGTCATTCAGATTGGCTAAATATGCCTTCTGATGGAAGTGATGATTATCTACTTCAAGCGTCAGAGAATGTAATAGTCCATGTTTCGGCAAGCGATGAGTATCATGGTAGAGGAGAGACTGAAATATTCGCATGTATCTCAGGCATTATCGTTACAGATGAGGTAACAAATGGAGAAATTAAAGCAGTTGTTGATTGGATTAAGTCATTTGAATAGGAGGAAGATAAAATGTTAAATTTTATCGGTTGTGGAAGTGCGTTTAATACTAAATTAGGAAATAATGGGGCGTTTATAAGAGATAACGACATGTTGTTTTTAATAGATTGTGGAAGCAGTACCTTTGAGAGAATCCAAAGAGCAGGGCTATTAGAAGGAGTTAATCATATAACGGTGCTGTTGACGCATACACACCCCGACCATGTAGGCTCTTTAGGAGATTTAATCTTCTATGGATACTATTCGATGGGAGAATTGATGAAGCCGAACGTTACTGTATTTGCTCCTTACAACTTAAAGATTCGTCACTTGCTAAAAATGATGGGAGTAGAGGAGGGAACTTACAAGCTGTGTCAATTTGATAAGACAGCAGGCATTCATTATGGAGATTTTCATATGAATTTTGAAGCAATCCCTGTAACGCACGTTGCAGAATTAGACTGTTTTGGTTATCTAATCAGCCACCAAGATAAGTTAGCCTACTATAGTGGAGATTCTAATGATATACCACAGAAAATCCTACATGATTTTGATAAAGGTAAAATCGATTTATTTTATCAAGATACTTGTAAAGCTGATTATGAAGGAAACGTTCATCTGTCACTAAGAAAGCTAAGTGATTTAATCTGGGTTAATCGAAATAAGGTTTATTGTATGCACTTAGATAATGGATTTGATACAAAAGAAGCAGAAGAGCTAGGATTTAATGTTGTAAAGCCAATCATCTAGTAAGAGGTGTATAAATTGTATAAACATTGGTGGTACACAGTTGATAGTGGCATGGGTATTAGGTGTGACAAATGTGATAGGTATGCAAACATGCAACACGATGACAATTTCACAGAAATCGAAGAAATAGAAGATTGCCCTGTGTCAGATGCAGAGGCTGATTCTAGTAAGTAATAAAAACTACATTTTATGAAGAAGGGTGTCTTGTATGAGAAAAGAATTGAACGATTTACTTAGACAGTCAAAGAAAGAGAATCCATGTTTAGAGCCTACTCATATTATCATATTCGGAAACAAGGAGGATGAGCAGTTTGAATATGCATTTTGTTTCGAGGAGCAAATTGACCATGCATTAAGTATTTTATATGGAAAAGTTGAGTTTGCTATTGTTAGAGAAGTTGGGAAAATAGTAGCTAGAATTCAATAAGGCTACATTTATAAAGGAGGGTTACTATGAAGACATTTTTTACAAGTGACACACATGCTTGGCATAAGAACATCTTAAACTTTGAAAAAAGACCATATGCATCTGTTGAAGAGATGACAAAGGATATGATTAAAAAGTGGAATGAGCAAGTTAGCAATGAGGATATTGTCTACCATTTAGGCGACCTATGTCTAGGAAACTATGACCCAACAGTTGATGTATTAAAACAACTTAATGGAAAGATTATTCTAATTAAAGGCAACCACGACCATTCAAAATATTACAAGAAAATCGTTGAAATGGGATTACTACATGAGTATCACGAAGTTGGGATTACCTTAAATTACAACAAACATCAGATGTGGCTAACCCATTATCCATTTGAGATTGGATTACGCCCACGTAAATGGTCAATTCATGGTCATATCCATGGAATGGAGTCAACTTGGGATAATCAGATTAACGTTGGGGTAGATAGTCCACACTTCAAGCACAAGCCATTTGGCGAGCTAATTACAATTGATGAGCTGTTTGAAGTAATGGAACAGCGACTACCTTCAATTGAAGAACGATACATGAATCAAAAATGGAATAGATAGGGTGATAGTATGGCAGAGACATATAAGGAGTTGCAACCAGTAAAAGTTGGATATATTTGCGATGAGTGTTGGGAGGGTGAATTGGTATTTACAGGGATGACCAAAATGTCTAGCCCTCCAATATATGTTCATAAATGCAGTAAGTGTAAAGAAACATTCAATCTGAGAAAACAGTATCCTACGATTGAATATAAGGAGATATAAGTATGGCTGAATTAATAGCAGAATTGATATTCGCCATACTAGATATTACTCTTAGTTGTTTATCTAGCGTTGGTAGCAGAAAGAAAAAGAAGAAATAAGGAGATGGTATTATGTGGAAATTTGCGGAGGAACATCCGATTATGTTTTTACTCCTTGCGATTATTGCAGTTAATGGAGTATGTAGCGTTATTCAAAGTTTTTGTAGAATCTTTTATTACTAGAAAGGTGGAATTATCTTGAAAAAGGCATTTAAAATAGGATGCACTGCATTCTTTACTGTTATCTTTATTAATCTAACAATCTTATGTGGAGTGATTTGGTTCGCATTTTGGTGTTTTAAACAACTATTCTAGGAGGTATTTATCATGGAGAGAAAAGTAGTATTAGAAGCTTTAACAGGAAGTCATAACTATAATCTAGCAACAGTAGGGTCAGATAAGGATTACAAGATTTTTACTACTCCAACGTTCGATGATTTGTACACTGGTAATCGTTATAAGGAGAATATCATTACTGATACAGTTGATAAGGATATCAAAGATATCAGACAGTTACCCGATTTATTATGGAAGTCTAATATCGCATATATGGAAATTCTGTTTTCTAATAGTATTGATGCTGTTGGTGGCTTATACGAGTTAATTGGTCTTAAGGATGAGATTGCTAGAGTCAATCTTCCTCAGTTATTCAAGTCTACTGGCGGAATGCATAATGAGCGTTTAAAGAGACTTGAGAAGCCTACAGATGGCACTAAGCATTTAGTAGATATGTACGGATATAATACGAAGGAAGCAATGCATGATATCAGAGGCATGAAGTTACTTGTAGATTTTGAGGCAAATGGCTTTACAGGCTTTGAAGATGCTTTGAGATATGATGATTATGAGCGACAGGCAATCCTAGACATCAAGAACGGAAGTCTTACAAAGGATGAATTTATCAAGTTTACTACTGAATATCACGACAAGGTATTTGCGCCTTTAAAAGAGAAGTATTGCTCTCAGAAGCCAAACGAAGAACTTAAAGAGCATATGTATAATATCGTGAAAGACGTAGTTGAAGAATCTATCTTTATCGATTTGCAAAAAGAATTTTAAAAAAGATTAAACAAAAGTATTGAAATATAAAAATTGCCATGTTAATATAAGAGAGTAGTAAATAACACAACAAAAACAAACCAAATGGAGATAGGAGAATAACGATGAATACAACTAAATTAGGATTAGGATTACAATATTATGGATTATACACTGACGAGGACAGCGTAAGAGATGGATATCCTCAATTCGAACAAGCAGTAAGCAATCGTTTTGATTCAATTATCGGTGGAGGAAACAGCAAACTATTTACAACAAACGCAACTGACATATATGAAACTTATTTATCAAACTTACCATTAAATGCTCAACAGCATTACAAATGCAGAGCATGTCAAAACTTCTTTAATAAATATGGTGGTTTAGTAACAATCGATGAGAATGGCATAATGCAATCTGTACTTTGGGATGAAACATCAGTACCAAAATTCTTTGCTCAAGCAGTGAGAGCTGTAAAGCGACTTGTATTAAACTCACAAGTGAATGGTGTGTTCTTATCAGATGTTAAAACATTAGGTCAACCAAAAACTGGTGAATGGACTCACATTCATACGAAGTTACCTACTTCACTAGTACATCGTGATAGATTACTAACAGCAGGACAAAAGATGGCTGAGAAGGCACAAGATTTCCGAATGCTAACAACTGCATTGCAAAGCTATCCTTTATCAACTGTAGAACAAGCGTTAGCGCTTATCCAATCAGAAACAATGTATCGTTCAGATAGAGTGCTAGGAATTGCTCAATGGTTCAAAGATGTAATGGTGAAACGTGATTCTATTCTAAATCCTGAGCAAAAGCGAAACTTCACATGGTTCGTAGTAGCAACTGCTCCAACAGGATATACTCACGTTAGAAGTTCTATGATTGGAACATTGCTAGACGACATTCAATTAAGAATGCAACCTTCACTTGTAGCCGCTAGATTCGCTGACAAGATGAGACCTGAGAACTTCATGCGTTCACAATCTGCTCCATCTGACAACGCAATCTATGAGGCAGAAAAGCTAGTAGCGAAATTAGGTATTGAAACAGCATTACAACGTAGATACGCTAAATTTGAGGAAGTGCCTTTATTATGGAAGCCAAATGCAGTAGTTAATAGATTGATGGGTGAACAGGCTAGAGGCGGAGTATTTGGTCACTTAACATCTAAAAACAACACTGCTTCTAACACAATGAATTTACCAACTTCTGTTATGACGTGGGCTAAATTCCATAGAACTGTAATACCAACGGCAGATAAGATTGAGGTTCTAGTTGATAATCCTAATCGATTAATGGCGCTAGTTACAGCATCCGATGAAAATGCAAAGAATATTATGCAATGGGACAACCCATTCTCTTGGTACTACCATGGTGGTATTGATGCTGAAATGAAGAGACGTGTCGAAGAAGCAGGTGGTCGCTATGAAAATAACGAAATTCGATGCTCACTACTATGGGAAGGCTTAACTGACCTTGACTTACATTGCATTACTCCAACAGGAGAGCATATCAACTATGGTCATAAACGTGGTCGTTGCGGTGGCTACCTAGACTTAGATATGAATGGTCTAGATAAGAGCAGTTCAACGCCAGTGGAAAATATGAGATGGTCTACAGCGCCACAAGGTCGCTATCGCTTCTATGTTAATAACTTTAGCGAGCGAGTAAATGGGCGTAAAGGAACTCCATTTAAAGTTGAATTAGAGATTAATGGACAAATTTATAACTATGAAGGCGAAGCTTTACAAGAGAAGAGAGATATTACAGTATTCGAGTTTGACTACATCAGAGGACAACAACCTGTTATCAGAAGCAATTCACAAGCTTCTAACAACGAATGGTCTGTTGATACAGGGAAATTTGTAAAAGTAAATGGTATCACTTATTCACCTAACTTATGGAGTGACCATCCAGTTGTTGGCGCAGGAACTCATGTGTTCTTCCTACTAGATGGAGTTCAAGACCTATCAGAAGGAAGAGGACGAGGATTCTTCAACGAGACTCTGAAATCAGATTTAAGACAGATTCGCAAGACTCTAGAATTGTATACTGCTAACACTCCAATTGAAGATGCTGATGAGGCAACCGCATGTGGTGTTGGATATTCTAAAGACAACGAATGGAATCTAACGGTTAAAGTAACAACTGGCAATTCTTCACGAATCATCAAGATTGACCGTTGGGATTGATTTTAAAACAATAAAACAAATGTATTGATAATTGTAGGCTAATCATAATTTTGGTTAGCCTACAAACAAGGAGGCAACCTATGACATACGATGGAATTAGTAGTGCAGAGAGCGCACAATTTGATGGGTTATTTTACACTCAAATTCATCTTCATACAGATTTATCAAACCCAAACATGGTTGAAGTTGTAAACAACTATAAGCAATATATTGATAAAGCAGTCAAGATGGGGATGAAGGCTATAGCTTTCACAGAGCATGGAAATGTCTTATCTTGGTACAACAAGAAGATGTATGCAGAGAAGAATGGTCTTAAGTATCTTCATGGCTGTGAAGTATATGTAACCATGACGCTTGAAGAGAAGAAGCGTGACAACTTCCATATGGTTCTAATAGCAAAGAACTACGAAGGGTTTAAAGAGTTGAATAAGATGGTATCTACTGGATTCGATAGAAAAGGCAATAACTTCTACTACAATCCTCGTATCTCTTGGGAAGATATCAAGAATACATCTGATAATATCATTATCTCGACAGCTTGCCTAGGTGGTATCATTTGGCAGTTACACAAAAATAGAACTGGTAGCGAGTACGCAGGGGATAAGCTTCAAGAAGTTATCGAATGGTTTACTAAGAATAAGCATCGTGCGTTCTTGGAGATTCAGCCTCACAGACATCTTGAGCAGATTCAATACAATAGATTATTGAAGAAGATTTCTCAAGAAACTGGTATTAAATTAGTCGCAGGTTCTGATACACATGCGTTAAATGAAGAGTATGATGATGCTCGTAAGGTTCTTCAAAAGGCTAAGAAAATCAAGTTCACTGATGAAGATAGCTTCGACCTGAGTATGCACTCTTATGAGAAGATGTTTAAGATGTTTCAAGCTCAAGATTCGTTCACTGATGAAGAAATTCATGAAGCAATGCAAAATACAAACTTAATCGCAGACTTAGTAGAGCCTTGGGAGATTGATTATAGCAAGAAGTATCCACAGTTATACGATAATCCTGACGAGGTGTTCCAACAAAAGATTGCAGAAGGTATCAAGTTTCGTGGAATAGATAAGCTCCCACACCATGAGAAGATTATCTACGCAGAGCGAATTCAGCACGAATTAGAAGTATATAAAGCGAATGACGCTGTTAACTACATGCTTCTAGAGGATGATGTAAAGACACATGCTCGTAAGAATGGTGTCCCATATGGGTTTGGGCGTGGTTCTGTATCAGGTTCAATTATTGCCTATCTAATGCAGATTACACACATGGATTCAATTAAACGAGGTCTTAACTTTGCTCGATTCATGAGTAAAGAGCGCATATCTTTAGCGGATATCGATACAGACTATGCACCAAATAAGCGACATATTATACAGGATTACTTGATTGACCATCCTACGCTAAGCTGTGCGAAGATTGTAACCTATAACAAAGTAGAGTTACTGTCATCTATTCGTGACATTGGTCGAGGATTAGAAATGCCTCTAGATGTAGTTGACGAGATTGCTAATGGAGTTGAGACAAACGAGGATTACTATCGTGATAAATATCCTAAGCTATTCCACTATGTAGACTTAATTAAGGGTACAATCGTTTCTATTGGAGCGCATGCTTGTGGAATCGCAGTCTCACCAATTCCATTAGATGAGCATATGGGATTAATTACAGCGATTGATAATAAGACAAAGCTTCCTGTAACATTAACTCAAATCAATATGAAGGAAATCGATGCACAGAACTTTGTAAAACTTGATGTACTTGGGCTAGATACAGTTGAATTAGTTGATGAGACAGTGAACCTTGCAGGATTGAAATTCGCAGACATTCTACCTGAGAATCTTGATTCAGAGGATGAAAAGGTTTGGGCATCAATCATTGATAATAACATCGGCATCTTCCAATGGGAATCAGATTATGCCCATCAATGTTATAAGGATTTATTCGACCCAAAAACAATTCAAAAGGTTAAAGAGTCGAACCCTAATGCAACCTATATCGACCTGTTTTCACTTGGCAACGCATCTATTCGACCATCAGGTGCTTCGTATCGTGATAGATTGTATGCAGGAGAGTTTAATAGTCAAGGATTGGAGGCACTGGATAAATTCCTTTCTAATTCACAGGGATACATGGTATATCAAGAGCAAATCATCGAGTTCCTCGTACAGTTCTGTGGGTACAGCCAAGGGCAGGCAGACGTTGTAAGACGTGCGATTGGGAAGAAAGACCATGATGCATTAAACAAGGTTATTCCTGAGATTAAAGAGCGTTTCATTAATACTTTAATTAACGAATATCACGTCCCAAAAGAGAATGTAGAAGAAATTGCTATGTCATTTATCCAAGTAATCATGGATGCTTCCGATTATGGTTTCTCTATTAATCACTCAGATGCTTATAGTTGGCTAGGTTATGCTTCTGCATGGCTACGATACTATTATCCTTTAGAATTTATTACAGCGAATCTGAACGTGAATATCGCTAAGCAAGACAAGACGACAAAGCTGATTGAGTATGCAAAGTCACAAGGAGTAGAGATTAATCCAATCAAATTTAGATACTCTCGCAGTGGATACATGTTTGATAAGGATACAAACTCAATCTATCAAGGTATTCACCCAGTTAAATTCTTAAACGCTCAACTGGCAGATGGGTTATATGAATTGCGTGACAACCAGTACAATAGCTTCGTAGATTTACTAATGGATATCAAGGATGGGGCGCATACACTTGAATTCGCAACAGTGACAGAAGAAAAGACACATGTAGAGGATATAGATGATGAGACAGGTGAACCTATAACTCTTACAGATATAATCTATCAAAAAGACTTTGACAATCTTTCTAAGTCAGTTGACTATAGAGAGTTTCTATTACAGGATTTCTCCAAGGCAGAAATGAAGGAAATCAACAAGTTAGAGAAGATAGGTGCAATTAGACAGGTCTGTAAGCCATCTGTATCAATCAACTCTAAGCAAATGAAAATCTTAATATCTCTAAACTACTTTAGTGAGTTTGGTGGCAATAAGAAGCTTCTTGATATCTTTGAAGCATTTGACAAGGAGTATAAACCAAGTCATAAGCTAAAAACGAAAAGAGAGCGCTATGCAAAGCTATTGCAATTGGAATCAGAGATGGAAGATAAATCACTTTCACTTGTAGAACAGTGTACTGCTGAGCTTGAATTCTTAGGTCATGTTGAGACAATTGCTGATACAATCCCTCCAAATAGAATGATGGTTGTAGAGGTAAATGTAATGAAGACATATACAAGAGCAAAAGCGTATCAATTCTCTAGTGGAGAAGTGAGAGAGTTTAAGATGGGTTCTAGGTTATATGCATATGTCCCATTCGAGGCAATGGATGTTATTGAAATTATTAGTGCAGACATTAAGCCTAAGAACAAGAAGATAGATGGTAAATGGCAGGCTCATCCAACAGAGAAGGAAGCATGGTTGAAAGAAATCAAGTTTATTCGAAAGGGAGATAAAGATAGTGAAAAGTAAAAAGAGAATGTTTGTGCCATCAAATTTTACTGTAGAGCCTAATACAACTGTTACATTTAAAGGGTGTACATTGCGAAATAGACAAGGCTTTGAATGGCTAGAGGTAAACTGCTTTAAAGACCACTTTGCAGGCAATGAGGTTCTAGAGGATTGGGAGATTTGGATTGAGGATGGCGCAGTAGAATTCCTTGATAAGATTGAAGCATATACAGGTGTGCAATCCGAACGATTAGTTTAAAAATATATTGAACAAAAGTATTGAAACAAAATATGATACGTGATACAATGATTTCAGTTGATAAATAACACAAGTACAACGGAGGTAATGACATTGACAAAGAAAGTATACATTGCAGGAGACATGCTACCGAAAGGCTCTCAAATGCTACGAGCATTAGAGCGTGAGCAAATCAAGGCTATTGGATTAGATTTCTACAATCCTATGGATAACAAAGATATCAATGACAAGAGTAATGTTGAGAATACAGGACTTGCTGAACGCATAGTTAAAGCAGATACTGATGCAATTGTTGAAAGTGAAGTTATTGTAATCGAGCCACAGCCATTCGCATTAGGTACAATGGTCGAATTAGGTCAAATCAAAGGCATGAAAGACATGGCTAAGATTATTCTAGAGCTTGCCAATGATAAGTGTGAAGAATGTTCATCTGCCGAATTATTAAACAAAATTATTGAAACATGCGAGAAAGTCGATAATCAAAAGGTATTCCCACACTATGAAGATATCAGACGCTTCCCAAATGCAGGCGTAGACGAAGAGGGAGACCGCAGAAGTCTAGGAATCAACCAATATGTATATGGAGTGTGCTTAGACCTTACAGGTGGCAAAGGCTTCTATGAATGGGATGAAGTATTAACAGAGCTTAAGAAAATCAAGAATGACCCAACGTTATGAAGATTTATGGGCTAAAAGATGTGGCGCAAATTACATTCTTTGACAAGAGTACTGGAGATGTTGTCTCTATTCATGGATATCCAAAAGCTATTCAAGGTAAAGTTGACAATTTGATTGCTAAGAGAGATAGCGTTAAGAACAAAAGATTAAAAAGAAGATACAACAGTCACATAAATAATATACTTGAAAGATAAGGGGATAGATAATCATGACAGAATTTAAAAAAGAAGATGAAATCATTTTAGTAGCAAGTCGCAACAAACTATTCAACTATGGCATTTTAGAGTTTCAAGGAGTTACATCTGACGAAAGTTTAGTAGATACAATCATGTATCACTTCGATATGTATTACAAATCTATGCGTAGAGGCAGTGTAGAGGAAGTAGATACACCTGTTAGCAAGAATGCAGAGCTAAACTTCGACTACAAACAGCCAATCCCATATATCGTAATTCGTAGAGGAGAAAATGAGTTCTTTGTTACTGAACGACTACAGGGAGGTGGAGAGTCTCGACTACATGGCAAGTTAGCTATGGGCGCAGGTGGTCACATGAATCCATTGAGCGCAACAGAAGATGAGCCATTTGCAACTGTATTAGAAGAGAATATCAAGCGAGAACTGGATGAAGAACTTGATATCAATCGCAAAGTAGAGATTAAACCAATTGGATTAATCAACGATGATTCTGATACTACTGGCAAGGTGCATATTGGAATCCTAGGCATCATTGACTTAGATGTTGAAGCTACAGTTGCTGTAAAAGAAGTAGAACAGTTAGCAGGACACTGGATGACGTTAGATGTTCTGAAATCAAAAGAGGTTTATGACCGTTTAGAAAACTGGGGTAAAATTGTAGTAGATATGCTGTAATTATATGAGAGTCGTGCTTAGGCACGGCTTTTCATTTCCTTATAAAATCTAGATAATTTGTTTGACTCTGTAAATTTACTGTGTTAATATATAAGTATCACATAAACACACAAAAGGAGTTATAAAATGTTCAATTATATCGACCAAGTTCCTAGTCCACAAGAAGTTAAGAAGATGATTAAAGAAGGTCAGAAACCAATGCTATTCTATCAATTCCCACATGAAGAGATTAAGAGAAAAGACCTTCGCAATATTGAGAAGCTACTAAGTACGCTTACACAAGTTGGAAAAGAAATGAAAGGTCGACTAGTTATTGGGTGTAAAGGATATGACCACATAACAGATGAATTGTTTGAAATTCAAGAGGTTAGGGAGTTTGTTGAGTTTCTATTTAGAAAACACCCATATCTACTATATTACATAAGCAAGGATTCGTTTGAATGGGTAGTATGTGCGTATGCAGATGAAGTAGATACTATCAAGGAAGGTAGATTGTATACTAGTGATGAGCTGTTCGAGAAGTTTGGATTAGACATGGCAAACGTGCCTCTAATGCGCTCTCATGTTATCTTTAAGAATGGTAAGTTTGATAGAATGCTTGACGCAGTCATTAGACATAGTAAGATTAAGAAGGATGTAAAAGGTGGGAAGAGAATCGCAATCGAGTATGCCTTCCTATTGCAAATGGAAAACGCAGAGAATGTTCTAAAAGGTCTTGGTATAAGTATCGATGAAATACTCGATATTATGAAAGATAAGGAGTGATTGACTTATGAGAGAAGTGTCAATTAATAAAAATGCTACTCCTAGAGAGATTGCTACAGTAATGTGTGACGTAATGCCTGATTGGGGATGGCTATCGAGTTATACATATAAGAGAAAAGAGCCTAAACAGTTCTCTTCTAGCAAGCCTCCTGTGGAACTAATGAATAATATAGATTTTACTAAGTATGTATATTATGTGGCTAATCTATACACGTATGGTGGGAGAGATTTTCCTTTAACACAAAGAGAGTTCTCAAGATACTATTACGATGAAGAGATGATATGTGCGTACTGCTCAGTGTTATTTTACCTTCTAGTTAAGAAAGAGGATAAGCTTGGTATATATGATATGAAATATATTCAAGGATTTTATAGACATCCATTAAGAGATGATATACCTGAAATGTTCTTACCGATATTCGGTAGTAAAACACAAATTGGGATACATGCTTTTGTAACTGTTGGCGGTGCTATATTTGATTTTACAATAGCACAACAAGAGAATGCATTCGCATTTGATAAGCCTTATGTAATAGGCGAGATTCCAGAAGGTATGGAGTATTTTGGATATACAGAATCAATTACAGTAGTACATGAATATTGGAAGAAGTTTGCAAAGGCTGAGGGGATGACTCCTGAGCAGTGGTTTATAGAGCATAAGATAAACGCATTAACTCTCTTGCAGGGTGAATATGAAAGGCTAAGAGGTGGATGCAATGAATGAATTGAAGAAAATGGCTAAAGAATTAGTGTGGATTCAAGATAAGCTAAAAGAAGATGCACTTTATGAATGGGATAGAGATGAGTTAGTAAAACAAGCTGATAAGATTCGTATGGATGTTGTTCTGAAAGGGTATAGCGTAGATTTATTCGTTCAATACATGGAAGAGTATCCAACTCTGTCAGTAGATGAGTATATGAAATGGATTAAGAGCTAGGAGGCTTCTATAATGACTACAACGTTCTTCAAGAGAGAGTCAAGACCTGTTCATGGATTAAACGAAGATGAATTGAGAGAAGCACTCGTTATCTATGAAGAGAAGGTTACAGCAGAAATCATCGCAGAATTTGAAAGTGAGTACAATATTAGCTTAGGTGATTCTGAGAAAAAGGTAATTGATATATTTATTAGCAAGGCAATGACAAAAGGTATGGAGATTGTCGCTGATACAAGCTTGGTAACAGATTACTACTGGAAAGTTAAGAAGATTGAAATAGATGACCGCCTTGGTGTATTAGATAAGTCAGATAACACATTTTATCCTTGTAATGTAGGAGAGCATTGGACAACTCTTTCCAATATACTTGATGAAAAGTATGAGAATCTATATGAGCCATTCATAGAGTTGATGCATATCAAAAAAGGTGAAGATGAGTACGATGGTGTTACAAGGGATTATTTAGACAAGTTTATTATGGATACATTCCAGTTTCTTGGTCAGAATAGAGAGCTGAGTGGCTACCTAGAAGAAGCCAAGACAGAATGGTAGAAACATAATAAAATCGTTATTTTATTATTAATAGAGGTGATTGGCATGCATGGAAACTGGTGTATCATTTGTAGAGAATATGTTGATGAATGTACTTGTGAGGAGGATTAACAATGGGAATGCGTAAATGTAAATGGTGTCATGGTTGGTACAATCAGCAAGAGACAGAAGTTTATTGTTGGTCATGTAGGGAACAGGGAAATGATAAGGAGCTTATGGAATTGAAGCGCTTGAAAGAACTGGAGGCAAGGAAGTAATGCGTTTAAAGGATATGAATTTTAATATAGATTTAGGTGAAGGTGACTACTATAAAGTCTCTAATGGTAAGTTCACTTTTCGCCTAAGAGGAGAACAGCATACTATTGGCTCTAAGCTATATCCTATTACAGCCAAAGATAGAGCGCAAGGATTCGCTAATGGTATAACAGAGAATGGTCATCATTTAGAAGTGGCTGAAATGATGGGCAGAAGTAATTGGGAATTTAAGAGTGGTTATTGTTACACGAATGCTGAAATCTTATGTAGAGTATTTAACGAAATGGGAATAGATGCTAAGTATTACTCAGGTTGGGTGTTTACAGGCTTATCAATGCCAATTCATCATGCGTGGGTTGTAGTTGATGGCAATGTATATGATATTTCTATCCATATGACATCACAATACCTAATGATGGAGCAGGCTGTTGAAGGCATAGACTTACGTAGTAAAGAGGCTGTAAAGGCTGTTAAAGAGGCGATGAGCAAGACTAAGCCTATCCAAGACCATTTTGTTTGGGGTAAAGTTCCTGACCACATGTTTTACGTAGGTAACGAAGATACTCCTGATTCAGCTAGAAAGAACTATGCAAAGGCTATTAAAGCTTCAAAAGACGTGTCTAATCATCCTTCATACAACCATATGAATAAGGGTGATATGTACGAAGCTAGTCCGTATCAAAAGGCTTTAAATGAAGTGTAATTAATCGTTGACACAGTGTAGTTAACCATGCTACACTTCTAATATAATTATTGAACAAAAGTATTGAAATAATAGGAGGATTTAATATGATTAAGATAGAAAGTTTTTCGATTACAAAGAAGGAATTAGAAGCGAGAAACAATGTTGTAAAGTATTATGAAGACAGATTTAAAGAAAGAGCGCAAGAGCAACTTCTTCAAGATTATTGTAAGGATAAGAATGGTTGGACAGATGCTTTTGTCAAAAAGTTTATTGGACGACTATCGTTAGGGGAATTTATCCAAGTGTTTATCTATGGCAATTATGAAGTAATTAAATCAAAAGAAGAACAACTTGCAAATTACTATGAATCAGTAGGCAATGGAGTAGATGGAATCGCAATCAAGCTCAATATTGAAAAGGTGCTAGATATCTTACAAATCAAAATTAAGGGGATTAACGAATAATGAAGAAGCCAATGGAGTTAAACGAACTAGAAACAGTCATCTTAACACAACTACTATTGATGGATTTAATGGGTAAAGACCAACGTGAAGTCATAGAGTTAGCAGGAATTGATAATATGAAGAAGGCTGTTGAAAAGATTCAAGGATTAGACTTTGAGGATGTTACATTTGAGGAACAGGAAAAGGTAACTGCTCAGTTACTTACAAAACTGTATTCTCAATTAGGAATTATAGATTAAACAAAAGTATTGATATAGGGGGCGATTAAGTTGAAATACATTGCTTGTTCAAATTCAGAATGTGACAAGAAGATTTATAAAGGGGAAGAGTGCTACAGAGAGAGTTATTATGGTGGAATTACTTGCTCTGACGCATGTATGAAGAAATGGATGGAAGAGCATTTTACTCCCAGTGAACATACTTATGACCCAAATAAAGATGGATACACGCCATCCTGTGCAAACTGTCATTTCTTCACAACGTCACCAATCCAATATCCTTGTGGCAATTGTGTGAAGACAGACAAAGTTGTTGGGATATTCGATACCTGTAAATCTCATAAAGAGGCAGGAAAGTATGTAACCAACGATACAGTTGCAATTCACACTGGATATAGCATTGTAGAAATTGTACAAATGGCTATGGGTGTTAAAGATAAATAGGAGGTAGCTTATGACTACAGTAAAAGGTACAGCTAAATTAAAGAGAATTATGTTTCCAAGAGGTGTTTATGAGACAAGTGGTGGCTTTACAATTGCATCATTTGAGCCAGTTAACATCGAAGAAGGGGATATAGAGCTACATCATTCATTTGGCACGTTCTCTATCAAAGGTGAAATGCCACCATTAAAAGAGGGCGCTGAATATTACTTCATCGCAGAAGAAGGCGAGCGTCATCCTACATTTGGATTAGGATATGAATTAGCATTTATGAGACAAAACATCGATTTAGATGCGAGCAACAAGGACTCTGTGCGAAGATTCCTAGAAATTGTCTTAACACAAAAGCAAGCAGATGCTTTATGTGAGGCATTTGAGAATCCAATAGCAGTTATCGAAGAGAAAGATGTACAGCGATTGTGCCAAGCGAATGGTATTGGATTAAAGACTGCTAAGCGCATTATAGACCTTTACGAGTCACAAAAGGACTATTCAGAAGCTTACATTGAGTTGGGTAAGTATGAATTAACGCCTAAAACAATTCGTAAAATCACTGATTACTATGGCTCTCCTGAGTTGGCGATTCAGAAGGTTAAAGAGAATCCATACTTATTAATGGAGATTGATGGCTTTGGATTTAAGAAGTGTGACAAGATGTTCTTGCAATTAGGCGGGGATGTTCATGCTCACGTTCGTATCAAATCATTCTTAGTACATGTACTGCAAGAAGAGGCAGGGAAAGGTCATACGTGGTCTCCGCCAATCGAGTTATTAAGAGCGACATTTGAGTTTATTCCTAATGTAGACAAGTCTATTGTTGGTAAAATGCTCGTAGAAGATACAGATACCTTCTATATGACAGAAGATAAAAGTAAAATTTCACTTACTGGATTTCAAAGATTAGAAGACTTAGTCGCCAAGGAGTTGCACCGCATTCTAAAGGCAAAAAATGACTTCGATTACAAGGGATGGGAAGTAGCAGTTGATGCCATTGAAGAGTTGCAAGGATGGAAATTCACAGGGCAACAACGTAATGAGGCAATGGTAATGATGCTTGATAACAATATATCAATTCTGCAAGGTTATGGTGGTACTGGTAAAACAACAACCCTAAAAGCAGTAGCTGATTTCCTTGAACAGAAAGGTTATTTATATGCTCAATGTGCGTTAAGTGGAAAGGCTTCTTCGAATCTAGCGTTGGTGACTGGGAAAGATGGCAGTACAATTCATAGACTTCTAGGATATTCTCCTGCGAATCTAGGGACAGGATTCTATTACCATGCAAACAATAAACTACCCTATGACATTATCATTATCGATGAGATATCAATGGTTGATGCACGTTTATTTGGTCACTTACTGCTTGCGATTCGAAGTGGAGCTAAGATTATTATGCTAGGTGATAGTCAGCAGTTAGAGAGTATTGGCATTCCAGTCATGATGCCAATGATTGAAAGTGGAATTATCCCAACAATGACACTAACTCAGATTCACCGTCAGGCACAGAAATCTGCTGTCGTAACGGATTCTATCGCCATTCGTCAAGGTGTACAGGTTCTAGGTCGAGAAACAGGTCGTGTAGTGCATGGTGAATTACAGGATTTAGAGTATGACCTAATCGAAGATGACGACAAAATCTTCTTACATGTTATGCGTGAGTTCTATAAGTACAGCCAAACTGAGAGCATCTTGGACATTCAAATCCTTACTCAACAACGTGAGAAAGGGAAAGCATCTTGTCTATTGCTTAATAACGCTTGTCAGAAGATTTATAACCCACAAAACGAAAAGAAGGAAGAGCATTTCATTGGCAAGGTAAATAAGAAGGTTGTAGATGGGGTAGAGGTTGAAGAGAGAGAAGGATACTATCTGCGTGAAGGCGATAAGGTTATTAATATCAAGAACAACTATGATTCTGTTGATGAGTTTGGAGCATCATGTCCTGTATTCAATGGTAATATTGGTATCTTAGAGCGTTTTGATGTCGATGAAGAGGGCGACAAATTCATGCTAATTAACTTTGAGGGAATTGGAAACGTTCGAATCTATGAAGGTAATTATCGCTCTATCGAATTAGCATACTGTATTACAATCCATAAATCACAGGGTTCATCTAATAAGATTATTATCATTGCATTGCCATTCCATTTCACACTGAATTCACGCCAGTTATTCTATACAGCTATCACTCGTACTCGAAAGCATTGTATAGTCATTGCTACGAAGAAGACTATTGTGAAGGCGATTCAGAAGGATGATGTGAGCAATAAACGCACTTATCTTGCAGAGTATCTTCAAAAGCTAGATAAAGAAGACAAGATTGCTTAATTTGAAATTTATTTAAACAAAAGTATTGAAATGATAATCTACATGTGGTATAATTGTCCTTGTAGTGATGCTACATGTGTATAAATTATACCACTAAACAAAATTATTAAAATAAGAGGTGTTGTCATGTTAGTAGCTTATGCATCTATGACAGGCAATGTAGAGAGATTTGTCTATAAGTTAGACTTCCCACTATTCAATATATTAATAAGAAAAGGTACTACTGCCGTGTATGAGCCATTTGTACTCATAACATACACAACAGGATTTGGACAGATTCCTGAGGAAGTAGAGAGATTCCTTGAGACAAATCATCATAATCTAGTTGCTGTAGTAGGAAGTGGGAATCGAAACTGGGGGACAATGTTCTGCGGTGGCGCTGTCAAAGTATCAGAGAAGTACAACGTTCCACTACTTCATAAATTTGAACTTAGTGGTTTAGAAAGCGATGTGGATATCGTTACAGAAAAGATTGAGGAATTAGAAAGGATGAAGTAAGTTTGGCAAAATGGATTGAGCTTAACAACGAAGTAAAGATACAAGATGAAAATGGTCAATATCAATATAGCAAGGATAGAGAGGCTGTTTACTCATACTTTGTTGACCACGTAAACAAGAAGATGCAATACTTCCATGATTTTGATGAGAAGTTAAAGTATCTATTAAAACATGATTACTGGGATAGCAGTGTCATTAAGAAGTATAAAGATAGTGAAATTAAAGAGCTTCATAAGATTGTATATGGTCATAAATTCCGATTCAAATCATTTATGAGCGCATTCAAATTCTATAACAACTATGCTCTTAAAACAAATGATGGAGCAAATTACCTAGAACGATATGAAGATAGAGTTATGGCAAATGCATTATTCTTAGGTGATGGCGACTTTGAGCTTGCTAAAGCCATTGCGAAACAGCTAATCAAGCAAAACTATCAACCTGCAACACCAACATTCTTAAATGCTATGAGAAGCAGAGCAGGGCGCTTAGTATCTTGTTTCCTATTACAAATGCCCGACAGCACAGAAGGTATCTTCTATATCAATGAAGCAGTTGCACAATTATCTCGTTTTGGTGGCGGTGTAGCAGTTAACTTATCTGTATTACGTGGCGCTGATGAGCCAATTAAAGGTATGGAAGGCGCATCTACATCAGTAGTAGGTATTGCTAAGATTCTAGAAGATATCGCTCGTAAATTCAATCAGCTTGGACAACGTGAAGGTGCTGTTGCAGTATATATCAACGCATTCCACTCAGATTCAAAAGCAATGTTGTCAACGAAGAAGATTAATGCAGATGAGAATGAGCGATTAAAGACTTTATCATTAGGATTAATCATCCCTAGTAAGCTTTATGAATTAGCTGAGAAAGATGAACAATGGTTCTCATTCTATCCAAACTCAGTATTTAAAGCATATGGTGTTCACTTAGATGATATGCACATGGATGAAATGTACGATGAGTTATTAAACAATCCTGCTGTTCGCAAGAAATCAATGGGTTCTGCTCGTGCATTCTTCGAAGAAATTGGTAAAACACAATTAGAGAGTGGTTATCCTTATATCTTGAATCGTGACGTAGCAAACAAGGTTCATATGTTAAAAGATATTGGCGATATTAAAATGTCTAATCTTTGCGTAGAAATCTTGCAATTGCAGACTCATAGTCATGTAGAGTCACATAAAGGAACAGATGAATTTGGATACGATATCTCTTGTAATCTAGGCTCTTTAAACATTGCGAATGTAATGGAGAATAAAGAGGTTAAAGATGCAGTTAAGATTGCTATTGACGCTCTTACAACAGTTACTCGCAAGACATCTATTGATGAAGTCCCATCTGTTAAGAAGGCAAACGATTCATTCCGAAGCGTTGGATTAGGTGTTATGAACCTTCATGGATACCTTGCTAAGAACTTCATTTCATATGAGAGTCGAGAAGCAAAAGACTTCGCTAACGTATTCTTTGCAATGATGCGATTCTACGCATTAGAGCGCTCTATGGAACTAGCGAAAGAGTACAGTCCATTTGACCACTTTGAGAAATCAGAGTACGCTAAAGGAACTGCGTTAACTCGTTATATCGAGAAGTCTCACGCTCCTAAGACAGATAAGGTTGCTAAGTTATTCGAAGGCATCTACATCCCAACTCAAGAAGACTGGGAGCGCTTAAACGAGCAAATCATGGAGCATGGTATCTATTCAGCTTACTTGCTTGCGATTGCACCAACTGGCTCAATTTCATATGTTCAGAATGCTACGCCATCAGTAATGCCTATCACAGAGAAAATTGAGACTCGTAAGTATGGCGATTCTACAACGCATTACCCAATGCCATTCTTAGATGCTAGAACATGGTGGTTCTACAAAGAAGCATACCAAATGGATATGATGAAATTAATTGACCTTATGGCTGTTATTCAGTTACACGTTGACCAGTCAATCTCGACAACACTATTCGTTGATGACGAAACGACAGACGGTCAATTAGCACGACACTACATCTATGCCCATAAGAAAGGTCTTAAAACGCTTTACTACACAAGAACAAAGGTATCTTCTCAAGAAGATTGCTTATCTTGTACAGTTTAATCTAAAATATATTAAACAAAATTATTGAAATTACAACCCGATTATGTTAAAATTAATAGGAAGTTGAGAATTTTCTCTCCTTCCTATTAAACAAAATTATTAAAATAGGAGGCGAATTGAATTTGCTGAATAAGAAAAATCAACATTACGATGTATTAGGTCGTTTTCGAGTGAACACAGATAGAGGCGAAATGGAATTCTGTAGAGTAAAGTTTATGGCTACGAAACATGAAGATGTCATTCCTGCAACAAAGGTGGAAACAGGGGATTTTGAAGATACTTCAATTGCAGTAAGACCGACTCCAGTAAAGCCAGTGACTATCGAAGAAAGAATAGCCAAAGCAGAAAGCAAGATAACGCCAACGGCAACTCAGATAGCAACTAAGGTAACAGCAGTTGAGTATGCTCAGAAAGAGTTCGAAGGTTTTATCGAAGAAAACGTTAAGATGGATGAGCCTGTTATCAAGTCTTTTGACATCATTGCTACGAATCCAAAAGGCGAAGAGATTACTGTAAACAGCATTGGACTTGATGCATTCTGCTCTGAAAACAAATTAGACCTAGAAGGTGTTCAATCTGTTATCGAAGGTAAGCAAAAGACTCATCGCAAGTGGAGGTTCAGAACAGTATAATTGTTGCAGTCTTTTCTGTGACATGATAATATAGTAATTAACTAACACACAGGAGAGATTGCAATGGCAAAGAGAAAGACAACAGATAAGTTTAAACAAGAGGTTTTAGACGCTGTAGGCGATGAGTATAAGGTTACTGGGGAATATGTGAAGGCTAAAACCAAAATTGGATTCTTCCACTTTAAGTGTAGTCAGCCATTCGATATGACACCCGATAACTTTAAAAATGGTCAAAGATGCCCTCATTGTTTTGGTAAAAAGAGAAAAACCACTCAGCAATTTAAAGAGGAAGTTTTTAAACTTGAGGGAGATAAGTACGAGGTAATTGGGGAGTACGTCAATACTAAAACAAAGATAGACATACTACACAATGAATGCGGAAGCGTATACCATGTGACTCCTCAGCAATTTATAAGAGGAGATAGATGCACAAATTGCAGATACAAAAAGGTCTCAGAGATGAAATCTTTAACTCTCGAAGAATTTAAAGAGCGAGTATATAGTCAAGTACAAGATGAATACGTTGTGATTGGCGAGTATACAGGCGCTAATGAACCTATAAAAATGATTCATAAAGTATGTGGTCAAGAGATAAGTATGACCCCAAACAACTTCTATCATCATAAGAAGAGATGCATGTATTGTAGTGGTTCAAAAGGAGAACTTGCTGTTCTAGAATGGCTTGTGGCAAATTCTTTCTCATTTAAGAAGGAGTATAAATTTGAAGATTGTAAGAATAAGAGAGTCTTACCTTTTGATTTTGCTGTTTTAAACAATGACGAGGATGTAAAGATGCTTATTGAATTTCACGGCATACATCACTATGAATCTGTAAAGGGTTGGGGAGGAAGAGGCAAGCTAGAACGAGCGAAGTTGACAGATGGTATTAAAGAGAAGTATTGCATCGATAATGGCATCGAACTTATAGTAATCCCATATTGGGATTTTGATAAAATAGAAAGCATATTAGAAGAGAGGTTATTAAGTGAAGCAAGTGAAACACAGAGCAGTAAACTGGAATAGACAGGAAGATAGTTTTACATTAACATTCCTTGAGCAAAACATTAAGCAATTTTGGGTTGATAGTGAATATGTCCCATCAAAAGACCGAAATGTGTGGGATAGATTAGAGCCTGTTATGCAAGATACCTACAAGAAGGTTCTAGGTGGCTTAACATTACTTGATACAAAGCAGTCAAACGTTGGGATGCCTAGTCTTCTTGAGCATGTTGATGGACTACAACGCAAATCAGTTTTAGCCTTTATGGGTATGATGGAAGCAATCCATGCAAAGAGTTATAGTACAATCTTTACAACACTGCTTCCTAATAGTGAAATAGATGAAGTGTTTGATTGGGTAGAAGAGAATCAGTATCTACAATATAAAGCTGATTTAGTTACTCACTACTACGAAAATATCACTGACAAAAAGAGCTTATATCTCGCTATGGTAGCCAGTGTATTCTTAGAAAGCTTCTTATTCTACAGTGGATTCTTCCTGCCATTATATTTAAGTGGTCAAGGCAAGATGGTAGCCAGTGGCGAGATTATCACTAAAATCATCCAAGATGAATCAATTCACGGTGTGTACGTAGGTCTACTTGCACAAGAATTATACACTGAGCTAACAGAAGAAGAGCAGAAAGAAGTAGATTATGAAACAATCAAGCTTCTTGAAGAGTTAATGGAGAATGAGTTCCATTACACAGAAGAGTTATATACTGCTCTAGCATTAGACCATGAAGTTAAGAACTTCTTAATCTACAATGCAAACAAAGCAATGATGAACTTAGGAAAAGCTCCTCATTACGAAGATAAGAAGATTAACCCTATTGTCCTAAATGGCTTAAGCACTGACTCTAAAACACATGATTTCTTCTCTACAAAAGGCTCAGGCTACATTATTGCAAAACATCAGCCTTTAACAGATGAAGACTTCAACTTCCCAATCGACAATGAATTCGATTAAACAAAAGTATTAACACTACAAGGTGGGATGAGAGTGAAAAAGCGCATTATGATATTAGCATTATCCATCGCAGTCTTAGTAGGCTGTGAGGATATTCGCTATGAACAGACAACTGGCGATGCAAAGGTTATTGAGAAATGGGAGCGTACAGAAATAGTTAGTGGTGTCTGCTATCCAATCACAGTAGGTGATATATCTACAGTGGTATGCGACTCAGATACAGAAGAGACTCATTACAACGTGAAAATTGAATTCGAGGGCATTAATGCAACGCTCGATAATAAAGCTTTATATGATTCAAACGCAACATCTATCCCAGTAGCACATGTCAAAGAGTTTGGCAAAGAGACTGGAGAATTCAAAAGAGAATACTTAAAACGAATAGGGGATTAAACAACAATGAAATTAATTAAATTCAAACAAGAAAACTGTACACCATGCAAAATGTTAGACACGTTCTTAAAGAACGAAGTAGAAGTTGAAGCAGATTTAGTTGCCAATATTACAACTGGTCAATTAACAGATACAAAGACAGGCGAAGTGAAAGCTGATGAGGCATTTATGTTAGCAGGACAATTTGGAATCATGAAGACTCCTACACTTGTATTAGTGGATGATAACTTCAACGAGATTCAAAGCTTCCGTGGCGTTGGTCAAACTGGCGTTCGTGAAATTCTAACTAAGCGTGGCTTAATCTAATAAGCAGGGGAGAGAGATTCTCCCCCTTACATATTTAAAGGGAGGTTATTTCATTGACGAAACCATTCGTTGGTCAAAAGGTTTATCTAGAGCCATGTAATAATCAGGCTAGACACAGTAGCGATATAAAAGAGCTTGAAATTAAGAAAGTTGGTAGAAAGTATTTATATGTAGGAGATATAGGAGAACAGGAAGAGTATTTATGGCTAAAATTCAACAGAGATAATCTACAACAAGTTTCAAGTTACTCTCCTAATTGGCATCTGCACTTTTCAAAGCAAGGCATACTTGATAAGCAGGAGTATACTAGCATTATATCAGAACTATCAGAATTATTCCGTTATGCGAACTTCTATAGCCATAGAACTCAAGTGTCTCTTGAGCAATTGAGAAAGATTAAAGACGTTCTAAACTCATGATATTTATTTAAACAAAAGTATTGAAATAACACTAAAGTTCATGTATAATCAAATTATAAGTTAAACAACAGGAGGAAATGAAATGTTAAACGAATCTAGTAAGGTAAAGTTATTCACACACAATGATATGGATGGTGAGGCATGCGAGATTTTAGGTCGATTGGCATTTGATAATATTGATGTAACAGTTGTTCGCAATCCTCAGGATGCAAGTAAGAAGGTTTCTGAGTTCGTCAATAGTGGAGCGTTCACAAACTACGACAAGATTTTTATCACTGACATCTCTGTAGATGAGGCGACAGCAGAGTTAATCAACAACTTAGAATGGGAATTGCATCGTTTCTCATTACTAGACCATCATGGTACTGCAGAGTTCTTAAACAAGTATAACTGGGCAGAAGTAAGCGTAGTAGGCGCTCTAGGAAAGAACTCAGGAACAAATATGTTTTATGAATTTCTTTCAATGCATGGATTCTTCCAACGTGAAACCTATCGAGATGCTCTTACTGTATTCGTTGAAAAGGTTCGCAGATATGATTCATGGGAGTGGAAAGAGATTTACAATGACCTTGAAGCATCTTCATTGAATCAACTATTTTGGTTACTAGGTCAAAGCAAATTCGTAAATACATTCGTCAAGCGATTCAAAAACTCAACTATCTTTACTATTCGTGAAGGCTCTTGGAGACAAATGTTCAGCGATGGAGATAAGGTTGTTATTCAGATTGATAACGATAAGAAAGAGTCATATATTGACCGAAAAGAGAAGCAGATGATGGTTAAGAATCTCCTTGGCAACAAGATTGGCGTTGTATTCGCAGAGCAATACATCAGCGAGTTAGGCAACGTATTATCAGAGCGTCATCAAGACCTCAAATACATTGTAATGATTGATATGGGTAATAAACGTGTATCTTATCGTACAACTCATAATGATATCGACCTTGGCAAAGAAGTTGCTAAAGTGTACGGTGGCGGTGGTCACGCTAAGGCAAGTGGTTCATCATTTGGAGAACGAGTATTAGACCTTTCGTTTAATATAATCTTCGGCTTAGGATTCATCGGCAAGTTAACAAAAATTATTGACAAGATTAAAAAATAATGATAGAATGTAATGGAGGGCAGGAAGGCTTTTCTTTCTTCCTCCATTGAACAAAAGTATTGAAACAATGGTAGGAGGTGCATAAGACAAATAGAAGAGGAGAATTAAGATGGTAAAAGACTGGACAACATTAGAATTAGTAGAGTTTCTAAACTCGTACAATAGAGTATTTAAGACAAATAAACAAGAGGCGTTAAAGCATCAGTATTTATACGTTGAGGCATTTGCAGAGTTATCAATGAGAACGCCCTTAATGTCGCTTTTATACTAGGAGGATTCCATGATTAAGGTGTTAAAGGTTAGATGTTTACGTGACGTTGAGGCTCAGAAGAATGGGACGTTCACGTCCAACAATACTTACTGGGGAAGATTTTCAAGAGATGGTAGCACAATGTTGTTAAGCAATGAGAATCAATGGGTTAATGCTCTTGATGTAAGAATGACAACAGGGATACCAATTATCGTCCACTTCTCAGTAATAGAAACCAAATATTTAAAGAATAAGAAGGAGCTAAAGGCTCTAACAGGAGGATTATCATGAAGGTAAGTATAGATAAGGCGAGACCTAAAGATATGGTTATGAAAGGCGATATCTTAGTCTTTCAATCTAGATGTGGTAGAACAATGTATTATCTTGTTATTGAGGATATGCCTCGTAGCAAATATCTTCTATTAAACTTAGAAGGTAATAATCTCATGTCTTCGGTTGAAACAAGCAACGTATCTCATATTCTTAAAAAGGCTAAAGAGAAGTTTCGTAAACTTGATTTCGTTAAAGTTATTCCTGCGGAGACATTTGAATTAAAGTCAATATAGCAAGGAGGATTGCGATGTCAAATAAACAAGTAATCTTGTATTTCTTAGAGTTAAGTTGGTATCAAACACTGCTTTATGGGTTTCTAGTAACCTTAGATGGGATTAAACAAGGAGAGTTTGATTTATTTCAACCAGTAGGAATCCTATTTCTTTTACTAGCTACATTGATTGAGACAATGCTCGTAATGAAATTAGAAGAGAAGAAGAGTAAACGTAAAAACTAGGAGGTATTTTCATGGATAACATTAAAACTGATAAATTAATTGCTAAACACGTTATGGAGTTACATGATTTTAGCACAGAGGATTTTTCTCCATCTACTAATATGAACCACACTCTGTTAGTTATGAAACGATTAAAGATGCTTGGATTTAGTGTTCTACTTCGAGACTGTGCGAATGAGGATTGTGGGTTGGTAAGAAATGAAGAAGCTACTCGTGATGATTATTACTGTAACGTTAGCATTGGCAGTGTATATAATGAGAAGCTTTGGTATAAAAGCATTGCAAAAACACCTCAGATGGCTGTCTGCCTATCTGCATTAAAAGCGATTGGAGTTATTAATAATGACTGAAAGAGTTGTAGTTGTTGTGTTCGTAGAAAATAGTAAGCAAATGGAAAGTTATTTTAAACTATTCAGACTTATGATGAAAGATAAGATACAAAAAGCACATCTAAGTAAAAACACATCGTTTATTGAAAGTGATAAATTCCACATCGGGTTTCATATATTAGGGATTCATTCTCGTGGGATGAGAGCGCATTACGTTATTAATATGGTTCAAAACAAGGATATGCATCATCAAATTGCGTTACCACTAACTCATGTTCATAGTTTTCTAAAAAACGACCCCGAGTGGGCAGAGTTATTCTAGTTAATAAAATCCATATTTTAATAATTATTAGGAGGAATATCGTGAAGTCACGTATCGAAGAATTGAGAGCGAATGGAATAGCTAGGAGGTTAAATGAAACTGCTAAAAAACTAAATGTCGAATTTAGAGTTAAATACAATCTCTTTGATGATGAAGCCCTTGTCAGAATCAAAATGTGTGATAACGCATCTGAATTCGCAAACTATGCAAGCAATAAGATACTCGATAATGAACTTGCTAGAGGCGTTAGATTCACATATCCAAAACATCGATTATAATTTTAGGAGGAAGACAATTATGACTAAATATCAAAAATATGACAGAATCAAATTTACAAAGGATACAAGTGTTCCATTAAGCCCATTTCATTCAATGATTATTCGTAAAGGTAAGGAATTTGAAGTTCTTGATACAACATCGGACGATTACAAAATCATGAACACTAACGATAGTTCTACTATGGTTCTACCTCATTCTATCATTGAAGAATCAACTATCTCAATTCGACCTGCAGTAGTAAGTACAAAGCGATACTCAAAGGTTATTCTAAGTGGACTAACTTATGGCAGAGCTGTAGATATGGCAATTCATGAAGGTAAAAAAGTTACTCGTGCAATTTGGGATGGATACTGGTGTAATCAAGATATTATGGGACTACAAAGCGAGAGTCTTCCTATGTGGCAAGGCGAATTCCTAGTGGCAGTATTAAAGAGTGGTGGATATGCAATTGCAACTCCATACCAAGAAGATATGCATGCTACTGATTGGATGGTAGTTGAGTAATGACTCCATACGAACTAGAGCCATGGCGAAGATTCCAACTTGGAGAGATTGACTTTAGAGAATGCGTTGATGAAATTGCAAAGAGAATGGAAGAGAACATTGAATCCTAGGCAAGTCATTGAAACTTTACTAGAATTCGACCCCAAGCATATACCTTTATACATTGAGATATGCGTACCAACAATCATCTTATTAGTAATTTTAAACTTGTTTAATTAAACAAAATTATTGAAATCGGAGGAATGAAAAGTGGAATACAACGAAAAGAAACGTCAGGAACGCAAGCGTGACCAAATATTAAGAGTGTTAAAAGAGAAGGGTTCTGCAGGCGTAACAAATGCAGAGCTATCAGCGACTGTCTCACTTCGTTATGGAGCGCATCTAGGCAGTCTGTATCAATTAGGATACAAGATTAACAAAGAGTCACTTGGAGAAGGCTTATTCCGCTACACATTAGCAGGTGAGCCATCAGAAGACTTTACTGGCAAGCAGAAGGCTATGGATGCTTTAAAGTCAGAATTAACTAAGCAGGGCAATTCCTTTATCATTCCTCAATTAGAAGAGATAATGAACACCATTGGTATCGCAGTTCGATACAAGGGTGGCACTCACAACGCATAGGAGGCTTTACATGGACATTGTAATCAAAGAACTACTACACAGGTTGCGACAAGCAGAACAAACGCTTGAGCATTACAGAAGGAAATCAGACCCTTCTCTGCGACAATACTTCCCTGTATTAGAAGAAGAGATTGTCCAATATAGTAAAGCCATCAAAATCATTCAAGAATCAGAGGTGAAATGAAGTTGAAACTAGAGGATTTAAATGAATGCTATAATGTAGCATCATTAGTAGACGCAAATTATGTAGCCGTTCGTGTTCGAATTGGCGCAGAATCAAATGGTGAAGAAGAGGTAATTATCAATTCACGAAAGAACTTTGCAAGTAAGAAAGCTTATTATAATCGTACTTACGATGAGAACTTACAGCACAAAATATCAATCGTTCCAATCTGTATTACAGGGTTCGCTCATGGCGACTCATACGCAGAAATAGAAGACAAGCTAGGGCTAAAACCCTTTTCATTAGAACGTCAGATTAAACAAAATTATTAAAATGGAGGTATCGTAATGGATACAAATACACAAGATAAAAATCAAGAAGTACCAGTAGTAGCAGAACAAGAAGCAGTAGTAGAGGAAGTAAAACCATTAAGCATTCGAGTTATATTACTTGAAGGAAGCCCACTTGAATTCATGGTTAACAATATGGTTCAAGGACAGTTCCGAGAGTGGATTACACAGAATGTGGCTAATCAAGTTAATAACGATGGAATCTTCCTTGGAAACACATATATCCCTAACTCAAAAATCAAATACTTTGAAGAAGCTTAAGGGGTGATTTAAGTGATAAAAGTTGAGATGGAGAAAGAGGATTTATTCGCTATCATCGGTGTTTTAATCAAGGTTAAGGCATCTTATGGGGTTACTAATGAAAGATTCGAAGGGTTATTGCAAAACCTATTAGCACAGGCTAGTGAATCTGTAACCGTAGAAGAAATGCAACAAATGTTGAAGGACTTAAACAAGTAATTTAGAAAGGATGGGTAAGTCATTGAGTAGATTTATAATCAACTATGATGAGTTACCCATTTCTGTAAACAACTATATCAAGCCATCTGCAAAGATTGTATATGGCAAAGCACTCATACACATGTACGAAACAAGGGAAAGTAAAGACTGGAAGAAGCGATTTGAAGCTTATTTAAAGCGAGAAGTAACGAAGCAGAAATGGGATAAAACTCAGACTGCAGAAGGTCATTGGTATCTAGATTGTGTATTTGTACAGTCTAGGACAAATCAAGATAACAACAACTATTACAAGTTGCTATGCGATGCTCTCACAGGTATTGTTATAGAAGATGATAAGAATGTACTAGTGAGAACTCAAAAGGTATTGTATGATGCCAAGAATCCAAGATTTTATGCTATTCTACGACCTGTTGAATACACTGGGATATTCAATACTGAAACAGATTATGCTCAGTTCTTTGAAGGAAACTGTGCAACATGTAAGAAAAACCATGAAAAATGCTCTATCTTAAGAAAGGCTAAAGAAGGTCGGATACAAGAAGAGATAAGTGGCAATAGCGGAAGTCATATATGTTCTAAGAAGAAGTCGTGAAATACGGCTTCTTTTTTACATATAATTTAACAGTTGATTACTGAGTTACTGTATTATATAATAAGAAGAGATATGAATATATGAGAATTATTAATGGTTTAGGAGAATTGCTAATGAATATCGAACGCCTTTTCCATGAAGAGATTCGAGACAAGAAGAGAATAGGTAGCAATATATTCTCAAGAGTATCCACACGTAAGGGTGGAGGAAATCAAGCGTTAAGAACACCTTCCTACTTTATGAAAGGAAGTAATAAATATAAGAAACTTAGTGGAGATGTGGAGGTTTACAACTTGAATGATATAATCAGCTATCAAGAGTTTTCAGATAAAGATAAGAGCCAACAGAAGATGTTTATGGAGACATGGAAGGCTAAGTATAAAGCTAAAGAGATACAGGATAAGATGGGGATATCTAAGAATGTCTACTATAAGATTATTGAAAATCTAGGTCTTCCAACAGAAACTAGAAGAGGCAGACATCCAAAGAATGCAAAGCCTGAGGACTTACATGTTATATTAAGTGATGAAGAAATGAGTAAGTATATGGATGACTTTATAGACTTTCCATTATTTAAGCAACTGCCTAAGCATCAGCAAATCCCTCTATTAGAAAGTTACTTAAAAGATTTCCCAGTGCAATCAGAACTAGCCAAAGTATGGGGCGCTGATTTAAAGTATGTCTACTATATTAGTAGCGTTGCTAGGAAGCAAAAGCAAAAACAGGAACAAAAAGAGAACGAGAGTAATGTAGAAGTTGTTGAAGAACATACAGAAAGAAAAGAAGAAGTTACTATTCCTGCACCAGTAGAGCCAATAGTTGCAACTGATGAGAAGTTAGATACTATTGCGGATGAAGCAGTTGTCGAGGACAAGCCTCAAGATATCGAATCAGAAGAGGACAATACAATAGAAGAAACTGTCGAATCACAGGAAGACAATATAATGGAAGAAACTCGTCAAAATGAAGAGAATGACAATTCTTTAACTATCGAAATCAAAGGTAATTACAGTACAAATGCTATCATGAAATCTATTCAATCTATACTGACAACGCTAGAGAGCGAAGAAGAGGTCGTTAATATCGATTTGAAGGTGAGAAAGAGATGATTCAAGAGCATAAATTCAATGCAGAATTAAGCATAGAAGTATATGAGGCTTGTAAAGATTCAATCGAAATTAAGGGATGCTACAATAATGTTTTCAACGTACTAAGGGATTGGGAATATGGTAATAAGTTTTACAGCAACAAGTGGAAGATTGCTTATGGATATGTAAGCATTCACGAAGTTGAAGGATTAATGGCGAGACATGCTTTTATATTAGATGAGAATAATGATGTAATAGACCCAACCATAGTGACGACAAGTACCTTTGATAAGGGTTATAAATATGAGTATGTATCATTTAAAGTATTTAATCAGCTAGGAGATTATACTAATACTATTAGCAACAACGATGGAATGCCTGCTTTATTCAACGTTTTTCGTAAAGAAGAGATGGAAGCGAGTCAATGGGGAATGAAGAGAGGAATAATGATGATAGGATAAGAGAGAATATATATTCTCTCTTATTTTTATGTATTTTTCTCAATGATGTACCTCATACCAACCTCAATCAAATCATTGTTCTTAGCACCAAGATAGATTGCTCTAGTTTTTAATTGCTTAAACAATACCTCGCTATAGGTAGTATTGACCTTAACTCTGTCACTTGGTTTTTGTCTTTTCTTATAATCACCTTTATTTGTGAAATTATCCAACACATATTGAATTCCATCTTCAAGCAGAAAGTTGTAAGATGTATCTTGCTCAACAGCAATCAACTTTACTTTATCTAACAATTCTGTACTTAGAGTAGTTGTATAATTCTTCCTGTCGGGATTTAAGATTCTAATTTCAGTTTTGTAAGCCAATGGGAAAGACCTCCTAACATGTATAACTGTATAGCTATATTGTAATGCGATTGTAATAAAAATGCCAGTTTTTTCTTTACCGTCTCAAAATTAAAGAATACTCATCCCAAAGAGATATGAGAGTTAAATTGTATGAGAAATCAACACAATTATATTAATACATAATATAGTGTATTTATACATAGCGTCTCAATAACACAAGGATACTAGTCATTTTGAGAGATTTCTTTTATACAGTTATACATGTGCTTAGAATATATGTTATGTAAACTAGTAAATAAAATAAAAAAGAGCATACCCTTTGTCAGAGTATGCTATGAACACTTGAGATATTATTTATTCAGTTGGTATACAATATCCAAACCTTATGAACACTTTCAGTTGGAGCGTCCCCCAACGTATCGATACAAATGTAATTATACTATTTTACGTATAAACAATCAATAGTCTCTATCATATTAAATTATTGTTACAAGTAGAGTTAATTCCTTGACTTGACTGCACTTAACCATTCTTGACCATTAGGTAAAGTTTTGTTAAGATATTTATAATATCTTTCAAAGGAGATTTTAAAATGACTAATGTAACCTCTAAAAGAGTTAGAATGTTAAGAATTAAGAAAGGATTAAAGCAGAAAGAATTAGGAGAACTATCAAATGTATCAGAAGCATTCATATCTATGATTGAATCAAATTCAAAACAACCGTCAAGAGAAACAACTGCATTATTAGCAGATGCTCTTGGTGTTTCATCTGACTACCTTCTTGGATTATCAAATACAGAAGATTTATTGCCATACTCTGATACAAGAAGGGAATTTGAGCCAGTAATAGAGATTGTTGAGCAATTGGATGAGGATAAGCGTATAATGGTTATAAAAATGATTCAGTCTATGGTAAAGTCAATATAGTATTTCTTGCAACATTCAGAATAACTATGTTACAATTAGCATATAATAACAAAAGAACCCGATGCGCTAACATCGAGTTCCTCTGCACAACTTAATCAAAGCAGAGTGGTTAGTTACCTAATTCACTTATTTGGAATCAGAAGAAGAACCATCGGCTTGGGAGGCAGAGTGGTTCTTTTTCTCTTCCTGTTTTTCTAGGAACTTCACAGTGATGAATTGCGTTACACCTTTAGTTATTCCTTCGATAATCCAGTTCAAGAATTCCATATCGGACACCTCCCTTCTCTTATATATTGCGAGAAAAGGTAGGTAATCCTTCCACCCTGCCAGAAATAGTTGTTATCTCAATTATACCATAATATACTAGAACGTACTATATATTCCTATGTGCAATGACATATAATTATATGATATAATATTGATAGATTCGTTATTTTTATCTAAGACATCCTTTTGAGTCAAGGGTGTCTCTTTTTACTTATAACTTAACTGAATATTCTGAATAATATTGATAAATCCAATCTCCCCATCTTTTCAAATTTGTAATGCTATATAATAGGAAGAAACACGATATATATGGATGAGGAGGATACTATGAACGTTCCAGTCAAAGGAAACGAGAAGATTACACAGTTATTAAATGAATGGTACATTGAGATTCGTGCTAGGCGCATTGGTCAAGCACATAGACTAAAAGAAGAGATTGATAAGAAGATTGATAATATAGAGAAAGACCAAACTCTACTATTATATTATTCTCTCTTAGATTTTCGATTCCAGTACATTGTAGACAATCTAGGAGTCTCTGCAAATAGCTTTGATAAAGTTGAAGAATTTGAGATTCCAACGAATAATTTCTTAACTTATTACTACCACTTCTTCAAGGCTATTCACGCTTCGGGGATTGGCAACTATATGATAGCAAAAGAACACTTTGACAAAGCTGAATCTCTTCTTGAATTAGTTCCTGATGAGATTGAGAAAGCTGAGTTCTACTACAAGCTCGGCGCTTTCCACTACGACATCTACGAGTCACTCCAATCAATTAAATACACTTCAAAGGCAAAGGATATCTTTGAACAACATGAGAGTTATGAGCGAAACATAGGTTTCTGTGAGAACCTTCTTGGGACTGCTTGTACAAAGCTAAGAGAATGGGCTTTGTCAGAAGAGCATCTTATTAAAGCTATGGATATCTTTAGTAAGCATGGCGAAGAAAAGTATGTTCTAATGGTTAGGCATAACTTAGGGTATATGTACTCTAGTCAGAACCTATCTCCATTAGCAATTAGATATTTATCAGAAGTAACTACGCATAACCCTAGACATCATAAAGCTTTATTCTTGCAGGCTAGAGAACATTATAAATTGGATGAACTTGATGTAGCAAAGGGCTTAGCTGACAAAGGCTATAGCATTTGTGTTGAACTGGGTAACGTAGAATATAAACATCTGTTTGCAATCTTGAGATGTCTTATATCGAATGTGTCTAGTGATGAATTGGAGAAGATTGCACTTGAAGGAATCTCATACTTTGAAGGCGAATCACTATATGAGTACATAGAAGAAAGCCAAGAGTACATGGCTGTTAAGTTCTATGAAGAAAGCAACCATGCTAAATCTAGTGAATACTTCTACCTAGCCTCAAAAACAAGACAAAAAATCAAAGAAAGGGAGTCTTTAAAATGAAAAAAGTAGCATTGGGCTTGATGGGGATTTTAACAGCTTTAACTTTAGTTGTGGGAGTTCAATCTAATACAGATAGCAAACCTGCTCCCCCTACGATTATGATGATGGAGCATGGAGACCATGGCGGTTGATAAATGTTTGACTTTTTAGAAATGGTGATTTAAAATGAAAGGGAATCCATTGGGTCACCTTCTTTCTTTCAGAGAAAGGAAAGTTGTAACCTATTAAAGAGATGCGCTAACATCTCTTTAAACGCTTTCTCTTGCTTCCGATGGCGCAGGAGAAAGGGTAGCTAGTAACCACGCTTGCGAGGCTAACGGGTGGTTATATCATTTATTTTTTGCGAGACCCACCTCTTTGCTTTGGATGGCGACAAGGGGTGGGTTTTTATTATTCGTCTCGTATCGGAATTTTTAGAACCTCTATTTTGTTACACTTACATATTTAACCAAATCAAAAAGTTCATTAGGGGTCAGGTTATTTCCATTACGAAAGCTATCTTTTATACCCAAATCCTCAAGAACTCTAGATTCATCTAAAGCCACATACACAAGTTCTGAGCATATCATATTATGAGGATTGTTCAATTTATTTTCTCCAGTTAAATGAAACATCTTTCTAAGAACATACCAAATTAATTGCAAGTAGTCATACTTTCTCCCCACATATCTCATAGCGCAGTTATATACCATTCTTCGTTGATGTGCTGTCAAACCTAAATCAACTACTTCAATAATATTATACTCACTCTTATCAAATGGAATAACAGCAACCTTTGAGCCTGCTGTAGCTTCAATTATATGAGTCTCTGAAACTGCGATTGCGACATGACTAAATATCCCTCTATCTACGAATCTAACTAATTTAGAGATAATTCCTTTTCCTTGAACGAATACAATGTCTCCTTGTCTCACGATTCTCACCGACTTTCTTCCTATTTATATATAAAAAATAGAGAGACTATTAGCCTCTCTATTCCAATAGTGCTATTTGTTTCTTATTACTTAACATGAACGTAGGCAGGGCTTGCAGTAATGTAGAAGTATTTACAACGGTACATCTTAGAGCCTGCAACAGTTAACTCTTCAAGAATTGTAAACGCCTCTCCTTTTGGAACAGTTTTCTCTTTTGCATTCCAATCTGCAGAGCTGTAAACCCAAAGCTCTTCTGCATCCACAACTACTAACTTACCTACATTACTAGTTTGTCTACGAGCGAAACGAGTGTAGCTAGGGTCTCCATATACCCATGAATTACCAACATTTAACCAACCATCTTGCTCTGCCCATACAACATAGCTCTCAGGAGAGTTAAGTTTACGAATGAATTCACCGCTTGTACTTGGAGACTTACGTAGGTTAACGTTTGTACCAGTGATATAAACGATACCTAACCCTTCTGTTCCTGCATCGTCACCGCCACTTGGAGGTGCTACTGTGCTACCACCACCTGAGCCATTGCTACCTTGAACCATACTCTTGAATCCTTCAAATCCACCTGTACGATTTAAGATTGGTCGTGGACAATACTTGCCTGACCAGCGTTGGTGAGGAACTACATTTCCAATTCCAATGCCAGTTTGTCCCATTAAGAACTTAACTAATTTAGCAACGTTTGCTAATGCTTTCTCAAAGTTTCCATCTGAGTTTTCACAAGTCTCGATACCGATTGATTGGCGGTTACCTGTTCCTGTATTACCATCCCCTGCATGCCAACCATTTTCATTAATTGGTAAATGTTGAACAATGCGATTGCTGTCTACTGTGAAGTGCCAAGACTTCCCATCTCCACCGTTAACTAAATAGTTAGCATGCGCTCTAGCATCTGCACCTTTTTCTGTATTTTCAGTTGTATGAACAGTAATATACTTAGGACTCATAGCGTTTTGAGGTCTGTTGTTATTACTTGCAGGGATAATCTTCGTTTCGAAAGGTACTCCACCGATATTTGATACACTAAATACTGTCATATAAATCTCCTTCTCTTGCTCTCTAGCAAGCTCTTATTTTTTTATGTGAAGAAGGACTCTCACCTCCTTCACGTTTCAATACTTTTGTTTAATATTATTTTTCATAAGTGATTTTCAGTCTTGGAGCATTTTCTCCATCCCAAGCACCACTAAACACACCATAGTAATCTCTACTATATGAATCTGCAAAGATACTAATTCCTTTATAGTATCCATCACGGATACCTTCTCCTAGAGCAATTGGCATATCAATCCACATACCTTGACCTCTAGATGTAAATCTTTGATACTTCGCACCATACACAGAATGACCAAAGTAATCGGGTTCATTCGAATGATTGTGATAACCTATTACTGCTGTACCTCCTGCATAATACCACCAATGCTCAGCGTATAGGTAGAGTTCAACCTTCTTGATTCTAGCCCCTGCCAGTTTAGATTGGATATCTCCAAACCCACATAGCGAACGTTGGAGTCCCCATGGCTCTGCTTCACCATAGTAACCTTGTACAAGTTTGTCAGCACGGTAGTCCGTACGTCTAGAGCCAGTTTGTCGATATGTTTGTGTCCAAGATGCCCAAAATGTCTCAGTGTATGTTTGAGACGATATGTTTGACCAACTAGAGCCATTCCACATATTAACTTTCGCATCATCCCAACTAGAACCATTCCATCTCTTGACCCTTGCATCGTACCACTCTGAACCGCTCCATCTTTTAATTCTACTCACTCTAACTCCTCCTTCCTACACTTGAATCCAAATATCACCATAGGAAGCGTTAGATGGAGCATCTCCTCGAATATGGAGTCTTTTCCCTTGGATTTTGATTTGGTTATTGAATTCAATAGAAGATTCATTTCTATTTGCTGTAAAGAAGTATCTATCATGTTGCCAATCATACAATCCCATTTGCTTTGAATTGTTGTTCATGTAGAATCCCATACCAACATCACTATCATTCGCCTTAAAATGAACTCTTGTCTCCTTGTTCTTACTGTTAAATTCAATTCCATAATCAGATGTGATAACCCCATCTCCTCGAACTCTCATATCTCCATAGAATTGAGAACGAAGAACTAGAGTACCAGTACTATCAACGAATACACGACCAATCTCACCGTTTCCACCTTCTGCGAATATAAGGTCTCCCGAATTCATAGAGCCTGCAGGCGCACGAAGGATAATATCATTACCGTTAGTCACGATAACATTCTTTTGGAAGTTAGGCTCTGCGTCAACTCTAGCAAATGAACTGGCATGGAATCCATCTAACTTATCAGCATCTAAACCACTCGTATGACCACTATTTCCTGTATGCCAAATCGAATGCTCATTTGTACCATCATAGAATTTAAGAGCATTTTTAATGCTAGTATGAATAACAGTTTGAGCATTTGTATCGCCGATAATGACAGCATTTGCTGTACTAACTCGACCAATATTCAAGTCTGCGCCACCTGTAGTTTTGCCTGCGTATGATTGGTTGTTCGCCATCGATGCCTTCCCCGTTAAAGAACCGCCACTAAGCTTTAAATAAACGTTATCATGATTATGGCTAGTCATCTTACCGTTTAGAGATACAATGTCAGCTTCTGCCTTATTAATATCAGCTTCTGCTGTTTTTAATCGACCATCGATTGCAGTTACAGATGAACTTAGAGAACTTAAGGTTGTTTGGATAGCATCAATTGAATCTTTAGTTGCTTTCCCTAAAGCAATCCAAGTTCCTGCTGTTCCATTATAAATAGGTCGAACATACATAGTATTAGTTGTTCTATCAAAGAATGTTTGCTTTGAGATTAGCCCAACGCTCTCTACGCTTAGTAAATAGACAACTCCTGCTGACATTGTTACTGGAGCATCTGTGCAATCTTTAATTTGATATAACCCAGTATCCTTAACTGTGGCTAGGCTCACAGATTGTACAGGCTTACCCTTAAAGAGCATCTCTTCAATATCAGATGTTACTGCTCCATTGGCATCTAATACTTTTACTTGCTTTGTCTGCGTTTCATAATGAATGGTATTGAATTTTGTACCATCATGATGATTCGCTCTTGCCTTTTGAATTACCAAGGCGCTTTCATCTCCTTCTTATTCTTACTCCCCCATTTCAAATTGTACAAATATTTCTTGTTGCAACTCCTCGTCCCACAATTGCTCTATTGAGCTAACAATTCTATCTTCTACAGGGTCGTATATGTGGAACATATCTTGACTATTAGAAGAAGGTATAACACCCTGCACAATCTTTTGAGCGTTATGATTTGCGATGTCTTGTATAATTACAACATCATCTTTCCAAATATAGTTCAGTAGATTGTAAGGAACTATACATTCAGAGTCATGCCCATCTATCTCTACGATACATCTTGCGGTTTCGATATTAATAGACTTTACTAATCCTGTAAAAGACTTTGTGAAATTTACATTCTTAAGTCTTTCTCCTGCAAGAATCTGAATAGTTTCTATCAGACTATTTTGGAGGTCTCTTTTCATCATGCTTTTGACTCTCCAATCTTAGATTGTACAAACTTTTTATTATTATCATTATATAAGTCTTGTACAACTACGATATCTCCAACCTTAATTACACTTTGCAGATGCTCCATTAGCTTGCATTCTGTTTCGCTTCCATAAATCTCTACCATGCATACGAAGCCATTTACTTGCCTTACTACGCCTATATGTGACGATGTGTAGCTTGTATTCTTTACAGCCTCATCAACCATAATTTGAATTGCCTCAATCAAACTTTCTTGAAGATTCTTCTCCAATCAAATCACCACCTAATCGATTAGCTCAACCCAAACTAATCCTTGCTGAGTCGTTGGTGGAGTAGTTTTACTTACGATTGTTCTATCAAATAAGAACCAAGAAGTTGCATCTGTAGGAGCAGTCCCTGCTGTCGTAGCTTTTTTACAGTAGTAAAGAAATCCACCATAATCTACTGCATCTCCCAATGCGTATGCAACTGTAGCAGAGTAAGACCCTTTGTAATAAGCATTGAGTCCAGTATCGCCCTTATCTCCCTTAGTAGAGATTTTCTGCCAGTTAGCTGTGTTTGTTGGCACGATACCTTTTGCATCTTTTGTACATAGGTACAAATCGCCATTATACGTTATCATATTTTGGAATTTGTATTGAGTAGATGCGCTGTATACGCCTTTATAAGTGAAGTCTTTTACATATGTCGCCCACTCTGTCTGCTTCGTATCAATATATCCATCTACTTTTGTTAAGAAGAAGTTTTCCACATTGATTAACGCAGAAGCGAACTTATTCCAAGTTTCGGGCGTAATAATGTAATCTCCTAATGTTGTTGATAAGTTGTTTAACTCTGCCTGTTCTATTGCGTTTAGCGTAGGCTTTACCTTCAATTCTTGGTATCGCTTCGCAGATGCTACTAGACTAGGTGGCAAATCATAGAGTTCTACAAATGTATCAACTTTACTAGGGAATGAACTTAAATTCCGCAAAACAACCATCCTTTCTTTCAATAATTTTGCTTAATGCTATAATAGAGGAAACGAGTAACTCTCCTACTATTGTAGCATTAAGTTTCATTATTGTCAACAATTTATTTTAATAATTTTGTTTTAAGGTCTCATAAATTCAACATTGAAACCAACAGCAGAAACGCCTTTTACAGCCTTGCTATTATCAAATACATTCTCTGCATTTAATGGCGTACTTCCGTTTTCATCAGAACCACCTATTGAACCAGTATCTGTTTCATCAGCACCTATATTAAGAACCATCTTTGTTTTCACATGGTTAAATGCATTCGCTGAGAAGCCTGCTACAAACGCATCATAGCTAGTGAATACTGTATTTGCTACGATTGCATCTTGAAGTAGATTATTGGCGTTTGGAGCTTGTTTAATCGTCCACATGAAGTCTTTCATACTCTTTCCTGCTTTGAAGCTGTGATTCAAATACTTTAATATCAAATACCCTGCAGAGTAATCATCACTTTCAGATTTGAATATTGCATTCTTCATCAACTCTGTTGCACGACTTATAATGCTCTTTATCTTTTCATCATTTGCTACTCCATTTACGGTAATTGAAATTTTAAAGCGCTCATCTGCTCCATGGATTAATTCAGCGATACCTTCCTTAAACCATTCGGGAAGTGCAACGATTTTGTTCAATCCTAGAGAGTTGTTCATGATAGCATGAACCATTTCGTGACCAAGGACACGGTCACTATACTCAGATTTTCCATTACCACTATCGCCATTCTCACCTTGAACATTGTCAAAGTCAGCTAAGTCAATTGTTAGTGTTTGAGTGCTTTCTCCCATAAATCCTGTAACATATGCTGTAGTACCATGTAAGCCTTGGTATTCGAACTTTACGATTAACTTAGAGCCATTTCCTTCTAGTCCAAGATATTCTTTTACCCTACTCTCAGCCAACGATAGCCATCCTTTATTCATAATGCCATCGATAATAATATCTGCACTCTTTTGGAAGTCACCAAGAGAACTACCGATATCATCAAATTGATTGTAATACACCTTATGACAGCTTAACCCCATTGTATCGCTAACGCCTAGTCCAATGCCGATAGAATCAACTACATATCTTTCTAGTTCTTTTGTGGCATGGTTTACAACTTCTATAATATTGTTTGCATCTAAGTAGTAGATTGGCAATGTATCAATATCAAGCTTCTCTTGGAATGTACTAGCCTTAAACAATTCATATCTAGCTTTTGCGTCACATTGTACATTGTTCTTAAGAGAACCATCTTTGATTACAAGGGTTCTTTTCCCTATTGTTTTTTCATGGAAAGGAGAGTCTTCTGAGATTATTGTTGCTTCTGATTTAGGCGTTACCCCTGTTTTTTCATCAACTTCACCCATTGCAAGAACTCGATTCTTTACATTCTTATAAGTAAATGACTCTTTGAACGCTGTGATTAAGTCTGTCCCTTTGTCAAATACCCATGCAATAGGCTCTCCATCTTCTCGCTGAACCTTCATCTTTCTAAATACAAACGTTCCATCAACATCGTAATAGCATTCCCAGTCCATGTATAAATCTCTGAGCTTTGTTAAGACATCCAAAATATTTGTACCTACATCGAATTCCATTTTATATGGGATTTTCAAGTCAGTGAATTCTACTTGCAGATTAAACTCTCCCAGTGACTGCATAAGCGAGATGACTGCTGTATTTAAAGGAGTATCTGCCTCAAACACCATCTTGTTCTCTAATTGCTCTTGCTCCCAACGCATCATATTATCCTGCAATTCTATATCGATGGTACGAGAGTTACTAGTGATATCAATAGCAGGCTCTGTTATATAGAATGTCCCTAAGCAGAAATGAGTCACAGTAGCCTCTGCTGATGCTAAGTTCTCTATTCCTGCATACACACGAATCTTATTCGTCATCCATAGTAAACTGTCTTTCCTTGGCAAGAATTCATCAAGAAGGATAAAGGACAGACTTCCTGCCCTTTTAATCAAACTTCCTCCCGAAACACTTACCTCTCCACCAGTGGACAATCCTTGAATTGTCTCAATCGTGTTATTATCCTTGTCTAAGACCTCTACTGTAATATAGAGTTTACGAATGTCTTGCAGATGTAAATATGCATAGTTTGCAAGCTTAGATACATCTCTGACACCCATTACTATTTCGCCCTTGATATAATTATTGCTCACTCACTATCCCTCCAAAATCATCATAAACCATCTTAGATGCATGCTCAGCAGGGATAAGGTCATTCTTAATCATTCTACCAAAGTCGAGTTCCCCAATTTCTGTATAGTCGAATGATATTGTAGCTAGATTTCGCAATCCATCTTCCTGCTTATGAGCTACGATAACGTTTTGCGTAACAATTAGCATGATTATACCATTATCCATACGCAATACTTTTGCTCTACCGTTGTTTAATAAATCTACCCATTCCTGTCTATGAATCTGTTCTGCTATCTTATCGATACCATCTCCATTAAGAGCAATTGTCTCTCTTGATAATGGAAGAGTAGTCAATGTACCACTTCGGTATTTACTCTGACCAAAGACAACAATTGGAAACTGGCTGTTTATTGGCTGATTCAATGCAGATTCAGTGTTGTGCGTCATATCTCCTAGATTGATATCGTATTCTAGTCTTCTATTTTCCTTCTTGTCAGTGACAAAAATTCCTTCATAGGATACTAGAATTGTATCTGATATCAACTTATCTCCTAATACCTCATTAGCTACTGGGACAACAGCATATTGATATAGTGAGCCATTTTGAACATATCTATCAACATAGTCGTATACATTGAAGTCTTCGTTATATTCAAACTGTCCAATTACTTCCCATTTGTTTGTACCATAAACTGTACGATATAGCTGAATGTGCGTAACATGGAATCCTTCTGCGCCAATACTCCCTGCGTCTAAGTCCCCCGTAAACTTCGAATTCATAATCGTTGTAAATGTCCAAAACGTTGGTTTAGCTGTGTTGTCAGGAATCGTTGTATCTAAGTTTATATATACCTCATCATATACACCTTCACGCATCTCCAACTCATCTAACATGTCAGTGCAGATTGGTGTATCCCACACACATCCTTCTTGATATCCAAAAAAGTTGTATCCAACAATCACATTATCACCCCTTTACAAAATTTGTACAGATACATCTATGCGATGCTCAATTACTCTTAGATATACCATGTAACTTGCGTCATTTGGCAACGTTAGAATATTAGAGCGATGTCTAGATGTAATATTATTCCATTCTTTAACTACAACAATTCTATCCGCATATTTCCAAAGCTGAATAGCAATCCCCTGATTCTCAATAGGACTGATTTCCATAAACTTCTTATCATTGGGGATATTCTTGCACCATACTTTCATTACAAAGTCAGATGCACGATTCATTTCTAATCCATGGAACATTAATGGCTTATCTTTAGGGATGATAATCCATTCATTATCAATGTAATCATAATTATCAGAGTCATAATCATCGTCATCATTGGGAGTTCCATCATACTTTACTATCTTGGCAGGCTTTGAGCGAATTTGATTACCAACAATTTGTTTTAAGTTGGCTTTAATTCGAACGAAACCCTCTTCCTCATCATTTTCTGTTAATATAACACCATTGACAGCAGGTACAAGATACATAGGTATAAAGCGCTCACGATGCGTATATACCATTCCATTCACAGTTTCGATAGAACATTCGATGAAGTATCCCTTACTCTTCTCTAGGTCTTTAATAAGCTCTGACAGCTCTTCTCCAACGCCATGCTCTCTTACTGGGTAATGCTTGATTAGGTCTTCACTTTCGTCATATAAACTAAATCTATATGTCTTTACCTTTTCACTGTCTTTCTGTGAATACACAGCAACAAATGTTACGTCACGATTATATACATAACCTTGACCATCGATACTCACGATGTCCAGTACAGGCGTAGCAAATGTTCTGAACTTTATCTCATTTGAATATGCAGAGTATGAGCCATCTGCAAACTTAACTCGTAATTGCGCCTTGTATTCCTTGCCATTAGTCAATACATTGGGGGCAATTGGATGAGTCTTCTCAAACGAACTCCATTCAAAGCTATATGCAATTGCATTCGTATTTACATCAGTAACAAGCAAGTGATTCTTTAATGCTTGTCTGTGACCTGTATAAGTGAAGTAGAAATTCGTTCCTTTCGTAGCATCCCAAGGTTGCACTGCTTGCAACATAGGTTTAACTTCTACCACAAAAACACCTCTTATTCGTTTCAATAATTTTGCTTAAGGGATAGCTATAAAAGCCATCCCTTAAGTCTTATTCTAACCTATTTACAATCATTTGTAAATGATTACTTCTCCTTAGACTTTTGTAGAGCAATTTGAGGCAGGCTCATGATTGCATCCTTAATACCATCAGCAGTCTTAATGTTAGGGAATTCAACTTTTTCAAGGCTGATACTAACAGACTTGCTTTCTACACCTTTCGTCTGTGTAGGAGTTCCAAAGTTTGGAATTTTAGCAAGTAAAGCAGTTGCGAATACATCGCCTAGCTCCTTACTAATTGATTTAAACGCAGTTACGATTTCATTACTTAAGCCTTCTTGTATCTTTCCTACTGAAATGTTAGGAGGAATTACTCCACTGCCATTTAAGATGTCGTTACTTTCGTTGACATACTTACTGTAAGTTTCAATCAAGTCTTTCAAGTATTCTTCTGAAATCTTAGGGAAATCACCAACAACAGAACTATAAGCATCACTTAAGTCGCCAATGGCGTTCTTGAAGTCTTCAATGTTTTTATAGTTCCCACTCTCTGCATCCTTAAGGATACTTTCAAGTTTAGACAGGTAATCTTCTCGTCCCTGCTCTTCTAGCTTTTGCAATTCTAATTGCTTTTGAGAAAGCTCATCTTTTACTTGAGATATTTGGTCTTCATCGGCTGTATATTTCCAGTCCCAAGTACCATCAGCATTCTGCTTCAACGTTTGAACTGTTTTCTCTTTATTAAGATTCTCCAGTTTTTGTTGAAGTTCTAGGACATCTAGCTGTTTATTTAGATAGTCCATTTCGAACTTACTTAGCTTCTCTTGCTTTTCTAGAAGTTGTAGCTTGCCTTTGTACGTTTCAGTTCCAAGGTCTTTCATGCGTTTGTAAGCATCTTCAAGCGCAATTTCTCGCTCTAATCCATCCATCCACAATTCTTGATAATCTTTGAACTGCTTAAGTGTTTTACCATTAAACATGTTCTTTTGGATATCATCCATCGTTTTAGAGAATGAGTTAGACATGATATTTTTATTCATATCAAGTAACTCTTTATTACTATCTTGTAGAGCCTTATTGTACTTATCAACCTCTTCATTGATGAGAGACCATTCGAAGCTTCCCTCTTCGTACATAGCTTGCTGTGCTTTAAGAGCCTCTAATGTCTTGCTGAGGTTGTCATTTCTATGCTTCTCAACGTCAAACATGTCTCCTAATAGTACGCCTCTTGCATCAAAGTTGTCTCCGCCAATGGCATCGAGAATCTCCATTGCATATCCCAAATCATTTGAAAGTTTTTCGTAATCTTTCATCGCCTTTTCTAAGAGACTAAATTCAAATTCAAATCGCTGTTTTACAGAATCTTTGATTTTGTTCTGCGACTCAATGATTCCTTTTTCATAATCATTAATTTGCTTCTTAATCTTCTCTTCTTGGTCGTCTGTAAGGGTAGAGTCCTTTAACTGCTCTTTAAGGTTAGCGATTGCTAATTTAGCACCATTAATAGAAGCTTTAAAGTATTCTTCTTGGACTTTCAAATTATCAATGATATATCGGTTTGTTAAGGCATCTTTATCTTGTTGACTAATAGCCTTCTTCATATCGCTTTGGAATTTAGCAGTTAGGTCATCCTGCTTTTTCAACACTGCGTCATAGCTGTCATCAAGTTTCTTAACGAAGTCATACTTTTCATCCGTTAAGCCAATGCTAGATAAGTCACCAAACTTAGATTGAATTGAGCCAACAGATGACTTGTTTCCACTTGAATACTCTGATTGCATTTTCAGCATTTGGTTGTACATTGATGCTGTAATATCGAGCTGTGCATTTGCTATACCAGTTACTCTGTCAACGTTCTTCTTACCAAAGAACTCCATTGCTTGGTCAACTTCTGCTTCAAGGTCAATTCTTTCTTTTGCCAGTCTCTCATACTGATTATCACGACTTAAATCCAACTTCGTAGACGTAGATGATTCAAGGTCTGATAGGCTAGTACCACTCAATAACCCTTCTTTTAGATTGTCGATATTATTCTTCATTCTAGAAGTGTTGTCATCAATTGCATCGTTGAAGACACCTAAGTCTTCTGCTACACGAGTAAATTGAAGCTCATTAATCGCTTCTTGATACTTCATGATAGCATCCGCTTGTTGGAGTATTTCTGAACCCATACTCTTAAGAGTACCTTCAAGCTTTTCTCCATTCTCCTTGTATTGGATACTAGCAGTTGATAGTCTATTGAATTCATTAATTAATTGAGACATATTCAGCTTAGATTTATTCATAGCCTTCTCTGTTTCAACTAATTCTTGCTCTCTATCATGGCTTCCTATTAAATCAAGTCTCTTGCCATTTAATGAGTCTGAATTACTGACAGATTGTAGTAGTGCGTCAACTCTCTTAAGCGAGTCTTCGAATCTCTCCATCTCTTGAGTGATTTGAGCTTTCTCTACTTTATCTCCAATCTCATCAATTTGGTCTCCCATAGAGCGCATTGTCTCTTGAATACCATCCATCTCATTATATAGGGACTTCCATTTATCAAGTAACTTTTGAGCCTCTTCTGCGTCTTTTCCTCTTAGATTTGCTGAGTGTTCAAGATTGTTAATCTTATTAGAGTTAGTATTAACGCTAAACCCAAATCCTGATAACTTATTTAACGTCTCGTTCATCTCATTATCTTTAGCACCATATAATGAGCTGTAGTTGTTTATCTGTTTCTTCAACAGCGCCTGCTGTTGTCCATACAGTTTAATCAACTGTTGTTGGTTATCATTAGCTTTGTTCATAGCAGTCGTCAGTGCTTTCATTTGGCTATCTGTATCATCAATGCCATACGTTTCTCTACTCCAGTATCTCCAAACATCACTGTTGACAGTTGCATTAGGGTTTGAATTTGATGATTCGTCATTAGATACTACTGCTCCATCTACTGCTACAGGCGACTTAATTAAGCTTCCTCCAATAGAAGATACATTAGAAGATGTTACTGCAGAAACTGACTTCGCCTCTTGTGGCTTTACAGGGATTGTTACCTCTTTTGTAGAGCTGAAACCTCCTGTAATCCACTTCCATAAATCACTAGCCGCTTTTTGCAGTCTGACAGTCCAAGTGATGTTCTTATCATCGATTTTCTTATTTGCCTCTTCTCTAACGCCTTTCAACTCTGTTTTCAAACCTTGGTTGGTCGTGATAATTTTTCCAGTTGCTTGGTCAATCTCAGCCTTCATGCCAACCTCTTGAGAAGCTCCATCAATAGCAGTCTTTGTAGAAGCCTGCGTTGCCTGCATCTTTTCTTTCTCTTTGTTAATAACCTCAGATGCCTTTTGTCGTACTTGCTCATTCCCATTTACTTGGTCAACATGGAACTGTCTAAGAGCAGGGAATTGTTGCTGTAATGCTTGCCATTCACCTGCTTGGATTTGTGTAGAGCCTGCTAATTGCTTTTGTGCGCCATCAGCTAGACCAATAGAATCTTGAAGCTTATTATAGTTCTCAATCATAGTACCAAGTGCCAACTTGATAGATTCATGGTTCATACCTTTCAAGCTACCACCATTGTTAATGAATGTAATTAACTTGTTCGTGTAACCTTCAATATTACTAGTAGCTTGACCGATAAGACCCTTCTGCTCATTTATAACACCCTGAGACTCTCGAATCTTACCATTGAATTCATCAACCTTACCTTGCGCTTGTTGAAGGAGATTGAATTCATCCATACTCAAGAAGCCACCTTGACTTGCTTTCTTGGCATTTAATTCATCGACAACTTTTTGATACTCTTGTACCTTCTCAGTATAATCCTTAATCCAACCTTGCTCTTCTGCTATTCTATCTCGTGCAGAATCAATTGATTCCATATCTTTCTTGAATCCTTCTTCTCCAAGCTTTGTCAGGTCAACTTGTTGCACTTCTAATAACTTCTCTTTTAACTGTGCGAGCTTACCTTCAATCTCAGCCGTGTCATTCATCTCGATTTTGATATCAATCCCCATATCCTCAGTCATTTTATTGAAATTTGATTGGAACTGTGTGAACTGCTCGCTATCTAGATACCCTTTATCACCTTTGCCTTTATTGTATTGGTCTTGCAAACCATTATATTTACCCATCTTTTCAGTTGCGCCACCATTAAGGATTGAATTATTAGCCTGCAATTTTTTACCATTATCTTCAATTGCTCTACTCAACTCTTTAGTAGATGTTACAGCACTCTTAATCATTTGACCCATTTTATCGAATACTGGTACTCCCATTAAGTCCAGTACAAGCAATGCGTCCCCAACGATTGGGATAAACCCTGCTAAGCTCATCATAAGCTTACCTGTCTGCTTAAGCTTACTATTTGCACGTTCTGCGCCCTGCTCAGCTTCATTAATTCGTTGAGCATTACTAGCTCTTCTTCTTGCGTCATCATCGTCATTATTTTGACGATTTCGACTTCTGTTACGAGCGTTATTCGCACCTCTACGGCTAGTAGTAGTGGTAGTTCTTGTCGCTCCTACAGTAGCATTTCCTCGTCTTCCATTACTCATGGAATTTTTAAGGTCTCCCATCATTGCGATAGTTTCTCGCCCTCTTGAAAGTACACTTCCAAAACCTGTTACCATTCCATCGAAGAATCGTTTATACAAGCTTGCCCCTGCATGAATCGCTACACCTGCAAAGATATATTTAAGAGCCTCTGTTAGCTTACCGTTGCTCGCTAATTCTGTTAAAGCCTCTAATCCCTCAGTGATTGCGCCAATAGCCTTAGATACGCCACCAGTGCTACCACCAAGCGTTGCCATTAGTTTATCCCAAGCATTTTGTAATTCCGCTAATTTAAACTTAACAGAGTCACCCTGCTTAGCAAACTCGATGAATGCAGAACCATCTTCTCCTAGTGTTTTTTGAAGGTCAGATTCTCCTGCAACCTTACCAACAACTTCCCATTTATCAATGATACCACCAAGGATTTCGGCATGCTCTTTACCTGCTAAGTAGAACTTTGCAGTATTCTTTTCAGCATCTGACAAGGTATTCCATTTCGTTGCAAGCTGACCAATAACATCTTGCATACTATTCATCTGACCGTTAGCGCCTTCAATATGAATGCCAATGCCTTCAAACCAGTCAAACTTCTTATTTGTATCCTTTGTCAATCGGCTAAAGATGTTACCAATATTCATACCGATTGTCTTGATACCAGTACCAATACGCTCTCCACCCTTACGTGTTGCCTCTTGTGCGGCGGTAATCATACCAGTTAAGTGACCAAAGTCTGCACCCACGTCTTTCGCAGTTGTTGCAGAACGAACGTAAGCTTTACCTAAGTCATCCATCTCAATTGCGTTTTGGTTGGCAGTTTCGTTCATTGTGTTAATAACGTCAACTGATTTTAGCCCTTCTTTTTCAAATGCATTTAATGGAACAGACATGTACTTAACCATGTCATCAACATTAAGACTACCTACGAACGCACCAATTGTAGATACCTTAGCTAAATCTTGAGATTCTTTAAATGATTTACCTGCAGTTACCCATTTCTCAACAGCAAGTACATACTGGTCTGCTGTAACCCCTAAGGCAGAAGCTGTATCATATGCGCTTTCTCCGAATTGTCTAAACTCTTCTTGAGTCGCATCTGCGACCTTCATAACTCCGACCATAGCTTCGTCAAGTCGTTTTACAGGTTCAAGGATAGCCATTGCTCCTTGTTGAGCATTTGCAAAGAATGAGTATGGGTCAATGATTTCAGCGCCATTTCCATATTCTTTATCCTTGTCACGAGCCTGTTGTCTAGCACGATTTAAACGTAATTGTTCTTGTTGCGCTCTTTCGATTGCATCAATCTCACGTCTACGCTCTGCTGTAAGTGCATTAGAAGTCTCTAATTCTTGACGCATTACTGCAAGTTTTTCTCTCTCGCTATTTAACTCTTGTTCAATAACGCCTCTCTCACGAGTTCCTGCATATGACAGGTCACGTTGAAGCTGACCAATGTTACGAACAACAGCCTCGTATTCTTTCATCTTCTGAGTAATCTTATCATTCTCAGCTTGAATTCTAGAAGCATCTGCTACACGCTCACGTTCACGTTGATGAATTTGTTCTTGCAATCTCAACTGTCGTTGCATTTCATCCGTGATGTTCCCTTCGAATGTATGGAATAATTCAGTCTCACGTTGGAGGTGTCTTGTAGCCTCAAGTTCATTTTCTAAGATTTGAAGTCTAGCTCTATCATTACTAGATACAGAACCACCGTTATCCATTCTCTCTCGAATTTGCAAGATTTGCAGTTCTAGAGAGTGAACCTTTTTAAGATTTTCCTGCATATCACGAAGAGCGTTAGCTTCTTTCTGTGCAAGCTCTGCATCCTTCTGCTTCGCTTCTGCTCTCTTAACCTCTAATTCAGATATGTTCTTAAGATTGTTTAATTCTGCCTTTTGAGCAGAACTCATCTTCTCTTCAAGGTTATGAGTCTCTCTAAGCTTATTCTGAATTCTCTCATAATATTGCAATTGCTCTTGTAGGGACTGTTTCTCTTGTGCCTTAGCACCAACCATCTTAAGAGCGATAGCATTCTTCTGTCTTTCCAATTGAACAACACGAGAGATTGCATCTGCAATTTCTTTCTCTGCTTGAGCGCTCTGTCTAGACAATTGAAGAACTTGCATTTCAGCTTGTTGAACACGTTGAAGATTTACAATTCGTGCGTCTTCACTAGCATTTACATTGTGCTTCGCTTGATATTCTTGCTTTACATTATTTAGAATTTCTTGTTGAATTTGCTTTTCTCTTTCGAGTACAGCATTCGAAGCTTGGTCAGCAGTCATTTGTTGCTTAGAAATCTGATGAATTCTCTTCATCAGGTCTTCTATTTCCTTTAAATCCTGCTGACGATTTTCAACTCTCTCAAAGTCAACCCTTCCGTCAGGTCTTTCAGTTTTGGAAACCTTATTTCCATTAGCGTCTTCACCACTTGTCTTAATTGTAGTAGCATGACTACCATCTTTCAACTGCTTGTAGACTTGTTGGATTTTATTGACCTTGGCAATTGTTTTATCCAATTCATCGTTATTGGATTTAGTTGCATTAGCCTGTCCCTTCATTGCATTCTCAGCGCTTTTAGCACCTGCAATAAGTTCCTTCATGGTCTTATCCATGTCTGCAACATTGAAGTCAATTTTAACTTCACGAACTTTCTTCAAATCAGAATCAAGTTCTTTTAAGCTAGTCTTAACTTTTTGGATTGACTTAATGGCGCTGTCAGCATCGATTTTTAAATGAAATGTTTCTTCCTTCAAAGCTTCACGAATTCTCTTCTTCATGCTTGCAAGCTTTTTCTCATCTACGCTCACATTGACCTTAGCGTCAAAGCCATTCTTGACGCTTTGCCATTTCTTAGCCAAGTCAGCCTTCATTTCTTCTACAGTTGGGAATTTGACCTGTACCTCAATCCCAATTTTATTATTACTCGCCACTTAAGTTAACACCACCTTGTTTCAATAATTTTGCTTAATCTTGGCTCTTATTCTTCTCTTTCATAGCCTTTAGTTTAGCACGAATCTCAGCTTTAGATTTAGGCTTAACATAATGCTTTTGAGTTGTCGATACATCGGAATGGTTAAGGAATTCCTGAGCCAGTGTTAAATCCCCTGTATCCTCTACGATTAGATTTCCTTTTGTTTTACGCAGACAGTGAGGATGTAAATCTTGTAAGCCTAGAATGTGTCCAATCTTTCTTACACGCATATAAATAGAAGTCTGAGACATCTTCTTATATTCTCCACCATGCTTTACGATAAACAGCGCATCAACCTCGCAGTTATCCATATTCTTACGCATCTCTAGCCATTCTTGAATCAATAACTTCGACTCTTCTTCGAAAGCAACCTCAACCATTTTCCCACGTTTCTCTCGAATATCTACGAACATCATCTCTTCTAAGTCCAATGATGATAAAGTTAATTTGGATATTGCTCCATTTCGGTTAGCTGAATCAACCATAATATGCCAAATTAATAAGTCTTGAATATCATACTTTCTACCCTTTTCTTTCTTATAGTCCTCATGCAAGAAATTGGTAACAGTGTCAACTTGGTCTCTTGTCAAGAAGTAATGACTAATAAGCTTCTCATCGTTTGCGCCCTTCATTCTGTCTAACTTGCGGTCAAATGGGTGAACGTCAATGATTCCACGTTTTACTGCCCAAATGTAATACGTTGAAACTGCAGAAAGCTTTGTATTAATTACTTTCTTATTGTTTCCTAGCGTATCCTGACAAAATCCAATAAAGCCTTCCATGATATCAACAGCATTCTCCATAAACTCATCATCATGAATGAAAATGTTCTCCCATTCTTCCTCAAGATATACAAGGAATTGATTAAAGTAGTTTTGGTAAACCTTGTATGTTGTTTCTTTTACATCTTTGTTTTTAATAATGTTCGAGCGAAGATACTTATCATACGCCTTTAAACTCTTTTGGTTTATCTTTGCAATCTTATCTTTTGTAAAGTATCGCTTATAAACTCTCTTTTGTTCTGCCACTAAATTCACCTCTTATGAATGTATTATCATAAGAAGCCTCCATTCCACGTTATGAAACCATTATAACGTTCCAACCTTCTCTGCGTAACGCCTCAGCTAGTTCCCTTGCCAAGCTACCATCGCTCAATTCAAAGTAAGAATCAGCCATGTAATGAGTTGGCTTCCAATCCCATAGACTACCATTTGTACCATCCTCAATCCACTTTGGAATATAGTCAGATGTATCTTGAGTGTAGTCAATATTAGCATGCTGATTCCAGTAACCTTCATCAGTCTCATTAGGCTGTATCTTGTCAGCATCCATGTAGACTTCGAATGTAGCATACTTAGTACCCATCTTTAACTCACCAATGGTTATACTATTCATTAGCTCCATCGTTCTATCGTAGGCAAACTCACTACCTTCTTTTTTAAATGGATTATGATACACATTCTTGTCTACATATTTTTGAACGATTTCTAAAACGATTTTCATCAATTTATGTTCAATACCTTCTCTGATGGAATCTTTTAGATGATGCTGTAGTTCAGATACAGAACTAAATAGTCTGCTCATTCTCTACCACTTTTAATTGAGCGCCAGTCATTTCAGTTACTTTCTCTTCAATCTCTCCTCGCAATCCTTCATTCTCTTTCTCTTTTTCGATTGCTTTTTCTAGCTCATCACTTACCTCAGCCACTTTATCTACTAGCTCAGCCATTTTACCATCACGTTTAGCATTCTCTACGATGATTGAAGGAATTGTGTTTAATAACTCCATTTGAGCAAGTGTGCTATCAGTGTTCATCAATTCTGTTTTAACTCGTTGTGCATATAGCTTATTTGCTTCTGCTACGATTTGAGCAACATATTGTTGTGCAATTAACAAGTGAATAGAAGGATTGTCAATAATTTTGTCTAATTCCTCATCCGAGATGTCGCCAAAATCGATATTTGTAAGCATTGGGAATAAAGTCTTGATTACATCTGTTCCTTCAAATGCTACCTTCCCACCGTCCATGCCTAATCCATTATCACGTTGTAAATCAATGATATCTGCGATATCATCTACCGTTGGCTCATACACTTCAATATTTCCTTGAGGAGTGCGAATCAACTCTCTAATTTGGCGTTCTACTACGCCTAAGCTTGTAATTTCAATACCCAAAATTTCCATCTCCTTATAATTCGTTTCAATACTTTTGTTTAAGTATATTTACATCGTATCAAAAAAGGAGATAGAAGTCAAGCCTCCATCTCCAGTTTCAATACTTTTTTTAATAAAATCACTCTTTTATTACTTTTAATCTTGAATGTCCTCATCTTCACTCTTGACGAATTTTCCGTCTTTCATCTTCGCACGAAGCCCAACCTTTTCGTTAATCTGTTCCATACGGTCAACTAAGAACTGTGGAACTGGTACTCCTAGGTTTGCAAGGTTTTCTAAGATTGAACTTCCTTCAACATAGATATAGAACCAAACAGATGCTGTTCTCAAAATAGGATTCTCTTTGAAGAATACCATATCGAATAGGTTACATAATAATATTACGATTAAGTAACCTATTTTTGTTCCAATTCCTTTTCTTAATCTATGACTAGAAAACTGCTTCTTTACAAAGAAACCAATTATAACGCCAGTTACAAGGTCGATAAGAATGCAATACATTAATACTTGTAATGCTGTATCCCACCCTCCTAACAACCATGTAACCCCTGTCATAAGCGCTGTAAAGTAAATAGCGAACTCATTAGTGTATTTTGATACACCATCAACATGCTGAGCAAACAATTGTGTTTTCAATACATGTGACATCCCTTCATTATGAATTTATCATAATGATTACACTTCCATTCCCATCCCATTTCACATGCGAAAACCTAGTTATCGCTTTCTTTCTGTGCGTTCATGTGTTTTTCTTGCTCTAACATTGCTTTAAGCATAATATTTTCCATAGTTAACTTATAAATCGTTTCTTGGCATTGAGCAATGACAATCTCTGCATTAACTTGTGCTTGAACTTGATTATTTTCCAAAGACATACTAACCTCCTTTCAAAGTCGCTATATTCCATTATAGCGACTTTCTATTGTTATTTCAATACTTTTGTTTAATAATTACCAAGTTACAGCAACAATTTCTGCATGAGTTTTAGCATCTATAATCTTTTTCTTTAACTCACTATACTTGTATAGCTGAGCCTTTTTATGCATAAACGCTTCTCTATATACATTATTCAACCATTCATCTCGTGAATGCACAATGTAATCAGCATCTTCAGTTAGCCAAGGAACTGTATCCGTTTCTTTATCAAAGAAGATTAACTCATGAGCTTGTCCTATGAAGTTAATTTGGTCATCGCCTTTCATTCTATACGTGTGTCCATTCGTAGATTTAAATCCTGTTACAATAACCTCGTCACACTTCTCTGATAGAATAGCACTCTTTAACTTCTTATGATAGTTTAAAATATATTCATCTGTAATACGTGAGAGAACTGCTCCTTCCTTTCTTGCCAGTGTTGTGATGAGTTGGTTCTTTTCTTCCATGGTCATTCTATCGTAACCAATGTCTACTAATTGTTTTTCAATTTGATAATCGAATAACACTATTAATCTTCTCCTTATCTATTGTTTAATTTTTCTTTCAAGTATCTAACTTGTTCAGATAGTTCTTGAATTGCCTTCCATGCGAGTGAAGACATTGCATAGTTATCAACGCCACGTCCGTCTTTACTTTGAATCTCTTTAGGTGCGTATTCAGCTATGACGCCGACATGTGTATGAGGATTATCGCTCTCTTCAACATCAGATTTGTACTTGTATGTTACTATATTAGTCCCCATAACTACGTCTAATGCCGATTTTTCATAACTTTCAATATCTGTCTTCCAAATTAATGAAGAAGCTGTATTAAACGCTGAGGCATAGACAGGAACGAAGCCACTATCCCATTGGTTCTTAAATTCAAAGTAATTGCCTCCGCCCCAATATTTAAGAATACTTCGACCATTAAATTGAATAATAGGACTATCTCCGCCTTGAATGTACGTAGCAATTCCCAAAGTACCATTATGGAGGAACTTATGTCCACCTACGTGCGAGTGATATTCATTTCCCGATTGTGTACCTTTGCCCATTGGAATAAGTATTCTAATACGGTTATCAGCATCTTTAATTGACCAAGTTGCCTCGGAAGACATGGTGCTAGGAGCGTTAATATTCCCATATCTATCAAATCTAATAGAGCTTGCCTCAGGGAAATTTAATGCAACACCACCGCTGTCCACTCCTTGGATATGCGCTCGTCCTTTTAGAATGATGTCATTTTGGTTTGATTCTAAGACAATCTTACCAACACCCCATATGCTAAATAAGTTCTGACTAGGGTCTGTATTAGGCGCAGTGTAAGTGATACTACCATATCCACTTTTCCCTATTTGACCAATAGACAGGTTATCTTCTGAAAGTGACAACATAGAAGTTGAACTTTTTACCCTTACTAATCCTTCGTCAATCCATGTTTCAACAGTGCTGACTTTAGATTTAGATACGATAGAGCCACCACTCATATAAGAGAATGCATTAGTGCCATCTGAGCGAATGTATATACCAATCAATTGCCCAGTCTTAATCTTAGAAGCATCGATTTCTTGTGATTTAAGATTAGTGATGAATCCACTATGGGCGAATAAGCTATTTACATCGAGTTGCTGAGCTTTAATAGAACCATCTACAATCAGTTCACCAGTATAACGCTTACGAACCTCTAGGTCTCTAATGTAGTAGTAACCACTTCCTGCAGTTCCATCCTTTTCAAAGAATAGTTGGACACGAGAAATTGTCTTAGTATCATCGGGTGCAGTTGTAATCTGAAGATTCTTAATTACACGAGTGTCGGCTGTTGTAGGAAGAGCAGATATTACCCCTGCATTTGCCCATGTACCATCTGTGTAGTGATATCTCATAATTAAATTAAGACTTGTCAAACCTGCATCACGATACCCATTAAACGCAATGTAATACTCATCATTAACCTTGAATTCAACATAAGTATTATCCATCATTGTAAGTGAAGCATAAGCACCATTACCAATCTTGAAATATCTCTTATTGTTCAATAGAACTGTAGAATATCCATTAGGGTTCTTCTCTTCGTTAATCTGAGATAGGTTCGTAAAATCACCAATAGCAATCTGTTGAGCGAATATTGTATTCGTTGCAATCATCCCACCATTGATTAGCGTTGTCCCTGACTTCCAAGAATCTAATAGACTCTTAGCGCCATTCCAATTTGTAGCAGACGAAATCTGTGCATCAAGAATAAGTCCACTCAACTTGTTTGTGTTAAATTTTCCATCCGCATTGATATTAGAAGCTCTATCCCATATAGCCTTATTATTATTGATGGCGTTATTCGCTGTATTTGCTGTTCCTTGAGCGCCATCAGCCAATGACTTGGAAGTCTCATTAATCTTTTTGACCAATTGAGCTTTTTTATCATAGTAATCGTCAAACTGCCCACGGAATGTTGCTCCAGTGACAGCAGAAGTCGTTGTCATATTCGTTAAGATACCGCCAGTACCATTCAGTACAGTATTCAGAGTGTTATAAGCATTAACGTAGTTTGTCTTCTCCGTTGTAATACCATATGTTGTAGCCAATGCTTCATACTGAGGTTTCTCAGAAAGCATTACAGCCCACTCTTTCGCCAATTGCACCTTTTCCACTGGAGTTATCTTGCTATCAGAAGACATATCGGCAATAGCATTCTTAGCTTCTTGAGCTTTAGAATCTGCGTTAGTTCCTATTGACCTAGATAACTCATTAATCTTTTTAATTAATTGAGCTTTCTTATCGTAGTAATCATCGAATGTTGCACGGAACGTAGAGCCTGTAACATCACTCGTGACAGCTATATTCGAAATAAGAGGCGTGATAAAAGTGTTTAGCGCATTGTAAGAATTTACATAATTTGTCTTTTCAGTAGTTACGCCGTAAGTATTTGACAATGCTTCGTATTGTGGCTTTTCTGCCGAAATAGTTGCCCATTCTTTCTTTAACTGTTGCTTCTCTAGAGGCGTTAACTTATTATCGTTAGCCATATCGGTGATAGAGTAATCATAGTCTGTAGCATCAATAACTGTTGCGTATGCAACGTACCAAGTTAAAGGAAGTGTCCCACCTTCTATGTTGAAGAAGTTTGTCGAACTAAATGTTCCTGTTGAACCGCATTGAAGTCTACACAAGTATTCTTCCCAGTTCCCTGTGCCTGCAGTTGGAGTTAACCACTCCTGTTTTCCACCTGACCCATATGAATTACTCGCAAAAACAATCTTAGAACCAACAGGTATTTTTGCAACAATTCTAGTTACAAAAATAGCATTTGCTCTAGACATAGTTTGGAATGAGAATCCACCATAAGCAGGAGATATAGGTAATGCAAGAGCCTTTATCTCTAACACATGAGTTGAATTCGTCGGAGCATCACTTGGCTTAGCGACCCTAGTTACTGTTACGTTTGTGTTGCTTGAGTTATTGTATACCTTAACATCATTAAGACCATTCTTAAACATTGGGTCATTGTATAGTACTTTTCCATTCAATCCTTGAGCCACTATCTTAGACAGCTCATTAATTTTCTTAATCAATTGTGCCTTTTTATCATAGTAGTCATCAAATGTTGCTCTAAATGTAGCGCCATTGATATCACTAGTAACTGTTGTATTGGATAGGAAAGGTGTGATAAATGTGTTTAATGTGTTGTAGGCGTTAACATAATTTGTCTTCTCTGTTCCTACTCCATAGGTAGTAGCTAGGGATTCATATTGAGGCTTCTCAGCAGAGATACTAGCCCATTCCTTTTTAAGCTGTTGTTTTTCTATCGGAGTAATTTTATTGTCATTCGCCATATCAGCAATGGCATTCTTAGCTTCTTGAGCTTTGGAATCCGCAGAAATACCCGTATTAACTTTGCTTTGCATAGTAGAATCTAAGCTTTGGAATGTGACTTGTCCTGTGATATCGACATGCTGTCCACCAATTTTAATTCCTTCTGTACTTGCGTTAATAGAGGCTTTTATATTTCCTTTTTTAACCACATTAATTGCAACCTCGTCAGATGTTTGCTTAATCTGAGTCCCTTGTGCAACTACAACATCATTTAAATTACTTAAGTCACCTTTAACATTAGTAACATTCTGAGAAATACCATCTGTTGTGATTTTAATCTCAGCCTTGGCATTTGTGACAGCAGTACTTATTTTCCCATCAGCCTCTGTTTTTGTGTAAACATTCTTTGCCTCTGCTCTTAAGTTAATATCGCCTTTCATCTGCGTAATCGATGTCTCATGATTTGAAATAGTAGTCCCTTGTGTAGTTACTGTTTGTGTTAAGTTAGTAACATTCTGAGAAATCTTATCTGTCTCAATCTTGATTTCACCTTTAGCCTGCGTTATTGCAGTTGAGACTTTGCCATCAGCCTCAGCCTTTTTATAAACATCATTGGCATTGGCTTTTAAGCCAATTTCAGTTGCTTGTTGTACAATTGTACTTTCAGCGTTGGCTAATCTTGTCTCAGCACCTAAAGAGTCCTCAGGAGCAAGCATATAACCAGTAGCTTTTGTGCCAATTTGCATTTGAGGTTCTCGATAGAATACTTCACCATTTCTGAATAGCGCTATTCTTAGAGCCACCTTCGTAATACTAGCGTTGTTCGCTTTTACTGTATAAGTGAGTCTAGCCCATTTTCCATCTGATAATGTAGAGATACCCATATTAGACAAAGCAACATCTGTGTATTGAACTCTAGTCCCTGCATCATCATAAAACTCTACAATGAAAGGATTCTTGACATCATAAGCGCTAAAGCTAGTTACCTTAAAGTCAACTGAAAATGATACAGAATCTCCATTTTTAACATTACCCTTATTGGAGATTAAGTTAATGATGCTATTTGTAGAAGCGCCAGTTCTGCTAACTTTTACAATTTTACTATTAGGCTTATCCGCCTCCGCAGGAAGGATTGTGAATGAAGTATTATTCCAACTCTCAAACCCTCTTGCAAATCCTGAGTTTAGAATTAGATTTCGAACTTCAAAATTTAAACCGTCAATACTTTTGTTTATATCTTCTTGCGTTACTTTAGTAGAGATTTGACCTGCTTGAACATTAAGTTGTGATTCTGCTGTTTGCAATCTACCGTTTGTCTTATCTAATTCAGTTTGCTTGGCTCTTAAGTTAATGGCTTCTGTATTAAGCTTAATTTGAGTCTCAGCATTACCCACTCGACCATTTAATCCATCAAAATCTGATTTAGTAGCCTTCAAGCTAATCTCGCTAGTTAATTGATTAATACTAGTTTGTTGCTCACCAACGATATTATTTAAAGCATCATAGTCTTTCTTTTCTACCTTTTGACTGATTTGATTTGAGTGTTGAATAATTGTGCTTTCAGCAGTCTCTAATCGACCTGTATACTTGTTAAAGTCTTCGGTTTTAACAAGCATAGTAATCTCATCCTTCATGAGATTAATAGAAGCTTCATTAGCAGTCACTTTATTTCCTAGACTAGTGACAACAGAGCCTTCTGCTTTTAATAGAATAGCTTCTGCATTTTGCTTGATTTGAGTTTCAGCTTCTACGAGTCTAGTATCATCCTTGTCACCTATACCAATTACACTAGTTAACTTATCAACTTGTTCAGATAGTTTGAGTCCAAGAGAAACTTGTTCTACTGCTCCACTATGTTCATAATGAAGAATTTCAACTGTGTTCCATCCTGCTCTAAACGTCATAGCAACAGTTAATCCAGTTGTTCTCGTTGTGCTTTCGTACATTTTTGCACCATTCATATATATAACAGCGCCATCATCATTTGTTACGGTTAATCTAACTGTCTTGGCAACCTTCATATATACATTTGTAAAATAGTGACCGACGTAATAGTCACCTGTAAATGGCTTAATTACAGAGTTATCATCATAATCTATAACTTCACTTGGTTGCTTTCCCTTGATATGGCTGAAAGAAGGAATAGCCCCTGCAGAACCTATATTAATATCATATTTTCTAGCAAGCCATCGATTTACCCCAACAGCACTATCAAATTCTGTCTTTCCAATCTTAGAACCCAATTCACCTTTTACATTAGTAATCTCTTGTTCTGTTGTAGTTACCCTTCCCTCAACGCCTTCAAACGCACTTAAATCAGTTTTGTCGTTAAGTTTCGCAGTGACCAGTTTGTACTCTTCGTTATACTTTTCGATATTAACTTTATCTAAAAGTTCGCCTTCTATCTTTTGATAGTTTGCATCATAGTCTTCTTTATTTACAAGCTTCTTAATTTGCTCATCAACGTATAGTGCTTCTGCCTTATTTAAAAGGTCATCTTGGACTTTTCCTAGCGTTTCCTGTACGTTACCAGTAATAGTCACTAATTCGTTTTGTTGTCCTTCTAGACCATCAAAACGACTATTAAGGTCGTGTTCTAGTGCGCCACCGTTGGCTATCAGTTCATTAATTGCTGAAACGATATCTGTTTTCGAAGTTGTCAATAACTTCTCTAAGTCGCCAACTGATTTAACAGACGCATATTTCCACGTACCATTTTCTAAATATCGAATGTAACGTGCCACCAACATACTCCTCTCTTTATTTATATTGTTTATTATAGCAAAAAGAGGTATTTGTTTCAATACTTTTGCTTAATAAAACTTAACTTTTATTAGTTGAATATACAAAAATAAGGGGGCAAACTAACCTACAAATCTATAGTAAACTTGTAAACTAATTTGCCCCCTTATTTTAATACAAGAAGGTCTCTTTCGAGACCCTCTTAATCAGTGATTACTCACCGATGATTTTGTACTCAGCCATTGCTTTCTCTTTGTTAGGGAACAGGTCGAAAGTAATCTGTAAGTTAGTTGGTTCTTTTGTACTCATTGTGATAGTGAATTTTGATTGTGGACGAGCATTTGGGTACTCAATTTGCACAAATTCATCTTTCCCAGTTTCTTTCTCACGGATAAGTGCATCTGCAACTACACGGAAAGCTTTAGGGAATTTATCAGAAGAGATTACCATAGTTTTAGCTTGAGAGTCTAATACTAGGTAGTATACTGCATAAGCAGTTCCTTCTACTGCATCAGTAGCGAAAGTGATTTCACCTGCAGTAACTTTGAATTGACCACCAGTTGGAGCTTCACTTCCAGTTGCCTCTGTTAATGGCTCGCCAATGTGTTCAATTTCATCTAATCCAACAGGAACAACTTGTACAGAACCTGCTGTTGGAACGCCTGCTAAAGTAACTTTCTTAGAAGCACCAACTTTAACAACTTCACGTTTAGCGATTTTTGATTCGCCAGTTTTGAACTCGCTTCCTGCAACTAAAGCAATCCACTTAAGGTCGAAGACTTCCATCTCAACAGCTAATGTACCCTGTTTATCGTAGTCCCATGCAATTGCACGAGTACCTTTTGAAGTAGCGTAAGTACGCTCTGCTTGCCATTCGTTTGTAGAAACGTTTGCGTAATCTGAGAATAATACTGGCGCACCAGTAGCTTTGTCAAATAATGTGATATTTGCACAGTCCTTAATTCCATATAATGCCATCGTGACATACACCTCTTATTGTTTATTTTTCAATACTTTTGTTTAAGTATTGAATTATATATAAAGGCTATTAGCCTCTATTTTCCGATTTTCATAGACTCAGTCCAGTGCTTGATAGCATCTTTCATATCAAACTTCTCGCTGAGTTTGTAGCCCATGCTGATATTGAATGAATCCTTACCAATAACGCTTGAATATGCGTTGTATAGTTGGTAATAAGTCATCTTATCAATTTGTTCTAATGGTATAAATGTTGTTCCACCAAATGCTGTATAGTTAACAATATCTTGGAGATAGAGAGCTGATTTTTCGGCAGTTCTTTTTCTACCTTTTTGCAACTTCTTCCAAATCTCTTTTTGCCTTTGCGTCATATTCTTTGGTGCTTTTTCCACCTTGATATCTTCACGATTTACAATCGACTGAATGATTTGTTTGATTCTATCAAACTCATCGTTGTCAATTATATAGGCGTTATTAACTATGATTTTCTTTCGATTTTCTAGAACGTTGATATCGTCAACCTTTAGAAAGTATCTCAATGAATCACTTAGCACATCAGTTGATTTTCTCCAACCAAATACTGCATCTAGAACTGTCTTACCTTCCTCTAATTCCAAGAAGAACAAGTCGAATATATGAAATCTCTCTGCCAACTCTTCTTCACCTTCCATACCATTGAACACTGTTTCAGTGGTAATAGTGAAAGGTAGGATTAGATTATTAAATTCATCTTCGCCCATATCAACTATTTCATTTACTCGTGGCTGATGGGCAAAGATACCATTTTCCTTACTTACTTCAATTTGTCTACCCATTAATAGCTTTAGTCTATCTATCACATTCTCACCCTCTCTCAAACTTACTTGAAGTCAGTAACAGTGAAGGAGACTGCATAGCCACCAAATTTATTATTGTGTATCCAAAGTTCATTCAAGTAACGAAGCTTTAATTCACCCATTCCAATGCCCTTCGTTCCATCAAATAGCTTGCTAATCTCAGCAAGCATCAAATCTTGACGGACTCCATGGTCAGTTCTCATAATGTCTACATGAGTGAAGAAATAGAAGTAAATCTCTCCTGCTTGATAATCATCAAAGACTTGGAAGCCTTCTTGATATCGTCTAAATCCATTTACTCCCAATGTAAGAAATGTACCTTGTTCATCAATAGTATTAGGCACAAATCTGTATGGAAATACCCTCGTATGCATTAACGAGAAGGTATCTTCCATTTCGATGTCAGGCTTATCCAAAGCATCTTCTGAATCATACTTCAAAAGTTTTGCTAATGTTTGAGAACTTAAACATCGATTTAAGATTTCCATCTTGTATTCTCCAAGTTTTTCCATTGCGGATTTTCCACGTTTAATCTGCTTTGTCAACCATCTCACCCTCTCTTAATATGGACTTACAATTTTCACAGTTTTAGAGCCAATTGAACCACTAGCTGTTTTTCCAACGATAGTAATAATAGAACCAACCTTTTGGAAGTTAGATTCGATTCGAATCGATATATTTCTACTATCTTGTTCAACAACCTTGGCTACTGCCTCTGTGTCAGATACTGTCCATTCAACAATATCTTCACTCGCCACATACTTAACAAGAGAGCCTACTTTAGCTTTATCAGCGCCAGTAATGACAACCTCTGTAGGATTCACAGGAGGCTCAGTCGGGTCGGGCTTTTTAGCAGGGTAATAATCAGCAATACCAAGTTCTGCGTTATCTCTATCTACTGCGAACATATCCTGTTCTAATAAATAGTTGATTAGTCCTTTTCGAGACACAGGGTCTTTAAAGAACACTTGATATACTGCTCCACCAATGAAGATACGTTGACCAATTTTAATTGCTCTTGTCTCTGCATTATCCTGCATATACATCATCATCTTACCGTTTACAATCCAAGCATTTTGACCACTTGTACTAACCCCTAGAGTATACAGCGTTTGGTTTTGAACGTAGGCATCATATCCATGCCCATTTCCACAAATCTTATCTCCAATCATCCACTTGATAACATGATTGGCTTCTTTCACCTTTAACTGCTTGTGAGTTGGTATTGTCTTATGCTCATCAGAGAATATCATCCAAATGTTACCTCTCCAATTTACATACGAACCAACTTGTGCATGGCTGTCATTTTTTATAATCATGTACTTATCATCAGATAAGTCCTTGTTGTTGTTTTGGTTTTGGTCTTGAAAGACAGCATATTGCTCAATCCCATCAACTAATATAGTCTCTCTTCCTACGTGACTATTGAACCATAGCTCAAAGTCTCGTACAGCGCCTTTGAATACTCTGTCATAATTAGTGCCACCTTTGGCATTCATTCTTGTTCTGAATGTAGAAGAAAATGACAAGACTACCACTCCTCTAACGAGAAGTTATTATAGGTATAGCTAACTACATATCTACGAATCTCATCTTCTATTTTGGCATCAAGCTTAGATAGTTCTCTAAGATAGTTAGTACCCTGTTGCGCCTTGAAATCTCTATCACCAATGGCTTTTCTCATCAAATCAGCGTTATTTAGTTTAGGAGAAAGCCAAGCCTTCTTCATACACATCGCTAATATGAATTCTTCTTGTGACGTTAAGTCTTCTTCAAATTCACCTAATCCAAGATTTACAGTAATCTTGTTTAAGTCCTTTTTGCACTGAGGAAAGTAAAGACTTCTAGCTTGGTCTAGATAACCAAACAGTACCTCACTTAACTCTTCATCAGTTACAAGTCCCAGTTCATAGTCATCAACCATACCTAGAAACTTCTGATAGATAGAGGTAAAAGATGTTGCCATATGCAACACCTCCCCTTAAATGTAGATGTCTTCGTCAACTTCTGTTTCATTTGCATCAGCAAATAGTTCATCGTTAACGTAGCTTTCAATGATTCGCATTTTATTATAGTCACCAAACTCTTTTAGCTTGAATAACACAACAGCCATTTCGATAACTCGTGTTCGTAACTTGCTGTCAATCTTCTCCATCGTTTTCTCAAAAGCATTAATTGGTGCTTTTAATAGGAAGTCTTTAATATCAGTTACTTCTGCTAGTTCACCATTTTGCTTGTTTGCTAAGTCATAGTATTCCTCATACTTTCTGTCTAAGCCAAGATAGATTAGAACATCTTCAAGTGTAACTTCGTTATCTACAACATCTGTAATCAGTAACTGGAATCCTTCTAAAATCTTACGATTCGAATTCAGCATTGTTCTTAAATCACCAACAGTAATGTACTCTTCATCACCAATTTTCGCTAAATCGATGTTTTGAGACATACGAGGATTTTCATAGAAGAACTTGCTACCAACCACGTTACTTACTACGATAACCTCAATATTTCTATCAACGTTTACTCTTCGTTTACGTTGAGGACGTTGAGGTTGCTCATTGCGTTCGTTACGCTCGTTGCGATTTCCACGGTCATTGCGGTTATTGCGATTACCATTGTTATTGTATCGACTATTATTATTTCGATTTCGATTGTAGTTATTGTTATTTCGTTGTTTCTCCATCGTACAACTCCACTCTCCCACGTTTCAATAATTTTGTTTAATAATACAGCGAGAGGAGAGTTTCCCCTTCCCCACTCTGTATTATAGATTATACCAAAAGTTCTACTAGATTTCAATACTTTTGTTTAAAAAGATTAGCTAAGTTTGTAGATACCGTAGATTGCAGATTGCATTACACCTACGCCCATTTTCTTTTGGATTTGGTATTCCATTTGTTGGTCGTTACGCTCTCCTGCGTCAGCAGTTTCAATCATAGTAGCTTCGCCTTCTACTACAACTTTTACAAGCTTCTCGTTTGAAGGAACAACAAGTAACATGTTGTCGTCAACGAAGAACTCGTCAGTACCGATTTTATGCGCTTGAGGAAGTAACATTAAGCTAGTTCCACCAACTTCACCAACGTAACCTACACGGTTGATTTGGTCTTTGATGCTGTCAGAGCCATTGATTGCTTTAGATACTTTACGAAGTGCTTTACGAGTACCCATAACAACAGCTTTTTTACCAGACTTAGCTTCTACATGCTCAATCATTTCGAATAACTCATCTTCGTTGTAAGTACCAGTTACACCGTAAGTGCTGTTTAAAGCGCTGTAAGAGTTAGCGATAGCTTTGTAGATTTGAGTTCCTAAGTCATGAGCGAATGATAGAGATAAACGGTTAACCCATCCAGTGAAGTCTACCATTCCTGCTTGGAACTGCTCAAGTTCAGCATAGATTTTAGCACCAAAGTAATCAGTTTCAACTTCGAAGCGTCTGTTAAGGATTTTTTGACGGCGTAAGTCATTCGTTCCACCTGCGATACGAGCGATGCGGAATAATGAGTTGTCTTCTACACGGAATGCAGGACGCTCTCCAATTGCTACGTTCTTAACTTCTGCTAAACTATCAAATTGGTTAGTGATTACTACTCCAAGAGTAACATCTAAAACCTCTTCGATAATTGAGAATACATCATATTTGTTTGCACGGAAATTCTTATAGTTGAATGTTCCTCCGCATGCTACGTTAATTGCGTTACGAATTGCGTCCTCGCCTTTAACTTCATTGAACATTACTGGTTTACCATTATATACGTCTAAAGCAAGACGTTGTAAGTCTGTCATTTGTGTTTTCACTAAAGTTCACCTTCCATAGTTAGAATGAATATTGCAGAGTGAGTTTCACACTCTGCAAATCATTTCAATAATTTTGTTTTATTTGTTTTTTTAAAGATTAAGCAGAGATACGAATTACAGCCATTTTACCTGCAATTGCATCAACATCGATAGCGATGATTTCGCCATGGATTTTACCTGCAGTTTCAGAGCCATCAACGATGTCGAAACCAGTTGCAGATGGATTAACTTTTGCACCAACTACAGGAGTTCCAGTTACTCCGTCAAATGTAATTGAAACCGTATTACCAGTACGAACTACATAACCACGTCCAACTTTACCTGCTTTTAGCTTGTAGTCTAATTCGTTTTCACGGTCTCCATATACTAAGCCGTTTGAAACATGAAGGACTAGCTCTTTTTCTTGGTCTCCACTTGGAGTAGCCATGCGAGCCTCTCCATCTGCTTGTAAAGCACCTAATGCTACCCATTGACCATTTACAAGGTCAGTTGTAGCAACGATTGATTCGATGTGTTGGTCTTTGCCAATTTTGTCTAAGATAACGTATGCCATCAGTAAATACACCCTTTCGGTTAATTAATTATTTTGAGAAATATATAGAAGCTGAACCATATGGGTTCGCATCCACAGCGTTAATTACGCCAACTCGTGCTTGAGTTGAATCTTCTTGCGTATTCGCAGAGAAGTGATTTTTCTTAAGAAGAACGAAGCCAATTTCTTTTTCCATTTCTTCCATAGAGAAGTTTGAAAGATTTGCTTTGATAGTATCAAAGTCTTCTTTTGCTAGAGTAGCAGAGTACTGAGAAAGTTTTTGTTCTTTTTCAGCTAACTCAACGCCTGCTTTAAACTCTCGTAACTCTTTAGCTTCTTGCTCTAATGCTTCGAAGTTGTTGCGAGTAGAGTCAACTACAGACTTTTCACTTTGAGTTAAGAACATTGGGAATAACTCTTCAAATTCTCCTAGTGACACAGCATTCTCATGCTTCACATAGTTGATTTTATAGAATTTCCCTTCATCTTCACTCTCAATGATTGCGTGATTATCATACACTTTTGAAACCCACGTCCATGAATCTTTGAATGAATCATGATTTCTTAAAGCTTGATAGATTCCACTGCGAATGTCATCGTGAGATAACTCGAACATTACAGAGAATTTCTTAGGTTTTTTCTTATCCTTTTCATCCTCTTCATCTTCATTCTTAGCAGGGTCTTCTTTAGGGTCTTCCTTAGAAGTGTCAGTTTTAGAAGCGTCAGCAGTCTTTGCATCCTTGTCATCTTCTTCTTTTTTCTTATCCTTCTTAGCAAATTCTGTATTATCTTCGCCAGTCGCAGGAGTTACATCTTCTACAACAGGGTTTTCGATAACAGGATTTTCTTCTGTGAACGCTGTGTTTTCAGGGTTCTCAGTGCTTTGAGTTTGAGTAATATTGTCTTTCACTATATCGTCTCCTTTCACTGTGATGTTAGAGAAGTATGCGTTAAATTCTGTTAGCATCTCGCCTAACTCTTGTTTTATAGTATTAACAGAGAATTTCTCGATTGTACTAGATACCATAGCAGGGGTAACATGTTCACCTAGGATGCAAGCACCCTCAAACTTGGCTTCTGTGAATACAAAAACGCCATTATCATTAATATATCCTTTTACGCTAGAGTTCTGTAATTCCATCGATTGCCATTTAAAGCCACCGTCTCGGTCAAAAATCTCTTCAACCTCAGGGAATTTTCGCCATACTATTCCATCGCAAACAAGATATTCACGTTCAACCCCATCGCTTCCATATCTAGTTTCAAAGCGAGCATTGTTTTCTGTAGGAATCACGCCGTAGGCACGTCCCAAATACTTAAGCTTTAATTTCTTGTCTTCAATTACTAAAGCTTCTTCATGACCTTTAAAGTCAGCTTGATTATCTTCATCTACTGCAATATATCCAAGAATTGGAACATTAGCCAGTGAAGGAATCATCGCCTCAAGGACTTCTTTAGAGAATATCGAATTGTTTCGATTCTCTCCTGTATGAGCAATCCAAATTTTTACTTTCATAAATCTGTCATCCAACACATTCATTACTTGCTCAAATTCTATAGGTAGACTGTGTTTATCCAACCTATTTCACCTCCCTTCACTACTGAGAATCTTTAATTCGAACTGTAGTGTCAGTAGGGTTTTCAGCTTCGGGTCTTCCTACTTCCCCATCTTTTCCTTCTTGGGGATTTCCACTCAACGTATTAGAAGTTTGTTTTGCAATCATGTAATCGTCAATAGAAAGAACACGTTGTTCGAAGATAAGCATATTAGCTACTTCAATCGGAGTCATGCCTGTATGGGCAAGGTACTCTAATCGAGAGCCACCGAATGTCAACTGGTCTTTCGCTGTTTTAATCGCTTCATCTTTACCAAACCAAGAAGTTGCAAGGAATTTAACAATCCAAGAAGTTCCTTTTTTACTAGCCTTCTTCAATTCATAGTTATAGTAGTTTGCAAACATAGGTAGCAAAAAGCTATATAAGTATTGAGCATCTACTTGAATAGAACGCTCTAACGCCTGTGAACTTGCTCCATCGCCTGCGAAAAGCATCTTTGATACACCTGCATCATCGTACAAGTTCTCAATTGTCTTTTCTAATAAAGAGAATTTACCATCTTTACCAGTTCCATTTAACGTAATCCCCTTTGTTTCAAATGGGTTTGTAATTGCTACGCTACCCTCAGGAAGATTTCGTTTTAATGCGTTATGATATTCCATAACAACTGGAAGCTCCATTAAAGGTCTTCCTTTATCGTCAGTCTCAATCTTAGAGTGAACGATTTTTGTATTGTCAAGATTTGCAGTTGTCTCCATTGAGTCTTTCGCATTCTCAATCTTGATAACATCAATTAATGCACTCGCCAATGGTGGGACAGATAATCCTCCTTGGGTCATTGCATCCACATCTAATGTAAACGCCACACCCTTATCAGATAATTGATACCATTTCCCCTCTACAAGCTTTTCTGTTTGACCATTTTTCAAGCTTGTATAAGCATTCTGAATCTCTTTTGGATACAGTAGCATTGTCGCTTCTGTTAATTTACTAATATCCATTTGATATCGATACACGTTTTCATCCATGAAGGAGATTCTACATAAGTTAAGTGGGAACTCCATATAAGCGACACTCTTGGAATCTTCTAACTTATATAAGAAGATAGCACCGTTAACCAAAATCTTTTCTGTAAACATTGGTAAGTTGAACTTAATATTCAAACGATGTAAGAATATCGCAGTTTGAGCAAATGCTAATTGCATTTCCTTTGGGTCTTCTGCAAAACTTAATGGGTCTTCCATGACTGGATACAGTACATGGTCGAAAGTCATCATAGCGCTCATATAGCGAATAATGCCTTTATACATACCATTAATCTGCTTCATTCCTTTAGATAGTCCTGCAATGGCTGTTGAGTTCTTCGCAGGGTCTTGAAGCATTTGTTTTAACCTAGCCTCACTAATCCCTTTTGAAGCACTACTGTTTGTCCCATTGACACTAGCAGAAGTTGAAGCGAATCGTTCATATGAGAAATTCTGATTACCATTGTTATTTCGACTTCGATGACGATTCTTCTTTTTAGTAGTTGTTTTATTCGTTGTCACTGTTCTGTCTCACCACCTTAGAATAAGCAATAGTTGAGCATTTCATTATTCTTCATGTTCGCACGAAGAATATCTTGCTCTAGTAAAGTAGCAACATAGTTACCATATCCAATAGATGAATATCTATCTTTTGTAGTAGTTCCTACTTCTTCTATCTTGATATATCCACTTTGAATTCTATAAACTAAGTTTACTAACTCGTTTTGCAGTGCCGTTGCTTGTACGAAAGGTTTTAATAGATAAACCTTCTCTTCCTCAGTTTTCTTAAGGTAGCCTTGGCTCTCAATTAAGTCATCTTTAGCTTCAATATCGTTCATTAATAAGCGAATCTTCTTTTTCTCGAATGCGCTTCTTAATCCAGTTGCAACCTTATGGTTCAACTCTGCGTTACCTTTGATAGAGTAGATGATTGGGATTGCATTTTTATCAATCTTTCGTTCATCCATCATCTCATCATTAATAACTGTCCATGCCTCATATTCAACGTCTCTAGCTTTGTCGTAGAGGATTTTTGTGCATGAATCAAACACCGAAATACCATTACCATTGGTATCCATAGCGACATAGTCGCCTTCAAAATCATAGTATAGTTGTTTCAGTCTAATAGCTTGCAGTTCAGCGTTTCCACCCTGCAAGGACTCCATATAAACAACATCTCTTCTATACTCTGCGCCATCGGGTAATAAACGAATAAGAGTAAATGCTGTTGTATCGTTTTTAACAGCTTTACTAGAACCCATTAAGGCGATATCCATGGAAACTATGCGTAGTTCCCCTGCTTGCTTAGGCATATTGCTAAGCTTCTTTCTTCTATCCTTGTTTTCTACGAATTCTCTGTTCGTAGGAGGATAGAATGCTTTTGGAAGTGTTCTACACTTCTGAACATCATCTAATTTAAAGTAGGCATTTTCGTTTTCACCAACGAATAAAGCCTCATATTCCATGTCCCAAGACATTTGGTCAAAGTCTTCTTCTGTTCTCTGTTGCTCGACACGTTTTCGAGATAGTAGATTATGAAATACAGAGAGTTGCCATGGGAGTACTGCGACAAAATAGTCTTTTCCTGCTACCATGCTATTTAAGTAAGACTTGAAAGAGTCCCATATCCAATGATTTTTATACCAAGCTGAGGAAATATAAATCTCTTTATTTTCCTCTGATAGATGCTTATATTTTGGGTTTGATAGATATGGTGGAGTTCTATTAACGTTAAGGAATGGACGAAGGATTGTATCAATCGTTTCTTTCGTGATTAGTCGGAACTCATCAACTATCAGAATATTCGCACGATAACCTCGGGCTGAGTCCCCTGACGTTACGGCTGTAATTTTAGAGCCATTCCTAAAGACAACGTAGCATTCATTTGCACTTGTCTTAAATTCTTTAATCTCTCGTTCAACGTTCTTTGAGTTGTTTTTGAGAGCGAATATTTTCTCAGTGATTATTAATCTAGCTTGTCCTTTCGTTCCACTTGATAGAACGATATTACTAGATGGAAAGAGTATGGCTCTAATAACGCAGTAGACTGCGATAATGTAAGATTTCCCTTGTCCTCGTGCGGCGATATACATAAAAAATGAATATTTATTCATAGCCCACAGCAGTAAAATCTGATAAAGGAACAAGTTAACACCTAAATACTCTTTTGCAAATCGATGTGGATTATCTCTATAGAAGGCTGTCCATTTCTTGAACCCTTCTCTTGTCTTATTTGGGTTAGGCTGAGAACTCTTTCTTTTGACAGCCATTATTCTTCGCCATCCATCTTCACGATATCTTCATCTTTAATCTTTCCAAAGACACGCTTCATCTGTGTAATGAACCAACGTTCAACATAATCTTTGATGTACTTAGGCTCGAATTCTCCAGTTGTTTCAGTAACTGGCTCTGTCTCTTCAATTTTCTTAACCCATTCACCCCAAGATGCTAATCCACCATCTTCACTAGCTGACTTAACTTGAACTGGCTTGACGTTGGCATCCTGCATCTGCGTAGAGAGTGTTTTCATCATCTTCTCATACTTTGCATGGTCTCCATCATCTGAGGCTTTCTCAGCCATCCATTGTGTTCTAGCCATATTCTTAAACAATCGCTCTTGGATTGTTGTTTCAGCCTTGTCTCCTCCTAGATTACGAAACTCTTCTTCTAGGAAGATATAATCATCGACTTCGAGGTTTCTACCCCATCTACGAATGATATCATTTGTGATTTCAAAGTCATCGTAGTCGATTTCTGCCAACTCAGCTCGGTTGGTCTTTGCTGTGATATCATCACTATCTTTGAATCGTAGGTCTCTATTTTGTTTAAGAGATAGATTCTTAAAATATGTGCCAATCGTTTCTGTCTTGGCATCGTTTGCTTGCTTCCAAAAATCCTTTAAGTAAGGAATATCCATGGTTCTAAGGAAGTCCATCAATGTATCCATATCGTTTAAATTAACGTTTCCTTGAACACACTTCTTACAAAAGCCAAATTGTTCATTAATTAAAGGGTTTCTGTGCGAGTAGAAACTAGACAATGCCCAGTCTTTACCACAATGCAAACAGGTTTTTTTATTTGACATCCTGTTACACCACCTTAATTAACAGTAATAAGGGAGAACATCGTCTCCCTTGCAGTTGTTAATTATCAAATTCAGTTATTAAATCTTCAAATCTTGAACTTTCATCAAACTCTATGAGCTTGTCGTATTCACCTTGATTAACAAAGTGTTCTTTGATTTCTTGTGGCAAGTAGCTAGGTAAGAACAATAAGTTTGTCTCATCATGCTTAAGACATCCATTTTCTAAACGAATATCTTCCACAAATAATCGTGTATCTCCAACGACACAAGATGATATGATGTGATATTCACCATCATGGCGAATGCTTGCATAATCATAGCGAGCAACATCAGTTAGCTTGATTAACTCAAGCATGTCTCGTGTATTGAGTATAATTGTTATATCTTGTTCATCGTGAATATGAAAGTGACCTTCGACAACGTGACTCAATTCATGAATCGCCTGTTTCATAGTTAGTTCACCTTTTTCATAACAGCAATAGCTTTTACGATATCGCTTTGCATGCTAATATAGCGCTCTAAGTCTGAAATTTGCTTTACATGGAGTTCACCTTTACCAAAGATTTCTTCAATTTTAGATTGTATCTTTAAGAAGTTTTCTCGTAATTGTTGTTCCATTTTTATTTCCCTCTCTCTCATTCACGAAAGCAAGTTCTACAGTGTACTAGGCTATGCGGAGTTTAAAACCCCACTAGCGACAAAAGGAGCGTGAGAATAACGAATCTCAACATAAATAACACTAACACACAACAAAGGAGTGGTTGTGGTAATCCACACACCCTAGTACACTGTAGCAACCCTGTCATAGCTTGGCTTATACTGCCAAGTTTGGTCATCCTTGACCTGTCATTAATGGCTTCACTGAGCCAATCTTCATTTACATATTTAATTGTCGGTGCGCTTTGATGGAATTCAACCAACTAAAGCACATATTTGATAGGGTGAGCAGGATTCGAACCTGCGACTCATTGTAATACACTAAAAATGAATACTCACTAGTATTTCTTCATATTAATGTCGATTACGAGTTAATAACTAGGACAGCTTATCCATGGCATTATTAACACAATGACCTCATGTGCAATCACCCCATAATGGTGGGAAAGGAGGGATTCGAACCCCCAGTGTCTCTTACGTCACAGATTTACAGTCTGCTTGCTTCGCCAATTTGCATACTCGCCCATGTGGTGGGTTCATTATTTATTTAACGTGGCGCAAACCCTACGCCAATACATCATCACGAGTTTTTCCGTTGCTCGGCAACTGGCTGACTCCCGAAGTTCAGCAAGAATATGGTCGGCTAAAATAACACAACAATATGAGGCAACAAACAAGGGGAACGCCCCTCGTGGCATACAGGAGTACCCATCTCTCCCACGCTCTGTGTCATACTATTATTTCTTCACTACTTCGAATCAGTAGTGCCTCCACAGCGAGGCTTATCTAGTTACCTTTCGATAAGGTAGGTAAAAGGGGCATAAGGGAGTCGAACCCTTGTCTCATGGTTGGAAGCCACGAATAATGACCACTATACTAATACCCCAAGATAGCGCAGAGTGCAGGAATCGAACCTGCGACTAATAGTCTGTTATTGAGCGCTCCTAATAGCTTTACCACTAAGCTAACTCTGCATAAAGAGGCGAGCGTTATTCAACATTCCCCTCAGACATGTCATTTCAAAAATGTGAAATTAAGCACTGGCTACATTGGCATAAGCCTATGTGCCTGAGATAAGGAGAGAACAGGGTTCGAACCTGCGCCACTAATAATAGTGCTAACTGTTTAGCAAACAGTCCCCTTGACCACTTGGGTATCTCTCCATGATTCATATCTTCAATGCTCACTAGAAAGAAACTCCTCTTAAAGTCGCTCTAGAAACGCATCAGTAGAGGTAAACACTTTCTATCTAGCATTCAAGATATGAAGAATTGGCAGTAGATGGTGGGGAATTGACCCCACGGTCTTTGCTTTACTAGCAATCTCCAATTTCCAGTTCATCTACATGTTATGGCAGAGGGTGTGGGGTTCGAACCCACGCAGGCTTTTACACCCCTGCTAGTTTTCAAGACTAGTCTCTTCACCACTTGAGTAACCCTCTAAAATGCCTTGGAAGCCAAGGCTAATATATTATTCTTCGATAAATTGCTTGATTTTGTTTTTAAACGCTTCTGCTTGACTAGCTTTCTTAGAAGCTTCATTTAATTCATCCATCATCTTTTGGATTTGCTCTTCTTTCTTCTGAGCAAGTTCATTAAATTTCTGCTCTGCTAATTCTGCCTCTTCAATTGCAGTTGCAAATTGTAACTGTGCTGAATCAATCCACTTTTGAGCCTTTGCGATTTCTTTTGCGTGACTTCGAGCAAATCGACCAAATACAACCATTAATAGTTTATTTAACATAATTCTCTCTTCCCCACTCTCTCTCAACAATGTTATTGGCGGTGCTAACGAGACTCGAACTCGTGACCTCTTGCGTGACAGGCAAGCATTCTAACCAACTGAACTATAGCACCATATAAAAGGCTCAGAGTGCATTCTGAGCCAAGGAGGTAGGAGGGTCTTTCATAAAAATGTAGTAAATACAGTTAATTGGTGGGTCTCAAACAACCCATAATATGGAGTTCTGTAGGTGGGAGTCGAACCCACATGACAAACACTTCTTCAACCAGTTTTCAGTCGCAACTTACTGACTAGCTTACTCCGATGAATATCGCTGACCTTCACAGAACATAATGGCGTTCCAAGTAGGACTTGAACCTACGACCTTTCGCTTAACAGGCGACTGCTCTAACCAACTGAGCTACAGGAACAGGAGGTGCAGATAGTAACCACCCTATCTGCAATTTGTAATACCCATGATATTTGTTTCACGAACCATAAAAATAAACCAAAGTTAGGAGGAGGTTGCTGTCAGAGTTGAACTGACATTATGCCCATGCAACCATAAAAGCGAGCCAAACGATATGTTTGCATCTGACTCGCTTGATAGTGACCTTACGTCTTATATTTCGATTTTATGTCTTACAGCTTGCGAAGACCTTTTGCTAATGTAGCAGTAGCTTTGCGATGTGCAGGAACTACGATTTCTTCACCAGTTTGAGGATTACGTGCTGTACGCTCTGCAACTTCTTTAGTGCCAAAAGAAACGAATCCTTTTAACGCTACGCCATCACCTGCTTTTAATGCGCCAGTTACTACTGTTTCGAATGAAGCCATGAATGCTTTTACTGTTGCTTGTGGTACTTCAACACCGTGTGTCTCTTTAAGTTCTGCTTGAATTCCTTTTACTACTTCTTGAGTTAACATAATATTTGTATACTCCCTTTCTCTCTCTCACATTTAATAAAATGTTTGTTTTATTGTTTTTGTTTTAGTAGTTCGAAGGTGGGAGTCGAACCCACTCTACCACCTTGCGATGATAAGCATATCCCTTACTTCTCTTCGAACATAATAGAAAGAAGACCAAATCTCTCGACTTGGTCTAATTGTTAGGTTGGGAAGGAGGCATTCAATTATGATTGAATAGATTGTGAGTATTAATTTTAATTGAAATGGGGTTTCAATAATTTTGTTTAATACCCTTACAATATATATAGCAGTAGCTACATCGATAGTTGCACTTTTTTATTAATTTTTTTTAAAAAGTTTCTTTTTTGTTTGCGTAGAACTTTGAAACCTTCTTAGAAACCCTTCTTAATAAGCGTGTCATCTGATATTGCTCAATGCCCAATAGTTTTACAATACTCTCTCTGCTATAGCCCTTCTTAAAGTAGTCAATAACTAGCAATTCATTGTCATCTAGCGTATTAATCTCTGCTATTACTTTGTCTAGTTCTTCTACTAATAAGCCAATATCAGATGTCATATCAACTTTCTCATAGTGAGCAATAAGCGCCCCTACGACTTTCTCATCATCTAATTCAATAGAGTTAGTAATATCTCTTCCTTGGCTACTGCTAGTGTTTCGGAATCGAATTGGTCGTTTGATAGCTTCCTTGATTAAGATTTGATTATCAGACATATCGCTAACCCATCTATCAACATAGATATCTACGTTTCTTCTAATTCGCTTCAACGCCTCTAGGTCATCCTTATCTTCTATAGTAGGAAGAATTTTATCAATGCGCTCTACTACTCTCTTTCTATACGATTCTTGTTTCATTATATCAATGCCATCTTGGAGCTTAGCAATCTCCTTTATTTCTCTAATATCCTTAGCATATAATCGTTGGCTATCATCTAGTCGATAGTTCTTATCATTTGGAGAGTAGAACATATCAATAACTTCAACACCATCTTCCACACCTGATTGCAATGTTGACATATTTACATTCTGCGATTCCTTGTAATTCTTAAACTCTCGTTGTGACTTCCAAAATCTGTACACAACCTTACGATTTGACTCAATGTCTTTAGCATTTAATAGGTAAGTACCAAGTAGCTCCAATGTCTTACATACTGCATCCTGTTCTGCCATCCATCCTTTTTGTGTTGGACTTGCATCGTAATATTCTGCGAAGTATGTGGTCATGAATTCATGAAGATTTCCATCCTCATCATTTAGCATACCTATAACTAGCTCCATTCTATCTTCATATTTCGTAATAGATGCATCATATTTCTGAAAATCGCTTAATTTCTTATCTCCAATTGAACTGTTAAAGTATTTCACCTGTCATTCTCCTTATTGTGTTGTTATTGTTGTGTTATGAACTAATTATAACATAATTATATTTCATTTCAATACTTTTGTTTAACAGGGAGGGAATTGAAGGTTGCAACCCCCTATGCCCCATTCTCTATTTTGTTTTCTCTTCTATATATTCCTTACGGTTTAACTCTCTTCTTCTTTTTAGGTCACGAGCCTGTCCTTCTAGTTCATAGATTTCTCTTCTGATATTATCTGACTCTTCCTCGTCTCCATCTTCTTCTACTGCAGTTACAGCCATCAGTCTTTCTTTGGCATTGGCAATTAATTCAGCGATGTTTTCCTCTTCTACCTTAAACATGCCACTGAACTTTCTGTTCCATGTTTCTTTTGCATCTAGGAATTTGATAAGCATATTCTCTTCATCTTCGCTTAGCTTGAACATACCTTTCTCTTTAAGTGTTGGGAACATTCCATTAATATCATCTACTTCTATTTCAAGTGAATCATGGAAGTCGCTCTCTGCTTTTCGAGATTCAAACACTTTGTTGTATGCAACTTGTGTAGGTGTGTTAAGGTAGTCTAGTAAATCATCAGCCATCTTTTTACTTGGTGCGTTTCTATCGCTAATACAGTTCATATAGAAGTTGTAGTTAATTCCATAAGCATCACATAATTCTTTCTTAGAAATACGCTCTGCTACACGCTTGATTTCAGCTTTTCTTAAAATCTCTCTTAACTGTTTCTTCATTGTCATAGTCATGGTTTAATATTCCTCCGTCTTGTTCTTCTGCAATTAGTATATCACTGTGTTACCAATTAAGTCAAATTGTTTTTAAGAATCGTTTGAGCCTGTGATTGCAAATCCATCTACATAATCACGGTTTTCCCATCTTCCATAAACGTTCTTCGTCTTATCTTTCGCTAATCTAAACATCGTATAGTAAATCAATTCATTTTCCATAAGCGTTTTGATGTACTTTGTAATTGTCTTCTTATTAATACCAGTCTCCCTTTCTATCTCATCTATATTGGGCAGAGTGTATTTATCACTACTATCCATGTCATATAGACGAGATATAATATTGAAGTAAACTGTGTAAATCTTCATTTTGTTTTTATCATCCATCTTTAGAAACTTATATAAGTCCTCATAGTACATCTTCATAAAATGACCTTTTTCTTCAATCTCTTTAAAGAAGTACGTTTTAGACATTTTGATTTCTTCAACTTCAACTGTACAATTGAAGTCCTCATACGCTACGAATATCTTTTCATCCACAAGCTTCTGTAGTGATTCTCTTATGGTCGTCTTGTTTTTCGTGTTGATTGTGAATCCAAGCATACTTAGAAGTATCTCCACACTTACTATTGATATACTTCCAAGCCTTTGCTGTTGAACGCCCTTAATCATTGCATAGGTAAAATGGTCACGACTTTCAAAGCAACTGTCATTCATGAACTCATGATAAATTCTAACAAACTTTCTCTTCCTATTTACTTTATTTACTTCCTTATCATCTTCCTTCAACATTAAACACCTCCCGTCTTCGACATCGAGAATAAGTGACCGCCTCCACACGGGGGCGTTACATCTCTATATCTAGTCCTTAAATTTTATTTCTAGTCCCAACTCTTTTTCTAGTCTGTCACCCATTTCGAGACGATTATTGTCTCGTTTTGAACGCTGACTTTCCAAATTGAGACGATAATCGTCTCGTTTTGGACACTAGTTAGAATTTCGAGACGATTATCGTCTCGTTTTTCTCCTATAACGGATTTAATATCAATAATTTTGTTTAATAACGAAACCAAATTGAGACGATTATCGTCTCGTTTTTAACCTTACAACCGAAAATGTTATTTGTCAATACTTTTGTTTAATTGATTTCGATGTGGATAAATTGTTTCTATTATATAGGAAGTAAGTGTTGAGTTATACACATGTGGATAATTTCTTGTTGTAATTTGTAGGTGGGTTTGATAGAATGGAAGAAAACATAGTTCGGAAATGAAGCAACGCCCCAATTCCTCTTGAGTTTGGCGACTGAAAGGAATGGAGCGTTGGAATTAAGTACCACATGAAGTGGCGTTTTCTTATGTGTTTATGAATTAATTCTATCATAAGCATTTTTGAAAATCAACAACTTTATGTGTATTTAATCCTGCCTTTTCGAACGAGGAAGGATTTTTTATTATGACAAAAGAATACAAATCAGATGAATTTATTTATTTCATTGAAGAGCCTACTGGAGAGTATGAGGAAACTGGTGCTAAAGGTGGTTCAACTAGGAAGAAACCTATTACAAAGAAGATTCTGATTGATTATGACAAGATAGACTCATTAGATTTAGAGAAGCGTGGGGAGCAAGTCCCATTCACACATAAACATGTTGTTAATACTCCTTTATATATGCTTTATTATTGGAGTCCTATAATTGGTGATAGAGCATGTTGGTTATATCAACAGTTACTTACATACTGTAGAGAAGACAGAGATTTCCTTTGGGATTGCTTAGATGAACTTCAATATAGAACGAAGATGTCACGACCAACATTAAATAAACACCTTGATTTACTAGAAGAAAACAACTTCATTATGAAGATACATAGACTGAATCAGAAAGATAATAATAGACAGACAACTCCTATTATAAAGGTTAGACAAACTATCCCTCTTCTTTCAAAAGAGCAATATATGAGTTTATCAGATAGTAGTAAAAGACAACATGATAAATTCATGGAAAAATATGGAAAACATTCTAATATGAATGAAACAACATATGACTCCAACGAAACAGTGGATGAACTGATAGAGGGTGGCGAAGTTAAGATTACTCAGAAGATGAAGAAGAAGATACAAAATCTCATGAAAGAGGAAAAGGCTGTAAACTATATCGCTACCAAGCTAGAATTCTCAGATGGGTTAAAGGTAGATGAATTCCATGAAATACTAGGCAGTGGCAAATACATTAGTAAACCTTCGTATGAGACACTAATGAAAGATTCATTCGTTTTCTATGATAGAGAGTTTGATTGTGTTGACATAATAGTAAACTCCATGGCTAAACAGTTGTTTGAAGACATGAGAGATGCATATCAACCAATGTTTGGAAGCGTTATTCGTGAAATATACGGAATCACCTATGGAGAGTATAAACTTAAATTCTATTCATTTGAAGATTATATGTACAAGCTAGAGAGAGGCATTTAAGTCTCTCTTTTTTTTGTGGATAAATCGCCTTAAAGTTTTTTTAAAGCTAGGGTTAAAATTATTTTAAGGCAGGGTTAAAGTTTTTTTAAGGCTAGGGTTAAAGTTTTTTTAAGGCTGTAAAATCGTCACTTATCCACAAAAATGGTGGATAAGTAGCCTTAAAATTATTTTAAAGCTGAAGAACGCAAAAAATATAGCCTTAAAATTATTTTAACCACCCCCTTAAAATAATTTTAAAACCTAAGTCTTTTATATCTTTTAAGTCTTTTATATTCTTTTCTTTATAATTAATATATAATTACAATTATCGTATCGATAATCTTATGAACGGATTTAAAATAGCATCCCAAAATCTGAATAGCTACTACATCAAAAATGCCTCTCTCGTCTCCATACAGCCTCACTGAGACGACCTAAAATAAGATGTGAACCATAAGTACCCCTAAAACTAGAGCCACTAGAGAAGGTGACAGATGTCTCAAACTTCGTTTGTATATAAACAGCGCCCTCTCCTTCTATAATATGTCCATATTGCACTGGAATATTCTTATTAATTCATTAAACAAAAGTATTGAAATGTAATTCGTTTTATGATAAAGTCTTAATCACAGGATAATTAGGAGGAGATATTCATGAAATTAACTGACGAACAGAAAGATTGCGTACTAAGCGTAGAAGGCAATGTCGTAGCCATTGCATCAGCAGGTTCGGGTAAAACGGCAAGCTTCACTACAAGAATCGCTTACATGATTCAAGAGAAGAACATTAATCCGTTTAACATTCTTGCAATCACATTCACAAAGAAAGCCAGTGAAGAGATGAAGAAGCGCTTGAGAAAGATGATTGGCAAGGATAAGACTGATAAGGTTGCAATGGGAACTTTCCACAGCATCGCTTATCGATTACTTAAAGCACTTGATAGTGACTTTGCTAAATTAAAGATAGCACCCGATTGGTGGCGCTTTGGATTACTGAATGACATGTGCAAGATGCATGACTCTAAGAATCCAAATGGACTGAACCTTGGAATCAAGGCAGGAGAACTGGCATCATTCATTAGTTATCAGAAGTCCAATATGATTCATCCAACAGAGGATGTTTTGATTGACGATAATGTAGATTATGTTGACTGCGTATCACGACAGCTTCTACAAGAGGCATATGTTAAGTACGAGGCTTTGAAAACTCAAAGCAGACAAATCGATTTTGACGACATGCTTCTTTATATGTACGAGAAACTTAAATCAAGTGCTGTATTTAGAAAGAAGCTTCAAGAACAATATACTTACATCATGGTTGACGAGTTCCAAGACAGTGCAAAGATTGTTATTGAAATCATTAAGATGATTAACAAGGAGAATGTATTCGTTGTTGGAGATTTTCGTCAATCTATCTATAAATTTATAAATGCAAATGTTGAGAACATCCTCAACTTTAAAGATGAATTCAATGCAAAGCTTATTGAGTTGAACAAGAACTTCCGAAGCACTCAAAACATTGTTAATTTATCTAACCAAGTAATCGCCAACTCCCCTATCGAGAAATACAAGGATTATAAGCCATCTGAATCTGTGGCTGAGGTTGGAGATAAGGTTCAATTCACATTGTATAACGATGAGAATCAGCAGATTACAAATATCGCCAACAAGGTACAACAATTACATGATGAAGGCACTCCCCTTTCAGAGATTGCCATCCTCGTTCGAACAAATGCTCAAACAGCTATCATCGAAGATATCTTTGCTGAGAAGGATATTCCATATGACGTTTCAAAATCAATGTCATTCTTTGACAGAAAAGAGATTCTAGATATCTTAAGCTACGCTCGTGTTGCTGTTGACTCAGAAGATGATGCAAGCTTCCGAAGAATCTACAATACTCCAAATAGATACTTGAGCAAAGATTCATTACACACACTTGATGAGTTCGCATCAGATAGAGAGATGACGCTTATAGAAGCTGTGAGAGTGACTCCTCAAAACGCTGACTGGAAATTTAAAAGAAACATCGAGCCTCTTATTAAAGTCATTGATGAGCTGAAATATCAAGTTGAGTCAAATGTTAATGCAGGAAGATTGCTTCGCAATGTTGTGAAATCAACAAGATACATGCAATACTTAAATGAGACAACTACGAGTGTATCTCAAATCGATGAGAAGACAGAAGCTATTGAGAAACTTTGCGAGATGGGCGCTAAGTTTCCTACTATCAAAGCTTTCCTAGCGCACATTGGCACAATCAAGGATAAGCAAGCTAAGTCCAAAGGTAAAGATGCTGTACAGGTTGTTACAATTCACTCTTCTAAAGGATTGGAATGGGATTGTGTATTTGTTCCAAACTGTAACGAGGATTTAATGCCACATCATATGAATAACGATATTGAGGAAGAACGAAGACTGTTCTATGTAGCATGCTCTCGCCCACGTAAGAAGTTATTTGTATCTTGGTACTTCTACGATTCAGATTTTGTGATTCAAAAAGAAGGTCTGTTCATTGAGGAATTGCTTGGAAAAGAACAGACAGATGAAATGAAGAAAGAACTATTTAGAGGCGCAAGAGAATCTGTTTTCTTATACCCTCATTAAACAAAAGTATTGACTTACTACTAAGACTGTGTTATGTTGAACTTAACACAGTCTTAAACAAATTTATTGAAATAAAGGAGTTGTAAATCTTTAAAATTATGAGTTCTTATATAAACAAAAAAGGCGAAGTAGTTGTAGTTAGCAAAGAGCATTTAAACACTGCTGTCGAGTTAAAGCTATTACTTCAAAAAGATAGTAAAATAACAGATGCTCATGGGCTAAACACCGTCAGATGATGATTAAGGAAGGATTCGATGATAGCGAAAACAGTGAAGCTTACCGTCAGATGATTAAGTATTATCAGAAGACAGTTGGCAAGCTCCCTACTGCTGAGACATACGCTGATAAAGTGGTTACTAGTAAACTAGAGTCCTATAAGGAATTGGTTGGTGAACTGCAATGGGAACAACGTGTAAATCAAAAGTACCTTCGTGAGATAAATAAAGGCAAGCGTGAAATCATCGATGGCTCTCTATTTATAGAAGAAGTTAAATTAGAAGTTCAGAATGCGCTTAGCGATATTGACTGGAAGACAGTCTCAAAGTATAACTTCTCCCCTATTATGAATCATAGCGATACTAGAATGATACTATGTCTTACAGATTGGCATATAGGTGCTTTAGTAGATGTCGAAGGTAATAAGTATAATTACGATATCGCAAAGCAAAGAATTGACGACACTATCAAGCAAGCAATTCAGATTGCCAATGAGAGAAAGGTTTATAGAATTGATGTTGTTTATATGGGCGACATTCTTGAGCATGCCTATATGAGAAATGCACAGGCATATCATGCTGAGTTTCCAGTTACACGTCAAATGGCTCTTGGAGGTCGATTGATGATTGAGGTTCTATATAAGCTATCTAGACGATTCTTCGTATCTTATCGTGGATTTGCAGGAAACCATGATAGATTCAATAAGGATAAAGATGGCAATATAGATGGAGATACTGGAATGGTAGTAGTCAATGATATGGTCAAGCTATATATCGAAAACGCTCATATCGATAATCTTGTATACGCTGAATGTGGAAACTATGAAGCGAAGATAATCAATTGCAATGGTCGTAACTTTAAGTTTGTTCATGGCGACCTAGAAAAGAAAGATGACTGGAAGAAACTTGCTAAGCATAGCTTTAATGATAAGATTCAATATGATGCTGTCGTTTATGGTCATTTCCATCATTTCATGGTTCTTGAAGTTGGAGTTGATAGAATGGAAATTCGAGTTGGCTCAACAAAAGGTTCTGACGATTACTCTGAAAAATTAGGAGTTGGCTCTGCCCCTTCTCAAGCTATTATATTAGTTGATAGAGATGGGAAAATTGACCCACGAAGATTACGCTTAAAGTAAAACAAAAGTATTGAAATGATATATATAATAACTATCGTTTTACAGATAATGTAAAAGAGTGAGGGATTACTCCCCCACTCTTTTTTTTATGAGAATATCTTTTTCCACCATGGTAATTTTTGTCTTGCTCGAAACTCTTGTATGTATTCATCTGTCTGTTTCATTCGAGCTTCAAGTTGCTTCTCAAATTTCTCGTCACGTTCCTTGAGCTGTTGCTCCAGTTTATTGTGATTTTCTACCATTTGTCTGCCGACCTCTAACATCTCTTTATTGACCTCTTGTCTCACCTCATGTTTGAGGTCGTCTTTTAGGTTCTTTGTAGCCTCATCTATAACAATGCTTATGAATTGTTTTACACGTTCGCTTTGCATAAGCCTTTGAATATCTTCTTGGTTTAATAGGTCAGCAGTTTTATTACTAGGCTGAGATGGCTGTGGAGCATCTTCTCTAGTTCGTAGCTCAAACCTATCGCTCATTTCACGTATCATATAGGCTAAGTCTTTTGTTGTAGTTCGTCTTCCATGTTCTTGCTTTAGGTCACGAAGGAATTCAAATATTTCTAAATCAGTATCATAATAGATTCGCTCGTTTCTATTGTTCCTCTTCACGAAATGAACTTCAAGACTTTCTAGTTGGTCAGTCCAATGCCTTAGAGTTGGTGATGGAACTCCTATTCTATCAGATGCGTCTCCAAGCGTTATGAAATCTACTTCTAAAGCCATTCCCCTACCCCTCCTTATCAACTTTTACTTCTATTAAATCATATTTTGACCTACATTGACAATTGCCCTACATTATATATTCTACTTGATAGCCTATAACACCTCTTGACCTACATTATAATACGAAGTTGGAGGCTAAACATAACATAAATAATACCTATAATAGCTATTGATATACATGAGAGTTTGAAAATGGACTCATATCATATCGTTTTTATAGGGCGTATTTACTGTTGATATACATTAGACCTCAAAAATGGAGATACGAAATCGGAACTTTGTCTAAGTCTTGGACATTAGGGTGTTCTTTTAATTTAGCAAAATACGATTATATTAAATTATTTTTGCATTTTGTCCAAGGCTTGGACATTAGGGTGTTCAAAACGTATTGCAATTCTATTTAATCTATGATTTAATATAGTCAACAGGTAAATAAAGGAGGAATTGACAATGGCGAAGAAGAAAGTCGTTACATATGATAGAATCGTTGGAGTTGATTTAGGGAACGGATTCGTAAAAATAAGAAGTATCTATAGAAATGGGGAGGAGTACAAGCTAACTCTACCAAGTGGATATGCTTATTTAAGAGATGTTGGTGACAGTAAGAACGATGAGGTTCTAGAGCTAGATACATATAAGGTTGATGGGAACAGCTATGTTTGGGGTAAGGATATTACTAGACTTAAAGATAAAGTAAAGCCAGTATTTGGATATGAGGGTAGATACAAAACTGAATCATATAAGCTTATGGCTAAAATTGTAATGGCTAGAATCGTTCGTGACTTAGAGATAGATGCGAAAGAGAAGATATTATTAGTAACTGGAGTTCCTTCTATTGAAACTGATACAGAATGCGAGACAGATATTTCTAATGCATTCTATGGTGAAAATAGTGGATTCCATGATGTGGAAGTTAATGGAGAAGAGTATACATTTAGAATTGCTCACATCCATGTGACAGCACAGGCTTTATCAACTGTTATTGGAAGATACTTAAATGTTGATGGAACAGTATTTGATGAGGATTATGAAAGTATGAAAGTTGCCGTTGTTGACATCGGCGCAGGCACAACAGACCTAGATGTCGTACATGAACTTCGTAGACAAAAGGGATATCATAGCCTTAGTGAAGGATTTAAGGATATATATGAGGCTATCAATAGTGAGATTAAGAGACATTATCCATCTCATACAGCTACAGATTATGACCTTTTAACTATTATTGAAAAGGTTCAAAAGGAAATGAAGAAGGTAGTAAATGAGCCAAATGGTAAGAAGACTAAGAAGGAAGATATTCGATATGAGTACAAGCCTTCTAAGAAAAATGAACCAGTAGATTTCACAGATGTGTTTAATAATAGTGTGAGAGAGTTGGCAACTAATATTCAGCAAGCAATTGTTCAGAAATGGAAAGACCAAACTGATTTAGATGAGATTCTATTAGTTGGTGGAAGTGCTGAAATATTTGAAGACTATCTAGGTGAGATTGTATATGGAATCACGATTCCAAAGAACAATGGAGATAGTAACGTAGAAGGATATTACAGAATGGGTGTAGCCATTGCGGAGAGTGATGAGTAATGTCAAATAAAGATTTAGAAAATAATGATGACCCTTATATTTACAGACTTCCTTTAGATAGAAAGGTCGATAAGGATTTATTGGATTGGCTTGATACTATGACTAGAAACAAGAAGGCTGAAATTGTTAGGCATGCATTGAGATTCTATAAGAGTCATTTAGGAGAAGGGGAGTATTTCTATTACGCTCCTCCTGCTCCAAATTCACATCCAGTCCATATGGATAGTATGAGGGAAGTTGCCTCAAGTGTCCAAGAACCAGTAGAAGAAAAGAAACCAAAGAGACCAAAGGTAGGAATCTTTAATATATCCAAGACAGAGGGATGATATAATTGAGACCACAGATACATGTATTCTATGAGTTAGAATTGATAGGTGTCAAAGGCACTTTCGTGGAGAAGTTCTCTCATATATTCGATAGAGAGATTTATAATAGCGATGTCGAAGGCACTGATGTAATGATGATAAACTTCAAGATGCAAGAATTAAAGGAAAAGTACAATGATGCATTATTGCTAGAGTTCTCAGTTGAGAGAGGGGAAGTTAATCACTAATGATAAAGGATACTAAGAACGCTAAGATGCTTGCTCAAAAGGCATGCGACAGACTTAACAATAAGAATGACCTTATATTTTTAGTGAATACTGCTGACACTTTGAGTGACGCTAGTATCGAGGCTCTAGAAAGGTACGATGGATTCGAACCTTTTAAGATTGTTGACTGTGGTAGAGATATGGATGAAAGAGATACTCTGTATTTGTGGCATGTCGAAGATGACGTGGTAGTTGTAATAGAGAAGAACAAAGGGATATGGGAAGTCTTGGGTTGAGTCGATGTTTGAGCATCGGCTCTTTTGTTTATAATAGAGGGAAAATATAGGGTGAATAGGAGTTGATTTATCTTGAAAATGACTAAGGAAGAGCTTAAAATGAAGGGAGAAGAGACTAGATTAAGGCTGATTTACGAGTATTTAGAGCAAAATAGTCTTTCAGACTGTGTAAAAAGTGCCAAAAAAGGTCAAAAATAGGCTAAAATTGGTCAAAAAAGCCTTAAATTTGCTTAAAAATGACGAAAATAGTGCAAAAATGAGTAAAAATCACTAAAAATGGGCTAAAAACGCCTTAAATTAGTTGATTAATGGCTTGAATAGAGATGGTATGTGATTTGCTGTTTAATCGGCTAAAATTAACGTATCGGATGGGGTTTGTTTAAAATGGTCAAATAAAGACTGGGGGTTTGTATATAAGTACCCCCTATTTTTGTGTTAAATAAGCCCCCATGTATAGCGAGATAGGGTAGGGAAAGTAAGATAGTTTTCGATAAGGGTTTCGATTAGGGTAATGGCGTGATTCGTCAGTAGAGAAAAGTGAGAGGGGAGAGGAATGGGACAATTTTGTGGTGTGTGCGTGAACGTACTATGTACGATTTCGCTGTAAAGTACTGGCAAAAATGTGGAAAGTAACCCCGTACCTATGTCCATATAACATGCATTATATAGACACTGTTGGACGCTTTGTGTCCCTCCTTGTGTGCCTGCAATATACAAGCCCACACAAGCATGTATGTATACAGTATGCAAGCGTATGTATAAGTATGTGCATGTATGCAAGCAAAATGCATACTCGTGTTTTGTATACAGAGCGTGTGCGAGCCTTACAGCGCCAAGGCTTATCGGTATATGATAAGGTGACGTGTGCATACAGGTGCTTGCATACACATACACACATATTCACGCCACGTATCACACTCACACAGCGCACAAACCCATTAATACCAACACTTATACACGTATCATGCATACATATACACTCACATACACTCACACCAAATATACATGTATTTATACATACCACATACTTACAATGTAAATACATGGAAATCACGTGCCTTACCACATATACACGTACATGTCAAGTGCTAAATTTACTTAACACATACACATATATATGTCAAGTACACAACCTATATGCACTCAATATGCAAGCCTTATGCCTGCCTTACAAACAAGCGCTAAACCGTTGAGACACAAGCGTTCACACACTCATCATGCACTCACTAACACGTCAACCGCTATGCACCACGTATGCACACTTATACATCATACATGTATACTACATACATACATCATACACACATACACATACCATCATAGGTATACTACATACATAGCACTATATATAACATGCTATACTACAACAGCATAAGCATTGATACATAAGGCTTCACAGGTATATGCATAGCCTATGTATACCCTGCCATATAAGTGCCTGATAGTATGCCTTCAAAGGACTATACCCCTTGGTATCACTGCATTCATATACCCTCGGTATGTATACCTCACATACTACCTGTACCATAACACACACAACACTGGTATATATTTACATATCACATGGTATAAACTACCAAACAAATAAATGTAAAATAGGTATTGACAAACCCGTCAATGTATGCATTACCTCATTTTGTATGTATAACCTAACAGCGTACCATATGCCTTATCACTATGTCAATACCCTATCTACATTGTTACAGTTGCGTTACAAACAGACGTTGTTATGTTACATTCATGTTACACTCACACTCAATTACCACATATTGACAGTACACTACTAACTACCAGTTATTGCCATATATACACCTACTTGTAAGCGCTTACACCTTACTCGCTCTAAGGCTCAAGCCTACTTACACCATAAGCGTTATAAAAAGAATTTTTGCGAATCCCTAAAAAGAATTCTTTTATAACCTGCAAACCCGCTTGGTATCAACATTGTAAGCGTTTACACAACATGCATTTCGAGTAGCGATTCAAAAATAAATTTTTTACCCACTGTACAAATCGCTTGAAGCCTACAGCCACAAGGGGTTGAACGTTATCTGTACGATGTTCGTTTGAAAAGTTTCTTCCATATAAGCGAATAAAGAGCGCTCGAAAATCTTTTTAAAAATTTTTTTCAAAAGTACTTGCATTCTTTTTCTGAGTATGAGATATTATTGGCAGAGCTACTGAGGCACTAACACAGTAACTCACAAACATCCACTTTATACACAACGCAATACAACAACGCAACAAACACATCGCTGCAACCTCCAAATAGTAAGTCTTGCAATCCACTGCACGACTTACAAAAAAAGTTTTAAACAAAAGTATTGACATCGAATTTGGATGTATGATACGATTGCATCAGCAACAAGGCAAGTGAGTTGCTAACACAGTAACACAGAACGCCGTGAGGTGTTCAGCAGGCTCACATGAGCAGGGACTTGTGAACAGTCCATAAACTCGAACGACTACGACCACATGAAAAGCGTGGACTCCTTGAAAATTAAATGACCACAAAATTCCTAACAACGCCAATAACGATTGGTAGTATCTGTAACCATAGGATGTGCAGACGGAGCGAGTGAAGTTAGCTTGCAAGGATGATAGGGAATGGCACAAACACTGTTTGGTGTTTGAATCGAGTGTCCACTGGGGACTGGATTGAAATACAAAACAAATAAACTATGAATTGGAGAGATTGACATGAGAGAAGATAAATTAACAGTAGCAGTAAAGGAAGGCAAGTTACAAAAGGTAGGCAGAATTGAAGAGGTTAAAGGTTGCAACGTTTATGTTCGCTACGCTATCAAAGGAAACAAAACTGAGATTGGCAAGTTCCACATAGACAACGTAACAGTATTACCGAAAATGTTCCGCAACGATGTTGAGGCTAACAACTGGAAAAAGGAAAATGGTTTCCGCAAAACGCTTGCAATCCCTGCTGAGCTGATTGCGGTACGCTACTCACAAGGCAACATGAAGTTGCAAGACACCGAGACAGTAACGTTCCGTCAATGGAATATCCCTGCTGTACTGACTTGTCCATTCCGCACGGAACAGTGTGAGAAGAATTGTTACGCTTTGAAGGCTGAAAGAATTTACCCAACAGTGAAGGCAAGACGCAAAATTTCAGTCAAGGCAACAACTGCAAAATGGTTTGTCGAAGCTATGATTGAGCAAATCGAAGCTGATTTAGCAAGCACAAACAAAACAATCATGTTTCGTATCCATGAGAGTGGGGACTTTTACAGCGTGGCATACTTCAAAGCGTGGGTAGAAATTGCAAACCACTTCAAAGGGAATAGAAAGATTGTGTTCATGGCGTACACGAAATCAGTTGACTTTGTGAAAGAAGCTGTGAAAAATAAAGCAGGCTACAAAGCATTGAACATGACTATCAAGTTTAGTGAGTGGGAAGACACAAAGCAGGAAGAAATTGAAAAGGCTAGTGAGTTAGGACTTACAAAATTCACGGCAATGGACAAAGGTACAATTGAGCGTGAAGGTTACTTCGCTTGTCCATCTTCAGAAGTATTTGCAAACACTGAAAAAGAAAGACACTGTGGGGAATGCAAGGTTTGTTACTTCGCAGAAAAAAATGTTGCAATCGAAATTCATTAAGCAAAAATATTGACAAAATAAAAAATTATGAAGGCAGGTAATGGAAAATGAAAAAGTTTATGAAGGTACTAATGACGGTTATGATTATGGCAATGAGCGTGGGAATGTTTGCAAGTCCCACGCATCAAGTAGAAGCGGAAAATAATTACAAGGAACAAGCGAAGAAAAATATTACAGTGGTACATACAATTGTAGACTACGTGGAAGATGGATTAGCGTACACACTACCAATTGACGACAACGATGCAATCGAGGGTTACATCTTGGTAGAGGGAAAAAGTTATGAGCAAGGCGAGATTGTAACAGTAACGATGGATGGACTTGGAGAAATTGTGAGCGATAAGTACACGCTAGATGAGGAGCTAAGCACACTATACGACAGATTCGGGGATGTTATCGAATCATACGAAGAATATTTTGACTACGAAGCTTTCAAGGCTAACGACTTGGAAGATGAGAACAGAAACAAGGAGGGATATGTACAGGCTGAGGATGGTTCATGGGTGAAAAAAGATTTCTACGATGAGCAAGCGAAATGAACAGCAGATTAAAGCGAAGAATGGAAGCAAGAAAACAATTTTTCAAATTCATGTTTGACCATGGCGATGATATCATTGACATGGTCGAACTGATTGGCAAGTTTGTAAGCTGAAAAAAATTTTTTACTGGAGAGTGAATGAAAATGAAAACATTAGCAGACGTGAAAAAAGAATTGAAAGCAATGAAGAAAAATAAGGGATGGAGCGTGAACAAAATCAGCGTGACAGTTCTCGAAGCTGACGAAGAAAATGAAATGCATCAAGTATGTGTAAACGTGTACCTTTACGATAGATGGCACAATGAGGAGTTTCAAGACTACATAACAGGCGAGACAGAAACTTTAGGCAAGGCAGAGGGACTAGGAAAGCGACACGCAACAAGCTTCGTAAATGCAGGCTACAAGGCTAAATACAACGGCGTAGAAAATTGCTAGAAAAAAATTTTTCACACAAAAAAAATTATGGATGGAGAGATTAAACATGAAAAAAATTATCAAGTCAATCACAAATGCATTAGCAAAGGTGCAAGAAAAAAATCGAGGCGTGGCAACGCTTCGATTCGATGTAGTAAAGCGAGCTGTTGAACGTGGCGAGTTTGAAAAAATAATTTGTGAATACCATATGACTGACGACTACGTTCGAGATAGCGTAGATAATTTTGGTCGAGGTGAGAAAAGTAAGGAGTCATTGTTGCAATACTTTGGATGGCTAAAACCTTCATGTTGGGTTCAAGTGAAAGAAAAGGATGGGAAAAAATATTACGAGATAAGCGTAGAGTTTCACAGCAACCTTGCTTATAGTGTAATCGTTCCGATGGCGTAACTGCACTGATGAGGCTTGCTAACCACGAGCCGAAACCTAGGAGCAACGCTCCGATGGTCTGCAGAGGTTAATCCTGCAAAAAAAATTCTTGACTGTATTACTAACACAGTGTATTGTTAGTGCATAAATAAATGAATGGAGAGATTTTGAAATGAAAAAATATGGAAAAGTATTGTTAGCAATCTTAGCAATGGCGGTTATTGTAGGAATCTTTATGAAGGAATCACACGCAGATAAAAAATTATCTGACGTTGAACAAAAGTATGAACAACTAGAAAAGGAAAATAAAAAAATTGTGGCAGATGCACAGAAGCAACTTGTAAAATACCATGTGATTGTTGAAAGCACGTTAGGTGGAGAGGCGAAGGCTTACCCAATTGATGATAATGATAGCATCTTTAGTTATATCCACTTGGAAAATAAAAATTACAAACAAGGTGACATCGTATCAGTTGAAATGAATGGACTTGGAAGAGTATTAAAGCAAGAAAAAACTCAAGGTATGGAATTAGAATGGCTACATAAAAGATTTAATGACATCATTGAAGACTATATGAAAGGCTTCGCATTAGAAGCTGAGAAGAATGGAGAAAAGAAAGTAGTTAAAGAAGAGCCTAAGAAAGAAGAACAACCAAAGCAAGAGGAAAAGAAAGAAGCAACTAAGGAAGAAAAGAAAGAAGAGAAGAAAGAGCAACCAGTTAAACAGGCGCAAGAAAAAAATTCTACGCCTGTGGAAGTTAAACCGATGGAAAACAAGCCAGTAGCTAAGCAGGAGAAGCCAGTGAAGCGTGAGGAAGCAAAAGCTGAGCAGATGAAACAAGTAGCGAAAGCAGAAGAAAAAAATATCAGCAACAAGAATAAGCAGGATGAATTAAAAGAGAAAGATGATTCTTACATCAATAGCATTCGACAATATCGAATTACAGAGACTACCAACGCAGGATTAATTAACGCAGAGGGAGCGAAGAACAACAAGGAAAAAGTAATTCTTGAGAACAAAGGATTTAGAGAAGGAGATATTGTTGAAGTTAAGTATGGTTCAAGTGGCTACCACGATGACATGGTTGAAGTTAATAGAGTATACGGCGAGAAAAAAATTAACTAGGCAGAGTGATTCTGCTTTATGGCGAAAAAAATAATTAACAACTAACTAATGAATTGGAGAGATTAAAATGAATAACTTACAAGCTGAATACAATAACAACGTTGACTTTATTTCTGTGGTAGTCGAGGATAAAAAATTAAACAATGCAATTAGAATGACAGACGACAAAAGATTTCTTGTAACGTTAGAAAATGCTCATGAGGATGTAGTAGCAGGAAAAGAAATTAAATGCATGTCTAACGGCGATATCGAGCGCTGTGTGCAGGCTTTAAAGGCTAGTGAATACAAATGGGCTGAAAAAATAAATAAACGCACAGGAGAGCCTATAGACGTGGATATGATTGAGGTAGTAGAGGAATTGGAATTTATATTCAAGCATAGTCTTGGTGATTGCATAGAAGTTGCTTTGAATTGTGAATTGTCAGTTGAGGATGAGAAAAAACATCAGTTGACTAATTATGACTTAAGTGTAAGGATTTATGAAGATGGTAAATCTTTTGTATGGATATATGACTGTGAAACAACCGAGCATCGTACAGAGATTAGATTTACTAATGAAGTCGAAAAAGAAATTGTAATATTTGCGAAACAATACATAGATACAGGATATGAAGCTAATAGGCGAGAAAAAAATTTTTCGCCTACCAATATTCAAATGATGGAGAGTGACAAGATGAGCGATGAAATGGTTAAAGGACAGATTGAAGTAAAATTATACACAGATGGATTAGAGTGGAAAGATACACCAATGCAATTGATGGATGTATATGGCGAAACATACAAGCAGATGAAAGAGAATGCTTATACAGTTGCAAAAGAAATTTCAGAGGCTGAGAAAAACGAAGTGAGATACAGCTTTGTAGGTGGAGCTGACCAAGGACACTATGTATGTAGTATGTACAAGTTAAATAGATTAGGTTAATAATATAATTCTTTTATTAGGAGGTTAGTTAAATGGAATTAACTACTGAGATTCATATAACTGCTGAGGAATATAATAGATTGAATGATAAGGAAAAGGAATTCTACAAACATACACTAGGAAGATACATAGAGACTTTAAGAGAAGTTGAATCAATTCAAGACATGGAAAAAATTATGCATGAATTAGATAGTGCCTATAAGGTAAATGAAAATAGAGTAAATGAATTAGGTGAATACATCGTTGTATGTTATAAGCGTTTACGACAATGTGTTGACAGTGTAAGATACGCAAAATAAAAAATGGATGGGAGAGATTTAAATGTTAACTATGCAATGTACTGAATGTGATGGATTTGGAAATGAAGAATATGTAGAGGGCAAGGGATGGACTAGGAAGTGCAAGGTTTGTGACCATGGGTTTGTAGAAGCGCCTGAGGATATGAAAGTATATGTTAGTGTCTATAAGGTTACTAGAGAATTTGGTGGTCATGAGGAAGGTGGATGGTATTACGATAGATATACATGTCTAGAAACAATCCCATGCAAAAATAAATTTTCTGATGAGGTTAAAACTGATTTACTGGAAGAGTATGAAGGTGTTAAGCATGGGGATATTTCTTCTGTACTAGGCGGTGCAGATGTACAGGCATATATTGAACGTAGACCTGCAGAGAATGAAACACGAGAAAGACCTATATACGAGTAATAACTGGCGAAACACGGGCGAAAAAAAATTTTGCTCGTGTCTGTGATAGATTGGTAATCCTCATACTGATGAGCCAAACCAAAATTAAAATATTGGAGTGTAGAGAAATGAAGATTAAAAAGTATAATAAAGGCGACAATGGTGAAGTATTTGCAACAATGGAGAATAATGATGTGTTAGCGCTTGAATGGATGCCATTTGCAGGCGATATGACCATGGTTAAGGTTGATGTATTCAAGGGTGAAGAAATGGAATTTGACAAGAGTTATAGAGTATTCTTGGTAAAAACATGGGATATAATTAAAGGTAAATATGAATTAAGTATCAGCGTTGAAGAAGGTTCAAAACACTATGATTCTTGCAAAGTTCCTTTAACATCTAAGCAATATTATAACCCAACGAAAGAAATGATTCTCAAAAAGCTATGTCAAAGTTTCCACGGCATTATCGAAGCCTAAACCTTAAAAGGGCGAAAAAAATTTTTGCAAGCTATATACTAAAAGCTAGAATAAGCTGGCAGAATCAATCAGCAACAATCAATAAACAAGAATCGATAATCAGATTATCTTAATAAGCGAAATTTTTGTGGGCAAAAGAATTATTATTTTTTTCTGAAAAACAATGTAAGGGGAAATGGAAGTTTTTCTTGACTATTTACTGTATAGGTAATATAGTAATTAATAAGTTAATTAAATTGTGAATTGGAGAGATTAAAATGTCAAAAGTTGATTCTTTAAAAGTATCTGTAGAAAAAGCTGAGGTAAAGGTTGAGAAGTGCAAGAATACTATTGAGCGTCACAAGAAGGCTCTTGATAAGAAAGTTCAAAAAGTAATTAAAGAAGTAGGTTTAGATTTAACTGGTAAGAGCAAAGAAGAAGTTGATGAGCTAAGAGAGCCTTACAGAACTACAGACCACTCTTGGACAATTTATGAAGTAGTAAGAAAGTTAGAGGATATTAAAGGCGCTACAAAGAAATTAGGGGAAGCTGAGCATGTATTGAACAATTGGAAAGAAAAGTTAAATTTAGAAATTGAAAAGAATAGATTTCTTGAAGGCGATGATGTCCCACAAGTTATAAAAGAATTTCTAGAGCAATGGAAACAGAAGGCGTATGAGTGGCATATTAAAAGATATAATGATTACCTTGAATTAAAAGAAGAATTACATAAGAAAGAACGAGAGGCGAGAATCGAGTGTATTAAAACATATAAGGATGCGTATAAAGATTATTTAGATGAGAATGGGGAAGTAAAAGATTTAAGCGACCATACTCTTGTGAATGTTTACCCAAGAAGTATTATGAGTGCATTTTTAGAAGAACGTGAACTGGACTGGAAAAGTATTCAATCTAAATTAAATTCTTTTGCGGGTGGAACAGTTTTATATATGGCTAGTATATATGACAGAGAAAAGCGTTTAGCGTGGCTAAAAAACGCACTTGAGCAGGAAAAGAAATCTAAGATGATAGACTTAATTAATAGAATTAATGCTATTGCAGGCTCTATTGTAGATGCTGAGAGATTAAGAATAAGCGAAGTAGGGAATTTAAATGGTATAATAACTGGTGAAAAGGCTAATGCAAAAGTAGAAACAATTGGAGCAGGCGGTTGGAACATCCAGTGCTTCCATTACAGAACATTAGTAAATGAAATTAAGTAAGGAGAAATGAAAATGAAACTTAGAAAAGCAGATATTAAATTAATGGGTGATACAGAATTATTTTCAGCATTTCACTGGAGCATCGTCCGTTCTACTAATGAGCAGAACAGTAGAGGTGGATTAACGCAACAAACAGCCAAGGAAGAAAAATGGATACTAGAGGAATGCATGACTAGATTTAACCTAGAACGAGAAGTATTGATTCAGAAGCAGATTATAAGCGAATAGAAGATTAAAAGCGTTAGAGAGCCTTCTAGCGCTTTTAAACAGTAAATTAAATATGAATCGGTGTAAGAAATGAAGTAATTTATTTGATTATGAAATTTTATTAAAGAAAAGTATTGACATTATAGTGTATTAGTAATACACTGATTAAGAATTAATTAATTAAATATGAAGGAGAGATTTTAAAATGATTGAATTAAGAACTGCAGTACATGTAATTAATGAGGAGAAAATGATTTACAAAATTTCAAGATACAGAGAGCTTCAAAGCAGTACACTTGGATTTACATATGATTTAGATTTAGTTGCAGGATACGATTATATAAATCCCGATGAAAATGATATTCAAGGATTTGTTGAGGCAAAAAATTTCACTGATGATGTACAGTCTGACATATTAACAGTTTACCCACTTAGTGAATCATTGGGAGAACGATTAGAAGAATTAGGTTATACAGTTATTGACATTAATAAGTATAAAATTCATGAGTCCAAGCTAGAAGAACCCGAAGATATCAAGCCATTAAAGGGTGATATAAATTTAGAAAATCCAATCGAAATAGAAAATTTAATCAAAGAGACTGAAAGTGGAATGTATGGCTCACATAATGACAAAGGGGAGAGCGTAACTCTATTTATACAACAAGGACAGGCGATGGATATACATGTCTTTCAATCTAATGGATGGGTACGAATAGATGAATATAATATGAGTGGGTTAAAAGTTAGCGAATCATTCTCAGGACGTTGGGATAAGTAAGGGAGAGAAAATTATGACAGAAGAATTAGCGATTAATGCAATAGGTAGAGCGAAAATGAACGGAAGAACACTGCTTGGCGATAGTATAGACTATGTGAACTTTAGAGATATTGTTGAATCAAATATTAAGTTGAACAAGATATGGTATGAGTATTTGAGTGCCGAGGTAGAAGGCGAAGGCGATAATGAAAAATGGTATTTAACTTACAATGAAAATAAATGGAACTAGCCGAAACAGAGAAGAAATTCTCTGTCATGGGAGGGTGATGCCTCCTGTCTGATGATGGCAGTCGTCAGTATTACAATATATAGGAGATGATTTTAAAATGAATATCAAGCACGAAGTAAAATCTAGGCTTGATTACAAAAGAAATTATTATGATGATGACTCACTGCGAAGCGTTGAAGTATCAAGAGCAGATATTGAAGACTTGATTGATATGAAAGGTATTTGGGCAACAACGCAATGGATGTGCGAGCAGAAAGAACATAGCTGTGCTAGATATGATTTCGTATGTATGGCTGTTGGCACAAAAGTAGCAAAGCTAGTTTTAACTGGCGATGAGAAAAAGAAAATTGCTGAGCAAAGTGAAATCTTTAAAGAGAAGGAAAGAGAATATCTTTCAGAGGATACGATGCAGGCAATTAAGAAATATGTGTTCAGATGTTGGAAGATATTCGAGCAATACAAGATGCTAGAATTTACAAAGGTAACGTATACGAAAAGCTTTGGAAGAGGGAGAAGGCGCAGAACTTATCGATATAAAGAGACTGCTGTAAAACTCACTGAGAAGGGCTTAAACGTTGAATTATAAAATTTAAACTTCATCTTTAAGGAGGAATTAATATGGTAATTGGGATATATGGGAAGAATGAAAATGGTTATTGGTGCAAGTGTAACTGGAATGGTTTTGAATTAATAAATGAAGAAGGTATCTCATGGTTTAGATTGCTTGTAGTAAGATGGCAAACAAGATGGGATGTGTCATGGATTAAACAGGGTTCAATTTAATAAAATCTAAATTTCATTAATAATTTTGTTTGACATATTACTGTATTGATGATACACTGAATGAGTAAATTGATAGCAGGGGTGAGGATGAGCATGTGGCTATTAAGACTTATCTGTAGGATTCGTGGGAAGCATAAGGTTGATTACTTCTCAGACAGATGTCAAATCTGCGGTAGACCTTGCAACAAAAGAAAGTAATTTTTTATTTGACACTTAACTGTGTTAGTAATGTACTAATTTATAAATTAAAAGGAGATGTTTTAAAATGAACAAATTAATTAACTGGTTAGAAATGGGCGTAACTTTAGGAAAGATTACTGGATATGGCTTCGCATTCAAGAATGAGCCTACAAAGGGCTTAAAAAGATATATGGTAGTCGTTGAGCATGTTCAAGTTGGTAAGGTTGAGTTACATGTGGTAATCCAAAACGATACTGTAGTAATCAAGAAGGAAAGAAGCTTTGATGCACACTTAGAAACAATTAAAATGCTGTAGAAATTATTCGTTGACATTCTACTGTGTTAGTAGTACACTGATTAAGAAGTTAATTAAATGACAAGGGAGATGTTTTATATGAGATTAAGACCATGGGTAAAGGTGGCACTTGCATTAGTAATTGGTATCGTAGCAGTTTCTCAAGTATTTAAGATTACAGGCTCGCAGGCAAGCAATGGTGAACGTAAAGTATTTCATGCAGTAATTGAAATGAATCTGAATGGAGAGTCTCATATAAAGCATCTCGATGGAGGATGGGGTGAGGATGTTAAGTTAGAAACAAAAGAAGGTTACATACCTATGCAAGTTGTTACAGTAGTTGTAGAAGATGGTAAGGTAATTGAAGATTATATAACAGGTGGCAAAGAGTTAGACAGGGTTATAGAAAAGAATGAGGCTTTACTTGAGGAATATCGTGATGGAATGCAAACTACAGGAAAATTATATTCTAAGTAATTTTTATTTGACAATCTACTGAGTTAGTAGTATAGTAATTTACAAGGTAATAACTAAATGGGAGGCGTTTTAAATGAAAAAGAGTGCAGTGATATTGGCGGTGATGTTCTCAGTTCTTGCTATCATGACAATAGGAGAGAGCGTGTATATCATATATAATCACCAAAGCGAATGTGTTGAGATGAGTACGGTTCATAAAACACAGCAAGAAAAAGATAAGGAAAACGGAATTATACCCATGGCAATAACAATTACTGATGATGATGGTGAATGGGCAAGTGGTACTGGCGAAGATGGATTACCTTACGCAGTAACAAGCGATAGAGTAGAAATTGGAGATGTAATTCAAGCAACTGTAAACGATGAAGGTGAGATTTTCACCCTTAAGAAAATCAATTAAATTAGTTCATTAAGCAAAATTATTAAAATAAATTAAAAAACGTATTGACTGTGTTAATAACATAGTGTAACATTAAAAATGTAATAATTATCAAATAAATCAAAGATAAAAAGGAGTTTGGCGACTTATGAAAAAATTATCAATTAACTGGACTGTAAAGCAATTTGTGAAAATGGTGGGCAAAGGAACAATCTCATTCGATTATCCAATCCAACGTGAAGGCGAACAATGGGACTTAATGCAAAAATCATTATTAATTCATTCTTTATCAGCAGATTTCCCAGTACCTGCATTGTACTCAATCGTTGAGCCGAAGGAATTAGAAGAGGGTAAGAAACCTGTAAATGTTTACTACATCCTAGATGGTAAGCAACGTTTAACGAATATCGGAGGATTCATCAATGGAGAATACTTCCTACATGAAGATACTCCAAGCGTAAAAATTGATGATGAAGTATATCAAATCGCAGGCAAAACTTTTGCAGAATTAGATGAAGAAGTAAAAGATGCTATCCTGAGCTTCTCGCTACAAATCTACAAACTGGATGAAATTACAGATGAAGAAATTGAAGACTTATTCTTCCGCTTAAACAATGGTACTCCACTATCTAAGCAACAAAAAGCTAAAGCTAAAATGGGTACTGAATGGGCAACAAAAATTCAAGACTTAGTAAATCATGATTTAATGAAAAATAAAGCTTCATTCACTGCGTTACAAATGAGAAAAGCTGACCATGAAACAGCAGTTTTACAAACTATGATGTTAATTGATACTGATTATAAGTGGAAAAGCATCTCATCAAACGAAGTATTTGAGTACTCTCAAACATTCAAGGGAGACAACAGCAAAGATTCAGTAGTTGCTGAGGTTGTAAAAGCTATGGACTACTTAAACTTAGCATTTGAAGATAAAGAATCTGTGTTGCTTAAAAAGGTTCACTTCCCAATGACTATGCTGACTGCGTTGAAAGCAATTGAAATGGAAGTTCATCCAATGCACTTCGCAAAATGGAGAGATGAGTTCAAGAAGTCAATCAAGTCTAAGCATAAAAAAGATGAAGAATACATTGAAACTGATTACAAAGAATTTGGTGGCGCAGGAAGTGTTAAGAAAGAGAAAACTCTTGGGCGTATCACAGAAATGCAGAAGCATCTAACTTACTACTTTGAGAATGTTCACGGCGCTGATAGCGTTGAAGAGGCAAAAGAAGAGGTTGCAGGAACTACAGAGACTGTAGAAGCTGTAGAAGTAAAAGAAGAGGCTACAGAGGTTAAAGAAACTGGGTCTAAACTACAAGCACTATTAAAAGAAACTGAAAAGCAAAAAGCTTAATATATAAATCAATCCACCTTGGACAAGCTTCCAAGGTGGATAATAAAAAAGTTGTTGACTGTGTTAGTAATACAGTGTACAATGAATACAGAAACTTATGAGGGAGATGATTTTAAAATGAGAAGCAAGGTAACTGATGAATTGAAAGTAGGGGAAATGAAAATTAGCGAATGGGAGTCGAGTCTGTACTTCATGTATAAATACAAGCAGGGCGAATATACATCAGTGATGAGAGGGCAATGTTTCAATCCAATTCACTTGCTGACAATTGATTTACCAGTAGAACATAAGGCTAAGATGCTAGAGTCGTTCGAAGAATATACTCCTAGCTTAGAGATTAAAGATGCTGTCAAATTCAACAATGATGATGACAAAGAAAAGTACATAAAAGAAATTTTAGGTGGGATAGATGAGTTTGCTCGTTTTATCGATAACTTTAATGATTGGAAGAATGCAGAAAGCATGAATGGATTCTTAGGTCGTAAGGCTCAATTCATAAAAGAGCATGACTGTATCCCTAAAACAATTGGGAAGAAAGGGTTCGATGTTCTTATAAATCAAGCGTTTGGGATTGTGGCAGGGCTAGAGGTTCGCTCAGATGAATTTATCATTGCTCATCTAATAAGATGGATTAAGAAATTAGGATTCACCAAGGCGAAAGTCGATGAGAAAAAGAAAATTGCCTACTACACGCTTACAATGCTCGGAGAACACCTTGAGAACGCCGTAACAATGTGCTACGAGGTTAAGAAGGCTAATGGCAAGTATAAGGTTAGATTCTTCTACGACACGCCAAATAAAGACCAATTAGACGATGAATATGTTATCTACAATGATGAGACGATGAGAAAAGAAATTACTACTAAGAGGTCTAGCTACTACTCAGCTAAGTTATGATTGCTGAGTAGTAAGAACAAAAGTATTGACATAATCAAATATTCGTGGTAGAGTTTTCCGTGACATTATTAGGGAGTTGAGATAGCATGACGACAGTAGAAGTAGAATCTGTAGGAAAGCAACTTGCAGATTATGTAATCAATAATTTAATCAATAAAACAAAAGATAAATTCATCAACATTAACGAAGTATCAGAGTTTCTTAAAAAGAAATTGGATGATGAGTATACAGGCGAATTGGGGATGGCGGTAAGAGAGGCTCTTATTAACCACGAGAAGCTTGATTACTTCCTAGAGGGTACTTATCTCATGAATGATAAATTCCACTACTCAACAGGCAGATGGCTTGCTTTAAAAGGTATGTATACAAGTCCATTAGGTGCAAAGTTTGCTCGTGGATGGTATTCGTGGCAGGACTCAGAAGAAGTTGACTGGGATAGTCTAGATTAAGTAGGAGGAATTATTATGGCAACTATGACAGGCAGAGAACTGGCAAAAGAAATTCAATCAGTAGACAAGGGGTTTAAAGCGCCATGGATGTCTCGTATGGCGTATGAGGAAATGATGTATGGCGTTGGCAAGACGAAGGAAGACTTTGATAAGTACTGTGATGAGATGAATGGAGAAGTCGTTGTAAAGCGAATTGAAGACCTGTAATATAAAACAAAAGTATTGACAATGAAACTGCTCAATGCTAGAATGGTTCTTGTGAGTTGCTCAATGACTCACGAGAACACTAAACAATTGAGGGAGAGATACATACATGAATATTCAAGACTGGAATGCAATGCAACGAAAATTAACTAGTGAAGCTAAGAGTTTTCTTTTAGATGCTTATGGTATCGAGTTAAATATTCCAGTGTTAGTTAATGGTCGATTAAAAAGAAGATATGGTCAGTTTGTATACAACCAATTTACACAACGACCAATCAAGATTGAGATTGGGAAGAATTATATTACACATCAAGACTGGGAAACGATTAGAGAAACACTTTTACATGAGTGTATACACTATGCGCTGTTTACTCTTGGAAAACCTTTTAATGATGGCGATGATGTTTTTGAGGCAGAGCTAAAAAAACATGGTTCTCATAGTACTGGGACAGTAAAATATAGAGGCAAGGTAGTAGAGTATGGATGTCCAAGATGCAATCGTGTTTGGAGAAAGAAGAAAAGATATCCACGCAATGGAGCAGGATACCAGTGCAGTGGATGCAAGGTAGATATTAAGTTCTTAGGCGAGAAAATCGTCTAAAACTTTTTATTGACTGTCTACTGTGTTAGTGATAAACTAACTCATGTAGACAGTAATCAAATTATACAGGGGATGAGTTAAATGGCAAACACAAAATATGATACACTTATGGCATGTGCAGAAAACAACAAGAAAGAATTACAGACTGAATTAACGAAGGCTGTAAGCGAGTTACTAGCTTCGGCATCAGCAGTTCAATGTAAGTTAGTGTATGGCGATGGAGAGAATTACGAAGAAGTGTCAACGGATATGATTCATAAGAACCTTAAAAAAATCGATGAAATCAAAATTAAGCTGACAGCATTGGATAGCATCTTAGGAATAAAAGAAAGTATTGAAAGTAACAGGAAAATGCTTTACTGGTATAGATACCGACTTCGAGGATTTAGTCTTGGCGCTCAGCCTAAAGATTTCGCATGGCAAGATAGTAGCATTGGGAAGTTTGGAGCAATTATATACGAGCGAGAGTTGACTGAGAAAGAAATAAGTGATTACGAGCTAGACTTTCACAAAAGCGAAGTGGTGGATGCTACTAGTCGGAGGGTTGACTCATGAATAACCAAATGAAAAAGACCATCATATCCAAGCTCAGAACAGGGAAGGCTTTAGTCCCAGTGGAGCGAACAGCACTTATTGAATTATTAAAAGGCAAAGAGAAAAAAGAAAAAGAAGTGACTCGAAAATGGGTTACTTCTCAAGATAATTAAATATAATTTGGAGGATAATGACCATGATTAAAAAATTACGAGTAGCACATTTTCCACAAGTTCCATGCAAGCCATTCCACGTAGAGGTTAAAAGCTTAGAAGAGGCGAAGTTAATTAGTGATACGTTAGCAAACTATGACTTATTCCAATATGACAACAGAATCAAAGGCGACTATGCAAATGCTACAGTCGTTGAAGAGTATTGCGAAGAAGAAGGCGAATGGATTTCTTGGTCAGATGATGATACAGGCATTGATGATATAGATGCTTACTTCGAACACTTAGAAGAGAATAAAGGGCAAAAGAAATTTACAGCATTTAAAACAACGGTAAGAATGGAAACAGAAGATGGCTCTAAGATTGGTCTTGTTGTACAGGTAAACTTATTGAGTAGCACTTTGTACGTGAGAGACAAGGACAATAAGGTGTATGAAGTCAGCATGAACCGTGTAGAGATTGTGTAAACCATGGATTGGGAGATATTCAAGAAGTGGTTGGAACTAGAGGGCATAGATATTATTATGCTCTCTTGGCAACAAACGCAAGTTCAGATGAAAGATTTTGAGAATGAGAAAAAGCAAAACTCTTTTAGCTACAGGAGGGCATTGAGAGAATATGGAGAGTGCAATTAAATCTTATATTGAATCAGAATTAAAAAAGCTAGACAATGGGGAAGTTAAGAGCGTTGAGCTTACAGGAGTCTATCCAAGCGTCCTAGAGTCGATTCTAGGCGATTTGGGAGAGGTAGATACAAATGGGTGGCAAGCTGATTACTGGACGAATACAGAGAGATACGAGGTCAGTGGATGTATGTATTACGGCAAGGCAACAATCTCACTGAGAGAGGGAGAGTAACTCTATGGATATATTCAAAGGGTTGGCTCTCCAAAAAGAAATATTAAAACAAGTTGAAGAAAGATTAGGGCGCAAGCTTACTGAAAATGAAGTAGAGGTATTTAAAATCTCGTCAAGGTTAGGACTTATTAAAGGCGAGAAATGTGGTAGAAATAATTAATAATATCGGACTTTTATTAGTTAGGAGATTGGGGAAATGTTTATAAAATTCAAGATTAAATCAGAGGCGCAAAGAGACTTACCGCACATGTCATTCCTGCCTCATATAAGTGAGGTAATTGTAACAGGTGGAGAGTACAGCGATGTTGTGGATGTGGTAGATATCCACGATGGTATTGAGTTTAGAATTCATAAAAAAATATTTAGAATTAGCGTAGGAGGGATTGTCATGCAGGTAAAAATAACTAAGCCACAGGTTAAGAAGCTTTTGGAGCAAAATGGAGAGGTGACACTAGACTTATTTGAAAGAGGTAAAGACCCAAATCATTATATGACTGCTATATATCAAATTACTATCAAAGACATAAATGAAATAGATGGTAGAGCATCAGATGGTTTTAAGAATTTCTCTGGGCATAGAAACTTTAGCATGTCTATCTGGAAAGATGAGGAGGAGAATTAAAATGAACAGAGAGCAACAGTACAATACACTGGTAGAAATTGTAGCTAACGTAAGGCTATTACTAGCTCATGGTGATACTAATGATTACGCAGAAAAAATCAAAGCAGATACAGAAAATTTAGCAGTTTCTCTTGGGTACTCTAAAGATAAATTTTACAATGATGCCATCAAAAGATATATGGAGTTAAACAAATCGCTAGACGAAAACAACTTAGAAGGGCGCACACATAAGATGCAAGTATTAGTTGATATCTTCCCTATGGCAAATGGAACAACTCTATACATAGCAAATATCGATATCGCAGGGGAAAGAGATTTTAGCGTAGAAGGGAAAAGTATGAAGAGTGTTATGGTCACTGTTCGTGCAGAGGCGAAAGCTCGTAGTATTAACAGGGACGAAATTGAAATTCTAGGCGAATTCAATAAATCTAATATGTCAGAAGAAGATGCAAAAGTTTGGGCGACAAATATCTTTGACCTATAAGGAGTGAGTGTAGAATGACTACAGGAATATTCTTTAGAATGAGCGTTATTAGAAATGATTTAGATAGATTCTCGCAAGATATGAAAGAGAGATATAATTGCAGAGTAGTTACTCTTATAAATGAAAGTGCAGATAAAGAATCTGTCCATATGGGTTATTGTGTATCGAACTCAGCAGGAGTTTTCAATGTGTTAATGCCATATGAAAAGAATGAGCGTAATGAATATGCAGTTACAGATAATACATGGACTGTTACGCATATCCAAACAGGAGAAGTAACTGATGGATACAAAACTCTTGGTCACGCAATGGAATATATATTATCAAAAGATGTAGATTAAAAAATATGACATGTCAATAAGAAATTATTGACATGTTTGTTGTAGTCCCTTATACTGTATACATAATTTAGTAAGACAATTAATTATAAGTACAGAAAGAGGGACAATAGCATGAAAACAAAAAAATGGACAATTTGGGGAATTATCTTTTACGTTCATTCAGTATTCCTATTAGCTTTAGGGATTGATAGAGTCAACGGATATAATAGTGGTGAATATAGTAGCGATTTAAGTAAGCACGTTTATGTTGGTGGGGACGCATACAACTACATAATCAATTCAAACATGCTTACAGCTTTCTTCGTGCTTAGTGCATCATTCTTTGTGGCAGGAACAATGCTAATCGTAACTGGTTCTATTATAAAAGCGATTAAAACAAATCAAGCACAAACGCCAGTGCAACAAGTTGTGAAACAAGAGCCTGTTAGCACTCAACAATAAGGAGAGATGGCTTTGAAAGTAATTACATGGGATGTAGACGATGTTCAAGATACAGTAGATATGCTAGACACGATGTCTGCAGTAGACAGCCTTGTTAGAGGCGTAGAGAACGAGACAATCGATACAGACACTGTTAGGACAGATGTGGCTATAGCCTTCGTAAAAAGAAATTTAATGGGTGAGTACCATGGAATCCTAGTGAAGCAGGAAGAAGAAATGCTAGTCGATTCGGAGATTTATGTCTTAACATTTGATGGAGAAGCAAGCGAAGGTGGAGAAATGTTTAGATTAACCATTGAAAGTATCGTTGATATACTTGTTAAAAAAGAGGCTACTGAATAATTTCAGTAGCTTTTAATATTTTTGTTTGACATCTTACTGTGTTGATAGTATACTGAGTAACAGATACATAAAAGGAGATGATTTGAAATGGCAGTAGCAGTAGATATGTTAAGAGTAGGTGAGCAAGAAAAGGTACACAGTCTTGGGAACTATGAAGTTATGAAAGTTTACACTTCATTCCTAAGCCTTCATGAAAAGAATTCACCTCAAACAGCAAGAGATTATAAAGCTAGAGTTGATGAGTTCTTTAAAATGACAACTGGGAAAGAGGTTCACTTCTTATCCATTGAAGAAATCCAAGCAATCAAGAAAGCTGATGTTCAAACGCTATTCATTGATAAATTAGCCGAGAAGGGTAATATTAATAATACAATACAGACGAAGCTAAATAGCGTCAGAAGCTTTTATAATGAATTGTTGTCGAATGACTTAAAGGTGAACCCACTGATTTTCAAAGTGAAGTTGCCCAAAGAGGTCAAACATCATGAGTCTCTGACATTTCAAGAAGTTCAAATGTTATTCGAGTTCATGAAGAAAGAAAGAGACTTGGCGATGGAAAAGTATCTTCTAGTCAAGATGCTATTTACAACAGCTAATCGTAAGACAGCTACAGTAGGAGTTGTCTCTGAGTGTGGTATGACTTGGAAAGATAACTTTGTAATGCGAAGAGATGTCAACACTGGCGAGAATATTCATGTTGTGAAGGTTAAGGATAAGGGTAGTAAATGGATTGAGAAACCTATATCAGAAGAGTTCTATATGGAGCTACAGCAGATTAACAAAGGACAAAAGCATGTATTCACAATGAATCCTAAGACGCTTGAGAGAGCCTTAGAGAGATTTTCAAAGACAATAGGTAGAAAGATAACTCCTCATAGCTTAAAAGCGACAGCGATAACGCTATCGTATCAGATGTGTAGAGATATCAACCTTTGTAAGCAATTAGGTGGTCACTCAAGTATCGTAACGACTGAAATCTACTTACACGAGGAGAAATCACTGGTTAATCAATTGAGTTATCAAATGTCTAGGGAGTTAGATGAATCAGCTTTAGAATCCTTATCGCATCGAGAATTATTAGACTTCATCAATGCAAATGAAGATATCAAGATGCAAATGTTATTGAGGCTGAATAGATAGAATTCGGCTTCAAAACATTATTAAACAAATTTATTGAAATTGGTTGACTTGGTCATAAAAAGACTGTATAATCCTAAGTATAACAATTAAACAAAATTATTGAAATAGGGAAAATCGAATGATAAAACCCTATAGAACCGTTCAGTGAACTGTTCCAAATCGGTATCCTTAGAAGAGAAGGGTAGATGTATAGCCAACTCTTCTAAATACCTATTTGAAACAAAATTATTGAAGGTTGAGAGGTGTCAATCGTTGGGAGTAGCAAATCATAACAAGAAGAAATATATACTACAGATAAGAGGGGAAATTACAGATGAGAGATACATTAAATTTACAATCGTTGAAACATAGCAAGTTTGAAAAACATCGTAGAATCTACGAAAAAGCACACAAAATTATGGCGAAGGGATTTGAAACAGAAGAGTTAAGTAAAGAGCAGATTATGGACATTGCAAAAAGATATCCTAAATTAAATGTCTCTGTTATTATTGGTGGCGACATTGTCGTTAGAAGTATACATGACACTTGGATTGTAAAGGATGAGGGGAGATTCATATCTCTTTATCATAAGGCTTTTGTCTTAGAAAAAGGCAAGAGAAGAGAGAAGTATCATATTCAAGATATCTTTTATGACTTAGATTTTGTATTTGCAAGTATCGTTAGTCATGATGAGTTTAAGTTAGGCATTAAATTTAGAACAACAACAGATGAAATACAAGAAATCGTTAGAGAAAGTTATTTAGCAGTACTATAATCTCAAGAATCTACTTTTGTTCTAGATGGTAATCAATGCCTTAAAGTAATTTATGGAAATAAAGTTAAAAAAATAGTAAAAAAAAGTATTGCAATGGTTAAACGAATGTATTACAATTTACTTAAGAAAAGCGTTAAGTTAAATTATTGCAATACTATAATACATAATTATTAAAAGGCTAAGTAAAACTAATAGGATACAAGGTAGATAAAAAGGAGATGTAAGACTATGCTAAATAAAGATACTATTATTGATTTGGAGAAGGTTTTAGAGGGCGTTAAGTTCTTATCTAAAGCTAAGAGAGATATTATGATGCAGTTATCAGAAGTAATTAGTGAAGATAAGGTTAAGGCGTTGTTTGAAGGTGAATTAAAAATAGAGAATTTAAATGATAGCGAGCAATTAAACCTTTTAACAGTAATTTATGGATATGCTAAAGATGAGAGATTTAATCCTTCTAAAATTTCAAATAAAGAAGAGAAGAAAGAAAACGAAGAGCCTAAAAAAGATAATATGCCAAACCTATACTTTGACTATTCATTCAAGAAAGAGTTTGCTTCTCAATATAAAGATGATACAAAAAGAGTTGTTTTGGCATTATTTAGGAAAACTGCTGAAATTGAAAATGAAAAAGGTAAAGACCTATATAGTTTTAATAAAGAAGAATTAGCAGATGCGATTATAGCTTTAAAAGCTAAGACAGTTAGAAGTCTTCAAGATAAAGTATCAACTATTGAACGATATATTGATTTCGCTAAAGATAATGGAAAAACTAAAATTAACTACGCTACATTATTTGACACTAGAGAAAAACTTGAAGCTTTAATTGATAAAGAAGCAGAAGAGAATATGATTTTTGATAAAGATGAGATTATGGAAATGGCTATGAGCGCCGATAACGCACAAGATGGCGTAATACTGGGATTACTTTTTGATGGATTAAGTCATAAGAATGAATTTGAAGAATTAACAGAATTAACTAAAGATGATATTAATATGGATACAGAAAACCAAGAAATTATTTTAGAAGATAGAAATGTACCAATTAGCACAGAGACAGCAATTTTAATTAATAGAGCATTAAAACAAGATGACGTATATGTAAGTATTACAGGCGAGAAAGCTCGTAAATATAAAATTGCAGAAGGCGACCATGTTCTTCGTGGATTAAGAGGGAAAAATAAAGTTAAAGGTCAAATAATAAGTCAACGTCTATTAAGGATTGCAGATACTTTTGAATATCCATACTTAAACGCAACAACAATTTCATATAGTGGTCAATTACATTTAGCTAAAGAATTAATTGAGGAAAAGGGAGTAAATATTAATAATGCTATTATCGCTGTACTTAAAAGATTTGCGCTTCCAATCAATAATTCTTCACAATTCACTTTAAAAAATAGAATTGAAAAATATTTAAATTTATCTAAATAATGACAATAAAATAAAAGAGTGAGCCACCATTACAGTGTTCACTCTTATGTCTAACAATTATCGATTATTCAAATAAATAAAGATAATCAAATGGATTCATACTCCATGCGAATGCTGATAGAACCTCAAGTACACCAGTTAAGATGAGAAGGAATGATATAATAAACAGCATAATTCTCAGAACTCTTATTCTTTTCTTATCGTGCTTGTCGATATATTTACCTTTCCCTCTATCAAATATACAAAGAAGTATAATGTCAAATACCTGCATAAAGCTTCTTGGTCTAGTTATGAGCCATTTTCTATCCTCATGAGTGACACGAAGTATAGTCCCCCTTGGGATATCGTAGTCTAATTTGACCTTGTTGCGAAGTAGGAAAGAGATTATAAAAACACCAATTATAATCCCTAGACACAAGAATGCAAACGCTATGAGTAAATGGTCGGTAAATTGTTCCCAAAACTGATTCTCTTTAACCATAAGCCTTTTCTCATAAAGACATTGTTTTAATTGTTCTAGTAAAAAATCTTTATCTTGTTTGATTGGTTTTAAATTATCCAATTTATACCACCTTTACCTTAACTGTCTTCATCGACAATCTTTTTATACCAATAAATGATTTTTTTTAAAAATTCTTCCTTCTTGTCTTCGCTCAAGTCAGTATCGCTGTTTATTTGTGATATAGCGACAGACAGTGTAGGATGTTGTTCCAAAGCTTTTCTAGTTGAGAGGGGTATTTTGCGAAACGAGCGAAACAATTCGTCTTCATCTAATTCTAATGTTTCGGCAAGTTTTACAATGATTTCATCTGATGGGTTTGAGTTTTCTCCCTTCTCAAGTTTTGCTATGTAGTTGATTGATACTCCAACTGCCTTGGCAGTCATTTCAAGGGTATACTTTTTCTCCTGTCGCTTTAGGCGGAGTAAAACGCCTGTGTTTCTCTTTGTCATGATATATCTCCCTGTCATACACTGTACACTAACATCGTATAATAGCACAGTTCTTATATTATTTTTATAGGTTCACTTGAATTTCCATAATTTACATGAATGGAAATTCAAGTGAGAGTGTAAAAATCACTTGCTTTTCAACTCGGAGTTGAATAAAATAAGTGGAGTCACCATTATTTAGTTAAATATAGTAATTATGTTAATTATATTATACTCATATGGCGGACGATACATACAGATTATGAACACTTGAGTTGAATTTGTATAAAAAACATACAAAATAGTCACAATCTTAGCAAAGCACGGCATAATAAACAGATAAACAAATTGTAATGCGTATCACAGCAAGTGACTATTAAGCTTAAGACGATATAAGACAAACGCTTAAGCGAGAAGAGAAGATATTATTTTTTGACGTTAAGTAAATGTATTAACAGGCTATTGTCTTAAAAAAACAAAATGACAAGTCTTACATTGCAAGGAGCGTATGCTCAATTTAGGGGAAGGTGGAGTATGTTATTCGATTGTAAGTGGATGTACAAGAGAATTTGAAACATACATATACAAATATTTGCTCATTTACAATTTAACATTTGGAGGATATACCTTATGAAAACTTACACATTAGAGATGCTTGCAGGAATGCGAGGAATTGATGCTTTAACGCAGGCAGAGGAGCGAGTGGAGACGCTTCTTGTTGATACAATTAACGAACTGGGCGGGAAAAAGGTCGTTGGCGTAAAGAAGGTTAGAACACACCTTCTAACAAATGAGTTTAATTACGATGCGTTAGAACAAATGGTACAAATTGCAATCGATTTAAAAGATATGGAAGTGGTTGCAGAGCAATATCTTTTACAAATCATGAAAGAACTATGCGAGAAGGTCTTTCGAGATTTTGTTCCACTGGATATGGTAGATACATTTAGAATGGCACTTGAAGTAATGCTATCTAAAAACAATTGGGATTCATCAGTTGTTGTTAAAAACGTGGCGAAGTATTTTACAAGTGGCACTGTATATCCAGTAGCAGAAACTTATCGTAAGGCAAGTGAAAAGCTTCAAGAATAACAAGGAGGTGATTAGTAGTGAATCAGCAAAAAGAAATGTATGAGAATAAAGATATGGAAGCATTTCTAAAGTTAGAAGACATGGTAGAAGATTTAGAATTGCAAACACAGAAGGCACTGTCTCTTATTGTTTTGAATGTAGAGCCAAAAGATGCTTTCAATGATGCAATAGTTGTTATGGACAAAATGAAGAATCTTCATGAGTCCATAACAGATGAATCAGTTAAATTTGTTGCGACTGAAAAAATCAACATTGCAATTGATATCTTTAAAGCAAAATTATTACAAGCTAATGTTGAACATTTGTTTTAGTTATATCAACAAATGTTCAACTTAGCTTAACGAAAGCGCTCAAAAAAAATTGGAGGTATAACATGGATATATTACAAGTTGCAGAAGTTATTAAACAAATTGGTGGAACATCAAGCAAGAAGGCTAAAGAGGAAATTATCTCACTTCACAAAGAAGATTCACTGTTTGGAGAGGTTTTAAATTTCATCTTTAACCCATATATTAAAACGAATATAGCGAAGAAAAAGCTAAACAAGGACGTTAGCGTTGACCCACACCAATTCGTACCGTTATATACATTCGAAGAGTACATGAGTTTTTTGGGGGTCAACACAGGAAAAAATGTAGATATTTTTAAAGTTCAACAATATATCTCGTCTCAGCCAAAAGAGATTCATTGGTTACTAGAAGCGATGGCGACAAAAGATTTAAAGATTGGCGCAACATCATCTACTATCAATAAGGCGTTCGGATATAGCTTCATTCCAACGTTTGAATTGATGCTTGCTGAGAAGTATATCGAGACGAAAAAAATCAAAGGTGTTCCAAAAGTATATGAGCATTGGAAAAGATACCTTGAGAAGCGTGTAATTGCCACCCCTAAGCTTGATGGCAATCGCAATGCAATATTCGTTCGTGAGGATGGCAAGGTTACGCTATACTCTCGTGAAGGGCATGTCTTCGAAGGGTGTGTCGAAATAGAAGAGGCATTAGCATCGTATCCAAGAGGTTTTGTATATGATGGAGAACTACTAGCTACGAATGAAGAAGGTCTAAATTCAAAATTATTATTTAAGAAAACAAACAAAATTATTAAAAAGAAAGGAGAAAAGAGAGGTTTAGAATTCCACGCCTTTGATGTAATTCCAATTGAAGCATTTGAAAAAGGTGGATGGTTAGTAGCTTGTGAGAAACGAAAAGAAGCGCTAAAAGAAGTGATTGAAAAGAATCCACACCCATTGGTCAAGTATGTTGAACCAATTTACATTGGAATATTTGACAAGGAAAAAATTGACGCACTTGCAGAAGAGGCGAAAGAAAATGAAGAAGAGGGTGTCATGGTTCAGCTCGCAGACGCACCATATGACTGCCGTAGAACTTTCGATATACTGAAAGTAAAATCATTCGAATCAGTAGATATCAGATGTTTAGATATTTACGAAGGTAAGAGTGGGAAAAACATTGGTCGTTTAGGTGGTTTAATCTGTGACTTCAAGGGGCATCCAGTCCGAATCGGTGGAGGGTTCTCTGATGAGTTGCGTGATGCTATTTGGGCAGACCCAAGCATGGTTATTGGAAAGATTGTAGAGATTCAATACTTTGAAGAATTTGAAGATGAGGACGGAAACTTAGATTTACGATTCTCGGGTTTTAAAACAATTCGTGATGATAAGACTGAGCCTAGTTATTATTAATGCCTTGGATGGCAATTGTAACATAACTGTAAAACAAAAGTATTGAGACGTATGTTATAATTTCATTAGGCATCAAGTCTTTAGAGAAAAGAAGGGAATTGATATTGTGAAAATTTTAAAATCAAAGGAGAGTGTTGGCAGGACAGCACTAGTTGTTACTACCGCCACAGCTATTACGTTTGGAGCAATGCTTTATAACGATAGCGTAGAAATGGACAAATACAAGGGGCAACTAGGCAAGGCGCAGGTACAAATAGAACATCAACAAGCTGATTATAAGTCATTAGAGCAGAAGTTCTTAAGCGTCAAATCTCAAAGCGAACAGCTATCAGAGAAGCAGAAAGAATTAAGCGCTGTTATCGATACGCTATCACAAGAGAAAAGTGATATGAATGCTGAAAACGAAAAGCTTAAAAATGAAGTAGAACAATTAAAAAAGATTAAAGCTGATGCAGAGAAGGCAAAACAGGCAAAGCAAGAGCAAGTTAAAAGCGCCGAAAAAAAATCTTCTTCATCCAGTACTGTATCAGCAGGAGGCTATGAAAACTGGAGAAAAATAAATGTGCAAGCTACTGCTTATTCAACGTATGAAGCAGGGGATAAGCTTGCAGGACAGTGGCAAGGATTAACGGCTACAGGTACGAGTGTACGTTGGGGAGTTATTGCTGTAGACCCTAGTGTGATTCCGTTAGGCTCTAAGGTATATATTCCTCAGTTTAACCAAACATTCACTGCTGAGGACACTGGGAACGCTATTAAAGGTAACATTATCGATATCTTCATGAATACCAACTCACAAGCGAATGACTGGGGAAGACGTAATATCGAAATCTACGTTCAGCCGTAAAAATAAAATAAATCTTTATTTTTTTTCTTGACTACATTAAACAAAAGTATTAAAATAAAGGAGTGTTAAAGAATAGTGATTCAATTAGCATTTAATAACTGGATGGCAGGCTCGGGAAAAGATGCTTGTGCTGACTACTTAGTAGAGAAACATGGATTTAAAAAATATGCACTATCTGATGGTATTTATGAAGTTGCATATACCTACTATGGTATCCCACGAGGCACTCGACCTCCAAGAGAACTACTTATTCACATCGGAGAAAGTCTACGAAGCTACGACATTATGCTTTGGATTAATGATACACTTCGCAGAATCGCTGAGGATGGTCATGATAGAGTTATTATTACAGACGTAAGAAAGCTCCTTGAGCATTCCGTATTGGGCGAAAAAGGGTGGTATAATCTTATGATATACTGCGACCCTGCGGTAGCAATCGAACGTCTTGAACAGCGTGATGGAGAGGCTAAGGAAGAGTTAATTATGAATTCTAGCTTAGAAAACCAACTGCGACCTTTAAAAGACTATATGAAGACAATTGATAACTCAGATGATTTTGAAGAAACTAAGAAAGAACTGGATGCTTTAGTACGGTTTCTAGAAGAATCTTCTTCCAAAAAAATAAGTTAAACAAAATTATTAATAAAGTATTGCAAAAGAACGCCTGTTCTGATATGATAAATTTACCAACAAGGAACAGGTGTTCGAAAAAAGAAATACGGAAATGGGAGATAGATAGACATGGAAATTAAGAAGTACTCAAACAAAAGCGAGAATCACTACACTAAGGCATTGCGTTTTATCAAGGGTTCGAAAGTAAAATTCATCATAAGTTACTCAAAATCTCTTAATGGCAAGAAATGGCACGATGATGATAAGAAAGCTAGAAAGTTTGGGTACTTCACCTCGAAAGAAAAGATGTATAGAGCTAAGGCGCTGATTATTGGTTGCCACAAATTAAGTCTTCTACTAATCAGCTAAGTTGATAAAATGCGTATTTTAATAACTCTGAGGAGGAACTGAATTGAAAAAACGTAATAGATTATTTTTAGAAAAGAAAGCTGAATTCAAGAAAAATGAAAAGCATTTAAAAGGTCTTAAAAAAGGTCAGGGTAGAATTATCAGCAATAATCACTCACCTTATCACTACCATGAAATTGGAGCAGTTGTAGATATTACTGGCTTTAGAGTCTCAGGCGTTGATTGCTATGACAGTAAAGAGATGCTTGAACAAACAGTTAATCCTAAAGACATTGTAATCAAGCAATAAGCTATGCCAAGAATAATCGTAGCAGGAAGTCGAGGATTCAATGATTATCGCAAGTTGGCAACAAATCTAGTAGCCTACTTCATGAGAAAAGGTTACTATCCAAAAGATGTTGAGATTGTAAGTGGTACAGCAGATGGGGCTGACAAGATAGGAGAGCAATTCGCCATAAAAGGTGGATGCAAGCTTACTAGAATGCCTGCTGACTGGAGCATAGGAAGGCAAGCAGGATACATTAAAAACTGCGAAATGGCTGACTATGCACATGAAGACAATGATGGCGTGTGCTTCTGCTTTTGGGATGGAAAGAGCAAAGGAACGAAGCATATGATAGACATCGCAAGAAGAAAAGGATTGGAAGTCCATATTATAAACTATTAAAATAAAACAAAACTTGGAGGAATTTATTATGACAAACACAACTAAATTATATGCAGATGGTATTTTCGTAAGTGAGTGCGAAGCTTTAATTCACGATATCAAAATGGTAGAAGAAGCTAAGAAACACCTTTCAGAAGAGAAGTTCGATATGTTTTACAAGCAGTTCTGTGACAAAGTCCGTGAATCATTTGGTATCGAAGGTGTCCTTAGTGTTGTATTAAGTGAAGATGAGAAAGAAGTGTACGTTCCATATTTCTCTATTAGCGCAACGGAAAAGAATAGCTACACATTAGGATTTGATTTTGAAGAGAACAACTTCTTTATTAAATTGGAACAGCATCCTGCTCTAGAAGTTATCGATTTAGAAATC
>WPCI01100037.1_pt1 | contig 135944 bp, 123 predicted proteins | sample 5399871 | NCBI WGS metagenome assembly WPCI01 (sample SAMN12869469, study PRJNA574797) | sludge metagenome | isolation source: wastewater treatment of pH7 | place: China:Beijing | collected 2019-05-20
CCAACGGCTGGTGGCGTATGGATTGACCGTCCAGGATGTGGAAGCGGCCCTGCATTCACAGAACGTGGAATTGCCTGCCGGGCGCATCGAAAGTGACATGCGCGAATTCACGGTCCAGGCTTCCACGGATCTGAAAACGCCGGAAGAATTCGGCAATGTGATTATTCGCCAGGTGGGCGGCACGCCGGTGCGTATTCAAGATGTGGGACGGGTTGAACTGGGGGCGGCAGACGATCGCAATATCGTCCGCGTCAATACCCAGCCTGCTGTCGGTTTGGGCATCGTCAAACAGGCCACGGCAAATACGCTGGAAGTCGCGCGGGCGATCAAAGCCGAGATCCCCAGGCTACAAAAAAACCTGCCGCCGGGCATGAAGCTGCAAATCGGCTTTGACAGCTCGATTTTCATCGAGAAAAGCATCGACGCGGTATACAAGACCATGGGAGAAGCCCTGGTGCTGGTAGTGGCGGTGATTTTCCTGTTCCTGCGTTCCTGGCGCGCCACGCTGATTCCCTTCGTCACCATCCCGGTTTCACTTATCGGCGCGTTCGCTTTTCTTTACATGTTTGGTTTCACGATCAACGTGCTGACCTTGCTTGGCCTGGTGCTTGCCATTGGCCTGGTAGTGGATGACGCGATTGTCATGCTGGAAAACATCTACCGCCATATCGAGGAAGGCATGCCGCCGATGGAAGCCGCCCGCAAAGGCGCCAGGGAAATCGGCTTCGCGGTGTTGGCCATGACGCTTACGCTGGCCTCGGTATTCGCGCCGCTGGCGTTTGCCACCGGCAATACCGGGCGGCTGTTTACGGAATTTGCCCTGACAGTAGCAGCCGCCGTGCTGGTTTCCGGCTTCGTGGCCCTGACGCTCACGCCCATGATGTGCAGCCGCCTGCTTAAACACGAAACCCGCCACGGGACGCTGTTCATGCTGGGAGAACGGATACTGAATGGCATGAACCGGGGCTACCGGAATTTGCTGGCCCATGTCCTGAATGCACGCTGGATAACCATAGCCCTGTTCGTTCTGGCGGCCGTCGCAGCCTGGGGGCTGATGAAATCGCTGAAATCGGAGCTGGCGCCGACCGAGGATCGCGGTTTCTTCATCGGTTTCATGCTGGCGCCGGAAGGCTCGACCATGGCATATACCGACCAGTATGCGCGGCAACTGGAAGGAATATATCAATCCGTGCCGGAGATCCGGACGGCTTTTGTGGTGGTCGCGCCCGGCCTTGAGCGGCCCAACCCGGTCAACACCGCGCTTTCTTTTGTGATGCTGAAGCCCTGGGAAGAACGCGCACGCAGCCAGATGGAGATTACCCAGTCGCTGGGGCCGCGCATGTTTGTTTCCATGCCGGGCGTGCTCGCGTTTCCCATCAACCCGCCGTCGCTGGGACAAAGCTTTCGCAACCCGCCGCTGCAATTTGTCGTGCAGGCGCCGACTTATCAGGCACTGGATGAGGCGCTGGAAAAACTCATGGCCAAGGTCAGGATCTATCCTGGGCTGGTCAATGCGGATACCGACCTCAAGCTCAACAAACCGCAACTTTCCGTTTCGGTCAATCGGGACAAGGCGGCAGACATGGGTGTAGGCGTGGACAGCATCGGCCGGACGCTGGAATCGCTGATGGGCGGGCGCGAAGTCACCCGATTCAAGCGGGAGGGAGAACAATATGACGTCATCGTTCAGCTTGATCCCAAAGATCGGGCGACGCCACAGGATCTGGGCGTGGTGTATGTGCGGGGCGCGGATGGCGATCTGACGCCGCTGTCCAATCTGATTGCGATCGAAGAAACCGTGGCGCCCAAGGAACTTAATCACTTCAACCGGCAGCGGGCGGCCATCATCTCGGCAAATATCGCACCCGGCTATACCCTGGGTGATGCGCTGACATTCATGGATCAGGCGGCAAAGGAAACCCTGCCGGCCAGTTTCCAGACCACGCTTGATGGACAATCGCGAGAGTTCAGGGAATCCGGAAAAACCCTGCTGGTCACTTTTGGACTGGCGCTGGTATTCATTTATCTCGTGCTGGCCGCGCAGTTTGAAAGTTTCAGGGGACCGCTTGTCATCATGCTGACCGTGCCGCTGGCCATGACTGGCGCGTTGCTGGCGCTGAAACTGACAGGCGGCACGCTTAATGTATATAGCCAGATCGGGCTCATCATGCTGGTGGGGTTGATCACCAAGCACGGAATTCTGATCGTGGAATTTGCCAACCAGCTCAGGGAACAGGGCAGAACCGTGCACGATGCGGTGGTGGAGGCGGCCGCGCTACGGCTGCGCCCAATCCTGATGACCACTGCCGCCATGGTGTTGGGTGCGGTGCCGCTGGCCATTGCAACCGGAGCGGGAGCCGAATCACGTTCGCCAATCGGCTGGGTAATTGTTGGTGGATTGTTGTTGGGTACGCTATTGACGCTGTTTGTCATCCCGGTCGCGTATACCTTGTTGTCGGGCAAAGTCAGGCCCGTTTCTCAGTAATCGTCAACTTTCCGGACTAGCCTGTCGGGGCTTCGTCAGAATCCCTGGCCCAAATTCGCTGAGTACGATTTGCTGCCGTAGAAAATCCTTGATTTCACAGGTTTTTCATTTTTCATCGCTATCATTCCGGCCTGGCACGCAGTCTGCAAGAAAGAGAGCACCCAGGATGAATGAAGGAGTAAAGGAAATGGAACTCGACAACGGCACAGCGGTAAGCATCAGTCTGGTTGAAGACAATGGCGGTAAGGACAGGGTTGCTTTTACGCTCAGCAATGGCGAATGTGATTTGAAATTGTCACCGCATCAGGCTCGCGTTCTGGCAACAGAACTGATCATGGCGGTGAACCGGGCGGAAGTTCGGGGCAATCTTCGCCGCAGCCAGAACCTGACACGTCCGGCGGAAACCAGCCGTGGCATGTTTCAGCAAGCGTTTGCCAAATAAGGATTTTCAGACGAGCCGGCTTCGGCTTGTATAAGGGGACCCCAGCCGGATTTCTGGCTGCCCAAACCAAGAAGACCGCGCATTGCGCGGACCTGTTGCCCGTGATAGGGTGATACTTGCGGCGCGGCTTAAACCGCGCCGTTTTTATTGGGTTATTGAGGGGAAATTCAAGTTCATGAATTTCCCCTCAATAACCCGCCGAGGTTTAATTGTTATTGATCCGAAATCTGGTGCGGTTGCCCTGCCATTTTCGGGTAACCAAATCCAGTGGGCGTGTTTCAAGTTCATTGATTTCGGATCAATAATTTTCCTCTTATCTCTCTAAATACATCTGGAACCATCATGGCAGCCCTCGAACTCAACAAGGACAACTTTCAGCAAACCATTACGGGCAATGACGTCGTTATTGTCGATTTCTGGGCGCCCTGGTGCGGACCCTGCCGCGCGTTTGCCCCCATTTATGAAGCCGCCTCGGAAAAGCACGAAGGTATCGTATTCGCCAAGGTCAACACCGAGGCCGAGCAGGAACTGGCTGCGGCCTTCAATATCCGTTCCATCCCGACCCTGATGGTTTTCCGTGAACAAATCATCATTTTTTCCCAGCCCGGTTCCCTGCCCGCTTCCGGTCTTGATCAGTTGCTGGGCCAGGTGATGGCACTGGATATGGATCAGGTAAGGAAGGAAATCGCCGAGGAAAACCAGAAGGCGTGACGCAAAATCAGGCCAACAGGGTTTTCAATAGCGGCAAGGTGACACGGCGCCTTGTTTGCAAGCTGTACCGGTCGAGCGCCTCAACCACCTGCAACAGATAGCCCAGATCGCGGCCATGGCGTGTCAGCAGCCAGGCCGCGATAGCGGGATCCAGATCGAATCCCAGATTCCTCGCGTGCATGATCAACGCAGCCTGTTTGTCTTCGTCGCTGAGGGGTTGCAAGCGGTAAACAAGACCCCAGCCGAGGCGGGTGCGAAGATCGTCTCGAACATTCAAGCCTGCTGGTGCATTCTCTCCGGCGGCAATCCACAGTTTTCCCGCTGCCTTTGCGCCATTGAACGCGGCAAACGCCTTGATCTGTGAGGCTTCCGAAAGACGCTCCACATCATCCAGTGCAATCAGCTGGCACCCGGCTGGAATGTCATCCTGACCATTCCAAAGCAACGTACCTTGATATGCCGTGACCGCACGCAATAAATGCGTTTTGCCGCTGCCCGGGGGACCCCAGATATAGAGTGCTTTCTCAGCCGTTTTGCCAGCCTGCCAGTTACTCAACATCTCCATGAGTTCAAGATTGGCTCCAGCAACAAAGTTTGTCAGTGCTGGCTGGGGCGCGGGGCGAATTTCAAGGAGAAGTTGCTGCATGGGACGTGAGCATACGGCATAAGGCGCGCGTCCGGCTATACTCCGGTTTTGTTGCTGCTGCGCTGGAATCAAACGAATGAGAGTGGATTTCCCCCTGCCGGTCAGACCCGTAATCCAGGCCCCGCCTATGGTCGAGGAGGTGCTGGATGATCGTGAGCGGCTGTCGCTAAAAAACAAAATCAAGAAATTAATGGCTGACCAGGATGCGGTCCTGGTCGCGCATTACTACACCTCGGCCGATCTTCAGGATCTGGCGGAGGAAACCGGCGGCTGTGTTTCGGATTCGCTGGAAATGGCCCGTTTCGGTCATGCGCACAAGGCGAAGACGCTGATTGTTGCCGGGGTCAAATTCATGGGCGAGACCTCGAAGATACTGAATCCGGAAAAGCGCGTGATCATGCCGGATCTGGGTGCGGATTGCTCGCTTGACCTGGCTTGCCCGGCGGATGAGTTTGCCGCCTTTTGCGATACCCATCCAGATCGGGTTTCTGTAGTCTATGCCAATACCAGCGCAGCGGTGAAAGCGCGCGCGGACTGGGTCGTGACATCCGGCATCGCGGCAAAAATCGTCAAATACCTGCACGGGCAGGGCAAGAAATTGCTATGGGCGCCAGACCGCCATCTTGGACAGTACGTCCAGCGCGTGACCGGCGCAGACATGCTGCTCTGGCAGGGGTCTTGCGTCGTGCACGAAGCCTTCAAGGCGGATGGACTAAAAGCCTTGCGCGAGAAGCATCCCGATGCGGCGGTACTGGTGCACCCCGAATCGCCCGAAGCGGTAATTGCCATGGCCGACGTAGTCGGATCGACCACGCAACTGATCGATGCCGTGCGCCGTCTGTCCAATCACGAATTCATCGTGGCTACCGACAATGGCATTTTCCACAAGATGCGCGCGGCGGCGCCGGGGAAAATCCTGCTGGAGGCGCCTACCGCCGGCGAGGGCGCAACCTGCAATTCATGCGCGCATTGCCCGTGGATGGCCATGAACGGCTTGCGGAAACTGGCTGCGGTGCTGGCCGCTCCAATTGGGAGTCCGGGCGGGAATGAAATTCACATCGAGGAAAGCATCCGCGCCAGAGCGGCGGTTTCCATACAGCGCATGCTGGATTTTGCCGCGGCGGAGAAGGCTGGCCGTATCCAGCTTGGCGATTAACGGCGGTTATCTCAGCCGCATGATCTGCCGGTCATGCTGGTTGCTCAACAGAATTTGTGATGCCAGACAGCCAATCAATGCCAGGAACATGTCCCACTGGGTGTCCCAGACATCTCCCTGTGTGGCGAGAAAACTGTCGGCATCCGAACCGTAGAGCAGCGCGGCCCACCATTCGATGAACTCGTAGGAAGCAGAGATTGCCAGGGTGACGCAACACACCAGAAAGAACAGCCAGCCGCCCGGCCGCAGTGGAGACAAGCGAATGAGAATTTCCCGGGCAAGCATCGCGGGGATGAAGCCCTGGGCAAGGTGTCCGATCCGGTCATAATGATTGCGTGAGAAATCGAACCACTCCTGCATCCAGAATCCGGGTGGCACGCGGGCATAGGTGTAGTGTCCGCCAAGCATGAGAATCAGGCCATGGATAAACAACAGGCAATACAGCAGTGTCGTCAGCGGGAAATGCCTGCGCGTGAAAATCAGGATGGGCAGACCAATGACGACGGGCATCACTTCCATCCACCAGGTCAGCCGGTCGTGGGGCTGGATGCCCGATACAATCAGGGCAATCAGCGTCAGTAAAAATAAAACAGGCAGCAGCATCCGCACACTATAAACCGGTATTTATTTATTCACCCATGCCACCCATAACCCATCTTGTACAAAAAGCCGCTTTTGGCGGCCGCCTGCGAAATGTAACGGCTGTTGTATCAGGTGCTGTGTCCGTACTGGCATTTGCGCCGATCGGATGGTGGGGGCTCGCATTTGTATCCTTGTATTTGTTGGCCCGGCTTTGGGAAAACGATAGCCCGCGTCAGATGTTTATCGATGGCTGGTGGTTTGGCCTGGGTTTGTTTGGCGCGGGGGTGAGCTGGGTGTATGTCAGCATGGCGGTTTATGGCGCCATGCCTGCCGTGCTCGCTGGTTTGGCCACTTTTCTGTTCTGCGCTTTTCTAGCCTTGTTCCCGGCCATCGCGGGTTGGCTGTCGGGCAGGCTCTCCTCGCCGGGCGCCATGCGGCTGCTCATGGTGATTCCCGCTTGCTGGACTCTGATGGAATGGCTTCGCGGCTGGATTTTGTCCGGGTTTCCCTGGCTGACGATGGGGTACGCACAAGCGCCTGCCGGATGGCTTGCCGGATATGCCCCGCTTGTCGGCGTCTATGGGTTGAGCGGACTGAGTTTTTTTGTTGCAGGCGCATTGGTTTGGCTCATGCAGCGCGCGTGGATTCCCGGATTGTGGGTTGCACCCTTTCTGCTGTTGGTGGGGGTGCTGGGCGCGGGCGAAGGTTTCAAACATGTTGAGTGGACCAGGCCCGCGGGCCAGACAGTATCAGTAGCCTTGTTGCAGGGAAATATTCCACAGGAGATGAAGTGGCGTCCTGAAAGAGCCGCGCAAACACTGGCTGAATATGCTGGCCGTATAGAGGCTACCCAAGCCAGGCTGATCGTGCTGCCGGAAACAGCCTTGCCGGTTTTTTATTCGCAGCTCCCGTCTGCGTATCTGGATGGCATGCGTCAATTGGCGCAAAGCCGCTATGCAGACATTCTGGCCGGTGTGCCGACTGGCGATATCCAGGGTGCGTATTACAACAGCGTCGCCAGTTTTGGCGTCTCGCCCACGCAGTTCTATCACAAGCAGCACCTGGTGGCCTTCGGTGAATTTGTTCCGAAGGGGTTTCAGTGGATAGTCAATGTCCTGCACATTCCACTGTCGGATTTCGCTCGGGGCGGCAAGGATCAGGCACCTTTGCAGGTAGCGGGCCAGCAGGTAGCGGTAAACATCTGCTATGAGGATGTGTTTGGCCAGGAAATCATCCGTGCGTTGCCCGAAGCGAGCCTGTTGGTCAACGTGACAAATGATGCGTGGTTCGGTGAGACTTTCGCCGCCTGGCAGCACGCGCAAATGTCGCAAATGCGCGCGCTGGAGTCAGGGCGTTATATGCTGCGGGCGACGAACACGGGCGTGACGGCGATCATCGATCAGAAAGGCCGCGTGGTGAGTTCGCTGCCCGGATTCGAGGCCGCCACTCTCGAAGGCACTGTGCAGGGATATGCGGGCGTGACGCCTTATGCCCGCTGGGGAAATCTGCCCGTATTGTTGTGGATCGCGGTGGCGCTGGTCGTCGCGGTTTTCAAGCGGCGGCCTTGATGCGTGTATTGTTCCGCCCGGACCGTTTGGCTTCCAGCAGCGCGGCATCCGCCCGCGAAAGCGCGGCGTTTTCCTGGCTGTCGCTCTTGCTGTATTCGGAAAGACCGCCACTCCAGGCAAGCTTGTGCGAAACGCCAGGAATTAATTCGACCATTTCCGGCATGTTGCCTCTCAGCCGGTCGCATAATTCCTGGGCACGTTCCAAAGGTGTGTAGGGAAACAGCACGCAGAATTCATCGCCGCCCAATCGGGCGATGAAATCGCTTGAGCGCAGGTTTTCCCGCAGTGCCCGGCCGAAGGCAACGATCATCTGATCGCCCGCTTCATGTCCAAAGGTGTCGTTGATCTGCTTGAAGTTGTCGATGTCGAGAATAAGCAGGCTGTGTGTCCAGCCATCTTTCAAGGTCTTGAACAGTTCGGCCTGTTTCTCTTCAAAACTGCGGCGGTTATTGACCTTGGACAGGTGGTCAAGTTTTGCCTGGGTCGTGGCTTCCTTCTGCCGGCCAACCTGCACATGCGCAATCTTCAGCATGGTTTTCATCGGACTTTCAAATTCGACCAGATTGATCGGGTAGTCCGGGCGCAGCTTGTTCTGGCGCATGTCGTTAATCAAGGTCGCCATGATTTTCAGGTTGTCGATTACCTTGTTTCGCAATGTCATGATGATGGCCATCACAAAGACGGCAATGACGAGCGACAATAAAATCCAGGCAAGAAGATAGGGCAGGGCTGCCTGAAAGCTGGCTGTCCCGTTCTGCCAGACAGCGATTTTCCAGGGCGTGCCTGCCAGTGTGATCATGGAAGCCGGCGCGCTGTTCTTGATGGCCTGGTTTCCTCGCCGCATCAGGACTGAAGATTCCGATCCCTGTGATTGCAATAGTTCGGCGTACGCGCCAGCCGCTGGAAGCGGCAAGGTGTCGAACAGGGTTTGCAGTTGTGGAACACCCTGCTCCAGCACGACAAACCCCAGACGCTGGTTTGCCGGATTGAGCACGGGTTGTGAAACGGCCAGGCTGAATGTGGCGGCGGAAGCGGCGCTGTTCTGGCGGGCAGCGCGCTCAACCAGTCTGCGGGTGCCGCCAGACAGGAAGCCCGGCAACAGGTCCGCGCTCTGGCCTTCCTGGACGAAATAAAGCGTGGCTTCGCGGTTAAGCGCATACAGATTGACTGCCTGGGTACGGCAGGCTTCGCTATTGCCGGCTTCAAAGCAGGCCAGCGTTTGCGGATGCGATGCAATGGCCTCTACCGACTGGCGCATGGTTTCGGCGAGATATTCAATTTGCGTTGCCATCGCGGGTTTTTGCAGGACACTTGTGTCCATCTCGTCTCTTTCCCGGGTGAGGAAAACAGACAAGACCGCCAAGGCGGCAAGTGCAGACAGAAAGGCTGTCAGCATTACACCGTAACGGGTCAAGGATGGACGTTTCATTGTTTTTTTCATGGGGGCGCGGGGAGAATGACGTCTCCCGTGCTTGTTGCTCCGCGACCCGATTAATTTGTTTTGTAGTCAGGGTGAGGCAATAAGTAGCAATCTCCGTGCCTCAATTCTGCCACCTGTCTGGATCAGGCGGGCGATAGGGTAATCAGATTAGTTGTAAATTTTTCCGACTACTTGGTACCTGTGCTGCCAAAGCCGCCTTCGCCGCGATGACTCTGTTCGAAATTGTCCACCACGGTCAGGTCGACCTGAATCACAGGCACAACGACCAGTTGCGCCAACCTTTCCATGGGTTGCAACACAAAGCTCGTCTGGCCTCGATTCCAGCACGAGACCATGAGTTCACCCTGGTAATCCGAGTCAATCAGGCCCACGAGATTGCCGAGCACGATCCCATGCTTGTGTCCCAGACCTGAACGCGGAAGGATCAGCGCGGCATAACCGGGATCACCCAGGTGTATGGCCATGCCGGTTGGAATCAGTTGCGTGTCGCCCGGGTTGAGGGTTATAGGCGCTTCGATGCAGGCGCGCAAATCCAGACCGGCGGCGCCTTTCGTTGCGTAATGAGGTAATTGACCGCGGATTTTTTCGTTCAGGATTTTGACTTCAAGCTTCATGTTTGACGGGATTTCGACAGATTGAACAATTCAACGGCATGTTGGACAAGCCGGCGTGCCTGGGTCAGTTTATCCGCCTTGGGCAAAGGATGGATGCCTGCATCATCCAGCAGGACAAGCTCGGCCGAATCCGATCCAAGCGTGTCTTGGGCAAGATTGGCAACCAGCAACGGCAGTTTTTTGGCTTTGCGCTTGGCTTCGGCGTGATCCAGAAGATTCTCGGTTTCGGCGGCGAAACCAATACATAACGGGGGCTTTGGCAGGTTGGCGACACTTGCCAGAATGTCCTCGTTGGGCAACAGTTCCAGCGTCAGTGATTTCCCGCTTTTCTTGATTTTCTGGGCGCTTGCCTGCGCCGGACGGTAATCCGCCACGGCCGCCACGGAGATGAAAATTTGAGCGTCGTTTACACTGTGCATGACAGCTGTCTGCATTTCCCTTGCGGTTGTCACGCTGACTTTTTCAACTCCCGCTGGGGCATCGAGACAAACCGGACCCGATACCAGTATCACGCGCGCACCTGCCTCATTCGCGGCCTGTGCCACGGCGTAGCCCATTTTGCCCGAGCTCAGGTTGGTCAACCCGCGTACCGGATCGACGGGCTCGAATGTCGGCCCGGCCGTTACCAGCACTGTTTTGCCAGCCAGAGGTTTTGGGCCAAGCAGTATCTCCACGGCATCGAAAATCGCGGCGGGCTCACTCATGCGCCCAAGGCCGGTTTCACCGCAAGCCTGCTCGCCTTCGTCCGGGCCAATGATGGTGATCCCGTCGTGGCGCAGTTGATTGAGATTCCGCTGGGTTGCAGGGTTGGCCCACATTTCCCGATTCATGGCCGGGGCAATGGCAAGCGGGCAGGCGCGCGCGAGACAAAGCGTCGAGAGCAGGTCGTCAGCGCGGCCCAAAGCCAGCTTGGCCATGAAGTCGGCAGAAGCGGGTGCGACCACGATCAAATCCGCTTGCCGGCTGGCGTGGATATGGTCCATTCCATCGCCGCCCGAGCCCCACAAACCGGTCAACACCGGTCGGTTGGTCAGCGCCTGTAAAGTGGCGGGGCCGACAAAATGCTTCGCCGCTTCCGTCATCACCGCTTGCACCTTGTGGCCTGCTTTGACCCACAGGCGCGCAAGTTCCGCTGCCTTGTAGGCAGCCACCCCGCCGGTAATGCCCAGAATGATGGTTTTGCCTTGTGTGTCAGGCATGGCGCAAAATTGCATCCGCACTAAATAAAGAGACGATTTTACGGGAGGGTAGGAAAAATGGCGATTCGGGACTGGCCTGCTGACGAAAGACCCAGGGAGAAGTTGCTGGAGCGCGGCGCGGAAAGCCTGACGGACGCAGAGCTGCTTGCCATTTTTCTGCGTACTGGTGTTACCGGCAAAAGCGCGGTTGATTTGTCCCGAGAACTGCTGGATCGATTCGGCGGCCTGTCGAAATTATGTCTGGCCGACCAACAGCAGATTTGCGATGCGCCCGGTCTGGGCCCGGCCAAATACGCACAATTGAAGGCGGTCATGGAAATGGCGCGGCGTGCGTTGAAGGAAGACATGCAAAGCGGCGATGCGCTGACCTCGCCAGGCGCTGTCCGGCGATACCTGAGTCTGCTGCTGAAGGACAAACCCCACGAGGAATTCTGGGCGGTGTTTCTGGATGCGCAAAACCGCGTGACCCAGGCCGAAATGCTGTTCCGCGGCACACTCACCCAGACCAGTGTTTATCCACGCGAAGTGGTCAAGCGGGCAATGGCGCACAATGCCGCCGGCATCATTCTCGCGCACAACCACCCGTCCGGCGTGGCCGAACCCAGTCAGGCCGACAAACTGCTTACCCAAACCCTCAAACAGGCTTTGGCTCTGGTCGATGTACGAGTGCTGGATCACTTCGTCGTGGCGGGGGCCGGCGGCATCTCATTTGCGGAGGCGGGATTGCTGTGATTTGCGCTTTGCGGGGATTTCATGATATAAATCGCGTTTTTCCAAATCCGAGTTGGAGCGCAATTATGGCTCGCGTATGCCAGGTAACGGGCAAAAAGCCCATGGTCGGGAACAACGTCTCCCACGCCAACAACAAAACCAAGCGCCGGTTTTTGCCCAATCTGCAAAACCGCCGTCTGTGGGTCGAAAGCGAAAACCGCTTTGTGACCCTGCGTCTCACCAATGCGGCACTCCGCACCATCGACAAGAAGGGCATCGATGCCGTTCTGGCCGACATGCGCGCCCGTGGTGAAAAGATCTGAGGACTGAATCATGGCAAAAGGCGGACGCGAAAAAATCAAGCTGGAATCCACCGAGGGTACCGGCCATTTCTACACCACGACCAAGAACAAGAAGACCATGCCCGGCAAAATGGAGATCATGAAATTCGATCCCAAGGCCCGCAAACATGTGATGTACAAGGAAACCAAGCTGAAGTAATGGCCCGCTTGGCAAAAAAAGAAAACCCGCCAGATGGCGGGTTTTTTGTTGGATCAAGGGCTTTCTCAATCAGGCATAGCTTTTTAGCCGCAGCGAGAAATCTCTCAGCGCCTCGATGCCACTGGCTTCTGCCCGCTGGCACCAGTCCTGCAATTTGCCAACCAGTTGTTCCTTGGGCAGTGTGGAGCGGCCCCAGACTTCAGCCAGTTCCTGGCGCATCTGATAGAGCTTCGCAAGAACGTCATTTTTCGACAGGACTTTTTCCACTTCGATTTTTTCTTCCTGCTTGAGCGCGGCGGGTTCGATGTGCAGCCATTCACGCAGCTTTCCGACATTCATGCCTTGCGGCAAATGCAGTTTGGCCTGTTTGTTCATGAGCCTGGCATAGCGGGTCATTACGTCATAACGATGGGTAATGACGGACTGAAGCACGCTCAGGTCAACCATGGGCCTGGCGGGCTGCCAGCGCACCACTGGAGCTACTTTGCGGACTTTGCTCAAACCAACCGTTTCCATGATGCGGATGTAGAGCCAGCCGATGTCGAATTCGTACCACTTGGAGGATAATTTGGCGCTGGTTCCGTAGGCGTGATGGTTGTTGTGCAATTCTTCGCCGCCGATGATGATGCCCCAGGGAACAATGTTGGTCGACGCATCTTCGCATTTGAAGTTGCGATAGCCCCAATAATGGCCTACGCCGTTGATGATGCCGGCGGCGGTAATGGGAATCCACGCCATTTGCACGGCCCAGATCGTCAGGCCAATGGGTCCGAACAAGGCGACATCAATAATGAGCATGAGTTTGATGCCCAGCCCTGAACGGGGCGTGTAGAGCTTGCGCTCTAGCCAGTCATCCGGCGTGCCGTGGCCATACTTTCCCAGCGTTTCCAGATTCTTGGCCTCGGCGCGATACAGTTCCGAGCCTTCGAAAAATACCTTTTTAAGTCCCAGAACCTGAGGGCTATGCGGGTCTTCCGGAGTTTCGCATTTTGCATGGTGTTTGCGGTGGATGGCAGCCCATGCCTTGGTTACCATGCCCGTGGTCATCCATAACCAGAAACGGAAAAAGTGGCTGACGATGGGGTGAAGATCCAGCGCGCGATGGGCCTGACTGCGGTGCAGGAAGATCGTGACCGCGGCAATGGTGACATGGGTCATGCCAAGCGTGATGAGCACGTACTGCCACCATGGCAGATTCCACAACGGAAGACCAAAAACAGATGAGAGCATGCGGTTTGTCCTGTAAAACAGACGTCAAGGTCCGGCTATTATGGGGCTGCTGCCCTGTAAATCAAGCGGTTTTTTCGACTGTGTGGATGACCCGCTGAGGGAACGGTATCTCAATGTTCGCCTGCTTGAACGCACTCCAGATGCCCCAGTAAAGATCCGAACGCAGACTGAGTTGGCCGTCCTCGGCATCCTTGATCCAGATTGCCAGATCCATAATGATGCCGTTGTCGCCAAAATCGCGCAGAAATACCTTGGGCGTCTCGGCGCCTTCCGAAATGACGCGCGGGTGATTCCGGGCCACCTCGATCATGAGGTCACGCGCGATTTCCAGATTCGTTGAATAGGCAACCTGGATCGGCAGTTCGATGCGGACGTCGGGTTTGGACAGCGAGTGGTTGACCACGGTCTGGGTGATGAGCATTTCATTGGGGACGATGGATTCCGTGCCATCCTGCGAGCGGATGAGCGTATACCGGGTGTTCATCTCCGCGACCTGGCCGTATTTGTTGTCGACCGTAATCATGTCGCCCATGCGCACCGAGCGATCAAGCAGGATGATGAAACCGGAAACATAATTGCTGGCCACTTTTTGCAAGCCGAAGCCCAAACCTACGCCCAGCGCTCCGCCAAAGACGGAAAGCACGGTCAGATCGATGCCCACCGCGGGCAGTGCGACCAATACGGCTAGTACCAGCAAAACTGTCCGGGCCGCCTTGGAAAGCGCCATGCGCAGGCTCAAGTCCATGTGCGGCACGCGCATCAAGCGGCTTTCGATGAACTGTGCGGCCCACAGGGCAAGAATGATCGAGGCGATGATGACCGTTACTGCCTCGAATAGCAGCAGCAGCGAAAACTTGTGCGTACCGGATTCGAATGCGACGGTTGCCATCGCGGCACGTACACGCGGCAGCACGCCGGTGATGTGCATGGCCACGCCGATCCAGATTACCCAGGCAATGCCTCGCTCCCAGGCCTTGAGTGAAGCGGAAGGCTTCAATGCATAGCGCAGGGAATAAATCAGCAGCCGCACCAGAACCAGGGCGGAAATCAGCGGAATGGCCAGATTCAACAAGTGAAGTTCGCCCTGCCAGAAGCGCAGCCCTTCCCGCATCAAAAAGACAACGGCAAGAATAGCGACGGGCAGCCCGATGCGTTGCAAGCCCTCGGCCCCGGCGCTCCAGGTTTCCTCGAGTTTGCCCAGCCGTGGCTTGAGCGCGCGCGTTGCCAGCCAGCCAATCACAATACTTAATGCCAGCGCGGCAAGCTGAGCCATCAATGCGGTGTCGTGGCTGTCCTGGATCAGCTTGATAAGAAGATTGTCGAGGGGCGGGAGTTTTTCTGCCATGGGGCGTCAGAGATCGGAGAAAAGCGCGTCGGATTCCTTGGCGTAACGGTTGAGTATCTGCGCTCTTTTCATTTTCAGCGTGGGCGTCAGCAGGCCGTTTTCTACTGACCAGGGTTCGAGCGTGGCGTACAGACGGCGGACTTGCGCATAGCCGGGAAACGCTTTCAGGCGTGCGGTCAACCGGGCAAGAAGCATTTTGTTTACGCGGCTGTCCGTTAGTGTATCCGGCGCCGAGGCATCCAGATTGTGTTCCGCGCACCAGCTTTGCCAGTGTTCAGGATTGAGGACGGCCAGGGCGGCAAGATAGGGTTTGCCTTCGCCAATGATCATGATCTGCTCAAAAAGCGGGTCGAGCTTGATGGCGGCTTCCATGTCACCGGGAGGCACCTTCTCGCCATTATTGAGCACGATGATGTCCTTGATGCGGCCAATGATGTAGAGATGACCATGCTCATCCATGCGAGCCTGGTCGCCGGAATGAAACCAGCCGGCGCCATCGATGACGGAAGCGGTCGCTTCCGGGTTGTCCCAGTAGCCGCGCATTACGCAGCGGCTTCGGGTCAGCAGTTCATCGTGCTCGCCGATCTTGACTTCCACGCCTTCCGGAGGTTTGCCAATGCTGGCGGGAATGTTGGAATCCGGCCGGTTGACGGAAACGACGGGGCTGGTTTCGGTGAGCCCGTAGCCCTGGAATACAGGCACGCCCAGCCCAATGAAAACCTTGGCAATGTCGGGCGACAAGGCCGCGCCGCCCGAGATGGCTATCTTGAGCTGGCCGCCCAGTTTTTCCGTGACGCCGTCGGCCACCAGTTTTTTCAGCAGCGGCCATGAAAGGAGCTTGGGATGCCAGGATGCGCGTCCCTGCTCGTACTCGAATTTATGCCAGCCGACATCCACAGCAGTTTCAAACAAGGTCTGGGCCATGCCACCTTTCTTGGCCAGTGCGTCCTGGATGCGGCCATATACCCGTTCGTAAATGCGCGGCACGGATACCAGCACGGTCGGCCGGATGGTTTGCAGATCCTGTGCCAACAGCGCGATCGAGCGAGCATAGACCACCTCGCCGCCCAGCAGCATGGGCAGGTAATAGCCCGCCGTGCGTTCCAGAGTATGGGACAAGGGCAGAAAGGACAGGAAAATCTCATCCGGATCAAAGTTGGCACATCGGCTGGCATACCATGCGTTCCACAGCATGTTGTCGTGGGTGAGCATGACGCCTTTGGGTTTGCCGGTGGTGCCGGAGGTGTAGACGATGGAGGCAAGCATGTCCGCCGCGACCCGGCGCTTGGGAATCGGTGTGCCTTCGGCGGCTTTCAACCAGTCTTCGGCCACGGCAAACCGAGGACTCCAGTCAGTGAGTTTTTCCGGTGGCAACAGGCTGATGACCCGCTCGAGCTTTTGCGAACTGGCGACGATTTCGGCCACCTTGCGGTGCTGGAACCGGCCTTCCACCAGCAGCAGGCGGGCGCCGGCATTGTCGATGATCCAGGCGGCGTTGTCAGGCCGGTCGTCGAGATAAAGCGGGACGGTGACCAAGCCTAACCCCAATGCCGCCTGATCGAAAATAATCCACTCCGCGCAATTTTTCAGCATGACGGCAACGCGGTCGCCGGGTGACAGGTTTTCCCTGGTCAACGCGGCTTGCCAGCGAGTCACTTCACGGGCGATATCCCGCCAGGTCAGGCTTTGCCAGGTTTCGGTCGCCGCATCGAACTGCCGACAGGCGATCTTGTCCGGAGTGAGCGCAAGCCGTTCCTGAAACAGGCCGGATAGCGTTTGCGCGCGGTCGGGATTGATGGGATGGTGAATCATTGTCAGGCAGCGTCCTCCGCTCAGGCCATTTTAATGATGTATTTTTTCCAATACTGCCGCAAAAAAGCCGTCCGTGCCATGGAGGGCGGGATTGAGTTCAAGATATTTCCCCGTGTCCAGGGGAATCCGTTGGACTGCCAGTGCCTCGCTGGCGGGCAACAGACGGAAATCACGATGTTCCGCCAGAAAATCGGCAATGATGGCCTGGTTTTCTTCCGGCAATAAACTGCAGGTCGCGTAAACCAGCCGGCCTCCCTGTTTGAGAAGCTTTGCGCCAGCACGGATAAGGCTGGCCTGGGTTTGGGTCAACGATGCAATGGTTTGTGGTGACTGGCGGAATTTCAAATCCGGATTGCGGCGCAAGGTGCCCAAACCCGAGCAAGGGGCATCAACCAGGACGCGATCAAGTTTTCCTGCAAGTCGTTTAAGCCGCGTGTCATTTTCACTGGCTATCAATTGCGGCGTGACATTCGAAAGCCCGGAGCGTTTCAATCTGGGAGTTAGCCTGGACAGCCTTTTTTCATTAATGTCGAACGCGTACAGGCGGCCTGATGAAGACATTTGCGCACCCAGGGCCAGGGTTTTTCCGCCCGCGCCCGCGCAAAGATCGGCAACCATTTCCCCGCGCCGCGCGCCGACAAGAATCGCCAGCAACTGGCTGCCTTCGTCCTGCACTTCCATTTCGCCTGATTTGAAGGCGGTCAGTTTGGCAAGGTCTGGATGGCCGCTGGCGCGAATTCCGATGGGAGAGTATCGGGTTGCCTGCGCCGCGATGCCGCTTTCATCCAATGCCGATAGCAGGGACTCGCGGCTGGATTTGAAGGTGTTGACCCGGATATCCAGTGGCGCGGGTTGTTGCAGGGCGCGGCCGAGGTTCAGTATGGCTTCATCCGCCATGACGGGACGCAATTTACCCACGACCCATTCTGGCAACTCGGCCTGAACATCAAGCGGTGCGGATTCCAGCGACCTTGATTTAAGCGCGGCCAGTTTTTCGCGGTCACGCGGCAGAATCAGGGGTTCAAGTTCGCGCTGGCTTATTCCCTGGAACCTTCCCAGCCATAACAGAATCCATAAGCGGGGATTGCCGTCTGGCAGTATCCACTTGAGCGCAAGAAATCGCCGTAAAACGCCGTAAACACATTCAGCGATGACGGTTCTTTCCTGGCGGCCAAGCTTCGGGCGGTCGCGAAAGAAAGTGGACAACAAACTGTCCGCTGGCGCGGAAAAGTGAAGCACCTCGCCAAGGAGAGTCGTTGCGTCCTGTAGCAGGGCGGGTGTAAGTTTGAAAGACGAGAGGGACAAAATGGAATTGACGCTATATCGTGAAGAGCCCATTTTACGTGAAGCCCGTCATTTACCGGCGGCTACCTACAACCTCGCTCATTTGCTGCTGGCTCGTACCATACAGTCGGGCGGCAAACCCTGTGTGTTTGTCCCAATACGCAGCATGCAATATCTGGCAATCATTGACCAGGATGAAATCGTTTTTGTCGATCGTGAACTGCCGGGCCTGGTTCAGCTGGCCTGGCAGGCATTTCATCGCCAGGATCGCAATGCCCTGGATGAGCGGATCCAGTTTGAGGCGGTCTATTACACGCAGGAATCGCTAGGGATCATTTCACGTCTGATGGGCGAATTTCCCAAGGCCATGCAGGCTCAGGCGGAAAAGGAATCCTCACATCCGCCGGCTGTTGTGCTGAACTTTCCAAATCGGAGTAAATAGCCGGGATTATTCGTTACTCGTGTCTTCCCGGTAAGGCAGGCGGACGTGGCCATATCGAATGATCAGAATGGCAATGGCAAGAATCAGGATCGCGCCAGCCACCACCAGCATGCGTACCTCACTGATGTTCTTCATTTCAATGATGAGATACCGCGCCAGCGCGATCATGCCGATGTAGAGGGGAAAGCGGATGGGCAGCTTGCCTTGCTCGTAGTAAATGGCAACCATCGCCAGCACTTCCAGATACAGGAACATTAACAGCAGATCAGGCAGGGTTACGGCGCCCGCATTGATCATCACCATGACTTCGCCATAAGCGGCGACTACTGTGGCAATAGCAATAATGGCAAGACCGATATGCTCAAGCAGATGCAGGGCAGACTGGTTCATGCGCTTGATGAAGTTCACCGCCATGGTTTTCTCCTTGGTCACGCCAGAATATCCGGCACCAGCAACATTTTCAGTTGTTCGATATCGTCCTTGAGCTGCAGCTTGCGTTTTTTCAGCCGCCGCAACGCCAGTTGGTCCGTGAATCCAGTGGCTTCGAGATGCTCGGTAATGGCATCCAGATCCCGATGCTCGGTTTGCAGGCTGGCGATCTGGCTCGCCAGCGCCAAGGATTCGGATTCTGTCAGGTTTGGCATGGCGCAAGCATAAGCCATGTTGAGGAGCCTGTGTAAAAGTCCCTCAAGAAGATGTTTGAAGAAAAACCTTGGGTAAAATAGAGGCTTTCCGTCTTGCAGGGTTGGCCATGTCTCAAGCAATTGTCGGTGTCGTCATGGGGTCTTCCAGTGATTGGGAGGTCATGCAACATGCCGTTGTTCAGCTCAAGGCTTTTGGCATTGCCCATGAAACAAGAGTCGTCTCGGCTCATCGAACCCCCGATCTTCTTTATGACTATGCATCGACGGCGGAATCGCGCGGCCTTGAAGTGATCATTGCTGGCGCGGGTGGCGCGGCGCATCTGCCGGGCATGCTGGCGGCAAAGACTGTCGTGCCCGTGCTGGGTGTGCCCGTGCCATCAAAATATCTCAAGGGGCAGGATTCCCTGTTGTCCATCGTGCAGATGCCCAAAGGCATTCCTGTCGCGACTTTTGCCATTGGCGAGGCTGGCGCGGCGAATGCCGGATTGTTTGCGGTGGCCATGATTGCGCGCGGGGATGCCGGCGTTGCGGAAATGCTGAAAGACTTCCGCAGGCAGCAGGTGGAAACCGTGCTGGCGATGAAATTGCCTGATGCCAGCTAGATTGCCAATTCTGCCCGGAGCAACGCTCGGCATTCTCGGCGGCGGCCAGCTCGGCCGCATGTTCACCATTGCCGCGCGCACCATGGGGTATCGCGTCATGGTGCTGGATCCCGATCCGCGAAGCCCGGCGGGGCAGATGGCGGATGTGCATTTGCAGGCTGATTACACCGATCACGGCGCACTGAAAAAAATGGCCGAAGCCTGTACCGCCGTGACGACAGAGTTCGAGAACGTGCCCGCGGCAAGTCTGGTCGAGCTTTCCCGCTACACGCGGGTTGCGCCCAATGCCGAGGCCGTGTCCATCGTGCAGGATCGCAGCCGCGAGAAAACCTGGCTGCGCGAGAATGGATTCGCCACCGCGCCCTTTGCGCTGATTGCCCATGAAAATGAGCTAGAAGCGGCCGCCACGGCAGCGGGATTTCCCGCCATCCTGAAAGTCAGCCGCTTTGGTTACGACGGCAAGGGTCAGATACGTGTCAACAACCGGGAGGAACTGGCGTCGGCATTCGCCGAATTGAAGGGCGTGCCTTGCGTACTGGAAGGTTTTGTCCAGATGGCCAGTGAGGTGTCAGTGGTATTGGCGCGAACCGACCTGGGCGAATGTGCGAGCTGGCCGGTTGGCGAGAACCAACACATGAATGGCATTCTGGATACCACCACGGTGCCGGCCAAGGTGGACCAGGCAATGCAGGAGCGTGCGCAAGTGACAGCCATGCAAGTTGCTGAAAAGCTGGGGTACGTCGGTGTGATGGCAGTCGAGTTTTTCGTGGTGCAGGGCGGCAATTTTCTGGTCAACGAAATTGCACCGCGACCGCACAACTCTGGCCATTACACACTGGATGCCTGCGTCACCGATCAATTCGAACAGCAGGTCAGGGTGCTGTGCGGATTGCCGCTAGGCGATACGCGCCTGCTTTCAGCGGTGGTCATGGTCAATCTGCTTGGCGATGTCTGGAAAACCGGACCGGACTGGATGGCGTTGCTCCAGCATCCCGGCATCAAGCTGCATCTGTATGGCAAGGCCGAAGCCAGGCCGGGACGCAAGATGGGGCATTACAACTGTCTTGCCGCAAGCGTGGACTCGGCGGCCGAGCTTGCAAGCAAGACCCGGAAACTGCTCGGCATCATTCCACTTTCAAGCTGACGGCTTCCAGCACCCATTCCGCGCCGTCTTCATCCGTGTAGGTGATCTTGACTGGCAAATGGCGCTGTTCGATGGATAGCCAAAGATGCACGGCACCCTTGCTCGAATCGCCCGCGCGTGTCACATGCAGTGTCTGCAATTGGCCCAATGGCGTCTGGATGATTTCGGTGCCCAGGGTGCGGTATGGATAGCCTTTTACCCGCTTTGCTCCGGCTGCCACGATGACGCCTTCACCGTTCTCCCGGGCAATCATGGCCAGCTGAAATATGGAACTCAGCGGATCCTGCGTTCCGGTCAGCAAGGGAAGTTCGGTTGTGCGCTTGCCTTTTTTGGGGTCGATCCGGCTGACATCAATGACATTGTCGCCAGGCTTGAACAGCAATATTTCTTTTTTTCCGTTAAACCGTTGCATGTCATATCGCTCGGGAACCAGGCCCAGCGGCCCGATATGGCCACTGCTCTTCTGAATGATCTTGCCGCTCAGGAAAATGGCCGCGAGACCGGTGGCTTCAGAGCTGGATTCGATGGTATAGCGCTGATCTTCCCGCCGCCAGATCTGGGTTTGCCTGCCGCTGACCATACCTTTGAGCTGATAGGCGATCTCGATATATTTGGGTAGTTCCTTCAGATTGCTTGCTGCGTGAGATAGTGCCGCATGTGGCCTGCCGCCAGGAGGCGGCGGCTCGATCACGGGCAATGGAGGAGCTGCCGCAGGTGCTTGGGCCTCGTTTTCGGAGGCTGGAGGCGGTGGGGTGACAGCAACGGCTTCGGCAACCGTTGACAGGCTTGTCTGCTCTTCTGGTGGAACCGGACTGGCTGCAATGTCTGCGGCAGGTGGTTGGGATGGCGGTGCCGGTGGTAAGGCTGCCTTGGTGGCAACCTCGGGAATGGGCGGCGAATCAGTCTCGGGTTTCCTGGTTCCCGGCAGGATTTCCAGCTGGGCTTCAATAATGCGTGGCTCGGTCCATTTCGTAGTGGTGAATGTCCCGGTAGACAGCAGCGCCGCATGCAGCCCGACGGAACCCGCCAAGCCAATCCAGAAACCACGCCCCAGCGTTCGCAGGGTCATGACACCGCTGCGCTGGGGCATCCTGTTCATGTGGCGCGATAACTCATCCCGATGAGTTGCTGCTCGAATGTCCCCGAATCTTCCTTCACCCGGATGCGCAATGGCAAATGGTGCAGGGCAGGCGCAACCCAGACAGAGATGGCGTTCTCGTCGGGTCCGGCGATGCGGCGGTATTCCACGGTTTCAAACGAGCCAAGCGGCGTCACGATGGGCTCGGCGGGGTATTTCTCGTAGCGGTAGCTCAGGAGCCGCCGGCCGTTGGTGACAGGCATTTCAAGCTTGCCAGGAAGATCTTCCATGATGGAAAAGACATAAAGTTGACTCAGGGCGTCCTGCGTTCCGGACGGCAGGTTTTCCTGTTCCGTTTTGCCTTTGTATTGATGGGTCAGCAGTTTTCTCGACCAGTCGAGGCTGGCTTGCGCGGCTTTCTGCGGCGCATTGCTGCGAACCTGGCGATAGGATGTGGGGACAAGCTGCTGTGACTTGAAAGTGCCCTTGCTGGTCAATGAAAGCGTGGGCAGCAGCAAGGCCAGATTTCCCTCCGGCTTGGCAATGCTGGTCAATTGGTATTGCTGGCTGGGCAGCCGCTGAAACCGGTCGGTCACCTTGCCCAGAAACTGGCCATTGAATGTAAATCGATAAACCAGTTCAAACTGTTGCGGAACCTGTGCAAAAACGCCGAGAGGCATCAATGCCAGCAGCAGGCCGAGGAAGCGGTTCATTTTTTATCCTGTCAGGGGGTTGCCAACACCGACTGTGACCGCTCGGGGTCAATCACGTTCACCACACCGTCCGAAATGACCAGCCGGCCTTCGGCAAACCATTTCACCGCGAGCGGATAGATTTTGTGTTCTTCAACCAGCACCCGGGAAGCCAGTGTTTCCGCGGTGTCGCCCGGCAATACCGGAACGGCGGCCTGGATGATGATGGGGCCGTGATCGAGTTCCAGCGTGACGAAATGCACGGTGCAGCCATGAATCTTCACGCCTTCGGCAAGCGCGGCTTCATGCGTGTTCAACCCCGGAAAGGCGGGCAGAAGCGAGGGGTGGATATTGAAAAGCCGTCCCTGATACCGCTCGACGAAGGCCTTGGTCAGGATGCGCATGTAGCCGGCAAGAATGACCAGATCCGCGCCTGCATTTTCAATCTCTTGAATCAATGCTTGATCGAAAGCCTCGCGGGAGGGAAAGCTCTTGTGATCCAGACCGATGGCTGGAATATTACGCGCACGCGCGTAATCCAGACCCGCCGCATTGGGTCGGTTACTGACGGCGGCGGTAAACTGAACCGGCAAATCCGCCTCTAGCAGCGCCTTGAAATTGCTTCCCCGGCCAGAAAGCAGGACAACGGCGCGAATCATCCTAGAAACCGTAGTTGGACGCACGCGATGGTGCGTTTGGGCGGGTGTCTGCCGCGAAGCGAAGAGGCGGCAGGCTCGTGCCTGCAACGATGAGCGACAAAGGCAGGCGCCCGGCCGGACGTGCCAGCGTGTGCGTAGCGCGCTCACCAAAAAGGTGAAGGTTATCGAAGGCGGGTAAATCGGATTCCATGCGTCATTTCCGGAGGCGATAAGCGGTCAACTGCGGTTTTTAGGATGATTGGATGATGACCTGATCGCCCTGATCTTCCCGGGCGCTTACCCTGCCCAGCGTGTAAACCGTTTCGCCCGAGGCCTGCAAATGCGAGATGGCTGCGTCGGCGTGTTCGGGTGCGACAATGACGACCATGCCGATGCCGCAGTTGAAGGTGCGATACATCTCGGCGTTATCGATATTGGCGGTGGTTTGCAGCCAGTCGAACAGCGGTCCCCAGTCCCAGGCGCTTCGCTTGAGTTCCACTGCACACGAATCCGGCAGCACGCGGGGGATGTTGCCAGTAAGGCCTCCGCCCGTGATGTGAGCCATGCCCTTGACCGGCTGTTTTTCCATCAGCGACAGCAGCGGCTTCACATAAATGCGGGTGGGCGCCATGAGCGCCTCGCCGAAAGGCCGGCCATGGAAATCCGCCTTTAAATCCGCGCCGGAAACTTCGACCAGTTTGCGCACCAGCGAATAACCGTTTGAGTGGCAGCCGCTGGAGGCAAGCCCCAGCACCACGTCGCCTGGCTGGATGGTGGAGCCGTCGATGAGTTTTGATTTTTCGGCCACGCCGACGGCAAATCCGGCGAGGTCGTATTCGCCATCCGGATACATGCTGGGCATTTCAGCCGTTTCGCCGCCGATCAATGCGCAGCCTGCCTGCTTGCAGCCCTCGGCAATGCCACGGATCACGGCTTCGGCGGTATCAAGTTCCAGTTTTCCGGTTGCAAAGTAGTCGAGAAAAAACAGGGGCTCCGCGCCTTGCACCAGGATGTCGTTGACGCTCATCGCCACCAGGTCGATGCCGACGGTGTCGTGTTTGTCGAGGTGAAACGCAAGTTTAAGTTTGGTGCCAACGCCATCGGTGCCGGAAATCAGCACCGGTTCCTTGTACTTTTTGGCAATTTCGATCACCGCGCCAAAACCGCCGATGCCGGTCAGCACTTCCGGGCGCATGGTTGCCTTGGCCAGCGGCTTGATGCGTTCGACCAGGGCATCGCCCGCGTCGATGTCGACCCCGGCGTCTTTGTAGGAAATGGAAGTCACTTTAGACTCTTGGGATTATTGATGAAAACGCCATTTTACCGCCATGCTCAACCGCTCTGAAAATTTACCTTGGCTTGCGCTTGCCGCGCTGCTGTTGCTGTCAGGTCTGGTTTATCTGCTGGCGCCAGTATTGACGCCTTTTCTGGCTGGCGTACTGCTGGCTTACATTTTCGATCCGCTGGCTGACAAACTGGAAAAAAAGGGACTTGGCCGCACGGTTGCCGCGCTTTTGGTGCTGGCGGGCGTTGGCCTTGTGTCGGCAGGCCTAGTTTTGATGATCGTACCTTTATTCATTAACCAGGCTCAGTTGTTGATGGATCGTCTGCCGGAATATCTGGGCTGGATACAGCGGGAAGCCTTGCCCACGCTCACAGGGTTGCTGGGCATCTCGGCGGATATCGACATGGATGCCGTTCGCAACTGGCTGGCCGAGCATGCGCAAAGCGCTGGCAATGCCGCGCAGCAGTTTCTGCCCAAGCTTGGCAATGGCGCAGCGGCGTTGTTGTCGGCGGTGGTCAATCTGTTGCTGATCCCGGTGGTCACGTTTTACCTGCTGCGCGACTGGGATGATCTGGTGACCAAGGTAGACCGGCTGATCCCGCGGCCCTGGCATGGCCAGATCGGCCGGCTGGTGCGCGAAATCGACCGCGTGCTATCGGAGTTTTTGCGCGGGCAATTATCGGTCATGGCGGCGATGAGTGTTTTTTATTCTGTAGGGCTTTCTCTCGCCGGTCTGGATTTCGCCTTGCCAATTGGCATCCTGACGGGGGTGCTGGGGTTTATTCCATTTGTCGGCGCCACCCTGGGGCTGGTGTTGGGGGTGCTGGAAGCCACGCTGCAATTTCAATCCCTGCCCGGCGTATTGCCGGTTCTGGGGGTGTTCATCGCGGGCCAGGTCATCGAAGGCATGGTGGTTACGCCTTGGCTGGTGGGCGACCGCATCGGCCTGCATCCCGTCGCGGTCATACTTGCATTGGCGGCTTTCGGTCAGATATTCGGTTTTTTCGGCGTTCTGCTTGCGCTGCCCATGGCGGCTGCCCTGCTTGTGGCCATTCGCCACTTGCGCGAAGCCTGGCTGGCAAGTTCGGCCTATGCCGGTTTGCCAGCCGGGGCAAGTGGCGCCGGATATAATGCGGACTTCTCTTCCGCCATTCCCACCATGACCGCCCCACAGTTTGAAACGTCCATCAAAAGCCTGCCATTGGTTTCCAAGGGAAAAGTCAGGGATATCTATGCGGTGGGCGACGACAAGCTGTTATTGATAACCACTGACCGTCTTTCCGCCTTCGATGTCGTCTTGCCGACGCCGATTCCCGGCAAGGGCGAGGTGCTGACTTCGGTGACGCGGTTCTGGTTTGACAAGCTGGCGCATGTACTGCCAAATCAGTTGACAGGCATCGATCCCGAGTCGGTTGTGGCCGGGAATGAGCGTGATCAAGTGCGCGGACGTGCGCTGGTGGTGAAGAAACTCAAGCCCTTGCCGGTGGAAGCCATCGTGCGGGGTTACCTGGTGGGTTCCGGCTGGAAGGAATATCAGCAATCGGGCAGCGTCTGTGGCATACCCCTGCCGCCTGGGTTACAACAAGCCGGCAAATTGCCGCAGCCTCTGTTCACGCCCTCGACCAAGGCCGAAATTGGTCAGCATGACGAGAACATCAGCTTTGCCCGTTGCGAAAAACTGCTGGGAAAGGAACTGGCTGCCAGGGTGCGGGATGCCAGTCTGGCGCTCTATATGCAAGGGGCGGAATATGCGCTCACGCGTGGCATCATCATCGCGGATACCAAATTTGAATTTGGTCTGGACGAGAGCGGGCACTTACATCTTATCGACGAAGTCATGACCCCCGACTCCTCGCGCTTCTGGCCAGTGGATCAATACCGGCCCGGTGCCAATCCGCCCAGTTTCGATAAACAGTATGTCCGCGACTGGCTGGAAGCCAGCGGCTGGAACAAGCAGGCCCCCGGCCCCAGCCTGCCGGAAGATGTGGTGATGCACACCTCCGGGAAATACCGGGAGGCGCTGACAAGGCTGACAGAAAACCAATTTAAAAACATATAGTTGTTAATGTTGACGGGTTGGTCAGGCTGCCATAAGCCCGGAAACTACCTGCTTTCTAAAAAAATCCTCCCCATGGCCGTAGAGTATCTGGAACAAGGCCTAAAATAACGCCACCAAACCTTTGAAAAGTACGCCATAGGCAGGGGAGATCCCAGATGTCACAACCACGGCTGCATGCGGTGAATACGGGCTCGGCTAACGATAGCGAGCCGCCGGCGCATGAGGACTGGGGCACAGGGTTTGTCATGATCGTGGATGATCGTGGAACCGCCCGCAGCCTGCTGGAGGGCCTTGCGCGTTCCATCGAGCCAGGACTTAGGGTGGAAAGTTTTGCGGAACCGCAGGCTGCACTCGACCGCGCAGCACATTCAACACCCGATCTCATCATTTCCGATTACCGCATGCCAGGCATGGATGGTGTCGAATTTACCCGCCGTTTGCGCGCCATGCCCAGGCTGGAAGAGGTTCCCATCGTCATCGTCACCGTCGTCGAGGATCGGCAGATTCGTTATCAGGCGCTCGAATCCGGCGCGACAGATTTCCTGACACGCCCAATCGATCCGCAGGAATGTCGCGCCCGTTGCCGTAATTTGTTGACGCTTAGGCGCTCGCAGAAAATCGTGAGCGACCGGGCCAAATGGCTTGAAGACCAGGTCATGCAGGCCACGCGGGATGTCCGCATCCGTGAGCGGGAAACGCTGCTGAGATTGGCGAAGGCGGGTGAATACCGCGACGAGGGCACGGGCAACCATATTATCCGCATGGCCAAGTATGCCCGGCTGATTGCCTCGGAACTCAAGCTCTCCGCCATGGAATGCGATGAGATCGAATCGTCCGCGCCCATGCATGACATTGGCAAAATCGGCATCCCTGATCAAATTCTGCTGAAGCCGGGCCCGCTCAATGATGAAGAGCTTTGCGTCATGCGCAGGCATGCGGAAATCGGCTACCAGATATTGGCTGACAGCCCGTCGCGCTATTTGCAGATGGGCGCGGTGATTGCCCTGGGGCATCACGAGAAATTCAATGGCAGCGGCTATCCGAATGGCCTGTCCGGCGAGGCTATCCCTTTGCCGGCACGCATTGTCGCGGTTGGCGACGTGTTCGATGCGCTGACAACGGTTCGCCCCTATAAACAGGCATGGCCCATGCAGAAAGCCCTGGACTACCTGAAGTCGGAAATGGGCGGCCATTTCGATCCTGACTGCGTCCGCGCTTTCCTGGTCAGGCTGGATGAAGTGGCCCAGATCATGAAGGAGTATGGGGATTACCCTGAACAGATAAAAGCATGAGCCAGGGTTTGGTATCTCTTCTGAGGATGGCCGGACAGGATATTGCCCGGCGGGTACGCTCGCGCCCGGATACAGAGGTTCAACAGGCATTGACCCGCCTGATTATCGTTTCCGGGTTTTATCTGTATTTTACGATCAGCGTTCTGAATCACTCACCACAAATCGCTGATCAGGTGCATTTGCTTGGAGTGGCCTTTACCCTGGCATCACTGGCTTTACTGGTGGGGCCATTGGTTGACAGCAAGGCCTCTGTCCTGCGCCGTTCACTGGCCATGGCCCTGGATTTCTTCGTGGCCACTTACATGCTGGCCATCTCCGGAGAGACTGGCGCGCCAGTTGTCGCGACTTACCTGTGGGTGACGCTGGGTTATGGTTTCCGCTATGGCATGCCGTATTTGTTCGTTTCAACCATGGCGTCGGCCACAGGGTTTGCGATCGTTTATGCATACAACCCTTTCTGGCAGACCCACACGGCGCTGTGGTGGGGTATCTGGCTGACGCTTGTTGTTGTTCCCATTTATGCTTCCAGTTTGTTGAAGCAACTGCACAAAGCCATCAGGCGCGAGCGGGAGGCCAGCAAAGCCAAATCACAATTTCTTGCCAATATGAGCCATGAGTTGCGCACGCCGCTCAATGGCGTGATTGGTATTGCTGATTTGCTGCGCGAAACGCCACTCAACAAGGAGCAGCAGGAACTTACTCAGGCCATACACACTTCGGCCCAGGCATTGCACAAGCTGATCGAGAACGTGCTCGATATCTCGAAAATAGAAGCTGGAAAACTGACTCAATCCAACGAGGATTACGATCTACATCATCTGCTGAATACTACCGTGCTGATGCTGGAGCCGCAGGCTCAGAAAAAGGGCTTGCTGCTTGCCACCCACATCGCGCCGCAAACGCCATACTTGTTGCATGGAGACGTCCAGCATATCCGCCAGGTTCTCATCAACCTCATTGGAAATGCCATCAAGTTCACGGAGCATGGACGCGTGGATGTCTATGTCAGGCCTTTTACCCAGCGCAAGCAGCCATGGTTGCGGATCGAGGTGGTGGATTCCGGAATTGGCATTCCTGCCGAGATGCAGGGCAGGATTTTCGAAAGCTTTACCCAGGCGGATGCCTCCATTACCCGCCGCTATGGCGGGACTGGCCTTGGCACGACCATATCGAAACAGCTCATCGAAATGATGGGTGGCCGGATCGGGCTGGTCAGCCAGCCCGGTGACGGGACAACGTTCTGGTTTGAAATTCCCGCGCAGGAACAGGAAAAAGAACAGGAAATCCTGCCAGGGAAGTTGCGTGTTGGAACCTTGGTAAGCCTGGAACTGGGGCAACGCCTGGGCAGCCTGATCCGCTCCTGGGATGGAGAAATTCTGCCCATGAACGCACCGGCGGGCGCGGTCATGCATTTGCTGTCGGAAGCAGTAGAGACCCCCGATGCCTTGATTGTTGAGCGAGGCTTGCTGGGAACCGACCCTGCCTTGTTTGTCCGTCTGTTGCATGACAGTCCCGGCCTTGGCCACTTGCCCGTTATCCTGATTGATTCTGAATCTACTGAACTTCAGGACATGTCCTGGATGAAAGCTGGCTATTCCACGGTACTGCATTCACCGGTCAATCCGACATTGCTGTTCAATGCCTTGCACGAGGCGGCGTATCACAAGGATTTGCCGGACAACGTGGTGTCGCTGGCCGATCATTTCCAGGCCAAGGCGGGCCGCATCAAATTGCGCGTACTGGTGGCAGAGGATAATCCCGTTAACCAGCGGGTGATGCGTGGTCTGCTGGAACACGCTGGACATGAAGTCGTCATGGCGTCGAACGGAGAGGAGGCCTTGTCTCTGCTTGAGTCGAATGCCAGTCAGTATTCCCTTGCAATCATGGATATGCATATGCCTGTAATGTCAGGGCCTGACGTAGTCAAGCGCTGGCGTTTCATGGAGAAGGGGCATTTACCCATCATCATGCTGACTGCGGATGCGCGTGGTGAAGCTGAGCAGCAATGCAGGGATTCGGGCGCGGACGATTTCCTGACCAAACCCATTAACAGCCGGGCATTGCTGGACATGCTGGCACGTTACAGTGATGCGGGACAACTCGAACCGGTCAGGCTCGTTAACGCAAAACGGCAGGATGCGCTGGTGCTGGATGAAACCGTGCTGATTGATCTGGCGGAAGTGGGGGGAGGCATCGATTTTGTTCGGGACCTGATCGAGGATTTTCGTCAGGACAGCAACCGGGCCATGCAGGCGACCAGGTTGGCGCTGCAGGAACAGAATTACGGCGCCTGGAAAGACCAGCTGCACATGCTGAAAGGCGGTGCCAGTGATGTCGGCGCTATATTCATGGCTGAAATATGCGCTGAGGCAGAGCGCATCAAACCCTTTGAGATCGCACTGCCTCTAGCCGACGAATCACTTGTCAAAGTACATGATGCGCAACAGGCTGCCTTGGCCGCGCTGGATGATTTTCTAGCTCGCCAGCGGAACGCTTTGGGCATGTGAATCGGCAGCGTGAGATTTTCCCGTCTGCCGTGAAACCAGCCGCTCCATCATTCGCAAGTCTTTTTCGCTCAATCTGAGCGCCGCATCCACCCAGATTTCAGTTATTCGAATCAGCTCTTCATAGGAAGCAGGCTGGCTGATTTCCCTTGCGGCTCTTAGCGCCAGTGATCCGTTGCGAGCCTTGCTTTCTCTCCTGATGTATTCATACACGGCTTTTTCGCCTTCACCAGGTTCGGCCAGGACATCTATTGCGCCCATTTCAAATAATTCCTCGGCAAGATACAGCTTGCCGCTGAGGATGATTTTTTCAGCCTTCTGATGACCCACGCGTCTTCCCAGAAAGGTCATCGCGCCCATGCCTGGGAACAGATTGAATAAAATTTCGGGTAATCCCATCTTGCAACCGCGCTCTGCGATCAGTACGTTGGCGGCAAGAGCGCTCTCGAATCCGCCGCCCAGCGCCTGACCTTGTACCAGGGCGATACTCGTTACACTCGGACGGTTTAAATGACTATGGGTCGTGTAGGAACAGTCAATGCACGAGATCGCATACCGGTATAGCGCGTCACGGTCCCTGGCCTCGATATGATGCATGAAAAGATCCAGATCCCCGCCCAGGCTGAAAATTCCGGGAATACTCGAAGCAAGAACAAAATAATCGATATCGGGTTTGTCGGGGTCGTCAATAGAATTGACCATGTCACCGCCCCATGAAATCAGCTCACGAAGTATTGTGGGCGTAAAGCACGGACGGGGCTCGGCGTGCATGTAGCCCCACGCGATAGCGTTATGGGTGTCATGATAAGTCGTCAATTGAGTGTAATTATTGTTGTCGGGTTGCAACGTGGACTTCACTGATTGCAGATGCGACATGATGCTCTCCCCTGTTGAGTGGCACGTGACTAATAATTTTCGTTATGCATAGGCTAGTTTGCTTATGATCTGCTTGCAACTGGTTGAATCGAAAATAATTGTTTAGCGTATGGCCAGTATCCGATTCCCTATATATTGAATCCAGCAACCCGACAATAAACAAGATATTGTGGGCGTCTTTTTATGATCTTTGGCCTTGGCTGAACAAACGGCTTGATTTTTCAGGGCATCCCGCGGGTATTGTTGATGGGAGCGTTTTCTAGAGTGTTACCAGCATTCGTATTGCCAGCAAAAACAGCAGCATGGCAAAGACCTGTTTCAGCCTGGCGACGGGCAGGGAATGTGCTGTTCTCGCGCCCAATGGCGCGGTGAGAATGCTGCCTGCGGCGATGCCGGCCAAGGCGGGCAAGGAGATGAATCCCAGACTCAAGGGGGGGAGTTCCGCGCTATTCCATCCGCCAATGATATAGCCGGTCAAGCCTGCGAATGCGATGGGGAAGCCGATCGCGGCGGATGTGCCGACCGCGCGATGAAAAGGCACATTGCACCAGACCTGAAAAGGTACGGACAGCGTACCGCCGCCAATGCCCACCCAGCTGGAAACCGCGCCGATCAACCCGCCCGCGCCCAGCATGCCGAAGGGACCGGGCAACATGCGGCTCGGCGCGGGCTTGAAATTCAGCGCCATTTGCAACGCCGCATAAAAAAGAAAAATAACGAAAAAAATCTTCAGCGGCCGGGCGGGGATAAAAGAGGCCAGCCATGCACCCAGCAATGTTCCCAGAACTATGCCGGGCGTAATCCGTTTGACCACGCTCCAGTCGACAGCGCCATGACTGTGATGGGCACGTACGCTGGCGAGCGAAGTGAACAGAATCGAGGCAAGTGAAGTCCCGAGCGCCAGGTGGGGCTGGATACCGGAAGCGACTCCTTGAGCATCAAACAGCCAGATCAGGATGGGAACAATGATGAGCCCGCCCCCCACGCCCAACAGACCCGCAACGAAGCCGGCGACAAGGCCTAACAGCAGGTAGGCGATCAGAAATTCAGGCAACTAAAGCAGGCCCAGTATGAATTCGTATTCTTTGGGATCAACCGGCGTGATCGACAGGCGGTTGCCTTTTTGCAGGATGCGCAGATTGGCAAGCTCGGGGTGCTCGCGCAGTTCCTTGATCGGCACCAGCCGGGTTTTCTTGGCGAATTTCACATCGACATTCATCCAGCGCGGGTTTTCACGCGTGGCTTTGGGGTCGAAGTATTTGTTCCTGCGATCGAACTGGGTTTCGTCGGGATAGGCCTTCTTGCTGATTGTCGCAAGCCCGGCGATGCCAGGTTCCTCGCACGACGAATGATAGAACAGCACCTTGTCGCCGACTTCCATCTGGTCGCGCATGAAGTTGCGTGCCTGGTAATTTCTTACGCCATACCAGGCGACGGTTTGTTTGGGCATGGCGGCAAGATCGTCGATCGAAACGTCCGAGGGTTCGGATTTCATCAGCCAGTAGCGCATCAAACATTCCTCGCGCAGCGAAACCTTGTCCCCCTCTCCCCTGGCGGGAGAGGGCGGGGTGAGGGGGAGGCAGGCAATTTGCTCAAGCCCTTTTAATCAGCGTGCCGACGCCTTCCGGGGTCAGCACTTCCAGCAGCAAGGCGTGTTCCACGCGGCCATCGATGATGTGCGCGGTTTTCACGCCGCTGTTGACGGCGTCAACAGCGTAACCCACTTTGGGAATCATGCCGCCGGAGATGGTGCCGTCAGCCGTCAAATCGGTCACCTCGCGCGGAGTAAGGCCGGTCAGCAGCTTGCCCTGCTTGTCCAGCACACCGGAAGTGTTGGTCATGAACACCACTTTTTCCGCCTGCAACACACCGGCAATCTTGCCGGCCGCGACATCGGCATTGATGTTGTAGGCGTTGCCTTCGGAGTCCGTGCCCAGTGGCGCCACGACGGGAATGAAGTCTCGCGCATCCAGATGCTGAATGATTTCCGGGTCGATGCTGGTGATTTCACCAACCTGGCCGATGTCGAGTAGTTCTTCCGCCTTTTCCTTGCTGGGCACCAGCATTTTCTTGGCGTGGATGAAGTTGCCATCCTTGCCGGTGAGGCCGACTGCCTTGCCGCCGTGTTTGTTGATGAGGGTAACGATGTCCTGGTTGACCAGACCGCCGAGCACCATTTCCACCACGTCCAGGGTTTCCTCGTCGGTGACGCGCATGCCCTGAATGAATTCACTCTGCTTGCCGATTCGTTGCAGCAGACCGGCGATCTGCGGCCCGCCGCCGTGCACCACCACCGGATTCATGCCGACGAGTTTCAACAAAACAACGTCCTTGGCGAAAGCCTCCATCAGGTGGCGCTCGGTCATGGCGTTACCGCCGTATTTGATGACAATGGTCTTGTCGTAGAAGCGCTGGATGTAGGGCAAGGCTTCGGAAAGGATGTGGGCCTTGTCGGCGGGCGCGAATTGGGTCATTCGTTTTTCCTTGGAGATTTTCCGGCATTTTACGGGGAGGTGCGGCAATAAAAAAGCGGCCCGTGAGCCGCTTCAATGGAAATTTCCGGCTAACGTTATTGCACAGTCAGTCGCTTGCTTTCGGAAGCCAGTTTTTTCGGCAACACCAGTTCCAGAACACCTTCATTGTATTTGGCGCTGGCAGTCGTTTCGTCCACATCATTGGCGAGCGAGAAACTCCGCATCACCTTGCCGTAGGTACGCTCACGCTTCAGCACTTTTTCGCCTTCCTTCTGCTCGGATTCGGAACGGGTCTCAGCCGAAACCGTAACAGTATTGCCGTCGATGGTGATGTGGATGTCTTCCTTTTTCACGCCGGGCAAATCGGCATGTACGGTATAAGCCTTGTCGTTCTCTTTTACGTCCATCTTGAACTGCGGCAATTCGCGATCCATGCGCACGGGACGGAAAAATCCCCGGAACAGGTCGTCGAATGGTTCGATGGCGGTTTCAAACGGATCATAGCGGGTCACATTGGGCATTTCTTTCTCCTTTGCCAAGTTGCGGTATTGCCGCGGGTACTTTCTATTTAGGGCAGTAGAAGTGACTTTCAAGAGATATTGCCATCCTTTTAAATGCAAACGATTCTCACTGTAAATTTCTGGAAATCCGCCTACAATCGGCAAAAAAATGGAGGATCAATGGGCGATCCAGCGCGCTGGCTTGAGGAACACGGGGATTACCTGTTTCGCTATGCGAGGCGGCGCCTGTTTTCTGACGAACTTGCCGAGGACGCTGTTCAGGAAACCTTTTTGGCGGCCCTGAAGGCGCAGGAGCGTTTTTCTGGCAGTAGTTCGGTGCGAACCTGGCTCACCGGTATTCTTAAACACAAGATCGTCGACATCATTCGCCATCAATATCGCGAGGTTGTCGCGCCGCCGAGCTGCGATCCTGATAACGAAGATGACTGGGAGGCCTTGTTTGACAAGAGTGGCCACTGGGTCGAGACATTCAGGGATTGGGGCGACCCGGCATCCGAACTTGAACGAAGCCGCCTCCGCGATGCGCTGGATGAATGCTTCCGGCGGCTTAAACCCAATCTTGCCCGGATATTTTCCCTAAGAGAACTGACCGGCCTGAGCAACGAAGAAATCTGTAAGGCGCTGGATATCACCACGACCAATGCCTGGGTCATGCTTCATCGTGCTCGACTGTTCCTGCGGGAATGCCTGGAAACGAGAATTTAGGGGAGCCGGCGTGGGCCTGATAAAAAACTGTAAGGAAACTTCGGTACTGGTGACTCAGTCACTGGATCGTGGCCTGACGTTTCAGGAACGGTTTGCAATGAAAGTGCACTTGATGATTTGCAGGAATTGCGCACGGTTCATGAAGCAAATGCATCTGGTACGGTCCTGGCTGCGTATCGAAAATATGGCGGACCAACCCGGGCTGACGGATGAAGCCCGGGAACGGATCGCCAGCAAGTTGCGGGAAGAGGAGTAATCCTCTCGGCATGTTTGGCCGGCACTTCGGCCTTTTTACTTGAAGGAGATAGAGAGATGGCAAGCAAGAAAAAAGCAGTAAGCGTGGCGTTGGGTTCGGCATTCGTGGCTGGTATGGCCATGACTCCCATGGCCGGCGCGGCGGAGAACCCCTTTGCAATGCAGAACCTGGATCGCGGCTACATGGTTGCCGACATGCAGGGCAAGTGCGGCGCGGGTAAATGTGGTGCGGGCAAATGCGGCGTTGGCAAATGTGGTGCGGCCATGATGGACGAAAACAAGGATGGCAAGGTGAGCAAGGAAGAATTCACCAAGCATCACGAAGCCATGTTTGCCAATATGGACAAGAATAACAATGGCACCCTGGAAGCTGATGAAATGGGCCCCGGAGGCCCCGGACCTGGCCCAAAGGCCGGCACTGGCAAGTGTGGCGCAGGCAAATGCGGTGGCATGAAGAAGTAAGTCACATACCGTCATGAATCGTTTGCCGCTTCGTGGCGCGGGCCTCGGGTTTCGCAGGGAGTCGCTGGACGAACTGGAAACCCGGGTGCCGGATGTCATCGATTTTTTCGAAGTCGCACCCGAAAACTGGATCGACATGGGCGGCAGCCTCGGCCGCCGTTTCCGCGCCTTTGCAGAGCGTTACCCATTTGTATGTCACGGCCTGTCGTTGTCCCTGGGCGGGCCAGCGCCACTGGACGAAATGCTGTTGCGCAAGATCAAGACGTTTCTCGATCAATACCGCTTTCCGCTTTATACAGAACATTTGTCGTACTGCTCGGATGATGGACACCTCTATGATCTGCTGCCGATTCCGATGACGGAGGCGGCGGTCAAATACGTGGCCGCGCGCATCCGGCGAACGCAGGATATTCTGGAGCGTCGTATCGCCGTCGAGAACGCCTCGTTTTATGTCAATGCGCCGATTTCCGACATGGATGAGCCCGCATTCGTGCGCGCGGTGCTCGATGAAGCGGACTGTGATCTACACCTGGACGTGAACAACGTCTACGTCAACAGCGTCAATCACCGTTTTGACCCCCGTGCTTACATCGCCTCGCTGTCAGCCGAGCGGGTGGTGTACATGCACATGGCGGGGCATTACTACGAAGCCGAGGATTTGATCATCGACACCCACGGCGCGGATGTGATCGATCCTGTGTGGGATTTGCTCGACTTCACTTATCAGACAATCGGCGTACGTCCGACTTTGCTGGAACGCGACTTCAATATTCCACCCATGGCGTATCTGGAAAAGGAAGTCAGGCAGATTGCCGATTTGCAGCGCAAATATGGAACAGATGAAGGGGTTGCCGCCAGTGCCTGAGTTACCCGAATTCCAGCGCTACCAGTTCGCGTTTGCATCGCATATTCGCGATCCGAAAAGCTTCAAGCGGCCTGTCGGCGTCGAGGCCCGGCGCATGAAGGTCTACAACGAGATCGTTTACAACAACACGGAAAGTTTTCTGCTCGCCTGTTTTCCCGTGCTGCGCAAGGTGTTGGGGAAACGCCGCTGGGACAGGCTGGCGCGCGCGTTCTTTGCGGGCCACCGCAGCCATACCCCCTATTTCAGGCAGATTCCGGACGAATTCTTGCAATTCCTGCAAGACGAATGGGGAATGGATGAGCGCTACCCGGAGTACATGTTGGAGCTGGCGCATTACGAGTGGATTGAATTGGTGCTGTCGGTTTCCAATCGGGATGAGCAATTTGCGGAACGCGATGTGAATGGCGACTTGATTGAAGGCCGGCCGTTGTTGAATCCCGTTTTGGCGAATCTGGCATATCAGTATCCGGTGCACCGCATCAGGCCTCGTGCGAAAGTCGTAGCGACGCCCACATTTTTGCTGGTATTCCGCGACGCGGAATTCAATGTGCGTTTTATCGAGCAGAGCAATGTCAGTGCGCGGCTGCTCAAGCTGCTCGAGGCCGGTAATCGCACAGGCCGGGAGGCAGTGATGCAGCTATCGGATGAAATCGGACACGATAATCCATCCAGGCTGGTGGATTTTGCCAAAGGATTTCTGGAGGAGTTACGGCATGCGGGCGCGGTGCTAGGGACGGCACGCTGACCGGGCCAATGAGATCAAATCAAAAAAAGCGGGCATTGCCCGCTTTTTTGTGTGCCGTGATCAATTATTTTGACTTTGAAACCATATAGTCCACCGCGGCTTTCACATCGGCATCCGCCAAGGCTGTCTGGCCGCCTTTGGCCGGCATCGCGCCTTTCCCCTTTAACGCGGAGTCATACAACGCTGGTTTGCCGGTTTTGATACGGTCTTTCCAGGCAGCCTTGTCGCCAAATTTCGGAGATCCGGCCATGCCTTGGGCGTGGCAATTCATGCAGGCTTTCTTGTAGGTATCCTCGCCCTTGCTTGCGGCCATTGCAGGTTGCAGGGCAAACAGGGAAGCAACAGCCATCAAACCAAACAACTTCTTCATGTGCAACTCCTAAGGTTAAAAACAAAATCCGAATGACGCTTCACGCCTGTATCAGCATGCCTTTAATGCTTTCTGGATGCAAGGGGGTCACGGACTTCAGCAGTAATTTTATGCAAAGTCGACTTGCCGTCCGCCAGAATTTTCAGAGTAATCGGGACAGTATCGCCTGCCTTCAACTGTTTGTTCAGGTCGATCAACATGAGGTGAAGTCCGCCTGGCGCCAGTTTGATGGTTTGGCCTTTCCGAAGCCGGATGTAGGGAACGGGCCGCATGATCATGACGCCGTCCTGCATGGACATTTCATGAAGTTCCGTGACCCCGGCGACTGCGGTGCTCGCAGAGACGAGGGTGGCATCGCTGGCCGGGCTGGTGATGTCCAGAAATCCGCCGACGACTGCCTGTCCCGGAGCAGGGGCGCGAACCCAGGCGTTCTCGATTTTGATGTCCAGGGCAAAGGCCGGCAGGGTTGCAAGGAACGACAGCAAGACAGCGAAAAATTTCATGGCGACTCCATTGAAACCGGCGATGTAAACAAAAAAGCCCGCCGTTAAGCGGGCTTGAACAAGAGGTGGTTGTGCATGAAGCGACTCACACACTGGTTTCATGTTGCCTGAGACCGGGTTGTTTATCAATGCGACAAGATGTCGCATGGATTAGAACAGCGCGGCATGATGTCGCTGATACAGATCAGGCGGCGTGCTTGCGATAGGGGTAAAACTCGTTCGCTACCCGGTTCATGCGAGAGACATCAAACCGCGCCTTGCCCGCGCCGCTGAATTCGCTTTCCAGAGCCGCGTATGCCTCACTGGCCCAGGCCTTGTCCTTCAACTCGTCGGCAATGCCTTCCACCCAGCGCAATTTCTCCACGGAGGATGAAAGCGTCTTGCCGCAGGCTTCATAAACCTTGCGAACCATGGCTGAATCGGTGCCGTAGCTTCTCATGCGGCTGGCGAGCTGGATGCAGCCTTCGGCATTGCCGCAGGACTGGGCCGCCTGCAAGAACATGCTTTCGGCGCCGGCCATGTCGCCGCCCTGGGCCATGATGGCGCCAATGTGAGCCAGCGAATAATGGTCCTTGGCGCTGGATTTGGCGCTGTTCAGCACGTTGCCGGCCCAGGCGCTGTCTTTCAGATCGGACAGGATGACCTGCGCCAGTTTGGTGTAGTCATAAACGCCCGCGTTGGGGTTGGATTTGAGCCCGGCTTCACGCTGCTGCAGATAGGCACGGGCCTTCTCGCGGCCAAACTCCTTGTTTTTCATCTCTGCCGCTGCCGTGTGGACGACATCCTTGAACTGGGTGAAATCCCCTGACTTGGCGGCGGCTTCATCCAGCAGGCGTGCCAGCCAGTGGGTGTCGTTGAGATGCTTGTCCACCGCCAGGATCAACGGGCGGGCGCGCTGAAACTGGTAGGCGCCTTCGTTGAGCATGGTTTCGACCTTGCCCAGAAGCTTGGCGGCATAGAACGGGTCTTCAAGTTCAGCCATGACCTGATCAGTCAGGGTGAATAGTTTTTTCGGGGTATCGGCGAGATCTTCCTGTTTGCCGAATTCCACATACTTGGCCTGGTTGGCGGCGCGCTTGTCGAACTTGGCTTGGACGCGCTGCACGCGGGCGGAGTCGTCGGCGAAATCGGCCTTGGCCGCATCCACCACTTTTTGCATTTCGTCCAGCGAGGCCACGGCGTTTTCCGCCTGGTCCATCAGTGTTGCAGCCCCGGCGGCATCACCCGTGGACTTGAGACCACGCGCGAGATCGATGAACTGCTCGGTAGCGGTTGCGATATCACCGCCTTTTTTCAGCACCGCTTGCATGAATTCGGTTTCGCCGATGGATTTGGCGGCATCGAGCAGGCTTTTAACAGCGTTGAAATCGGTGGCGCCGTCCAGCGCGCGCTGGTACAGAGCCTTGGCCTTGGCCGGGTCGCCCAGTGTTTTGGCGGTTTCGCCTGCCAGGGACAGCAGATCGCCAACGTTGGTCAGCTTGCTCGCGGCCTTTTCCAGAATGGCACCGGCGTAATCCTTGTCCAGCAGATGCTCGACTGCGGCGCCAGCCAGTTTGGTGTATTCGACGGCGCGGGCAATCTTGCTTTCCGCCTTTTCGTACACCTTCTTGGCAAAACTGTTCTCGCCCATGACCTTCATGGCCTGCTTGCCCAGCTCGATCAGCGGATCGAGGTTGTTGGTTTCCTTCAGCGCCTTGTCCAGCGCGGCCGCCGCGCCATCCTTGTCGCCAAGGATTTTCATCTTGCCTTCGGCCAGGTAGACCTGCTCCTCGCCGGACATGCAGTAGTCTTCTGCCGTCTGGAGCAATTCCTCGGCACGCGCCTGGTCTCCAAGCTGCTTGTACACGATAGCAACGGCCGCCAGATCCTTGGTGAACTGGCACTCGTCGGCAACTCTATCCACCAGTTCCTTGGCGTAAGCTGCGTCGGCGGGTTCCTGCAGGGCTTCCAAAGCCAGGGTGGCATAGTCGGCGCCGCTGCTGCAAGCGGATTCTTTGGGGCTTAAGGTATCGCGGGTGGCCATGGCTAACTCCTGAAAAGATTGCCCGCAAGTTTACCGCGCCCGGCCAGGGGAGCGGCTAGGAAGGTTTTATGACGCTATAGCGGGTATTTATCCTGAAGTGAAGGGTGAGCGGGAGGATTTACCCTTCCCCCTTCACTTCGTCAAAGCACATACCGGCTGAGGTCTTCGTCGCCGGCCAGGGTATTCAGCCGCTGGTTGATGTAGTCGGCGTCCAGGGTCACGGTCTGGCCTTCCAGCCTGGCGGCGCTGAATGAGACTTCTTCCAGCAGGCGTTCCATGACCGTATGCAGGCGCCTGGCGCCGATGTTTTCGGTCTTTTCGTTGACCTGATGGGCGATTTCGGCGAGGCGGCGGATGCCGTCCGGGGGGAATTCGAGCTTGACCCCCTCGGTTTCCAGTAGCGCCTGGTACTGCCGGGTCAGGCAGGCGTCGGTGCTGGTCAGGATGCGTTCGAAATCCTCCACTGACAGCGATTGCAGTTCGACGCGAATGGGCAGGCGCCCTTGCAATTCCGGGATGAGGTCGGAGGGACGCGAGAGGTGAAACGCCCCGCTGGCGATGAACAGGATGTGATCGGTCTTGACCATACCGTATTTGGTCGAGACAGTGGTGCCTTCGACCAATGGCAGCAGGTCGCGCTGCACGCCCTGGCGCGAGACATCGGCGCCCTGCGCGCCTTCGCGCGCGGCAATTTTGTCCACTTCGTCGAGGAAGACAATGCCGTTCTGTTCCACTGATTCGATGGCGGCAAGCTTGGTTTCCTCTTCATTGACCAGCGCGGCAGCTTCTTCCTCCGTGGCCAGTCTGAGGGCTTCCTTCACCTTCAATTTACGCGTGCGGGTGCGGCCGCCGCCGAGGCCCTGGAACATGCCCTGCAACTGCTGCGATAAATCCTCCATGCCGGGCGGCGTGAAGATTTGCATTGAGGCAGAGGGTTGGGTCAGGTCGATTTCGATTTCCTTGTCGTCGAGCTGGCCTTCGCGCAGCATCTTGCGGAATTTCTGCCGCGTGGCGGAATCCTCGGGCTTGGCAGGCTCTGCCTCGAAGCCGAATCCTGCCTGGCGCGGCGGCGGCAGCAGCGCATCCAGAATGCGATCCTCAGCGGCATCCTGCGCGCGCATCTGCATCTTGTCCATTTCCCGTTCGCGGATCTGCTTGACGGCGATTTCCATCAGGTCGCGGATGATGGAATCCACATCCTTGCCGACGTAACCCACCTCGGTGAACTTGGTGGCCTCGACCTTGATGAAAGGCGCGTTGGCGAGCCGCGCAAGCCTGCGGGCGATCTCTGTTTTGCCCACGCCCGTGGGGCCGATCATGAGAATGTTTTTCGGCGTGATTTCTCGGCGCAGCGGTTCTTCAACGCGCGATCGCCGCCAGCGGTTGCGCAGCGCGATGGCGACGGCCTTCTTGGCTTCCTGCTGGCCGACGATGTGCTTGTCGAGTTCGTGGACGATTTCCTGGGGGGTGAATTGGGTCATGGCAGTGAAGGGTAAAGGGGGAAGGGAGAAGGGTAGGGGGTGGCGGTTTTACCCTTCGCCCTTGAGCGCCAAAAGCGCGATCCCTTCTCCCTTCACAAGGTTTCGATAATGTGATTCTGGTTGGTGTAGATGCAAATCTGCCCGGCGATTTTGAGGCTTTCGGCCACGATGTCGCGGGCGGACAAATCGCTGTGATTCAGCAAGGCCGATGCGGCGGCCTGTGCGTAGGCGCCGCCGGAGCCGATGGCGGCGATGCCCTGTTCGGGTTCCAGCACATCGCCGTTTCCGGTCAAAATCAGGGTGCTGGTTTTGTCGGCGATGGCGAGCATGGCTTCAAGCCGGCGCAGCACCCTGTCCGTGCGCCAGTCCTTGGTCAAATCAACGGCCGCGCGCACCAGATGTCCCTGATGTTTTTCCAGCTTGGCCTCGAAGCGTTCAAACAAGGTGAAGGCATCGGCGGTGGCGCCGGCGAAGCCTGCCAACACCTTGTCTTGATACAGTCTGCGGATCTTGCGCGCGGTGGATTTGATGACAATGTTGCCCAGGGTGACCTGGCCGTCGCCACCCAGTGCGACTTCATTGCCGCGGCGGACGGAAAGAATGGTGGTGCCGTGATATTGATCCATGATGACTTTTTGATTTCGAACCAGATAAATTAGGGTGCGGATGCGCTTTTCAAGGCTTGGTCTGGCCGGCCTTCCACAACTGCATGAAACGGTTTGCGTCAAAGCCCATCATTTTTTGCGAACCTATCGTGATCAGCGGTACGCCGCGCCCGCCCATCTGGCGGAATTTGGCCGCGCCGTAATCTGACTTCTCCACATCCCATTCACTGAAGGGCACATTGTTTTCCTTCATGAATGCCTTGGCGCGTTTGCAGACACCGCACCATTCGGTGGTGTAGAGCGTTACGCCACTATCCGCGCCTGTTGCCTGGCTGACCTGGGCGGGGCCGGAATAGCTTTGCAACTTGAGCTGCGTGGTTTTGGCGGTGGGCGGTGGCGCGTCGCTGTAATGCGTGCGGCCCTGCGCGTCTGTCCATTTGTAGACACCGGAGAATGTGGGCATGGCCAGCATGGCGAGGACAAGCGGCAGAAGGAATTTCATGTCGCGGGCGCGTTGCGTGAGGCAAGCATGCGGCGGATCGCACGGATGAAAAAAGCCGCGAGAACAACAGTCAGCACAATGAAGACCATCAGCAGAACCAGAAAGACAAGCGGATGGTTGAATGCAGTCCATAGTCCTGCCCCCAGCATGGCCTCTTCCGTCATGGAAGCTGCGATATTGGTGAATGGTTCGGGCGAGGTATTGATGACGGCCCGGCTGCCGGTTTTGGTCAATTGCGCGCTGGCGGCAACCCCGCCACCGAGCAAGGCCACCAGTGCGGTCATGCCGCTGCCCCCCAGTTCCGGAAACAGACTGGCCGCCAGTGCCGCGCCCGCAGGTATGCGCAAAAAGCTGTGCAGTGCGTCCCACACGCTGTCCAGCCAGGGAATCTTGTCGGCAAAGAACTCAGTCACGCTCAGGAAGCCGCTCACCCCCAGGCTGACGGGATGGGACAGCCATGCCAGTGTGTCCGGCAAGTCAAACCCGGCAAACCGTCCCAGCATGCCGAGAACGAACAGCACCAGATACAGGCGCAGCCCGCTTCCCCACGCAACAGCTGCGGCGATGGCGGCTTGGGCGATCAGGGCATGATCCACGGTGTGGGAATGAAGATTGTTAAGTAAGCTTTGCGGGTTCCAGCTTCGCGAGCTGGTCGATACCCATGGCGCGGAACAGCTCGTTGATCAGGGAATTCTGGCCCTGGAGAATAATGGATTTGCCGCTGCCCAGCATCTGCATGAGATGGCTGATTAGACTGCCAATGTAGGCGTAATCGACGCGGGTGACTTCGGAACAGTCCACCGCCACTTCCTGCTTCGATTGGGCAAATTGCAGCAAGGCGGCAATCTGGTTCTGGGTGGCCTCGGAAATAACGCCCTTTAATTTGAATGTGTCCGTCGAGGCGGATTGAGCGGGTGCCGTGGGCGCGGAGACTTCCTGGGCCGCCTTGATACTTTCCCACGAAGGGGGGGACACCTCGAAATGCACGGCGTAATCAACAGCCATATCTTCAAATTCCGACTGTTTGCCCAGCAATTGATACATGGCCAGGAGGAGCAGCCACCAGGCGCTGGTGCCGCGGTCGCTGTTGAGTTTGCCTTTCAGGGTCTCGACAAGTTGCGTAACACCGCTTACCTGAAAAGTGGCCTGGCTTTTTTTCGCGCTGGCCAGTCCTTCCGCGAGATGGGCGGCGCCAGCCGGTTCGAGAGCGGAAATGCGGGATAAATCAAGCAGCAGGATTTCGCCCTTGGCGGCAGCGGAAAGCTCGTCCTTCAATCTGCCGCCTGCCGCCGCATCCAGCTTTGCATCCACCCCGAGTGTTTTGCTGGCTTTGGCGGGAGCGGGGAGCCCGTTTTGCTGCTTGTTGCCAAGATTGGGTGGGGAAGTTTCGAATTTGACGGCGTATTCCTCAGCCAGTTGTTCGAATTCCCTTTCGCGGCCAGTCACCCGATACAGGTCGAACAGCATGTGCCAGGCGCGGGGTTCGTTTCCCGCGAGCAGGGTTTTCAGGGTTTGCTCGGCGTTGTCAACCTGATTGCTGGCATACAGCATGGCGGCTTCGTCCAGCGCGGTTTCGGGCGCGCCGCCGACTTCTTCCACCACGATGCCGTGATTGTCCGGGATAGCCGAACCGAATGTCGTCAGGCCTTTTGAGGGCGGCTCATCCCCTGGTTTGAGGGAAGCCTCCTTTTCGGGTTTGTTTCGGTCCTTGCGGAAAAAGGGAATGGCCATTATTTGAAGTCGGGGTGTCGCAGCTTTTACGTAAACGGATAAATCATACTGCGGATTGAGGGCTTGTGGGGGCATGGCCGGCGGACGCCGTCTGTGCAAAATCCGACAATACCCTGGAGACGAATTCAGGTTCCATGTCCCGAACAATGAAAACGAACCGGCTGCGGCGATCTTCCGTTGGCCAATGATCGAGCTCCGCTTCCGGATACAGTACGTGCTGCACGCCGTGCAATACCGTGGGCTTGTCTTTTCCGGCGATATTGACGATGGCCTTGAAGCGCAGCAGGTACTCGGAACGGAAGCTCACCAGCATTTCCAGGGCCGAAACCAGGCCGGCGAGGGGAATGGGCTCGTCGATGATCACGGAAAACGAGCGGATGCGATGGTCGTGGCCGTCATCCCCGGCTTTCGGTTTTCCGATCAGGGTCGTGCTGACGGGTCTATAGCGCTGCTCGTTCAGCCACTTTTGTACATCCGGCGTTTTGTCTCGTGCATTGAACAGGCCCAGATCCAGAATCCGGCTGAAATCCATTTCACCCTTGACGGCAGTGAGTTGTTCGGCGGCCGGATTAAGTTCGCTTAGCCGGGATTTCAGGGCGGCCAATCCGGCCGGGCTGGCCAGATCGGTTTTGGTCAGGATGATGCGATCGGCCACTGCCGCCTGTTTGGCCGCCTCGAAATAGCTGTCCAGCTGCGCGTCACCCAGCACGGCATCCACCGTGGTGACGACGCCGTCCATGCGGAAACGCACGCGTACCCAGGGATCATTCAACAGGGTATCGAGAATGGGCGCGGGGTCGGCGATGCCCGTGGTTTCGATGACGACGCGCTCGAATTTCGGGATGTCGCCGCGCTCGCGCGCCATGTAAAGGTTTTTCAGTGTCGGCGACAGCGATCCCGAAACCGTGCAACACACACAACCCCCCGACAGCACGGCCATCGGACCTTCCATTTTTTCCAGCAGGTCGTGATCCAGACTGACATCGCCGAATTCGTTCATGACCACGGCCGTGCGCGGCAGGTGGCGAATGAGCTGGTTCAGCAGCGTGGTCTTGCCGCTGCCCAGAAACCCGGTGAGGAGGGTAACGGGAACAAGTTCGGGTTGTTGCGTCATTTCTGACGTTTGGCGCGCGGGTGCGCCGTGTCGTATACCTTGGCCAGGTGCTGGTAATCCAGATGGGTATAAACCTGCGTGGTGCTGATGTTGGCGTGACCCAGCATTTCCTGCACGGCGCGCAGATCGCCGGAGGATTGCAGGACATGCGTGGCGAAGGAATGGCGCAGCATGTGCGGGTGAACATGCATGGGCAGGCCGGCCTTGATCGCCCAGCGACCCAGACGCGACTGGACCTGCCGGGAGGTCAGCCGACTGCCGTGCCGGTTGACGAAAACCGCTTTCTCATCCGGCATGGCAATCGTTGCGCGCGCTGACAGCCACGCCGTCAGCGCCTGATGCGCTTTTTCGCCAACAGTCACGAGCCGGGTTTTATTGCCCTTGCCGGTGACGGTGGCTTCGCCAGACGGCAGGTCCAGTGCCAGCAGATCCAGGCTCACCAGCTCGGCCAGGCGTAAACCCGCGGAGTAAAAAAGTTCGAACATGGCCTTGTCGCGAATTTCCAGATTGTCCTCTGGCGCATGTTCAAGCAGTTGCGTGCAACTATCTGGCGAGAGGGCTTCGGGCAAGGCGCGCCGAGACTTGGGCGGGCGCAGGTCAGAACAGGGGTTGCGTGGGAAACCATATCGCTTGCAGGCAAAGCGGTAAAACCCGCGCCACGCGGACAGGCGCCGTGCCAGGCTTTTGGACGACAGGCCCTGGCTGTGCAGCCGGGCGATGAAGTGGCGGATTTGCGGACTGTCCAGGTCCTGCAAGGCGGCGCCTTGCGCCAGCGCATTCAGGCTGGCCAGATCGCGCCGGTAATTCTCAACGGTGTGCGAGGACAGCCGCCGCTCGGCGGCAAGGTGGGTCAGGTAAGTTTCAATCTCGGAGTTCATGCCAACCGGGTAAGCGCGGCCCCAATCAACTGCCCCAAGCGGTCGAGGTAAAGCGTGCCCATTTCCGGATAAAAGCGTTTGGGGTCCTCCGAACCCAGCACCAGCAGGCCAACCGTATGTTCGCCGCGCAGGGGAATGGCGGCAAAGGATTTCAGATGGGCCGACGCTTCGCCAAACCAGGCGTAAGCTTCCTCGTGCCGCAACGCGCCGCAGGAGGGATGCATCTGGGTGTCGACTTCTTTCTTGAGCCCGTCGCTGACCGGCTGTTCGGGAATGTTCCAGATGCGAATCGCGTGGTGAGGTACGGCAAAGCCTTCCCGCAGATGTAGATTCAGCACCGCCAGCAAGCCCGCGATGTCTCGCGCGGAAATGATGTCCACGGCAAGCTTGTGCATTTTTTCGGAAATGCTGTCGTTTTCCTCGCCAAAGTGGATCAGCTCCGCCAGCTTGCCCTCCAGCAAGTGCATCTTGTCGCGCATGGACAGCACCTGGCGCTCGGTAATGGAAATGGCATGCGTGCCATGAGGATGGGTGATGCTAAGTGTAGTGAGCAGTTCGGGGAACTGGTTGAAGAAATCCGGGTGGGCGGAAAGATAGGCTGCAATCAGATGCGCATCGACGGGGTCGTTCATTCAATCTCCAGTGTGCCTTCAAATACGGTTTCGGCGGGGCCGGTCATCATGACAGGCGAGTTTCCTCCCAGCCATTCTATGGTCAAAACGCCGCCACGGGTTTCGACATTGACCTGTGAATCCAGCAGGCCGCGCATCATGCCCGCGACTGCCGCCGCACAGGCGCCGGTGCCGCAGGAAAGCGTTTCGCCCGCGCCGCGTTCGTAAACCCGCAGTTTGATTCGGTTGGGGTTGATGATTTGCATGAAACCGGCGTTAACGCGCTTGGGGAAGCGCGGGTGATGCTCAATCAGCGGCCCTTGCGTGACAACCGGTGCGGTATCCACATTTTCAACGACCTGCACCGCATGTGGATTGCCCATCGACAACGCGCTGATGGTGACGGGCTCGCCGTTCACTTCCAGCTCGTGGGTCGGTGCGCGGGCCGGAGCGTTGAAGGGAATATCGGCAGGCTCAAATCTCGGCGCACCCATGTTGACGGTCACGCGCCCGTCGGTTTCCAGGCGTGGCTGGATCAGCCCGCTTCTGGTTTCGACGGTGATTTCTGATTTGGCGGTCAGCCCCTTGTCGACCACGAAACGCACGAAGCAGCGCGCGCCGTTGCCACATTGTTCCACCTCACCGCCGTCGGCGTTGAAAATGCGGTAGCGGAAATCGGCTTGCGGATTTTGCGGCTTTTCAACCAGCAACAACTGATCGCAGCCCACGCCGAAATGCCGGTCGGCAATGTTGCGTATCCGGCTGGCGGATAAATTCACGGTCTGGCTGATGCCATCGATGACGACGAAATCATTGCCAGCGCCGTGCATTTTAGTGAAGTTCAGTTTCATGCCATCAAGTCTACATAATCCTTGAACTTGCCGCGACTTGTGGCTGCGGAATGCCGTGGTGTGTGGCGCATTTTCAAGGCCTGGATTTTCCGGAGCACAAATTCATTTCCAGCAGGTAATCATCCATCACGAAGCCGCTGCCGATATCAAGCACATCTTCGCCATAAAAGCTGAAGCCGTATTTTGCATAGGCGGAAAGCGCGAGGGTGTTGTGCTTGTTGACGCGCAGAATCAGCCGGATCGCGCCTGAGTCGCATGCCTTTTGTTTCACCAGCCCAAGCAGGGCCTGTCCCACACCTTTGCGTTGATGATCAGGGTGCACATACAACTTGTCCAGTTTCCAGGTGGATGGAGTATCGTCGGCAAAGGCCTGTGCGAAACCGGCCATGGCCTGGCCGTGCCACGCGGCCAGCCAGCAGCTTGTTTCGAGGCTGGCGCGGATGCTTTCAGGCGAATAGCGTTGGACCAGCATATAATCGATCTGCGCCTTGCCGATGAAGGCCGGGTAATGCGCATGCCAGATTTCATGAGCCCGTTCGCAAAGCGTATCAACTTCGTCCGCCTGGAGCAGCCGAATGGTGAACTCAGTCATACAGGCTGGGTTGGCCCTCGGGCCGCGTTTTGAAACGGCGGTGCGTCCATAAATACTGTTCCGGCATTTCGCGGATGCGGTCTTCAATGAAGGCATTCATTCTTCTTGTGTCGGCTTCGATATCACCGCTGGGAAAATCTTCCCAGGCGGGATAGAACTTCATCACATAACCTTGCCCGCCCGGAAGCTGGCGGGTGATGGCAGGAACGACTTTGGCGCCGGCCACCCTGGCCAGACGCGACAGCGCCGGCACGGTCGCGGTCGGGATACCGAAAAAGGGCACGAAGATAGATTCGCTTCTACCCGCGTCCTGATCGGGCAGGTAGTAAAACGGCAGACCCGAACGAATCGCGCCGATCACCGGCCGGATGCCCTCGTGCTTGGAAACTAGCAGGGTCTGGTTGAAGCGGCTGCGCGCATGCAGCAAATGGCGATTGACAATGCCGCTGCGCGCTAGGCTGTACATGGAGGCAATGCGCGTGCGGGCCGTCATTCGCACGCCGCCCATGTCCAGACCGACAAAATGCGGCGCCATCAGGATCAACGGCTTGCCTTGATGCGCATCGAGATGCACTTCATCCTCGAATCGAACGAGCTTTTTTATCCGCGCCGCACTTGCCCAGACCAGCAGGCCATGCTCCAGGGCGGCGCGGGTGCTGGCCTGCAAGTTTCTTTTCAGCAGCGTTTGTATTTCGGACGCGTTCCTCTCGGGAAAACACAATTCGAGATTGCGCCGGGCGATGTGCTTGCGGCGTTTGGCAAGATGATAAGCCAGCCAGCCGAGGAGATTCCCGGTCGCGGCCTGCATGCACAGCGGCAGCCAGTGAAACAGCCACAGGAACCCGAATCCCAGGCGGGTTAAGAATTCGCTCATGCAGGCGTGTCGGGTGGCGGCTCCGCTCCGCCCGGCTGCTTGTAGCGCGCGTAGCTCCACATGTATTGAGCGGGCAATTTGCGAGCGACGCGTTCCACTTCCCTGTTTAACGCGGTGGCCGCCTCGGTGCGGTCTTTCGGTAGCGGCGCATCCAGCGGGTCGAAATGAATCCTGAATCCGCGTCCCCACGAAAGCCGTTCGGCATACACCATCAGCGGCGTCGCGCCGGTTGACTGGATCAGCCGCACGGTCATGGTGGGCGTGTAGGCCCAGCGGCCGAAGAAGGGCGCCCAAACGCCATCGCCCTGGGTGGCGACCTGATCGGGCAGCACGCCGATGGCTTCGCCGCGCTTCAAGGCGCCCAGCAGGGCCTTCACGCCGGACAGGTCGGTAGGCACCAGTTTCGCCTGACCGCGCTCGCGCCCCTGTCGCATGAATACGTCGACGGCCTGTTTGCGCGCCGGCTTGTACATGGCGGTAAAAGGCTGGCGGTAGGCGAGGTACAGGTTGATGATCTCCCAGCAGCCGATATGCGGCGCGACCACCACCACGCCCTTGCCGGCCTTCATCGCGGCTTCGAAATGTTCCCAGCCTGGGGTTTCGCGTACCAGGCGCACCACCTTTTCATGCGGGCGCAACCAGATCGCGGCCACTTCCAGCAGGCTTTTGCCAGTTTCCTGTATGACCTGGCGCAGCAGACCGGGACGGACCTGTATCAGCCCGGCCTGGGCAAGATTTTCCCTGACCCGCTGCTGATGCCGGCCCGGCCACAGCCAGATCAGCCAGCCCAGCACGATGCCCAGGCCGTGAAGCAGGGGAAGCGGCAGCAGAGAAAGCAGACGGAGGGCTAAATATCCCATCTGACTTGACGATATGGAGTGGCAGGGATGAAAATCCGGCTTGCCGCCGCGTTAATGCAGACAACTTGCGGGCGGGATACAAATACTGCTAAAGCGTCGCCGCTCCGAAGGCCCCCAGGACTGGTAACGCAAGTTAACGGGGGGAATACTGGAGCTTTCATGAAAGAGTATATTTTCACTTCCGAGTCGGTTTCCGAAGGCCATCCGGACAAGATGGCCGATCAGATTTCGGATGCCATTCTTGACGCGATTCTAACCCAGGACAAACATTCCCGCGTGGCGTGCGAAACGCTGCTGACCACGGGTTTGTGTGTCGTTGCCGGCGAAATCACCACCGGCGCCACGGTGAACTACAGCCAGGTCGCGCGCGAAACCATCAAACGCATTGGTTACGACAGTTCCGAAGTCGGTTTCGATTACCAGACCTGCGCTGTGATGACGGCCATCGGCAAGCAATCGCAAGACATCGCCCAGGGCGTGAACGAGGGCGAGGGCCTGTTTCTCGATCAGGGCGCGGGCGACCAGGGTCTGATGTTCGGCTATGCCTGCAACGAAACGCCCCAACTCATGCCGCTGCCCATTTATTTGTCGCACCGGCTGGTGCAACGGCAATCTGAACTTCGCAAGGATGGCCGCCTGCCGTGGCTGCGGCCCGACGCCAAATCCCAGGTCTCTGTGCGCTATGTCGAAGGCAAGCCACAGCACATCGATACCGTGGTGCTGTCCACCCAGCATCATCCGGAAGTGTCGCATGCACAGCTTACCGAGGCCGTGATCGAGGAGATCATCAAGCCCGTGCTGCCTAAAGACATGCTCAAGGCCGACACGCGCTATCTGGTCAACCCGACCGGGCGTTTCGTCGTGGGCGGGCCGATGGGCGACGCCGGCCTTACCGGCCGCAAGATCATCGTCGATACCTACGGCGGCGCGGCCCCGCATGGCGGCGGTGCTTTCTCGGGCAAGGATCCATCGAAAGTGGACCGCTCCGCGGCCTACGCCTGCCGTTATGTAGCCAAGAACATCGTCGCCGCCGGACTGGCGGAAAAATGCCTGGTGCAGGTCAGTTATGCGATTGGCGTCGCCAAGCCAACTTCATTGATGGTCGAAACCTATGGCACGGGCAAGGTCAGCGAACACAAGCTGGTGGAACTCATCGACAAGCATTTCGACCTGCGGCCCAAGGGCATCATCCAGATGCTGGATCTGCTGCGTCCCATCTATACCCGCACCGCGTCCTACGGACACTTTGGCCGCGATGAGCCGGAGTTCACCTGGGAAGCGACCGACAAGGCTGCGGCGCTCAGGGAAGCGGCAGGGATGTAAGTCAGGCCCGCGCGGCCTGAGCGTCAGTAGTTCAGGTCGCGCGCGCTGAACAGGCGTTTGGGTGTGGCATCCAGCACCCGCACCAGCATCGAATTCATCGAAGCCAGATCGTTGTCGAATCCACCATGCGTGCGGCTCGTGGATGCGCCCTGCGCAATTTCCGCGCTTTCCTTGCCTTCTGAGATTACCAGTGCAGGTCGGCCATTGACCTGACCGGAGAACAGTTTCGTCAGCGTCTTGTCGGCATCGAGAAACGCTTTCATGCCTAGAAGCGGCACGCCGCGTTCCCCCTCGAACGCGTTTGACACCAGATAGAGCAGCGACTTGCCATACGGGCCGATGCTGTCGCCGCGCTCCAGCCTGTCAGACAGAAGATATACGCTGGGCAGCGGCGCCTTGCCGGCTTCCACCAGCGGCAGCACCAGGGTCTTGAAATCGTCGTTGCGGATGGCGGGCGCCATGAACTGCACGCTCTTCAACGGAATGCCCAGCCCGGACAGGAGAGGCAGCGCATGCGCGGCGAAGATGCTGCCGGCCGAATGGCCGACGATGTGCAATTCCCAGCCAGTCTTGTCATGGGCCGCAAGTTTTTTCTTGGCGGCCTCGACCGCCTGGGCGATCAGCTGAATCGCGCCCAGGCCTTGTGAATGGGTTGACGACAGTTGGGCGTTTTCCTTCATCTCGCCCCACATGCGGAAGCCTGCGCGGGCAAGCGTGAGTTCGAGCACCCGGTCTTTCGCCTCGGTCAGGTTTTCCAGAAAGCCGCCACCGGCTAGCTCGTCGGCCTTGGTGAATAAATCCTTGAACAGATTGCCCACGCTGGAAATGAAATCGCTTTCCCACATGACATGCAGCGGATAGATTTCGTTTTCCAGCATCACGTCTCGCAATGCGATGATGCGCTTGGCGGATGCAGATTCGGAATTGAGTCCGCCGTGCAGATAGAGCAGGATGCGGCGTTTTTTCCAGCCTTTCGTGACGGCTGGAATGGTTTCGTTGAACAGCCGGGCAAGATCTTCCCGCGTGGTCCAGTATTCGCCGCTATCCGACAATTCGCCATTGTTCGCCACATCCACTACATAAGGCCGGATATCGGCGAGCGGGATGGTGCGGCTGGCGCGCTGAATGCCGGACGTGTCGATGGCCGGGTCGCCCGCCCACACGTCCATGGTAACCGGCACGCCAAGCTGCGCCACCCAGACGTCGGTGGCGTGCATGAGAAAATCTTCGTAGGGCAAAAAGGCGAAACCATCCTTGCCCCAGTCCGCCCCCCATGAATTCTGGATGATGAATCCTTGCGGCGTGTAGCCGACGATGGCGATGGCATGACCGCCGTCCGCGCTGCCCTGACGGCGGATCAGCGGGAACCTGTAGGGTGTCTTGCGTCCTTCGACAGGCACCACAACCGCCCTGGCATCTTTTTCGGCACCGGGCCGCGCCCAGCCCGCATGAACCATCAGCGTGGCATACAGGATGCCGGTTTCAAACAGGGCGGTGTGCATGTCGCGCACACTCTGTGGTTTGATGCGGTAATACGCGCCGCCTGGCGTCTGCTTTGCCTCGGTAATGACATGGTCCGTCATGCTGGCGATGCCATGCCGGGACTGCGGCCAGGATTTCTCGAAACAAACGCCGTGCTTTACCCATCCCTTGATCGCCCCGCGCGCGGACGAGCCTTCGTAGTTCTGTCCCGGCCATTCATCGTAACGACGCGCCAGTTCATACATCATGCGCGGACTTATCCGCCCGGTGAGCCCGCGCCGCGTGCGCAGAAAATTCACCACTGCCGCCAGGGCAAACCCCGTGCAGGCGCCTTCCCGACCCTGATCGAGAATCCTTGAACGAGGAATCAGCGGGCAGGAAACGTACGCATCCGGCAAGGAGATCAGCGCGGGACGGTAATACCAGTCGCGCAGATCGATGCGGTCGGGCATCGCGTCAAGTTTCTTGTTGGCGGCTTTTTCAGCTGAGGAGCTGAGCAGAACAGGTTGTGGCATGAAGCGGTTCTCCGGAATCAAACCAGGGTGATGTCCATATACAGCGGCGCGTGATCGGAAGCCTTGGGCTCGTTTTCTCCGACGCCGTCCAGCCTTTCATCCATGACCTGCTGCGCGCGCCAGGGCAGACCTCTCCGCATGACAACAGGCGTGCCCGCGTTGGCCTGAGCAAGACCCTTCGATAGCAGCAGATAATCGAGCTGGTGATATTCGTTGCCGCCGGCATAGTAATGCGTCCATTGCTCTTTGGCAGGCAGGCGTGTCAGCACATTGACTAGCCCTTTGTGATCGAGCAAGGCACCCAACCCGGTTTTTCCCTCTGGGTAGTCGTTGAGATCGCCCAGCACCACGAAATTGCCCTTGTAGCCGGATTTCTTCCAGCGTGCGTCGACGATGGCGGCAACGCGTTCGGCCTGTTCCTGCCGCCGCGCGCGGGTCGCCTCGCGGCCTTCCATCATCGACTTGAGATGGTTGGCGTAAAGCGTGAGCATCTTGCCGCCGACATCGAGCTCGATTTCCAGGCAGTCGCGCGAGAACAGGAAGGCCGTTCCCTTCTTGTTGCGCTCGTCGCGATGCGAGCGCAGCGACACGATGGGATAACGTGACAACACGGCAACGTCGATCTGGCGAGGGTCGAAGCAATCGATCACCGCGCGATGGGCGTATTTCATCCCACCCATGTAATACGAATTGAAGCGGTCGAGCACCGGCAGGCTTTCCACCTCCTGCAGGCAGATCACATCAGCGTTGACGGCCCGGATGGCCTTCGCCGTGATCTTCTTCGATTCCTCGTCGTGAATCTTGAACGCCAGATCGTTGATGGTGAAACCGTCGTCCTCGCGCGGCGCGAGCGCGTCCTTGAAACGGTAGCGGGCGAACAGGTTTTCTGCGTTGAAGGTGGCGATGCGCAGGGTGGCGGGCATAAGCTTGCTTTCGTCAGAGGGTTTTCAGGTATTCGAGCAGGTCGTTTTTTTGCGTGGCCGGAAGCGTGGTGCCGAAAGGATGGCCGCTGTTGCCGTTGCCGCGTAGCCGCGTGTCGAAGGGCGTGCCCGCGCGCTCGGCCTCGGCACCCTGTACGACGAAGCCGACGCGCACCGGGTCGTACACGTCGTAGCCGCGCCAGAAGGCCTGCGGGCGTTGCGCGGGTGGCGCCAGCATGTCGGCCAGGCTCGGTACCGAGCCGTTGTGCAGGTAGGGCGCGCGCAGCCAGATGCCGTCGAGAAACTGGGCGACGTAGCCGGTGAGTTCCGCTTCGACCAGGCCTTTGCGTGCTATGCCCATGTCTTTCACGACCTTGTTGGCCTCGATGGCGGCCTGCTTGTTCCAGGTGTCGATGCGGCCGCGGTCGGTGCCGATCTCGGCCAGCGGAACGATGGTGCCGGTGCGCGCGCTGGCGTGGCAGGCGGCGCAGTGGGCGTCGAACACGGACTTGCCGCGCGCGGCGCGGGCGGCGTCGATGGGGAAGGGGTATTTCGGCGCGGGCTTGTTCTTCAGGTAATCGACCAGCCAGTCGATGTGCGCGAGGAATTCGGCCTTGTCCTTGGGCTCCGCGCCCATCAGCCCCAGTGCCGAATCGATGACGACGGAATACGCATCGTGCGAATCGCCGGCGAAGTTCATGCGGTGATTTTTCTCGTGCACATACTTCTTCAGGTTCCACACCGAGGGCATGTCGGTGGGGCCGAAGCTGTCGTCCATCGGCCAGCGGATCATGAAGTACTTGGTCAGGTTCATCGCGTCGTCGCGACCGCGTCCCCATTCGGGAAAGTCGTGGCGATAGATCCAGGCGAACTGGCCTTCGCGTTCGACCAGCCGTTTCTTGGTGATGGGGATGATGAGATAGCGGTAGGCCATGCGGTCGAGCCAGTCCATGTCGGCCGCGAGGTCGATCTCCGCCATCAGCGTGTCGGCGTTGAAGCGTGGATCCTTGGCGCAATCCACTAAAAATCGGAAGAAGGCTTCGAGGTCGAGCGTGTGGTTGGGACCGGTGACGATGAGTGTCGGCGTCTCGTCGTGCTTCGTGCGGTAGCTCGATACATGACAGGACGCGCAGGTGTTGGCGACGCGGTCGAAACCGATGCGGCGCTTGGAAAAGCCCACCGGCAGCTCGTGGCCTTCTTCCCACACCACGCCAAAGCTGGCGTAACCGATGCCGGGCTTGGGCAGCTTGTCGGGAAATACACGCGGCAGTGCGTAGAAAATCCAGTAGGGAATCCCGGCGTCGCTCTCCGCGCCCATCGAGCCGTACTTGAAACGGTCGTCGGGGTTGTCGAACACCGGCGCGCCGTAGTCGCGCATGAAGCGGTTGTAGCCGACGATGCCGAGCACGACGGCTAAAATCAGCGTAACAAGACCAGTAATTTTCAGCCAGCGGGGACAGCGGCAGAGATTTTTCATGTCCCGCTCCTCAAAATGTCTTCATGTATTCGACCAGCGCCCATTTGTCGGCGTCGGACAGCGTCGTGCCGTAGGCCGCACCTTCGTGGCCGGCGTTGCCGTTGCCCGGGATCGCGGTGTCGAAACGGAACAGGCCGGGCGCTTCGGTGCTGACGAAGCCGACGTGTTTCGGGTCGTAGAGATCGTTGCCGCGCCAGAACACCTTCGGGCGTTTCGCGGCCGGTTGCAGCAGATCCCTCAGCGTCGGCACCGAACCGTTGTGCAGGTATGGCGCGCGCAGCCACAGGCCGTCCAGCGGCGCGTTGGCGTAACCCCAGGTCTTGCGGAAATGGCGGAAGCGGCGTTCGGGATTGGCCGCATACAGCATGCCCTGGTTCTGCGCGAGTTCGGGCGTGTAGGAATCCAGCCGGCCGCGGTCGGTGCCGATGGCGGCGATGGGCGTGACCTTGCCGACATATTCACCGCTGAAGTCCGAGCCATTGGCGCCATGACAGTTGGAGCAGTAGTACTTGTACAAGGCCGCACCGCGTTTAGCCTGGGATTTGTCCACGGGAAAGAATTTCTCAAATGCCGGCGGCGTGGCCGCGGCGATCCAGGCTTCGATGCGCGCGATGGAAGCGTGGTCGATGAGCCTGGGCGTGGCGCCGGTACCGAAGGCGGCGGAAAGATTGCGTTCCTCGACACGGCTGTTGTTGCCGTCCCAGTGCAGTTGCATGCCCTGCTTCTTCGCCTGATTCCAGATTGCCGGGAAATCGGACACACCGACCAGTTCTTGCTTCGGCAGGTGTTCGAACGGCACGCCGAAGATCGCCTTGGCCGAGTTGAAGGTGTCGACGCGTCCCGGCCCCCAGTCGTCTTGCTGGTGTATGAAACGCAGCCGGCCGGTGAGGCCGCCGACGCCGTCCTTCATGAGGAACACGGCGAGGGGATAAACGATGCGTTTATCGAGCAGGCCGAGGCTGCCAGCTTTTTCTTCAATGCGTGGTACCACCTGCGCGGGCGTAAAGCGGCGGTCGTTGACGCAGGCCTGGACGAATTTCTGGAAAGCCATGAGATTGAGCTGGTTCGCCGGCATGCCCGCGACCAGCATGGGTTGGACATTCGGCGCAGTGCGCACTGTGGAGGTGTGGCAGACGGCGCAGTTGAGGAAGACGCGGTCGATGCCCATGTGCCGCCGCTTCGACATGCCCACCGGCAGATCGCGGCCCTGTTCGAAAATGAAGCCCAGCGATGCGTATCCCTTGCCCGGCAGCATCTCGGGACACACATCGGGCAGCACCTGAAATAACCAATACGGAAAACCCATGTTGCGTTCGCCGCCAGTGGAGCCGTACTTGAAGTGCTCGACCGGTTCGTCGTAAGTCACCGGCCGGTCGGGCAGGAATCGCATGGCCGCGCCCAGCGCGAATAGTGCAGTTACGACGGCGAGCGCCCAGAACCAGAAGCGGCTGATGCGGCAGGATGTGTCCGGGCTGGCTGACATGGTTGCCCTAGAATGGCTTCGCCGCGCGATTCTTCTCGCACAGCTTCACATAGTGGTCGATGGAATGCTGCTTGAGATCGGCGGGACCCAGCTTGCCCAGGTCGTCGATTCGCGCCTTGACCCGATTAAGAAATGCATCCCAGAAGCCCGGATCAACCTGCAATTTTCCCTTGCTGTCGAAATAAAGCAGCGTGCCGGTGTGCGAGAAACCCATGGAGCGCAGCGGAACGCGCGTAACCAGATCGGTGTTGTTGACGAAGCGGAAATTTCGCGAGCCAAAATCCTGATCGAATGCACGCTCGAACACCCGATCGCCCACGCGCGGACCGCCAAAGCTGTATAGCCCATGCACGGGCTTGTCGACTTCGCGCCAGCGGGCTGCCGCCAGCGTGGCCAATGCTGCACCCAGGCTGTGGCCGGTCACCCAAAGCGACTGTCCGCGATTCTGGAATTCGGTCACGCACTGGTTCAGTTCGTCCCACACGCGTGCCAGCGCTTGATGAAAGCCGTTATGCACCTTGCCGAAAGGACCATTGCAAAACTGCGTGTCGAAATCGCTCATCCAGTCCTTGAGCTTGCCGGGCTCGGTCCCGCGGAAAGAAACAACGATGGCATTGGCGTTACCCATGACTAGGCACTGTGTTTCCCGCCGGTCGATGAAATGGTGGCTGGTAAAGCCCCATTGCGAGCAGAGTGCCGTGCATTCGCCCGCGCTGTTGTAGGCCAGCCGCGCCGCACGAGACAGCGCGACAGCATTTTCTCCATGATAGCGGGCGGTGCCCGGCTGGAAGTGATCAAAAGGATGTGGCATGGCGGGTCCTGTTGTCGGGGGAAGCGGGAAGACAGGCGCGAAGCTGATCAAATGGGCGTTCAAGCACGCTGCCGGCTCTGCCGCCCTGCCGCTTAATGCGCTGACTTATATCGCCGATCAGGGCTTCGAGTTGTGATGAGCGCGCCCAGGTATCGGCGCTGAGTCCTTTCGCTGCAAGCATGGCGGGCGGCGGCATGGGTGATTTGCGCCGGCCGGATTCCGCCGTGCGCCCCATGTTCAGGCGATAGAAAATCCGTTCGGCGCAGTGATCGAGCCTGGCATTTACTTCGGCATCGCCGCCATGCAGAAAATTCGGCGGCTCTGTCCCCGCGCTGTCGTGACATACTCCGCAGTGCGAGCGGAAGATGGCCAACGCACCAGAGTCCCCCGGGCGAGGTTCCGCGCGTGGCGCAGGCAACGCGCCAGCATGACGGGTTTTTCCTAGTCGCAATTCATCCAGCAGCGCATCGGCAAGCGCGAGCGAGAACACCGGTGTGTCGAATGTGCCCCGGGCGAGCATCGATTCCAGCCCGGCCCGCGGGTCAAGGCTGCCGAGTTTCCTGACGGAAACGGAATCGAGCATGCCGGCAAGGCCAACCACAAATGCCGTGATGTCAGGCGTGTTCCAGGTTTCCAGCGGCGGGCGCAGCAGCAGCGGATCGCTGGCTGGATCTTGCAGGGCGGCAAGCGGATCGCGGTTGGGAAGATCGGCGTTGGGAATGGCCAGGCCGTGCGGCCAGTTTTTCTTCCAGTCGCGCCGCAAGGCTGGCAGCGCATTGGGCGCGGGCAGCTTGCCAAAACGTGCGTAATCGAGCGCGGCGGAGAAGGCTTGCATGCGGCAGCGGCTGCCTGCCTTGCCGGCCCCGCAAGCTTGCCGCCACAGCGTTTGCCAGACGCCGAACAGGTTCGCGCGATCGGTTGCGTTGTCGATGAAATAGGCGATGTCGGTCCCGGTTATTTTCAGCTGATAGAAATTCCTGCGTTCGGTTTTAAGCCGGGCGGCAATGGCGGGATTGGCGGAAGTTTCATCCCACAGCGGCCGGGCAAACATGGGCGCGGCGTTCTGATGACAGGCTAGGCACAGGCTGCGCCGCGCGTAGAAAATCCTTGGCGTTTTTCCCGGTGCATAGTCGCGCACGATCTGGAATTCAAAGCGGCCTGCCGCATCGTTGTAGCTGATGACTTCGACCACTTCGCCCTTTTCGTGAAAGCCAAGAAATAGGCGGTCTTTAAGCGGTGCGTAGCCCGGCTTGTTGTCGCCGTCGGCGGCGGCAACCACGCGCGGATATCTGAAGAAATCTGGCGCGCCGGCTTCGCGCTGCAAGGAGCGCCCTAGTGGAATCAGCGTGACTTTGAGCGGCGACAGGCTGCCTTGTCCGGCCTGCATCTGCGCATTGATTTTTTTCATCAGGCGCGGAAATGGAAAAGGCACGGATGTTTTCCCGATCAGTTCATCGAATCGCGAATGTCCAACCGGCGGGAGATCGTTCTCGGCCAGAACCGGATTCGAGAGCATGAGTGCGGCGATCATGAACACAGGCCAGCCATTCATGGTGCGCTAGCGCTGCGCCACCACCCGCTGTTGTGTGCCTGGCCAGCAGTCATTCTTTATCTGGCCTGCGGTGAATTCAGCGCGCCCAGCCTTGTCCAGTTCCTCGCTGTAAAGCACGAAGTTGAGGATGAAGGCGTGGTCCATGTAGGCGCGGCCGAGGTAGAGGCCGGGCCGCACCATGCGGATTTCATCGCGCACCTTGAGGCCGCGGCGGCCGGCGAGGAAGTCGGGCTTTTCCCTGTATCCAGGTATCTCGTCGGTGAAGGCGTAGTCGATGATGATGGATTCGCGCCGCGAGTCGATCAGGCTCTGGCCGCAGTAGAGCTTGGCGGGGAAGAGCAGCCAGGCGTCCATGCCGTCGACGTCGATTTTCTGAATGTCACCGGGGCCGATGACGGGACGCAGCACCGCCAGATCCTGGATGCGGTTGCGCAGCACTTTCTGCTCGCGGTAGAACACCTTGCCTTTCCACAAGGCCTCGCCCGCGGTTTCCAGCATCTTGCCCTTGAAGTTCACGCCCAGGCCCTTGAGCCCGCCGACGATTTCGGCGGCGCGCAGCTTGCCCGAACTGCCACGCGGAAAGACGATCTCGCCGTCGAAGGGGCCGTCCGGCATCGGCCCGGAACCGAGGCGCGCGTAGAGCTGGTCGAGCTCTTCCTGGTTGAGGCCCGCCAGATATTTGGGCGTGACCTTGACCAGTTCCTTCAGCGGAATCGGATGCTCGTATTCGACCAGGGCGAAATCGGGCTTGCTGGCGTAGTTTTCACCATATGCCGCGAAGGCGATGTCGGGTTTGCCGGCGAACAGGCCGCTTATTTTTTCGCAGCCGGACAGAGGGAATGTCAGCAAGGCGGCGAGGAGAAGAGAGCGGGTTTTCATGTTCGTTCTCCTCACAGCGTGGCCAGGAAGGCGATCAGCGCGTTCTTGTCGGCGTCGCTCAAGTCTTCGCCGAAACGGTGGCCGTCGTTTTCGATTTCCGCGCTGCACGAGGCGTACACCTGCCACAGCGCGGGCGTGCGGGCGCGCGCTTCCTTCACCACGTCCACCAGTCGATCCGGGTCGGAGACGATGGCCTTGCCGATACCCTGCATTTCCATGGCCAGTTTCTTCGCCTCGGCGGCGGGCAGCACGGTGGCGAGCCGTTTCTCGAGTTCATCCGGCTTGAGCTTGGCGCGCACCAGATCGACGATGAAATCCTTGTGGCGGAAGTTGCCTACGTTGCCCGCCGTGCTGCCGGCGGGCACGCGCACGGTGAAGCCGATCAGGCGCTTTTCCTCCTTGCCGTCGAAAATGCGCGGGCCGATGTCGAGCACGATGTCCTCGTCGACCTTGGTCGCCTTGGGAATGCGTTTCGACGGATTCAGCAGGTCGTTCATCGACGCGACGTAGAGCTTGAAGCGGCCGTCGACCGAGGGATCGTATTTCCAGCAGGCGGGCTGTTTGTCCTTCGCCAGCGGCGGGTTGCCGGGCTTGCCGGTATCGACGTAGCTGGAACGATAGAACTCGTAGGGGTTGGCCTTGTCGCCGTCCCAGCCGCACAGTTCGGGGCCGACCGCGTTGTTGTGCAGGAAGGGCGCGTGCGCCCACAGGTTCAAGAGCGACACGTTGCGGTAGTAGCCGCGCCCGCCGTCGTGCGGTTCGAGGAGGCCGGAAACGGTCTTGCGCGCGTGGTAGTCCTCGTTGGCGAACTGCTCCCACACATGGCCGCGCACGTGGTTGGAGTGCAGCGAGCGGCATCGATACGTACCGATCTCGGTCACCGGCGTGGGGACATCGTTGCCCAGCCAGTCGGCGCGCAGGCCGGTCTTGGGATCGACGGCGCGGAAATCCACCGCTTCGAAGGGCGGTTTGCCGCTGGAGTGGCAGCGTGCGCAGTTGGCGGCGAACACCTGCTGGCCGCGCGTGACCGAGCCGGTGCCAAAGTTCTTCTCGAGATCGCGCACCAGGTCGGCCTGTATGTAGTTCGCGCCTTTCTCGTGGGCGCGCGCCGTGACCAGATCGCGGGCGTGGCCCTCGGGCGCGGCGAGGAAGAAGTCGAGAATGTTGTGCACCCGGTCCTCGATAGCGCGAAAGTTGGGGCAGTCGCGCCGGCACTGGCCGATGTCGAAGGGCGTCTGGCCGAAGTTGCGCGCCTGCGGATCGAGCTGGCGCAGGTCGGTGAGGTGATTGGCCCAGCATTGTTCCGAACACGAGCCGATGTTGAAGTACACGCGCTGGATCGCGCCGAGCGCGCCGATGGAATCGCCGCCACCTTTCAGGATGTGATGCACGGTTTCGGTTTTGGTTGATTTCTCCCAGCATTTGCCGGCCTTGCCGGGTTCGCACCAGCACGCGGATTCTTTCGCGCCGGTTGGGCACGATGCGGCCTTGCGCCAGCGGTTGACCTTTTCGCCGGCAAAGGTCGGGCGCTGCGCGGTGTTGATGAGCGCGTTGATGGTGCCGGCGTTGTTCACCTGGTCGTTCGGGATAGCCGACGTGTCCGAGGTGCCGGGGCGCGCGTGGGCGAAGATCTGCCATAACAGATCGCCATGCGGCATGCCGGAGATCAGCGCCTCGGATACGCGGATGTACTGGTTGCCGACCAGACCCGAGAGGTTTTCCCACTTCGGATGTTCGGGGTCCTTCGGCGGTTTTGCCGGATCGAAGGCGATGTGGCACGAACCGCATGCGGTACCAATGAGGAAGGGTGGTTCGATCGAGGCATCGGCGAGCTTGCGCACCTTGAAATCCGAAAGCGTGGGGTCGTTCGATAACTTGCGGTTGTAGCCTTCCCAGGTGCCGAGGCGGCCATTGACCTGTTTCCATGCCGCCGCGTCGAAGCGCGGATTGGGGAATTTCCTGAAACCCAGCGCGCCGGTGGAGGTGCCGAAGGCGAGGTTGCAGCTGTCCTCGCGGCCTTTCTGGTGGCCTTCGGGATCGTTTGCATCAACGTTGGCGTCCTTGAAATCGCAGGCCGGGTCGCGGTAGCCGGGCTTGCCGACGAATTTCAATAGCTCCGTGTCACCGGGGCACCAGTCGAAGCCGTAGGTTTCGTCAAAGCTTTTCGCCGGGCAGCCATCGGAACCCGGCGTGCAGCAGCCGGGATCGTTGATGAGGCCCCAGGTCTTGAAGCGGTTGTCGCGCGCATCGCCGCGCAGCACGCCGTACCAGTCGATCAGCGCGGTGATGCGCTGCTGGAAGGTGTAGGTGTGGAAGCGCGCGTTGCCGGCGGTGGCCTTGAACCAGATTTCGCGCCCGGCGCGCGCCGAGGGTGACAGGCCCGCTTCGGCTTCGTGGAAGCTGGCATCGGTGTAGGGGGTTTCCGGGTTTGCCATGCCGGCGTCATTGTCTTTTGTGGCGGGCATGGCGGTTGCCGAGGCCTGCATGACGAGTATGGGCTCGGGTGTGTTGTCGTAGGCAAGCCAGGCCACGCTTGCCGCCGCAATGCCGATGAGGCCCAACCACTTGGAAGTCTTCATGGTGCGCTCCTGTTCGCAGGACAGGCTGCCCTGACTATAGACGACAGAACCTTGCTTTCAAGAGAACAGACCTCGCTAACGTACCGCTCGTCAGAAAGCATGTCTTCGATCATGGCGCTTCACCAGACCATGATCGAGGTTTCGGCGGCGGCTTCCGCGTAATACAGGCGGAGACCGATCTGATAGCGACGGCCGTTCACCAGCCGCATGTCGATGCGCGCGTTCAGGTCCGTGCCGCTGTCGTCGTTGCCGGCGATCTGCACGTTGCCGGAAGGCGAAACTTCGAACAGCACCATCACGGTGTCGGAGGTGCCGAAGGTGCCGATGCGATAGGTGCGGGTGCGCTTGGGCGTAAAACCGAATACGCGGGTCTGGCCGGGCTTGATGGCCAGCTTTTGCGACAGGCCCACTTCCAGTTGGGGAATGGTTTCCTTGGGTTTGGCGCCGGGGTAGGACTGGACGATCCAGTCCTTGTCCGCCTTGGATAAACCGCCTTTCGGGCTCAAGCCGTTACGGTAGGCGGCGGGTTCCAGAATTATTCCGGGGCCAAACTCATATTCCATCACCGAGTCGGGATCCCAATTGGTGCCCTTGACTTCCGACGGTGAAATTTTCCTCAGAATGTTCCATTCGATTTGCTGCGTGCCCCAGTTGTTGGGCGGGCCACGGAAATAATTTTTTACCGCGTCGGTGTCCCACGTGATGCCGGCGTAGGGATTCTGATGTTCGTGCTCCAGGCCCATCGCGTGGCCGATTTCGTGCAGCGCGGTATCGCGCCCGTAGGCCGTGTCGAGCGGCCAACCGAAATTCATGGTGCGCTCGAGCGTGTCGCGGATGTTCAGCGTGTCGCGGCCGACGTAGGACCACGAGCCGCCATCGGGATCGTCCGTGTTGTCGAAGCCGATGCGGATGATGGCGTCCTCGGGTTTGGAGGCTTCCTTGAAGCTGATGCCGATACCCAGTTTGAACCAGGCCTGAAAAGCGGCGTTGACTTCGCGGATATCGGTTGCACTGCCGCGCCAGGCGGCCGGAACCGGGTCTCCGGCCTTGTAGCAGTAATAAGTAAGCTGCGTGCCATTCACCCATTTTTTCGCGCCATTGGTGATGGCACGCGCGCGCATGGCATCGACCGAGGGATCGAACTGCCGGGGGTTCTGGATGGGCTGGGAGCAATAGCGCAGCGCGGATGCTCGGGCTTTCTTGCCCGAAGGTTTTACGGCTTTGGAAGATCGGGAGGATTTGGCCATTTCGTTCTCCAGGGGTCGGATGTTCGATACGTTCAGAATGAAACTAGGCGTTAACCGGCGCGAGGTACTTGCTGTGGCACCAGCCGACGATGTCCATCACGCCGTTGACTTCACCGACCACGTCGACTTGCCACCACAGGCCATTCTTGGACAGCACCTCGACTTCGGTGCCTTGAGGAACAGGTGTGCCATGCAGTGTGGCGAAACCGGCGCCGGGGCCATCGCGTACGAACAATTTGGTCAATGTGCGATACAACTCGGCATGATCATCGGCCCGGCCCAGCAGGCGCGCGCGCACCGATTCCATGGGGAAATCCGGCCCGGGATCGCGCTTGCGGCCGGGCGAGATGTCGTCGTGTCCCAGGACATCGGCAAGCCCGTAGTGCTTGACCAGCGCCATGCCGCATTCAAGCGTTGCCTCGATCTGCGCGGGCGTGTAGGCATGCCAGCCGCTGGGCATGGAGCCGGGTGGATCGTTCTTGTGCGTGGCGACGGTGACTTCGCGATCGGGATAGCTCCGGCGCGTAAGCTGCGAAACCCATTTGCCGCCGCTGCGAATGAGCAGACCCGCATTGTCGAGTTCGATGCCGATGCTGTAGCGGTTTAATCCGGACAAATTTCCCCAGCGCGACTGGCCGGCGTGCCAAGCTTCGCGATTAAACGGCACCATCTGGGTGATCGTGCCGTCGCGCGCGATGACCAGATGCGCCGACACTTTGGATGCCGGATCGCGAAACCAGCCGATGGTGCCCGCCGCGCTGCTGCCGCCGGTGTAATGGATGATGAGAAAACGCGGCTCGATATTGACACCGACGTGCGGGCTGGCGATGTAGGCAAGCGCATTGCCATCGTCCCGCGTCAATCTGTGATTGCGTATTTTCACTGTTCTTCTTCCCTGATTGGTGCGCCACCAAAGGTGGCAGCGGCATCAAGCGGCCTGATTCACTGTAGAACAGTTGCTTAACGATTGTTATCGGCTTTTGGGATTAAGCCGTTTGGTATAGGCCGGGGATTGAGGCGAATGGAAGAAGAATGGGAACGGGCTTCAACCCGTCAAGGCTTACGATTTGCCGAGACGTTTGTTCCTGACGAACTCCTTCATGGCGTCGCGCATTTCGCTGGAAAAGGGGAAGCTGTCTGCCTGACGTGGCGCGAGTGTGAATTTTGCGATAGCGGGTTCGCCCTGGCCGCAACGCATTGCAATCATGCGCAACTCCGGCCAGAAGGCGCTGTCGGCCGAGCTGATGGCGAAGGTTTCCTCGGCGTGCGCAGCAAAAACCCAGTCAACGCCGCTTTCCTCGCATGCACGCCTGATGGCCACCACGGCCTGTTTGACCGCCATATCCTTGGCAGCTTTTTCGCTGGTTCTTGCCTGAACGGTAATTTTCTCTGTCACTTGTTCCCGTAATACCGATTCAAACTGGCTGGACATGCGCTGGCTGTATTCGCTGGCTGTCAGGCCGGACCAGAAATTGCGGTGCGTGGTTTGCCCCCAGGTGATGAGCAACACGCGTTGCGAGGGAATTGCAACAGGCTGCTTGACTGGCGGGATGCTGGCCAGGCTGGGCTTGGCGGATTCGACTGCCGGTATTGCCAATTCGCTTTTCACGCTCGACGTGGCTGGCGTGGAGGATGAAACGGACGAGTCCGGTTTGGTCAGCTGTGCATGCTTGGCGGAAGTCGCAAGCGCGGGAATTGAACCCTTCTCCTTGCTTGCGGCAGACGTGGCGCCGCCGGGTACGGGCTTGGTGGCAATGATGATTTTGGGTGGAACGGGTTTCCCGGGTGTGACGATATCGAGTACCGGGGGGTTTGGCATGGGCACGGGCAGGCCTGGCGTGGACGGTTTTACCCCGGTTTTGTCTGGTGGCGTTTCCATCTGGATGCCTGTTGTTGGTTCGGTCGCGGGCTTGCCTGCTTGCCAGGTTGGCGTTTCGCCGCCGCCAGGCGTGGTGTCATCGGGTTTAAGCAGGAAGGCGAGCAAGGCCACGCCCAGCGCGCCGGCAACCGCAACAACCGGCTTGCGTTTGAGCAGGGTTACCGCATTTTGAAAAATTGACGGACCTGGATCGGGTTCGGGGTCAGTGCCGGTGTCCTGATTCAGCACCTTGTCCAGGGTTTCGACCAGCTTGCCGACATCGTAATCCCAGCGCTTGTCGGTCAACTCGATGGCATTGCGCCGAGACAGGGCCTTGAGATCCTCGGGCAGGTCTTCCGTCGCGGGCATCTGCGCGCCTTCGACCAGTACCGGGATGACGCGCACGTCACTTCGTTTCAGCGCGGCGGAAACTTCCAGCCGGTTATAGTCGTGAGGATCGTCCAGCCTGCGGCGGCCCGCCGCATCGGTAATCAGCATCCACCTCGGGCCGATCACCGCCAGCATGATGGCGCTGGACTGGAGCGCGCGATTGATGGCCTCGACGAAATCGACACCAGGTTCTATGGTTTCCACATCGCGGAAAACCCGCACGCCATGCAGATGATCCTTGAGATGGTCAGCCAGCCGCCCGGCGGCGCTTTGGCTGTCCTGACGACGGTAACTGATGAAGACGCCTCGCATTTCGATCTCACGTACCCCTGTTGCAATTCAGCATAGCAGGCTTATTTGTTTTCGCGCCTGGCAACAAATTCCATCGGCGCATAAATCGAGTAGCCGCCGGTATTCTCCAGCGTGAAGCGGATTTCATTTGCGCTGACCTGTCCGGTATAGCGATGCACGACCTCTTTCCACGGATTGTCGCTGCCCAGCATTTCCTGGCTGCGTGTTTGAAAACTCAGCCACTCGCCCTCCAGTTTCGCCCGCTCGATGACAAGCCGTCCCGTGAGATACGTGGCGCTGCCATGCAGGCGATCGTTCATGTTTCTGAACTCGAAGACTTCGTCATGCTCATCGCCCCAGCCGTATTTGACGCGCGCGGTCCAGCGGCCGCTGATGTCGACGGGCTGTGATTCAGGCATCGGTGGAGGCTTGCGCCAGTGGCGCAGGCCAAAGGCCAGCAAGAGCAATGTCGCGCCGCCGCCCGCCAAACCCAGAATCAGTTTGCGTCTGCCCGGATCGGGCTGGTCGTCGCGTGGCATCAGCGGGCGCAGGCTGCCTGCAAGTTTTTCCACATCACCGCGCCAGTTGCTGTCCAAAAGCGCCACGGCCTGTTTGCGTGCCAAACCTGCAATCGATGCGGGCAGCGTGTCTTCGGACGGCATAAGCGCGCCGCCCACCAGCAAGGGGAAGACCGGCTTGCCGGAAGCCAGCGCGGCTTCGATCTCCTTGCGGACAAAATCCCCCGCTTCGTGCAATCGTGATGCTTCTCCGTTGCTGGCCAGCCAGCGTGGGCCGATCATGACCAGCACGGCGGAGGCCTCGCGCAAGCGGGATTGAATGGCCTGGACGAAATCCTCGCCGGGCGGGATGTCGTCCACGTCGCGGAACACGCTGCCCGCGCCAAACTCCGCTTCCAGCGCGTCGGCCAGACGCCCGGCAAAGCCTGCGCTGTCGTCGCGACGGTAGGAAAGGAAAATTCTGGACATGAATCAGAAGCCGGTGAAATGTTCAGGCTTCACTTTGATATCACCCAATGCCTTGCCCACCATCTGGATCTCGTCGATATATTTCGTCGAGTCCATCAACTGGACATGATCGGGATCGACCTTGGGCAAGTTCAGCTTGTCGAGACCCTCGCGGCTGACGTCGACGTCGTAGCGAAGATAGGTGAACAGCTTGGGCGAAACCGGACCGCGCGAGCCGATCATATCGCCCAGTTCGCGATCCAGCGCGTCGCCCGAAAGACACTTGCCGAGCATGCGGCATAGCAGGTCCTGCTGGTTTTGCGCGGCGTACATGAGCGCCGATGGGATGTTGCCGGCCTGGTAGAGCAGATGCATCTGACCGGGCTTCAAATCCGCATTGGCTTTGGCGGTGTTGCCTGTGCCAATGGATACCACCAGCAGCTTGTCTTCTCCCGCTTGCCAGTTCACTTCATAGCGATCCAGCGTGGCCATGGTAAAAGCCAGAAAGGCCGGATTGTTGTAGGTGGTGACACCGCCGTCCACAAAGATGAAAGTCTGCTGCCCGACCGTGATGACTTCCGGCGGGAAAAAGGTGGGCGCGGCGGTACTGGCGCGCAGCAGTTGCCACAGCGGCAGATCGAGATTGCAGTTCTCGCGCACGGTGCCGTCATCCCGCGTGCGCCGGTTGTACATTGCAAAAGGATTATTGGAAACCGGCCAGGGCGAATCGGTGGTGGCGTTGCGCATGACGATGGTGAGCAGACTTTTCAACTTGTCAGAACCCAGCGTGGTGTCTTCGCCGACTTCCTGCTTCAGCTTTAACGACAGCTTGTCGTCGTCATATTTGTAATGAAGGCGTTCCAGCAGACCGGACTTGTCGAACATCTCGCGTCCGCTGTCGATGTAGAACTTGCGGATGCGATCCACCGACATCCCCAGTGCCAGACAGCCCGCAAGTAGCGCGCCGGTACTGGTGCCGGCGAAATAATCGAAATAATCAGCCAGCACGAAGTCTTTTCGCTTCTCCGGCGGCTGTCGCTCCCGCAAGAGGGACTCGATGCGCGCCAGCACTTCTACACTGATCAACCCCAGAATGCCGCCGCCGTCGCAGGCAAGGATTTTTTTGGGGCCAGGCCTGGCGATGCGATCAGTCAGTTTCATGTCGATCTCCTTGTAAATGGGCTGAAGGATTCAGTCTGACCATTGTATTTAACAGGTGTGGACAAAGGCTGCTGTCCACGTTGCTCAAAATCAATCCGTGTGGCGTTGCCAGGTTACAGCTTGACGCTCTTAACGATGTTCCACCCCGCCGCAGTGACCGTGCCGGCCGAACCATCCTTGTTCTGCGGAGTGTATTCCACCTTGAACTCGGCAAAACCGAGCGTGATGTTTTCGGCGACTCTGTCCTGGTCGCTGCTGGTGCCCACGGCCACGGACGAGACCATGACATCGCGCATGATTATTTTCAGGTACTCGATTGGCTTTGTGCCTGTCTTGCGCATGACCAGCGTGGCATCGGGATAGCGTTTGCCGCCGCAGCAGGCGAGCATCAGCGTGGGACTGGATTTGTCGACGAGCTTGCTGATGGCGATGTCCTGCACTTGCACCTTCCCCATGGCTGCGCCGGAAGCGCTTTTGAGTCCGGCTGCCTGTGTCATGCCCCAATTCCATGATGTGACATTGATTTCGTTTTCATGCCCCTTGGCGACGGATTCGCCCTTGATATCGCCGATTTCCAGAAATATTTCCGTTGCCATGACAGTTCTCCTTTAGATGGATTGATTGCGTGATTGAACGTTGCCGGTATGGTTGAACAAGGCTGACAGTGCCTGTTTGGCCTTGGCCGAGTCCATCTTCCCCGCCTCCAGCCAGGCGAAACGGCCCGGTGGTGCTGCGGCGATGTCGGATTCGGCGGCGTCTTTTGCGGTATGCGCATCGAATAAAAGCACAACGCGCTTGATTTCCGCAGCCTGGGCCAACACACCCAGTTCGAAGCGGCAACCGCGGTTCTCCGGTTTGAAGCCGCGCAGGTCCATGAGTACCACGTCGCTTGCCTGCACCAGCGCGCGTAGTGCGGCTTGCCACGTGGTATCGAAGCAGTAGCATTCGTTGACGCGACAACGGCCGTCGGGGTCGGGTTGCATGTCGAATTCGGCGATGCGTCGCGGAATTTCAGTTTCGCTGGCAATGAAGCGGCCGGCCAGTTGGCGGTTGATAAACGCGAACAAGTCATCGGGATCGAGCGTGCGGCTGATGAGATCGGTGCCGGCGATGAGCACGGTGTTGCCGGTATGCCGCCAGCGTTCGATGACGCGGTCGAACAACGTTTCGACCTGGACATCCTTCTGGAACACGCGCAGCACCAGCAGGGTGGGCGGCTGGCCATCGGGTTTCAGCCATGCTGGCAATACCATCCATGCGACTGGAATCCATAACCAGGGCAGCAACTGGGTCAGGCCCGCCAGACCCTCACCCTGCAGGGCTGGCAAGGTGCTGGAAACCAGCACGACAAACCAGTAAGCGGCAAACAGATAAGCCAGATCGGAAAACCGTTTGTTGCGATACGCGTTTGCCAGCCAGCGGCCAAGTGCATATACCGGCCAGGCCAGCAGCAGCCACGGTGCCAGCGCGAGAAAAAGAATTGTGCCGTAGGCGCCCAGGGTTCCCACCAGGCTGTAGAGCCAGGCGGGCGGTTCCTGCACATTGTTGGCCATGAGCTGCAAGACCAGATGGGTGGAAACGGACAGGATGAGAAAGGGTGGCAACAGATAGGGTGCAATGGCGCGGATGCGGCCGCTGGCGCTGATGAACAGCGTGACGATGACCGGAATGGCGACCACGCCCATCAGCCAGATGCCGACCTTGCTCATGGATTGCTGTTCGTTGGAGCCGAGCATGACCACCACAGCCATGACCGCCATGTAAGCGATCACGCCCGCCGTGACCTGAAGCCAGGACCAGCGTCGCGCCATTCCCCAGGCCAGCACCATGGGCCAGGCGTATACCGCGCCCAGAATCAGCAGCCGGTTGAGCGAGAACCCTTCGACCTTATAAACGAAATGCAGCGCCAGCCAGGAATGCGTCAGTCCGATCAGCAAGCACAGTCCTGATAACGCCAGCAGAAAGCGCCGCTCCGCCCGACGATTGTCTGCCAGATCGAATTGCACGAGCGGAGCTCGTGGCGGCGTGCTTGCTGTTTCGGGTTGTGTAGCGTGGGCGTCACCTGGTGGCGCGCCGCCACGCATCAATGCCACCATGCGCCGCCGGTACAGGCCCGCCACCACCCAGGCCACGCCAGAGGCGAGGAGCACGCCGAAAATCAATGCGGAGAGGAGGTTGCCGGTTTCGATGTGCACTTGATGGTTCTTTGCTCAAGCCGGCAATGCCGGATACGGGTTTTGGGAAAGCCGTATTGCCATGATTTCTCCCAGTAAGCTTGTTTAATCAACCATAGATCATTGTCGAGGAATTCGATGAACCGGCGAATAGGCCAATCGATATAGGCTGGATGGCTTATGGTTTAAACAGTTGCGGCGTGTCGAGAATGCTGACCCTGCCGGCATGCCGGCGCACGGTTTCCACCATGTGCTGGGTGCCGCCGGGGCCGGAGCCGCCCTGCCCATTCCATAACGCAAGAAAACGCACCTTGTCCGGACCAAAGGCTAGTGCGGTGTAAAGCTGCCAGAGGTTGTTGCGTTCGTAGGGGTTGATGCCCTTGGGCAGGGGCCCCAGCTCGTCAGGCTGGATGCGGATTTGAGTGAGCGGATTTTCCTTGATGGCGTAGTAGCGGTCGACCCAGGGTTCACCCGCGAAGGCCACGGATGCTTGCAGAAAATCCGCCTCGGGATATTGCTCGAAAACCCGCACGCGGCATCCGCGTCTGAGCGCGGCTTCTGCGAACAGGGTATCGCCGCCGCAGGCACCGCCACAAATGGCAAGGTCATCCGCGCCCATGTCCAGTTCGGCAAGTTTGTCGTCGATGGCTTTGGCGGCGATGGCCTCCCTGTCTGCCGGAAAACGCGGCTCGGCGCGTCCGGGTGCGTCGATCATGTGGCCGGAAAACAGGAATATCTTGCGCGGCTGCCAGGGCGCTTCCAGACGGGCGATTTCTTCATCAATAACGGCGAGGCCTGCCGATACCGCTTCCACGCGGAAACCCAGATCGCGCAGGATCAGCAGTTGCTGTCGGCTGGAATCCAGCGCGAACCAGTCCTTGTCCGCTTCGGCCACGGCCTCGCGCCAGGCGTGCTCAACCTTTTCCGGCGTGCCGAGCAACAGCTCCAGTTCGGCCCAGGTGGCGCGGGTCCAGTAGTCTCTTGGATTGCGTTCCATCGCCGCCAGGCAGGCCCAGATTACCCCGCCTTCCAGATTGGGCAGGCTGGCCGGGTTCTTCATTTCGCCGCCGAGATGGCGCTGCAGGTGACGCAAGGTGCAGGCGTTGATGCCCGAATAAAAATGCGCCGGATCCTGGATACAGGCATTCATGTAAGGCTCGATGGCCTGAAGCAGCTGCGGCATTTCGCGCGCGGCATCGGCGTGCATGTTCCCGGCACTGGCGCCCTCGCGCCGCCAGCGTCCGACCCATTCGTCCTTTTCCAGCCGGCCCAGCAGGCACCAGCATGCCGGGTCGGTTTTGTGATCGGCGAGAATGGCATCCACCCACTCGCGGGCGGCGTCATGCTGCCCCAGCCGGCCCAGCAGCATGCCTTTTTGCTGGCGCGCGTCCAGATCGTCTGGCGACATGGCGAGAATGGATTCAAACTGTTCCAGCGCAAGGCGATACTGTTTGAGCTTGATCAGCGCCTTGCCCGCCAGCCGCCGTCCTTCCAGACGCAGGGACCAGGTCGGCGCTTCTTCCGCCAGCACCATCACATCGCCCGGCCGGTTTCCCTTGCGCGCGACTTCGATGCGCCGCCGCCAGGCCTCGTAACCCGCGCGGAATTCGTTGTCACCCGTCAGCAGCAATGCCCGCCAGTCCGGCTCATTCAATCCATCGAGCAGGCTGAAGACAGGGCTGATCTTGCGCCCGTGCCATGCGGTGACGGTGGCCTGGGCCATTTCCGCCAATGCCTGCCGATCGGATTGAAGATGTTCCTGATCGGGTTTGCCGTCTTTAATGTGGTAGCGCAGCTTGCGATCGGTATAGATATCGAAGGGCTGGTAGGCGCGCTCGCTCTGCACCAGAAGCACGCCGCGTGCCCTCAAGGCATGACGAACGCCCAGTTCGTACCAGACATTGGGATTGTCGATGGTCAGGTCCACCACTACCAGATCCGCCAGCAGCAATTCCTGGAACATGTCGGTGCGGATGTCACCGGCGCGCTGCTCCTCGTCGGCGCGAAACACCTCGAACCCCGCTGATTCCAGGCCTGGCCGGAGAAAGTCGGCATAAACGGCGTCGAAATCAATGTCCTGCTTGCGGCCATACGGCATGGCGACAAAAACGTGCAAGGGCATGTCTGCTCCCCGGAATTCGATAATGAATACTACTACCGGCGGCAAGGGCACGGCATATCCTCGCCGGTTTCAACCCGGATAACCCATTAGGACGCGAGGGCATGGCGAGGGGGGTTGCGAGTGGATTGCCGCACCCGCGCCAAGCGCATATCCGCGACTATGGGCGCGAAGCGGGGGGTGGCAAGACGCCGAAAAGCCGCTGCCAGGACTCGCGTAGGCCCGCAGGGCCGCCTAATGGATTATCCGGGTGCGAGTCATCAAACAGTCGCCAGCGGGTTTTCAGGGGCATTGGAAGGATTGCCGGTGCTGGTATAATCGGCATCCTTCAAAGTAAACACATTCGGGAATTCATCATGGCTGAACGTAAACGCACTCGCCGCAACACCCTGGAACGCCGCTGCCTTTCCAAGAGCTTCAAGCGCCTGTTCATGGGTTCTTCCAAGACCATTTTCAAGATGCTGGAAGGGGTCAAGCCGGTCAAGGGCAAAGCTGCTAATTAATTCGCATGAGCCCGTCTGATGACTCTGTTTCAGACGGTTTTCCGAGGAGCGTTGCAACACACTGCTTGAAACGTGTGTCAGGCTCGGAAGGGATGCTTGCGCATCCTGTCTAAACGGCGCTCACGTCTCGCTTTTTTGTGTATTTGCTAACAGAAAGGAGGGCGTGATGAACGCCATACTTAATACCGCTTCAAACAACGATTTCATCGTAGCTGACCTGGAGCTGGCTGACTGGGGCCGCAAGGAAATCCGCATCGCCGAGACGGAGATGCCGGGTCTGATGGCGATCCGCGAGGAATACGCCAAAAGCCAGCCGCTGAAAGGCGCGCGCATTACCGGCAGTCTGCACATGACCATCCAGACCGCCGTGCTGATCGAGACGCTGACTGCGCTCGGTGCGCAGGTGCGCTGGGCTTCATGCAATATTTTTTCCACGCAGGATCACGCTGCCGCCGCCATTGCCAAAGACGGCATTCCGGTCTTCGCGGTCAAGGGCGAATCGCTTGCCGAATACTGGGACTATACCCACCGGATTTTTGAATGGCCGGATGGCGGTTTCAGCAACATGATTCTCGACGATGGCGGCGATGCTACGCTGCTGCTGCATCTGGGCGCGCGCGCCGAGAAAGACATCAACGTGCTGGCCAAGCCAGGCAGCGAGGAAGAGACTGTGCTGTTCGCCGCGATCAAGGCCAAGCTGGCGACTGATCCCAAGTGGTATTCCACCCGCCTGGCGCAGATCAAGGGCGTGACCGAGGAAACCACCACCGGCGTGCATCGTTTGTATCAGATGCACGAGCGCGGCGAGCTGAAATTCCCCGCCATCAACGTCAACGACTCCGTGACCAAGTCCAAGTTCGACAACCTGTACGGCTGCCGTGAGTCGCTGGTCGACGGCATCAAGCGCGCCACCGACGTGATGGTGGCTGGCAAGATCGCGCTGGTCTGCGGCTACGGCGACGTGGGCAAGGGTTCCGCGCAGGCACTGCGCGCATTGTCCGCGCAAGTGTGGGTGACCGAGATCGACCCGATCTGCGCGCTTCAGGCCGCGATGGAAGGCTACCGCGTGGTGACCATGGATTATGCCGCCGACAAGGCCGACATTTTCGTCACCGCCACCGGCAACTTCCATGTCATCAACCACGATCACATGGCCAAAATGAAAGACCAGGCCATTGTCTGCAACATCGGCCACTTCGACAACGAGATCGATGTTGCGTCGATCGAGAAGTATCAGTGGGAAGAGATCAAGCCGCAGGTTGATCACGTGATTTTCCCTGACGGCAAGCGCATCATCCTGCTGGCCAAGGGCCGCCTGGTGAACCTGGGCTGCGCCACCGGTCATCCGTCCTACGTGATGTCCAGCTCCTTCGCCAACCAGACCATCGCGCAGATCGAGCTGTTCACGCGTACTGCCGACTACCCGGTGGGCGTGTACACGCTGCCCAAGCATCTCGACGAGAAGGTCGCGCGTTTGCAGCTGAAGAAGCTCAACGCTCAACTGACCGAACTCACCGACCAGCAGGCGTCATACATCGGCGTGCCCAAGCAGGGTCCGTACAAGGCCGAACATTACCGGTATTGATCGATAGCTTTTCGGGAGACGTTATGCGGCTATTGTTGCTGTGGGGTCTGAATGCCCTTGCGCTGTTGGCGGTGACATACGTGATGCCTTCGATTCAGGTTTCAGGCATCGGGTCAGCGCTGATCGCCGCGCTGGTGCTGGGCCTGATCAACACGCTGGTGCGCCCGGTTTTGGCCATTCTCACCTTGCCGATCACGGTGCTGACGCTGGGAATTTTCTATCTGGTGCTCAATGCGCTGCTGTTCTGGCTGGCAAGCGCCTTGCTGCCGGGATTTACGGTGGGTGGCTTCGTTTCCGCGCTTCTGGGATCGATTCTGTATGGGTTGATCGCCTGGGCGCTATCGGCGCTGATCCCCGCAAGGAAAGAGTGAAGCATGACCGCACCGACCTACAGCTTTGAATTCTTTCCGCCCAAGACGCCCGAGGGCATGGAGAAACTTCGTGCCACGCGCGAAAAGCTCGCGGTACTGAAACCGAAATTCTTTTCCGTAACCTTTGGCGCGGGCGGATCGACGCGCGACCGCACACTGGAAACCGTGCTGGAAATCCAGCAGCAGGGTTACGAAGCGGCGCCGCATCTGTCCTGCATCGGTGCAACGCGCGATGATATCCGCGCCATACTCAAGACATACAAGGAAAATGGCATTCGCCGCATCGTCGCGCTGCGCGGCGATCTGCCGTCCCGCATGGCAGAACCGGGCGAGCTGCGTTATGCAGGCGAACTGGTGGCATTCATCCGTGCCGAGACTGGCGACACGTTCCATCTGGAAGTTGCGGCTTATCCCGAGATTCACCCGCAGGCCAAAAGCGCCCGGGACGATCTGAAAAATTTTGCCGGCAAGGTCAAGGCGGGCGCGGACTCGGCGATTACCCAGTATTTTTTCAACGCCGATGCCTACTTCCGCTTTGTCGATGAAGCGCATGCGCTGGGCGTGAATATTCCCATCGTTCCCGGCATCATGCCCATCGGCAATTTCTCGCAGCTTGCGCGTTTTTCCGATGCCTGTGGTGCCGACATCCCGCGCTGGATACGCAAGCGCATGGAAGGCTATGGCGACGATGCCGATTCCATCCGCGCCTTCGGCCTCGATGTCGTGACGGATATGTGCCAAAGACTCATGGCCGGCGGGGCGCCGGGCCTGCATTTCTACACGCTTAATCAGGCAGCGCTGTCGCTGGAAATCTGGAAGCGTCTTGGATTATAGGCCAAGGCACTGCCGGAGCCACCAAGCGTTGAGGTAACACCGACCTGATCAATCCAGGCGGGACGGCGAGACATACTCAAGCTTTGCCCGGCTCTTTGTGTCGGCCAGGCGCGATGGTAAGCGCTGGTCAAATCCATACTCTCTCGATCTGACCTTGCCAGTGAGGTATGTACGATAGCAAACACAGTTAGAGTCAAAGAGCGACCGGATGATGGTGCGGTATTGATCTGATGAACCCGATTGCTTGACGCGAATAAAAAATATCTGGGGCATGTTTCCGGGCCCGGCATCGTAGATTGCGATATCGTCCCACATCGTTTCAGCGAAGACCAATGCGTATTCCCTACCCACCCTCAGGAAACCGAAGGAGGGATTTTCGCATCCGCCAGAACCGCAATAACCATTATGCGAGAGTTGGATGACGATCAATTCGGAGCTGACGGCCGTACCTTTGATTGGCTGTCTCCAGATCGAGAAACTTTGCGAGTATTCAAAATGATCGGAACGCCTCTCACCCCTGAGGGCTTGTGGCAGGCTTTTCCACAAGCGGTTGGGTAACAGGATGTCAGTTTGGACGATCAGTTCCCGGTAGACATCATCTTCGGCATCGGTTTCGGGGTCATCTTTTTCGGGAAAAGATTCCACCCCTGAACTCTCATAAAGATGGCTACGAGCCCTGCCGCTTTTTATCGCATCAACCAGGGTGCTGGCAATGGCGGAAAGGCCGGGGATGTCAGAACGCAAGCCGTCAGCGTCAAAATCGTTGGGGTGTTTCGGGCAATCCAGACGGCCGCCATAGTCCGCGAAACGCGGGTTGATGCAATCGCTACGCAAGGCAAGCCTTTCTAGCCCTCCCTTAACCCAGGTTTCGGTTCTGGCAGACAGGAGCAGCGTGTCACGCAGATCGAATTTCAGCTTGCGCCACGCGGGAAAATGTCCCAAATCTTTCTCGGGCTGGCTGGGCTCAACTCTGAAGAAAGGCAGGACTGTGTCAACTAGGGTCAGTTTGCTACGAAGATTCGTATTGCTTCGTGTGGCTACAACAGTAGCGCCAATAAACAGGACAAGCAGCAACGCAAGGGTGCTTATAGTGAAGCCGATTAGCCACTGTCTGCGGCGGTGTTGCTTTACGTCCTCGCCCACGAGCTCATCCAGGGTCTTGCCGTGCATTGGCGCCGCCAGCATGGCAGTGGCGCGCTGGAATCTTGGGTCACGTGAAGATAGCGCGGTCTCACTTTTAGCCCAGCGAAAATCAACCCAGAGCGGCTCTTGCGTGAACACGCCCTTTAGATTTGGATGCAGTGCAGAAGAACTTTCCCAGTCGAAGTCCCGGGCAGCGGTGTTCCAAGCAATCTCTCCCTCTGTCAGAGCGATGAGCAGGCTATGAGGCAGGTTGCGATGTCTCCAAGTCTTGATTTCCTCGCCAACCCAGCGCGACTGAGCTGCACTTGGTGACGCTAGGTAGACAAAGTAGCGGGAGCTGGCAAGTGCGCCACGAATTGCTGCGGTTAGGTCGGGTACGGCAGACAAGTCGGTTTCATCGCGAAAGACCGTCAGTGCACGCATGCGGTACCATGGTCTGGCAAGGGATTTCAGCGCCCGCTGCAACGCCGGCGCAAACTTGCCATCGGTGGCATGCGAGTATGAGATGAAGGCGTCGTAAGCCATGGTCCGTGCGCACTAGCTGATGACTAGGAGAGGTACTGGCAAGGGAATGGCCGTGAACCACAAGGCTGCGTCAATTTTGTGATTATTACTGTACTGGCAGACTGCGTCAATTCTTGGACTTGGATGTTGCGTTCTTCCTTATCATTCAGTATGCGGCTGCGTAAGTGAACTTTGAATCAACCAGATGATGGTGGCGATACCTCCGCTTCCGTCCATCATCCCGTGCAAGATTGCTAAGTCAGAATTGATCGTCAGGTGCGAATTGAATGCCTGTACTTTACGGCACTCACTGGCCGGTATCACACTAATGCAGACAAAATACCCACAGATGAAAATCCAATTCTCCTGCTTCGTGGAATGACTCAACAGGCCTCTGCGCTACCCCTTGCTGGTTAACGCTTTGAAACCGGCTTTGATTCCATCCGCGCCTTCGGCCTCGATGTCGTGACGGATATGTGCCAAAGGCTCATGGCCGGCGGCGCCCCGGGCCTGCATTTCTACACGCTTAATCAGGCAGTGCTGTCGCTGGAAATCTGGAAGCGGCTGGGTTTGTAATACCGGCTTTGAATTACCACCAGTGTTTGGGGTAGGGGCGCTTGTGCACGGCGTTGTTATAGATGAACGCGGTCGCCACAAGGATGAGAGCCCCGACCGCGACAGGAACCAGAATGAACTCCGGGCCGGGATTGAGAAAGTGAATGACGATCGGCGTACCTGTGGCAGGAGGGTGGGACGAGCGCAAGAGCATCATGACCGTGAGGGCAAGGCCGCATCCTATTGCGACCGACCACCACGTCGGCCCGAATGCAAAGGTGCACAGCCAACCCACGGCGGCGGCTGAAATGTGGCCGACAATGACATTGCGTGGCTGCACGAATGCGCTGTCGGGAAATCCGAAAATCATCGCGGCGCTGGAGCCGAACGAACCAATAAGCCAGACGCGTACATACAAGTCGTCGATGAATGCGATGATGCCAACTGCGATGACGACGCCCAGACCGCCGAGTATCGGGTGTTTCCATCCATAGCCCTGGCGGTTGGGGTCATTCGGCGGTGTCATGCCAGCACGGCTTTCAATGCTTTCAGGCAATAGTCGACATTCTGTTCCCTGGCGGAATAACCCATCAGGCCGATGCGCCAGACTTTTCCTGCCAACGCGCCGAGACCGGCGCCGATTTCGAGATTGAACTCCGTCAGCAACTTGCTGCGCGCGGCGGCATCGTCGACGCCATCTGGAATCCACATGGAATTGAGTTGCGGCAAACGCGCGCTTTCTTCCACGACAAAATCCAGGCCCATGCCATTCAGCCCGGCCTTCAGATTCTCGTGCATGGCGCGGTGGCGCGCCCACGCGTTTTCCAGGCCTTCTTCCGACAGGATCACCAGCGCTTCGTGCAGTCCATATAAAGGATTGATCGGCGCGGTGTGGTGGTAGGTGCGCTTGCCGGCGGATTGCCAATAACCCAGCACAAGTTTCAGATCCAGAAACCAGCTTTGCGCCGGCGTCTTGCGCGCTTGCACTTTTTCGATGGCGCGTTCGGAAAAAGTCACCGGTGAAAGTCCGGGCGTACATGACAGGCATTTTTGGCTGCCGGAGTAGGCGGCATCGATGTCCCACTCGTCGATCATCACCGGCGTGCCGCCCAGCGAAGTGACGCAGTCCATGATGGTGAGCGCGCCATGTTTTTGTGCCAGCGCGGCCAGCGACTTGGCATCGCTTTGCGCGCCGGTGGAGGTCTCGGCGTGCACGAAAGCCAATACCTTCGCGTCCGGATTGTCCTTGAAAGCCTGCTCGACTTTGGCAACGGTAACCGGCTTGCCCCATTCGTCTTCCACCACCACCGGCACGCCGCCGGTGCGCTTGACGTTTTCCAGCATGCGGCCGCCGAACACGCCGTTGATGCAGACGATGACCTTGTCGCCCGGCTCGATCAGATTGACGAAACACATTTCCATGCCGGCCGAACCGGGTGCGGAAACCGGAAAGGTCAGGGGATTTTCAGTCTGGAAAGCGTAGCGAAGCAGGGTTTTGATCTGCTCCATCATGTCCTGGAACGCCGGATCGAGATGGCCAATGGCGGGACGCTGCATCGCATCCAGAATGCGTTGTGGAACATCGGATGGGCCGGGGCCCATGAGTGTGCGCTGGGGCGGGATGAAAGATTTGATGTGTGGATTGCTGACGGACATGGTTTTGGGCGGCGAACAATTAAACCCGAGCATTTTACTCAGGTTAGCGGGCCCAGTCGATCAGCCTGCAGGCGGTTTTCCCATTTGCGGCTTCATCGCCGTCAGCAGACTGGCAAACAGCTTGGGATGCAGTTTCTCCTGCTCGGCTAGCATCAGTTTCATGGCGTAGCGTTGCTGTGGTTTGGCGAAGCAGGCCGGGCAGTTCTCGAAAATCACAGGCAGCCCGGCGGCTTCGGCGAATGCGCGGGTCTGCCGTTCGCGCACGTAAACAAAAGGACGGATCACGCGCAGGTCGCCGGCATCGTTCAGATAATGCGCCTGCATGGTTCTGAGTTTGCCGCCGAAGAACATCGACAGCATCAGCGTCTCGGCAAGATCATCGAGATGCTGCGCCAGCGCCAGCACGTTATAGCCGTTCTCGCGTGCGACGCGATACAAAATGCCGCGCCGCATTCTTGAGCAATAGGCGCAGAAAGAGTCGGTATCCTTGGTCAGCGTTTTTTGCGCTTCGGCCACGATGGGCTGGGAGTCGAAGAAATATTTCACACCCAGTTCCGCCAAATAGGGCTTGAGCGGCGAGGGATCAAACTGGTCCGACTGCGGGTCGACAGTGCAAGCGGCGAGTTCGAATTTGATGGGCGCTTTTTTTTGCAGGTGAAGCAGCACATGCAGCAGCGACAGCGAATCCTTGCCGCCGGAAAGCCCCAACAGAATACGGTCGCCGTCGCGGATCATGTCGAAGTCGCCGATGGCGCGGCCCGCGGCAGTGACGAGCGACCTCGGCGGCTGAATGACTTCCGTGGCAAGAGGTTCCAGAACCGCCTGATTGGTCATGCCGGAGAACTGAACTGCATCCGGTATAGCTGGGCATAACGGCCATTTTGCGCCAGCAGCTCGGCGTGCTTGCCGGTTTCCACGATGCGCCCCTGCTCCATGACGACGATGCGATCAGCCTTCTCGATGGTGGAAAGCCGGTGGGCGATGACGATGGTGGTGCGGCCCTGCATGAGATTTTCCAGCGCGGCCTGGACATGACGCTCCGACTCGGTGTCCAGTGCCGACGTCGCCTCGTCAAGAATCAGAATCGGCGTGTCCTTCAGCAAGGCGCGGGCAATGGCGATGCGCTGGCGCTGGCCGCCGGAAAGCTTGATACCGTTTTCACCCACCAGCGTATCCAGCCCCTCCGGCAATTTGCCGATGAACTCCCAGGCGTGAGCGGCCTCGGCTGCCTTGCGAATTTCATCGTCGCTGGAACCGCGTTTGGCGCCGTAGGCAATGTTGGCGCGCAGCGTGTCATTGAACAGCACGATTTCCTGCGACACGCTGGCGATATTGGCGCGCAGGCTGGCCAGCGTGTAGTCATCGGCCGGGTGGTTGTCAAACATGACACGGCCCTTGCTTGGTGCGTAAAAACGCGGCAATAGCGCCACCAGGCTGGTTTTTCCCGCGCCGGAGCCGCCCACCAGGGCCAGGGTCTCGCCGGGTTGAATATGAAGATCAATATCCAGCAGGGCGGCTTGCTGCTTGCCTGGGTAAGACAAGGTCACCTGTTCGAAACGAATGTCGCCGCTCAGTCTTTTTGCCACATGCGTGCCCGGATCGGCCTCGGGAATTTCGTCGAGAATTTCAAACACGACTTCAGCGGAAGCCAGGCCGCGCTGCAAAACATCGTTCAAGGTGGTCAGCCGCTTGAGCGGCGGGAACAGCAGCATCATGGCGATGAAGAAGGAGACAAATCCTCCCACCGTGGTCTGATCATTCACGGCCTGCTGCATGGCAATAAAGAAAATGATGGCCAGCGGAATGGAAGCGAGGATTTCGACAAACGGCGTATTCGCACCCAAGGTAACGATCCGCTTCATTTCCAGTTTGCGCGCCTTGTCCGCGCGCTCGTGGAAGCGGGCGATTTCATAGGGCTGTGCGTCGAAGATCCGCACCAGCCGGTGCGCCGAAAGCGATTCGGTCAGCGATTCGGTCAACATGCCGACATTGTTCTGGGCGGCGTGTGAAATGGTACGCAGGCGTTTGCCAACCTTGATAACGATAAAAACAATCGGCGGAAAGGTAATGAAAATGATCAGCGTCAGTTGCCAGTTTGTCCAAAGCAGGTAGCCCATGAGCGCCACGATGGTCAGTGCATCCTTGCTTAGCGCGGTCAGACCGGTGGTGGTGGCGCGCATGACCTGCATGACATTGAACGCGACATGCGCGGTGAGCTGGCTGGTGCTGACATTGTCGAAATAGCTGACGGGCAGGGTCAGCAGCTTTTTGTGCATGGCTTCGCGCAGATCCTGCACCAGACGTGTGTCGATCCAGTTGATCGCATAACTGGCGGCGAAACTTGAAAGCCCGCGCAGAACGAGCAGGGCGATGATGCCGGCCGGCATCCAGATCAGCCAGGCCTGGTTTTTCGCCACGAAGCCCTCATCCAGCATCTGCTTGAACAGGGCCGGCAAGACGGGTTCCAGGGAAGCAGTGATGGCGTTGGCAATAATGGCAATGAGCAGGATTTTCCAGTGCGGCCGTGCATATTTGAGCAGCCTGAGGTAAAGCGCCTTGCCGCTGACATGCGGCTTGCTCATGCTGCTTTGACCGGGGGCTGGATTTTGCGTATCTGACATCAGAGCAGAAAGAGGGTGGCCAGGCCAAGGAAGATAAAGAAGCCCATGCTGTCCGTCGTGGCGGTCAGCAGGACGGATGAACCCAGCGCCGGATCGCGGTTCATGCGCTCCATGGCCAGCGGAATGAAAATGCCGGCCAGCGCGGCGACTATCATGTTCAGCAGCATCGCCAGGGCCATGATGCCACCCAGCGCCGGATTCTGGTAAAGCAGCCAGGCGAACACGCCAACGGCCAATCCCCACACGCCACCATTCAGCACCGCAACGCCCAGTTCCTTGAACAGCAGTCTGCGTGCGTTGGAGGACGTGATCTGGCCAAGCGCCAGGCCGCGGATGATCAGCGCGGTGGTCTGGTTGCCGGAATTGCCGCCGATGCCGGCGATGATGGGCATCAGCGCCGCCAGCGCCGCCAGTTTTTCGATGCTGCCTTCAAAGATGCCGATGACGCGCGAGGCGATGAATGCCGTCATCAGGTTGATGGCCAGCCACATCCAGCGGTTGCGCGCCGCCTTCCAGACCGTGGAGAAGAGATCTTCCTCTTCTTTCAGGCCGGCCATCGACAGCATGTCGGATTCCGCGCTTTCTCGGATGTAATCCACCACCGCATCCACGGTCACGCGTCCGATCAGGCGGTGCTGCGCATCGATCACGGGCGCCATCACCAGGTCGTAACGCTCGAAGGCCTGGGCGGCTTCGTGGGCGTCGTCATCCGGCTGGAAACTGACATAGTCTTCCACCATCACCGCGGCCACGGTGGCCTCGGGGTCGGAGGTCAGCAGGCGCTTCAAGGGCAGCACGCCGATCAGATAATCGTCGCGCTCGATGACAAACAGCTTGTCCAGCTGGTCGGGCAGTTCTCCCAGCCGGCGCAGATAACGCAGGGTCACTTCCAGCGTGACATCGGCGCGGATGGTGACCATGTCGAAATCCATCAGCGCGCCGACCTGATCTTCGGGAAAGGCCAGCGCGGACTGCAACCGGGCCCGCTTTTGCGCATCCAGCGAAGTCAGCAGTTCCTGAATGACGTCATGCGGCAGATCGGGCGCCAGATCGGCGATTTCGTCTGTATCCAGGGTTTCGGCGGCGGCCAGCAGTTCGGCATTGTCCATGCTCGAAATGAGCGATTCCCGGACGGCATCCGATACTTCCAGCAGGATCTCGCCGTCGCGCTCCGCCTTGACCAGTTCCCACACCACCAGGCGCTCGTTGAGCGGCAAGGATTCGAGTATGTAGGCCACGTCCGCCGGATGCAGTTCATCCAGTTTTTTCTGCAGCTCGGCAAGGTTTTGCTTGTGGACGATGGATTCAACCAGATCCTGGCGCGGACCGCCCTGGCGATGGACAAGATCCTCCACCAGCTTTTGCTTGGCGAGCAAAGCCTGCACCTGATGCAGGTGTTCCTCCAGGCTGTCCTGGTTTTGGTGAGGAGTTTCGAATTCTTCGGTCATGGCGCCAATTTTCAGCTTGGCGGAATTTTAGCGCGGCATGACAGGGGTGCGCGGATTATTTCGGCACTTGCGCGTAACGCATGCGTGCCGCGATGGTGGCGACGCGCCGTTTGTACTTTCGCGATGCCCGGTTGTCTTCATACCAGCGTGGATTGGGGACCATGGCGGCCAAGGCGGCGCCCTGGCCGGGCGTGAGGCTGGCCGCGGATTTTTTGAAATAGCGTCGCGAGGCGGCCTCGGCGCCATAGATGCCATCCCCCCACTCGATGATGTTGAGATAGACCTCCAGGATGCGGCGTTTGCTCCATGTGGTTTCAATCATCAGGGTGATGACGGCCTCCTGGCCCTTGCGCACGAAGCTCTTGTCGGCGGATAAAAACAGATTTTTTGCCAGTTGCTGGCTGATGGTGGAACCGCCTGCCACCAGCCGACCCTTCTTGAGATTTTTCTCCACCGCTTTCTGGATGCCTTCGATATCGAAGCCTTCGTGATTGAGAAACTTGCCGTCCTCGGCAGCGACAATGGCCCGCTTGAGGTGAATGGATATTTTGTCGTAGGGAACCCATTTGTGGCGGAGTTCGGCGTCGCCGTTTTTTTCCTGAATGCGGGCAAGCCCCGCCTGCATGAAAGCACTTGAAGAGGGGTTGTGGTCTATCCACCAGAGCACATGGGCGAATGTCCAGAACTGATAAACCACAATCAGCCCAAGCAGTATCAACAGGGCGCGCCAGGTCCCTTGCCATAGTGCTTTCATTTGGCTGTGCGCAACATTTGCATGACGGGCGCGGTATCCGGACGCACGCCGCGCCAGAGATAAAAACTTTCAGCCGCCTGTTCGATCAGCATGCCCAGACCGTCGGAAACATGCGTGGCCCCATGGGCGCGCGCCCACGCCATGAAGGGCGTATCCGCCTTGCCGTACATCATGTCGTAGGCCAGCGCGCCGGGCTTGAAAAGCGTACCGGGCAAGGGCGGAAGTTCGCCCTTGAGACTGGCGGAAGTGGCGTTGATGACGGCGTCGAAACCGCCGGTCAATTCATGAAATCCACAGCCGCTTGCCTTGCCATGTTTGCTTAACCAGCCAGCCAGCAGAATGGCTTTTTCGGGTGTGCGGTTGGCGATCACAAGTTCTTCCGGGTTGCATTGCAATAGCGGCAGGCCCACACCCGATGCCGCGCCGCCCGCGCCCAGAAGCAGAAGGCGTTTTCCTTCGAGGGAAAATTCGTGGTTCTCCGTGATGTCCCGCACAAGGCCGGTGCCATCGGTGTTGTCGCCGAGGATGGAACCGTCTTTTTCAAACTTCAGGGTGTTGACCGCCTCGGCGGCAAGTGCGCGATCGGTGTGGCGCGTAGCGAGTTTGAATGCCTGATGCTTGAAAGGCACGGTGACATTCGCGCCCGCGCCGCCTTGCGCCCGGAAGGCGGCAACCACACCGGCAAGATCATCCGCGGGCGCAAGAATCGCCCGGTAGTCCAGATCCTGCCCGGTTTGCCTGGCGAACTCGGTGTGGATAAGCGGGGATTTCGAATGCGCGACGGGATTGCCGAAAACGGCGTAATGACTTGTCATGAGCCCGATTTTATCAGGCCCATGACAGACAAGGCTGCCTGCGTTGGGCGGTACGTATTACAGAACGGGCGTGTTGCCGTAACGTTCGCCGCGCTCGTATACGACATGCGCACGGCCAACCAGAAGTGGATCGAGCGGACCGATCTGGTCGATATCCTTTTTCGCATAGGGGAGCTTGTGCAGGATGTAGCGCATGGCATTGAGCCGCGCGCGTTTTTTGTCATTCGACTTGATGACCGTCCACGGCGAATCCGCCGTGTCCGTGTAAAAGAACATGGCTTCCTTGGCCTTGGTGTAATCGTCCCATTTATCCAGCGAGGCCAGGTCGATTGGGGAAAGTTTCCACTGCTTGAGCGGGTGCGCTTCACGTTCCTTGAAACGGCGCCGCTGTTCTTCCCGGCTGACAGAAAACCAGAACTTGATCAGATGGATTCCGCTGCGGGCCAGGTTGCGTTCGAACTCCGGCGCCTGGCGCATGAATTCAAGATACTCATCGTCGCTGCAAAAACCCATCACCCGTTCGACCCCGGCGCGGTTGTACCAGGAACGGTCGAACAGGGCGATTTCGCCCGCGGTTGGCAGGTGCTGGACATAGCGCTGGAAATACCACTGCCCGCGCTCGGTGTCGGAAGGCTTTTCCAGGGCCACGACATGCGCGCCACGAGGGTTGAGATGTTCCATGAAACGCTTGATCGTTCCCCCTTTGCCTGCGGCATCCCGTCCTTCGAACAGGATCACGACCCGCTGGCCAGTTTCCTTGACCCAGGCCTGGAGTTTGAGCAATTCCACCTGAAGGTGGTATTTTTGTTTTTCATAATTCTTGCGCGACATCAGGTTTTTGTAAGGGTAGCCGCCCTCGCGCCAGTCGTCCGACAGTTCTTCATCGGGATTGCGATGGGACTTGGGGCCGCCGGGCAAGTGCTGCTTGAGCAATACCTTGCGCAGTTCCTCCGCATCCTCTGCGGAGGCGCCCGCGAAAATCGCTTCAAGGGACTGGATCAATTCAGGGCCGCTGCCCACCGCGGTTCCACGGTCAAGAATATCCTGCACGGCCGTGATTTTGGCTGCCTGTGCTGCGTCCACAGCCTCGTTAACTGCAAACCGTTCTATGCCTTCGGCGCTGATGACCGGCGGCACGTCGCCATCGGATGCCCGGCGAGTGCGGGAGCCATTCCGCTTTTTGTTGACGGGGAGTTGTTTTTTGGTTGGGTGAGCGCGTGTGCTGGTTTTGGTCGCCATGATTTTTTCCAAGCTGAGTCTGATGCCGTTAGATTCAGGTTATTCAGGTTAATTAAAAATAAGAAAACCTTTTAATACTAATATTCTTTTTGCCAAGTGCAATGTCTGAATTCGTGAACCTGAGGGGGCTTATGCTATTACGTCAAACCTAGCTCTGACTCCAGGGCAGGTTGTTATATTTCCAGCCGCCCAGTTTGCCGCGATGGTTTGTCTGCTTGTCCAGATCGCCCTCAAAACCCTCCTGCACGTTGTAACAGTCACGGTAGCCATTTAGTGTCGCGGCTTCAGCAGCCTTGTGAGATCGCAGGCCATTGCGGCATATAAAAAGAGTAAGCGCTTCCATATCGGCCTGCTGCTTGAGCTGGGTCAGAAAATGTAGATTGAGATGCCAGCCAGGATAAGTCATCCACTCGACTTCAATGGCTCCTGGAATCTTGCCAACCAGATCCAGTTCAGCCCGGCTGCGGACATCGATCAGCCGGGAGCCAGGGGCGAGCTGCAATACTTCCGCAGCCTCACACGGTGTCAGCGCGCCCTCATAGGGTAGTTGAGCTGCCCTGGCGCGTTGTTGGGCTGAAGTAAGAATTTCTGTCAGGCGTCCCATATTTTTCTCGCTGTTGAAGAGACACTACCGAGTATATGTCACTCACATCAAGTCGCAACGTGCACCAATGCTGTGCGCTTGGAGAGTCATATGCTTTATTGTGGTGCAATGCAGTGGTTTGGCAACATCGAAAGGCCTTGTGGCACAATGGACGTTTTGGTTTTTACTGATGGCATGGTTTCTGCAGTAACCCCGCCGTCGAATATTTTTCACTGGCTCATTTTTGATTTGAGGAGAGCACTACCATGGCGGTCGCCGATGTAATGAAGATGATTGCGGACAACGAAGCCCGTTTCGTTGATCTGCGTTTTACCGATACCCGCGGCAAGGAGCAGCATGTTTCCATTCCGGCGCGCATCGTTGATGGGGAGTGGTTTGAAAACGGCCATCCTTTTGATGGTTCTTCAATTGCCGGCTGGAAAGGCATCCAGGCTTCCGACATGTTGCTGAAGGCAGATCCGGATACCGCTTTCATGGACCCGTTTTTCGACGAAGCCACCATGGTGTTGACTTGCGATGTCATTGAGCCATCGGACGGCAAAGGCTATGACCGCGACCCGCGTTCGGTGGGGCGCCGCGCCGAAGCTTACTTGAAGTCCACGGGCATTGCGGATACCGCCTACTTTGGCCCCGAGCCAGAATTCTTCATTTTTGATTCCGTCACCTGGCATGACGATATGTCCGGCTGCTCGGTCAGGATCGAATCAGAAGAGGCCGCATGGTCCTCCGCCGAAAAGTTTGAAGATCGCAACACAGGCCACCGTCCCGGCATCAAGGGCGGTTATTTTCCCGTGCCGCCGGTCGATTCCCTGCAGGATATCCGCGCGGCGATGGTCATGGCGCTGGAAGAAATCGGCATTCCGGTTGAGGTGTTTCACCATGAAGTGGCGACCGCCGGCCAGTGCGAAATCGGCACCGTGTTCAATACCCTGGTTCGTCGCGCCGACTGGACCCAGACCCTGAAATACATCGTTCAGAACGTGGCCCATGCCTACGGCAAAACCGCCACCTTCATGCCCAAGCCCATCGTTGGAGACAACGGTTCCGGCATGCACGTACACCAGTCACTGTGGAAAGATGGCAAAAACCTGTTTGCCGGCAACGGCTATGCTGGTCTGTCCGAAATGTGCCTGTACTACATCGGCGGCATCATCAAGCATGCCAAGGCATTGAATGCCATTACCAACCCCTCCACCAACTCCTACAAGCGTCTGGTGCCGGGATTCGAAGCGCCCGTGATGCTGGCATACTCTGCCCGCAACCGTTCCGCCTCCATCCGCATCCCGATTGCGGCCAGCGAAAAGGCTCGCCGTATCGAGACCCGTTTCCCCGATCCGACAGCCAACCCCTACCTGGCTTTCTCCGCGCTGATGATGGCCGGCCTGGACGGTATCCAGAACAAGATCCATCCTGGCGATCCCGCCGACAAGGACTTGTACGACCTGCCGCCGGAAGAAGATGCCAAGATTCCGAAGGTTTGCCACAGCCTGGAAATGGCGCTGGAGCATCTGGACAAGGATCGCGAGTTCCTGACCCGCGGCGGCGTTTTCTCCAACGACATGATCGATGCCTATATCGGATTGAAGATGGAAGAGGTTACCAAGTTCCGCATGACCACCCATCCCGTGGAGTTTGCGATGTACTACTCGCTGTAAGATTTTGCAGCCTGGTGAAAAAGGCGGCCACGGCCGCCTTTTTCATTTGTCCTGGCAAGGCGGCTTTGCCGCCTTTTTTGTTTTTCGGGAACCTTGCCGGTTCAAGACAAGACTTATTTACGCCGATAAAAATAAGTCTCGGGTAAACTTTTGTTCATGAAACTTTTCGTCCTCCCAATTCTGCTTCCAATGGCATTCTCGATGCCGGTTCAGGCGGAAATCTACAAATACATCGATGAAAACGGCCAGGTGACGTTTACGGATGTCGTTCGTAAAGGACAACGGGCCGAAAAGGTTTATGGGCTGCCAAGCGGCCCGAGAACGCTTTCACGGTCTACGAGCAGCGGTGCCAAGCGGGTATCCATGCCCAGCCCCGTTGATTTCCCCCGCATAGATACGGGCACGCAAAAGCGCAGGGATGACATCCGGCGCACCGTGCTGGATGAAGAGCTTTCCACAGAGCGGCGCAATCTCGATGAAGCAAAGCGGCAACTTGCACTGGCTGAACGCCCCTTGCAGGGCGAGCGAAATTCCGACTCCAGCTACCAGACCCGCGTCAAGCGCCTGCGCGATGCCGTGGAAAACCACGAGCGTAATATCGCCGCCATCCAGAAAGAAATCAGCACCTCTCGTTAGTTTTGTCTGCTGGCACATTCGGTGCTAGGTTAGGGCATGGTCTCACCTCCCTTGTTTGCCGCATACGATTTTCTCGCGACTGGCGTGTTGTTGGTCGACGGCGACGGGCGCATTGATTACGTCAATTCCGCTGCCGAGACACTGATTGGAATATCCGGCGTATTGCTGGTGGGGCAAGGTTTTGAAACGGTTTTTGAAAACAGTCCGGAACTGAAGGCAGCTTATGCTAGCGCCTGCCTGAGCCGGGAGACGGTTACCGAATACGATGTCTCGGCCCAGGTCAATGGACATCCTCCTGTCAGGGTGTCATGCACCGTTACCGTGCACGAGGATCCCAGGGTTACCGTGGTCGAGCTCCGGCCCGCCGACCAGCGACTGAGAATCGCCAGGCAGGAAAATATCCGTTCCCAACAGGAAGCCAGCCGGGAACTACTAAGAAATCTGGCGCATGAAATCAAGAATCCGCTGGGCGGCATTCGTGGTGCCGCGCAATTGCTGGAGCGCGAGCTGCCGCGCGAGAGTCTGCGCGAGTACACCCAGGTCATCATCAAGGAAGCAGACCGGCTGCAATCGCTGATGGAGCGGCTGCTGACGCCGCATCGATTGCCGACGCTGTCGATGGTCAATATTCACGAAGTGCTGGAGCGGGTGAGAAGCCTGCTGCTGGCGGAAACGCCGCGCGGCATCAGGATTGTGCGTGATTACGATGTCAGTCTTCCCGAATTGAAGGCGGACTCCGAACAGCTTATCCAGGCCGTGCTCAATATCGCGCGCAACGCCGTGCAGGCCATGAAAGGCGAGGGCGAACTGATTTTCAGGACACGGGTGGCACGGCAGATTACCATGGGCAGTCAAAGGTACCGCCTTGCGCTGCGTCTGGACATCATCGACAACGGCCCGGGGATACCCGAACCGCTTAAAGATCACATTTTTTTTCCGCTGGTCAGCGGCCGCGAAGGCGGCAGCGGACTCGGCCTGCCGCTGGCGCAGACGCTCATCGCCCAAAACCATGGCGTGATCGAATTCGATTCCGCGCCAGGGCATACCATTTTTTCGCTTTATTTCCCGGTTTAGAACCTTATGAATTCAGTCTGGATCATTGACGACGACCGCTCCATCCGCTGGGTGCTTGAAAAGGCACTAGAGCGTGAAGGCATCACCTGTGAAGTATTCGGCTCGGCCAGCGAAGCACTGACGCGTCTGGAAAAAAGCAAGCCGGCAGCGGTCATTTCCGATATCAACATGCCTGGCCCATCGGGGCTGGAATTTCTCCAGCACATCAAGGAAAAGCTGCCGCGCGTGCCCGTCATCATCATGACGGCCTATTCTGATCTGGATTCCGCAGTGGCTGCGTTTCAGGGTGGTGCATTCGAATATCTGCCCAAGCCCTTTGACGTGGATGCCGCGGTTGATCTGGTCAGGCGTGCCCTGGCGGAAAGCCGTGAGACGGAAAGCGTCGACGAGGACATGGCCAAGGTGCCGGAGATTCTTGGCCAGGCCCCCGCCATGCAGGAAGTGTTTCGCGCCATCGGTCGCCTGTCACAGTCGAATGCGACGGTGCTGATTACCGGTGAATCAGGCAGCGGTAAAGAACTGGTCGCGCGCGCGCTGCACCGTCACAGCAGCCGCGCCAGCGGACCGTTCATCGCGCTGAATACCGCCGCGATTCCCAAGGATTTGCTGGAATCAGAGCTTTTCGGCCATGAGCGTGGTGCCTTTACCGGCGCGGCAGCCCAGCGGCGCGGACGTTTCGAGCAGGCCGATGGCGGCACGCTGTTCCTGGATGAAATTGGCGACATGCCGGCCGAATTGCAAACCCGGCTGTTGCGCGTGCTGGCGGATGGACAGTTCTACCGGGTAGGCGGGCATTCACCCATCAAGGTTAATGTCCGAGTGATTGCCGCCACGCATCAGGATCTGGAGTCGCGCGTGAAAGAAGGTATGTTTCGCGAAGATCTCTATCATCGGTTGAATGTCATCCGCCTGCGCCTGCCGGCGTTGCGGGAGCGCCGCGAGGACATTCCCTTGCTGGCCAGGCATTTCCTGCAGAAAAGCGCGCGCGAACTGGGCGTGGAGCCCAAGAAGCTTTCCGATGCCGCGCTCAAGCTCATGAGCGGATTGCCGTGGACCGGCAATGTCCGGCAGATCGAGAATATCTGTCATTACCTGACAGTCATGGCGCCAGGCCAGGTAATCGAAACAGGTGATTTGCCCCCGGATATGATCGGCGCGGACAAACCCGCCGAAACAGATGACTGGCTGGGATGTCTGGCGCGGCAGGCTGATCTCAAGCTTGCGCGTGGAGAAAGTGCAATTCTGGATGGCCTGGTGCCGGATTTCGAGAAAACCCTGATCCGGATTGCGCTCAAGCACACCGGCGGACGGCGCATCGAAGCCGCGCATTTGCTGGGCTGGGGCCGCAACACGCTTACGCGGAAAATCCAGGAACTGGGGATGGACGAGACCAGCGAATAGTCCATTTGCACTGCTTGCCACAAATACAATGCTGGCCTAATCTCCTTTTCGACTATTCCGGATGGAGGAGATTATGAAACGAGTATTGTTGTTGGTTGCCTCGGTTGCCATTCTGGCTGGGGCTGCAATGGTCAAGCCCATTCCCGATGTCAAGGTGGCCAAGGTCAATGACCGCATCTATGCCCTGCTTGGGCCGACAGAGCTTCCGAATGCTGCAAACCATGGATACATGGTCAACAGTACGCTCATTCTGGGCGACAAGGCCGCTATTCTGATCGATACCGGCATGTCCGATGAAGTCGGTGCTCATATCAAGAAGGCGGCTGAAAAGCTAACTAAACTGCCCATCACCCATATCATCAATACCCATCACCATGGCGATCACACCTTGGGCAATGTGATGTTTCAAGGCGCCGAAATAATCAGTTCGGAAAACTGCAAGAAGCTGGTCGAGGATACGGGCACCGACTGGATCGCCATTGCCGAATCAGCCATTGGCCGCAAGCTTCCCAACACCAAAGCCATTCCTGCCAGCCGGACCTATGCATCCCAGACTCGCACTCCTGTGGAAATCAATGGCGTGAAGATGGAATTCTGGGTGCCCGAGGCAGCGCACACCAAGGGCGACATGCTGGTCTGGCTGCCCGACGACAAGGTGCTGATTGCCGGCGATGTGCTGGTCAACACCACCACACCGAATTTCCGCGACGCCGAAGTGAAAAAATGGGTGCAGACGCTGGTGGATTTGCAGCAATTCCCCGCACAGACCATCATCCCCGGCCACGGCCCATTGATGAGCATGAAGGACGCCGCAGCCATGCAAAAGCGCATGGCGGATTTCTACGCAGGCGTGGAGAAAGTCTACAAGGAAGGCGGCTCGGAGGCCGATGTCCGGCAGAAGGTCAGCCTTAAAGACTGGCAGAAGCTCAAGGACTTTGAAGTACAGATGGGCGGGAACATCAACAAGACCTGGCTGGAAGTCGAGGCAGCGAATTTCTGAGCGCTAGCCGCTGATCGTTGCCATCACCGGGGCGTGATCCGAAGGCCTCTCAAGCTTGCGCATGTCGCGGTCGATCAGGCTTTCCGCGCATTCAGCGGCCAGCGCTTCGGACAGCAGGATGTGGTCGATGCGCAGCCCGTGATTGCGGCGGAAGCCCATCATCCGGTAATCCCACCAGCTGAAGCTTTTTTCCGGCTGCTCAAACAGCCGGAAGCTGTCTTTCAATCCCAGAGCGATTAATTTCCTGAACGCATCCCGTTCAGGCTCGGAGCAAAGCACTTGATCCTTCCAGGCCACGGGATCGTGCACATCGCGGTCTTCGGGCGCGATGTTGTAGTCGCCCAGTAGTGCAAGCCTGGAATGCCGCGTCAGTTCATCCTTCAACCAACCGGTCAGTGCGTTCAGCCATTTCAGTTTGTACTGGTACTTGTCCGAGTCGACGCTTTGGCCATTGGGGATGTAGATACAGACAATGCGCGTGCCATTGACGGTTGCCGCAAGCATACGCTTCTGATCGTCCTCGAGTCCTGGAATGCCTGCCTGCATGTCCAATAGTGGTGCCTTCGACAGAATGGCGACACCGTTGTAGGTTTTCTGTCCGGAGAAAGCGGCCTGATAGCCGGCGGCTTCGATTTCGGCCTTGGGAAAGTTGTGGTCTTCCAGCTTGGTTTCCTGAAGGCAAACGACGTCGGGATTTCGCGTGGAAAGAAATTCCAGCAGTTGGGGCAGGCGGACCTTTAACGAGTTGACATTCCATGCGGCTAGTTTCATGCCGGCATTCTACCTGTCAAATAAAAAGGGCGGCCAAGGCCGCCCGCGGGATGAATTAAAGTTACTCTCAAGGAGTGTTGCTGGATGGGGCGGGTTTGCTCTCTTCGGCTTTGGCTGTTGTCTTGGCGCCAGGAGCCGGGCTCTTGGGGTAGCCCGCGCGGTCAAGCGCTCCGTCCCAGGCGCTGACTTCGTATCCGTCCAGCGTGTCTTTGCCCACCAGCAGGGTCGGCACACGAAACTTTCCGCCAGCGGAGGCCATCATTTTTTGCGCCTCAGGATCGTTCGAAGGATCTTTGCTGCTGTATGGAATGCCGCGTCTCGCCAAATGTCCCTTGGCCTGTTCGCAAGGGATGCCGCAGTCGGCGGTAGCGAACAGCGTCACCGGGAAGCGCTCCCGCGCCTGGCGCAGGGCATAGGATTCGCCCCCCTCGATCACGCTGCCCTTATAACTTTTTTGAGTGGCCTGTTTAGACAGTGATGAAGGCGGGGGCTGGTCGCTATAGTTGACTCGGCCTTGACCATCGACCCAGCGGTAGAACTGGTCGGCCGCTACAGGCAGGGCTATCAACGCCAAAGCTAAGGGCATGAGTTTCATGGCAAATCTGAGAAGTTGTCCGCAACGCCCAGTTAACGGCCAGATTTAAGAAAAATTTAGGCCATGCCGTTGTGCCGCAGCAGCGCGTCGATGGTTGGCTCACGTCCACGGAAGGCCTTGAACGATTCGATAGCCGGCCGGGCGCCGCCCTGGGCGAGAATTTCGCTCCAGAAACGGTGGCCGATTTCCGGATTCAGCACACCGTTTTCCTCGAACAGGGCGTAGGCATCGGATGACAGGACTTCCGCCCATTTGTAGCTGTAGTAGCCAGCCGCGTAGCCGCCCGCGAAGATGTGCGAGAAATTGTTTGGAAAGCGGTTGTAGTCCGGCGGAATGATTACCGCAACCCGCTGACGGATTTCATTGATAAGCCGCAGGGCGGTTTTGCCGGCCGGTAAATCGTAATGCAGATGCATGTCGAACAGCGCAAACTCGATCTGACGAACGGTCTGCATGCCGGACTGGAAATTCTTGGCGGCCAGCATCTTGTCGAACAGTTCTTTGGGTAGTTCCCTGCCCGTGTCGACATGGCGCGTCATGTGGCGCACGACATCCCACTCCCAGCAGAAGTTTTCCATGAACTGCGAGGGCAGTTCGACCGCATCCCATTCCACGCCGTTGATGCCGGAAACGCCCAGATCTTCGATCTTCGTTAACAGATGGTGCAGGCCATGGCCGAATTCGTGGAACAGGGTGATGACTTCATCATGCGTGAACAGCGCAGGCTTGTTGCCAATTGGCGCCGTGTAATTGCAGTTGAGATAGGCCACCGGCGTCTGGATGCCGGCGCCTTTCCGGCGCCGGGAGATGGCGTCATCCATCCACGCGCCGCCGCGCTTGCTGGGGCGCGCATACAGGTCGAGATAGAACTCGCCGACTTTCTGGCCGCCATGATCGGTGATTTCAAAGAACTTGACACTCTCGTGCCAGACCGGCGCTTGCGAAGGACGAATGTGCAGGCCGTAAATGGTTTCCACGACCTTGAACATGCCCGCCAGCACCTGAGGTTCGGGGAAATACTGTTTTACCTCATGATCGGAGAAACTATATTGCGCTACCCGCAGCTTCTCGCTGGCATAGGCAATGTCCCAAGCCTGCAAATCGGCCAGGCCAAGCTCATTGCTGGCAAATATGCGCAATTCGGCCATGTCCTTTCCGGCATATGGCTTGGCGCGCTGGCCCAGTTCGTTCAGAAAATCCAGCACTTGCGCGGGTGTTTCCGCCATCTTGGGCTCAAGTGAAACCTCGGCGTAATTATTGAAGCCCAGCAACTTTGCGGCCTCCGCGCGGAGCTTGAGAATTTGTGAAATCAGGTGGGTGTTGTCGAGTTTGGCATCACCGAATTCGGATGCGCGCGTGACATAGGCTCGGTACAAGGTTTGGCGCAGTTCCCGGTTATCCGCGTACTGCATAACCGGCAAATAGGATGGCATGTGCAGGGTGAATTTCCAGCCTGCCTTTCCATCTGCCTTGGCGGCCTCGGCGGTCATTTCCAGCACGTCATCCGGAATACCTGCCAGTTCGTCGCGGTTCTCTATGAAGTGCGAGAACGCATTCGTCGCGTCAAGCAGGTTTTCTTCAAACCTGGCTGACAGCGTGGCCAGTTCCTGCTGGATTTCCATGAAGCGCTTTTTCTCGGCGTCGGGCAACTCGGCGCCGCCCAGGCGGAAATCGCGCAGTTCGTTCTCGACGATTTTCCTTTGCGAGGCATTCAAGGAGTTGTATGAAGCCGAATTTCTCAGCGCCTTGAACTTGCGGAAGAGGCCTTTATGCTGTCCAAGCTCGGCATAGTATTCAGTGATTTTGGGCAGATTGGCGTTGTAGACCTCGCGCAGTTCGGGCGAATCCATCACGCTGTGCAGGTGGGAAACCTGGCCCCAGGCACGCGACAGCTTCTCATTGGCATCCTCCATCGGCGCGACAAAGTCCACCCAGGTGGCGGCGGCATTCTCTTTGACGCAACGGGCTACGGTTTCCCGGCAGGCTGTCAGCAGCTCATCGACGGCGGGACTGACATGCTCGGAGCGGATGTCCGAGAAATGCGGCAGACCGGAAAAATCGAGCAATGGGTTCATGTTCAATACCTTGGATGAATGGAAGTCTCAATGCAGGGAAGACGGGTTGAATCATTATAATTGGTTGATCTTCCGGCAATTCAACCCTGTATTGACCATGGTTACAGAAATCAGCGCTTTCAATGGACTGACTCCCGAGCTTGCCCCCGGCGCCTGGGTGCATCCGCGCGCCACCGTCATTGGCGAAGTCATGCTGGGCGAGAATGCATCGGTGTGGCCGGGCGCGATCATTCGCGGGGACGTCAACTCGATCCGCATCGGCGCGGGCACCAACATCCAGGACAATTCGGTGCTGCATGTCTCGCACAAAAGCGAAGCCGATCCTGCCGGCGGCCCACTAGTCATCGGCGACCGGGTCACGGTGGGCCACAGCGTCATCCTGCATGCCTGCACGATTGAAGACGAATGCCTGATCGGCATGGGCAGCATCATCCTCGACAGGGCCGTCATCAAGCGAAATGTGCTGCTGGGCGCGGGCTCGCTGGTGCCGGAAGGAAAGACTCTGGAGTCCGGTTATCTCTATCTCGGCAGGCCCGCCAAGATGGTGCGCGAACTCACCCTGGAAGAGCTGGCCTATTTCAACTATTCGGCCGAGCATTACATCAGGCTGAAGCGCGCCTACCTGTGACAAAAGCCCGGTTCCTGCTGAGTGCGTTGTTTGCCATCCTGATTGGCGGTGCAGCGATTTCCGCGCTGACCGGCAAGACGCGGGCGCCCGCTTCAAGCTTTTCAACCATTGCGGGTGAAACAATCGCGCTCAATGATCTGCGCGGCAAGGTTGTGCTGGTCAATTTCTGGGCGACGACGTGTGCCGGTTGCGTTCGTGAAATGCCGGGCATGATCGATGTCTACAACCAATACCGGAGCAAAGGTTTTGAACTCATCGCCGTGGCCATGCCTTACGACCCGCCGAATTACGTGCTGAAGTTTGCGCAGGAAAGGCAACTGCCTTTCCCCGTTGTGCTCGACATCAAGGGCGAGGCCATTCGTGCGTTTGGCAATGTGAACATGACGCCAACAAGCTTTCTCATTGACAGGGAGGGCCGGATTCTGGAAAGGAAAGCCGGCGAGTTGGATTTCGCCGAACTCAAAGGCAAACTGGATAAGCAACTCGGCGTGTAACCGTCGGCTTTCCGTTATAATTCGCCTTCGTCGGGGCGCCAGCCCCCGGCTACCTGAAGAATTTCAGCAAGACGGTGTCCCGTCCAAGCTTGGCTTTTTGATAACCAAAATCCATTTGGAGAATTATTCGTGGACACCGTATCTAAAACAGCCCCTGAGCCCGTCAGGCTGGGCGAAGCATTCAAATACTGGCTCAAACTCGGCTTCATCAGTTTCGGCGGCCCGGCCGGGCAAATCTCGATGATGCATCAGGAACTGGTGGAAAAACGCCGCTGGATTTCCGAACATCGCTACCTGCATGCGCTCAATTACTGCATGCTGTTGCCGGGGCCTGAAGCGACCCAGTTGGCCATTTATATCGCCTGGCTGATGCACGGCATCCGGGGTGGAATCATCGCGGGCGTGCTGTTTTTCCTGCCTGCGTTTTTCCTGCTTTCGCTACTGGCGGGGATTTATCTCGCCTGGGGTGATGTCCCGCTGGTGCAGGGAATCTTTTACGGCATCAAGCCTGCGGTGGTGGCGGTGGTGCTGTTCGCCGCGTGGCGCATCGGTTCGCGTGCGCTGAAAAACGAAGTGCTGTGGGGGTTGGCGGCACTGGCCTTCATCGGCATCTTCGTATTCGACATCGGCTTTCCGTGGATCGTGCTGGCGGCTGCGATACTGGGCGCCATCGGCGGCAAGCTCATGCCTGCCAAGTTCATGGGCGGCGGCGGTCATGGCGCCAGCAGCAAGGAATATGGCCCTGCCATCATCGACGACGACACGCCCACGCCGGCGCACGCGAAGTTTTCCTGGTCCAGGCTGGCAATCAAGCTCGTTGTTTTCCTGTTGATCTGGCTGGCTGCCATGCTCGTATTGCGTGGCGACCAGGCGCTGGCTGACATGGGCATGTTTTTCACCAAGGCGGCCTTCCTCACCATTGGCGGGGCTTATGCCGTGCTGCCGTATGTTTATCAAGGCGGCGTGGAACATTTCGGCTGGCTGACAGGCCCGCAGATGATGGATGGGCTGGCGCTGGGCGAAACCACGCCGGGGCCGCTCATCATGGTGGTGACCTGGGTGGGCTATCTGGGTGGCGTGGCCAAGCAGGTCTTTGATAATTCCATTGCCGCAGGGCTGGCGGGCGCGGCCGTGGCGACTTTCTTCACCTTCCTGCCATCCTTTCTGTTCATCCTGGTGGGTGGTCCGCTGGTGGAAGCAACGCGCAACGAACTGAAATTCACCGCGCCGCTAACCGGTATTACCGCAGCCGTGGTTGGCGTGGTGCTGAACCTGGCAGTGTTCTTTGCCTGGCATACCTTCTGGCCGCAGGCTATAGCGGATGCGCCATTCAGGGGCCCGTTTGAATGGTTCCCGGTCATTGTTGCCATTGCCGCTTTCGTCGCGTTGTGGGAGTACAAGGCCGACATCATGAAGGTGATCGGCGTGTGCGCACTACTTGGATTGATTTACTCATTGCTCATGTAAGGAAGAAATATGGAACGCACCATCAAACCCGAAAACCTGAATCCCGATGACGCGCTGTTGCTGGATGTGAGGCGCGAGGCTGATTTCGCCGCTTCGAACGAAACCATCCCCGGTGCATTCTGGAAAAACCCGGAAAAAATCGACGCCTGGATTACCGCACTACCCAAGACTCAGGACGTAGTGATTTATTGCGTGCGGGGCGGCGCTGTGTCCAACAGCGTTGTTGACCGTTTGCAGGCCGAAGGCATCAAGGCACGCTTCATTGAGGGTGGCATCGAGGGCTACAAGGCCGTGGGTGGCAAGGTGTCAGCCAAATGAAATGGGTGACGCGCGAGCGCCCAAAGATCGACCGTATCGCCTGCCCCTGGCTGATAGCACGGTTCATCGACAGGGACGCGGAATTTCTCTATGTGCCTGCTGGCGAGGTGCTTAAGGTTGCCGAGCAAACCGGTGCGATTCCCTATGACATTCCCGGCGTTGAATACGGTCACGTTGGCGAGTTTTGCAGCTTTGATGCGTTCCTGAAGCTGCACAAGCTTACCGATCCCGTATTGCACGATCTGGCAGTTATTGTGCGCGGCGCCGATACCGGACGGCCGGAACTGGCGCCGCAATGCCCCGGTTTGCTGGCAATAACACTGGGATTGTCGGCCATGTATCAGGACGACCATGAAATGCTCAAGCATGGCATGGTGATGTACGACGCGTTTCATGCCTGGCTGAAAAACGCCCGATCCGAAAAGCACAACTGGACGCCGGCTCAGGCCTGAACGATGTAAAAATGCCCCGCAAACTGCGGGGCATTTTTTGGCAGCCGGCTGAATCAGGCCGGTTTGGTTGTCATTCCACCCATGGGCCCAGGCTGCGACTGCGCTTGAGCGGGCACGTTGCAGAACAGATCGTCTTTGCCTTCCTCGCCCAGCCATTCGTAGATGGCGGCAAGCGCCTGGTCTTCATTGGCGAAAATATACTTCTGGCTGATTTCCTCGAACAGGCCGGTGTTGCGCATCACGTCCAGCACCTGCTTCTTGAGGCCTGAAAATACCAGCGTGATGCCGCTTTCATGCAGGCGCTCGTGCAGGTGCTTGATGACTTCCTCGCCCGTGGCATCCAGATTGTTGATGCCATCGCCCACGACCAGTACATATTTGGCCTTGGGTTTTTCCGACACGGCTTCGAGGATGGCGTCCTCGAAATAGGACACATTGGCGAAGTACAGTTGCCCGTCAAAGCGCATGGCAATCACATGCTCGCTGGTGGGCAGATTCGGGTTCACTTTCACATCGCGCAGGGTGCCATCGGCATAGCGGCCCAGCTGGGCGACGCGCGGCTTCATGGTGCGATACAGGAACAAACCCAGCGCCAGACCGGCGCCGATCATGATGCCTTTGTCCAGGTGCGGCGCGGCGATCAGCGTGACGACAAAGGTGACGATCGCGACAACGCCGTCTGCCTTGTTGGCTTTCCAGGCATGCTTGATTGCGTCGGGTGTGATCAGGCTGGCGACCGCCAGCAGGATGATGACGCCCAGGGTGGCCTTGGGCAGGTGGTAGAGATAAGGCGTCAGGAACAGCAGCGTGACCGCCACGAAAATGCCGTTGAACACCATGCCAAAGCCGGTTTTCGCACCCGCCTGCAAATTGATGGCCGAGCCGGTGAATGAACCCGTGGCCGGATAGGCCTGGAAGAATGAGCCCCCCATGTTGGCGACGCCCTGGCCGATCAGCTCCTGGTTGGGATCCAGCCGTTGCTTGGTTTGCGCGGCCAGCGCCTTGGCCATGGAAATGGATTCCATGAACGCCACCAGCGAAATGATCAGCGCCGCTGCAAACAGTTGGGTAAAGGCATCGAAAGACAGCGCCGGGATTCGGAAAGAGGGTAGGCCGGCCGGAATGTTGCCGACCACATCGCCGCCGCCGGTCAGGCTCATCTTGCCATCTTCGATCTTCTTGATGTGCCAGTGATGGCCATCGGTTTTAATGCCGGTGGGTACCTTGCTTTCAAGGTACAGCGTGGAGGGCTGGTCTTCGGGTGCATCGGCGCGTTCGAAGTTGAGCTTGCGGATGAAACCCATGCGTTCCTTGTTCTGCTTCTCCAGACCGTCGGCTTCAAGATTCATCAGATCAAGCTGGTAGCTCAGTTCGGCCGCACCGCGTGCATCATGGGCTTTTTCCAGCGCGCGCAGTTGAACCGACTTGGCGGTGGCGTCGGCCTTGATGTCATTGATGCGTGCCTGTGCCTGGGCGTAACTAGCCACCAGCTCGCGCGCGGCCGGATCGGCGATGGCGTCCGGTGTGCCTTTGGATTTGTGTGCAAAACCGATGGCTGCACTGACGACGGTGGTAATAATCACCGCTATCAGCACGCTGGGCTTGGATAGTACCTTGATCTTTTTCAGTACCAGCATCAGAACAAGCGCAAATACCGACATGGCAAGCGTGGGCAGATGCGTGTGCGGCAGGTAGGTGATCATTTCCCAGATATCTTTCAGGAAGGAATCGCTGCGCCCCTTGGGAATGCCCAGCAGCATATCCAGCTGCGACAAGGCGATGATGATCGCCGCCGCGTTCATGAAGCCCAGAATGACAGGGTGCGAAACAAAATTGACGATGGTGCCCAATTTCAGCACGCCAAGGCCAAACTGGATCATGCCAACCATCAGGGTCAGTAGCAGCGCCAGGCCAATATAGTCTTCCGACATCGGCACCGCCAACGGCGCCAGCGCCGCTGCCGTCATCAGCGAAATGATCGCCACCGGCCCGGTCGCCAGCTGGCGCGAAGACCCCCACATCGCCCCCAGGATGGCCGGCACGAACGCGGTGTAAAGACCGAAATAAACCGGCAGGCCCGACAGTTGCGCATACGCCATCGCCTTGGGCACCAGCACCAGTGCGCCGGTAATGCCCGCCATCACGTCGCCGCGCAGAATGACGGAATTGATGGGAAACCAGGATAGGAAGGGGAATAAACGCAGAAACCATTTATTGGTGTACATGAGAGCCGCCCTGATGGAAAATTGCCGATGTCTAATGCAACAGACATATTGAAAAACGCAACATTCTAGCATTTTCCGACCGTTTCCCGGAAGCGCCGGGCTGCCAAGGGGACGGGCGGGCATCAGATCGAGGCTTATATGATTCGACGCAATCCCAATGGCGACCTGCCCCAGGTTCACGAAACCGCCTTCGTCGACCCCACTGCCATCCTGTGCGGCAAGATCGTCGTCGAGGAAAACGTGTTTATCGGACCCTACGCCGTAATACGCGCGGACGAGGTCAATGACCAGGGTGGCATGGAGCCCATCGTCATCGGCGCCAATTCCAATATCCAGGACGGTGTGGTGATTCACTGCAAGGCGGGGGGCGGCGTAATCATCGGGCGCGGCACCTCAATCGCGCACCGCTCCATCGTCCACGGCCCCTGCGTGGTGGGCGACCACGTCTTTGTCGGCTTCAATTCCGTGCTGTTCAACTGCACCGTCGGCAGCCATTCGGTCATCCGCCACAACTCCGTCGTGGAAGGCTGCGAGGTTCCGCACAGCTTTTATATCCCCTCGACGGCCAATATCCGGTCCAAGGAAGATCTGGACAGCATCGAGCGCGTGACGCCGGATGTCAGCAACTTTTCGGAAAGCGTGACCCAGGCCAACAACGAGCTGGTGAAGGGTTACAAGCGGATACGGAATGAGTTTTGAGGGGGCGGCAATCCCGCTCTTGTCAGGGAAAGGCACTTCGGCAAAGCGGCCGTGCCAGAGATTTTGCGCGGCAAAGTGGGCGGCGAATCGACGAGTGCTCGGCGCGGGTCTCGGCTTCGCTCATGAGTTTTTCAAGACGTAGTGGCCGGTTTTGTTACCGCCGACCTTTTCTACAATGTCCGCATCCAGCAACGGCCGGAGCAGATCCATCGCCCCCTGCCGGGAAACGCCGAGCGCCGCCCATATTTCGCTGGGCGTCATGCCGCCATGGTCGCGCAGCAGATGCAGAAGCTGTTCCTGCCGGGGACGAAGAACCAGCTTCTCCGAAGATTTCACCTGCAAGGTCTGTATCCGTAGCCACACCCGCTCCAGCGTTTGCCGCAATCCAGCCGCGCAGTATTCCAGCCACGCGCTCATGTCGTCCCCCGCCGTGCGCACACCTTGCAGCGCGGCGTAGTATGCGGGCCGGTTTTCCCAGTAATACTCATCCACGGAAAAAATATGGTGGGTATCGAAACCGCGCCGATAGAGTTCCCACAAGGCCAATGCGCGTCCGGTACGGCCATTGCCGTCCGCGAAGGGATGGATGGCCTCGAAGCGGTAATGCAGAATCGCCGAGCTCAGCACGGGCGACAGCTTCTTTGCCGCCGTGCCCCACCATTCCAGCAATTCATGCATCAGGCCCGACACGGCATCGGGCGGCGGGGGCAGATAGGGCCCGACACGTACCGCGATCATCCGGTATTTGCCGGCCTCGCCCTGATCCATGACCTCGCCCGCCAGTATCCGATGCAGTTCCAGGATGTCGGCATGGCGGATGGTTTTCTTGGCCGCGTTCTTTTCCACGAAACGCAGTCCGGCAAAATAATTGATGACTTCGCGCTTGGGGCGGGCGGCGGAGGAGGAAAGCTCGCGTCCCTCCTCCAGGGCACGCACCTGTTCCAGGGTAAGCGGGTTGCCCTCGATGGCGGTCGAGGCATGGACGTTGCGCGTCCGCGTGTCCTTTTGCAGCGCCGGTATCCACGGGAGATCGACTACCGCGCTTTGTATCCGCTCCCGTAGCGCCGCCACCTGCTCCACTTCGGCAAGCAGGGTGGGGGTGATGGTGAATTGCGGGACATAGGCCATTGCCGCAGACTAGTTTATGGTCAAGTATAAGTCAAGTTATGTGTCAAGCGGCTTCAGAGCCGCGCCGACCCTTTAAGGAGGCTGCTGGCCATGTTGTGGCGTGGCGTCAATTTATTACAGCAAGGGCTCGCGCAGGTCGTCGGGCAGGTGGGCGGGTTCGATGCCGGTGGCTGTCGGTGAGTGCCAAGCCACGCAGGATGACGGAATTGATGGGAAATCAGGAAAGAAACAGGGATCCCATTGCGGCAATCAAGGAATCACCTATGCCGCTGTAAAAACACTCATCCCTTCGCCCTGATAACTCTGGTACACGTGCTCAAACACCGCTGCACACTTGGCGGCGTATAGCTCTTTTGAATATGCACGCGGCAAACCTTCATCCAGCGCATTCTCGATTTCGATTTTCACGCGGGCGCGGGTGGAAATCTTTTGCCGCCAGCCCAGCACCAGCAGCTTGCGTAATTTCTCCAGTAGGTGATGCGCGACCTTCTTCAGCTCTTCCCGTTCCTTGGTAGTTAGTTCGGGCGCGGGCCGGGTCAGGATATCCAGGATCGTCAGCTCTTCTTCGCTCAGGTTCTCGCGCACATGGCGGGTCTGCTCGTCCGTCAGTATCTGCGATAGCGCCAGCAACTCCTTGAATATCTCTTCAATGTTTCGGCTGCCCGAGTTGTAGCCTTCGATGAGTTCCTGAAACTTGGCCAGATAGTCGGCGCGGGTCGGGTTGAGCCGCACCATGCGCTCAAGCTGCGCTTTCACGGCGGCCCTCAAGCGCTCCAGATCGGTGTTGCTTGGCTTCTTGCTCTCAAAGCGTTTGCGCAACGCCTCGAAATTGATTTTCGACAGATCGATCTGCCCATATTCAGGTAACGATTGCCTGATTTTGAAAGGCTCGGCCGCAATCGATTCGTCCAGCAAATCCTGAATGCCCTGCATGATGTGAGATATGTCCGGCGGTTCGGTCACATTGCGCACACATTCAGCAATCGCCGCCAGGCAGCCGCACCGTTGCGCAAACTCGATGGCCACAGGATCGGGCTTCACCGCGCCATACAAGCTGCGAACCAATGCCTCCAGCGCAAGGAAGTCGCGTTTGACCGTCTCCGGAGCCATCAGGCGATCCGCCGCGGCACTGATTGCCCCGGCCTGTGCAAAATTGGCTGTTGGCATGGATTCGATTTCCGCCAGCGCAACGCCGTGTTCAAGGCAATACACATTCGCGTCGTTCACCGCGTAGCGCAGCTCATCCGCCAAGGCCTTCTTGTCGCGCACCGGCATCGCCCCACCTGTGCCCTTGCCGTAGATTGCCAAGGCTTTTTCCAGCGAGGCGAACACGTTGGCATAGTCCACGATCAGGCCGCTGTGCTTGCCGGGGTACACCCTGTTCGCGCGGGCAATGGTCTGCATCAGCGTGTGGTTGCGCATCGGCTTGTCGAGATACACCGTCGAGCAATTCGGCGCATCAAACCCCGTCAGCCACATCGCGCACACAAACACCAGGCGCAGCGGATCGTTGGCGTCCTTGAACCGCTCGTCCAACTTTTCCTCATTCATGCGCTTGCGGTGCGGCACGATGTCGATGCCCAGCTTCGCCATCTGCTCGATCTCGTTCTGTCCTGCCGACACCACCACCGCCATGTCGGTCTTGTCGTCCTTCGGCCAGTATTTGCGTACCTTGTCGACCATGCGCAGTGCGGTCGCCTTGTCGATGGACACCACCATGGCCTTGCCCTGAAAGCCACGTCCCAGGAAATGCTTCACGATATCCTGCGCCACCGTGTCCAGCCGGTCGTCGCGCGTGATGAGGTGGTACTGCCGCCCCAGTTCGCGCTCCAGCTTCTTCTCGGCCTCCTCGGAAAGATCAGCATTCTCGATCAGCTCGTAGATGTCGTCGTTCAGGTCCGGGTTGTCGAGATGCAGTTCCGGCGTGCGGTTCTCGTAGAACAGTGGCACGGTCGCGCCGTCCTCGACGGATTGCTGGAAGTCATAGATGGAAACGTAATCGCCAAATACTTCCCGGGTGCGCTCTTCGCCAGCAATCAGCGGCGTGCCGGTAAAGGCGACAAACAAGGCATTCGGCAAGGCCGCGCGCATGTTCAGCGCCAGCGTGTCGTACTGGCTGCGGTGCGCCTCGTCAGTCAGCACAATCACGTCGCGCCGGTCGCACAGCATTTCGGCGGTCTGGAATTTATGGATCAGCGTGAACACATAGCGGTTGTTGCCGGCGAGCAGCGTGCGCAGCTCCGCGCCGCTCTGCGCGTGGCATGCTGTCGCATCGCTCACCGCCCCGCAGGCGGCAAAAGTCCTGGCTATCTGATCGTCCAGCTCCACCCGGTCGGTGACCACCACAAACGTCCAGTTGCCCGGAATCTTGCGTAGCACCTTCTGCGCAAAGAACACCATGGAAAAGCTCTTGCCGGAGCCCTGCGTCTGCCAGAACACGCCGCCCCGTCCGTGGCCTTCCTCGCGCGCCTTGAGCATGGCGCGGATGGCATTGTTCACGCCGATGAACTGATGGTTCTGCCCAATGATCTTGGTCAGCCCGCTCTTGTGCTCGGAGAACAGGGTGTAGTTCTCCGCCATGTCCAGCAGGCGCGACGGTTCGCACAGCCCGCGCAGCATCACTTCCAGCGACACGCGGCGCGGCTCGTCCTCACGCTCGATGCGTTTCCATTCGAAGAACCGCTCCCAATCTGCGGTCAGCGAACCGACGCGGCTGTCCGTGCCGTTGGAGGCAATCAGCAGGGCATTCGACCAGAACAAGGCCGGGATGCCGTTCTGCGCGTGCTTGTAACTGGTCAGGTTGCCGTCGAAGGCCTGCCTGGCCGGCACGCCGGGTTTCTTCAGCTCGATCACCACCCAGGGCAGGCCATTCACGAACCCGATCAAATCCGGGCGGCAGGTGTAAAGCTGGCCAACGATGGTCATCTGGTTGACCAGCAGAAAATCGTTGGCGGCGGGGTTTTGCCAGTCCACCACCCGCACCCGCTCGTCCTTCTGCCCGCCCTTGAGCGTATCGGGCACGGACACCTTCACGCCGTCACGCATCAATGCCCATACCTCGCGGTTGGCAGCCGCTGGCGTCATGGCCGAACGGTCTCGCGACAGCTCATCCACTGCGGCAGCAAGGGCCTCGGGCGGCAGCAATGGATTCAGCCGCGCCAGCACCGGTCGCAATCGGGAAGCCAGTACCACCTCAGACTTGGTCTCGCGCCCCAGCGTGCCATCCGCGCCCAGCATCTCATCCGAAGCCGAAAGCGTCTCCCAGCCCAGCTCGGCAAAAAGCCGGATGGCGGGTTGTTCGACCAGGCTATCCTCGGTGTAGCTCATGGCGTGAATAAGCTAAGCGCCCTCTATTCAATCAAAAGTTAACCAATTAAAACCCAATAAAATCAGATAGTAAGAACGTGGCATTGGCTAAAAATCGGCTTGGCAATGAGCTAAATCAACACTTGTTTAGCTTATTCGCCGGAAGGAACCAATACCCAGGTGGCGCCCACCCCATGCCCGGAAGAAACGATCACATTCTCCCTTGCCATTTCCTGTAACAAATTCCTGACCTGGTTGATCTTCTGAGGCTCGCTTAGCACCTCGGGTAGTTTGGGCAGCAAAAGCCGCTCAAATTCCTTGCGTCTTGTCGGCCCAAAACTTTTCAAATGGCTGATCACCAGTCCCTTGTAAAACGCCTTATCCAGTCCTTTGTTGCGCGTGTACTGCACGGCATCGCCCACTGCCGCAGCCACCCCTGCCGCGATGTAGACATTCGGGGCACGGCCTTCAATCAACTGTTTGCCACGCAACAGCCTTACTTCCTCGGCGGTGATGGAAAGCCGCTTTTGCACACGGTCCAGCAAGATGACCTCATGCAGCGTCAAGTCCGCATGGCGAATCAGCGCGAAAGTGTACCGCTCGTCAATCAGCCGCCCGGCAATATGTGCCTCCACACGCGAGTGCTCACGGTCGACGACGTAATCCGGCAAAGGAAAGAAACGATTTCTTTGCAGCATGAACATGCGCCGAATGCCGCTGCCGATGGTATCAATCAGCTTCATTTCCACCATTGCGTCTGCCAGGCAACGGTTGCGATATTCCTCGGGCGGCACGTCCTGTTCGATTACCTGTTCGACCGAACCGGGAATGAAATTGCCCAGATTGCTGAAAATCAGCTCGCCCGGTTTTTCCACCACCCGCACCAGCCCACCCATCGCATAGTCCTGATGCGCGAGGCAGTTGTGCAAGGCCTCGCGGATCACCCAGTTGTCGTACTGCAGCACCTCGGTCGGAAACAGCGTGCCCGGCGGCAGGTAGCGCACAGTCAGATTCCGCACCCGCGCAAACAGCGCGTCCGGCAGCTTCAGCAGCGGCAGGCCAAAATGCTGATAATCCACATCCATGCTCTGCGCGTCCTTCAGAATCCAGCTCACTTTCGGCTGTGCGGGTAACTTGCCCGCAGCCTCATCCTTGCCGAACAGCAGCAACGCGGCGCGAGTAAGCTGGCCGTTGATGCGCAACTTCAGCTTGTCGAGAAACTTGGCGCCATCCCAGCCTGCCTCCTCCGCCAGCAGGCGCGCATTGCCCTCATGCTTCTCGCGATATTTCTGCCGCCCCAGCTCAAGCGCCCCGGCATCAAGATCATCCAGAGTCGCATCAGGCATCAGCACTGCCGACCAGTCCTCGCGCATCGCCTGCCGGCGGATGCGCTCGATCTTCTCGATGGAAAGCCCCGCCAGCGATTCGCCGTTTCGCCCATAGTGATGCCCCTTCCAGCTCACCGGCATCCCAGCAGGCGCGGGCGGAATCTGGAACAGCAATGCCCGGCCTTCGGGGCGGATCAACTCGAAAATATCGATGAAAGTCACATGCGGCGACAACTCCCGTGCCACTTCCTGCTTCAACGATTGCAGACTGACGGCAGTGTTGCGGAACTGGCTGCCCACGATCTGGCGCGGCTTGTCCTTCACGCCAAATACCAGCCAGGCGCAGGGCTGGCGATGCAGATTCGCTTCGTTTGACAAGGCCGAGAAATACTGCCCGAGATCATCCGCCCCGAAGCTGTGCTTCGCCTCCTTGAATTCCACCCACTCGGTTTCCACCGGCAGCGCCAGCAGGCCAACCAGAAGGGTGTTCAGATCGTGCTCGGTCACGCTGCACCCTTGCTAGGTAGATAGCTCAGCGGAGTCTGACTCAATAACTGATGCAATGTAATGTTCATCGCAGAAAAAAGCGTCATCGTACTCATCACCTCTTCCGCTACCGAAGATATCGCGACCCCCAAGAATTGGATGGAAGGCTTCTCGGTTGGACAATCCTCGCTATAGTCCCACGTCATAATTACATTAGGCTGTTGGGTTTCCAGCGTTCGCTTGTGCAGAACCTAAGACAAGCGCTCGGGTGATTGCAGTTTCGAGAAGAGCTGATTTCAGTGCCCCATCAACGTCATTCATAAAATCCGGGTTCGCGAGGATAAGTGCCTCAAGTCGGCTCAATCCATCATTGAAACTCGGGTCCACAATAACCGGGGTTGATTGTAGCGACCTGATCTGCGCTTGGAGGTCCGCTGTTGGCTGGTTAAAGGAATCCGTACCGCGCCACAATAATGCTGCAATCCTCGCGACATGTAGAAGACCATTATTTATCAACTTGCGCCGCAATTCGGTAATTCCAGGCGCGCGACGCGCACTTTTCGCCCACACGTTGGCAGCTTGGTAAAGTAGCAGGCAAATAACATGCGGCTCGACGCTGCTGCCACTGAAAATATCCTGATAGTTGTCTGTCCAGACTTTGTATTTTCGTCGACGAGCATCACCCGGCTTCTTGAGTGCAATAGCCAGAAAAGCCTGACCAACATCCTCGTTTGAAACAATCATCTGCCCTGCTGTCAGAGTGGTAGTCGCATATTGGTTTATCTTGTGTTCATACAGGAGGTTGTAGCTTGCAAAACGGCGTTGCATGTCTTGTTGCACTGCGTCGTTTGCCTTTAGGTCTCGCGTGCTAATGCGGTTTTGGTTGTTTGTCGTAAGAACAATTCGCGATGCCAACGTTGGGTCCGTTGTCTCAAAAATCTTCAACAGCACCCGCGTATCAGCCCGCAGTGTTCCATCGCGAGCGGCATGCGCCAGTGCCGTAGCCGTTTGGCACCCATTAACGATTTGGAGGTTTTCAATTTTTACCTTTGGGTTATCTGGGTCTGTCACCGGATCGCATCTATCGCAAACGATAGTTACCCCATTGTTCAGAAACCAAAAAAGATAGCTAGATGCAGCATCTGTTGCCGTCTTCAGAATATCTGCGTTAACAGAACGCCCTTTCCCCAAGAATCGGCGGATATTCGAGTCGAATAATGCCCCTTCCGGGTCGCCGATTACTAGATTTGCAATGTCGCGAGCTGTCGCAGTGCAAATGACCCCTTTCAAACCCTGCGTCTGGTACCGAATTAGCGACGGCGTGTTTGCGTCATAGCGGATTGGGACATCAGCATCAATTGAGCGGCTACGTTTTTCAAGGCGGTTGAGAAGGGCAACAAGCTCGTCTGCGCCCAGTGTCTCAAAAGTGAATTCAGCGAATGTCCCATTATCGTATTCGGCGAGAATGCCCCTTACTTCCTGTTGGTATTCAGATGAAAGATCGGCCGCTAGGCCGTTCGTGGCGAAATAGCAATGAACCCTAATATTTGATGGCCCAATTCCAGAAAGAACGGATCGAACGTCAAGTATCTTGTCGCGGAATGCTTCGTTGGAAATCGTAGCAACTTCGTTCCTCGGGCGATTGAGCATCCAACCAAGTCCATTGCGCATTAGAATGATCGCATTCGACGAAAATCCGGTTGTGAACTTTGCGGAGATAATAAAAATATCTGCCTCATTCTCCTCCTCCTCGATAGAAATAAGGTCGATTTGCTTGTCTTGGCTTCCATCGACCCAATCAGCGGGATCGAGGGAATGCACGCTCTGACCTGTCACAAGAGAATGAACAAGGCGTTCAAACGCCTGATCTTGAGGAATGCCAATAGAAGATTCCAGGTTTGCCACACGATCTGAAATAAGCTGCTGTCGTAGTGTCATTGATTCTCCCTGTCGGTGGTTATATGCCCAGATAACAAGCGCGGAAGCAGCAGGTCGCGGGTGCGACGGAGGTTGGCGGTTTGGCGTTGGAGTGTGTGAATTTGCCCGGCTATTGGCTCTATCGCCATTTCATAACGGCACACTAACTCGACTGGTGGCTGTAGGAATTCAATGGATTTGAATACTCCGCGACTAATTTCCTTGAATGTCGCGCCAGAAGCCATGCGCTGGAATGTCGGCACATTTTCCTTGAGCCAGTGATACAGAAAATAAAGCGGCACATGGTCATTGGGCAAGCAAGTGATAAAGCCCTGGTTAGTGCAGGCTTCATGCGTGTTAATTGCAATTGCGCCAATGGTTGCGCGGCTCGTTAGCATCACACTCCCCGCCGGGAATAATCTGGCGGAACTCTTGGCCAATCCATGTTCGGTAATGCGCTCCCCGGAATTGTCTATAAACATCGTTCCGGCGCCAGTCAGGTCGCTCGGCGCGAACCACTGGATAGTTCCATATTCCCAGTATTCAGGCTCTTTCCGTGCCGGCGTGCCACCGCCAACAATTTCAAACGAATCGGCAACGGTTTTCACCTCCCACCCCTGCGGTATCTGTCCGAGCGGGGAATCGACGAGGGGGACGGATTCGTGGCCGGGGTAGCGGAAGTGGACGAACCATTCGCGGTAGAGGCTGCGCGCCATGTCTTCCAGAATGCGGATGCGCCGCTGGTTGTTTTCGATCAGGTCGTCGTAGGCGGAGAGGATGCCGGCGATGCGGCGTTGGGCGGGGAGCGGCGGAAGCTTTGGCAATTCCATGCTCCGAACATCTTTCATGTTCAAGTGTGCGACCGTTGCACCATTCGTCTTGGCGTGAATCATCCCTTGTGCATACGGCCCATTCAGGAAGTAGTTTAGGAATGACGGTTCGACTTTTGATCTGTCAGGGCGAATCAGCAAGGTCCGCTGACCAAGGCATGGCTGAAGTCCCGGAGGAATCATCGCCACGTTTCCAACCGGAGCTTCACGCGCCATGATTAGATCGCCTGGTTTTGGAATGGCGCGTCTCGTCCACGAGCGATAAGTCTCCTCAGACACACGGTTGACGTTATCGAGAATAAAATAGCCCCGTCCGATGTTTGGTGTGCGAATGGATGGGTAACCATCTTCTTGTGTCGGAGCAGTTTTATGCTCGCAATCAACAATCAATTCGCAAACCTCGCTGAGTTCCATCATTATGCTTCCAGAATCTCCGCCACATTCGCCGCGATAGTGGTTTCCAGCTCGCGCGCCTGCGCGTTGAGCACTTCCAGTTCCTCGTTCAATGTTTCCAGTTTTTCCTTGAAATCTTCGTCGCTGACTTCCTCGCCGGGGGCGACGCCGACATAGCGGCCGGGGTTGAGGCTCCAGCCTTGGGCTTCGATTTCTTTGATGCTGGCGGCTTTGCACAGGCCGGGGATGTCGCGGTAGCTGAGGACGCGGTAGGGGGCGGGGGGTTCGGCGGCCTGGAGCGTCGCCCCCTCTCCCCGGCCCTCTCCCGCGAGGGGAGAGGGGGAAAATAGTTCGGCGAGTTTTTCTGCGGCGGCTTCGCTGCCGAGGGTGTAGTCGGGGGCTTCGCCGCGGTAGAGGCGCACGATGTTGGCGATGAAACCGATCTGGGCATCGCTCCAGTCGCGGTGGGCGCGGTCGATCTGGCGGTAGAGGTGGCGGGCGTCGATGAAGAGGATGGTGTCGGCGCGGGATGTGCCTTGTTTGCCCTTGTCCAGGAACCACAGGGTGCAGGGCAGGGTGACGGTGTAGAACATGTTGGGGCCGACGGCGACCATGACGTCCACGGCGCGGGCTTCTATGAGTTGCCTGCGGATGTCCTGTTCGCTGCTGCGCGCGTCAGAGGCGGAGTTGGCCATGACGAAGCCGGCGCGGCCTTGTTCATTCAGGCTGGAATAGAACAGTTGTATCCACAGCATGTTGGCGTTGTCGGTGCGCGGCAGGCCGAAGGGAAAACGATGGCCTGCGCCGACATCCGAGGCCACCCTCTCCTTGTCCACGGCGTTGACGTTGAACGGCGGATTGGCGAGGACGAAGTCGAACTTGCCGACGGCTTCGTGCGGGTCGTCGTAGTAGCTGTTGATGTGGCCGCCGTGGCGTATGTCGCCTTCGAGGCCGTGGATGGCGAGGTTCATGCGCGCCAGGCGGCCGGTGTCGTCGGTTTTTTCCACGCCACAGATCAATAACTCATCAGATGGGTTGGGCATTTCTCCCTCACCCCCATGAAAAGCGCCCTCACCCTGACCCTCTCCCAGAGGGAGAGGGGAAGATTGTTTGGGCGAGGGGAGTTTGCGTTGGTGCTCGGCCACGAAGCGCGCGCTTTGTACGAACATGCCGCCGGAGCCGCAGGCGGGGTCAAGGATGCGTCCGTGAAACGGCTCGATCACTTCGACCAGCAGGCGCACGATGGAACTGGGGGTGTAGAACTCGCCGCCCTTTTGCCCTTCGGTGCGGGCGAATTCGCCGAGGAAGTATTCGTAGATGCGGCCGAAGGCATCGTAGTCGAGGCTGACGGGAATTTCGGAGACCTTTTTCAGCAGTTCCTTGAGCAGGGTGCTGGTGAAAATCTGGTAGGTGCGCGGCAGCACGCCCGCGAGTTGCGGGTTGTGCTTTTCGATTTCCGCCATGGCGTCGTTGATCGCCTGCCCGATGTTTGCGCCCTCCGGCAGGCTGAGCAGGTGGTCAAAGCGCGCCGCCGGCGGCAGGAAGACCACGCCTTCGGCATGGTAGGCGGCGGGATCGTCGGCACGGGAGGCACGGCGGGAAGAAGCGCCCTCACCCCCAGCCCCTCTCCCGGTGGGAGAGGGGAGCAAGGCAGCGCGGCGCTGGGCAAAGCGGGTCTCGGCAAACAGCAGGAAGATGAGGCCGAGCACCGGCCCAGAATACTGTGCCGCGGTCAGCCCGGAATTGGCGCGGAACTGGTCGGCGGCATTCCACAGGCGCTTTTCCAGTGTGTCGGTGGCGGTGTCTCGTTCGGTGGGTGCGACCCAATGCATGTGTGTCCCTGGTCAGCGCATTATTCTATGTAGCCGGATGCTAACAGGACAGGGGAACAAGACAAAGATGCCGTACGGCCTGGATGCCTGCCCCCTAAGCCTTCTCCACCTCATACCGCTTCAGCTTTCTCCATAAGGACACGCGGTCAATGCCGAGGATTTGCGCGGCCAGGGTCTGGTTGCCGCCGGATTCCTGCAAGACCCAGTTGATGTAGTCCTGTTCCTGTTCTTCCAGCGTGGGGATGCGCCCGCCCTTTTTGCGGAAGGTGCGGATGGAGAGTTCGCGCAGGTCGTCGGGCAGGTGGGCGGGCTCGATGCCGGAACCATTCGCCAGAGCCACGCCGCGTTCGATGATGTTTTCCAGTTCGCGCACGTTGCCGGGGAAGTCGTAGGCCTTGAGCAGGTCGAGGGTGTCGGGCGCGAGATCGGTGACATCCTTGTTCATGAGGGCGGCATGCTTGAGCAGGAAATGATGGGCGAGCAGCGGCACGTCTTCCTTGCGCGCGGAGAGCGACGGGATGTGCAGGTTGACGACGTTGAGCCGGAAGTAGAGGTCCTGGCGGAAGCCGCCTGCCTTGACCATCTCCTGCACGTCGCGGTTGGTGGCGGCGATGAAGCGCACATCGATCTTCACGGGTTGGGTGGCGCCCAGCGGCAGCACTTCCTTTTCCTGGATGACGCGCAGCAGTTTGACCTGCATGGCAGGCGACATTTCGGTGATCTCGTCCAGGAACAGCGTTCCGCCCGACGCGGTTTCCAGCAACCCTTTCTTGTCGGCGTGGGCGCCGGTGAAGGCGCCCTTGACGTGGCCGAAGAGTTCGTTGGCCAGCAGTTCCTCGTTGAATGCGCCGCAGTTCACCGCCAGGAAGGGGCCGGTTTCGCGGCGGCTGTGGTGGTGCAGATAGCGGGCGAAGAGTTCCTTGCCGGTGCCGGATTCGCCGGTGATGAGAATATTGCAGTCGGTGGGCGCGATCTGCCGCGACATGTCCAGCAGATGCTGCATGGCGGCGTCCTGGGTGAGGATGCGCACCTTGCCCTGGTAGCTTTCCACCTGTTCGCGCAGGCTGCGGTTTTCGCGCTTGAGGCGGATTTTTTCCAGCGCCTCGGCGACGACCTTGCGCACTTCCTCCAGGCGGTAGGGTTTGGCGAGGTAGTAGAAGGCGCCGTGCTTCATGGCCTCGACGGCGTTTTCCAGCGTGGCGTAGCCGGTGACGAGGATGACCTCGGTATCGGGGTGGCTTTCGCGACAGCGCTTGAGAATCTGCATGCCGTCGACCTTTTCCATGCGCAGGTCGGTGAGCACGACATCGAAGGGCTGTTTTTCCAGCATGGCAAGGGCGTTGGTGCCGCTTTGCGAGGCGGTCACGGCATAGCCTTCCTTCTTCATCACGTGTTCAAGGTTCTTCATGGCGACTTTCTCGTCGTCCACGATCAGCAGCTTTCCGGCGGTCATGTATTACTCCTGAGTTCCTGATTCATTGCAGTGGCAGGCAGACGGACATGAAAAGCGGTGCCCTTGCCGGGCTCGCTTTCCACGGCGATGCAGCCGCCGTGTTCTTCAACAATCTCAAAGGCGATAAACAGCCCCAGCCCCGACCCCTTGCCGACATCCTTGGTGGTGAAGAAGGGATCGAAGATGCGCGGCAGCAATTCCGGCGGAATGCCGTGACCGTCGTCGCGGATTTCAATTTCAATGACCTCGCCGGTGCTGGCGCAGCGGCCGAAGGACATCAGATTTTTTCCGGGGATGCTGTCGCGGGCTGTTGCATGCTGGCGCGCAGTGAGTGTGACATGGCCCGCGCCTTCCACGGCTTCCAGAGCATTGCGGATAAGGTTCAGGAACACCTGCTGCAGGCGCTGCCGGTCGCCGAATACATTGATCCCGGCCGGAATGTCAATTTGTATGGCGACGTGGGTGGGCACCTGGCCTTTGACGAAGCGCACGGTCTCATCGATGAGCGGCGCGAGCGGCAGGATTTCGTGCCGGGTGTCGCGGTCACGGGCGAAGTCCAGCAGCGAACGCACGATGTTGCGCGCGCGCAGGGTCTGGCCATCAATCTCGTCTAGCAGTTCGTTGCGCAGGGCGGGATCGCCGGTTTCGCCTTCTTCCAGCAGGATCTGGCAGGAAGTGGAAATATTGGACAGCGGGTTGTTGAGTTCATGCGCCACGCCGGAGAGCAGGGTGCCGAGGGCGGCCAGTTTTTCGGCGCGCAATAATTGTTGTTGCCGCAGTTCGAGTTCGCGCATCACCTGGTTGAAGGCCTGGGTGAGGGACACGATTTCCCGGTCGGTGGAAGTCTGTTCCAGCCGGGTGAGCTTGCCGCTCGCGACGGCGGCCATGTCTTCTTCCAGGCGCTGGAGCGGCCGCGCCACGCGCCGGGATACCAGCAGGCCGATCCCCACCGCCACTGCAACAAGCAACACGATGGAACCCAGCAATACCCGGCGGTGCCGGTCCAGCGAGGCTTGCAGGCTTGCGCGCTCGGCACGGGCGAGTGACTCCGCCGAGGTGACGATCGCCTTGCCGGTCTGACGAATTTCACTTTCCAGTGTTTCCGGCTGCGCCGGGGCGCTGGCTGCGTAGCTTTCCATGAGCGCGGCATAGTGCCGGAGCATGCGGCCCAGCTCATCGGGTTGTTTCTGTCCTGCCAGGGACACAAACGCGGGGCGATGTTCATTGAGCAGGCTCAGCGCCCGGTTAACGTATTCGCGGGTTTCGGCCAGGTCCTGCTTTTGCCGGTAGAGAAAAAAGTTTTTCTCGAAGCGCCGTATCTCCAGCGTGGTATCGAAAAATTCGGCAATGCGGCCGCCCGCCACGATCTTGTCGCCGATCAGGCGAAGTTCGAAAAAGGCGAAGAGGGACAGGCCGACGATGAGGGTGGCCAGCGCGTAATAACCGAAAGTGACTTTCTGGCGCAATGAATGCATAGCGCGAGAATGCCTGTGATTGTTGCGGATTGCAATATACATGCGTTGACTGCAACACACTCGCTCAGACGGCCTTTAACGCAGTTGTAACATAGGGCTAGCGCCAGCCAGACCGATCGGCTGGCATGGGAAACGATCAGGCTGTTGCTCCATGCAACACAGGCGCGTGCCCGGGGAACAGGGCTGTTTTCCTGATTTGTTGTGCAAATACATAGTCTTGCAGGCACGCCTCTGTGCTGGCATGGATGCTGCAATGTGTAGGCATCTTGATGCGTGATGTGCCTGACTGGTTTACCTGAATGACTCACCCCGGCAAACAACGAACCGTCCTTCTCGCCGTGCGCGAAGGGCACGTGGATTCGCGTCTGCTGACGTCCGCGCTGGCGCTTTGCCGCCGGCTCGATGCCGATCTGGAAATCCAGGTCATTGCCACCGGCGAGACGCCGCCGGAGATGGAGAGTTTCCTGAATTCGTTGCGCGAAGCCGGTTTGCCTTTCAGCCTGGAATTGAAGCCCAGCCTGCGGCGGCGTGATCTGGTGGATTACGCCAATGCACATGAGCACATCGCGGCGGTGGTGATCGACTCCCGCGAAGGCTGGGAAGCGCTGGCCCAGGATCGCACCAGCGACCCCTGGAAACGCCTGGAATGTCCGCTGGTAACCGCCGCTTCGCACGAGAAGAAACAACACTGAAACTCTGGATAGTGAAATGCCCGCCTCCCTGAATAAATTCCTACCCTTCCTGCGCTGGTTTCCCCTGAAGGGTGACGCCGTCAAGGCCGATTTCATGGCCGGCATTACCGTCGCGCTGGTGCTGATTCCGCAATCCATGGCCTATGCGCAACTGGCCGGGTTGCCTGCGTACTTCGGGCTGTATGCAGCTTTCCTGCCGGTGGCGGTAGCGGCATTGTGGGGCAGTTCAAATCAACTGGGCACCGGACCGGTGGCAGTGGTGTCGCTGTTGACTGCTTCGTCGCTGGCGACGCTTGCCGCGCCCGGGTCGGAACAATTCGTTGCCCTTGCCATCATGCTGGCTTTGCTGGTGGGCATCGTGCAGTTGCTGCTGGGCGTGTTCAAGCTGGGCGTGATCGTCAACTTCCTGTCGCATCCGGTGATCGTCGGCTTTACAAACGCCGCGGCGATCATCATCGCGCTGTCACAGGTATCCAAGCTGTTTGGCGTGCCGATGGGGCGTTCCGAGCATTTCATCAACGACATCATTGGCGTGGTCAAACAGATCGGCGACACGCACCTGCTGACACTGGCGATGGGCGCGCTGGCCATAGCCATCATGTGGAGCATCAAAAAATTCGCACCCAAACTCCCCGGCGTGTTGATTGCCGTGGTGGTGACAACGGTGCTGTCGTGGGCGATCGGATTTGAAAAGAATGCAGCGGGCAAGCTGGAACAGATCGCCGATACTGAACTGCTGGCCGTGGTGCAGCAAAGCATGGTTGCCGCGAAGCGGGTGGACGATTTGAATGCGCAGGTGGCGGCCAAGTCATCGGCATTGAAAGCTACGCAAAAGACCGAAGGCGCTGAAAACATCCGCGTGGTGCAGATGGAAGCTGAACTGAGTCTGCTGCGGATTGAAGCCCATGCCGCGGAAGAGGCATTCGTCAGGGAAAAGGGCGCGCTGAAGCAACTGCAGGTTGTGCGCAGCATCGATGCGAGCGGGGCAACCCTGGCGATTTATCCGGCTGGCAAAGTGCCGGAGAATGTGACCGTGGATGAGACTCGCTACCGGCTGCGCAAGCTTACCGCCAATGATTTCAAACTGGTGGGCGGCGGCGAGGTCGTGGGCAGGATTCCCGAGGGCCTGCCCAGCATTCAAATGCCCAGCTTCAACCTGGATGCGCTGGGCTCGCTGCTGTCCGCGGCGCTGGTGATTTCGCTGGTGGGTTTCATGGAGGCCATTTCCATTGCCAAGGCGATTGCCGCCAAAACCAAGCAGCGGCTTGATCCCAACCAGGAGCTGATTGGCCAGGGGCTGTCCAACGTGGTGGGCAGCTTCACCCAGGCGTTTCCGGTCTCGGGCTCGTTCTCGCGTTCCGCGGTCAACATGAACTCGGGCGCGAAGACCGGCATGGCGTCGGTCATTACCGCGCTGTTCGTGCTGCTGACGCTGCTGTTCCTGACGCCGCTGCTGTATCACCTGCCGCAGGCAGTGCTGGCCGCCATCATCATCATGGCGGTGATCGGCCTGGTGAATTTCAAGGCGGTGAAGCACGCCTGGGAAGCCAGCAAGCATGACGGCATTGCAGCCGTGGTAACCTTTGTCGCCACGCTTGCCTTTGCGCCACATCTGGACAACGGCATCATGGTCGGTGCCGGCTTGGCATTGGGCCTGTATCTCTACCGCACCATGTCGCCGCGGGTTGCCATCCTTGGCCGCCACGGCGATGGCACGCTACGCGACCTCAAGGTCAATCCCGATCTGCCGACCAGCAGGCATCTGGTTGCCATCCGCTTCGATGGTTCGCTGTATTTCGCCAACGTGGCCTATTTCGAGGATGCCATCCTGGAGGCGGTTTCCAACCACCCCGAGGCCAGATATGTGCTGGTCGTCGGCGATGGCATCAACCAGCTCGATGCCTCGGGCGAGGAAGTGATTCATCATCTGGTGGACCGGTTGAAGGGCGCCGGCATCACCCTGGTGTTCAGCGGGCTCAAGAAGCAGGTGCTGGATGTCATGCGCGCCACCGGCTTGTTTGATGTCATCACCCAGGCCAACATATTTCCCACCGAGGATCATGCGATTGCCGCGATTTACGAACGGCTGGGCGAAGCCGCGGCGGATGATCTGTTTTGCGCGGTAAGCCCGGCACGATAAGCTTGCAGCAATGATGGAAATATCCACTCCTTATTTTGCCGAACCCGTTCAATGGGCCTGGGGCGTTGTCCTCTTCTGGATGGGGCTGGGCTTCATCGCACTGCTGATGCAAGGTTCCAGGGCATTGCTCTGCAATCTGGTGTTTCCGCTGGGCGCGCTGGGCGCGCTTTTTCTTGCCGGTGTCGGGGTGGCGGGGCTGTTGTCGCCAGCCTCCACCATCGTGCTGCCCATCGGCCTGCCTGATCTGCCTTTCCATCTTCGGCTGGATGCCCTGTCCGCCTTTTTCATGGTGCTGCTGGGCGGTGCGGCGTTCGGTGTGACGATTTACGCATCGGGTTATTTCAGGAGCATGGCGGCGGGACCGCTCGCACTGCTGGCCCTGTGGTATCACCTGTTCCTGGGCGGCATGGTGACCGTGCTGCTAGCGGACGATGCCTATGCTTTCATGGTGGCGTGGGAAGTGATGGCGCTGTCATCTTATTTCCTGGTGACGACCGATCATAAAATTCCCGAAATTCGCCAGGCCGGTTTTCTGTATCTGCTGATCGCCCATGTCGGCGCGGTGTCACTGCTGCTCACCTTTGGCGTGCTGCAGGGCGGTCACGGCGATTACACGTTCAACAGCATGCGGCTGGCGGAGATGACGCCGTTCTGGTCGTCGATCGTATTCCTGCTGGCGCTGTTCGGCTTCGGTGCCAAGGCGGGACTCGTGCCCATGCATGTCTGGCTGCCGGAAGCGCATCCGGCTGCGCCTTCGCCGGTGTCTGCCCTGATGTCCGGCGTGATGCTGAAGACCGCTATTTACGGCTTGCTGCGCGTGACCTTCGATCTGCTCAATGTGCAGATCGGCTGGTGGGGCACGCTGGCGCTGGCGTTGGGCCTAGTCACCGCGCTCTATGGCGTGATTTTCGCCGCCGTGCAGTCGGACATGAAGCGGCTGCTGGCCTGGTCGTCCATTGAAAACATCGGCGTCATCCTTGCGGCGTTTGGCCTGACACTGATTTTCCACACTGACGGCAAGGGTACGCTGGCTGCGCTGGCCATGACGGCCATGCTGTATCACACGCTCAATCACGCTTTCTTCAAGGGTTTGCTGTTTGTAGGCACGGGATCGGTGCTGCACGCCACCGGCGTGCGGCACATGGGCCACTTGGGCGGCCTGATGCGTTTCATGCCGTGGACGGCCTGGCTGACCCTGATCGGCGCGCTGGCCATCGCCGGATTGCCGCCACTCAATGGATTCGTGTCGGAATGGCTGCTGTTGCAGGCTTTCCTGTTCACGCCCGGCCTGACCCAGCCCTATCTCGATATGGTGATTCCGGTGGCTGCCGCCACGGTTGCGCTGGCTGCCGCGCTGGCGGCCTATGTAATGGTGAAATTCTATGGTGTGATTTTCCTGGGACAGCCCCGCGACAAGGCGCTGGCGCAGTCGCACGAAGCGAGCTGGCCGGAGCGGCTGGGCATGCTGTGGCTTGCGGCAGGCTGCATTCTGCTTGGTCTGTTGCCGACCCAGGTCATTGGCTGGATCGAGCCGGTGATCGTCATGCTGACGGGGCAGCGCTTGCCCGCCGACGGTAACTGGCTGTTGCTGACGCCGGTCTCGGCCGAGCGCGCAAGTTATGCGCCGCTGATTTTCTTTGCAGTGGTCGTGGTTGTCCTGTTGCTTACATTCCTGTGGGTGCGCCGCGTTTACCACGGCAGGGTGCGCAGGTCCGATCCATGGGATTGCGGTTATGCGGAAGAGGATGCGCGCATGCAGGACAGCGCAGAAGGTTTCGGTCAACCCATCCGGCAGATATTCGAAGTGTTCATGCGGGTTGAGCGGGAGACACCCGATCCGTTTGACCGCAAGCCTCATTATCGCGGCGCCTCGCTCGACAAACTCTGGTTCCTGCTATACGAGCCCATTGCCCGCATTACCAACTGGCTGTCGTCGCAGGCAGGGCGTCTGCAGCATGGCCGCATCCAGTGGTATCTGATTTACAGCTTTGTCACCCTGATTTTCCTTCTGGTGTTTACACGATGAGCGCAGGCATCCTTCTGCAAATTGCCCAAACCCTGCTGGCCATCCTGCTGGCGCCGCTGCTCATGGGCTGGGTCAACCAGTGCCGGGCGTGGCTGCAGGGGCGTGCCGCGCCGCCGCTGACCCAGCCCTACCGCACGCTGAGGAAGCTGTTTCAAAAGGATGCGGTCATCGCGCACCAGGCCACGCCGCTGTTCCGCTTCGCCCCCTACATGATTTTTGCCTGCATGGCGCTGGCAGCCGGCATCGTGCCCACCGTGGTCAACGACCTGCCTTTCTCGCCGGCGGCAGACGTGATCGCACTGGTCGGCATCTTCGCCCTGGCGAGGGTGTTCCTGGCGCTGGCGGCAATGGATATCGGCACTTCGTTCGGCACGCTGGGCGCGCGGCGGGAAATGCTGGTTTCCTTTCTCGCGGAGCCCGCGCTGCTCATGGTGTTTTTCACGGCCAGCCTGATCTCCCAGTCCACCGAACTGCCGAGGATCGTCGAGACGCTGGCGCACAGGGAATTCGTCATCTATCCCAGCATGGCGTTTGCGGCAGTGGCGTTCTGGATGGTGTCGACAGCGGAAAACGCGCGCATTCCGGTGGACAACCCGACCACGCACCTCGAGCTGACCATGATTCACGAGGCCATGATCCTGGAATATTCCGCCCGACATCTGGCCCTGATCGAGTGGGCCGTGGCATTGAAACTGTTCACCTATTCCGTGCTCGGGATCGCACTGTTCCTGCCGTGGGGGATCGCCGCCCACGGAGATTACGCAGCCCTGCCTCTGGCACTGATTGCCATGGCGGTAAAGCTGGCCGCGGGCGGCGCCATCCTGGCTTTCATCGAAACCATTTCCGCCAAGGTACGCCTGTTCCGCGCGCCAGAGTTTCTGGGCACGGCTTTCCTGCTGGCGGTGCTGGGCATGCTAATCCACTTTCTGCTGGAGGTCTGACATGACGCTGACCTATCATTTGCAAATCATCAATCTGCTTGCGGCACTGCTGCTGCTGATTTCGTTTGCCATGCTGTCGCAGCGCCGTGTCGCCGGTCTGGTGACCTTGTTCGCCTGGCAAGGCGCGGCACTGGCCTTGTCCACTGCCATCGTCGCCTGGTCTACTGGCCAGCACCATCTGTATTACTCGGCGGCGCTGACACTGGGCCTCAAGGTGATCGCCATGCCCTGGTACTTTTACCGACTGATGCGAAAACTGCAGGTGAACCGGGTGGTGGAACCGATGATCAACATTCCCACCACCATGCTCATCGGCATCGCCCTGGTAATCTTCGCCTTCAATCTGGCGCTGCCTATTTCCGAGATGTCGGGCACGGTGACCCGCTCGACACTGGGCATCGCCATGGCAACCGTGCTGCTTTCATTCCTGATGATGATCACGCGCAGCAAGGCCATTCCGCAAGTGATTGGCTTCCTTGCCATGGAGAATGGTTTGTTCTTCGCTGCGACCAGCGCCACCTACGGCATGCCGCTGGTGGTGGAACTGGGTGTGGCGCTGGACGTGTTGATCGGCGTGTTCGTGCTCGGCATCTTCATTTTCCAGATTCGCGAGACATTCGATTCGCTGGATCTGAAACACATGGAAAAGTTGAAGGAAAGATAACGCGTGGAAATCTATTGGGTACTTGGCATACCGCTGGCGGGCGGCATCTTTCTGGCGCTGTGGGGCAGCCGCGGCAGCGCGCCTGAAATCAATGCGCTGTTCAGCTTTCTGACTTTCGTGGCCTCCGCCATCCTGACACAGAGGATCATCGAGCATGGCCCGATGATGGCTGGCAACGGCTGGTTTTTCATTGATCCCTTCAATGTTTTCCTGGTGACATTAACGGCCTTCGTGGCGTTTACCACGGCGCTATTTTCGCGCCCCTACATGCGCATCGAACAGGAGCATGGCCGTCTGAATGCTGGGCGTCTGCGCCTTTACCATAGCAGCTACCAGATATTCATCGGCGCCATGCTGCTGGCGCTGACCACCAACAACATGGGCATCCTGTGGGTGTCGATGGAAGCGGCGACGCTTGCAACCGTGCTACTGGTCTCGCTCTACCGTACCCCGGCCTCGCTGGAAGCAGCATGGAAATATTTCATCCTGTGCGGCGTGGGCATCGCGCTGGCGTTGTTTGGCACGATTCTTCTTTACTTCGCGGCTGAAAAAATTCTGGGGCCGGGCGGCACGGCCCTGATGTGGACGCATCTCAATGGCGTGAAGGCGCGGCTCGAACCCACGGTTCTGCAACTGGCTTTTGTCTTCCTGCTGGTTGGCTACGGAACGAAAGTGGGCCTTGCGCCGCTGCACAACTGGCTGCCGGATGCGCACGCCGAAGGCCCGACGCCGGTATCGGCCGTGCTCTCAGGCCTGCTGCTCAATGTCGCGCTGTACGCGGTGATGCGCTCCAAGGTGCTGGTCGACGGCGCGCTCGGCACCGACATGGCAGGCAACCTGATGATGGGTTTTGGCCTGCTATCCGTTGTTGTCGCGGCTTTCCTGATCAAGCGACAGACCGACGTAAAGCGCATGTTCGCCTATTCCTCCATCGAGCATATGGGCCTGATCACGTTCGCATTCGGCATGGGCGGCGCGGTGGCGAGCTTCGCCGGTTTGCTGCACATGACCATGCATTCGCTCACCAAGTCGGCCATCTTTTTCGCGGTCGGCCACGCCACGCAAAAGGCTGGCACACAATTGATGGAAGGTATACGCGGTCTCATCAAGACCAACCCCACCATCGGCTGGGGGCTGATGCTGGGCACGGTGGCCATCCTGGGGGTGCCGCCATTTGGCGTGTTCGCCAGTGAGTTCCTCATCATCACCACGGCCATGCACGAACACCCGTGGGCGACCCCCTTCCTGTTGTTGGCGCTGGGCGTGGCGTTTGCCTCGATTTTCGGCAAGGTGCAGCCCATGGTGTTCGGCGAAACCGAACTGCCTAAACTGCCGCATCAGCCTGCCTTGACGCCGGTGTTCCTGCACCTTGCGCTGGTATTGATGCTGGGGCTGTTCATTCCGCCGTATCTGGCGATGTGGTACAGGCAGGCCGCTGCCATGCTGGGAGGCTGAACAGATGAAAATCGGTGAACAGGACTGGGAACTGAAGCAGCACAGCCCGCATATTCTGCGCGGAGAGCTCCCGGCGGCGCGGCTTCCTGCATTTGCCCATGCCGTTAAAGACGATGGCGGGCAGCTTGTTGCGCTATGGGGGTCGGACGACCGCCACTTGCAGGGCGGGTTTGGCATCCATGCGGTTTTTCTCACGAGCTCAGGATTGGCTTGGGTCAGTGGCGCGCTGCCGGCAGACGCACCGGCTTATCCCGACATTTCCCATATTTTCCCGCAGGCGGATCGCATGCAGCGTGCAACATTCGACCTTCTGGGCATTCGTGCGGAAGGCGCGGTGGATGAGCGCAAATGGCTGCGCCATGGCGCTTGGCCTGAGAATGTGTTCCCGCTGCGAAATGACTTTGACGCCCGGCAACCCGCCATACACGAAACCGATGCCTATTCCTTCATCCGCGTGGAGGGCGACGGCGTGCATGAAATCCCGGTTGGCCCGATTCACGCGGGCACCATCGAACCCGGACATTTCCGCTTCTCCATCATCGGTGACCGCATCCTGAAACTAGAGCAGCGTTTGGGTTATACCCACAAGGGCATCGAGAAGCGCTTTGCTGGGATGGACATCGATACGGGCTGCAAACTGGCTGGGCGCGTATCCGGCGATTCGCACATCGCGTTTGCCTGGGCCTACTGCATGGCCGTGGAGACGGCAACCGGCAGCGGCGTTCCCGATCGCGCGGTATGGCTGCGCGCTCTGTTCCTTGAAATCGAACGTATTGCCAATCATCTGGGTGACCTGGGTTATCTGGGCAACGATGTCGCGCTTTCCTTTGGTTTCATGCAGTTCTGGCGGCTGAAGGAAGATTGGCTGCGGCTCACCGCGAAACTGTTCGGACATCGCTATCTGTTCGATTGCATCATTCCCGGCGGGGCGGCGAAAGACATCGATGATGCGGGCAGGCTGGAACTCAAGACAGAAACTTTCCGCATCGAGTCGGAGGTGCGCGAGCTCAAGGCCATTTACGATGAACATGCAGGCTTGCAGGATCGTTTTGCCAATACAGGCATCTGCAAGCCCGACATGGCGGCGCGGCTTGGGCTGACCGGACTGGCGGGACGCGCCAGCGCCCAGGCTTGGGACGCGCGCGCGCAGTTTCCGCAGGCGCCGTACGACCAGCTCGACGTGACCATGGCCACCCATCGCCAGGGCGATGTGCTGGCCCGCTCGGAAGTGCGCTTTGCCGAAATATATGAGTCGCTGCACCTGATCCGGAAAATCCTTGAACGCCTCCCGTCAGGCGGAATTCATTCACCTTTGAAACCGGTAAATTCAATGTGCGAAGGCCTGGGCTGGGTGGAAGGCTGGCGCGGCGAAGTGCTGGTGTCGGTTCGTATCGGCGCCGACGGCAAGCTTGACCGAGTGCATCCCCACGATCCGTCCTGGCAGAACTGGCCGCTGCTCGAAGTCGGCGTGCTGGGCAACATCGTTCCCGATTTCCCGCTCATCAACAAATCATTTAACCTGAGCTACTCAGGCCACGACCTGTGAGAACCACGACATGGCCACGCATCTGATTCTGCAGAAAATCTTCAAGACCGGCATCGTCTCCGAACCTGCTCCCACACCGGATGTTTCCATGCGCACGCGCGAACAGGAACTGCATGAAGAAATTCTGAAGGTATTCGGCCAGGCTGTGTCGATCCGGCATGTGGACTCGGGTTCCTGCAACGGCTGCGAACTGGAAATTCACGCCATCAACGGACCGTACTACAACATCGAAGGCATGGGCGTTAAATTCGCCGCCAGTCCCCGCCATGTGGATTTGCTGCTGGTGACCGGCCCGGTTTCGCGCAATCTGGAAGTTGCGCTGAAGCGCACCTACGATGCGACGCCGGAACCGAAGTGGGTGGTGGCCATGGGCGATTGCGCCGGCGGCTGCAACCTTGCGGGCAGCCTCTTCAATGAAAACTATGCTGCCTGCGGAAAAGTCTCCGGAGTCATCCCGGTGGACGTCGAAGTGCCGGGTTGCCCGCCCACGCCGGTGGCCTTGTTGCAGGGCATCCTCGCTGCCGTCAGCAAAGAGCGGAAATAAGTCTTCCCGGCTCCGGCCAGTCCTGGCGCCGTTCATCACCGAACGCCACGTGGCACGCACTTAATCTGACCTTGACCCAGGCTTAACCGGCCTTTAACGCGCGCTTCGTCACACTTCAACCATTGCTTCAGGTTGGAGTTTCCACCATGGATGCCGCTCATGCCCGCAGGGGCACCTTGCGTTTCGCCTTCGATTGGTCCCGGCTTTTCCCACTCCTGCGCTGGCGCGAGCGGGTGACCCGCACCACCACGCGTGACGATGCCCTGGCCGGTTTGACCGGGGCGCTGATCGTGCTGCCGCAGGCGGTGGCTTTCGCCACCATTGCGGGTCTTCCGCCGGAATACGGCCTGTATGCGGCGATGGTACCGGCCATTGTCGCTGCACTGTTCGGCTCTAGCTGGCACCTGGTATCAGGCCCCACGACGGCCATTTCCATTGCAGTGTTCGCCTCGGTGAGCCCCTATGCCACGCCGGGGACGCCGGAATTCATCGGTCTGGTGCTGACCATGACTTTCCTGACCGGGGTGTTCCAACTGGCGCTGGGGCTGGCGCGCATGGGGGTGCTGGTGAATTTCATCTCGCATACCGTGGTGATCGGTTTCACCGCCGGGGCGGCGCTGCTCATTGCCGGTAGCCAGATCAAGAATTTCTTCGGTGTGAACATCCCGCGCGGCACCCCGTTTTTCCAGACACTGGAGCAGTTCGCGCTACAGGTGGGCAGCATCAATCCCTATGTGCTGGCCGTCAGCTTGACGACGCTGGTCGTAGGCATTCTGACCAAACGCTTCGTGCCCAAACTGCCATACATGATCGTGGCGATGGTGGCGGGCAGCATGTTCGCGGCAGGCATCAATGCTACCTATGGTGTGGATGCAACCCGCATCCGCACAGTTGGCGCGTTGCCCTCCGGCCTGCCGCCGCTGTCCCTGCCGGATTTTTCCTTTCACGGCCTGTCGCAGATGCTGTTCCCCGCGCTGATTATCACCATGCTGGCGCTGACCGAGGCAGTGTCGATTTCACGAGCCATCGCAAGTCGCTCGGGGCAGCACATTGACGGCAACCAGGAGTTCATCGGTCAGGGACTCTCCAATATCATCGGCAGTTTTTTCTCCGGGTACGCCGCCTCCGGCTCGTTCAATCGCAGCGGCGTCAACTATGCCGCCGGCGCAAGAACTCCGCTGGCCGCAGTGTACGCTTCACTTTTTCTGGTGGTCATTCTGCTGCTGGTGGCACCGCTGGCGGCCTATCTGCCCAATGCCGCCATGGCCGGCATCCTGTTTCTGGTGGCGTGGGGGCTGATCGATACGCACCATATCCGTCTGTTGTCACAGATCAGCCGGCAGGAAACCGTGGTGTTGTGGGTCACCCTGATCGGAACCCTGATCGACCTGGAAAAAGGCATCTTCTTCGGCATTGCCCTGTCACTGGTGCTCTATCTTTATCGCACCTCGCGCCCAGCCCTGGAAACCGTGGTGCCGGACCACGATCCGGAGAGTTATCACTACGTGCCCGTCGACGACCGGCCGGAATGCCCGCAGATCAAGATGGTGCGTCTGAATGGCTCCATCTTCTTCGGCGCGGTTTCGCATTTGCAACAACAGTTACAGGAAATACGGGAAGCTGCGCCAGCGCAAAAACACCTGGTGGTGATGGCCAGCGGCATCAATTTTGTTGATCTGGCTGGCGCCGAGTTTCTCGCCGAAACCGCCCGGCGCCAGGCCAGCGCTGGCGGCAGCCTGGGCTTCTACCGGTTGAAGGAAAGTGTCGCCGGAAACCTGCGCAAGGGCGGCTTCATGAAAGACATTGGAGAGCAAAACCTGTACCCGGCCAAGTCCCGCCCGGCAGAAGCATTGTTCCCTCGCCTGGATAAATCCATTTGCGCGAACTGCCCTCACCGGATTTTCCGCGCCTGCCAGACTGTAGCCCGTCCGGTGGAAAGCACGCAGCAACACCCATTAATCCAAGGAGTCCTGTCATGAAATCCTATCGACGTATTCTTGTGCCCATCTCTTCTGCAGGCCAAGGCGATATCCTGCTCCAGCGTGCCGCCGAGATCGCTCAAGGGCAACGCATGCAAATGCTGGTGGTGCGTGTGCTTGACACTCGCAGTGGCTTTGAGCCCGATGGTCCTGCGGCTGTCATGCCGGGAGAAGCCGCCGCCCGGCGCGCGCCGGATGCGAGAAAACGTCTCGACCTGCAGTTGGCACGCAGCAACCTGGGGTGGGCGGAAGCCAGGGTGGTGTGGGGCGAACCGGAAAGCGTGCTGGCTGACATCATCCGCATCTGGGAACCGGATCTTGTTGTCGCTTGTGCCGGTCAACTGCCTCAAGGGATTATGGTAGACACGGACATCCTGACGGTCGCCCGCCGCGGTTTGTTCAGACGTCTGACCGAGATTTTTCACCATCCAGCGCCCAGGCACGCCTGAAGTGCATCCAGGCTTGCTTGACTCATTTGGGAAACACTGGGGTTGATTTATTTTTCCCATTGCATGCGATTTTGCTTTTAGCCGCGAGGTCGGGGGCATGGCTGGAAACAATTGGCAGGTCAGCAGAATTTGCCGCTCATGGATTGCCTCGCTTTAATATGGGCTCGCGATGACGGAATAAATCAGCGTACCCTGTGCGCAGCCGCGGCTGGACGTGGCGGCATACTTGCAGTAAAACGATAGCCAGTCATTCAATCGATTGCTGCCCGCCATGCACCGCTCCGAGGCCATTTCTGTACTCATCGTCGAAGACAACCGGGACCTGGCGGCGAATATTGCCGACTTTCTCGAGGCCAGGGGCTACCTGGTGGATGTGGCCATGGATGGCGTTACCGGGTTGCATCTGGCCGTTACCCAGCCGCATGACGTGATTGTCCTTGACCTGATGCTGCCGGGTATCGACGGCCTGACCCTGTGTCGGCGCTTGCGCCAGGACGCGCAATCCGCAGTGCCGGTTTTGATGCTGACTGCGCGCGCCACGCTGGATGACAAGGCCGCAGGCTTCAGCGAAGGGGCGGATGACTATCTGGTCAAACCGTTCGAGTTGCGCGAACTTGACTTGCGTCTGCGCGCCCTGACGCGGCGGGCACGTGCCGGGGAAACCCTGCGCCAGCTCAAGGTGGCCGACCTGGTATTCGATCTCGACACCCTTACCGTACAACGCGCTGGCCAGCCCGTTACCCTACCCGCGCTGTCGCTCAAGATTCTGGAATTGTTGATGAAACGTTCACCCAGTGTGGTACGGCGGCGCGATATCGAACAGGCAGTGTGGGGCGATTCGCCCCCGGACAGCGATGCCCTGCGCGTGCACATGCATACCCTGCGATCGGCCATTGATCCTCCATCCCTGCCGCCCCTGCTGCACACCCTGCGCGGTGTGGGCTATCAACTGAAAGCCCCCGATGCGCCCGCCGCGTGACTTACGCGGGCGGGTCGCCCTGTTTTTTGCAGGCTTCGGTGCACTCGTCAGCCTGATCATGGCGGTGGCGCTGTACCAGGGCGCGCACGACCTGGGGCAGCGCCTGATCGATGAAACCCTGTCGGCGGAACTCGACGACTACATAGCACGGCGCGAACGCAATCCGGCATCCCTGCCACCCTCCACCGTCATCGTTCAAGGCTACGTCCGTAATGCCAGCGGCATGGGAGATGTCCCGGATTACCTGGCGGGACTGCCACTTGGCCGGCATGACATCCGCCTGGGCACGCTGAGCTACCGTGCCGCCATACTTGAACGTGGCGGTACTCGCTACTACCTGCTTTACGACACCTCCCTGCAAGCCCGCCGCGAACACCGTTTCGCCTGGATGCTGGGGTTGATGGCCATCGCCATGACCTTGTTGTCCGCCCTCGGCGGCATCTGGCTGTCGCGCACCGTGGTTGCGCCCGTGGCCGATCTGGCGGCCAAGGTGCGTCATCGCAGTCCGGATGACTGGGAACAGCCGCTGGCCGACGACTTCCCTTCTGGCGAAGTGGGCGAACTGGCGCGCGTGTTCGATCGTCACCTGGCCCGCATGCGCGCCTTCATTGAACGGGAGCGGGCCTTCAGTGCGGACATCAGCCATGAACTGCGCACTGCGCTGTCGGTAATCCTGAGCGCGACCGAGGTATTGCTCGAAGATGGCAGTCTTGGCGACAAGCAGAAGGCCCGCATCGGCCGCATCGAGCGCGCCGCGCGCGACATGGCAGAATTGGGCACGGCACTATTGTTGATGGCACGTGAAGAGCACAGTTTTGCTGCGGGCGGCGGCTGCGTGCTGGCCGATGTCGTGCGGGAAGTGGTGGAGAAGCAGCGCCACCTGCTCGCCGGCAAGCCGGTCGAGGTGGAAGTGCACACCAATCCGGAGCTGATCTTGTCCGCCGATGCCGGTCTGGTGGAAATCCTGGTCAGCAATCTGATCCGCAACGCTTTTTCCTACACGGCGGCCGGCACGGTGGTGGTCCTGCAGGATGCCCATTCCCTGACCGTGAGCGATACCGGCAAGGGCATTCCCGAACAAGCCATCAAGCAGGTCTTCATCCGCCATTTCCACGATATGGCCAGCGAAGGCGCCGGGATCGGCCTTTCACTGGTCAAGCGCATCTGCGATCGCTACGGCTGGCAGGTGCTGCTGGAAAGCAGTGAACAGCAAGGCACTTCCGTCAAAGTCAGCTTTTCCTGATTGGCGGAATCACGCTCAGTCGTCCTCGCCCGGTTCCGGTTTCCAGTCTTTGATTCTGGTATCGGCCATAGCCTTGTCAATATCCGTCTGCATGACTTGCGGTTGCAGAGGGAAGTGGTTTGATTCAACCCGAACCGGGCCTCTTGCGCGTTATCCGCAGGCTGGCAAACATGAAGGTGGCGATGATGAGGCCGACGATGCCCAGCGATAGGCCCACCGGAATTTTATAAAAATCCACAATCAGCATTTTTGTGCCAATGAACACCAGCACCATTGCCAAACCGTATTTCAGCAGATGGAAGCGGTCGGCCATGCCTGCCAGCATGAAATACATCGCACGCAGGCCGAGAATGGCGAAAATGTTGGAGGTGAAAACTATGAAAGGGTCGGTGGTGATGGCAAAAATCGCCGGGATCGAATCGACCGCAAATACCAGGTCAGAAAGCTCGATCATGACCAGAACCAGAAACAGTGGTGTAAAGACACGGGCGCCATTTTCCATGACCCGGAATTTTTCACCGCGATAATCCGATGTCAGCCTTATGTGGCGCTTGATCCAGTTGAGCAGCGGATTCTTGTTCAGGTCCGGTTCGGCTTCGGCAAACATCAGCATCTTGATGCCGGTGATGATCAGGAAGGCGCCAAACAGATACAGAACCCAGTGAAATTCCTGCAATAGCCAGGCGCCAGCCAGAATCATGATGGCACGCATCACGATTGCACCCATTACACCGTAAATCAGCACGCGCCGCTGATATTCTGCTGGCACGGCGAAGAAATTGAAGATCATCAGAAACACAAAAATGTTATCGACCGCGAGCGATTTCTCGATCAGATAACCAGTCAGGAATTCCAGCGCCTTGGTGTCGGCCACCTCACTGCCGTGAGCCCCCTTGAGATACCACCACATGCCGAGGTTGAACAACATGGCGAACGAAAACCAGACAAACGACCAGATTGCAGCTTCCTTGAAACCAACCTTGTGCGCCTTGTTGCCGCCGACCAGGAACAGATCGACCGCAAGCATCACCAGAACAAAGCCAGTAAATGCCGCCCACATCCAGGGTTCGCCGATATGCAGTGCAGTATCCATGCTGGTCATATATAAATTTGAAGGAAGGTGTGTCTTGTCCGGCGCCACGATTTTCTTGGTCTGCCGCAAGACTGGCAGGAAGGCAGCTTCTTAGTCGTCCTCGCCCAGCTCCGGATTCCAGCCTCTGGTTTTGGCATCGGCCATGGCTCTGGCGTAAATCTCGGTATGCCTTTGTTGCAGGTCTGGCGGCAGTCGGCTGGGCAGGTTGGCGTATTTGTCCCATTCCGCGCTGATTTTATCCATCAGCATCTGCATCCGGCCCAGATCCCAGCCGGCACAGTCTTCAGTGTCGGGAATGAACCCGAATACCCGGCCATCGAGCACGATGCGGCCAAGCTGTGTAATGCCATGGTGGTCTTTGTTTAGTCCAACGTAAGTGTTGTTCATTCGAGAATTCTAGCGGGTTAATCCGGCATAAAGCAGCGGCAATTTCTCGGGCAGGCGCTGCACGTGGTCCACGACCATGAAATTGTTCTGGCCGAAGATGCGTGACACGTAATTGTCGGCGCGTGGATCGAGACTCATGCAGTAGGTCATCACGCCATTGCGGGCGATTTCTTCCACTGCCTTTTTTGTATCGTAGCGCAGATATTGCGGGTCGCGCACGTCGATATCGGCTGGTTCGCCATCTGTAATGACAATGAGCAATTTCTTGGCGGAACGCTGCAGTTTCAAATGGTGGCCGGCGTGACGGATGGCCGCGCCCATGCGGGTCGATAACTGCCCGGTCATGCCGGCGAGCTTGGCTTTCGGCGTTTCGTCCCAGCGCTGGTCGAAGTCCTTGAAGCGGGTGTACTCGACGTTGTGGCGGCCGTCGGAGCAGAAGCCGTGGATCGCGAACGGATCGCCCACCTTGCTGATCGCGTCGGCCAGCAGCACGCAGGCCTGCTGGGTGAGCTCGCGCACCGAGTATTCCTGGTCCTGCACTTTTTCGTTGGTCGATTCCGACAGGTCGAGCAGCACCAAAATGGAAAAGTCACGCGTCTTCCTCACCGAACGCATCATGATGCGCGGGTCGGGCTGGTTGCCCAGCCGGATGTCGGTAAAGCTCGCGATCGCCGCGTTGATGTCGATCTCGTCGCCGTCTTCCAGCTTGCGGATGCGCTGCACGCCCTGCGGCTGCATCGCGTCGAGCAGGAATTTCATGCGGTGGATCTCGCGCTTGTACTTCGCGGTGATCTCGTCGATGACCACGAGATCGCCGGACTTGGCGCGCTTTTCCAGCACCGTAGCCCAGGCCGGACGCTCGAGCTGGATCTGGTAATCCCATTCGGAATAGTGGAATGGGTCGGACACCGGTTCCTTGCCTTCCAGCTCGTTGAAGGACTTGCCGCCGCTTTCGTCACCGATGTTCTCGTACGGGAACAGCTCGGTGCCGAGCACCCAGATTTCTTCCGCGTCGTCGCCGGCGGTCTCGACGTCGATCTCGTTGGCCATTTCCATCACGCTGACGTACTTGCGCACCTGCTTGACGGATTCGTAGCCGGCGCCGGCGGCCTTGTCGAAATCGAATTCCTCGAATTCCCAGAAGTAGCGGTTGTCGTCGCGATACGGCGCACGCAGGATGTCGGTACGTGGGTTGAAGGCGATCTTCTTCTCGCCGATGCTGTGCGCCAGTTGTACACCGATTTCCCACGCGGCGTGGTTGCTGTCGAGTCTGTCCTGTGCGGCCGCAAACAACACGCGACCCTCGGCAATCCACGGATCATTGTCGGCGTAGCTTTCGTCGAGCAGCGCGCGGGCGAGGCGATTCAGGTAATCACCCACACTGGCGGTCATCACCGGCGTGGCGATGTGCAGCTTGCTCCAGAGTAGCTTGAGACCCGGAAAACGGCGAATCGACAGGGCCTCCACGCGCGCGTCCTCGATTACCGAGATCACCGCCATCTGCAGCGGGTTCAGGGCTTCGGCGGAAATCGGCTGCTTCGTCTCGACCACGTGCGCAGCGCAGTGAGCGGCGGTGGCGCGATAGAGTTCGAGGCCCGAAACCGGCTCGCGGCCTTCCGGCGCGAAGTCGTCGAAGGCGTCCGGCACGTGCAGCAGGTAATCCTCGATGTAGGGCCGGTAGCCCTCGCGCGATTCGAAGTCGCCCGAGGTCGGGCGCATGAAAAAGTCGCGCGCCCACAGCGCCCGCAGGTACATGTTGATGCGGCGCTGCACGTCGACCAGCAGCGTGCCCTTGCGCTCCTTCTGCAGCATTGCCAGCGACTCTTTCGACTCCAGGCCGAAGTACTTGATCTGCTCTTCGTAGTTGGTGCGGTGCGCGTGCGCGCCCCACAGCGCCCAGCGCCGTAATCCTCCTAATGTGAGGTGCTGGAACAGCACCTCCAGCTTGTCGAGCATCGGCCGCACCCCGCGCGGCGCCTGCGCGAGCAGGGTGTTCACGAACTGCAGATACTTGAGGAACAGCTCGGCGTCGCCCAGCCGGTTGGCCGCCGTCGGCGCGCTGGCGAGCAGCAGTTCGATCACCGCGCCCGAGGTCTTCGAGGCCAGCATCAGCGAAGCGGTGGCCAGATCGGCGACTACGTCCTCGCCCACTTCTTTCGCCACCATCGGCGCATTTTCGATCCAGGTTTCCACCAGCGAATCGCTACGGCCGAGGCCACGTATCGCCGACACGCCCTTCAGGTAGTTGTCCAGCCCGCGCGGCGAGAATACCTTGGTCGCCTCGTGCCAGGCGGCATTGAGCGCG